>Ga0265297_10000180_pt1 | contig 211397 bp, 201 predicted proteins | sample Munlanlwell13791_FD_192502 | JGI IMG/M metagenome (GOLD analysis project Ga0265297, IMG submission 192502) | Leachate microbial communities from a municipal landfill in Southern Ontario, Canada - Leachate well 137-91 | ecosystem: Engineered > Solid waste > Landfill > Unclassified | place... | reverse complement strand
CACCTCGCCCCTCAAGGCCCTGAGCAACGCCAAATATTCTGAATTCAGCCAGCTCTTCGGCGCCGACCGGGTCGGCATTCTGACGGGGGACATAAAAGACAACCCCGACGCCCCTATCATTGTGGGAACCACGGAAATTCTCCGTAATCAGCTCTATGACGCCATGCACCGGGGCGAGGACCTTAATTGTCAGCTCGTGATCCTCGATGAGGCCCATTTTCTGGGCGACCGCGACCGGGGGGTGGTATGGGAGGAGATCATGATCTATCTGCCCGTCCGGGTCAATCTTCTCCTCCTTTCCGCAACCATCGGCAACGCCGGGGAGATTGCCGACTGGCTGTCCAAGCTCCGAGGAAAGCCCTGTTTCGTCGTTGCTGAGGAGAAGCGTCCGGTCCCCCTTTATCCCCTTTTCTCCATCCTTCGGGGCGACTGATGCCTTATCTGGAAAAAGACCGCCTCTTCGGCAAGATCACCTCTTTTCTCGATACGCAGAAGGAGGGAAGGAAGCGACACGAGCCCTTTCCCCGTTTTGGCGATATCATCGAGGTCTTGAGAACCTTCGAGCTCCTGCCGGCCATTTTCTTTCTGAAATCGCGCGCCGAATGCGACGGGGCGCTGAAAACCTGTCATACCGCCCGCCCCGATAACGGACAAAATGATAGTTTCCATTATGACCTGGAAGACCTCCTGGCCCGTTACCCCTATCTGGAAGGACACCGGCAGCTTCCATCCCTGGAGAGGACAAGGGTTGCAGCTCACCATGGGGGCCAACTGCCCGCCTGGAAGAATATCGTGGAAACCATGATGAAAAAGGGTCATCTTGACGCCATCTTCGCCACTTCCACCGTCGCTGCCGGGGTCAATTACCCGGCCCGAACTATCGTCTTATTCAATTCCGATCTTTTTAACGGCCATGAATTCAGTCCCCTGACGGGAACGGAGTTTCACCAGATGACCGGGCGGGCGGGCAGAAGGGGCCTTGACAAGATCGGCTTTCTCCTCATCGTTCCCGGGCGCTTTATGGACCCGGTTCATGTCCGCAACCTCTTATTCCGGGAACCGGAAGACATTCAAAGCCAGATCCGGAATGATTTTTCCATGGTTCTCAATCTCCTCCTTTCCCAGACGCCGGAGGGTATCCGTGAAATTTTCCAACATTCCCTGGCGGTGTATCAGCACTCTCTCTATCGGAAGCGCACCACCGCCGAGACAGGCGCCGGCCTCTGGAATGACTTTCTCAGATACCTGAATTTCTTGAAGGCCGAAGGTTTTGTGGACGAACGGGAGCGCCTGACGGAAAACGGCGCCTGGGCTGCCCGCTTACGCCTCGATCAACCCCTGCTGATCGGGGAATGTATCAAACAGCGGTCTTTCCCTGAAGACCCGGCGCTCATGGCGGCCGTTGTCGCCCCCTTCATCTATGACGGGGATCAGGAAGTCATCCTGAAGGACACGAGAAAGCGATTTAGAAGACTGAACGAGGCTTGCCGGCTGGTTTCGACAACCGTGAGGCCCCTGCTCAAGCGTTTGGAAGAAGCCGGTTTCCCGGCACGTCCCCTCTATTTCTGGACCTCCTGGGTCCTGTACGAATGGGCCAAAGGAGGCGATTGGGATGAGATAATCGCGCAGGCGGGCATCGCCGACGGGGACATGGCCATGCTTGTCCTGCGAACGGCGGACAACCTGCGGCAGATCATGTCTCTGAAGGATATCCATCCGGACATCGCTGAACGGGCTGAACGGGCACGGGATTCCATCCTGCGTGAACCGGTAACCTTTGAGTAAACGCCTCTCTTCTCTCCATCTGCTCACCATGAACCCGGAGGCGGCCTAAATTCTTGACCGGCAGACACAATTTACTTCTTGACATTTCTTAAAGTTAAAGGATATAGACCCCAATTCTTGACAACAGGCCAAAAACGTCCCCATCGTCTAGTGGCCTAGGACACGGGCCTTTCACGCCTGTAACCGGGGTTCGACTCCCCGTGGGGACGCCAAATCTACTCCAAAAATCTGAGGTATTTACACTGCCTCAGATTTTTGTTTTTGTGGGATTTGAATAATGGTCGGGACTTTTGGTCGTGAATTCCTATTGGACAGAATTTCAAGTGCCGGTCTTACAGGCTCTAACCCCCGAATGTATCTTTCCGTTGTTGTCAATTGCTTATGCCTTAGAATCCTCTGAATCGTCACCATCGGAACATCTTCTTGCGCCAGGATACTAGCTGTCAAGTGTCTTATAGCATGCAATCCGAAGTGTTTAACCCCCGCTGTTTGACAAATCCGCCTCATATGTTTTTGACGGACCTTAAAAGGTTTTCCATTGTCAAGATTTGGGAATACCCACTCCGTATTTGCCGCTTGACGATGAACGATCATTGCATTGAAAAGCTCATCGGTCATGGGTAGCCAATCATATTCAAGGCTACCACCAAGCCTCTTTCTTGTCCCAATCCTTACCCTTTGGCCGGCAAAGTCCACATCCTCCCATTTAAGCCTGAATAGCTCCGATCTTCTGGCCGCTAAATGAAGATAGGCAAGAAGCATTACTTTATCTTGCCCCTCTAGAACCTCATAAACGGCCCAGAAATCACTTTCCGGAGGAATATAACGGTTCTGTCTGTCCTCTGGGAAACGCTCCGTTAAACACGGATTTGGTGAAGGGAGATTCAAATATTTTATGCCCCAATTCCATGCCGCCAGCAAATTCTTTCTTTCCTTGTTGGCCGCATAGCCTGAACGCCTTGTTGCTTGCGCCCTCAGATAATTTAGCACCTGAACGGGCTTCAAATCATCAACAGGCAACGATGGATTTACCTGTTTAAAAAACCTTTTGAAACCCGATCTTTTCTCACTGAAGGTATTTACTGTAAATTTTACCTTTGCATATTCCAGGTATTTTGTTGCCCATTCAAGGAGTGTCAAGGATTCCGAAGGGGTCATCAAGTCTTCTATGGGTGCTTTTCTTATTTCTGACTCCCATGCAAGGGCCTTGGTTTTGGTATCGAATATCTTGAAATGCCTCTTGCCGTGACGCATCACATCGGCTATCCACTCCACCTTGTTTTTTTTCTTCCTCTTGTAAGGCATGGCTCTTCTCCTTTATCTCTTGAATAATCAAGTTTTCAAAGAACAAGATAAGGCGTCCAAGCCTTATTCCGCCAAGGCTGGGATAATATCTCCTTACCGTCTCGGCGTCAATGCCCAAATAATCGGCGACCTCCTGAGCTGTTAAACGTTTCCCTAACGCTTCATTTAATGTATTCATGATGCCATATCCGCCGCACAATCTTCTATATAACTGTTTTCTTTTATCTTCTTAATACCGTGGCGAAGATTATAGAGACGCCGTCCAAAATAGTACATAAACGCCGGAATCATCTTGTCAGCGCAATAAGGAAGCAACTGTAAACTTTTTGATATATACTTACACAGATAAGAAGCAACCCGAGCCCCGCCATTGACACCCGGCTTTATATCTATCCCCTGACGCTCACAGAGACCCCACTGACCTTACCCCAAAGTATGTACCAAGTTCAAATGGAGTCTTTTTTCCTGTAACATAGCCGCTTGTTCTTTGACAAATTCATATGGTGTCATATCACCGAGGGAGCTGTGAGGCCGCTCTGCGTTGTATTCGGTCAGCCATTTCTCTATGATTGCCTGGGCGTGTTTGAGATTCAGGAACCAATGCTCATTGAGACATTCATCCCGCAGCTTGCCGTTGAAACTCTCGATGTAAGCGTTGTCCATCGGTTTCCCCGGCCTCGTATACCGGACATCAATCCTTCTCTGTGCGGCCCATTGTTGAAAATGCTTTCCCGTAAATTCCGGACCATTATCAACCCGAATGGATTGTGGATAGCCATAAAGCATCGCTTGTTGGTCCAGAAAGGCCGTTACCCTGTGTCCGGGGATCGATGATCGGACCAAGAAACCAGGGGATGTTCTGGTATAATCGTCTACGATGGTTAATATTCTGATCCTGCCGCCATTCGCACATGCATCACAGAGAAAATCCATGGACCAGATCTCATTGGGCATCGATGCAGGTGACAGTGGGACACGAAGAGATACTTTCAGTTTCTTTTTCCTCTTTCTCCGGATCGATAATCCTTCTTCACGGTAAATCCGCTCTGTTCGCTTGTGGTTAATGACCAATCCTTCTCTCTTCAGCAAAACATGGATACGGGGGCTACCGTAACGTTTATATCGATTTGCCAGTTCCTTCATGTGTGTTCGGAGCTCCTGATCGTCCTTCTCGGCAGCCCGATATCGGTTCGTCGATCTGGTGACATTCACGATCCGACAGGCCTCCCGTTCACTCCGCCCAAAGTTAGAAATAACATGCCATACTGCGGCTTTCTTCGCTTCGGGCGTTAAAAGTTTTTTTCCAGAATATCCTTGAGAATCTTATTGTCCAAGCTCAAGTCCGCAACAAGCCCCTTCAGTTTCCGATTCTCATCCTCCAGGACCTTGAGCTTCATGGCGTCGCTGATCTCCATGCCGCCGTACTTGTTCTTCCAGTTATAAAACGTCTGCTCGGATATTCCGTATTTACGGCAAATATCGATATTCTTGACTCCCAACTCCGATTCCTTGATGATCCTGATAATCTGCTCCAGTGAAAATCTCTTCCCTTTCATTACGCTGTCCTCCCTTATATGGTTTTCCTTTATCAGGAAGGACTCCATTTGAAAATGGATCAGTTTCCGGGGGGAAGGTCACTTTCAAGGAAAAAAATGCCGACGAAGTCCACCCGACGAGTTCTATGCGGCCCATTTCTTGTCGGAAACTGATTTGACTATTATTGAGGAATAAAAATGTTTTTGATAAAAAAAGGCTGGGCATGTCCGTTGATAAGCCAGAATCAAAGGCTGGAAGCACTGCTCAAACAACTATTCTAAATTTAATAGCTCTGCTTTATAAAAACTTCATATTGATTGTATTAAAGACATAAAATACAATAATTCTTTGCATCGCAATTGAACGTTCGTTATATGTGTGAGCAATCGTGGTAAGTACATATCATTGTTTTTATACCTTGATGCTTTCTTAACCAACCTTCTCCTGCTCGCTTTGAGCTTACTAGCATATCCTATAGCTATCAACTTATCTTCAAAGTCATCAATTAATTCATAATCTTCAGGTGTTGCACTAAATATCATAGCAGCACTACTAGAGTCATATGTTGCAAGCAACCATGTCTCGATAGCATACGTGGGCAACACATATTTACAGTTCGGTTCAATAGATAATATTCCTAACCATAGATTCAAGTTTCTTTCGCAGCAATCACGCCTATGTTCCTTAGTATGGTCAAAATTATTATCTATTTCTCCAGCAATGTCTGTATCTAAATGAACCAACAACAAATCTGCTCCAGACATAATGAGCAGACCTTCCCAATTTCTCCTCGAAACAACTGCCCTTGTTTCTTTATCTAGCGCTAACAGCTCATCCGGACTTTTCTTCCCATGTAAGATACACCAACTTTTTACTTTGGTCCAACCCTGACGCTCTGCATGTCCCGTGGTTGCATCAATTTGTGGCGATAGCATTTGAATATCAAAGGATCGCCCAGAAGAGTTTCCAATATAATTTATAATACCCTCTAAAAATACGAAATCAGTCCCTCCTTCACAAACGACTAAAATCTTCTTTTTAATAGACGTCATATCTGATATCAGAACGTTCCTTGAGGTAAGCCACCTATCGCCCCAGAAAGCCATATTTCCGAAAGTTTCATTCCCTGATACTTCTCTAACCACTCATCTTTGGTTAATCCTTTAGGAGGCATAATTCTCTCAAACACAGTGCTCCCATTTTCACCACGTTTAGTCACAAATAATCTATGACTATCATCAAAAATATCAATACCATCTAATGCAGTCGGATTATGAGTAGTCAAGAAAACTTGTTTAAGACTATCTGTCTTTAATGTTTCGGCTATGTGACTCATTAAATTGGTAATTAATCCAGGATTGAGGCAATTATCTATGTTATCCAAAGCAAAAATATTTGGTGACATCTTATGTAATAACAATACCACAACAAATAATATGTATAATGCTCCTTCACTTACATCGTATGCATATAATTCATTGAAATTCTTTTTCATATATCGGTCTTTATACATAACAACCTTATTCGATGTATGTACATGCTTGGATTGCAAAATATCACTTGGTCTTCTTATTCCGATTGTTTGGAACCAATCCAGCAATTTAAAAAAAGACTGCAATTCTTCTTTTAAAATTTTATTTTCCAGTATATCATTTAGTGCCTCAGCAAGGCTTCCCCCGTATAATCCCAAAGGAGCGTTATGACTATTATCAGGAGACACACCACGTAAAATCGGAGTAGAGGGTGCGTAAATAGCATATTCTTTCAAGGCCTTAATTTTTAACAACTCTTCGTCTGTAAACGCCCCTAAAGCCTCCGCAGAAGTAACTATGCTCTGAAAAGGGCTAGGCTTTATAATAACTTTGCCACATATTCTAGCGCCTCGATTGCTCCTCCCCGCTATAACCGTTCTCGTAGGATGGGAATTTCTTACGACCTCTTCCGCATTGTAGCGCCATGGATCCTTTTCCTTACTTCTGGCTAATAAACTTGCATGGTATGTAAGATCAGAGAAGCTGGCCTCTAAATATAACGTTGGTCTCCTTTTTTCATTTTTAAAGGCACTGCGGAAAACCTCTGGAGCAGACAAACGCATTCCTCTATCCATAAACCTACTATATTCAATTTCCCCTGATATAGCTGAAGACAACATACCAATGGATTCTAGCAGATTGCTCTTACCAGTTCCATTTGCTCCAATAAAGACATTCAATTGACCTAAATCAATTTTCTGAGAAAGTATCGATTTAAATGATTTTATTCTAACGCACTGCAATACCGGCATTTTTATAACCCCGAAATTATGGAGATTTATCGCTCCATTCGAGTCAGGAGGCAAAGTTCATAAGTGTAGCAGTATGCCTCTTATATGGAGACACGTATACAGTATATACGATTATCAAGCAAGACTCAAAAAAATTATTAAATCAAGATCAAACATCTTCTCGACAAACTTTTATATAAAATCCTACCAATTTTCAACATATATAACAGATCTCCGCTATCCCAAAGTTTATCGAACAGATTTGGCTGGTTGACAAAATGGTCTTTTTGAGCTGCGTAGCTAACATTTGAATACGCTCGAAAAACGGGTATTTCCTCGAAAAGAGTAACGCTCAGAATCTAAAGAATTGTGAAGATACTTTGGTCCAGATTCAAGGGCTTCTTCACGATGACTACAAGAACATAAATGGACATGGCGATCCATATCTGAGTCTTCACGACATTTTTGATAGTGCCATAAAAACACCTTAATCATGAGATGCTGTTTTACCCATTTGAAGAACATTTTCGCTTAGCAGCAGTGACCGAGGGCAGCAGGTCAAGAAATTTATTTGGTCGTGAATCTGGTCGGGACTTGATAGGTTTTAAGGGGTTTTGGCAGGGTAAAATAATCAATAAAATGGCGGAATAAGGCTTTTTATTCGATCTTTCACGCCTGTAACCGGGGTTCGACTCCCCGTGGGGACGCCAATAATAAAAACAAGGGGTTAGAAAGAAATTTCGATCCCTTGTTTTGTTTTTGAAAATTAATATCCCAACCTATTTCCAGGAATTTTCCACATCATATAACCTTAACCGGCCGGTTCTCTCCTTAGTCAAATCGGTCACACAGATTGTATAGGCCAATCCATACATGGAGCCGCCTTCGTAAATGGATGCTTCGGCCTCACAGCAGGAATCACGATATTTGATCCATGCCAGCTGTGCCTTTCTCAATCTTTCTTTAGCAGTGACATCGCAAGTTGCGGTTGCTAATTTATAGATCCTGTTCATCTCCGTATCGGCCTGTTTGTATTTCATCCCGGCTTCATCTTTCAGGTCAATCATGCATTGAGCGTTACAAAGAGAGCCAAATGCAATAATAGCGATGGCGATAAACAATGATGAAAACATTTTCATGATCCTGTCCTCCTGATTTTTTCTTTACATACTCTAAACATTATATCAGAGAAAGTCCTATAATCGATATCACGCAATGCTTCACAATCATTCCGCCTGATTCTTATTAATAATGAATCATCCCACTGATTGTTAAAAACCCCGTCCTGCTTTAAATTACAATCGAAAGAAGGAAAGAATCCAGGGAGGTGCGGAGATGATGGCGATAAGGAAGGAAAGAATCGAGTTTAACCTTCAAAAGGACCTTCTGGGATGGATGATTGAGAGAAACAGGAGACCGGAGCGGCAGACTCTAACGGGGCGGAATTGAATGAAGACCATGAAGGTAAAGCAAATACAGACAGAAATAAAGATGACGGAGATAACGACCAGGCATAAAGCCAGAAAGGTCGGCGGGATCTGGGTTGATCCCATGTGTTTCCCGATTCTGACCGAATAAATAAATCCCTGAGGGAGAGGAGGAAATGATTATGAAAAAAGCTAAAGAGACAAAGAAAAACTGGAAAGGTTGGGTTGATCCCACCTGCACGCCCATGCATGTGAAGTAGCGATTTCCGCATCGGCAAGATCCCTGAATGCCTCTGTCCGACTTATGGATGGGGGCTTTCTTTTTTGATCACGTAAGGAGGTTTAGATCCTCCTTCTTTTTTCTGATTTCTACTGTCGCTGCCATTGACAGCACTACTCCTCTTCTCTATAATCTCCCGAGTTTCCACCGCCAACTAACTAAAAAGGGGACCATCCTTCATGATCAGGAGATAGAAAGGTTATCCTTTCTGCCTGCATGATGGCGGGATTGGCTGAGAGTAACGAATTCAAAAGGGGCAAGCTTTTCTATAAGACTGATCTTAAAAGAGGGAGAATCTACGCCATGAAATTATTCCCAAAAGAAGTGCATTTTTCAGATAATTTTGAGGAACTGGCGGATAAAATCCAGGAAGGCGGTATCCTTTTCGTCGAAATATTGAATGATTATGAGAATTCAAAAGCGAAGATATTAAAGCTTAAGGAAATCGAACACGAGGCTGATACGATTACCCACAGAATTTACCAGGATCTGCATAAAACTTTCATTACCCCTTTGGACAGGGAGGATATCTATTCTCTGGCTAACAAAATGGACAGCATTGTGGACATGGTCGATGAGTCAGCCAGTAAGATGCAACTATACAGGATCAAGGAGCCACTTCCCGATCATAAAATGCTTGCCCTCATCCTTAATAAATCCATTGCCCTTGTGAATAAATCTATTTACGCCATGAGGAATCGTCGTGCGAATATTAATATGATCTTGGAGATGTGTATAGAAATAAATTCCTTGGAAAATGAAGCAGATATTATTCTGCGGCAGTCGATGGCACAACTTTTCGAGGAGGAAAAAGATGCTATCGAATTGATAAAATGCAAAGAGATCCTTGAGCGCATTGAAGAAGCGACCGATATTTGCGAAGATGTTTCAAATATTATCGAAGGGATTATTTTGAAATATGGATAACTTTTATTGCTTTTGACATTTCTCTTGATTCAATAGAACAATCGTTCTATATTGTCCATGATCATTTTATGAGGACACATCATGGACAATACTATATTCAGCCTCCATTCATGGCCCCAAGCCATTCTGCACATTGACGGTGATGCCTTCTTTACATCCTGCGAGGAAATACTCCATCCGGAACTGAAAGGCAAACCGGTCATTACCGGCGCGGAACGCGGGATAGTAGCCTGCGCGTCCTACCCTGCAAAGAAAATCGGCATTAAACGCGGCGTAAGCCTAAGTGACGCTAAAATCATCTGCCCCGGCCTCGTTGTGCTTCCCTCGGATTACGAGACCTACAGCCTCTTCTCCCGCCGGATGTTTATGATCGTGCGCCGTTTCACTCCCCAGGTTGAAGAATATTCCATTGATGAAGCCTTTGCCGATATCACGGGATTAAGACGTCCGTTAAGATCCTCCTATGAGGCCATTGCCAAAAAAATAAAGGACGAGATACAAAGGGAAATCGGTTTCTCTGTCTCTGTCGGTTTAAGCCTGACAAAAGTCCTGGCAAAGGTTGGCTCGAAATATCGGAAGCCCAATGGATTAACCGTCATTCCTGGCCGTTCGATTGCAACCTTTCTTGAAGACCTTCCCGTAAATAAGATTTGGGGTATCGGCCCTGCTACCAAAGCTCACCTCAATAAGATAGGGATCGGCACTGCCCTTGAATTTGCCCGTATGCCGGAACAATCAATCAGAAAGAGCTTCACAAAACCAACGATAGAAATCTGGCAGGAACTGCGCGGCCAATCTGTCTGTCCGGTTATCTCAGAGGAAAAGAGCACCTATGCCTCCATCAGTAAGACGAAAACATTCGCTCCTTCAACGTCTGATGCTGATTACCTGTTTGCACAACTTTTAAGGAACCTTGAATCGGCCTGTATCAAGGCAAGGCGTTATAAATTGGCCCCCCTTAGGGTTGCGCTGTTTTTGAAGACAAACAATTTCCTGTATAGCGGCTGTGAGGTTCGACTGAATCGGCCTTCCTCATATCCGATGGATTTAGCTGACCTGGTAAGGGATGCATTTAATGGTCTTTACCGGAAGCGTATCCTGTATAGAGCAACGGGGGTAGTTCTTATGGAGATGTGTCCTGATTTGCCTGTCCAGTATTCACTCTTTGACGATGCCGTGAGAGCCGACAAGGTTCGCACCCTTTATGAGGCTATGGATGAAATCAGCCGGCGTTTTGGCAAGCATACCCTTCATCTGGGCGGATCCCACATAATAGAGGTTTTAGGAAAGGGGAAAAGGGGCGCATCAACGGCAAGAGAAAGCACACAATTCCTTGGGGAGACAAAGAGGCAACATCTTGGGCTGCCAATATTGCACGTGAAAGTATAGATTGCCCCTGCCGGGGAAAGGGCACGTCATCATCCAATTCTAATAAGGATTAAGGCCTGGGGACTTAAGTTAATAAAAAAGGCCCCCAATAGGCAGGGGCCTTTTTTATCAGATCTGAAGAAGGAAGGTGCTTATTTCTTGTCAGTAGCCTTCTTGTCTTCGGCCTTTTTGTCCGCAGTGGCTTTCTTGTCAGCGGCCTTTTTGTCCGCAGCGGCCTTCTTATCAGCGGCCTTTTTGTCGGCAGCAGCCTTCTTGTCGGCGGCTTTCTTGTCCGCGGCGGCCTTCTTGTCGGCAGCCTTTTTGTCCGCGGCGGCCTTCTTGTCTTCGGCCTTCTTGTCAGCGGCAGCCTTCTTGTCAACAGCAGCCGGCTTCGCAGCATCCTTCTTGTCAGCCTTTACGGGCTCAGCAGCGGGCTTTGCGGCCGGAGCCTGGGCAAATGCCAAACCTGATACGGAAAGTGCGAAAAGGATGGAAACGATAATGGAAATCAACTTCTTCATGTTTTGTTGCTCCTTTCAGTTTTTAATTACGTTCAATCATTGCACTTGGCGTGCCAAAACCTTTGTTTTCTAATATAAAGCAATAAATCAACAGGTTACGGATGCGACTTGTTTTGAACCAGAAGATTATCAGCCCCTAGCTGGGGAATTAGACACCACCTCATGAGGAATTTTTCCCTTGTTTATGATCCGGGGAGGCCCTTCCTCGGCACCCTGAAGGCAGGACAGTGGCACCTTTCCTGACAAAAACATGACCTCGTAATGATCCGGAAGCCACTGCGACGGATCTTCAGTGTTATGGTCATGGCAAGGGCCCGACAGTCTTTCATATCGCTTTGGGTGGGATTATCTCGAGAGGGCGGCAACAAGTAGGGGAGATAAGGCGAGACACGATAAAATCACACCTAACATGCAGACCTTATTTAAGATATGCTCCTTGCACATGATCTGTTCATCCCAGTCCGAGGTTTCAATATAACGCTGAAAGCGCCGGAGAAGGGTCACAGGTTTCAGGGGGCAAAGGAATTCCTGCTCACCGTTGACCATGTGTCTTGCGTCTGTATAAGTCAATGTCTTCATATCAAATCCTTTATATTAGTTATCGGAGGTTTTCCCGAAATAATTAATTTATGTGTGATATTTCCTGATCACGGCAGTTACAACGCCCCCTATCCTGAGTTCCGTTCTGGCTGTGATGTCAGGATATTTTTCGTTCGCTGCTTCGAGAACAATCTCCTTCCCCTTCTTTTGGATATATTTCATCGTCCAATCGCCATCCACTTCCGCAATGACAATATCGCCCGTTTGGGGATCTCTCCCCTTTTCAATGATCACCAGGTCCCCTTCCATAATGCCCGCTCCGGTCATAGAATCACCGCTGATCTTCAGAATAAAAGACGATTCAGGCTTTGTTATCAAGTATTCGTCCATGGACAGGCTGTCAGAAAGAACTTCTTCCTCCGGAGATGGAAACCCGGCTCGAATTGAACCAACCATAGGTATGGCAAACGATTGCTTTGTCAGGCTCAGGCGACTTTTTCCGTCCCGCTCAAGAAAGCCGCCGGCAATTAGCTTATTGATCCAGAAGTGGACCACACTTTTCGATTTGACCCCCAGAAGATCCAACATCTCCTGATAGGAGGGCATCCTCTTCTGCTGCCGGAAAAAACTGACGATGATTCTCTGGACTGACTGAACCGATCTTTTCTCTTTCATGATTCCCACATATAGAACAATCGTTCTATTGTCAAGGAATTTTTTCGCTGCCCAGCTAAAAGATATTTCCATACGTCCTTTTCGCAAAGCCGGATCGTTCAATAATTATTGATTTAACTCTAAATATCCCTTATATGCGCGTAACGCGCTAGCCAAATTTAAAGAAAGGCAAGGAAGATATGAACAAATCGGATTTGATTGAGGCAGTGTCCAAGAAAGGGAACATTACGGTAAAGGACGCTGTGAATGTCGTCAACATGATCTTTGACGGTTTTACCGAAACTATTAAAAATGGCGGCAGGATCGAAATCCGGGGCTTTGGAAGCTTTTCCGCCCGGGAATATGAAGCTTACACCGGAAGAAACCCGAAAACCGGCATGGGCGTGGCAGTAAAACCAAAACGATTGCCCTTCTTCAAGGTCGGAAAAGAGCTAAAGAGTAAGGTGGATTTGGGGAAGGGGAAAACTTTCTGAAGTCGTTAATTGAAAGGTTTCGGCCAATATCCAAGACCACGGCCAATAATCATTTGATCGTCAAAAGACACTTCGGTAATAATACTAATATCTTGAGCAATCACAAGCGTTCCATGAAGTCTTCGAAGGCATGACTATGATTGAAACCATCGCTAAGGGCCAGACGTTTGTCAAGCGATTATACTTGCCTCGTATCATTGGGTTGGGCTTGGGATTCTTCTGTGTAGCTTCGGTTTTTTTTCAAAAAGAAACCCCCGCCCTGATGTGGATAGGCCTGGCGGTCAACGGCTTTCTTTGGCCGCACATTGCATATTTCGTAGCGAAAAACAGCCGTAATCCCTACAGGGCCGAACTACGTAATCTGTTGATTGATTCGTTTTTGGGTGGCTTATGGGTTCCTTTGATGTCGTTTAATTTACTGCCAAGCGTTGTTGTCATTGTCATGATGAGCATGGATAATATTTCTGCCGGAGGCGTCCGTCTATTTATAAAAGGTGCTGTTGCACAATTGTTGGGTTGCTTTTTGGCCATACTCTTTGTGGGGCTGAATATCCAAGCAGAGTCGACCATGCTAAATGTCCTTGCCTGCATGCCAATGTTGGCCGCTTATCCCCTGAGTATTGGAATAATCACCTATCGTCTGGCAATAAAGTTAAGCCAACAAAAGAAGGAAATGGAGAAGATCGATGTCGAGCTGAAGGAGACCAATACCAACTTGACTGCGGCTTATGAAGGGTTGCGAGAAAGTGAAAAGAGATATCGTGACCTTAGTATTATCGATGACCTCACCCAGCTCTATAATTGCAGGCATTTTTTTGATCAGCTAAGAATGGAGATCGATCGGGCAGACCGCTATGAACAGCCGTTAACCATGCTCCTTCTCGATCTCGACAATTTTAAGGAATTTAACGACACTTACGGCCATGTCGAAGGAAATGAAGTCTTATCAAGGCTCGGTCAGGCGATCAAAAAATGCCTGCGCCAAACGGATTCCGCCTATCGATATGGCGGTGAAGAATTTACCATCCTCCTGCCCATGACAACAAGTGCGGACGGCGCCTTTACGGCGGAAAGAATCCGAGCAGAATTCAAAAAAGAGATCTTTTCCCCAACACCGGATAAGGACGTACATATGACAATGAGCATCGGCATTGCTCAGCATAAACTACAGGAAAGCATGGAGACCTTCGTTCACAGGGTTGACCGGCTTATGTATCAAGCAAAAAAGTATGGAAAAGATAGAGTTTATTCCGAAACAACCTGACAAAACTGATCGTTATGAAAGGCCCTCACCACACATTCTCATCTTGCTATCGGCCCTAGGATAATCTTGAAAGCAATTTCTAACAATCAGAATGATTTAATTTTATCGATAATTATGATATGGAGGCAGCACCATGGGAGTTGGACATGTTAGTGTATCCGGATAAAGCGGTTTATGCATTTAAACAGTTCTAATCGATAGATGACGGAATGAAAGGAGTAGAGGATGAAGAAAATCGACAGATGGAAAAAGACGGTTGTCTTGGGGGTGCTTTGTACGGTGCTCTTATTCGGCGCCGGCTGTGCGACTATGGACAAGTCCGAGATGGGGGCCCTTGGCGGCGCCGGCGTGGGGGCGCTAGTGGGGCAGGCCATCGGGCACAACACGGCAGGCACCCTCATCGGCGCGGGAGTCGGTCTTGGGCTCGGTTATATTATCGGCAACGAAGCCGACAAATCCGATGTCAAAAAACGTAAGGCAGCGACCCCGGAGGAAGTGCAGCCCCTGGCGAACACGACGTGGCAGGTTGTAAGCATCACACCGCGACCCAAGAAACATTTCCAGTCAATGGTAACGCGCTTCAACCAGAACGGAACGGCCACCACGACAACGACACATGCGAATGGCAAAGTGGAGACGGACACGGAGAGCTACCGCGTCGTAGGCGCCACGCTGGTCATCAACAAGCCGAACTATGTGATCAACTCCCGCTATCGCATCGAGGGCGACAAGATGTACATGGACACGGGGGACCACAGCATCGTTCTCCAGCGCGTCGGCTCTTAGATGGCTGTAAAGCTTCCCCGACGAAGATAATCAAGGACAAGGATCTGTTCATCAAGGGTTCGACATTCGGTGCCGTCGAGGATGCCGGCCAGGGGAATGTTCATCTCTTGGAAGAGGATCTTCAAAGCCTTAAACATATGAATCGGCGGAAAGGCATCCGCTGAGAGTTCATGAATCAGTTTCAGGGTTTTAAAACCGTCAAACCAGCCATGGAATTGTCTCGTCAAATATTCATGGCGGCAGTTGGCGCCTCTGATCCGCTCCCACACGGCAGCGAATTCGTGGCGGTCAAGAAAAGAGTGCAGCCGGGGTGAAATCGATGCCGCCCTTGCCAGGAGGTCGTTACCGGAGCTGCCGGGATCCCGGGTAAATTCCTTAAGCCATGCCTTCAGAAGAAAAAAGACCCTTGGATCATAGATAAGATTTTCATCATGGGCGCCCGCGAGAAAACGCAGCATCCGCCTGCCTGTTCCGAAAGGAACGCGACCAGACGTCCGGGCGGAGGGATAAACGGTAGTGTCGCGAACATCGCCCAAGGGAGCGAGTTTTGCCAATTTATTCAGAAAATAGAAATCTTCTCCCGCCTGCCGGCAGGGCATCCCGCGCACGGCGGTGTATGCCGCCGCCGTGCAGGCCATCGTGGAGCCAATGGTGTGAAAGGCATAGGGAGAGCCGGCCCAGGCAAGTCCGAGGACATAATACCTGAGAAATATTTCATAAGAGCAAATACCGGCGGCAAGGCGCCGATCCTCAGGAATGCGGTGGGAAAAGGCAACCACCGCCCCCGGTGGGGAAAAGCGCTCAAAGTGATTCCGAAGCGAAGACAGATAGTTTGGTTCAACAAGGGTATCGGCATCCAGACAGAAAATCCTTTTCTTTCCATGATACTGACGATCCAATAAAGTCAGCGCCCTGTCCATTCCAATCTTTCTTGCATGACCGACGCCGCCCTTGCGAGGTAATTCACACCCCGGCGAGGAGGCGTCAATAAAGGCGAGATGCAACGGGCTTGCCAATATTTCCTGGACAAGGGCGGTGATATTCATATCGGCAAGATGACGATCGGGCAGCTCTCCCTCAATCATATCTTCCATAATCATCATTGTTTCCCGGTTATTACGGATATCTTCCCTCGCAGCAAAAGGGGAGGGACGATTGTTGATGACACAGATGACCAGGGTTCGCATTAATTCATCGTCCCCGTTACGGGCCAGACCGGCCAAAGTATGAAAAAGTGCCTCTTTTTCCGCCAAGGCGGGAATGACGACGATCTGGTCGAGATCGGTCATTCCACCTCCGTAAAGGGGGTGGCTTTCGTAATCACTGTAGCGGTGCAGATATTTGTCAAGATTGGAGGAAAGCATCATCCGGTCAGGCGATCCTCAACAAGTGATTGCAGGGCGACATAATCATCTCCCGGAATCCAGTGGATGACGACGCCCTGCCTCTCCATCCTGCGGAACCAGGTATCCTGCCGCTTGGCAAACTGATGGATGCGGGTATTCAGGGTTTTCGCCATGTCGTCAAAGCCCATCAATCCCTGAAGATATAAACTGATATAGCGGTATTCCAGACCGAAATGATACAGTCTTTCCCAACTGACGCCCCGTTGGTTCAGCGTAGCGACTTCCTCCACCATCCCGGACCGAAAACGGGCATATAGTCTGTCCGTTATGCGCCGGCGCAGAACAGCTCGGTCCCATCGCACGCCTATTACCAGGGGGCAGAGGCCGGAAGCCAGGAGCCCGGCGCCGGGCATACCGCCTGCCGATTGCTCCCTTTCAACCCTGGCCACTGCGGCAATTTCGATCGCCCGGAGCAGGCGTTCCCGATCCACGAGGTCCGTCTTGTTGTGGAGAGCAGGTTGAAGAGCCTGCAAACGACTAGCAAGGGCATCCATGTCCAGATTGTCCAGTTCCCGTCGCAAGTCCTTATTCTCAGGAACCTCCTGTAGATCATAGGAACGGATAACCGCTTCCAGGTACATCCCGCTGCCGCCCACAAGCACGGGAAGAGCTCCTCGTGCCGTGATATCAGCAAAACAGCGATGAAAAAGGCGCTGATAGGCAAAGAGGTGAAACTCTTCCATCGGCTCGACAATATCGACGAGATGGAAAGGAATAGTGAAACCGTCGATAGTATAGTCGAGGAGATCCTTGCCCGTCCCGAGGTTCATGCCCCGATAAACCTGGCGGGAGTCGGCGGAAATGATTTCACCGCCTCGCTCCTTTGCCAGACGGACGGCCAGACGGGTTTTCCCGGATGCCGTAGGACCGAGGATAACGACAATGTTGTATTTATTCTTCACAATTCCTTTCTATATGGTGAAACAACACCCTGTCAAGGGATGAACCGGAATTGGATGAAAATCACGGCATTGAAAATTTGACGAACCATCAAATCTCCGGTATATAATCACTCAGACGCCGCTATGGCGTGTTAAGGAGAGGAATCTATATGTCAGCAGCAAATGATTGCCCGAAGGCAGTGTTAACCGCCGGGGAAACACAGCTTGGTTTTTTCGTGAAACGGATTGAGCAGATCCCTGAAATCCGCGTGACCGCATATGAACTGGAACATCTCGTCACCGGAGCAAAGATCCTTCATCTGCATTGCGATGACCGGGAAAATCTTTACGCCATCGCCTTCCGGACCCCTCCCCAAGATTCCACCGGTCTTCCCCACATCCTGGAACACGCCGTTCTCGCCGGTTCAAAAAACTATCCCGTTAAAGACGCCTTCAATGAACTCTTGAGGGGAACATTGCAGACCTTTATCAACGCCTTCACCTATCCCGATAAAACCATTTATCCCGTTGCCAGTCAGGTAAAAATAGATTTCTTCAATCTGGCCCGTGTTTATTCCGATCTGGTCTTTCGGCCCCGGCTCCTCAGAGAGACATTCCTCCAGGAGGGACATCATCTGGAATGGGCAACCAACGCCGAAGGGCAAGAAAATCTGACTGTCTCCGGGATCGTCTACAACGAGATGAAGGGTGCCTATTCATCTCCCGACAATCTAATGTACAAGGCCATTCAGGAAAACCTCTTTCCCGACACCATCTATCGTTTCGACTCCGGGGGAAACCCGGCGGCTATTCCTAACCTGACCTACGAGCAGTTTAAGGAATTTCATCAGGCTTACTATTCGCCAAGCAATGCCCGGATCTTTATCTACGGGGACATTCCCACGGGAGAGCACCTCCTGTTTCTTCAGGAAATGTTGAAGGATTATGGCCGTATATCACTGGATTCTTCAATTCCCACTCAGAAGGGGTGGTCATGCCCGCGGGCGGCTCAAGACGTCTTTCCCATCGGCAGGGAAGATGATCCCCGGGGCAAGGCAAGCGTTAATATGGCCTGGTTGCTTACGGAAAACACCGATGAAGAAACAGTAATCCTCCTGCAGGTCGTAAGCGGGGTTCTCGTGGGCAGCGCTGCCGGAGCGCTGCGCAAGGCCCTTATTGACTCCGGACTGGGGCAGGATCTCTCGCCGGTCACGGGTTTTGAGCGGGATTACAAACAGGTGGTATTCGCCGTCGGCCTCCGGGGCACGGAAGCGCAAAAGAGAGAGGCTATTGAATCCCTGATCCTTGACACCCTGGCCAAGGTGGTCCGGGAAGGGGTGGACCAGGAACTCATTGAAGGGACCCTTCATCAGATCGAGTTCCGGGGACGGGAAATTGTACGCCAGAACTATCCCTATGGCATCGTCCTCATGAACCGGGTCTTTCATACCTGGATATATGACGGAGATCCCCTCCATAGCCTTAACTTCCCCAGGCTAATCGAGATGATCCGCCGCAAGTGGCAGGAAAACCCGTCCCTTTTTGAGGAACTGATCCAGAAGTGGCTAATTGACAACCCTCATCGTATCCTCTCGGTAATGGAACCGAGTCCGACCTGCATGGAGACATGGGAGGAGGATTTCAGAAAAAAGATGGCCGGGCTGAAGGATTCCCTGACAAAAAACGAGCACGAGAGAATACATCAGGAGGTCAGGGAGTTAAAGGCATTCCAGACGGAACCGGATCCGCCGGCAGCCTTAGCTACCCTGCCGAGACTGAAAATCACGGACATTGGCAGACAGACGGAATTTATTCCCGGGGAACATATTTCCATAGCCAACACCACCGCGCTGAGTCATGATCTTTTCACCAACGGCATCTCCTACCTGGATTTGGCCTTTGATGTCTCCGCGATCCCCGATGACCTGCAGCAGTATCTCCCGCTCCTTGGCAAATTCATCACCCAGATGGGGGCCGCCGGGATGGGTTATGAGACCATGTCCAAGCGCATCGCCCTAAAAACGGGAGGCATCAGGTGCTCACTAAATGCGGGGCTGATCATGAATCAAGGGAGATCCTGGCAGGAAATGATCTTTCGCCTCAAGACCCTGGACAAGAATATTCCGGACGCAATTCACATTCTGTTGGATCTCCTCTGTGCGGGCGATCTTACGGATCAACGCCGCATGCAGGATCTCCTGGTGGAAAAGAAGAACCGCTTTCATGCCTCCATTGTCCCCTCGGGCCATCTTTTCGCCCGGCGCCTCGCAGCCTCGTCCCTATCCGTGTCGGCATGGCGTGACGAACAGTGGCACGGAAAGACACAGCTTGTGTGCTTGAAGCAGATGGCGGACGAACTCGGCGAAAACCGAGAGGTTTTCTTGGAAAAACTGCTGCTTCTAAAAAACGAGGTTTTCAGAAAAGACAGGCTGACCATCAATCTTACGGCGGAGGAAAGGGGATTAAGAGCGATGTTCGACAACCTTGCTCCCGTAGTCGCGGGATTACCGTCCGGCAACCTTAGGGATAATATTGAGCCGGCAAGGTTAGAACCCGTAGACCGGGGGGTCGTCATCCCGGCTCAGGTATCCTATGTGGCCCGAGCCCTGCCGGCGCCATCCTACGGTCACAGCGACACGGCTGCCCTCATGGTGGCGTCACGTTATTTATCAAACGGTTATCTCTACAAACAGATCCGTGTCCTGGGAGGCGCGTACGGGGGAATGTCGTCCTACGATCCCATGGTCGGGATCTTCTCGTTTTTGTCATATCGGGATCCCCACATTCTCCGCACCTTGAAGGTCTACGATGACGCTATCACGGCCCTATCTCAGCCAAACATCTCTCAGGAGGATCTCGACAAGGCCGTCATCGGAACCATCGGTGTAATGGACCGCCCCATGGATCCATCCAACAAGGGGTACACCGCCATGATCCGACATTTATCAGGGCTGACCGACGCCTACCGGCAGACCCTCCGGGACGAAATCCTGGCCATGACCATCAAGAAATTGAGGGAGACGGCTACATGTTTTTTAGACAAATCAAGGGCATCGCGCTCCATAGCCGTTTTCAGCTCGGAAGAACAGTTGCAAAATGTGAATGTTGCTTTGGAGGAGAAACTGCTGATGGAAGCTATTGAATAAATAGCACTAATGAGGAGGTATGAAGATGACGTATAGAAAACGGAAAGTGGGATTGTTGATGGTTTTGTTCGTGGTCTTGCTCTTGGCGGGGTGCCTGGGCGGCAGGTATGGAAGCATCCTTCCCGATGGACAGGTTTCCAATGATTTCGACTCTTTCAAGATTGACCCGGGGATGAATTATTATTACAGCGGACCGGATCTTTTCCCCAATGCCCTGATCGGCTTGAAGAAACAATATGCCCTTGATTCCGACCTCTGGAAGCCTATTGAACCGACCCCCAAGAGTTTCCGGGACATGATCCTCCACATGCAGGAAAAGGCAAGGGAATATAATGAATTCCAGCACGGGTTCATCATGTACGACGACAAGGGTCAACCGATCGGCATCTGGTACTCCATCCTCAAGGCCCGAACCTTCACCCAGATGGGAGAGGGAAACAAGGTCAGAGTTTATACGCCCGATCTGATGATTTATATGACCGGACCGGGAGGTACGGAGACAGTGCAGGACAGAAGATAACTGCTCCAACTTTTAACAAAAAGGGCGTATCCCGTAATGGAGAGAACGGATACGCCCTTTTTTCCCCGGAACCGGATCTGCTTCTAAATCAATTCCTCCAGCTTGGCTAACGCCTGCTCCAGGTTTTCAGGATGCGGTCCCCCCGCCTGGGCCATATCCGGCCGGCCGCCGCCGCTGCCGCCAACAACGGGGGCCACGGCCTTAATGATGTTACCCGCGTGGTACCGGCCGGCCAAATCCTTGGTAACCATACACAGGAGCATCGCCTTGCCTTCAACCTCGCTGCCCAGGAGAATAACGCCGGAGCGCAGCTTATCGCGCAGCTTGTCTCCTAAATCCCGCAGGGTCTTCACATCGGGGGCTTCGACAACAGCCGCCAGGACATGGACACCCTTAATTTCTTTGGATTTACTGATTAGATCCACCGAATCCTTGGCCGCCAGTTTGCCCTTGAGGGCCTCGATTTCTCGCTCCAGTTCCCGCTGATGTTTCTGAATCTTCTCGATCCGTTCGGCCAGTTCCATCGGATTGGCCTTAAGGAGTCCGGCCGCCTTCTTTAGTTCCGATTCGACGGCCTTGAAGTATTTAATGGCCTCGGCGCCCGTCACCGCTTCGATCCTCCGGACCCCCGCCGCCACGGCCGATTCGCCGATGACCTTGAGGGCGCCGATGTCGCCGGTGCGGCTTACATGGGTCCCACCACAGAGTTCCATGCTGAAGTCGCCCATTTTCACTACCCGGACATTATCGCTGTACTTCTCGTCAAAAACCGCCGCCGCCCCGGTTTTCATGGCCTCTTCCTTGGGAAGGACCCGGGTGCTTACATCGTAATTCCGGCGGATGTAGTCGTTGGCAATCGTTTCGATAGCATCCAGTTCCTCGGTCTCGATCCGGGTAAAGTGGGTAAAGTCGAAACGGAGGTGTTCCGGCGTCACCGACGAACCCGCCTGCTTGATATGATCTCCCAGGGTCTTCTTCAGGGCCGCATTGAGGACGTGGGTGCCGGAATGATGGGCCTCCGTCGCCCGCCGGGTGGCCTCGTCCACCTTGAGATTCACGACATCGCCGACCCTGATGGTTCCCTCTTTCATCTTGCCGATATGGGTGATCAGGGTATCGGTGGGGCATTGGGTATCCCAGACCTCAAAGAGGTATCCGTCGCCGGAGATAACCCCCGTATCTCCTACCTGACCGCCCTTCTCGCCATAGAAAGGCGTCTCATCCACAAAGATTTCGGCGTTATCCCCCGCCGAGACCTGATCCACTTCGGCGTCTTTTTTCAGAATCGCCGTGACCCGCGCCGTAGTTTCCGTCACGCCGTGGTAACCGATGAATTCCGTGGCAATTCCCCGGACGGAAAGTTTTTTGTAACTGTCGGCAAAGGCCTGCTCGCCGCTCCCCTTCCACGATTCCCGGGCCTTTTCCCGCTGCGCTTCCATGGCCTTTTCAAAACCTTCCATATCGAGAGAAAGGCCGTCCTTGCGGACGATATCCGCCGTCAGGTCCACGGGAAAGCCGAAGGTGTCATAGAGCTTGAAGACAACCGCGCCGGGAATGATTTTTTCGCCCTTATTTTTGAGGACCGCCACTTCCTCGCTCAAGATCCGCAGTCCCGTATCCAGAGTTTCGATGAAGCGCTGCTCTTCATTGACCATAACTTTTCGGATATATGACTCTTTTTCGATAAGATCGGGATAGGCGTCTTTCATGGTCTCAACCACGATGGAAACAACATCGTGGAGGAAGGGCCGGTCGAGGCCGATAAGTTTCCCATGCCTGGCCGCCCTCCGGAGGATCCGCCGGAGGACGTAGCCCCGCCCCTCATTGCTGGGCAGGACGCCGTCGCCGATCAGAAAAGTAACGGCCCGGCTATGATCAGCAATAACCCGCATGGAGGCATCCGCCTCCCCATTGGTTCCATAAACCCGGCCGCTGATCCCGGCGATCCCTTGAATGATCGGGGTAAAGAGATCCGTATCATAGTTGCTCTGGACACCCTGGACAATGGCCGCGAGACGCTCGAGACCCATACCGGTGTCGATGTTCGGTTTCGGAAGGGGATTGAGGTTGCCGTCCTTATCCCGGTCAAACTGGGTAAAGACATGATTCCATATCTCGAGGTGGCGATCGCAGTCGCACTCGACGGAGCATTCCGGACGGCCGCAACCGACAGACGAACCCTGATCATAAAGGATCTCCGAACAAGGCCCGCAGGGGCCGGTTTCTCCCATCATCCAGAAATTACTTTCCATTCCCATGCGGACGATGCGTTCCGCCGGAACCCCCATCTCCTTGTTCCAGATCTCGAAGGCCTCATCGTCGTCCTGATAAATCGTAATCCAGAGTTTCTCTTTGGGAAGAGCCATCGTCTCAGTCAGAAACTCCCAGCCCCAGGCGATGGACTCCTTCTTGAAATAGTCGCCAAAGGAAAAATTTCCCAGCATCTCGAAGAAGGTGTGGTGACGGGCCGTATAACCTACATTTTCGAGATCGTTGTGTTTGCCTCCGGCCCGGACCGATTTCTGCGAACTTGTGGCCCGCGTGTAGCCTCGGTCTTCAAGTCCCAAAAAACAGTCCTTGAATTGGACCATCCCCGAATTGGTAAACAAAAGGGTCGGGTCGTCCTTCGGGATCAGGCTTGAACTCGGAACGATAGTATGTCCGTGGGCCTCGAAAAATTTCAAAAATTTATCCCGGATTTCACTTGCTGTCATCGTCATGCCCGTCTTCCTCCTCCGCTCGGTTAATCGTCTCGAAAATCAATCCCGGGGGAAATCCCTTACCCATGAGATAGCGGACAAGCCGCCCTCTCCCCTTCAGATCGTCCCGGATGTTCCCGCTGGTTGTCTTTTTTCTGATCAAAGATGTTAATGCCTGCGCTTCGCTCCACTCCTGCCGGGCGGTATTGATCGCCGCCGCTACAACGGCTTCGGGAAGCCCTTTATCAATAAGGAAAGAGGCAATCTTACGATTCCCGTACCCTTTTCCCGTCGCCAGACGCCGCGCCTGGTTCGATGCAAATATGTGGTCATTCAAATACCCCAGTTCACGAAAATAATCAATCGCTGCCTCAATAATCTCGGCCTCAAACCCTTTATTTTTTAGCTTCCCGGCAAGCTCCCGTTCACCGTGATCCCGCCGGGCGAGGAGCCGCCAGCAGATCTTTTTCGCCTTGTTCAGCTCCGGACGCTCCTCCATGGATCGCTATTATTCCGACGTTCTGTTTTTCAATCCGAACTTGTCCAGCACCGCTGCCTCTATATTCTGAAGGATTTCGGGATGATCTTTCAGGAAAATCCGCGTATTGTCCCTTCCCTGTCCCAGGCGATCACCCTTGTATGAATACCAGGCGCCGCTCTTTTCGATAATGGCGTTTTCCGCCGCCAGGTCAAGGAGATCTCCTTCCCGGGAAATGCCCTCGCCAAAGATGATATCGAATTCCGTCTCTCGAAATGGCGGGGCAACCTTGTTTTTAACTACCTTTACACGGGTGCGCATGCCGATGACATCCTGTCCCTGCTTGATGGAGGTGACCTTCCGGATGTCGAGGCGCATGGACGCGTAAAACTTGAGGGCGTTGCCGCCGGTCGTAGTTTCGGGGTTTCCGAAGAAAACTCCTATCTTCATGCGTAACTGGTTAATGAAAATGACCGTCGTTTTCGATTTACTGATACTGGCGGTCAGCTTCCTTAAGGCCTGAGACATGAGCCGCGCCTGAAGTCCCATCTGGGCGTCTCCCATCTCCCCTTCCAGCTCCGCCCGGGGCACCAGGGCGGCAACCGAATCCACTACCAGGACATCGAGGGCGCCGCTCCTCACCAGTGTTTCGGTGATCTCCAGGGCCTGCTCTCCTGAGTCCGGCTGGGCGATCAGAAGATCATCCGTATTGACCCCGATCTTGCGGGCATAAGTAACATCCAGGGCGTGCTCTGCGTCGATGAAGGCCGCCAGGCCGTTCTGCCGCTGGGCTTCGGCGACGATGTGGAGGGCCAGGGTCGTTTTGCCGCCCGATTCGGGACCGTATATCTCGATGATCCGGCCGCGCGGCACACCGCCGACCCCCAGGGCAATGTCAAGACTGAGAGTCCCCGTAGAGATCACGGGTACATCAATCTTCTCTGATCCCCCTAACTTCATAATGGCCCCTTTCCCAAACTGACGCTCAATTTGGCTGATGGCCAGCTCAACGGCTTTATTTCTGTCCATATCTACCCCCATCGTAAACCCTCCTTTATCGATAATTTATAGCCTGCAACCCGTGGCGCTTCCCAATGATAATCTTTTACCCCTGCAGGGGAAAGGCCGCCAGTTTTGTATATATCGCCCCCTGCGGCGACAGGCTGCTCCGGAACAACGCTACCTCTCCAACCGTGAAGCTTCCCGCCGTCAGATCGCCGGAAGCTTCGACGGCCGGGGCCAGGCCGTTTATCCCTTTGGGAACCTTGACCCGTCCCATGGTTAAATGCGCCCGGAAGGGCCGGTCCTCTTTTTGGAAACCGTGCAGGAATAATTCCTCTTCCAGGTCTTTCTGCAAAGACAGCAATCGCTCCAGTTGCCCGATTATTCCCAGCCAGATGATCCGCGGCCGGGCCGTGTCCGGGAACACGCCCAGACGCCTGACCTCCAGAGCAAAAGGCGGGACAACGGTCGTCTTCTTGGCAACGACCTCAGAAATAATATCTACATCCACCGCCGATATATCGCCGAAAAACTTCAAGGTCAGATGGATACCTTCCGGCCGCACCCAGCGAATCACCCCCTGGATGCTTTTTTTTAGACGGCTTTGCATTGCCTGGATATTTTCAAGAACAGACACCGGCGGATCGATGGCGAGAAAGGCGCGGATACTTATATTTTCACTCATGGTTCGTCTCTCCGGTCAGGTATCGCTTCAGCATGATGAGCGCTGCCTGAGACGCAATAACCTTGATACGACGGCGATCCCAGCGGTAAGAGAACTTCCGGCATACGGTTTCCCCGCCGTCGGCAAGGGCGATGAAGACAGTCCCCACCGGCTTGGCCTCCGAGCCACCATCAGGACCTGCGATTCCCGTAGTCGCAAGTCCCAGATCCGAACCGGCAAGCCTCCTTGCCCCTTCCGCCATGAGACGGCCCGTCTCTTCACTGACGGCGCCGTGCTTTTGAATAATTTCTTCCGGAACCCCGAGGAGATCCGTTTTTGATCTATTGCTGTAGGTTATAAGCCCCCGCTCCAGATACATGGAACTGCCCGGGATATCCGTCAGGCGGTCGGTAATCAACCCGCCGGTGCAGGACTCGGCAACGGCGAGAGTAAGTCCCTTTTCTTTGAGCAGTCCGGCCACGACGCCTTCCAGGGTTTCTTCGTCATAGGCAAAGATATATGGTCCCAGGCGTTTGTGAATCTCCTCTTCCGCTTTGTTAACCTTTAACCAGGCCGCTGCCTCCAGTGCGTCTCTTGCAGACAGGACGAGATGATTCTCCGGGAAACGGGGGTAGAAGCCGACGCCGACGCCGAACCCCGGCAGGTCTATACCGGCGATGGCCTGGTCCACTGCCGCCTCGCCCAGACCGAAGAGCTTCAGGGTCCGGACCGCCAGACAGGGTGATTCTTCGGGAAAGGAACAGCGGAGGAAAGGCAGGACTACCTCGGGCAGCATTCTTCTTACCTCGACGGGAACGCCCGGAATGACGGCAATGATCTTCCCGCGTACCCGCAGAGAAAACCCGGCCGCCGTTCCCACGGGGTTGGCGAGGATTTGCGCTCCCTGGGGAAATACCGCCTGTTTGGCATTGTTTTCCGTCCATTTAAAACCGTACCTGGCAAAAATTGCCTTGATATTACTCAGAACCTCTTCATCCGTATATAGCGGCAAGTTGAAGGCCCTGGCCACAGCGGCCGTGGTAATGTCGTCAGCCGTCGGTCCGAGGCCGCCGGTAATGACAACGGCGTCCGTCAAAGGCATGATAAAATCAAGCGCCCCCTTGATCATCGTCTCGTCATCTCCCACCGACATGGTTGCCGCAACCTGCCAGCCCTGGAGATGGAACTGGCGGGCAATGAGGGCGGTATTCGTATCCTGGATGCCGCCGCTCGTCAATTCGTCGCCAATGGTAATAATGCCGGTCTTCAAATCATCCCCCCTGTCCTGCTCACAGATCCACATAGCGGATCAGGATGTGCAGGATTACATTTGCGTAAATACCCGCCGCGACATCATCCATCACCACTCCGTATCCACCGGGCAATTGATTCTGAAAGATATTGGCGGGAAAGACCTTTACAATATCAAAAAAACGAAAGAGCGCAAACCCCGCCAGCAGGTGGGGAACCGTAGGCGATACGATAAACATCGCCCAGAGGAATCCGGCCCATTCGTCAATAACGATCCGGGAGGAATCCTTCTCCTGAAAGATCTTTTCCGCCTCCTGAGACGAATAAAAGGCCAGAAAAGTAAAGGCCGCCACCGTCACCAGGTACAGCGGCCAAGGCAAGGGTGAGAGGACCAGATACAGGGGAATGGCGGCGACGGTTCCCGCCGTTCCCGAAGCATAAGGGAAATAACCACTGCCGAAGCCGGTGGCAATGACCTTGATAAGGGATTTGTTCAGGGATCACCTCACCCAAGTAGTCGATCAAGCTATCCCCTTTTCTCCCGTGTGTCAACAGGAAATCCCTTGATAATAGAACTAACGTTCTAGATATTTTTCCGTGGTTCTGAGGCCGGCTGATATCGTGTACGGCAAGGGAAAGCGGGGCGAAACAACCATAGCGGAGCGGACCCGGTTCTGCGGAGAGAACCCCGCAAGCACCCGGGTCCGCCGATCTTCCACCTACCCCGAAAAAGCGCCGGCCCTGCGTCTAGGGCAGGGAAGACAGATAAGAGCGAAGATTGACCTTCTTGTTATTTAAACCCAGCTTGTTGCGGATGTGATTTCGGTGCAGATCAATGGCGCTCTTGGAAACATTCATGATCGCAGCGATTTCCTTGGTCTTTTTCGCATCTCTGATGAGGCTTGCCACCTGAATTTCTTTGGGAGTGAAACCCAGGTACGTCGACGTAAGCTTCATGAGGAAAGGAGATATGATTTCGCTAAGGTGCATATCGATGATATCCACCAGGATCGCCTGGGTTTCGTTCAAAGGGGTGGTCTTAAGCTTCACGACATAAGGCAGGACCAGTTCCTTGACATTAGCGATGACCCTGACCCCGACTTCGTTCTTGTCGTCTTCCCGATGCTTCAACAGCACCTTGAGCGCGGAATTCAGCTCTTCGAGAGATTTGGCGGTGGCCTCAAGCTCCATTTCACGCCTTTTCAGCGCTTCCTCAGCAACCTTTTTCTCGGCGTTTTCCTGTTCCAATATTTTATTGATCCTAAGAAGCTCCGCTACTTTTTCCTCGCCCTTCTTCTCCGTTACTTCCTGGCCCTTACGAAGCATTTTCCTTCCTCCTCAATTATTTTAGGATAATACTGTCCATAATCGGTATCCCCTTGTCTCACCCACTACGAGGTTAATCATATATAACTTCTTTGATAACACGCCTTTTATAACAGCCCTAATCTGTTGGTATCAGTACAAGACAACAGACAAAAAATCAAGCCTTTTTTAAAATAATATTACTATAAAGCATAAAGTAGGATATTTTTTAGCAATCGAAATAATTTCATGATTTTATGATTGACAGCCGCAAGCCTTTCCGATAGTACTCCAGAAAAAATATAAGCAGGATTGCAGATAAAAAGTCCCAGAATCCTATAAATATGGTTTGCTCGTTGGAGATGTCATATGGATAGCAAAACAATAAAAGCGTTTGTCGCAATCATGATAATTTTTACAATTGCCTTTGCCGCCAACGCTCAGGCTGAAAATGCTACGATCTTTAAAATCGGAGAAGACGTAACCGTTGAAGAAGGGATGCGGATAAACCATATCTTGGCGATCAACGGCCAGATTACGGTCTCAGGGACTGTCGAGGGAAGCGTCGTCGCTATTGGTAATTCCATCGTGCTGACCAGAAAGGCTGTTGTCAGGGGAAACGTCTTAACCTTTGGCGGTGTGATTGTCATGGGGAAGGGGGCGGAGGTTCAGGGAACAATCACGGAGATTAATTCATCAAACATCTCCGATGTCATCACCAGGGTTCTCAGTGATGAATGGGAGGGTTGGTCCTGGGTATTCGCGATTTTTTCTCTGACAATCTTTTTCAGCGTCCTGATTATCGCGATCCTGATCGTAGTTCTAATACCCAAACCTATCAGGGTCATTGCGGCCTCCATTCAGGAGGAAACTGTTAAAATCACCCTCTGGGGACTGCTGGGAATAGTGCTGGTTGTTCCATTGGCTATTCTATTGACGATCTCCGTAATCGGCATTGTGTTGATACCTTTGGAGATGATCCTGGTTGTTTCTGCAGGGCTCCTGGGTTTCATCGCCATGTCCCAGCTGCTCGGGCAGAAACTGTATGCACTGTTTAAGAGACCGCCCCAGCCCATCCTCCGGGAAACATTCTGGGGGCTGGTCACTTTGTGGTTAATCGGCTGGATACCCTACATAGGCTGGATGGTCAAGGTTCTTGCCCTGATGATGGGGCTGGGCTCCGTTATTTATACCCGCTTCGGCTCCCACTCGCCAAAAAGGAGCATTAAGGAAACCGCCTTCAAGTCCACCCCTTGAATAGGAACCGCCGCCCCCTCCCCGTATATTCTCAGGCAAGGCGCTTCAGGGCATCGACAAGCTCCCGCACCGATTGGGCCGACTTTTTCAGTGCCGACTTCTCCCCCTCCGTCAGGTTAAGTTGAATAATCTCTTCCACGCCCCCTTTACCCAATTTGACGGGAACGCCTACAAACAGGTCCTTAATATCATATTCTCCCTGGAGATAAACCGCACAGGGAAGGATTTTTTTCCGGTCCTTGAGGATTGCCTCGGCCATCTCTACCGCCGCCGCCGCCGGGGCATAGAAGGCGCTGCCCGTTTTCAGCAGGCCGACGATTTCCGCCCCTCCGTTACGGGTTCTGTCAACCAGGGCCTCTATACGCTCGGGGGAGAGAACTTCCGGCAACGGGATACCGGCAACGGTTGAATAGCGCGGCAGGGGGACCATCGTATCGCCATGACCGCCCAGGACGGTGGCGTGAATATTCTCCACCGATACCTGCAATGCCATGGCAATAAAGGCCCGGAACCGCGCCGCGTCGAGGACGCCCGCCATGCCGATCACCCTGTTTCTCGGGAAACCGCTGGCCTCGAAGGCGACATGACACATCGCATCCAAGGGATTGCTGACAACGATCAAAATGGCCGCCGGCGAATACTTGACCACTTCCTGCACCACGGCTTTCATGATCCGGGAATTGATGGTCAGGAGGTCGTCCCTGCTCATGCCGGGCTTACGGGGAATGCCTGCCGTGATGATGACGATATCCGATCCTGCCGATTCTTCATAGCTGTTCGCTCCCATGATTTTAGCGTCATGTTTCTCAACAGGGGCCGCCTCGGCAAGATCCAGGGCCTTGCCTTGCGGTATGCCTTCCAGGACGTCGATCAGGATAACATCACATAATGCTTTCTCCACCAGCCGCTGGGCGACCGTCGCCCCCACATTTCCCGCTCCAATCACCGCTACCTTCTTGTCCATAGTACCCCTTCCGCAGGTTTAATGGCGCTTCATAATGGCGCTTCCATCCCTTGTCAAGATGTTTTATGACGGCATCGTAAAAAGATCCGGTTGCGGCGTTGCGCTGCATCCTTCGTCACTGCGGCGTACGACAAGTACGCCTCATGACTCAGGACTTGCGCGCCTTGCCTGCGGATCTTTTTACAATGCCGTCGATTACGGGCAGCCTTACATCCTTTTGCAGGTATACCAATCTTGGCGATCCTTTGTTTTTTTCTTGAAGTCTTATTGCCACTTCGCTATATGCAGACGACTTTTGATGTTGTTTCGCATAAGGCCAAATATTGACAGTTTAACCAAATATTGAGGATGTTGTCATGTCGCATAAAGATCTGGACCGGATTTTTTATCCCCGCCGCGTCGCTGTCGCCGGGGTATCGACGGAGGGTTTCGGCTTCGGCCGGGGAATTTTTCTTTCACTTTTATCCATGGGTTTTGAGGGAGAGCTTATCCCCGTCAATCCCCGGGGAGGTGAAATACTGGGCAGAAAATTATATCGCAGCATCGCTGAAATCCCCGGAAACATAGATTTTGCCGTGGTCGCCGTGGCAGCATCGCAGGTGCCTGAAACCCTGGAACAATGCCGGGTCAAGGGGGCCCTGGGGGCCGAAATCATTTCTTCCGGTTTTCGGGAATTGGGAACACCGGATGGCATTGCCCTGGAAGAAGAGATTCGCACCATCGCCCGCAAGGGGATTCGGGTCATCGGTCCCAATTGTTTCGGTGTTTATTGTCCCCGCAGCGGGCTCACCATGCTTCCCGGACCGGATCTGTCCAGAAAGAGCGGTCCCGTCGCCTTCATTTCCCAAAGTGGAGGCATGTCCATAGATTTTGCCTTCATGGGCCCCTGGACAGGCGTCCACTTCAGCAAGATGGTCAGTTTCGGCAACGGCGCCGACCTTCGGGAAACGGAGCTGCTGGAGTATTTCAAGGACGATGATGAAACCGGCATCGTATCGATGTATGTGGAAGGGGTGGAAGACGGTGAGAGCTTTATCAGGGCCCTCAGAGAAACATCCGCAGTCAAACCCGTCATCGTTTACAAAGGCGGGTTATCGGAGGCGGGACAACGGGCGGTAACAAGCCATACCGCCTCTCTGGGAGGAAGCCGGGTCATCTGGGAAGCAGCCCTCAGCCAGGCAGGGGCGATCCAGGTCCAAAGCCTCGAAGAAATGGCTCAGACCTGCCTCGCTTTTTCCCTGCTCCCACCCCGTATTTACCGGGGCATCACCGTTGCCGGCGGAGGAGGCGCCCTGGGCGTAGCCGCCTGCGACATGGCCGAGGCTTATGGCCTGTCTCTTCCCCATTTGCAGGGCGATGTTTATGAGGCCGTCTTATCCTGTTTGCCTAAACCCGGCTCCAGCGCCGCCAATCCCATCGACATCGCCAATCCTTATGTGGCCCCGCGCATGATCCGGGAGGCATTGATCCAGGCGGCAAAAGACGAGCGGGTGGATATCCAGATCCAAGTGCCCCTGCTTTATCATTTCAAGGCCATGGTTACCCTGATGGGCGTAAAGTCCTTCCAGGAAATGACTCCCTATCTCGAAATGGCCGCCGTCGCCAGAGAAGTAACCGATATCACAGGGAAACCAGTGGTGGTCGTCCTTCCCAATCCGAGAAGGGGCGAGGAGGATATGGATGTGGAAGAACTGCTCCGCCAGGCACGGAAGGCCTTCTTAGAAAGGGGAATTCCTGTCTTTGACATGCTCTCGGACGCCATGCGGGCAATCCATCATGTATCCGCATATGCATATAAGGTTATGCCTCCCGGGAAACCATAATCATCCTTTTTCTTGACACACCCCCGGCCTTTCCCTATACTCGCGTCAAAAAAAAATACTGCGAGGAAAGATGGCCCATCGCATTGAAATCGGCTTTAAGGAAGGGCTCCGGGACGCCCTCGGTGCAAAGATCAAACGACGGATTAACGAACATCTCCATATCCCCATAGACGACGTAAAAACCGTTGACGTATACACCATCGACGGCTCTTTTTCTCGGGAAGAACTGGTACAAGTTGCTGCCGGTCCCCTCTCGGATGCCGTCATTCAAGACTATGTCATCGACGGGGCCTTGGCTGACAACTTCGATTGGCTCATCGAGGTAGGTTTCCGGCCCGGCGTCACCGATAATGTGGGCAAGACGGCCCGGGAAGCCATGGAACTGCTCCTGGGGAGATCACCGGATCGAACTTTCAGCGTTCACACCTCCCGCCAGTATCTCCTCCGGGGAACCCTGGGCCGTGAGGAAGCGGAGCGGATTGCCGCCAATCTCCTGGCCAATGATCTTATTGAGCGCTACGAAGTAATCCCCCGCCGGGATTGGGATACGGGCAAGGGGATGGCCCCGTTCGTACCCCGGGTAACCGGGGCCGAACAGATCAGGACCGAGGAGATCGACCTTGATGTCGATGAGGAGGCGCTCTCAGCAATCAGCAACGAACGGGTTCTGGCCCTGACCCTGGAAGAGATGCAGATTCTCCGGGATTATTTTCGCGATCCCGTTGTTCGGGAGGAAAGAAAAAAGGTCGGCCTCGGCGCCAGGATCACGGACGGAGAACTCGAATGTCTGGCCCAGACCTGGTCTGAACACTGCAAGCACAAGATATTCAATGGCATCATCGTTTATGACGACGGCGCCGGTCATACGGAGACCATCGATTCTCTGTTTAAGACCTGCATCAAAGGATCGACACAGGAGATCCGGGACCGGATGGGGGCAGAGGACTGGTGCCTGTCCGTTTTTGTGGACAATGCCGGCGTCATTCGTTTCAACGAGAATTATAGCCTCGTTTTCAAAGTGGAAACCCATAATTCGCCGTCGGCCCTGGATCCCTATGGAGGCGCCCTGACCGGCATCGTCGGGGTCAACCGGGATCCCTTCGGAACGGGTTACGGAGCCAAACTGATCTTCAACACCGATGTCTTCTGTTTCGCCCCGCCGGACTACGATAAACCGCTTCCGAAAAGGATTCTACATCCCCGGCGGATCTATGAAGGGGTCCGGGAAGGCGTGGAACATGGAGGCAACAAGAGCGGCATCCCCACTATTAACGGCTGCCTCGTCTTTGATGAACGATTCCTGGGAAAACCATTGGTCTATTGCGGCACGGGGGGCATCATGCCCGCCACGATCCAGGGACAACCGACTCATACCAAGGAGATCCTGCCCGGAGACCTGATCGTCATGACGGGAGGGCGGATCGGCAAGGATGGAATCCACGGGGCCACCTTTTCTTCCGAGGAACTTCATGAAGGCTCTCCCGTAACGGCCGTCCAGATCGGGGACCCCATCACCCAGAAAAAAATGACCGATTTTCTTCTCAAGGCCAGAGATTTAGGGCTGTACCGTTGCATCACCGATAACGGCGCCGGCGGTCTGTCGTCATCCGTGGGAGAAACGGCGCGGCTCTCCGGGGGATGCGACCTGGACCTCAAGCGCGCCCCCCTTAAGTATCCCGGTTTGAATCCCTGGGAAATTCTTATCTCCGAATCCCAGGAAAGGATGACCCTCGCCGTTGATCCGGTCAGGATTGACGACTTTCTCACCCTGGCCGCAAAGATGGACGTCGAGGCCACTGTCTTAGGAAAATACACTGATTCAGGAATGTTCCATGTCCGCTACGGCAATCGGACCGTTGCCTATTTGCACATGGATTTCCTTCATGACGGGCTGCCCCAGATGAACCTGCAGGCCAGGTGGTCGCTGCGGCTCCGGAAAGAGCCGGTGTTCCCTCCCCCTGTGGATATGGGGAAAGCCCTCAAGGAGATGCTCGGGCGCTTGAATATCTGCAGCAAGGAATCCGTCGTCCGCCAGTACGACCATGAAGTTCAGGGGGGAAGCGTAGTCAAGCCCCTGGTAGGAGCCATGAATGACGGCCCCAGCGACGCCGCCGTGATCCGGCCCCTCCTGGATACCTATGAGGGGATTGTCGTCGCCAACGGGCTCTGTCCCCGCTACAGCGATATCGATACCTACCACATGGCGGCTTGCGCCATCGACGAGGCCGTCCGGAACGCCATTGCCACGGGGGCGTCCCTCGATCATCTCGCGGGATTAGACAACTTCTGCTGGTGCGATCCGGTGCAATCGGAAAAGACCCCGGACGGGGAATACAAGCTCGCCCAGCTGGTCCGGGCCAACAAGGCCCTCTTTGATTATACGATCGCCTACGGCGTCCCCTGCATCTCCGGCAAAGACAGCATGAAGAACGATTACGCCATCGACGATACGAAAATCTCCATACCGCCGACGTTGCTTTTTTCCGTGATCGGCAAAGTCGCCGATGTCCGCCAGGCGGTGACGATGGATGCCAAACGGGCCGGAGATATTGTTTATGTGCTGGGAGAGACCCGCAATGAACTGGGAGCGTCCGAATGGTACGCCCACCATGGCTTTGTGGGGAATACCTGCCCCAAGGTGGATGCGGAGAAGGCAAAAAGGCGGTATAAGGCCCTGACCAAGGCAATCGGTAAAGGGCTGGTGGCCTCGTGTCACGACTGTTCCGATGGCGGCTTAGGGGTAGCGCTGGCGGAAACAGCCTTTGCCGGCGGCCTGGGGATGGAGATCGATCTGGCCGTGGTCCCTCGGGAGGGAATCGACAGAGACGACTATCTCCTCTTTTCCGAGTCCCAGAGCCGTTTTGTGGCCACGGTGTCGCCGGACCATCAAAAAGAATTTGAAGAGATCATGGGGGAAGGAATTTCAAATCCGTCCCCCTTTGACTTTGCTGCCGTCGGAGAGATTACCGCCTCTCCCTTCCTGTCCCTGCGCGGCATAACGGGGGAAAACCTGATGAGGGAATCGATAGGGGAATTAAAGGCGGCATGGCAAAAAACACTGTCATTTTAAACGTCGGCGGCAATAAAACAAAACAACAAGGGGAAGATTATGAAATCTCCCCCTGACAGGAAGGCTCTTCATGACCAAGGCCAACATAAATAAGATTGTAAAGAGTATCGTCATCACCGGCAACGGCACGAACTGCGAGATGGAGATGGCCCATGCCTGCCGCCTCGCCGGATCCGACGTCGTGGACATAGTCCATATCAGTGAACTCCTTCATGGTGAAATACGCCTTGACGACTATCATTTTCTCAATCTCCCCGGCGGTTTTCTCGACGGAGACGACCTCGGGTCCGCCAAGGCAGGGGCAAACCGCATCCGCCATGCCACGATCAGGGGAACGGAGGAAAAACTCTATGACCAGATGACCAGATTTATCGGGGACGGAAAGCTCATTCTCGGGGTATGCAACGGCTTTCAGCTCCTGGTCAAGCTTGGCCTGCTCCCCGGTTTCGACGGCGATTACCAGACCCAGACCGTAACCTTGAGTTTCAACGATTCGGGTCGCTTTGAAGACCGCTGGGTCCATCTCGCCGTGAACCATGAATCGCCATGTATCTATACCCGGGGCACAAATAGCCTCTATCTTCCCGTTCGCCACGGGGAAGGCAAATTTATCGCCCGGGATCAATCCATCCTGACGCGCCTCCATGAGGAGCATCGGATCGCCGTCCAATACAGCGGCGGAAACGACGGATCCCCGACTATGGACTACCCGGCCAATCCCAACGGGGCTATCGACGCCATTGCCGGCATCTGCAACGACACGGGCCGGATCTTCGGCCTTATGCCCCACCCGGAGGCTTACCTACACCGCACCAACCATCCCCGCTGGACCCGGGAGGAGCTACCGGAAACGGGTATGGGCCTTGTTATTTTTCAAAACGCCATTGATTTCATCCGCCGGCAGGTCATCTGAGACCGCTTGGTCAATAAGGGGGTAATAAGATGGATAAGATTGCATCAATTGAGCGAGAATTGATATTTTTAGGTCTCTTGGATAAATCCCGGGAAATATATAGTGCCTTTGGCAGCAACAGCGCCTTATCCTACATCAAATCCAGCTATCACTTACTCAGTAAGGTTTATCACCCCGATTTAAATCCCGGCAACGAAAGTAAAGCCAAAAGTTTGCAGCAGCGACTTAATCACGTCGGCGAACTTATCAAACGGGCCAGTGATGAAGAACTGATCAGCCTGCTGAAAAAGGGCTTGCAGGAAGAAGCCAGGAGAAAGAAAAAGGTGTTGGTAGTCGAAGATGAGTTTGGCCTCCAGGAAACCTTACGCGATGTCTTAAGAATGGAAGGCTATGACGTACGAGTGGCCGTAGACGGTGAAAAGGGCTATCAAGCCTTTCTCGAATTCAAGCCCGATCTGGTTTTTACCGACGTGGTCATGCCCATAATGAGCGGCATAGAATTGGTCAAAAAGATACGCCAGGATCATCCCCAAATTAAAGTAATCTATATGAGTGGTTTTTTTGGTTTGAGAAATTTGAAACATGATTTAAACGAAGACGTATTAAAATACGGTTACCCCTGCCTGTCAAAACCTTTCAAAATCAGCACCATGCTGGAATTGGTTGACGAATATCTCAACAATCGGATTGGACTGCATCGGTACGCGTGACCTTCGGCGCAATTTTATTCTGTGAGTGTAAAAGATATGCTACCAATGGAAATTCACGCTGTCTCCTCCCAATGATTTCTGTCACGGTCATGGATAAAATATTCGATGCAGTGTTGCCATGATCTGTTCCTCATGATATTTTCTTTAATGAAGCTTTAAAACTGCTTGAACGAAAGAATATAAATCCTATACTATGATGAGTAGGGGGATGCTTGTATGATTACCAAGGGTGATATTGTTGAAAAGGCAATTCAATGCGGATTCGGAGATATAGGTTTCACAACGGCTGAGCCTTTTGAATCTCAAAAAGCGCTTCTGATCGAGAAACGGGACGAATATGAATGGGTATTTAAATTGGGCCTTGACCTTATCTCCGGGACAGATCCCAGGACAATTCTCCCTGATGCCGGAACCATCATCGTCCTTATGGAAGGTTATTTCAACGAAGCCTTCCCTTCGCCCATGGAAACCCATTTCGGACGTTGCTATCTGGATGATGACCGTGTTTTGCAAGATCGCCTATCGGTCAGAATCAAGGTGTTTCGCTCCTTTCTTCGAGACAACGGTATCAGCTCAAAGGTTCCGTTTCATCTCCCCCACAGGCTGGCCGCTGCTCGTGCGGGTCTGGGAACATTCGGCAAGAACTGCCTCCTTTACTCCAGGAAGATTTCCCATAAAGGATCTTGGGTTCTGCCAATTGCCGTGGTGATTGATCGTGATTTTACCCCGGACGAACCTACACTTGAAGTGGGATGTCCGGATTGGTGTAAGAATGTCTGTCTTACTGCCTGTCCCACAGGTGCCTTGCAGGGACCAAGGAAAATCGATCCTCGCAGGTGCATCTCATATTTGACCTATCTGGAAAAGCAAATCACACCGCTGGAGTTACGAGCCCCAATGGGATTGTGGATTTATGGCTGTGATCGCTGCCAGAATGTTTGTCCGAGAAACGCTCCATGGCTGGCAAAGAAGCTGCCGATGAACAAAAAAGTAGCAGGCATGGCAAAGGACTTCAAACTCAACAAGCTTCTGCATATGGACAAGGATTATTTCAATACTAAAATCTGGCCCCATATGTTCTATGGATCAGACAAGGATTTATGGCGATGGAAGATGAATGTGGCCAGGGTCATGGGAAATACATTGGATGACTGCTATGTTTCTACCTTGATCAAGGCTTTCCACGATAACAATGATGAAAGGGTCCTGGGGATGATTGCCTGGGCATTGGGTCGTATCGGTGGACCAAAGGCAGCGAAAGCACTGAAAAGTTTTCTGCCTCAATCCAGAGGATCTGTCCGGGTTGAGATAGAAAGTGCATTAGGGGGAAATTGAAAATCACAAAAAAATAGGGGTTACAAGCCGATTTTACGTCTCGTAACCCCTTGAATTTACATGGTGGGCCAGGGCAGAATTGAACTGCCGACACTCGGATTTTCAGTTCTCGGCAAGCTGAAAAACACTTAACTTTAACCCCTTGATCTAAGGTCTGATTTCCCGTAACTACATAAAATTAGACAAAATAACGATTCTATCTATTCCCATCTATTCTGTCTGTTCCTCTATTTTGCTTTTGTGTCTATCACAATTTTATCACACACCAAATCGGAGTTTTAGTCCGATGCTCTTTCGATGAAAATCTAATCAGCAGCCAACCCAGTCACCATCTCCCTCAATACCAAAGTTCACATCCCCCTTATAGCAGCGTTCCCATCTCTTCGCCATCTCTTTGCCATCCCGAGTTTACGTTTCAGCATGGTGCCAGGGATTGATGCATGGGCATGGTGTTCAGTGAACAGCAGACTCGTTACGGACGGCTGTAGCATGTAGCATCAGATGGATTGATGACAATAGGTCCGGTATATAGAACAGCATTGCTATACCAAGTATATTAATGGCAATAACAATAACATGATTCAATAATCTATTAAATGCCAATACAGCTAATAATAGTCATCAAATAGCATCAATAGACAGTATCAATAGTCACCGCCATTGCAGCTTCCTATTGGACCCCTTATATTCTATCCTTGATATTATCATACCTCTGCGTCCAGACATCTGCATTCGGATATGCAGGGATGCCAGCGGGATAGTGTAAGCGGAAGTTGGGCGGGAAATAGACTATATTTTTCTCCATCCACATCCAATCCTCAGCAGCGTTCCCAGATATTTGCTGTCCCGGACTTATGTAGTGGGATGGTTACTGAGTTGGTGCCTCCGTAAGTCAGGGCCACATTTTTCATATCCCTCCATAAAGGTTCCTCATGAAAGCTTGGATGGATTGGTTCATGCTTTTTGTAATCATAGAACTATTTTTTTGCAGGTGTTCCAACACTTCTTATTATTTCAATAAATTTATTTGGTGATTCTGCCTCAGACTCTTTATTAACATACCCACTTGATTGGGCAGAAAATATTGATTGAGTAGCTTGGAGAAGGACAGCATTTTTTGTATCAGGATCGTTGCCCGCTGCTTTTACAAATGTTTCAAAAGTACTTAACGAATTCTGCCTATGTTTATTAATAGTATAATTATGTCTATGTGAAGTGTAATTTTTAGCACTCCATATCAGAAGATAATAGATTGCTGAAAGAATTACAAGTTTTGCTATCGTGTATTGGATGATTTTTGCTGTATCCTCTGGTGGTTGAATAAAGAAACATATTATTCCCCATGCGATTGTAGCTGCAGCGAAACCTATTGTTGCTAATAACCATTTATTTGAGATTCTATTGTGAAAATCTGCCTCAGCTTGGAAATGTATTGAATGTTGAGCAACACCAACCTCTGCAGCTGCCTGACGGACTTTCTGAAGAGTAGAATCCATATCTTCTGTGATCTTCTTTTGTTTTTCCTCGTAAATATTTTTAATCTTTTCAAGTGATTCAACCACAGATTTCGCATTATCTTCTAATTCTTTAAAGTCAGTTCCTTTCCGAATAGAGTATGAAATGATAGGAGAAACAGATCGGAAATAAGCATCGTATTTGTCACGTATTGTGTTTATAATCCTATCACGCTCTGCTATAGGATTTTGAGGATGTTTAGCTAATGAAAAATCTTTAATTTCTTGAAATCTATCGAAAACGTTTTTCGCTTGATTTTTTAGATCCTCAAGAACGGAGAAAGGGACATTATCTAGATTACTTTGACGAAGATCTTCAAACAATTTAATGGTCCTTTCAAATACCTGTTTTCCATACTCAAAATTCAAATCTTGACCTAGTTCTAAACGCACTAAATCATTAAGATTTGTTTTTGATAATTCTTCGAGAACCTTAGACAGAACAGACTTGGCCTCTATTTCTTGTTCTATGGTTGCCATTCAAAATGTTCCCCCTTCGTTAAGTTATCCACATTCGGACTTACAAGCAATTGCTGATGAGTTGAAACAAAAATCCAACGCCTATAAGTATTAAACCAGCAGTGGAAAGACGTTTGAGACTTTTTCCCTTATCTAAATCTGATTCAAACTCGTATCTATTTGCTGAGGTGTTCGGTAAACCATAGCAATAAACCAAGACAACTCCTATTATGTCAAATACAAGACCTATGCTGTTAATTGTCTTAGGTGAACACATGAAAAGTTATTCACACCTCAATAGTTTGATTAATCATTTCTGCTTTTGTGCTTATCACAGAGGTTTGTCCAGAAAGTCTCATAAGTCATTATCTCTTCGTGTTTAGCTCTCCAGTGTGCATCTATTCCATCCCATCCATTACCCTTGAATACATGTTTACAAGACGGGACTGGACATATACGCGGTCTTTCATAGGGGATCTTATGGTAACAGCAGAGACATAAGTCTTCTTTTTTCATTATCTTTTACTTCGCCTCCTGTTTTGATAATATATTATTATATAAGTTAAATATTTATTGGATATACTACTAGCGAAATACAGTAAAAATGATAATATATAATATAATAAATGTTAAAGGTAATATTCGCCCGGTGGAGAATCTCATACGAACCCAAGAAAAACTAAGTATAGCAGATTCAGGAGTGTGAGAAACCTTAATTCCATTCAGCAATTCCACTTCTACCTTTTTATTTTCAAATAGATCTTGACCCTGATTAAAAATACCATTAGGACGCCCCAGTATTATTTCTGTGTTACGCAATTGAAACCATCTTAAATCAGACTCCACCATAATTCTTGCAGTCACACATATCCATAGGAGTGATATTATAAAACCAATTAAAGATAATAATGGTGAAAACTCGGTTAGTACATTTTTGGTTTGGTCTTTAATAATCAAAGCTATTGCAGCCAATATAATTGAATTTGATGTGAGAAATATTTTCGTATAATCAGAAAGTCTCTGATGTTGATATTTTATATATCCTACCAAAATGTCATATTCTTTTAGATAAAGATCTAGCTCATATTTTTCAGTATCCTCCATTTAGAAATGATCCTCCTTTTCAGATATATATTATAATTACTCCCCCCACACCTCACCTATCTTCTCTTTGATCTTTCCCTGGTAAATCTGGATCAGTTTCTTGCTCGCATCCACCAGCTGCTTTTCCTCTTCAATCCTGGCGACTATCTGTTTTTGAATGTCGAGAGGAGGGAGTGATATATTAGCTTGCAATAATTCACTTGCCGCTAACGCCCACTTAATTTTGACTATCTTCTCTGGATATTTCTGGCATTCTTTTTACAATTTCCTCTGTTGAAATGGCAAAATTAACTGGACCTTGCGGTCCACCTGGTGTGTTGAGAGTCAATGTGTTTACCCCTACTACTTCCCCCGAGAGATTTATGAGTGGCCCCCCACTGTTTCCGTGTGTCATTTGAGTGTCAGTTTGAATCATTTGTAATTTAGATTTTGCTTTAGAAGGTGAAATTTGACGCTTAGCACTTATAATTCCTTTTGATACCGTTTGTTCTAACCCAAGAGGAGCTCCAATTGCTATTACTGTTTGGCCTACTTCTAAATTATTATGATCGCATAATCTGAAAAACGACACACCACTAATCTCAATTTTGAGTAACGCTAAATCCGCATGACTATCAGATTTTAGAATTTTTGCCACATGCTCAGATCCATCATAAGTCTTGATTATAACTGCACTCGAGTTTTTCACAACGTGGTGATTTGTTATAATATGTCCTCTTTGAGAAGTGAAAAACCCACTCCCTTGTGAAATTCCATTTTTTGCTATGCTCTTTATAAAAACTACTTTACGTTTACTTTCTTCAATAAGTGAAGGAATGTCAGACTCGGATTCTTTAAGTTTTGCTGAGGATATGGATTGCTTTTTAATAGTCTTACCTTTAGAGTCATCACGCTTAGACATCACTATAGGATTTTTTCTGGCAGATAATTTCTTTGATAAATTCGATTGCAGGGGAAGTTCATGTAATTTGGCAGATAAATCAGATGGTAAAACATCATAGACAGATTCTGTCCAAGTGCCATTTTTAAGAATATACCCCATTAAAAAACTATCTACTGCTGCGTTTGTCTCGCCAATTGCCAAATAATCTCTTGCTCTTTCTTCAAAATATTTGGCAGATTCCTCTGATATTTTAAGTGACACTTGCCTAAAAGTTGAATCAACAAATTTATTAAATTCTTTCCTCTGCTCGTTATAGTCAAACTTTTCAGAATTTTTCAAATTATCGTTATCTTGTGGATGCACCCTTTCCAAAAAGGAAATACTATTTTTCGATGTTTCTACAAGTGTATCTGCTTTTATAATAGTTTTCCTTTTTATATCTAGTACTTTATAGGATATCTGAACTAAATTGCTTATTTGTATGTCTTTTTCCGTATATGTATAATCAATCAAAATAGGAATTTGATCATAAGCGGCATCGCTGTTAAGCGTATTTTGACTATTTGTGATTGCTGCTTGCCAAATACCTTGTGCAAGACCATTTGCAATTGCATCTGCCCATCCACGAACTGGCTGCCTAGAAATACGATCCAGCTCTGAACGAGCAGTGTTAATACTCTGTTCTGCGTTATAATATACCTGATTGGGAACTCTATTGTATCCGGATATAAACTTTGAATACTTTATCTGGGGTTGTGACTGCTCGATATTATTTTCGACACGGTCGAGACTTATCAGTATTGCTTGTGAGGTAGTATCGGAAAGAGAATTAACCTTTTCAAAATATGTCACATATCTTTTATTTATTTCTTCATAGATAATATTTTTGTAGAAATCTTTTTTGTCTTCTTCGTTCCAACTGCTATTTACTTCCACATAGAGTTCTTCCTTGAAACCCTTTAGTTTAGCAAAAGTCGAATCGTAAAGATGTTTATCAACACAATCTGATTTATACCGATTTGCTAAAGCAAAAAACATTAAGGATGTTGGTATATTTTTATTATTAAGAAATTCAGTGCCTCTGTTTTTATAAAAACTCGATATTGCTGTTCTACGTTTCTGGGTGATTTGGCTATTTTCAGATATCTTATCTATTACTTCCATTAATCGAATTACTTTTTCATAATTACGTTGTTTATATTCTTCATCAAGATATACATCAAGTTTCTCTTGATAATTTTCGATAGATGGAAATATTGTTGATGATCTAACAAAGTAACCTTTAAAAGGTTTTATTTTCAAGAACAACTCCAACCCCTTATCACAATCGGATGTGGAAAAAGCGTTATGGATACTTCTGGTTAAAATATTAATTTCTTCTTTTTCCGCTAAAATTCTTTTCAATTCTTCGTTTACTTTTTCTGATGAATTAGAATCACCGTTCGCTTCTAATATGACAACGATAGGTAGTAATTCTTTCAGTTTTATCTCTCTTTTGTCTAAATCCTCTTTTGGAATAGCTTCATAATTATCCCAAATTGCTACGAATCGGTCAGACTGTATCTTTAAAGTGATCTCCTGTTTGTATTTAAGATATTTTTCGTTTTTGGGTTCTTTAGTTATTGCTGATTCAACAGATTGCAGCGCCTCTTGATATTTATTTTGAGAATATAATTCTCTTGAAGTTTTAAATTCTTTATAACCTGGACAGGATGAAAATAAGCAAATAACCGAATCTGTGTCGAAATTTTTGACTGCACTAGTGGTAGAATCGGTAGCATTCTTGATTGTTGCGCATGCCATTAGTGTGTAGCATACTAATATTGTAACAGTTATTTTGTTTATTATTCGAAATTTAGATAATAAATACTTCATTTTAATTCCTATATGAATATCAAAAAAATCAGCTATCTTGGATCACGCTATTAGTTTCCACGCCAACAAAGTTTAGACATTCATAAACAAAAAAACCCCGCACTCTTTTATGAGAATCGGGGTTATCATTCTTCATACATAGCACCCTCACTTAGGGTCAATGATTTGAATAAATCTATCTAATTATATTACACATCTTCTCAATAATCATAGTTTTCTTAAGAAATCTCTTATAAAAATCATAATTTCAACATTACAAAGAAGTATTTATAAAACAACACCAAAAAATATTCAAGGACTTTCTACCAAAAAAATACCAGATAAAAATACGCATCAAATTCCCTCACCATCCTCCAATACAGAGGTCCTGCTACACCATCAGGAAAGAGCGCCCCTTCACAAGCATCCTTCATCAGACAGTGTATGCAGTTCCCCTGGTTTTCATTTTCCTTCCATAGACTCTCAAGAGTCTTTCAAAAATCCGCATTTTCAAGACTCCCTGGGAGTCTTGACTTGACCCTACTTCACCATCGTCATGATCATCCCGCCCACCTTCTGTAATCGAAAGCTGCTTTCTGCCGGTAATTCCTGATACTGGGCAGCCTTGGTATAGACATTGACAATATTGAACATGGTCTGTCCATATTCCAGAGGAGTTGCCCATTCCACAGCTTCTTTCTCTTCCTTGTTTAGCAGGAATTGCCGATTGAAGTTGTTGATGGTGCTCTCAGGATATTCAACCTTGCTTTCCAGAGATAACCGGACCTGCTCTTTCTGCCTTCCCAGTTCCTGAGACACATTACTCAAGACTCCCGGCAATTCTGAAAGGATCTTGGTTGACACATGGCGATATGATGCGGAGACTTCGGTCTTGGAAATCATCCCATTCGTGCAGACCAATCTCAACATGAAGGCTGCTATTGATAATGAGGATAATCCCACTTCTGAATTGCTGACAGATATGCCGGGGGTCATCCTTTCGCCATTGAATTGAAAGGTCTCTTTGGAATCAGGAATGCTCAGGGACATGAATTCATCATCCAGACTGCATTGGACTCTGGTGTCAGGTTCATAATTCATGGCATCCAGTTTCTGCATGACCTCTCTGTTATCCGTGGGGATGTATCTCGGCGTGAATATCGCTCTGACATCTTGGCCATCAAATCTGAAGAATAATTTCTCATGGGTTTCTTCCCGTATCCAATGGTTCATATTCAATGCCTGAATATCCTGCGGACACCGTTTCAGATAGTTAATCGGAATCCCCAAACGGCAAGAAATGGATTGCTGAGCAACTGGTCTTAGAAGGTGTGTCCTGCCTCCAATCCTGATGGTATCAAGGTTGTTAAAGGATATGTCCTTGACCTTGATAAATTCATCAACATGATTACGGGACATATTTTCAACTCTTTCATGGACCCTGGCAAGGGTTGTCATGTGTGACATGGTTATTTCTCCCTTCTTCTTTTCAGAAGTTTTATGATTATTTTGACAAGCATCTTGATGAGGAGGGTTTTATAATCTCTTATTATCCGCAATGGCATGTGATCCATGCTCTGACCTCCTGTTATCAGTCTCCGTGCTCCTGTTAATCCGCTTCCTGATCTTTCTGACAAGGATGCATTTCCCCACCGAAGCATATGGATCAGCTTTGATTTCATGATCCAGCTTGATTGCTTTGATTGCCTGAACTTCAAACTCGTTCAGGATCTCCATTACCTTTTCAATGGGCATAGGTTCCTCCTGACTATTTATGATTGATGAATTTGAAATCGGGAGAATCATCTTGCACCGCCTGATGCATTATATTTTTCCTGACGACTCTACAGGATGCGTATCCATGAAAGCGGACGGGCGGCTCCCGATTGATTATGGTCTGTTTTGAAGGGAATTACTGATTGACTGCTATCTGGGATGCTTCCGGATCTTGGGGAATGACAATCGCCTTGACTTTAGATCTGGATTTCCTCTTCCTGCCGACCTGTTTTTCCTGATCAAGATGCGTGACTTTATCATCTACACTGATCTGTCTTTCTTCTTCCGGAATCCCTGAATCAACATTGGCAACCAAATCAACCTTTTTAACTGGCATCTCGTCCTTTGAAATTGCCTTGTCATCTGCGAATAACCCTCTCTTGCCCAAGTCAAAGAGCGCTATGGTTACTGGCAAGGATATGGTCGGATATAACATCTCGATTTCCTGAAGGACCAGGTCTTTAGTGCTTCCCAGTTTGCTTTTTTCACTTCGTTCCGCTGTAACCAGGACGACTCCCATATCAATCTTTCCTTTATCAAAACCGATTTGCAGCCGGAATAGGGCATCCTGGATATATTCATAGGATGCAAAACTGCCATCCATGGCCACTCTCTTCCTGAATCCCTTATAATTGTAGCGTCTGCCATCCAGAATGTTCAAATGCTCTCTGTTTCTCCAATCCATTTCTTCCAGTGCTTGCCTGAGCAATTCCCGCCTGTAGAATGAACCATAGAGGACATCATCCAGATATTGCATGGTGAGCTGAACCTCTCTTCCCATGCTCTTCGATTTCAGGATTTTTTCAGCTCCCCTGAAATGCAGTATTTCAAAAGACATTATGTTCCTCCTTTCGTTTGGTTTTTGATTCGTTAATGATGCTTCTGAACCCTTCGTGGCTAATAATGAGATGATCCAGAACCTTGATTCCCAATAGATTACCCGCTTTGATAAGCTTATCCGTCATTTTCAGATCCTGAATGCTTGGCGTTAAATCTCCGGACGGATGGTTATGACAAATGACAATGGATGCTGCATTGGCAAGGATAGCGCTTTTGAACAGATCCCTGGGAATAATCATGCAGGAATGGAGACCACCAATTGCGACTGTTTCCACACCAATCAATCTGTTCATCCCATTTAACAGGACAGATAGCAGCAGTTCCCGATCTGAAGATGTCATCTCATCTTTAACCATTTTGTAGATGTCAAAAGGTTTATTGATTTCCAGTGGTGCTGCCGAAGGATTCTCCCTGATCAGACAAACCCGACAACGCAGTCCCTGATATTGATTGTTATAGTTGGGTGTCATGTTATTCAACCTTTCTTGAACCGTTTATATTCGGTCAGGGAAGGTTATATGTCCCTGCCTGTAATGATTATGAGTTCATGAAGAACTCTTGCCTGAGAAGCTTATTGATCGCTTGAGTAGCTATTGATGATGATCTCCATCATCAAGGATCTCATCCAGAAAGAGGGACTTCTTGCATGCCTGACCCATGTAGGTATGGGAATAACTCAGGAAGAGCAGCTTCATTGCTCTGGAGATGCCTACAAACACAATCCTTCTCTCTTCTTCCATGTCACCCTTCTTGGTCGGAGTTATTCCTTCAATCAGACCAAGAAGCATAACAACGGGGAACTCCAGACCCTTTGCCTTGTGAATCGTCATGAGGGATACACCTTCCTTGTCATTGACAATCTCATCCTGAAAGGTATCCGTATAGTCCAGAAATGCCTTGATGTTGCCATATCTCGCTGCCGCCAATTGTAGCTGGTTGAGATTCATGATTTTGGCATCATCAGGAGAAGGGATATCCTCATCACAGATAAAACGGTCATAGTCGAGACTGTTCCTCAGGATGCCGATGATCTCAGCAGGAACAGTGTTTCCTGAGTAATCAATGAGGGGGTCCAGAAAGGTGATAAACTCTTTGATGTTCTTTCTGACGTAGGGCAAATCAATGCCTATCTCCTTCAATCCCTGATAGAGAGGGACTTTGCGCTTATCTGAAAACTCTTCCAGTTCTTTTGTGAACTTCCTGCTGACGTAGCGATTGGGGACATTGAGGATATTCAATAACGCTTCATTCCCTTCCTCAGAGTCAGGATTATTGATCACTCTCAGATAGTCAAGCAGATGCCTTATCTCCGGTCGATTGTAGAAATTCAGACCATTTTCGATATGGTAAGGAATCTTGTGTTGGGAAAAGACCTCCTCAACAACTCGTGACTGGAAATTGGCCCGATAGAGAATGGCGATATCCTTGTATTCATATCCCCTGTTATCGACTAGTTCATGGATCTCGTTGATCAGATTCAATGCCTCACCATCTTCTGAAGATGCTTCCAGGACAATGACATCCTCACCGTCTTCATTATTAGTGGTCAGGGTCTTCTCGATCTTCCTTTCATTGTGCCGGATAAGATTCTGACATGCTCTCAATATCTGGGGAGTTGAACGGTAATTCAAATTGAGGATGAATATCTTCGAGTCTGCAAACATCCTGTGAAAATGCAGAATATTCCCGACAGAGGCACCAGTGAATGCATAAATGGACTGCCAGTCATCCCCGCAAACCCAGAAGCTGGAACCATTGCCATTCCCATTGATCATGATCTTCAGGATTTCCAATTGCACGGGATTTGTGTCCTGATATTCATCGACCAAGAGATGGAGATAACGGTCAGTGTATTTACTCCGGATCTCAGGATGATCTTTTAGCATGTGATAGGCATCCAGAAGAAGATCGTCAAAATCCATGAGATACTTTTTCGATTTCTCCTGATCATAGGATTCGTAGATATCCGCAACCTTCAGCATGGTTTTATCCCCTTCATAGAGCGCCCGGAACTCCTGCACATCAATGAGGTTATTCTTGGCCAGACTGATTTCACTCAACACCATGCCCAATGATAAATCCTTTAGTCGCATATGCTTCATGATATTTCTGAGAAAGACGATCTGATCCTTGCCCGAGAGGATTTCAAATACCTTACCTTCTGACCGGAGCAGGTAATGACAGAAGCTATGAATGGTTGCCAACGTTACTCTCGATGCCATATCACCCAATACCGGGACTAATCTCTGCCTCATTTCCTCTGCTGCATTTCTGGTAAAGGTCAACCCCAGGATATTTTCAGGCGGCACGTTGTATCCCTTGACCAGTATTCCTATCCTCTCCATCATTGTGCGAGTCTTCCCACTGCCTGGCACTGCGATTACAGCGGCTATACCGTTTAGGAATTCTGCCGCTTTTTTCTGTTCTCGGTTTAAACTGGACAAGTTTTTTTGCCTCCTTTCTTTTGGGATTGATAACGCAGATTTCAGATTCCAGAGTTTTGATGGCCATTGATAATCTGAACATGGCGACTACTGTTTCATCAACACGACGCTGTGTTTTATCAATCATGATAAGGTTCTTGAGCGCTCTTTCCTTTCCCTTGAGGTAGTCTTTGAGAAACATGATGATCTCCTGGACGTTGTGAGTCTTGTTAAGCGCTTCAATATTGACGATCCTTTTCCTGACCTCATCTTTCTCAATGGTCAGGTAATCCTGCGCTGCAAATATGGTCTCGTTGATCACGCTGCCTCCTTCATAAACCAGTCATCACAAGGTTTCTTGAATGAGCATCCCTTGCATTTCCAGTTTTGTGGCGAATCATTGGGGATGAAGACACCCTTGGATATCCCTTTGGCCACTTCAACGATCTTTCTGGTTGCCCGTATCTCATCCGTCTCGGATCTGGTTGTGTAATACTGTTCAAACTTGGGAGTCTTGGTTTTGATCAGGCAATCAAATCTGAGCAGGATTTCCCGATCTGTATAACCAATCGCTTTGGCAGCTATCTGATAGAGGGTGAGTTGAAAGTTCCTGTCCACTTCGTCACGGGAATAGGATCTTCCCGATGTCTTGAAATCCGTGATTATGAGGATGCCCGATGAATCCTCTTCAACCAGATCCATAGCGCCAATAATGGGGATATTGCAGCCATCCAGAATAAAACTGAACGGTTCTTCGATCGCTACAACCTGAAATTTATCATCCGGGCGCTTGTGGTAATAGGTCGTGAGCAGCTCTTTCCCTTCCAGAAGCAGTGTTTCAAAGGATTTCCCCTCTGCGTATTGGATATCATCCCTGTCCTTGGCGATCCTGGTCCAGTGCTTTTCAAAGGATTCATGGATCTCCTTGATGGTCATGCATATCCCCACCATTTTCTGTTGGTATATCTCGGCAAGAACCAGATGGATAGTGCTTCCAAACTCCAGGGCATCTGCTTTCATCTCTTGTTTGATCTTGTCAATCCTGCCAAATTTGAAGAGCAGACCACAATCCAGATAATCCCCAATTGAAGATGCAGATAGATGTGGAGCAGCTCTCAAGTCGCTAAGTGACATAAATATTAACCTCCTTGATCTGTGCATGAAATAATGGACAGGACACACCAATCCCTATGCATCCTGTCCGGATTATCCATATGAACGGTCTGAATGATGTGGGATTGCCTACGATGCTTGTTGAAGCGTCCTGATGAACATTGATGCATCTGCCGAGGAAAGACTCTCAAGAGTCATATTGAAGGTCTTGGTGGCCAAATTTTCCAGTTCCTCAACGGAGATATTTCTCCTGCGGGAAAGGTTGAAGATGGCATTCTTCTGTGCTTCTGACATCATGGGGATCTTGTCGGATTTAGCTTTGCCATTCCCATTTCCATTCCCTGATTTTGTGGTCTGCCTGGTCTTTACGGATTTTGATTCGGAAGATGCTTCTGTGTTACCGGCAGTTGCAGATGGCGATTCAGGGGACTTCACCTCGGTCTGATTTTCTAATTCAGGTGCTGTTTTCCCGGCATCAGAAATCACAGTCCCGGCATTGTTATCAACGGCTGCTTTTTGTTTGCCTACAAATTTTCTGACATTATCTTTCCGACTCTGAGCGGCCCTGGATTCATTTCCTCCAGTGATTACGTCGGTGATGTCCCCAAGTTCCTCAAGACAGGTCATGCCGATATTGTCCATATCCCGGAATGCTCTTGCCTTCGCTCTGGTGGAAGCCATCCTGATCAGATGCTTGGCTACCTTGGAATTGCAGTTCATCGGATTTGCATCCCCGACATCGGAGAATTTCTTTCCATCAAGCGTCTGAACTACTGCCTTACAGATGGCGGTATTCTTGTTTTCATCTGAAGGGAACTGGATAATATTCACATCAACCAGACAGAGATTCTTCTGGTGGGCAAGATCAAGCAGGCCGCCGTAAAGGGCAAAATCCTTGTCATCAATCTGCTTGATGAAGCTTTCGTCCAACCTGGGTTTTCTTTTCTCCAGAAACTGCGCTTCCATGACCTGGTTTCGGGGAATGGAATTCATCACTGCCAGAAGATGTTTGCACTTGAAACTGGGGTCATTCTTGGATCTCGATGCGAAATCTCCACAGTTGCAACAATCTCCGGCATCAGAGACGCAGCATTTATAGGCGATTTTCCCATCTTCGGATTCCACGTAGAACCATGTATCATCCACTTGCCATGTTTTCAGTCCTTGCGCTTTTTCACTTCTTTTCTGCGCTTCTGCGGTTGCCATTTTTCTTACCTCCGTTATCTGTTTTGAAAATCACAAAGACACTGGCAATTATTTCCAGTGCCTTCAGGATCAGTTTAATGGTGCCTCTATTGATCATGCATTGTCCTCCTTGGGATAAGATTTGGTTAGAAGGGGACTCCCTCATCAGGAGACTGCCCGTCTTTAAATCCCCTGCCATCGGTTTTGATGAATTCAATGTTATTGGCGATAATCTGAAAGCTGCTGCGGTTCTGCCCATCATCTGTGGTCCATTTGTGTTGGTCCAGATATCCCACAACAGCAATCCGAGCGCCTTTGTGCAGATAGAGGGATGCTATTTCCGCCAGCTTCTGGAAACAGACGATCTTGATCCATCCTGTCTTTTTCTTGGAAGACTGAAATGCCAGATTGAATGAGGTCACAGGATTGCCCTCTGGATTGTAAAAAACTTCGGGATCTGCTCCGAGATTGCCCGTCAGGACGCAATTGTTAATCATGGTTGGTTCTCCTTTCTTGATATGGTTTTGACTGTGTTCGTTTGCCTTCGGTTGAGATGGTCTGAAAATATCCCTCCTTTCACGAGAAAATGTTTGTCTTTACATCAATTAATATATATAGTTGCTTACTTTATACTGAAAATGGAGGGGGGATAAAACGATGCGGTATTTTAGCGCGGAAGATCTACCTGATATGGAAGAAGGAGATGATGAATTTCTTGAGTTTATAAAGAAGAGATTAAATAAAGCTAAAGACAGTAATAATATCCAAGATATCGAATTCTGGAGCAAAGTAATATCAATTGAAAAAAACATAAGGACCAATGCAAAAATACCAAAATCTTCGCCTGGCTCTTCCCCCTCGCATAATTCATCATTAAATATAGGATCTGAAGAATATACAATATTTAAAGAAGCAGAAGACTTTTTTAGGAAGGAGAAAGACAGATATAAATTTGTAACTCATTATAAGAAATGGTTTATCGCAAGAGGATGAGGATTTTAGACAAAGACATTTCCCAGGATACCTACATGCAAGTGGGAAAAGTGGCTTGATGTTTTGTATTGAAATCATGACAGTGATTAGACTTTCGTACAGTCAATGATCAGAGGATTAACGATGGCCAAGAATATTGAATCCTATGTCAAATCAATCGAATCCTTGATAAGGGCGAAATATTTTCAAGGAGATGTCACGGGGATTATCATAGGAACAACAGGTGATAGGCCATTTAGTAATTATGATATTGATGAATTAATAGGAGAATTAGGAGGAATAGTCACTAATAGTATCCCACCGGAGGATCAGAAATATATTGTAATCGGAAGAGAATGTTACAGTGAGGTTTTCTTGACGATGGCTGTCGAATGTAATGAGGATGTTATTTTCTTATCTCAGGAGCGCTTTATAAATTACATATTATTCGGTGCTATTATTGATAATCAGTGTGATGAGGAAGAAATTACTAATCATGCAGGGTTATCTTACGTAAGGGATATTGGTGGTTTTTCCGAGGATATTAATGATTTATTCTCTAAATATGCAGTTGAAACTCCGAGTGGTCCATCAACATGGAAAGATAAATCTTTCTTAAGAGATGAATATGGCTATCATACCGGAATGTTACCTTCCGAGCGGAAAGAACATTTAACACGAGCAGTTCATAATGAAGGTTTATCTCCAGTAGTTAAGCACATATCTTGGTTAATCACACTCAATATGGGAAACAAGAGAATAAAAGATGCCGTAAATTCATGGATTAAGGACCTTGATTGGCTAAAACACACATATCATGGGCGTGAAGGGAATGATTTCATTTGGCCTGAATATTAAGAAAGCTATTTTAACCGCAGTCACTACCCCTCTGATAGCATAGTCAGAGAATGAAATCTTTGATCATGCTGTCAGAGGGAGAGCATAATCTGTTTATCCTGACTTTAGTGTTTGGAAAAAGGAATAAAAAATGCCACCTATCAATATTTATAAATGCTCTCAATGCGATATAATATTCGATGAAGGTTGGGGTGGCTATCGGTATGTGGAAAGCGATGAAGGCAAAAGAATATGCTGTGCACATCCAGGAGAAGATAGTCAAATATGTGCTGTCCTCGGTATTCCTCATGATGAGTATTACGGCAATATTTTTAATCAATGGGATTCTTTTATAAACCCTCCCAAATTAGCATGGTGGTGGTCCAGAAAACGCAAAGTCCATTTTGAGGAACAGCGAGCGCAAATGGACGAATTTAAATCCTTGATTCAAAGCAGAGCGGGATACAATTCATTCTGTGTTTGCCATGATTGTCTTGCACACATAGAACTGGATCTGGGGGATGCAGAAGAATCCGATAAATCATGGCGAAAATATTATGAATCATTACTAAGAAAGGATGAAAGACTGTGTCCCCATTGTGGATCAAGGAATGTTCGAACGGTAATGGAAATGATAGGACATATCTGTCCGCACTGCAAAAAGGGAGAGGTTATTGAGGTTGATACAGGATCAATAGCGTAACAATGAAAGATGGAGGAGTTTTATCGCATGGTTAAGTCTGATCTTATCGAAGCACTGGCAAAGAAAGAAAACCTAACGGAAAAAGCAGCTACGGATATTGTCAATCTATTCTTTGATGGGTTTGTGAATGAACTAAAGACTGGCGGCAGGATTGAAATCAGGGGATTCGGGGCATTTTCGGTGAGGGAATATGACGCCTATAAAGGACGGAATCCCAAGACAGGCAGTAATGTGGAGGTGAAGTCGAAGAAATTGCCCTTTTTCAAGGTGGGCAGGGAATTGAAAAAGCGGGTTTAACATTTCAACAGTCAAGGACTAAGGTTAGAAATATGGAAACACAATTGTATTTTTGGAAACCATTGATAGAGCAATATCAGAATGATTTATCCTTGGTTGAAGAATATTATAAACATACAATGGTGGTATTCAGTGATATTGAGAAAGATGCGGAAGGTTATGCAAAGGAATTCTATGAAAACTATCCAGCAACAGAGGCTACAGATCCTGCATCTGTAGCGGAATGGGCGGAAGAAATATCTATAGAAAAGTATCAGTCTTTATCAGCCATGAAGTTTAATCATTTACTAATGACTATCTCTATGCTTTATCAAGCGTGGGAACAACAATTAATCAAATTTATGATACACGAACTTCATCGCTATATTAGATTCGATAAAAGAACAGTATCATTTAATGATGTTCAAACCGTATTTCGTCTTCATGGGGTAGATATTCTAAAAACAGAGTCATGGGTAAAAATTCGAGAATTGAAGTTTCTTGTAAACACTATTAAACATGGAGACGGAGACTCTGCAAATAAACTCCGTAAGATTAGACCTGATTATTTTCGTTTTCCAGACCGGTTTAAAATGGGTAAAGAAACAGATAGTCTTGATTTATATGGGTCAGTCCTTTTTGATGAGCATTCGCTACAGGTTTCTGATACTGATTTATATTCCTATATCGAGGCAACAAAGAAATTTTGGGGTGAGATGCCAGAGAGAGCTTATTCAAATACAGAAACGTTGATTGAAGAATTAACAAAGGAAAGGGGCAGGCAATAATCGAAAAATATTTCTTGACATTTTCCTCAACAAGTTTATTTTAGGAGCACAATCTTGCTTGTGAATTTACCCAAGCGGTAGAGACGGACAGGCCCTAAGAGATCTGAAAAAGTTGGTCTCCTGAGTTATCGTTACTGCTCATGGAGGCCTTTTTTGTTTTTATGATAAACCTCCATGAAGTGGTGAAAATCATTTCTTGGAGGTTTTTTTATTTAAACAAAGGAGGAAATAGTCATGAGAAAAAGATGGATTGGTTTTTTGATGGCATTACTGGTTGTATTCTTAGGTTGCTCAGGTGGCGGTGAGAAGGCATCAGTCGATCCCGCTAAAAAAGAGGCAGCAACATCAAAGAAACCCTTGGTGAATGATTTCAGAGGTATCAAATGGTTTACGAAGAAATCAGAGATTCAAGGATTTGAAGGCGGCTTTGAGAAGGAGTATCATAATCAATACACTAAAAGATCTTTCTGGAATAAAAAAGATGAAAACGCAAGCTTAGGTGATACACCGCTAAGAAGTATTGACTACGTATTCTGTAATGTCAAAAAGAAAGGAGGGGATGGAGAATTTTGTGAAGTTAAAATTGAATATGATTCTATCAATTACGAAAAACTCGTTTCCTTTTTCACCCAGACTTTAAACGTTAGTCCTGCCCAGGATTACAAGCAAGAACCAAATATTTTTGAATCTGGTGGAACAATCAATACTACAACCGCTTTATGGGATTTACCTTCAATTAAAATTGAGATCGTAAAATCTTATAAAACTTCTGATGGAATATGGACAACTAGGTGCCACATTACACCAAAAAAAGAAAAATCTAAAACAGGTGGCGGATTATAAGCTACTAAACAAAGAAGAATAAATATCACCAATTATGAAAATAATACTGGCTGTTGAAATGCTCATATCTTCGTCAACAAAACCAGTCAGGATCTTAGAAAGAAAGGAAGAACCATGGACGTTAAAAAAGTATTAAGCCGCATTGATTCGGATTTCATAAAAAAGGGATCTGCTACTGTCAATTCTGAAGATGTAAAGAAGGTTCTGGATAAGGCAAACGAGATAACAGAGAAAGTTGTCAAAAGTGGTCCCTTGCAGAGATTCCTGAAAGACGTGGCGCTATTAATCTCTATGCTCAAAGACTATTGGTCAGGTGCCTATCGGGAGATTCCCTGGTGGGTGATTGCTGCGGTTGTCTTTACGTTGCTGTATGTCTTGAGTCCCATAGATCTTATTCCTGATTTTATCCCGGTCATTGGTCTGCTAGATGATGCCTTGGTAATCGCTCTATGTCTAGCGCTCATTGAACAGGATCTTCTAAGATATCAGGAGTGGAAAGAGGCAGAATCCAAAATAGAGGAGCAGCCGGCAGAGGGTGAATGAACTATGGATAGGGCCATATTTTTGAAAAGGTGGGACGGTTGGTTCACTGATCATGTGCACCGCTACATATGGGGGATGAATCTATGAAAAGCGAGAATGTCAAGAAGGTCCTGGATAAAATCAATGATATTACTCAGGAGCTAAACAAATTCGGTCCTTGTGATTTGAAAAGCAATTTAAAGCAGAGGATAAAAGACCTGGAAGAAGCGCAGGCAAAATATCAATCCAACGGGGAAGGTAAAACTTAATAAACATGGATACTGGTCATATCTTTGAAATGATGGGGACGGCTGGTTCAATGATCATGTGCGCCAGTTCCGTTCCCCAAATTATAAAGACGTATAGAACGAAATGTGCTGATGGTCTGAGTGGCTCTTATCTTGCCATTCTGATGATCGGAATGACCTTGATCCTGTTCTATGCCCTGCATGTGAAAGATGTCGTGTTCATTTTCGGAAATGGAGTGGCGCTTTTATTGACGGGAATACTGGTGGGATTGTGGTTTCGGTATAGGAGAATAAATAGTAATATTACTTGAAGTGTTGGGTAAAGAAGAGTATATGCACTACAAATTGCCGTTGTCTTTTAAGATTCATTTAACAAAATTTTGTTTAAAGAATTAACCTCGGTGCAGTTGGACTCATGGATTGTTCAATGGCGTGGGTTGAAAAAGGCAATCTGAATATATTTTCAAGAGACCCCCTTGGAGTGCGGAGAAGCATTTTGAGGGGGTTTCTTAATTTGGTAATTACTTCACATTAATCTACAATTAGGAGGAGGAAATGGGATTTTTTAAAGTTCTTATGTATGTCAGTGCTGGCCTTGGTGCAGTAGTGCTTGCTCCTGTGACGGGAGGCGGCTCCCTTGCGGTTGCTATTGGCGCGATGGGTACAACAACAGCTGCTGGAGCGGCAATCGGAGCTGCCGTAGGTGCTGCCGCAGCCGGATTGGACCATGCTGTGACCTCAGATGGAGAAGCTCGAGAGGAGGGTAGAAAAGAGGGGATAAAAGAAGGAACAAAGGCTACTGAGGCAATTTTCAAGGAAAAATACAAAGAGAGAGTTGAACAATTATCTAACCGACTTAGGGGATATCAAAACTATGAGAATAAGCTAATCGGGATGTATGCAATTGGATTGGCTGTGGCCAAGACTGATGGATATATCAGCGCAGTAGAGAGGGAGGAACTCGATGAATTCGTTTGTGGGTGCATGGCAAGCAAACTTCCATTAAATATTAAAAACAAAATTTCACAAATGGCAGCAGAGCCTCCTGCTTTTAAAGAAGCTCTTGAATTTGCAAAAAAGTATGAAGTGCCTAAACGAGACATTGATGATGTTATTTATTTAGTTGCAAATGCAGACGGCACAGTAAATGCCCATGAACAATCATTTATCAGGAGATGGGAGTCTCTGTCTGATCAATACGAATACGTTTAAGGAGATATATTATGCCTTCGGAACGGATAAACCGTCATATTAATCGGAAGCAGAAACTTGAAAACCTAGATAACGTGAGAAAGGAAAGTGATCCATTGATCGTATTCAAAGCGATTGATGAGATTTGTGACAGTCCACATAGAAAAAATGATATCCTCGCCGAATTCGAGGAACATCTGCAACGTGAAATGGAAATATTTTCTACCCCAATCACCGTTTCTGTCGAAGATGTTGAAGTTCTGCTAACGGATATTCGATCTCGTTGGGACACAAATCAGATGAACCTGTTGATAGGAGACTGTAGGAATTCCGTCTTGCGCAGCATAGTGGGCCCCTTTGGTCTCGGCTCCGTTGTTGCTACTATGGACAAAAACGGTGGGAATGTAACTACTGTCCATAATGCCAGAGGGCAGGTATTTGCAAATAATGACGACAAATATAGGTTCAACCAGGAATTCGATCGGAAAAATTACGAAAAAGATTTTCCTAAAATGAGAAAAGAATTATTTCAGACTGAGGATGTTGTGATTGATGGATATACAGGACAAGACTTGATAAAGGACGGCAGTACACACCTTGATCATATAATTTCAGCACACGAGATTCACAACGATGATCTTGCTCGACTTGTGGCAAGTTCGGAACGTAGAAAAGAAATCGCTACAAATCCAGATAATATAACTGCGACCAACAGTTCATTAAATCAATCAAAAAACGATAATGATCTCATAGCTTGGATGCACAAAACAAGAGCGGATGGAAAAACCAACATTGAATATTTTGGCATTAACGAAAATACTGCACGGGAACTTTATAATCAGGCAAAAGGAACTTATCGTCATGCAATTGTAAAAGACACGGTGAAAAAAATCGGTGGTGATCTTGCAAAAACTGGAACAAAAGAAGCAGGGAAAATGGGGCTCCAACAATCGCTTGGGATTTTACTGGCAGAGTTTTTTTCTGCAATCTTTGATGAAATAGCCGATTCTTACAGGAATGGATTCCTTGATAGTTTAAATAATCAAGAATTCTTTGATGCTTTAAAAATCCGTCTCGGACGTATCGCAGACAGAGTGATAGCACGTTTCAAAGATGCGTGGGCAGCATTCAAAGAGGGAACAATTAGCGGTTTTCTGAGCAATCTGATAACTATGTTAATCAACATGTTGGTTACTACTGGACAAAAAATTGTCCGCGTCATCCGAGAAGGTTTCATGTCGATAATGAAAGCTCTGAAAATGGTGCTTTTCCCGCCCGAAGGAATGACCCGTGATGAAGCGGCTGATGCTGCTTTAAAACTAATAGTAGCTGGTATAACTGTTACCATAGGCATTCTGAGCGAAGATGTTATTGAAAAATCCATTACAGCTTTTTTTGCTGCCAATATACCCTTGTTAGCACCTTTTGCCGGAATGATAGCATCTGTTTTCGTTGGAGCCATGACGGGGATTGTCAGCGCTATACTGGTGTATGGTGTGGACAGATTGGATGTCTTTGGAGTCAACCGCAAACGCGAACATGCTTTCGTGATACAGGAATTGGATAATCTGATTGCTGAAAGTGAGCAATACAATACGGGAAGAGCTTTCCAGTAGGAAGCTGAATAGGACAACTAGTTTTGGATTGCATCAAACAGATTCAATTGCTTATCTTCTACTTCTTCAGCGCAACACGCTATAAAATGATCCAAAACTGAATCGTATCTTTGAAAGTAAATTTTTATAGTGTCTTTCCCGTCTATCCATTCAGCTTCTTTGTATTTTACCAGACAATCACAGGCCTTAACAATCCAACTTTTCTGCGGTATTTGAGGCTTTCTGCCTGGAGTATCGGCATGTAACGAGTGGAAAGTATATCCACTGCTTAATTCTGCTAATATATCATTTAATTGTAATATTACTTCTAATCTTTGCCTTTTTCTCAAATATGGGAATTTAGGGTTATCTAAAACATGTTGCAATACCACATTTTCCCAAATCAATTGAATTAGATATGGGATCGGTGGTTCACTATCATAAAGTTTTATTTTTGCATAATAGGCAACAAAAAGGTCCATCGGCAGCTTTTCACCATCATCCAAACGAACATTAACTCCTTCATTTGATAAATCACCAAATTGTTTCTGGAAAAAGTAATATTGTCTACGACCATCAGACCGATTAAACTGGACGATTATAAAGGGCCTTTCAATCTTAATTTCTTTTTCGCTTATGCCTTTGTAATATCTTACGATTTGGCTGCATCTCTCCTGATTGACTAGCAATACAATATCATGGTTTTTAACATGTCCAGATTCAGTCGGCCAACCCTTCAAATCGTCATCATAGGACATTAATTGTTCAAACGGTTTTTTCCAGTATTCCGTATTTCTAGGAAACGAAGCTTTTGCCTCAGCTAATATTCCCTTATTTCCCTCATACACAATTCCTAAATCTGGAGTGACAAATTTAACTTCTTCTCCATTATTTTTTTTCTTTTTCTTATCTGAAGGTTCCAGCCTCCAGCCCTGGAATGTCGTTACATCTGTATTGACTGACATCTGACTTTGATCAAAACGGAAGAGATGCATAAATCCTACTAGGGCATGTACGGTCTGGAGATAATAATCTATTTTATCTTTCAACTCACCTTGAGGATCTGGCTTAGGATTTTGCTGCATAAAATCCCTCCGAATAATCCTTAATCACTCCCTCTGCATAGGCATCAAAGATATGATTTATTAATCTCTTTATGGATGCAACGGTGCCTTTCATTTGCGGAACGATAAATAATTCTGAAGCACTTAAAACATATAGATCAAAAGAACTTCCATCATAATAATCTATAACGCTCAGATGGATGTATGGATTACCATGCAATACTGATGTTGAAGACGCTTTTAATTGCTTAATTGTATTTATAAATTTCTCATTTTCAGAGACTTCGGCAAAGTTATCTGCTCCAAAATCAATAATCAATGGTTTTACTTGTAGGTCTTTATTAGTCTTTCTACTTCTATTTCCAAAAAATTCATTATTCTTTTGAATCAACGTGCATATCGGTAGAACAAATGATTCAAATACTTTTTCAAACATACCACCAGTCTGGATAATACCCTGACGCGTCAAAGATATTTTTTCAGATGTAGGGGCGTCATCGACTTTAAATTGCAGGGACCTAAACCAGCCGTTATTTTGATAAACCCAGCTAAAGGCTTCTTGCAGATCCATATTGGGCCAGCCAACCATGGGGAATATTTTTTCTTCCTTATCTTCATCGGTGAGGCGCAGGCGACATGAGGCTCGTGTTATAATAATTTTTTTAATTTGATATTTTGACTGAAAATCATCCAATAACTTCTTTAATATTCGATGGCTTATAAAAGTTAAAAGTATATTTAAACGTCTATTCTGTAAAAATGGAAGCAAGGCATTATGATAAAATTCATTACCTTCAATGGTTATGGCGCAAAAGATATTTTCATAGTCGGGATGCTCGTAAATAAAAAAATGCCCTGATTTACGCTCATGACTATCCTTGTCATTATAAGATAATTTGTATAACTGAATACCCGAATTATCTTTGACTAATGATAGACGATTTTTTAAAGCTTCATTGGAAAGGAGGAGATTTTTAAAAGATATGAGGCTACCAAAGGGAATAGCATGAGCTGTTAATTTATTGAGTAAAAAAAGAGAAGCAATACCTCTTACAAGACTTTTGCGATCATGATCAGTGTTGTAAAAGGCGGAAATATAATCTATTTTCCCCATATACCCCCTGACTATGCCGTAATTCGATAGAAGAAGTATTCTTTTTCATTAATAATGTCAAGGGGGAATTGCCTCAAATTAAATGTTCCCCAGGCAGCTCCATATATCCTTTTACTGAATAGATCTTCCCTCACAAATCCAACCCTTTTTCCATAGATATCTCCAGTCCGACCACCTTCTTGATGCTTTCCTTCCATTTAATCTGCGGATTGTCCTTGTGTCTGGAATAGAGAGACAAGATCCGCTCGTCAGTTTGCATTGCCATCAACTGCCTCATCGTTGCCAATGTTACATGATCATTGACGCCATTCATGGCAAGTCTATTTCCCGGGTGGTTCATCTTTCCCAACCAAATTGAATCTGTGACATATGGGGAGACCTTGGCGATAAGATCATCCATATTCTCATCCAGCATGGGTTCACAGGAAACACTGGTTTCGTATCCCATGTCAAAGGCATATTTCAACGATGCTAATCTCTCTTCAAAATCTGGTGCTCCTGGTTCCCAAAATTTCAAGACAACAGAATCCGTTGACCCAATGGTAAAGCGAAAAAGTATCTGATGTTTATACTGGGGAAACTGATCACATAAAGCGCTTATGCATTCAAGGCGAGGTTTCGATACCACCAGGACATCATTCCCAGGTTCCAGAATATTCCCGAGATAATGAATACATTCTTCGAGATGGTTTGGAGTGATGTCATGCGCTGTGGGAAACATGAACGTGCCGTTTCGTTTCCGAAAAGCTTTTGATAGCTGGTCCTGATTGGCAATCTCATTTTTCCAGCTGTCTGGAGTTCCTCTCTTCATCCTGATGGATATCGTCTTTGCGTAGCAATATTTGCAGTCATGACTACACCCCCTGACACAGTTTGCATTATGTTTCGCCCATTCCTGTGTTCCAAATACTGTTTTCTCGTTCATTTCAAATCTCCTTTATATGAATATATTTGATTGTCTGCTGTTGTCATGATAATTCCTCGTCCTGATATTCCTGGGGCTACTCATTGAGCACATTTCTTCGATCTCGGTCATGTTGCTAAGAATTTTTTTGACGTCCCGTCTTTTACTTTTCCGAAGGTGATTCTCAAGGTATTGGACATCGAAAGACGCCTCTCCGAATGTCTCGGTGACGTTCTGAATGGTCAAAAAATTGTGTGTCCTTAATATTCTCGTTCTTTCTATTTTATCGAGATCTGCCATCTGTCCGAGAGTCATCCCCTGACAGGATTGGCAATGACATCTGAAATTTGGATCATATGAGCCGACCTCGTATAGTCTTCTACATGAAAGGTCGCCGGGCCAGATAAAAGTTCCAAATTGAGCAGCAATCCGCCATGATGTGGCATCAAATGTCACCGTTTCAAAAAATCGTTGAGACATATAGGCGCAAATGGCGATGGTAGGAAGGGACGATGATCCGAGGATGTGAACCTTTTTTACGCCCATTGTATGCATCTTCAGCATGAATAGGGCGACTTCCTTCATAGGTAAATTTCTTACAGGCAGACTGAAACCATCGAAATCAATCCCTTTGATCTGCTCGTAGAATTCTTCAAACTGTTCCAGAGTGTATGCCTGAACAGGGATATATAAATTCACTTCAGGACAACGCTTCTCCCTCAGTTCGGCAGTTTCAATTGCCCAGGGAACATTGTAATGAAGCTTCTTTTGAAATTCTCGCTCCTGTTCGTGGGGATCTTTGATCTTTCTTATCGGAAAATCCAAAGCAACCATGCTATCGGCATTTATCTCGATAGCTTTTTCGACAACATGACGAGGTGAAATGTTCAAGAATTTGTTCGTCACCGTCAGAGGCAACTTTGGATCGAAACTCATGGCAATCCCCTTCTTTTCAGCCAAATAAATCTGATAACCGCCGCTATCAACCATCACGTATTTTGGTTTCGCTTTCCCTATCATCTCTCGCGTCATTTGAATCAGTCGCTCACTTTTCATGTCAAATCCCACGCTGATCAGTAATCCTTCGACATCTACTTCCGGCAATTTATTATTTCCGGCGCCGGCACACAAAAACATCAATTTCCGTTTCTTATTCTTACTTCCCATCACAAACTCCTCCTTGAATCTTTTTAAAGTTTGTTAGCGAAAATAAAAAAAACGGCTGGAATGCGGGATTCTGTCGGAGAAGGTTAGATGTAGGATTGAAGATAAAAAAAGGGCCTATTCCCGATGAAGAGAATGGCCCCTTTGATCATGTGAATTCGATAAAATCTTTACAGACGCATCGTGAAGGTGAAGGATAAATAAATTACACCTTACATGTCTATCGGAAAATACTGCTTATTTGCAAAAACAACGGTTACGGTGTTCAGGCGTGTTTACATGGTGTTCAGGGGGCAGCTAAACACTTTATATGTCTTTATCTGATCAATATGAAAAGGTATTTGCAGTCCGAAGGGGGAGGTGTTAAGGTGTTAAGGTGAAAATGGGGAGGATGAGAATGTTGAGGAGCCTTAAACATTGCTACGACAAAATATTAGGAAAATACTCATCGCTAGACATTGAAGCCTTTTCAATTGTTAAAACGGTTCATGATTACAGACAATTATGGAAACCTCAAAAGGTCGATGTCATCCTACTGGCAGAATCTCATGTCTATACCGAGGATAAAGAACATGAAATTCTCCTGAAACAAGATCCTTTATTGCCATCCGGTTATCCGCGAAATTTTGTCCGATTTGTATACTGTTTAGGTTATGGTGAAAACGATTTGCTTACTAAAGAAATTGCCAAGAATCCTGGAACTTGGCAATATTGGAAATTGCTTTATAGTTGCCTTAATGATGTCAGAAACAATAACTGTGATTTTTTACCTATATTAAAGGGTGGCACCAGAAATATAAATCAGCGAATTCAGAATAAAATACAATTGCTCAATATACTGAAAGCAAAAGGTATATGGTTAGTAGACTCAAGTATTGTAGCTATTAATAATATAAAGAAGAAGGACAGGGAAGAAATCATTAAATTATGCTGGAAATATTATATATCAGATTTGATCATACAAATAAATCCTAAACATGTCATTATTATTGGAAATACCGTAGAGGGAGCTATAAGGGATAAACTTGAAGCTATGCCGGTTGAATGTTCATGTCGACCTCAACCTCAATCATGGGAAAAGTCAGAAGTTCATATGGACTCATATAAACACTATTTTGACATTTGTAATCGTTATAACAATTATGCTCCGAATAATTTAGGAAAAGATAGCAATATCTTAGTAAATAGATTGCCTATACAGGAAGATCCAAAAGAATTATCTGTCGGAAATATAAAGTTGATTCACAAATTATCGGCAGCCATTATTTCCGAATATAAATGGACCATTGATTTAGAAACTGGATATTACTCTGCACATATCAAGAAAGCTTCTGAATGCTCCATATCTCTGAGGTATCAGTCAAATAATGTTATAGAATCTATTGGATGTTACAAGCTGGATCTTGATGGACTTCTTGCAGGGGGTTTTATTAACCATGAGCATACATCTGGCCGATTAAGAATAATAATCCATTACCATCCCCCGAGGTATTTTATTTACCGTAACAAGAGTTCAGCAAGATTAGAAATCCCTTTGTAAATAAAAAGCCGGAGTCAACCATATTTCAGATCAACTCCGGCGAGAACAACATCATCATTCAAAAAACAGTGTCTGGTTAAAATTGAAGAATATTGTCGGAAGCAATTATTGCTTTCCGATTATCGTCCTTTTTATAGCGACTCATTGTTTTGTCCAGCAATTCACCAAAAGCTTCACCATCCAATCTCTCCCACTTTATCTCCGCTTCACAATTATTTTCTGTATCCTCCTGATTTTCGCTTAACACCTTAACAGCGTCATCCGCATCATCACATTCTTCAATATAATCAACATCTTCACTTACATCTGAGGTGTTAAGGGGGGCCATAAACACCTCCTTAACACCTGTAAACACCTTATCATCACCGTCTTTCTTCATCAGATTCAGATTATACATACTGAGATGCTTTCCTCCCTCATCCCAGTCAGGATCGTGCGTTAAATCGAAAGTCGATGGTAAACCAGCTATTTCCTGAAGATCATGATCATCAGGAATCTTCAGATAAGCTTTTCCTGAGTGTTTTGCCTTCTTCAGATCCCTGTCATCAACAAAGGCATTCCCAGCATCATTACACCAACTCAAAACGCCATCCTTGATTTTTTTGGATGACCATTGAGAAACAGCAGATGCAGATATTCCATATTTGGCGGTTATTTCCTTGGGAGACTTTATCCCCTCGGTTTTGATATATTCTAACCGTGTCTCTGTTTTCTGGTCTTGAGCCCCCATATTTTCCTTGAAGGATTCCCTAACAATCTGCAGCGCCATCCAGTAATCAGCCATTTCTGCAATCAACCTACCATTATCATTTCTCTTTCTCTGATACTGATACGCACAGGTAACGGATTGGATGACTATCAATACCCTTTTGAATGCTCTCCTGGTTGACAAGGGAACGACGTCATTTTTGTTGATGTAATCTGCAATCTTATTAGCAAAGGGAATGACCACTTCCGCAGGTTTCAATAAATCATGGTAATGCTTCCATGTATCAACTGTCTTCTTATCCAGTCCTGCAAATGTTCCTGCTCTCTGGTCGGCAGTCATGGTGATGATATTTTTTGTCTGTTCAATCCCTTCATCCGGATGGATGGTGAACAATCTGTCTTCCAGTTGCGGTTCCAGATTGTCCATAATGGTCGTCGTTATGAAGCTGGTCGGACCTTCCAGTTTCTTTTCCACGGTGATCATTTTTCCTTCCGTATCCTTCTCCACAGTGTTATAGCTGATCCTCCCTTCTGAAATAAGAGAACGGATTGAATAGACCAACTCAGAATCTCCAGAATTATTTTCCTGAAACTGAAAACCTTCGGTAACGATCAAACATTTATTCTTAAGTCCTCCTTCAAGGTAATACATACTCTTCGCGGAGCCGTTGGTGATCAGGTAATATGTGGATTCAGGATAAATTTGTGTGCACATGGTAAGGGTATAGGACTTTCCAGCTCCAAAGTGCCCAGCATTCTTTACCGCTAAAACATTTGGATTGAGAAAATTATCAGGTAACAGGCGACTGTCCATGGCACAGAGATACATGGCAATGATCCTTCTTTCGCCTACCACTCCTGCCTCATTGATAACGTCAATCCTTTTCCTGAAAACCATGGGATCAAGGGTTAAAGCTAAGGCTGCTTTTTGAACCTCAGGATCAACCATGACCTCTTCCTTTTTTAATTCCGCCTCTTTTCTCAACTTTTTGGCAGCTTCGATCTCCACTGATATGACCTTCACAGCAGTCTTTGTTTTTTTGGCAATGATATTTACATAATGTTGCAGAATCCCACTTTCCATCTCTACGAGTAGGGGAATAATCTCTTCCTTTAAATGGGGTAAAGCTTTCAGAAAATCTGCTGGCAGCTTGTCGATGAGAATTTCCAACACGGACTTAGCTTTTTTCATCAACTCCCGAAGGTCATCCGCAGTGTGATTTTTTAAATACTCATTGAGGTCAATTTTATCCTTTTTATCAGGTTTAGGCAATTCAACCAGGAAAACATTTCTTCCTTGCTCCGTCAGATACTTTCCTGTCTTGAGGGCACCCTTTAAACCAGCTTCATTTGTGTCATTGTCATTGATTATGAAGATGGATTTGGCATTTCTGGTCAACCTCTCCAGCTTTTCAAAATCTGCCTCTCTGAAGGTAGTGGTTACAGGAGAAATGGCGTTGAATCCATGATCCAGAGCAGAAATAAAATCAGGAGCTCCCTCCGGGATAATTATTTCATCTGCACCCATGATAGTGTCTTCACCCATAAAGACATCGTTTCGGATAAATTTTGAAACGAACTTCATCTTCTCATCATCGGGATCATGAACCCGAAGTTTCTTAAACTTACTATATTTATAATTTCCGTATTCATCAAGTCCACCTTCGTATTGATCTTCAGGTGTCAACTTGGTCGCTCTGGCAAGCATATAAACAACCTTGCCACCCTTCCAGTAAGGAATAACGATTCGACCCTTAAAGAAGTCAAAAAGCCGCCCCGATGGATTCTTGAAACTGAAAAGTCCAGTCATATGGATTTTCCCCCTGAACTCCGGAAAGGAATTCAGATGGTCGGCAAGTTCCGAAGTATCATCAGATTTTTTTGAAACAGGCGCAAACCCTATCTGAAGCTGATCAATGACGCCATCTGAAAACCCATAGTTCGTCTCCTTTAGGTGATCCATGATGTCCGGATAATGTTTCAGTTGGCCATGGAACCATCCAGCTGCTACCGTCAACATATCAGTGACAAGCTTTTCTTCCTTGATATCGGAATCATACTGTGCAATCTCCGCAGGCGTCAATTGCCTACCGCCATAGAGGGACATCCCGACGCGGTCGGCAAGATATTTTACCGCTGTTTTATGGTCACATCCCTTAAGCAGCATGACCAGATTGATAACATCGCCACTCTCCCCACAGTGAAAACATTTGAAGCCTTGAATTTTTGACCAGATGACCAGGCATTTGCCACCTTGGCTGCCGTGTTTTGGGCAGTCTCCCTGGACATAAGATCCCGACCTTGTTCCTTTGTAATGTAATTCGTAAGCGCATGTAATTATGTCGTTCTTGGATTTTAATTCTGTATAAAAATTATTCAGATCGGTCTTCATTGTGAAGATACTTCCCGTCTGTGGAATCAACATGATTGATGATTATCTCCCGACCGAGACGCGCTGCGCTACAAACTGTGTCCTGATTGGTAAGATTCTTTTCTGCCGCCATTTTCCGCAGCAAATCTCGATACTTTTTGGGTAAAGAGATGATTAATGAAACATTTTTTGCTACATTCATGAAATAATACCTCCCTAAAATAATGTCTTTTTATTTATTTGTTCTTTAAAATTATGAGATTGGTGGTGATGGGGGCCGTAACAGGCCCCCACCATTCGTGATTTTTTACTCCTGTTCTTCAGAATAATCTTTCCTGGGCGGGTTAAGTAACTCAGGAACTATGTCTGTAAATATTTCCCATATCTGCATCCCTTGATCGGATGTGATGCACGTCCCCTCTTTTAAATGTTTCATCATAAGGGGGCGCAGGGGATGATCTGCACAAAAAATGATCGTAGAAAAAAATAAAACAGTATCCTGCCAGAATTCAGCTTTATCATGATCATCATCACAAAATTCCCGCACTTTATCCCAATAAACATCCACCCAATTTGACCTGTTTTGAGCGGTCATGCCTGCATAAGTATTACGGTCTTCCTGTACGGATTTCATCAGTTTTTGAAAATTATTGATACTCAAATTAAGCATCTCTATAAGAATCTCATAATCATGAGCCATTTTTTCCGCATTTGATTCTTTACCACTAATGTTTTGCATTTTCTTCTCCTTGAGGATTTAATAATTTTATCATATTATAATTATGGAATATCTGTTCACCCTCCCGGTTTATCTCCGGTAGTAAACTGCTTCTCTGCGAAGGATTCCTTTTTTCAGATTCCTGGGCAATGAGATTGCTTATACACGAAAAAAAATCCCTTCAGCAGTCATTGAGATGTGAAGGGAGCACAATTCATCCGGTCAGAAAAGATATAGACCAGCGGAATTATGCTTTTTTCTGCATATTATGCGCCTGTTATAATCAGACAATATGTGAAGTTATGGGATTTCTTACTACTTATGATGTGCTTTTCCCTGGGGCGGGGATGTGATTTTTTGAATTTATGTTACTACGGCTACTTGATTTTGCCTACATGGAGCCCCTATGTCGACCTTCTCTTTACTCGCTGCCTACCGTTCCGCCTCCTACTCTTTATTCTGATGGCAGATTAAATCCGCCCTCTGGTATTGTCAAGAACTTTTTGAAACTTTTTTTCGCCTTTCTTCATATCGCCTTCGTTCCTTCTCCCTGGCAGCTTCTGGATCTTCTTTCCAGCGTTCTTGCTGTTTTTCCTTGGCGGCACATCCGGGACAATATTCTTTCCCTACCCTTGTAGTAATGATACTTTTCCGGCAAAATTTGCATCTCGAAAACAGATCAACTGGAATATTATTGAGTATGTCGAACAGGTTATGAACGATGTCAAGGGATCTTTTATGGATGCTAATCCTGTTTCCTTCAAAACTGACCGTGGTTTTCAGATCAGATGGCATGAGGTTGAGGTTGTAATATTTTTCTTCATTCAGGGGATCATAAGTGGCCAGATCCTTATATTCGTCATAGGGGGTGGCATCAGGTCCAGATTCACCAGATGATATTATTGATGCTGTCTGTCTTTCCGGTTCAAAATGATATTTGAAGTCAAAAATGGCGTTACGAAAACTTATCCAATGCGGTCTTAGCATTTGGTGCCATTGGAGTATTATGCAGAGTTGTTCTGCCGCCGCCATATCATCGAGATTCACCTCATCCATCCAAAAGGTATTTTTAAAAAGTATTTTATCCAGCCGGTCGAGGCAGTCTCTTGTCTGTTCAGGATGCCCCCGTAGATCATCTGCAATCTGGTTTTCTTTTTTCTCAAGAAATCCTTCGATCAGGAATTGCAGATCTTGTTTTTCTTTCCTGTTCAGAATATTCGTAGTGTTTACAGTCATTGTTATCTTACAATGTTATAGTATATTGTTACCATCAACTATAATATGTAATTTTATAAGGTTATTATTGATGGTATTACCTGTATAAACAAATAGTTGTTGACATTATACCGAGGACGAATTACCTTGATGTAAATTACAATTCTCTCCGGAAAGGATGTGAAGCAAGCGTCAGGAGAGGCAAGCAGTTAAAGCAATAATACAAATAGGAATTCTTTACAACGATGAAGTTATGATTTTTTAGACCTACGGCAGGCAAGCCGATTTGGTCTGCGATTTATGTTACCTTTCGGAATTCCGGAAAAGGTAGCGAAGGATGGAAGAGAAGCAGGAAAGAAGACTTTTAACAGTTTCAGAAATAGCGGCGTATCTGAGCATCAAACAGAAGACCATATATGCCAAAGTTGAAGCAAGGGAGATCCCCCATTTCAAGATTGGCCACCTCATCAGATTCCGTCTTGATGAGATTGATGCATGGTTGGGTGGCTGCAGACAGGATAAAAAACCAGAGGCAGGGCAACAGAAGATCAAGGGAAAAAGGAGGAAGACATCCGGCAGGACCAATGATTATTTCGGTAAAATCGTAACAAAGATCATTGACGCAGAGACAGATAAATATTATTCTCTAGATTACGGGAAATCAGACCAGAGCAAGGGCCTCAGAAAGGAGGTCGAACATGGCCCTATATAAGCGAGGTTTGGTCTGGTGGATGAGTTTTACACATAATGGCGAGCAGCACCGACAGTCAACAGAGACAGAGGATAAGACGCTTGCCAAAAGGATCTTTGACAAAGTGAAGGGGCAAATTGCGGAAGGAAAATGGTTCGAGAAGTTGCCTGGTGAGGATTATACGTTCGGGGATCTGATGAAAAAGTATATGGCGGAATACTCTGCTGTAGAAAAAGCTGCTTCATCCCATAAGCGGGATAAAAGCTTATCTGACCATTTGATCAAGGTCTTTGGGGATAATTATCTCACCGACATAAAACCGGCTATGGTTTCGAATTACAAGACGCAAAGAAGAGGTGAGGGAGCATCCCCCAGAACCATCCAGTATGAATTAACCCTCATGAATCATGCATTCAATCTGGCCATTATGGATTGGGAATGGATAGATGTTAATCCTCTCAAAAAGGTCAAGAAAGAAAAGGTGAACAACAGCATCGAGCGCTGGTTAACTCAGAAGGAAGAGGAGCAACTCCTGAAAGCATCCCCCAAGTGGCTTCAGGAAATGATTCTCTTTGCCATCAATACGGGTTTCCGTCAGAGTGAGATCCTTGATCTCAAATGGTCACAGATTGATTTAGAGAGAAAGACTGTGACTATTTCAGAACAGAAAAACAAGGGAGTAGATACCTTACCGTTAAATGAAGCTGCTCTTGACGTTCTGAGAGAAAAAGGATCACATGCTCACAATGCTGATGATCTTGTATTCCCCACTGGTCAAAATACCAGGTTTCTCAACAGAAATGTCTTCAGGATGTTTGTATCCGCCACGGAGAAGGTGAAGATCAAAAAGCTACGCTTCCATGACCTTCGACATACATTTGCAACGAGATTGGTTCAGAATGGTGTTGACATCTACACAGTTCAGAAGCTGGGGAGATGGAAATCCATCAAGATGGTCGAGCGTTATAGCCACCACAACGTGGAAAGTCTGAGGTCTGGGATACAAGTGATGGACAGGGTTAATAAAAGCGGAGTTATCACAAATTTATCACAATCACAAAAAAAGAGGGGCCACAAGCCACTTTTAAGACTCGCAACCCCTTGATTTTCATGGTGGGCCAGGGCAGAATTGAACTGCCGACACTCGGATTTTCAGTCCGATGCTCTACCGACTGAGCTACCGGCCCGTGAACAGATAGGACACCTATTAAATCTCTTCGCATTTGTCAAGGTATTTTTCTTTTTCCCAAGGTGGCCCTACAAGCGCACAGCGCCTCTACTTGCACGTACCACAACGGTTCCGGCGATTTTATCATGCCACCCCTGCTTACGGGGATCAAAAGCAATCCAGACAAAACCGAGATAGAAGAAAAAAATGGAGACGATATATCCCACCCACCGCAGGAAGGCCATACCAAAGGTCATAACGCCGTCCTCTGCGGGTATTACTTTCAAGTCAAGAATCATTTTCCCGGGCGTTTGTCCCGCAACAGCCACAAAACAGGCGAAATAAAGGGCGGTGACGATGATAACCGCGACCGAGTATACGGTCATGAACCAGGAGCCCATATCCGGCGACGCTCCGGGCGGAAACAGATCACCCTGCACCAGACGGCCGAATGTATAAGACAGGACCCCGATCAGGAAAAAGACAAGATAAATACCGTACAAAATGATCTGATCAATCAGGAAGGCCAGACACCTTCGCCAGAATCCGCCATAGTGATTATTCAATTTTTTACCTCGGAAAAAATACCCATTTCATATTGCAGAATGGCAAGAACCACCAGGGATGCCGTTTCCACACGCAGGACTTGAGCTCCCAGGCTGGCAACGACGAAACCCAGTTCGTGTGCGCTGTCGATCTCTTCACGGGAGAATCCTCCTTCCGGGCCGATAACCAGGAACAGATGGTCGGCCTGCCGGCAGTTTTCATCATGGAGGACCGCTTTGACGCTCTGACCGTCTTCCTCCCAGAAGATGATCCGATAGCAGTCGTCCATGACGCCGACAGGGGAAGGATGCTTCACGGCTGGTCCTGACTCAGCTCGCGGCGGCGAAGACGATGCAACATCCTGCCGATCGCTTCTGAGCATGTCTTCGTAGGCGACGACGCCTGCTATGGCGGGGATATCGGGCCGCCTAGACCTTCTGGCTGCTTCCATCGCGATCTTGCGCCACCGGGCGACCCGGTCGGCCGCTTTCTCGACGGACCATTTCGGCACCGTCCGGGAGGAGAAAAAGGGGATGATTCTATCCACGCCCAATTCCGTTGCCTTCTCCACGATGTCATCCATTTTGGACCCCTTGGGAAGGGCCTGGGCCAAGGTCATTCGACAGGTTTTGCCGGCAAAGGCGGCACGATTGACGATCCTGACCGCCAGCTCCCGGCCGTCCATCCGCTCGACAACTCCTTGAAAGTCGCTTCCCGACCCATCGAAAAGGGTGACGGCCTCGCCGATCCTGATGCGTAAAACATGCCTTAGATAGTGTTGATGATCCTCCCTGACGCTATAGAGTTGCTGCTCCCATAAAGGCTGTGGGGAAAAAATGCGGGGCGTCGTCACTACCGGTAGCCTTCTTTGGTGAGGACATAACAGAGCCACTCTTTTTCCGTTATCGTCCGTTCCACTATAAAGGGCTCCGCAAAGAAGTTATGCTCCATATCCTCCCGGTTCTGCTCGATGATGCCGGACATAACGACAACTCCCCCCCTTCTGAGGAGTGAGATGAGATGGGGCCGAAGCTTGATGAGCATTTTCGCCGTGAGATTGGCAACGATAAGGTCAAAGGTTTCATGAATCGTCGTCACATCCTGGTGGACGACATCAACCTTATCCTCGACGCCGTTCGTGCGGACATTCTCCCTGGCAATCTCTGCGGCTTGTTTGTCGATTTCCACACAGAGAACCTTTCCTGCCCCCAACTTGGCGGCGGCGATCCCTAAAATACCCGTGCCCGCCCCCACGTCCATAACCCGCCAGCCACGGGCGGTCCGGTCCTGCAAGATGAGGTCTTCCATAGCCTGAATACACATGCGGGTCGAGGGATGCTGGCCCGTACCAAAGGCCATTCCCGGGTCCATTTCAATGATGATGTCGTGTCCTCCGGGGCTATAGCGCTCCCATGTCGGCTTGATAATGATATTTTTTGTGACCCGGAGGGGCTTGAAGTATTTCTTCCACGCCTCTCCCCAGTCGGCGTCCACAATCAACTCGGTCCGCCATTCCGGCCTGGGAAGGTTGGGGAACAACTCCATGAGTTCGTTAATATAGCTCTGAAGGGCTTCTATGCGCTTATCCACCCTGACGTCATGGGGAAAGTACGCCTTCATGGTTTCCTGGAGAATATCTTCCTGGAACCCGTTTCCATCCTGCAACTCTCCACGTTCCTGGGAAACCCCCTGGGCGCCAATCTCCATAAGAAAGTTGGACATGGCATCGCTCAAGTCCGGGGGTAAAATTATCTCGATTTTCAACCATTTTTCTTTTTCTTGCACCATGATTCGCCAGTTGAATCCTTTCTCCCTTTGGTGTGTCAACATATCCTTTTTTTTAAAATATTTCAAGTAACTTGAAATATTCGACTTGTCGTGATAGCGTCTTTGAGTAATCAAGAGGGGAAAGTGAGAAAGATCGTGAAATATTACCCGGTCTATCTGGATATTAAAGAAAAACGGTGTGTCGTCGTCGGGGGCGGTGACGTCGCCGAAAGAAAGATTATCCGTCTCCTCGAATGCGGGGCTGTGGTCAAAGTCGTGTCAAGAAAACTCACGAAAACCCTCATGGACATGGCAGAAAAAGATCAATTTATTCATTTGGATGACAACTACAATCAGCAATATCTCGCCGGGGCCTTCCTGGTCATCGGCGCCACGGACCGGGAGGAGGTCAATGACCGCATAGCCGCCGACTGCCGGGCCCTGGGTGTCATGGTCAATATCGTTGACGATCCGGGACGCTGCGACTTCATTCTCCCTTCCCTGGTCAACCGGGGAAGCCTCTCCATCGCCGTCTCTACGGACGGCAAAAGTCCGGCCCTGGCCAGGAAACTCCGCGAGGATCTAGCTGCCCAGTTCGGTCCGGAATACGAAGACTATCTTGATTTGTTGGGATGGTTGCGGGAAACGATCATCGCCGCCGGCCGTCCGGCTGTCGATAATCGGGACATCTTTAACGCCCTGGTAAATTCTCCCCTCCAAGGGCAAATAAATGGGGGCCGCTGGCAAGAGGCCGAGCAAACTATCCGCGATCTGACGGCGCAGGAGATAGATCTGACCGCTTTCAAAAACAAGTCAGACAAAGGGATTTCGTGACGATGGACATCGATATACTGCTTTACCGGGGAGCGCTCCTCGCCTATCTCCTCAGCACCCTGACCTATATCTTTTCTCTCCTTATCCGTCGTGTCTCCCCCGCCCGGGTGGCCACCTGGATATTGACCGGGGCCTTCGCCCTTCATACCCTGTTCTTCCTCGGAGCGTGGCTGGGTAAAGGTTACAACCCCTTCCTCCGCATCCATGATATCCTTTCCTTCTTTGCCTGGGTCATGGCCGGCGTCTACCTGGCCTTTCAGCTGCGGACAAAGACCAGGGTTCTGGGGGCTTTTGTCTCCCCGGTGGTCTTTGTCCTCATGATCATCTCCTCCATCGGCATCGGCGGCCCCATAACCGTTCCGGAGGTCCTCAAGGGCGGCCTCGTCACCATCCACGCCATGCTTTCGTTGATCGGCGAGGCCCTGTTTGCCGTCGCCTCCGTTGCCGGCCTTGTCTACCTGATTCAGGACGGCCTCATAAAGCGTCGAAAATTCAGCAAGTTCATAAAGTTGTTTCCCTCCCTCCAGGATCTCGACCGGATCAATCATATCTGTCTGCTCTGGGGGGTTCCCCTGTTGACTCTGGGGGTACTGGCAGGGTCGATCTGGGCCCGAACCGTCTGGGGAAGCATCTGGCAGTGGGACCCCAAACAGATCTGGACCCTCACGGCATGGCTGATTTACGCCGTTCTTCTTCACCAGCGCCTCGCCATCGGCTGGAAGGGCCACAAGACAGCCCTGCTGTCTGTTGCCGCCTTCGTGCTTCTCCTCGCCACCCTTCTCGTCGAGAAGTCTTTTTTCACGACCATCCATCGGTTTTATTGAGCAATGAATCTGATCCTGATCGGCATGAATCACAAGACGGCCCCCGTGGAAATCCGGGAACGCCTGAGTATTGCCTGCACCGAGGGCTTCAATCCCCTGGATGAGATCAAGGCCATTCCCGGCGTCGGAGAGGCCCTCTATCTATCGACATGCAACCGGGTGGAAATCCTTGCCAGGACCCAGGAGGACACGGACGCGGAAGAAAGGCTCAAAGACCTGATCTTCCGCCACGGAAACCTCAGGGAAGAAGACATGGCCAGATGTCTGTACGTATATCGTGACAGCGCCGCCATCCGCCATCTCTTCCGGGTCGCCGCGAGTCTCGATTCCCTGATTATGGGAGAGCCGCAGATTCTCGGCCAGGTGAAGGAGGCCTATCGCCTGGCGGTGGATCATCAGGCGGCAGGCATCATCCTGAACAAACTACTCCACCGGGCCTTCCGGGTCGCGAAAAGGATCCGCACGGAGACGGGCATCGCCAGCCATGCCGTCTCCGTCAGTTACGCCGCCGTTGAATTGGCAAAGAAGATCTTCGGCACCCTCAAGGGGAAAAAGGTCCTCCTCATCGGGGCGGGAGAAATGTCGGAGCTTGCCGCCCGCCATCTGCTCAAGCACGGAGGAGACCGGATCTTCGTTGCCAATCGGACTCATGAACGGGCTATACAGATGGCCGCTGATTTCCAGGGGGTCCCCGTGGATTTCGATCACCTCGGGGACAGCCTGCGGGAGGTGGACATCGTCATCAGTTCCACCGGAGCGGCGGGCTACATTCTCACTTACGACATGATCGCCGCCGTCCTGAAAAGACGCAAAAACCGCCTGCTGTTCCTCATCGACATCGCCGTCCCCCGGGACATCGATCCCCGGGCCGGGGACATTGACAATGTTTATCTGTACAACATGGACAATCTTCAGGACATCGCCGATGACAATATGCAGATCCGCAAGGGAGAGGCGGAAAAAGGTGAATTGATTATCGCCGCCGAAGCGGATAGATACATCGAGTGGTTCAACACCCTGACCGTCGTTCCCACCATCGTCTCCCTCAAGGAAAAAGCCGCAGGGATCATTCGTTTGGAGCTGGAAAGATCCAACGGGTGGCTGCGGAATTTGCGGGAGGAGGACCGGGAAGGGGTGGAGATATTGGCTAACGCCATCGTCAACAAGATCCTCCACGACCCCATGACCTGCCTGAAGGAAGAAAGCCAGGAAGGATCGGCCCTGGCCTATGTCGCCGCCATCCGGCGCCTCTTCCGCCTAGATGGACCGGGGGGCAACGAATAATAAATGAAGGGTTGAGGACCTCCCTATAGCTCCCATCCCCTTCAAGGGGAGGGGTGGGGATGGGGTTAAATAAAGGAGAGACATGATTAAAGGAACCATACGCATCGGCACCAGGGGCAGCGCCCTGGCCCTGGCCCAGGCCAACTGGATCAAGGATAAGATCGAGAAAAACCGCCCCGGCATCGGGGTCGAACTGATCATTATCAAGACGAAGGGGGACATCATGCAGGATGTGGCCCTCGTCAAGATCGGCGGGAAAGGGGTCTTCGTCAAGGAAATCGAGGATGCCCTGCTGCGGGGAGATATCGATCTGGCCGTCCACAGCATGAAGGATGTCCCCGCCGTCCTTCCCGAAGGACTGGAGATCGCCGTCACTCCAGAACGGGAAGACCCCCGGGATGTCCTGGTCGCGAAAAACCGGATCAAGTTCGAGACCATGCCCCGGCGGGCCAGAATCGGCACCGGTTCCCTGCGCCGTGGCTTTCAGATCCGCAGCATTTTCCCGGACGTGGAGATTGTCCCCCTCCGGGGCAACCTGGATACAAGACTGAAAAAAGTGGATACCGAGGACCTCGACGCCGTGGTCCTTGCCGCCGCCGGCATCCGGCGCCTGGGATGGATCAGCCGGGTGACCCAATTTCTCCCCGTGGAAACGATCCTCCCCGCCGTCGGTCAGGGGACCCTGGCCCTGGAAGTGCGGGGAGACGACGAATCGGTTCGGGAGACCATCACCTTTCTCAACCACCCCCCGACATGGAGGGAAACCCGGGCGGAACGGGCCTTTCTCGGCCGCCTCGGAGGAGGCTGCCAGCTCCCTCTGGCGGCCTACGCCAAAACAGAGGGGCCGGACATCAAGATCGTGGGCATGCTGGGAACCATCGACGGACGCGTCCTGATCCGTGAAGAGGTCCGGGGGATAGCCGCATCCTGTGACGACCTGGGAACGCAATTAGCGGAGATCATCCTCAATCGCGGCGGCAGGGCCATCCTGGATCAGGTATATCAAAGCTGCCGATAAAAAATGAAACGAGGAAAGAGCAAATGAATAAATGCGGGATAGTTTACATTATCGGCGCCGGTCCCGGCGATCCGGGACTGATCACCGTGAAGGGCGCCCAGGGCATCACCCGGGCCGATGTCATCATCTACGATCATCTCGTCAGTGAAGAGCTTCTCGGCTACGCCCGGAAAGATGCGCGCCTGATCTACGCCGGGAAAAAAGGCGGCGACCACACCCTCCCCCAGGAAGAGATCAACCGCCTCCTTGTTGCCGAGGCGCAAAAAGGACATACCGTAGCCCGCCTCAAGGGGGGCGACCCCTTCATCTTCGGCCGGGGCGGGGAAGAGGCGGAAACCCTCGCCGCCGCCGGGATTCCCTTCGAGATCATCCCCGGGGTCACCGCCGCCGTCGCCGTCCCCGCCTACGCGGGAATTCCCCTGACCCACCGGGGCCTGACCTCCACCCTGGCATTCGTGACGGGCCACGAAGACCCGACGAAGGAAAAGAGCGACATCGACTGGCAGGCCCTGGCCGGCATCGGGACCCTTGTCTTTTTTATGGGGGTTAAAAACCTCCCCTCCATCGCCGCCGCCCTCATCGCCCACGGGAAAGGACCCCAGACCCCTGCCGCCCTTATCCGCTGGGGAACGACTGCCGATCAGGAAACCCTTACCGGCGTCTTGGGGGATATTGCGGTCAAGGCAGCGGCCCGGGGGTTCACACCGCCGTCGCTCCTCGTTGTCGGCCCGGTAGTCGCCCTCCGGGAGACATTGAACTGGTTCGAAAACCGTCCCCTCTTCGGTAAGGGCATAGTCATTACCAGACCGGAATCCCAGGCGGAATCCTTCGCCGCCCTCCTCCATGAGCAGGGGGCCCGGGCCATCCATTTTCCGACCATCCAAATCGTCCGGCCAGAGTCATGGGCCGCCCTGGACGAGGCCCTCGGGCGTCTCGCCGATTACGCCTGGATCGTCTTCACCAGCGCCAACGGGGTCCGTTTCTTCTTCCAGCGCCTCCGGGAACAGGGCCGGGACGTCCGGGAACTGAAAAATATCCGGATCTGCACCATCGGTCCGGCAACGGCGGGAATCCTGGCAGGGATGGGCATCAAGGTGGATATTGTCCCTAAGGAGTATATCTCCGAAGGGGTCGTCAGGTCCTTTCAGGGCCAGGACATCAGGGGGACAAGGATACTGCTGCCCCGGGCGGAAACGGCCCGGGACGTCATCCCGGCCGGTCTGGAAAAAATGGGGGCTCAGGTTGATGTCGTCACCGTTTACCGGACCATATCCTCAGGACGCCGTCCCGAGGAATTTGACAGGCTCGTCAAGGAGGGAAAGGTCGACGTAATAACTTTCACCAGTCCTTCTACGCTGACTTACTTCCTGGAGATAATGGGCCGGGATTACGCCCTGCCCCCCGAGGTGAAAATCGCCGCCATCGGCCCTGTCACCGCCGCTGCCGTGCATAAGGCCGGACTGAAAGCGGACATTTTGCAGGAAACCTATACCATCGAAGGGCTGGTGTCAGGGCTGCAGAATTTCTTCACCAGGTAATGGATTCCCATCATTGGCCTTGCCCCGCAGCCATGATGTCGTCCACCTCGAATTCCTTTGCCTTCTTGAAGGGGAACAGGGAATAGAACTTGATCTCCCCCATGGATGCTTCCAGGTAAAAGCGGTTACTGTTGGCAGTTTTGAACGAGATCTTCCGGAGTTGCGGTTTTTCAATGGCGGCATCAATGGCAATATACACGGCTTCCGTGATCACAAGCATCTTGGGTTGGTTCTGGCTGATATAAATGCTCGTCTCCCTCTCCAAATCTGAGCGAAAACGGCCGATACACTGGTTCATTAGTTCTCCGAGACTGCTGGAGACCTCATCGGCCGTATAGTTGGCGGCTATTTCCGACTCCGGCATCCCCATGTTGATCAAGTATCCCCGATAGATATCCATGGCTGATTCTTTGGTAAAATTCATGACGACAAGCCCTGTAAAGTCACCTCCGAACAGTACAAAGCAACCGATATCCGGTTTCAGGCAGGTCTTTTCGACCTCCTGAATCATCGGTGAAAAAGTAACCGTCGAATTGGTTGTCGAGGAAAGAACGGATCGGACGGAATTGCACAAGATACGGAAGATGTCTTCCGAGGTTATAATTGTCATTTCTGACTGTTTATTTTCGGTCATGGGAATATCTCCTTAATAGTTTAATGAAAATGAGACGCTTTCTACTCCCCCCTATCACAACCGCCGGATGTTTGCCAAATTTAACCTGTCCACGACCATCTATGTAAAAGTGTAATTGATAGCCGATGTTTCCCTTTTTAGAATACACCAAAAAGAAGGCCGTCCTCAAGAGGCCAGCCTTCTTCACTGCCGCTTGTTAAAGCCCCGTTACTTCTCCTTTGCCGCACTGATCCCGGCCAGCCGGCCAAAGACGATGCAGTCGGTCGTCGCGTTTCCACCCAGGCGATTCGTACCATGGACACCGCCGGTTACCTCTCCCGCCGCATAAAGACGGGGGATGACTTTGCCGTACCGGTCCAGAACCTGACCTGTTGTCCCTTTGGTGCGCAATCCGCCCATGGTATGATGAACGCCGGCCTGGGTAGGACTTGCAAAGAACGGTCCCTTCTCTATGGTTTTGAGATTCGCCGCTTTTTTCCCGAAGGCCTCATCCTTTCCCTTCTGTACCGATTCGTTGTAATTACGGACCGTCGCCAGGAAGACATCCTCGGGAACGGCAAATTTTTCTTTCAGGACCTTTGCCAGTCCCTCCAGGGTGTCGGCCCGGAAGGCAAGACCTTCCTTGATAATTTTCTCGGTCACATCGGCTTTGAAGCGTTTCTGGCAGCGGTCGTCCGCCACCCAGAGGAGGACCTTCTTCGGCTGCTTCAGGATTCCCTCGGTCATTACATCGCGGCGGGAATCCTCAGCCACGAAACGCTTGCCGTCCGTATTGACGAAGATGGCCGAGTCAATGCCCAGGTTGGTCAGAGAACCGTATTGTTTTGTATAATAGTTACAGGCAATTAGTAGTTGGATGAAATCCATGCCGATGACGTCGGCCCCCAGGTCCTCTGCATAAGTGATCGCCTCGCCCGTAGCCGTTTTAACGTTCGTCGTGGGGACTTCGGCATCCAGGCGGGGATTGTATTTGGAGCGCATGGTCACATCAGCTCCAAAACCGCCGGTGGCCAGGATAACGGCCCGGTTTGACTTGATGTAGATCTTCTTCCCGCGGTACGTGACCTCAACCCCGAGGACTTCCCCGGTGATTGGTTTCGCGCGGACAATGCCGGTGAGGGAGTAAGACATAAGGACGGGGATTTTCCGCTTGTCCACCTGATCCTTGAGGACCTTGACAATCGCCCCGCCGCGGCCCTTATTCGCCGGGTCGTGGCTGCGCGGCCAGAGCGCGCCGACCACGGTATAAACCTTCGGTTCGAATACGACGCCTAATTTCTCAAGCCACTGGAGTCCCTCCAGGCCGTGATCCACCATAAAGCGGACCTTTTCCGGATCACCACGGAAATCGCCGCCTGCCAAGGTCTGATTGAAGTGGAGGTCAAGGGAATCCTCGATGCCCTGCTTTTTCTGACGCTCCGGATCAACACAGTTGAGGGCGCCGCTGGCGATCACCGAATTACCGCCGATGATCGGACTCTTTTCGATGATGACGGTCTTCGCCCCGGCGTCATGGGCCTCGATGGCCGCCGCCAATCCCGTGTAACCTGTGCCGATAATAACTACGTCCGTCTTCCGGTCCCATTTCTTGGGAATTTCTACCGCCCGCAGAGGGCCGGGCAAGAGGAGTCCGCCGCCGGCAATACCTACGGCCGCCGCTGTCCCGGCCAGGAGCTGCCGACGGGTCACCCCGTCTTTTCCGCCGCCCCGGTTCTCATCCATCATTAGTATTTCCTGTTCAGGAATCCTGTCTTTCATTGCGCTACTCCTTTCTCTCCGGTCAGCCCGCAGAGGGGTACCGGAGGCAAATCAGTTAACCGGTTAACAAACATGAATAAACTTTCCGACTCGCCATTATAAGGTTCAGGCGCTGAACCGTCAAGTAAAGACTGGAAAGGGAAGATTTGACAGAAGTCACCGGCGGTGTTAAGGATTGCGTCATGATTGGAATTTCGAAACTATACTGTGGGGCCGTAGAACCGGGGGATGTCCTGCGTTACCACCGGGAGTCGAAAAAGCTCCCCTCCCATCTCCTCCAGTTCTCCGCCGACAAGCGCCCCGTCATCGTCTGGAACATGACCCGCCGGTGCAATCTCCGCTGCATCCACTGTTATTCCAGTTCGCAGAATATCGACTATCCTGACGAACTGACGACGGAGGAGGCCAAAGCCATGATCCGGGATCTCGCCGCCTTTGGCGCGCCGGTACTCCTTTTTTCCGGCGGCGAACCCCTGATGAGGAAAGACCTGCCCGATTTGGCCCAATTCGCCGTGGATCAGGGGATGCGGGCCGTTATCTCCACGAACGGCACCCTGATTACGAGGGAAAAGGCGGCCCTGTTCCGGAAAATCGGCCTTTCCTATGTGGGGATCAGTCTGGACGGGACCAGGGCGACCCACGACTTCTTTCGCGGCGTTTCCGGCGCCTTCGACCAGACTCTGAAAGGCCTGCGCCACTGTCAGGAGGCGGGTATAAAGGTCGGCGTCCGCTTTACCGTAAACCGTCACAACGTCGCCGACGTGCCCGCAATCTTCGACCTTCTGGAGGAAGAAAACATCCCCCGCTGCTGTTTCTACCACCTTGTCTACGCGGGGCGGGGTTCGAAACTTGTCGAAGAAGATCTCGATCATGAAGAAACCCGTCGGCTTTTGGATCTCATCATGGACCGGACCCGAGGGCTCTTTGATCGAGGTATGGAGAAGGAGATCCTCACCGTGGATAACCACGCCGACGGCCCTTACATCTATCTGCGCCTCCTCCGGGAGGACCCGGAGCGGGCGGCGGAGGTCATGGAACTCCTGGAGATGAACGAAGGCAACAGCTCCGGCAACGGTATCGGGTGCATCAGTTGGGACGGGGAGGTCCACGCCGACCAGTTCTGGCGTAATATCTCCTTCGGCAACATCAGAAAGCGACCGTTCAGTGAAATATGGATGGACACGTCCAACGAGGTGATGACAAAATTGAAGAACAAGCGGCCGTACGTTAAGGGGCGTTGCGCCGCCTGCCGCTGGCTTGGTGTTTGTGGGGGAAATTTCCGGGCCCGATCGGAATCCGTCGCCGGAGACATCTGGGCCCCCGACCCCGCCTGCTATCTGACAGACGAAGAAATTAAACCCTAACAAATTATGGAGGAACGGAATATGTACTTTCCCGAATACCGGCCCAGAAGGATGAGAAGAAACGAGAATTTCCGGCGCATGATCAGGGAGACAAAGCTGTCCGTCGATGATTTCATGTATCCCCTGTTTGCCGTTCCCGGCAAGGGGGTTAAAAAGCCCATCCCTTCCATGCCGGGCTGCTTTCAGATGTCCGTTGACCAACTGGTAGCGGAAGCGAAGAAGGCCAGGGAAGCGGGCATTCCCGCCCTTCTCCTTTTCGGCATTCCCGACCGGAAAGACGAAGTCGCCTCCGGGGCCTTTGCCCGGGACGGGATCATGCAGCGGGCCGTCCGGGATATCAAGAACAAGGTTCCCGATATCCTCGTCGTTACCGACGTCTGCCTCTGTGAATACACCAGTCACGGACACTGCGGGATGATAGAGAAAGGGAACGTGGACAACGATTCGACCCTTGAGGTCCTGGCAGAAACGGCGGTTTCCCATGCCCGGGCCGGGGTGGACATGGTCGCCCCTTCGGCGATGATGGACGGCCAGATCGGCGCGATCCGGGAAGGTCTGGACGAGGCGGGCTTTGAAGCAATTCCTATTATGGCCTACTCGGCGAAGTATGCCTCCTCCTTCTATGGACCCTTCCGGGATGCGGCGGAAAGCGCCCCCCAGTTCGGGGACCGGAAGGCCTACCAGATGGATCCGGCCAACAGCGACGAGGCGATCCGGGAGATAACCCTCGACGTCGAGGAAGGGGCGGACATCATCATGGTCAAACCGGCCCTGGCCTATCTAGATGTCATCCGCCGGGCCCGGGAAGAGTTCGACCTGCCCATCGCCGCCTATAACGTCAGCGGCGAATTCGCCATGATCAAGGCGGCGGCCCAGCTCGGCTGGCTCGACGGCCCGCGGGCCATGATGGAGGTCCTGACATCCATCAAGCGGGCGGGAACGGACATCATCATTACCTATTTCGCCCTGGAGGCGGCCGCTATATTAGCGGAAAAATGACCGCTTCGCCATAGTCGCATCGGCAGAGAACACCATGCGATGGCCATACATAAACCCATCCCCCTCCTTGCCTCCCCCTTGAAGGGGGGGTAAGTAATGAATAAGGTTGACAAACGTGAATGATAAGAAAGAGCGCCTCCTGCCGTCGACACTGAGAATGGTGGCCTGGGAGGTCACCCGGAGCTGCAACCTGGCCTGCGCCCATTGCCGGGCCTCGTCGGTTGGCGGCCCCTACGCGGGAGAGCTGGATACCGCCGCCTGCCTCCGTCTTATCGACGAGATTGCCGCCTTCAGCCAACCGGTGATCATCCTGACGGGGGGGGAACCATTGCTGCGGCCGGATATCTGGGAGATCGCCGCCTACGGCGATGGGAAAGGCCTGCGGATGGTTATGGCCACCAACGGCACCCTGGTCACGGAGGATACAGCCGAAAAAATGCTGGCGGCAGGCATCCGCCGGGTCAGCGTAAGTCTTGACGGTCCCGACGCGGAGAGTCACGATCGGTTCCGCCGGGTGGCCGGGGCCTTTGCCGGGGCGCTGGCGGGCATCGAGGCCATGCAGCGGGCCGGGATGGAATTCCAGATCAATACTACCATCACGAAGGACAACCTAAATCATATTAAAGAAATTCACGATTTGGCCATGAGGATAGGCGCCGCCGCTCATCATATCTTTCTTCTCGTTCCTACGGGGAGGGCCAGGGAATTGGCGGAGCAGGAGATTTCCGCGGAGGAGTACGAACGGACCCTGGAGTGGTTTTATGAGCGCAGCCTCGCCTGCCCCATTCAGCTCAAGGCCACCTGCGCCCCCCACTACCACCGGATTTTTCACCAGCGCGGCGGATTAAAAAGCGCCGCCGCGGGGAAACAAGCGCCGCAACACGGAGCCGATGAAATCTCCCCTCACCCCCCTTTACAAAAAAGGGGGGGACTTTCTTTAAATACCCCCTTAGTAAAGGAGGGTAAAGGGGGATTTGAAGCTAACAAGGGGAACGGGGAAGCGGTCGGAGAGGCGGGGCATCCCCTCCATGCCATGACCCGCGGCTGCCTGGGAGGGGTATCTTTCTGTTTCATCTCCCATACGGGCCAGGTCCAGCCCTGCGGCTATCTTGAGTTAGACTGCGGACAGATCAAGAAAATGGGATTTCAGGATATATGGGATCAATCGCCCATCTTCCAGGACTTGAGGAATCCGGGCCTCTACAAGGGGAAATGCGGGGAATGCGAGTTCATTCGCGTCTGCGGCGGTTGCCGAGCCCGGGCTTACGAAAAGACGGGTGATTACCTGGCCGAGGAACCATATTGTCTCTACCAGCCGCCACGGAATCCTAAAATGGCCGCCACGGCTAAAAGCAAATAATTAAAACCAGATATCTCTCTGCAATTAATCAGATGAAGAGGAAGGAACAAAGCAAATGAAAAGATTGGGCATTATCTTCATAACCGTTTTCTTTTTATCGGGATTGGCTTGGGCGGCAGACAAGTCCTTCCAGGAGATGGATAAGAACAGGGACGAAAAGCTCAGTGTGGAAGAATTTGATCAGGAGGCCGTAAGGGTGTTCAATGAAAATGACAAAAACCACGACGGCGCCCTCAATAAGTCCGAATACAGCCAGATCAAAGGAGCGCAATCGAGATTCGAAGACCTGGATGCCAATAAAGACGGAAAAGTGACCATGGAGGAGTTGCGTGAGGCATCAAGAAATAAAATCAAGCAGCTCGACCGGAAACGGGATAATTACCTAACAGAGGAAGATCTTAAATGCAGCCCCCGGTACAAGCCGGAGGCGTCGCCGCTTTACAGCATTTATTTTTGAAAAAATATGGACGAAATCGATAAAAATATCTTGAATATGCTCCAGAATGAATTTCCCCTGGTCCCCTGTCCTTTCCGGGTTGTCGCGGACAGACTCGGCATTGGTGAAGAAGATGTCCTGGACAGGGTGCAAAAGCTGAAGGACGATGGGATAATCCGCCGGATCGGGGCTGTTTTCGATCCCCGCAAGCTGGGCTTCGTCAGCACCCTCTGCGCCGCCAGGGTCCCGGCAGACAAAATGGAGCTTTTCAAAGCCACCGTCAACGCCTCCCCTTATGTAACCCACAACTACCGGAGGAATCACGATTATAATGTCTGGTTCACCATTATCGCCCCTTCCGAAGCGGCAATGGAGGATTTTATCGCCCAGGTAAAAAACCGGACGGGTATCGAAGATATCCTGAACATGCGGGCGGTACGGACCTTCAAGATCGACGCCCGCTTTGACGTTTAAGCAAGGAAAAACACCATGACCGACGCCCCGCCCAAGGCCACACTGTTTCTTATCGACGGCAACAATTACATCTTTCGGGCCTTTTATGCCATTCCCAGCCTGACCAACTCCAAAGGTTTCCCGACCAATGCCATCTACGGCTTTGCCACCATGCTCATCAGAATCATCAAGGAATGGAAACCCGATTATATCGCCGTAGCATTCGATGTGAAGGGGCCGACCTTCCGCCATGAAGCCTATGAACTATACAAGGCAACAAGGCGGCCGATTCCGGAGGCCCTAATCCCCCAGATTCCTTATATCAAGGATATGATCCGCGGTTTTTCCATCCCCGTACTTGAGAAGCCGGGCATCGAAGCCGACGATATCATCGGCACCCTTGCCAGGCGTTATGCCGAACGGGACATGAAGGTCTTTATCGTCTCGGGAGACAAGGACATGATGCAGTTGGTCGGGGAAAATGTCGTCATCGTCGATACGATGAAAGACAAGGTCTTTGACACGGCAGCGGTGAAAGAGAAATTCGGCGTCCCCCCCGCACAGGTGGTGGAGATCATGGGATTGACGGGAGACGCAACGGACAATATCCCTGGGGCGCCGGGGATTGGCCCGAAGGGAGCCCTCCGGCTGATCGAGGAATATGGAACCATTGAAAACGTCCTCCGGAATGTTGACCGGATCAAGAATGCCAAGGCGAAGGAATGTATCCGCCGTTACCGTGATCAGATCATTATGAGCCGGGAACTGGCCCGGATTCGCACCGAGGAGGACATCCCTTTCGAACTTGCCGACAGCCGTAGCGGCAATCCGGACGGAGAGGCGCTGAAGACGCTTTTTAAGGAATTCGAGTTTTCCTCTCTCCTCCAGGAACTGATGGTTCGGGAAGAACAGATGGCAGGTCAATACGAGACCATCCTAACTGAGGCCCGACTTTACGTAACCATTGAAGAAATCAACAACGCCGGATCTTTTTCCCTCGATCTCATCTTGAGTTCCCCGGAAGCCATGCGCGCCGCAATTGTCGGCGTCGCCCTGGGTATCCGTCCGGGCAAAGCCGTCTATATTCCCCTGGGCCATTCCTATGCCGGGGCGCCGTTCCAGCTTACCCGGGAGCAGGTATGGAAAGGAATATCTCCCCTCCTCGGCAATGCCGGTATTTTGAAACACGGTCATGATCTCAAAACGATCAAAATCGTCCTGGAAAGAAACGGTCTGTCTCTGCGCGGCCTGGGCTGCGACACCCTGATCGGCGCCTATGTCCTGAACCCCTCCCGCCGCAGTTTCGATCTTCCCGATCTTGTTCAGGACCATCTGAACCGCCGTATCATTAACATAAAGGAGATTACCGGCAGCGGCGTCAAACAGCTTCCTCCGGACATCATCCCCGTGGATAAAATGGAGCAATACGCCTGCCTGAGAACCGATGCGATCTTATCGCTGGTCGCCTCCCTGTCCGCAGCGTTGGTCGGGGAACAGCTAATCGGTCTCTTCCGGGACCTGGAGACGCCCCTGATCCCCATCCTCGCCGGGATGGAACAAAAGGGCGTCCTGATCGACGGGGAGCTCTTGAGCGCCATGTCCGGGGAACTGCAACAGTTATTGGAGATTTCGGCAGATAAGATCTATCGCCTGGCCGGTGAGAAATTCAACATTCAGTCGCCAAAGCAGCTCCAGCAGATCCTCTTCGACAAGCTCAGGTTAGCAAAAGGGAAAAAAACAAAGGAAGGCTACTCTACAGATGTGGATGTCCTTTCCAGCCTGGCCAGACATCATGAACTCCCCGCCGAGATCCTGGCCTACCGGAGCATCTCCAAACTGAAATCGACCTATATCGACGCCCTGCCCGCCCTCATCCACCCGCAGACAGGGCGGGTCCACACCTCCTATAATCAGGCCGTAACCGCAACGGGCAGGCTTTCCAGCAGTAATCCCAATCTGCAAAATATTCCGATCCGGACCATCGAAGGCAAGAGGATACGTCAGGCCTTCATCGCCCCGGCGGGGAGCAGGCTTATTTCCGCCGACTATTCCCAGATTGAGCTGCGGGTCCTTGCCCACCTCTCGGAAGACCGGACCCTCATCGACTCCTTCCTCTCCGGAGAAGACATCCACAGCCGTACGGCCTCGACAATTTTCGGCGTCTTTCCCGAGCTGGTAAACGAGGAGATGCGCCGTCAGGCCAAGATCATCAATTTCGGCATCCTCTATGGCATGAGCGCCTTCGGCCTCGCCAAGGAGCTCGACATGACCCAAAAACTCGCCCAGGCCTATATCGACGAATATTTCCGTAAATATGAGGGAGTTAAATGCTACCTCGATCAGGTCCTGGCCCAGGCGCGGCAGCATGGTTACGTCTGCACCCTGATGAACCGGCGCCGCTACCTTCCCGAAATTAACGCCGCTAATGCTAATATTCGCCAGTTTGCCGAGCGCATGGCCGTGAACACCCCCATCCAAGGCACGGCGGCAGATCTCATAAAACTGGCCATGATCCGTATCGCCGGAAGACTCGGAACACAAAACTTGAAGGCAGCCATGATCATGCAGGTTCATGACGAACTGGTTTTCGAAGTGACCGAGGAAGAAGTGGAGACCGTAATTGCCCTGGTCAGGGAAGAAATGGAACAAGTCATGGTTTTGCGGGTTCCCCTGAAGGTCGCCGTCAGTTATGGACGCAACTGGGACGACGCCCACAAATAATGGCAAGCCTGATCCCATTATTTGTGTTGACTTTTTCATTACTTTGGGGCAGGAAGATCCGTACCGTGGGAGGGCCGGGATCTCTATATCCCGGCTTCTTATTTTAAGCGGACGGGGAGAAATGTTGCATGACGTACTTGAGGTATCATAACAAAATAAGATCCCTCCTGCTGATCCTCTTTCTCATCGGGGCATGGATTCCCATAGAAGCCCGGGCTGCCGAAATGCCCGCCCAGAATAATCAAAAGACACTCCCGAACCGCGTGACACCGGCAGCTCCTTCCCTGTCACCGTTAAATGGCATTTCCCCCCTGGAAATACAGACCTATACGGACATCCAAAAGGCCATCCTGAACCGCCTGAAAACCGGGAACGGGTCCATAAAATCTGCCAAAGGCACCGTCCCCTTGCGAGAGCGGTTTTACAGTGAACGCCAGTTTCAACCCGCCTGGGGTCGCGACAGAGCGATTTCGGATCAGGCGCAGAAACTCATTCAAGTCCTCAAGGAAGCAGACCGGGAAGGCCTCACCCCCGGTGATTACAAGGTTGATCAGCTAGAATCCCTACTCGCCCAGGCAAAACAGTGGCATTACGGCGGCAATTCCGTCACCGCAGAAACATGGGCCGATCTGGACGTGATGCTGACCGATGCCTTTTTCGCTTACGGCACCCATGTATCCAAGGGTCGCCTCGATCCGGGAAAATGGTTTTATCAATGGATACCGTATCGCCGCTCCGTGGATCTTGTCCAGGTTCTCAAAGAAGGACTGGACAAAAAAGATGTGGATAATGCCTTGAAAAGCCTCCCCCCTCGTTATCCGGCCTACGCGCAATTGCGAACGGAACTTGCCAGTTACCGGCGGATTGCCGCCGACGGCGGCTGGGCTGCCATCCCGGAAAAAACAAAACTCAAGAAGGGAAGCACCGGCCATGCCGTTACCCTCCTCAAACACCGCTTGGTCATCTCCGGCGATCTCGATGCGGCAGCGCTGGGAATGAACGATCATTTCGACGGTCATCTGCAGGGGGCGCTGCAGAGGTTTCAGGAACGACACGGTCTCAATGCTGACGGCGTCATGGCTGAAGAAACCAGAATGGCATTGAACTTTTCCGTTGAGAAGCGCATCCGTCAGATCGAATGGAATATGGAAAGGTGGCGCTGGCTTCCCGACGAACTCGGTCCGCGTTACGTCATGGTGAACATTCCCGATTACCGCCTCTTTGTCGTAGAAAACCAGATCACGGTCATGTCGATGAAGACGGTGGTCGGAAAATCAATGCAGCCTACACCCGTCTTTATGGACAATATGAGCTACCTGGAACTCAACCCGACCTGGAATCTCCCCAATTCCATCGTCGCGGAAGAAATGATCCCCAAGGTCAAGAAAAATCCCGATTACCTTACGAAAAAGCGCATTCGCATTTACAGTAACTGGAGCACAAATGCCAAGGAAATCGATCCCAAGACCATCGACTGGGCCAAGGTTAATCCCAAAAAGTTTCCCTACCGGATGATCCAGGATACCGGCGTCAATCCTCTGGGCCGGATCAAATTCATGTTTCCCAATCAGTTTGACGTCTATCTCCATGATACGACGCAAAAAGGCCTTTTCCAGCGGTCGAAGCGCATGTACAGCCACGGGTGCATTCGGGTGGAAAGGCCCTATGACTTGGGGGAATGGGTTTTGAGGGATGATTCCGCATGGTCGAAAACGCGACTGCTTGCGGAAATAAAAAAAGGAAAAAGACAGGTGGTCAACCTTCCCAAACCCATCCCTGTCTACGTCATCTATCTGACGGCATGGTTTGACACCCGCGGTCATATCCATTTCCGGGATGATATATACGACTATGACAAGAGCCTTGAAAAGGTTTTAAAAATGTCGGTTACACCCTCCGGCAAGGGGTAAGCTGAACGCCTTCGGCATTAAGGGCTATTTTTGTTGGCAAAATTATAATCAAACTATAGACGCAGAAAAATGATCTCTGCAAAGAAGAGGTTTGCCGGATGCAACATGCCCTGTTGATGTGGAAGAACACCCGGATGATCGTTCTTACGGCAGTTTGCGCAGCCATCTACGCGGCAACCCTCATCGCCTTCAAAACGGTTGTTCCCATCATTCCCGGCATCACCGAGGTTCGGGTAGCCGGCGTGTTTCCCATGACCTTCGGTTTTCTTTTCGGACCGGCGGGGGCGTGGGGTCTGGCCATCGGCAATGTAATCGGCGACATCTTCGGCGGCACCCTAAGTCCCGCCTCCATAGCCGGTTTTATAGGTAATTTTCTCATGGGATACCTCCCCTACACCCTCTGGTCAACCCTGATTCCCGTCTCGAACGGAACGTATGCCTGGGATGCCAAAAATGTCCGCAACTGGCTCACATACATTGTCATCGCCTTCATTTCCGGAACAGCGGCGGCGGTCGTCATCGGCACCTTTGCCGACGCCATCGGCATGGTCCCTTACTCGGTCATCTCCAAAATCATCACCATCAACAACTTCGTCGGCTCCCTCATCGGGGTATTGCTCCTCATCGCCGTTTTCGATGTTACCAAAAACCAGTTGCGCCTCTTCTGGCCCGAGGTCATGGACGTATCTGCCGCCAACACGCTGGTGAAAGCCACCATCGGCGCCTGGCTGGTGGCGGCAGGGTGCATTCTGGGCGTCTTTGGCGGTTTCGTGCCGGGGCTGTCATGGACCGTCGTCTCCTGGCTGGCAACCTGCCTGATCATGGGAGGAAGCGCACTCCTATGAGGTCTTCATGACTTCATCAATTGTTTTTGACCACCTTTCCTTTTCCTATCAGAACACGATCGCACCGGCCTTACAGGATGTCTCCGGGGAAATGACCCGGGGCAGTTTCACGATGGTCATGGGCCATAGCGGCGCCGGAAAATCAACCCTCTGCTGCGCAATAAACGGACTCGTCCCCCGCTTCCTGCGGGGCGATTACGCGGGCCGGGTCATGGCCGAGGGGCTGGAAGCAGGTAAAATCAGTGTCCCCGACATGGCACGGACGGTGGGAATCGTCCTTCAGGACTTTGAGGCCCAGCTCTTCTCAACCAACGTGGAACTGGAAATGGCTTTTGGACTGGAAAACCAATGCCTTCCAAGGGCTATTATGGAAGAGAGGATTAATGCCTACTTGCGGGTGGTCGGCCTGGAAGAGCTGTTGAGACGGGACACGGCGACCCTTTCGGGAGGACAGAAACAGCGTCTGGCCATCGGTTCCGTTTTGGCAATGGAAACCCCGGTCCTCGTCATGGATGAGCCCACGACAGATATCGATCCGGAAGGCCGCTACCATATCCTCTCCCTGATCAGAAGGCTGAAAACGGGAGAGCGGACCCTGGTCGTGACCGACCTTGACGCTGAGGCGGCGGTACAGGCGGATCAAATCTGGCTTCTGAAAGAGGGACGGCTCTCAGCCAAGGGAACGCCGGCGGAAATCCTGACCGATGCATCCCTGATCGAATCCTGCGGCATCCGGCCATTGGCAACGGTCGCCCTCTTCCAAGGGATGAGCTGGCCCGGTCAACCCCTGACGGTGGAAGCGGCGGCAGCGGATATTGAGAACCGCCGCCTTTGCCCCCGCCGCCCGGAAAGCAGGGTAATATCGGCCCTTACCCCCGGTAAGGTTATCCTGGAGACTCGCAACCTCTCATACCGATACCCAACCGGCGCCGTAAACGCCCTGAATGACATCGATCTGACCATTCACGAAGGAGATTTCGTGGCCATGCTGGGGCAAAACGGCTCCGGGAAAACAACCTTGGCAAAGCATTTCAACGGCCTCCTTAAATCCACAACGGGGGACATGCTCGTCCGGGGCCGGCCGGTCAACAATTATCGGCGTCATGAGCTGGCCAAAGAGGTAGGATATGTTTTCCAGAACCCCGATCACCAGATATTCGCCCCCACCGTCCGGGAGGAAGTGGCCTTCGGACCGCGCATCCTGGGAATGGACCGCAAGACGCAGGAAGGTAATATCGCTGAAGCCCTTGATGCCACAGGCCTGAGCGGCTTTGAGGATAAAAACCCCTTCCTGCTCAACCGGGGCGAAAGGCAGCGCGTGGCGGTGGCGTCAATCCTTGCCGTCAAACCCGCCGTCATTATCCTCGACGAACCGACGACGGGACTGGACTATGTCCACCAGCGGGACACGATGGAGATGCTGAAACGGCTGAACCGGATCGGACATACGATTATCGTCATCACCCATGCCATGTGGATCGCCGAGGCCTACGCCCGGCGCAGCATCCTGATGAAGGAGGGACGGATTCTCCTTGATGGACCTACGTCAGCGGTCTTTTCCGATGAGGCCATGCTGGCCAAAGCCGCGCTGGCGCCTTCCGATCTTATCCGTCTCAGAAATCGCCTCGGCCTGGCAGCGATGACATTGGACGACATGATAAAGGAACTCCGTGGCGAGAACATTTTAGCATGAACCTGACATTTTATAATGACGAAGCGACATGGCTCCACCGACTCGACCCCCGCACCAAGCTCTGCTCCGTCCTGCTGATTTTCGTTATCTGCCTGTGCTTCAACCATCCCCTGTTCATGGCGGTAATCCTCACCGGCGTGCTTTTCATCTTCACGACTGCTAAATCTATAAAGGTTTTATGGAAAATCCGGTTTCTCCTTGTCCTCCTTTTTGTATTCAGCGTTGTCCTCTGGCCGTTTTTCATCAAAGGCAAGACAATCCTGTTCCAATGGCATGGTCTCGAAATCAGCAGCGAGTCCCTTCTTTACGGGTTTGCCATGGGCCTGCGACTGATGACCTTTGTCAGCACCGGGCTCTTGCTTTTAGCTACGACGAAAAATGAGGAAATTACCAACGGTCTGATTCGCCTCGGTATTCCCTACCCCGTCGCTTTTGCCCTCGCCACCGCCATCCGCTTGGCGCCGACTTTCGCCGACGCCGGGGCTACCATTGTCCAGGCCCAGGTATCCCGGGGACTTGATCTGGACTCTAAAAATATTTTCAGCCGCTTTAAGAGATTTGCCCCCCTGGCCATCCCCATCTTCATCTCCGCCATGCGGTACACAAATTTCCTGGCTATGGCATTGGAATCGAAGGGCTTTCGACCCGACGCCCCCAGAACCAGCTATTACGAACCGCAGATTACGGGAAGAGACGGGCTGGTACTGGGCTCCCTGACAATAATCCTCGCTGCCTGCCTCTATCTGAGGCTATCCCTGCACTGGGGAATAATTATCTCCGGACGGTTGTAACGCGGTCAAAATCTTAACCCGGGGATAAAGAATCCTTCAGGCATCCCTTTTGACCAGATTGACAAGATATTGCCCATAGCTATTGTTGATCATCGGTTGCGCCAATTTCAGGATCTGCGCGGCGTCAATATGTCCCATCCGATAGGCGATTTCTTCCAGGCAGGCCACCTTGAGGCCCTGCCTGTTTTCAATAGCCTCGATGAATGTGGATGCCTGGATCAACGATTCATGGGTACCCGTGTCCAGCCAGGCGATGCCCCGGCCAAGGGTTTCCACATTCAATTCCTTGCATTCAAGGTAGGCCCGGTTGACATCGGTGATTTCCAGTTCTCCCCGGGGGGAGGGTTTCAGATTGGCCGCAATGTCCAGCACCCGATTGTCATAGAAATAGAGGCCCGTCACGGCCCAGTTGGATTTCGGGTCTTTGGGTTTTTCCTCAAGAGTGTCGGCCTTGCCTTCGCTATTATAAGAGACGACGCCATAGCGTTCCGGATCTTTCACCCAATATGCAAAGACGGTCGCGCCTTTTTCATTCTCCCCGGCCTTTCTGAGGAGCCTGATCAAGCCATGTCCGTAAAATATGTTGTCTCCGAGGATGAGACAGCATTTGTCCTTTTTTACGAACTCCCTGCCAATGATGAAGGCCTGGGCAAGCCCCTCGGGCCTTGGTTGCTCGGCATACGAGAATTCAACACCCCATTGAGATCCGTCGCCCAGTAATCTTCGATAAAGGGGCAGGTCTTCCGGGGTTGAAATGATCAATATTTCACGTATTTCGGCCAGCATCAGAATCGACAGGGGATAATAAATCATCGGCTTGTCATAAATCGGCAGCAGTTGCTTGCTGATGATCTTGGTGATGGGATAGAGGCGCGTGCCCGCGCCACCGGCGAGGATAATGCCTTTCATGGTGTATTTAAGTGTTTCCTTTCTTTATAGTTATAGGTGATCTTAGGAGAATCATCGTACTTAAGTCAATAACATTGATTGAATCATAATAAAAAAAGGGCTTGATCTCTGGAAAAAGAGTGTAAGCCCTATATTTCATTATGGTGCCGGAGGTCGGAATCGAACCGACATGAAGTTGCCCTCGGGGGATTTTGAGTCCCCTGCGTCTACCAGTTTCACCACTCCGGCTTGGCGAGGGATTATATAAGGGGGGGCTGAAATGTCAAGAAGAAATGACGATCGGATAATTTATCTTGAAAAAAAAAGGCCGACCATATAGTAGGGATGGTCCTGGTGGGGTGATGTCATGAGAATTATCGGGCTCGATTACGGTGAGAAACGGATCGGGGTTGCCGTATCGGATGAAATGGGAATGATCTCCCAACCTGTCGCCGTGGTCGTGAGGAAAAACAGGCGCAAGGATTTGGAGGCGATAACCGCACTGGTAAAAAAGTATTGCCCGGAGAAGATTGTTATCGGCTATCCGGTCCGGCTGGACGGCGCCGAAGGAATTCAGTGTGAAAAAGTCAACCGTTTTGCCGCAATCCTCGCGTCGCACCTCCAGTTACCCATTATCCGCTGGGATGAAACATTTTCAACAAAAGAAGCGGAGGAAATCCTCATGCATTCTAATATGAAACAAGAGAAGAGAAAAGAAGTCGTGGACAAACTTGCCGCGAGCATTATCCTTAAGGATTATCTGCAATCACTCCCTCCCCGGCAAATAGCTTAACTCGCAAAAACCATGAAGTTATCGCGAATTTTATTCACAAAACCGTCCATTATCTTCTTTCTCGGGATGCTCATTATAAGCAGCCTGGTTTTTGTCAACTTCTCATATCAACCTGTCGGATCGTCAGCCAAGACGATCCTGATCGATATTCCCCGGGGGACGGGATTCACGGAAATTATTGATATCCTTGACAATGCCGGATTCGTTGCCAACAAGCCATTTTTTTATGCCTTGGCCATTACGAAAGGTGCGGTCAGGCAGATCCGAGCCGGAGAATATGAACTTTCTTACACCATGTCACCTATCGATATCATTGATAAATTGGTCAAGGGAGACATTAAGGCCTACTTGGTAACAATTCCGGAAGATTTCACTATCAAAGAAATTGCCGCCCGTCTGGCGGCAAATAAATTAGTCCCTGAAAAAGCTTTCCTGAAGCTGGCTTTTGATAAGGATTTCGTGCAGACCCTTAATGTACCCGGGAAAACAATGGAAGGATACCTCTATCCGGAGACATACAAGCTTGACCGCTCCATGGGATCGAAGGAAATCATTCAGATCATGAACCAGCAGTTCTGGAAGAGATTTACCCCGGAAATGCGCCGGCGGGCGGAAGCAATGGGGATGACCCTCTCGGAGGTTGTCACGCTTGCCTCTCTCATTGGGAAAGAAACAGGGTTCAAGAATGAAAAGCCTCTGGTTTCAGCAGTATTCCACAATCGCTTGAAAAAAGGGATGAAACTGCAAAGCGATCCTACCGCTGTCTATGATCTCGATGATTTCGACGGAAAAATCAGAAAAAGTCATCTTTTAAGAGATGCGCCGCATAATACTTATCGTATTAGCGGACTACCACCTGGACCTATTGCCAACCCAGATACGGAATCGCTAAAGGCGGCCCTTTATCCGGCAAAGGTAGATTATTTGTATTTTGTGGCAAACAACAATGGATCTCACCAGTTTTCCTTAACCCTTATTGACCACCGCCAAGCTATTTCAAAGTATCAAATCCTAAGGAAAAAATAATAAAATTTCCTTGACAAACCTGAGGCCCCTCATTTATAGTGCACCACGTGGAGCAAAGTGGAGTATTGTGGAGGAAGCGTCGATGTCTGTATTTAGGGGACAATATTACCACACCATAGATGACAAGGGAAGAGTCATTTTCCCTTCGAAGCTGAGAGAGGTCTTTGCCGAAAAAAGCAACGGCCAGATGGTCATCACCAAAATGAATGACTATCTAATGGTCTTTCCCCACAATGAATGGGAAATCATCGAGGAGAAGGTCTGGCATCAATCCATCCTTCGCAGACAAGTACGAGATTTTCAACGTTTTTTCATGTCCAGCGCTGTAGATTGCACCATCGACAGCCAAGGACGTGTTCTCATCCCGCCCAATCTTCGCGAGTACGCGAAATTGGAGAAGGATATCGTGCTGGTCGGGATGCTTCGCAACGTCGAAATCTGGAGCCGGGAACGATTCGAGGGTGAAATGAAGAGAATGGGAGATCAGAGCGACGATTCGGGAGACTTCATGGACTATATGGCAAACCTTGGAATTTGATAGGAAACCATGAAATGCAGTTTTTTCACAAACCGGTCCTCCTTAGAGAAGTCATCGCCTCCCTCGGTTGCAAGGCGGGAGGGGTCTATGTAGACGGGACCGTGGGCGGCGCCGGACATGCGATTGAAATACTTGAGGAAAGCGGGCCCGATGGCTTCTTGATCGGCATCGACGCCGATGAAGAAGCTCTCCAGGAAGCTGAAAAACGCTTAAACCCCTTTCATGGCAGGTTTACACTGGCAAGGGGAAATTTTGGCGATGTAGGCAATATCTTAGCCGGCCTGAATGTTTGCGATGTTGATGGCATCCTCCTTGATTTAGGGGTGTCGTCTCATCAGTTGGATGTAGCGGAAAGGGGATTCAGTTTCTCTAAGGAGGCCCTTTTGGACATGCGCATGGACTTTCGTCAACAAACGAGTGCTTACACCCTCGTAAACACCCTTCCGGAATCCTCGTTGGCGAAGATCATCCGGGAATACGGCGAAGAAACTATGGCCAAGAGAATTGCCAGGGCCATAGTTAGGGAACGAAAATCAAAACGGATAGAAACCACAACGGAATTGGCGAATATTATTTTGTCGGTAATCCCAAAGAAAATGCATGGACACCGGTTGCACCCGGCCACAAAAACATTCCAGGCCCTGCGCATTGCCGTCAATAACGAATTATCCAGTCTGCAGAACGCCCTCACTGACGGGATCGACCGGCTCCGAACAGGCGGCAGGTTTTCCGTCATTTCCTATCATTCCCTTGAGGACAGGATGGTGAAAACCTCTTTTCGTTCCTACGAAAGCGCCTGCATATGCCCTCACGACATGCCTGTCTGCAATTGTCAAAGGCAGGCAAAGGCCAGGGTTGTTTACCGTCGGCCCGTTACGCCGTCAGATGAAGAAATTTCGGATAATCCGAGGGCCAGAAGTGCCAAACTTCGCACCGCCGAAAGGATATAAAAAATGGCTGTCAGTGAAGCCCTCAAAGGAGCTCTTCAAGAGGAACACAAAAAAACGGGGGAAATTAAATATTCCATCTACATCGTAGCCGCCCTGGCGCTCATGTCCGTGCTCCTTTGTTACGTTGCTTCCCATCTCCAGATGACGAAGCTGGAATATCAGATTGCCGAAGAAATCAGCCGCAAAGAGCGGCTGATAGATGAACAGAAAAAACTTAAAGTCGAGGTTGCCACCTTAAAATCTCCACAACGCATCGCGGCGATTGCCAGGGAGAAGCTCCAGATGACCCATCCTGACAAGGACCAGGTCATCATGATTAAATAATTTTTGGCTTGGTATTAATGATGCGGGAAGAAAAAAAATGGCTTAAATTTCGAATTGTGACCTTATTGGGTTTTTTCCTGGTCCTGTTCGTCGCCCTGATTACCCGCGCCTTTCAGTTACAGGTCCTCTCCGGCCAGACATTAAAGACGCTCGCAACCAAGCAGCACGTCAAGACCCTTCAAATCCAGCCGGAGCGAGGCATAATCTTCGATCGCAATGGTGAAAAACTCGCTGCCAGTGTCATGGCCGATTCGGTCTGCGCCGATCCTTCAAAAATCAGAAATCCCCAGGACGCGGCCGATAAAGTTGCCCCCCTCCTCGGAATTGACCGACAAACCGTTATCAAGAAAATCTCCAACACCAAGAATTTCTGCTGGCTGGCCAGAAGGATACCCCCCGAACAGGCCAGAAAAGTGGAAGCCTTAAATGTGGAAGGGGTCTTTCTGATCAAGGAGCCGAAGCGTTTTTACCCCAACGGAGAACTTGCCGGACATCTTCTTGGCTTTGTGGGGCTTGATTCCACAGGATTGGAAGGGCTCGAATTAAAATACGAGGATTATCTCAAGGGCGTCCCGGAAACACTTGCCTGGGTTCGCGATGCGAAAGGGAAAAAGCTCCTGCCCCAGCTCGATAAAGACGCGGCGGAAAAGGCATCCAGCTACCACTTGATCCTGACCATTGACAGCCGGATTCAGCACCTGGTGGAAACACAGTTGAAGGAAGCCGTAACAGACAAGGGGGCAAAAGGCGGTTACGCCATCGTTATGGATCCCCGGACGGGAGAAATTCTCGCCCTGGCAAATCAGCCAAGCTTTGATCCCAATTATTTCACCAGCGGTGGTCCCGCTACGGGGAAAAATAAAGCAATAACGGACAACTATGATCCGGGATCAACGTTCAAGCCCTTTCTGGTCGCCGCGGCTCTTGAAGAGAAAACCGTCAAGGAAACGGACCGTATTTTCTGCGAGAACGGCAGTTATGTTATCGCCAACAAGGTTATTCATGAAGCCCAGAGAAAGCGGCACGGCACCCTGACGGTTCGTGAAATCATCAAGTATTCCAGCAATATCGGATCTGCGAAGATTGCCGAACGCCTGGGAGGGGAAAAATTTCATTCCTATATTACCAAGTTCGGTTTCGGAAGTAAAACCGGGATCGACCTGAACGGCGAGTCGACGGGTCTGCTCCGCTCCTATCACAACTGGACGCGGGTGGATCTAACCAGAATCGCCTTCGGACAGGGGATATCCATTACGCCCATTCAACTCATCACGGCCCTTTCCGCTATCGCCAATAATGGCGTACTCATGAAACCATATGTCATCAAGGGGATTGTCGACCGTAAAGGCCAGATCGTCAGGGAGTTCCGTCCGACCGTAGTCAGAAAGGTCGTGTCGCCGGCCACGGCAAAGCGTATCGCGTCCATTATGACGGATGTCGTAGGAGCGGAAGACGGCACCGGTAAAAGGGCCCGCATTGAAAATGTAAATGTCGCCGGCAAGACGGGGACGTCTCAAAAATTCGACTTCGCCCGTCATGTCTATTCATCGGAACGGGTGAGGACTTCTTTCATGGGCTTCTTTCCGGCGGAAGCGCCTCAGATCGCGATTATTGTAGTTCTCGATGAACCCCAGCGGGACAAGTGGGGAGGTGTCGCTTCGGCGCCGGTTTTTAAAAACATCGGCGAACAGATTCTGAATAGCTACAAGACCAACATCCGAGACCAGCATCAAATCGAGGAAAAAGGCATTGTCCCCAAGAAAGAAACTTTGCAGCTTGTATCCGCTCCCCCCGCAATTACCCGTCCGGAAGGAATGGAAAACGAACCGCAGGAAGCGATGATGCCCGACTTCCGGGGGTTGACAATACGAGATGCCCTGAGAAAAGCGAAAGGAAAGAGCATTGAAATCAAGGTCGTGGGCAACGGCTGGGCGGTAGCCCAGGAGCCCCTGCCTGGGGTTCCTCTGAGCGCTTTCCGATCCTGTACTATTACGTTTCAAACCGGGCAATAAGGGGTCAGCGTGCAACTCACAAACATTCTTCAGAACATAGAGATACAAAATTTTCACGGCAATGCCCACGGGCAAGTGTCTTCGATCTGCTATGATTCGCGAAAATGTGAAGAGAATTGTCTGTTCGTGGCCATCCCCGGGCTGAAGACAGACGGGCATCATTACATACCCGAAGCCCTGGACAGGGGAGCGCGTTTCATCCTTCATGAGCGTAATTTCACCCCTCCCGACGGGATTACGGCCATACCAGGCGAGGACAGCCGTCGTATTCTGGGCGTGCTGGGAAAGAATTTTTTTGGCCATCCTTCCGCGGAGCTTTGCCTGATCGCCGTTACCGGAACCAATGGGAAAACGACTGTTACCTATATCCTGGAATCCATTTTCAGGGCCGCCGGTTTCAACCCGGGTGTCCTGGGAACGGTGAATTACCGGTATGGCGGCACGGTGATGCCGGCCCCGAATACGACGCCGGAGTCATTTGACATGCAGCGCATCCTGCGGCAAATGGCCGATGCCGGGGCCAGCCACGTCATCGCCGAAGTTTCTTCTCATGCTGTTGATTTGCAGCGGGTTGACGACTGTGATTTTGATCTGGGAATCTTCACCAATCTTTCCCAGGATCATCTGGACTATCACGGAAACATGGAAGCCTATTTTTCGGCAAAAAAACGCTTCTTTGCCGAGGTTCTTCCCCGGTCGCAAAAGGGTCGCCCCACCCGGATGATCATCAACCGGGATGATCCCTGGGGGAAAAGATTGCTCGCCGAGGTCCCGCTGCCGGCGTGGAGCTTCGGCATCGAAACGCCGGGCGATATCCGGGTCGAAAGCATGACCCTTTCCCCCCGGGAAACGGAAGCCCTGGTTTGCCGGCATGGGGCGGACCCCTTTCGTATATCTTCTTCCCTCATCGGACGGCACAATCTCTACAATATCCTGGCGGCGGCGGCAGGCGCCCTCGCGGTCGGCATCCCGGAAAAGGATGTCATCACCGGCATCGTGACCATTCACAATGTTCCCGGACGTCTCGAGAGAGTCAACCTGCCGGGAGAACCGGACGTCTTTGTGGATTACGCCCATACGGAAGACGCCCTGGAAAAGGTCCTTCAGAACCTCTCGTCATTTCATAGAAACCGTATCATCACCGTCTTCGGTTGCGGCGGCGACCGGGACCGGGGGAAGAGACCCCTGATGGGCAGGGCGGCGGTGACCTTGAGTGATCTTACGCTCCTGACCTCAGACAACCCCAGATCGGAAAACCCGCTCGATATTCTTAATCAAATCGAAGCCGGCATCCCAAAGGGAGGAATCAGAAAATATACGGCGGAAGAAGTAGGGAAAAATAAGCTTCCGGAGAAGGGCTACACGGTCATCCCTGATCGCAGGACGGCAATTGAAAAGGCTATCGACATCGCCGAAAAAGGCGATATCGTCCTCATCGCCGGCAAGGGACATGAAGATTACCAGCTCGTCGGCGCGGAACGTCTGTTTTTTGACGATCGCCTGGTGGCCAGGGAGGCTCTGGCCAGGATCAAAGGAGAAAAGGGGAACCGCCCATGAAGACCGCGCCGCTATTCTCCATTCATGAAGTCGTTACCGCAACCGGAGGAACTCTCTTGGGCGGTCTTCCCCGCGAGGGCATCCAGTTTACAGGTGTTTCTACCGATTCCCGTCAATGCGCTCCCGGAAATCTCTTTGTTGCCTTACAGGGGGAAAACTTCGACGGACATCATTTCCTTGATCAAGCCATTCAAAAGGGCGCTGCGGGCTTGCTCATTCACCGCCGGCCCGAAAAAACGCCGCATGATCTTCCCGTGATTCTGGCCCCCGACACCCTGCAAGCCCTGGGAGATCTGGCCCACTTCTGGCGCCGGAGATTTTCGCCCACGATCATCGCCATCACGGGCTCTTCAGGGAAAACCACGACCAAGGAAATGGCGGCGGCCATTCTGGAAAGCGGCAGAAACATCCTGAAAACGGAAGGAAATTTTAACAATCTCATCGGACTGCCGCTGACTATCTTTAACTTGAACCACGATCATACCTTGGCCATTCTGGAGCTGGGGACAAATCGGCGTGGTGAAATCGCCCGGCTGACAAAGATCGCGACGCCGGAAATCGGTTTGATTACCAATATCGGCCCTGCCCACCTGGAGGGTTTCGCAAGCCTCGCGGGGGTTGCGGAAGAAAAAATGGACCTGTTTTTAAATATGCCCCGGTCGGGAACCATTATTATCAACCGTGACGACCCGTTCCTCCGCAATTCCGGAGACGCCTGGACCGGTCGCTGTGTCTCTTTCGGATTAAAGGAAGGCGCCGATGTGGGCGCCGAAAAGATTGCTTATCGCCATGATCAGGGAACAAGCTTCACCCTTCGCATCGGGAAAGATCGCCAGGAAGTCGTCATGCCCATCGCGGGCGAACATCATGTCATGAATGCCCTTGCTGCTGCCGCATCCGCCAGGGTAGCCGGCGCGACAATAGCGGACATTGGCCGGGGACTGACCAATTTTTCTCCCGTTCCGGGACGGATGGAAGTCCTCCCCTTGGGAAACGGCGCCTTTGTGATCAATGACACTTACAACGCCAACCCTGCTTCCGTGGGAGAAGCGCTCAAGACCCTGAATAATCTCAAAGGAAAAGGTCGCAGTGTCGTTGTCCTGGGAGACATGCTCGAACTGGGGAATCAGGAGGAGATCTGGCATCAGGAAATCGGGGGCCTTCTGGCAGACACCGGGGTGGACAGGGTTTATCTCCGGGGAAGGCTCGCCGGAGCGACGGCAGCAGGGGCCTCGAAACAAGGTTTGCCGGCATCATCGGTGATCTTCCGGGAAGACCCGGAAGAGATCGCCGGGGACATTATTTCCTATGCCAAGGAGGGCGACTGGATTCTCGTCAAGGGGTCCAGGAGGATGAGGATGGAAACCATCGTGGAAATGATCGTCAGCAAGGCCGGGAGGAGAAGCCGATGATCTATCATCTCCTGTACCCGTTGCATACGACCTTCTCCTCGTTCAATGTATTTCGCTACATTACGTTCAGAACCATTTATGCGGCCATAACCGCCCTGGTGATCTGCTTTATCCTCGGCCCCTGGCTTATCCGCAGGCTCCAGGAACTCCAGATCGGCCAGTCGATCCGTGAAGACGGCCCGGAAAGCCATCTTTCAAAGCAGGGGACCCCTACCATGGGAGGGCTCCTGATCATCTTTGCCGTAGTGATTTCCACTTTCATGTGGGCCAATCTCACCGTCTGGTACATCTGGCTTGTTATTCTGGTCACCGTCAGTTTCGGATTGATTGGATTCGTGGACGATTACCGGAAGATCGTAAGCAAGAGCAGTGGCGGCATCTCGGGAAAAACAAGGCTGACGGCGGAAATATTCATCGCCCTCTTTGTCAGTATCGTCCTGTATATGAAGCCGGGATTCACCTCCAATATCACCATCCCCTTTTTCAAAACCGTCCTGCCCAATCTGGGCTGGGCTTATATCCTGCTTGCCACTTTTATCATCGTCGGCGCCGCCAATGCGGTTAACCTCACGGATGGCCTGGACGGCCTTGCCATTGGCCCGATCATTATCTGCTTCATGACCTATCTGTTTTTTGCCTACTTCGCCGGGAACATCAAGATCGCCTCCTATCTTCAAATCCCCTACGTGTCAGGAACAGGGGAACTGGCGATTTTCTGCGGCGCCATGGTCGGCGCCGGACTCGGCTTTCTCTGGTACAATACCTACCCCGCGCAGGTATTTATGGGGGACGTGGGAGCCCTGTCACTGGGCGGCGCCTTGGGAACCCTGGCCCTCCTGACCAAACAGGAGATTCTCCTGGCCATCGTAGGCGGCATTTTTGTCCTGGAAACCTTTTCCGTCATCTTCCAGGTGGGCTGGTTCAAGATTTCCAAGGGCAAGCGGATTTTTCGGATGGCCCCTCTTCATCATCACTTTGAACTCAAGGGATGGGCCGAACCGAAGGTGATAGTCCGTTTCTGGATCATATCCATACTGCTCGCCCTAGTGGCCCTGAGCACCCTGAAATTGAGGTAGATGAGCTTCATGGACCTGAGAGGAAAAAATATCGCTGTCATCGGGTTAGCTAAAACCGGCTTGGCCACAGCGGAGTTCCTGCTCCATCGCGGGGCGCGGGTAGTTGTCACGGACGAGAGACCTGTCCCACCATTAGGCGACAACCTGCAGGCGGCAAGAATTGCTCCTCATGATCCCGGCATTCTCAAGGGGGTAGAGCTGGTTATCCCCTCACCCGGGGTGCCACCGACCAACCCCATTCTCTTGGAAGCAGTCCGGCAGGGAATCCCCGTCTGGAGTGAAATTGAACTTGCCGCCCGTTTTCTCAAGCCCCCGATGATTGCCATTACGGGCACCAACGGTAAGACGACGACCACCTCCCTGATCGGTCATATCCTGGCCGGGAGCGGCAAGAAGGCATTTGTCGGCGGGAATATCGGCTCCCCCCTCATCGGCTATGTCGACGGGCCGCAGGAGGATGACTATGCCGTTGTCGAGGTAAGCAGCTTCCAGTTGCAATGGATTGAAAGTTTCCATCCCGCCGTGGCGATCCTTTTGAACGTAACCAGCGATCATCTCGATTACCATGGCTCTTTCGCCGCGTACCGCCTGGCGAAGGAACACATCTTTATCAACCAGTGTCCGGACGACTTGGCGATCCTGAACGCCGATGACCCCGGAACCGAAGATCTAAGGAAACGGCTGGCCGCCCGGACGCTCCTCTTCAGCAGCACCCGTGTTGTCTCCCCGGGTATCTACAGCGATGATTGCCGTCTGGTGTTCGCTCCTTACCCTCTGGAGAGAGAAACCTATCCCCTCGATATGATGAAGATACCGGGCCGGCATAATGTCGAAAATGTTATGGCCGCCCTCATGGCGGTCAGAAGCTGCGGTTGTGACCCCCTGGCAATAATTACCGCCGTGGAAACCTTCCCCGGCATCGCCCATCGCATTGAATACGTGGGAGAATATCGCGGACTATCCTTCTATGACGACTCCAAGGGAACCAATGTCGATGCCGTTTACCGGGCCCTCGACACCTTCTCCAAACCGGTCGTGCTGCTCATGGGCGGCCGGGATAAGGAAGGGGATTTCCGTGCCCTCATTCCCGTCCTCAAAGAAAAGGTGAAGCGTCTTATCCTTTTTGGCGAGGCCAGGGATACCATCTGTTCCATTATCGGCGGGATCGTGGAGACACGTCTTTGCTCCACCCTGGAAGCAGGTATTGAAACCGCAATTGCCGCAGCCCTGCCGGGAGATGTGATTCTTCTCTCCCCGGGCTGTGCCAGCTTTGATGAGTTCCGGGACTATAAGGCACGGGGACAGTTTTTCAAAGATAAAGTAAAGGCCTTCACCCATGATTAAGTTCGATACCACCCGCAGAAGTCCGGATATCATTCTCCTCATCGTCACCCTCATCCTGGTGACCGTCGGGACCGTGATGATCTATAGCTCCAGTTCGATTATGGCCATGGAGCGCTTCAAGGATGGACAGTTTTTTCTCAAGAAACAGATGTTCTTCGTCCTCATCGGCCTGGCCATAATGATCCTGATGACGAGAATACCCTACGAACAATTAAAAGAATTCGCCTATCCCGGTGTCCTCATCTCCCTGTTCCTCCTCATCCTGGTCTTGATCCCCCATGTCGGGGTGAAGGTCGGCGGCGCCAAAAGGTGGTTGAAGTTGGGAATATTTTCCTTTCAGGTATCAGAGATGGTCAAAATTACCACGGTCCTGTTTCTTGCCCACTTCCTGACCCGCAAGGCCGATCATCTCAAGGAATTGACGCGCGGGATCGTCATCCCCATGGCAATTACCATGCTCATGGTCGGACTAATCGTCATCGAGCCCGATTTCGGCACCGCCGCGATTATCACGGTCATCATGATGCTCATGCTCTACCTGGCCGGCAGCAGAGCCAGATACCTGGCCGGGCTCGTGGCCATGCTCATCCCAATCGGGGTGTTCGTTCTCTTCTTCAAGAGCTACCGGGTAGAGCGGCTTATGACGTTTATGGACCCATGGAAGGATCCCCTCCATTCAGGATTTCAGATCATCCAGTCTCTCATCTCTTTCGGGTCCGGGGGGATAGGCGGTGTCGGCGTGGGAGACGGCAGGCAGAAACTATTTTATCTCCCTGAACCCCATACGGATTTCATTCTTTCCGTTATTGCCGAAGAAAGCGGTTTCATCGGCGTGGCAATTATCATCTTCCTGTTCGTTGTTTTTGTAGTCCGGGGCTTTTTCATTTCTTTCAAGGCCCCGGATATGTTCAGCACCCTCCTGGCGTCCGGATTGACCATGGTTATCGCCCTGGAGGCATTTATAAACATCGCCGGCGTTATGGGGCTCATTCCCTTGAAAGGACTTGCCCTGCCTTTCCTGAGCTATGGGGGGACGTCCCTGATTATGAGCCTAACGATGGTGGGCATTCTATTGAATATATCGGCGCATGAAAAGTGATGTTAGAAGCGGGGATGGGATCAGGAGGGGCCGATGAAAATCATGATCGCAGGGGGAGGGACCGGGGGGCATCTTTTCCCGGGTATTGCCATCGCCGAGGCCTTTCTGAAAAAGGATGGAGTAAATGAAGTCCTCTTTGTGGGCACCGACCGGGGTTTGGAAAAACGGGTGCTCAAAGAGCTGGGATATCGTCTGGAAACCATTGATATTGAGGGAATCAAGGGCCGTTCGTGGAAAAGATCCATGCGGGCCACTTTCAAGATACCGGGAAGTATGATGCAGGCATATAAGATAATCAAAAAATATTCTCCCGATGTCGTCATTGGCGTAGGGGGCTATGCGTCCGGGCCCGCGGTTCTGACCGCCCGTTTTATGGGGATAAAAACAGCCATCGCCGAGCAGAATGCCCTGCCGGGAGCAACAAATCGCATCTTAAGCAAGTATGTCGACAAAATATTCCTGTCCTTTCCGGACCGGGGACAGTGGTTTCCCAAATCCAAGAGCGTGGTCACAGGCAATCCGATCCGCACTTCCTTTGCCACTGTCCAGAATGTGCGGAAAAAGAAGGGGGAAGAACCCTTTCATATTCTCATTTTCGGCGGCAGTCAGGGCGCCCATGCAATCAATATGGCCGTCCTGGCTGCGGCTGCCGAATTGGAGAGTTCAAGGGAGAAGTTGAAATTCGTACACCAGACGGGTGACAAGGATGTCCAGGAAATAAGAGACGCCTATAAGAGACTAAATATGAACGCCGAAGTTCATCCCTTTATCATGGACATGGCAAAGGCCTATCAGGTGGCGGACCTGTTAATCTGCAGGGCCGGCGCCACCTCGGTAGCCGAGATTACCGCCATGGGCAAGGCCGCTATTCTCATTCCTTTTCCTTACGCCATTAATGACCATCAAACAAAGAACGCCGAGATCCTCGTTGATGCCCAGGCGGCAATCATGATCGCGGAAAATGATCTATCCGGGCGGCATCTGGCGGATACGATTGAAAGACTTATCGATCATCCGGCAACAATAGAGGATATGAGTAAAAGATCCAAGGCGTTAGGAAATATCCGTGCGGCAGACGACGTAGTGGAGGCCTGCATAAAAATGGCAACTTCACGCGGGGTCAGGCTTACTAATTGACATTTATGATAAATGTCAATTAGTAAGCCTGACCCCGTTTCTTAAGAGGTGAATATGATGACAGATACGAGAAGAATCGACAGCATGCGTCACAAGATCAGAACGGTCCATTTCGTGGGCATCGGCGGGATCGGCATGAGCGGCATCGCCGAAGTGCTCCTGAACCTTGGCTACGGGATTACCGGATCGGATCTCGGGCAGACGGACATCACTCAGCGTCTGACCTCACTTGGCGCCATCATCCACAAGGGACACCATGAATCAAATGTCGGCGACGCCGATGTCGTCGTAACCTCTACGGCGGTCAAAAAGGATAATCCTGAGGTTGCCGAGGCCCACCGACAAAATATACCGGTCATTCCCCGGGCGGAGATGCTGGCGGAACTTCTCAAAATGAAATTTTCCATAGCCGTTTCGGGAAGTCATGGCAAAACGACGACAACCTCCATGATTTCTACAGTTCTGGCCCATGGCTGTCTGGACCCGACCATGGTCATCGGCGGGAAATTGGCCAGTATCGGGAGCAACGCGAAAATGGGGGACGGCGAAATAATTGTGGCCGAAGCGGACGAAAGCGACGGTTCCTTTCTGAAGCTGGCCCCTTGCATCGCCGTAATCACCAATATCGACCGGGAACATCTCGACTATTACCGGGATATCGACGAAATCAAAGACGCCTTCCTGCAATTCGCGAACATCGTACCCTTTTACGGTTCCACGGTGCTCTGTCTCGATGACGTACACGTCAAGGAGATTCTACCGCAAATCAAGAGAAAGACTATCACCTACGGAATGGCCATCCCCGCAGAATATCGGGCAACCGATATCAGTATCCGCGGGGCGTCGACGACTTTCACCGTCCTGTACCGGGAACAGCGCCTGGGCGTCGCCACCCTCAATGTTCCGGGAATGTTCAATGTCTACAATGCCTTGGCCACTATCGCCGTTGCCAGGGAAGTTGATATGGATTTTCAGGCCATCGCCGATGGACTCAAATCATTTACCGGGGTGCACCGGCGGCTGGAAGTGAAAGGAACGGTCCGGGAAGTGACCGTTATTGATGATTACGGTCATCACCCGACCGAAATCCGGGCGACCCTGGCGGCAGCAAGACATGTCTGGAAGGGCAGACTGATCGTGATCTTCCAGCCCCATCGCTATACCCGGACCAAGGCCCTGTTTCAGGAATTCCTCGAGGCTTTCCCGGATGCCGACATTCTGATCATTACGGATATTTACGCGGCAAGCGAAGCGCCCATCGCGGGGATCCATGCGGAGTCTCTCGCCGCCGCGATCCGGGAACGTGATTCCCGGGAAGTGTTTTACATTTCCGATTTTAAAGACATTATCGACAAGCTGCTTACCATCGCCGGGCCTGGAGATGCGATTATCACGCAAGGGGCGGGCACGGTCTGGAAAATAGGCGAGGAGTATTTGCAGAGGGCAGCCCAGGGATGAACGAGGCATTTAGAAAGGAACTGGGAAAGCTTATGGGAGCGGGCGTTCTCTTCGATGAACCCCTGAGCCGCCATACCTCCATGGGTGTCGGCGGTTGCGCCGACGCCCTCGCTTTTCCCGGGAACAGGGAACAACTGTGCGACCTGTTATCCTTGCTCAGAAGGCAAAAAATGCCCTACGTTCCGGTTGGCAACTGGACCAACCTCATCGTGCGGGACGGCGGTTTCCGGGGAGTTATCATCGGCCTCAAGCATATGAATGACTCCAAACTTTTTGAAGGTTCTTCCGGTGATTTCTTCTTGCAGGCCGAAGCCGGAGCTTCCCTCTCCGATCTGGTCAATCTGTCGGCAACCGAGGGACTGACGGGGTTGGAATTCAGCGCCGGCATTCCGGGGAGCGTCGGCGGCGCCGTCATTATGAACGCCGGGGCCTATGGTCGGGAGATCAAGGACACCCTGGTGGAGCTAACCATTATGGATGCCCGGGGAATGATACGCACCTGGCCTTGCGGGCAACTTCAATTTGAATATCGGCACTTTGTCTTGCCGGAAAAAGACGCGGTGATCCTGGATGCAACCTTCCGTCTTTCCCGGAGCGACAAAGAGGTTGTTAGAGAAAAGATCGCTGAAATCAGGAGAATGCGCAAGGAGAAACATCCCCTGGAATTCCGGAGCGCCGGGTCTGTCTTCAAGAATCCCCAGGGGCAACCGGCAGGCAGGATCATCGACGAACTGGGGCTAAAGGGTTTACAGATCGGCGGGGCGAAGGTATCGGAAAAACATGGCAATTTCATCGTCAATGTAGGGGATGCGAAAGCAAGGGACATCCTTGAGCTGATCAGGACCATCCAGGAAAAGGTCCTCCGGGAAAAGGGCATCCCCCTGGAAGCGGAAGTAATAATCATCGGAGAAGATTTGTGAAGAACTGGTTTAAACGCCGGACTAAAGGGAACACCTACCGCTATGAGGTACGCAAGAACCGCCTGCGCAGGCGGGCGGGGGCAACCATAAAGGAGGTCCTGACGGCATCGCTGGCCTTATCGGGAATAGGCATAGTGGCGGCGCTCCTTATCCTTGGCTACCTGTATCTGATCAGCCATCCCTACTTCGCTATCCGTGATATTACCGTCCGGGGCTGTAAGGAATTGACGGAGAAAGAGATCCTCTCCCTGGCCGCCGTCAAGACTCGCCAGAATATTTTTGCCGTAAGCCTGGGGGAGGTGAAGAACAGGATCATGGTCAACCCCTGGATCAAAGATGCTTATGTGGGCAGAGAACTCCCCAACCGCCTGATTATCGACCTGCGGGAGAGAACAGCCGTATCTTTGGTGAAAAAGGACAATAGCTTTTATCTCATGGATATCAATGGCGTTACCTTCAAAAAACTCGAAATGAACGATGAGATGGATCTTCCTATTTTGACCGGTTACCAGGGAACGGATAAGGATGCACAGCTCCTCATGGGGAGGACCCTTGACCTGCTCCGGTATCTTTCCAAGGCCACGGATTTCCCGAACATTAAAAATGTCTCTGAAATCAACGGTAATGGGCGATTTGGACTGTCTGTCTTTACTAACACCGGTTTATGCCTGCATCTGGGATTCGACAACTATGAGAATAAATTCAGGCGTCTCCCTCCCGTAATGGTTGATCTGGAACGCAGGTATCAGAAAACAGAACACTTATATATTGACCTGAGCGACCCGGTAAAGATCACGGTGCAGCGACGGGATATCCTGCCGCCTGCCGCGACATCGGGGGCCAGGAAAGAATTCAAGACATGAAAAGAAAAGAAAAGGGAGACTTTCATGGCTAAAAAATCAAACATGATCGTTGGTCTGGACATCGGAACCACCAAGACCTGCACCATCATTGGCGAGATCACGGATCAGGGCATCGATATTATCGGCATCGGTTCCAACCCTTCCGAAGGACTTCGCAAGGGGGTGGTGGTTAACATCGACAGCACCGTCGAGGCAATCAAGAAGGCGATCGAAGAAGCCGAACACATGTCGGGGTGTGAAATCCATTCCGTCTACGTAGGCATTGCCGGCGGGCATATCAAGAGCCAGAACAGCCTGGGGATCGTCGCCGTCAAAGGCCGGGAGGTAGATGAAGAGGATGTCCAACGGGCCGTCGAAGCCTCGAAGGCCATCGCCATCCCCATGGATCGGGAAATCCTCCATACTTTACCCCAGTCCTATGTTGTTGATGAACAGGATGGCATTCGTGATCCGATCGGCATGTCCGGCGTTCGTCTGGAAGCCAAAGTTCATATTGTAACCGGGGCCTCGGCATCCATCCAGAATATCGCCAAATCGGTCAGCCGTGTCGGTCTGGACATAGATGAGATCGTTCTTGAACAATTGGCCTCCAGTGAGGCGGTCCTGAGTAATGATGAAAAAGACCTCGGCGTGGTTATGCTTGATATCGGGGGCGGTACAACGGACATCGCCGTTTTTTCGGAGGGCACCATAAAGCATACGGCCGTCCTGCCCGTCGGAGGGAATTATGTAACCAGCGACATCGCCACGGGTCTCCGCACCCCGGCCACAGAGGCGGAAAAACTCAAGATCAAATATGGCTGCACTTATTCCCCCCTGATTCCCAAGGATGAAACCATAGAAGTCCCCAGTGTCGGGGGGCGGGAGCCGCGAGAGGTATCGCGCCAGATCCTTGGTCGCATCATCGAACCTCGCATGGAAGAGATCCTCAGTCTGTCCTATAAGGAACTCGTCCGCTCCGGCTATGAGGATCTTATGGCCGCGGGTGTCGTTCTCACCGGCGGGGCATCCATTATGGAAGGCATGACGGAACTGGCCGAGCAGGTCTTCAATATGCCGGTGCGCAGGGGATGTCCCATAGGAATAGGCGGCCTGACGGACGTCGTAAACAGTCCCATCTATGCAACCGGCGTGGGACTTATCGTTTATGGCAGCAAAAACATTTCCAAGGAATCCCTCCGGAGAGGGGAAGGCGGTTCCTTTGGCAATTGGTTTCGCAGAATAAAAAGATGGTTTATTGAATTCTTTTAAGGGGAGGGAAGAACATGTTTGAGCTAACGGAATTAACTACAGAAAACACGGCAAGGATCAAGGTGATCGGGATCGGTGGCGGCGGCGGAAATGCGGTAAACACGATGATCGCCTACAGCCTCAAAGGCGTCGATTTTATCGTTGCCAACACCGATACGCAGGCCCTTGGAGCGTCGGTTTCTCCTATCAAGGTCCAGCTCGGCGCCGAGGCGACAAGGGGTCTCGGCGCAGGGGCCAATCCCGATGTGGGGAAGCAGGCCGCCATGGAAGCAAAAGACAGACTGAGAGAACACCTGGAGGGGGCGGACATGGTGTTCATTACCGCCGGTCTCGGTGGGGGAACGGGAACGGGAGCAGCCCCGGTCATCGCCGAGATTTGCAAGGAGCTCGGCGTCCTGACGGTAGCGGTGGTCACGAAACCTTTTCAATTTGAAGGAAAGCGCCGAAATTATCAGGCGGAAGAAGGGGTTGACGAATTGCGGAGGATCGTCGATACCCTGATTGTCGTTCCCAACCAGCGACTGCTTAGCTTGGGAGGACGAAACCTGTCCCTCCTCGAAGCCTTCAAGAAGGCCGACGACATCCTCTATCACGCCGTCAAAGGCATCTCCGACCTCATCATCATCCCGGGCCTGATCAATCTGGATTTTGCTGACGTGAAGAACACCATGTCCAGCATGGGCCTGGCCATGATGGGAACCGGCTCGGCCAGCGGTGAAAACCGCGCCATCGAAGCCGCTCAGCGGGCGATTTCTTCTCCCCTGCTGGAAGACAACAGCATTCAGGGGGCCCATGGGGTGCTGCTCAACATCACCGGCGGTCCGGACATGAGTCTCTTCGAAGTCAACGAAGCATCCTCGCTGATCCAGGCGGAAGCCCATGAAGATGCCAATATCATCTTCGGCACCGTCATCGATGAAACTATGGGAGATGAAATCAGAATTACCGTTATTGCTACGGGCTTCGAGGATCTGAACCGCAAGAAAAATAACCTCGTGAATATGCCCGGCATGAACGGGCATAAAAGGGAAGACATCTCTAAACCCGCTTATCTCAGAAAAGACAGGCCTATCGACCAGATGCCTACGGTAAAGATGGGCATGATCGAGGACAACGATGATCCCGATCTCGAAATTCCGACTTTCCTGAGAAGGCAGGCCGACTGACGGGGCCGAATGTCCTGGGCAGTCAAGAAGAAATACAAGGAAATTTTGAGCCGCGAAAGCGGTTATGAGAAAAAGTTATGGGGAAACTCTTTAAATATCTGTTTGGCCTATCCGAACCGTTACCGGACGGGCATGGACAATCTGGGTTTCCAGACCGTTTACAGTCTTATAAATCAACATCCGTCCGTTCTGTGTGAACGCGTTTTCCTTCCCGACCCCGGGGACGAAGGTTTCTTCGCCCCGGGGCCCCTCTCCCTTTTCAGCCTTGAATCCCAGAAACCGCTCCGGGATTTCGATATCATCGCCTTTTCCATTTCCTTTGAAAATGATTATCCGAACATTCTTAAGATGCTGAATATGGCAAGTATCAAACTCCTTTCCCGGGAGCGCAACGAATCCGATCCAATCATCATCGGCGGCGGCATCTGCGTAACCATGAACCCGGAACCTTTGGCGGACTTCTTCGATCTCTTCCTCATCGGCGAGGCCGAAGCGATCCTGCCGGAATTTCTTTCCAACCTTCTCCGCCCCCGGAATGGCAAAGACACTAAGAGAGACAATCTTCTCTGGCTGCAAAAGAATGTCGCCGGGGCGTATGTTCCGGCCTTCTACAACATCAATTATCGGACAGACGGACCGATCGAAGAGATGGCACCCCGCGACCCTTCCCTTCCCCGGAAGATCCGGAAGCAATGGGTTAGTGATATTCAGTCCTTCGCGACGGAGACGGTAATTTCTTCGCCGGACACGGATTTCGGCGCCATGTTTCTGACGGAGGTCAGCCGGGGATGTAATCGGGGCTGCCGGTTCTGTGCCGCCGGATATCTCTATCGCCCCAGCCGGTTCCGGAAGCGGAAAAGCCTGGATAACTCAATCAGACGCGGCCTCACGACGGGGAAAAAAATCGGCCTCCTGGGAACGGCCGTCTCGGATCACCCCGAACTGATAGACATCTGCCGGGATATCCTTTCCCGGCAAGGAAAGATCGGATCAGGTTCTTTCCGGCTGGATCAACTCACTCCGACACTTCTCGAACTTCTCAAAGAAGGAGGCATTGAAACCCTGGCCCTGGCTCCGGAGGCAGGCTCCCAAAGGCTGAGAGACTTTATCCGGAAAGGCATCCGGGACGAAGACATCACCCGGGGGGCCATAAATCTTCTGGAGAGTGGATTCTTCCATGTACGCCTGTATTTCATGGTCGGCCTGCCGACGGAAACAGTAGACGATATAGAGGCAATAATCGAATTAATTAAACGCCTTTCACAGCTTTCCCTCCCGACGACGGGCCCGCGGGAGAAACGCTTCCGCAGGATCACCGTCAGCATAAATCAGTTCATCCCCAAAGCGGGGACTCCTTTTCAGTGGTATCCCCTGGAAGACATCCAAACCATAAAGAAGAAAATCCAAAAGATTACAGTCGCCTTCCGGGGGCAGGGAAATATTAAAATCCTTGCGGACCCGCCGAAGAGAAATTATCTCCAGGCCCTGCTCGCCACCGGGGATCGGCGGGTCGGCAAAATCCTCCTCGCCCTGCATCATAAGCGGGGCGCCTGGTCCAAAGCCATAAAGGAGGACACTTTGCGGCCCGATTTTTTTGTTTATCGACACCGGGACACAGCGGAAACCCTTCCCTGGGATTTTATCGATACGGGCGTACCAAAGGCCTTGCTCATCAGTGAATTTCAGGCCGCACAGCAATTCTTAACCGAGAAAAACTGTTGACAATTTTTTAACGCCTATGATATTGGGTTCCCTCCAATCGAAACAGTGGGGTTGTAGCTCAGTTGGGAGAGCGCTTGAATGGCATTCAAGAGGTCAGGGGTTCGACTCCCCTCAGCTCCACCAGAAAATTCAGGGGGTTAGCCAAGAAAAGGTTAGCCCCTTCTTTTTACCACTTCTTTTTGTCCCGCTATAGTCCCGCTTTTCTTAAACCTATGTCTAATTTTTTCTTGCCCATGTGACTGTATTTCTCCTTGGAAGCAGAGACTCTGATTTAATAATATGGCTACCAACCACGCTTAATTACTGCCTTCTTCCGATTTATAAGCATTCAGTCCGTATGCAGTTACCACCGAACAGGGATTTACGAAAAAGATAGAAGTGAGAAGATAATCCTTATGTAACAAAAATGCAAACTCCTATCGCTTTTTATTGTATCCATCCTGGCCGTCGTAATCTCCACATCAGGCGTGGTGATTGGTGCGGACGATGTTCAGCCCGGCAACACCACCAATGACTACTTCAATAAATCTAAGAAGCTCCTCGAAAGAGTCATTAACACGGAACCAGAACATCGAATAGACATCTATTGTTGATGCCAGTATGACCAAAAGAAAGAAGTGGACTTCAATAGCTGTGGATACACACCCCAGAAGGACAACAAGCGGGCACATCGGATCGAATGGGAACATGTCGTGCCGGTGGAGGCATTTGGTCAGAGCTTCGTTGAATGGCGAGAGGGCCACCCCGATTGTGTGGATAGCAAGAGAAGATCGTTCAAGGGCCGTAAGTGTGCTGAGAAGGTGAACCCCGAAAACCGCCTCATGCAGGCAGATATGTATAATCTCTATCCAGCAGTCGGTGAGGTCAACGGCCTGCGGTCAAATTATTCAATGGCCATGATCCCCGGCAACCAGTACCGTTTCGGGGAATGCAAAACCAAGATTGACGACCGAAAGATCGAACCTCGTCCAGAAGTCAGGGGGACGATCGCCAAGACGTATATGTATATGGACCGAGCCTATCCATGCATGGAATCATTTCCAGCAAGAATGAGAAACTTTTCCATGCATGGGACAAGGCCGATCCTGTTGATGAATGGGAATGTGAACGAGCCCGCCAAATAGCCAAAATTCAAGGAAACATCAACGTGGTCATCTATCAGGCATATAGGGCATTGCAGAAATAAACATCACAATGACCAAACTGGAATCCATAACCGACCTTAGACACACGGTGTTCCATCTATGTCTACAACAGTATGACCTGATAGGCGATGATGTTGAGGCTCTGCGGACATTCCAAATAGCCCACGAACAACTACTGAACCGGTTTTACGAGGAGAATGAAGACCTGATAGCGATACAGCAATACAAAGCGGCGAAGAAGGATTATGAATATTTTATGCAGTTGGTGGATCTTGCGTATCATTACTATTCGGATGTGGTTAAGGAGGCGGGACCGATGTACTTGGACGGATAAAGGAGATTGAAGGCAGGGCTCAAGTTCTTTCTTGTAATGATGATATTCCCCAATCAGTCCATTCATCCAATATTTCAATCTGATATAACGGATTAGTATCTTCACCTAAGTGTAATTTTCAGTTCAATATCAACCGTTTTACCGCCAAATTTCCTTTAATGTACAAGCTTCCCATGTCTTATCCTCCGACCACCAAAAAGGAAATTATTATCAATATTATATTTCACCAAAGGCCCACGTCACTTCACACTGCCCGCTGGCTGATCAGCGTGCTGGCGGATAATTTCCACCACCCGGTCCCGCGTATCTGCGGCACCTGCATCGCCTGATCGGGTGTGGATGTAGATCGGCAGTCGCAGGGGATAGTTGGCTTGATCCGCAAGGGAATGGCCGTCGACGGAAACGGTCTTCAAACCTGGCGGATGGAACTCCCTAAGTCCGATCACCAAGGCATGGGGATCCTTCGCCGCAGCAACAGCGAGGTCCTGATACGTATTTACATAGCTTGGCGACGATTTCGCCAGAGCTTCCGGCTCTATCCCCAAAGTTTTGAAGAACGTCTGCGCTGTTTTTCTTTGCAGGTCTCCCCCGTGGAGATAAAGGGTGATACGCCCCAGTCCGCACCCCAACTGCTCCCATTGTGTGGTCTCACCTTTCAGAATCGCGATCAACTGGATCTTTTGCAGGTTATCGCAGGCGTTCACGTCAGAGACAAAGACGGGAACGAATTCCTCATGGAGCAGGTCACGTTGAAATGCATTCGGGGGAGCGATGGTCTCCAAGGGGGTGGGGAATACCACATTCGAAGATGTATCCTGGTTGCCGTGCTCAATGATCACGTTCATTTGGGGGCTGGCCGCGTTTTGTCGAATCTCACCTATCGAAAAGGCATGTCCCAGCTCACTGGATCTTGGCTCTTGACAAGATGTTGAAACAGTCCTTTGTGACAACATAATCTTTTCTGTTAATAGCACAGCTTTCAGTTTTTCCACCATTTGCCCAGAGGATTTGATAGGGCTCATCCAGACAGTTCCAGTCGGTCCTGAATCGGCCCAAGCCGGTGAGGGATTTTGATACAGTATACCCGCAGATAACAGCATCGCGACTGTCAATTTCCACAACGTCCGCTTGTTTGTTTGATATTTCATCTCAGAACCTCCATCCTTTTTGTAAGTATTTTTCTATATTCTCTCGATTCCCTTCATTCCCGAGGAAGGTGTTGTCGAGCCAAGCGTCGTTTGAGGCTGCACCGAAAGCCGCGAAACGGGAGACCTCTATAAATTCTCTCCGGAATCTGACATCGAATTCCGGCTGTTCGATTTGCATGGCTTTGATGTAATTAGCCATCTCTCCTGTTTCGTGTGAAGAATTGCGGTAAAAGTGAAAAAGCTGATACAGGAAGAGTTTATTGGGGCGGCGCAGCCAAACCTGATCTGCACTGGTCCTGGCCGTGACCCTGATTTCCAGAAGTTCTCCGAAATGTTTCAGGGCCTCATCTACCTGGTGGTTCAGCAAACAAACCTGGGCCAGTGTATCCATGGCTTCCTGGTAGTAGTGTGAACCCGCACGGGTGCTGTATGCCCTTTTCGTTTCCTCTTCCAGTTGTATGACCCGGTTCCGGCCGATATCCATTTCGATTTTTAGTTTCAGCAGGGTCGCCTCCGCCGCCGTTTCTGTGTCCAGTTTACCAAGCACTGTCTGTAAAAACGCGATGGAGCTTTCCTTATAGGCTGTTTCATGGAGGGCATCGGCTTCGGGTAACAGGGATGCATACCACAACAGGGGGTTCTGCAGCACCGCGGGAAGGCTAATAGGAGCGATGCAGCAGTGGTAGGTGTTCCAGCCATAGGCATTATCGACGGCTTTTTTCACGTCCGGGTGGCTGCAAAATGTTTTCACCCATTTATGGAATTCCCCATCCTGGTGGGAAGCCGTCATGAGATACTCTTTTCTTGCGATGAGAAGAGGCGCCTCGATTCTCCAGGGGTTTAGGACAAAGGCGCGTCGAAGGTTTTCTTCGCATGTTCCCTCACTGGTGAGGCAGTTGTAGATCAGACTCTTATACTCCAGGCGCACATACATACACCGGACGATAAGGATTGTGCCGTAAAGGGAAGCGATCATGATTATGAAGAGGAAGGTCATTATGAGGTAATACCGAGTATCCTGATTTATTATATTTCGGACCAGAGAAACGAGGCGGGGGCGGATAAATGACCAAATTATTTCCCTGACTTTTTGGGAAAGCACGGATGGCAGGACAGCTGCGGCAACAGCCGCCGCGACCCCTATCCAGGGAATTTCTTTCAAGCCGGGTATCGTTTCCTTGACAACGAACCCCACCAGGAGACCATCCACAGCCAGGAGGGCAATAAAATAGTAGTCGCGGTGACGTGCTGGTTTTCCCGAGTTGGTCATGATAACCTCCCTCGCAATGGACGGCTGTTTGCAAGAAGGAATCACCATTCTTTTTTACTGAATGCGCGTGAGAGCAGAAGGAGAAGAGAGATAGCCACCTTCTGAGCGGGTGAGGCGAAATGAATCCCAGATTGAGCTGTTAGGCAATTATGCTGGTTTGCCCCTCTCTTGTCAAGAGGAAATTTACTTCAAGTTGTCGTAGATAGAGGGATATTCCTCCTTTTCTCCCACCTCCATTTAGTTGTTGATGAACACGACGACTGAATCAACTCAATAATTGTCTAATATTGTATCTCTCAAAATTCATTCCATGCAATAACAACATGCCATATGACAAGACCTCGTGTAGTGGTGAGAACGTCCAATACAACGCATTATCAGGGGTCAAGCATGGCAATACCCTGTTTATAGGCCTTACGGCGCAATGACTGTGCGACCATCCCCCCCCGGCAGGTAATTATCCGCAGTCATTGGGTCAGAGGGTGGCTAGCCTGCTTACAAATTCCGTTATTATTTCGGAAATATTGCATTTTTTGATTTTTCATGTCTGGATGGAAGTCATGGAGGAGTTGACATCCGCCCCCCCAAATGGCACATTGAGTTATAATACCAAAATGGTTTACAAAAATACAAATAGCAATTAGAGTAGTAGGCAGTGAAAATAGCAGGACGTTATGCGGAGAGAATCCTGAACTTAACTTCCTCCTGAAAGTGTTAAACCGAATAATTTCGTAGACGTAGTAGATTTCCAATGCAAATAGTGATAATCTGAATAAAAAAAACGGTAGGGGAGAAATCCATGAAGGCCGAAAAGAGGCAACAAGGGTGAAGAAAAAATGGATACTGCTGATAGCTTTGGTTACATGTTGTGAGTAGGCATGAAAGTTTGACCCATCATCGGTGTGTAAGCTGACCTATCCATAATTTATTGTTTCTATATATCAAGCGATTACGAATAGGGTGGGTTAATATTGAATGCCGATGGTGGGCCAATTATAAAAGCCGATTGACATACGGTCAAGCGAATTACCCTATCGAGTACCCGCTTACCTTATTATTATCTTTCCACACGAAATTCAAAAAAATTCATAGTTATTTGTTTGTGGATGTAAGAAAGGGCCTCAAAGAGAACAATATTTTGTCGCCGATTTCATTTTACTATCTACAGGTCTTCAACAAAATGCATTTTACGACAAAACTGTGTATAATTTTGACCAGATCGCAACGCGAAATGGGGGAAAATAAGCTAATATGCGGCTCAAAATCTTTTATCCCGTCGCATCCCGCAAGTTCCCAGCACATCCCACTTGTCACCTATTACATTACTTCTTGCACGCTTGGAGGTGACGTCGGCGTTGGTTATGATATTGCCGTTCCAGTCCCTGTGCCCGGCATAATGCCCGCCGCCTATCTTCTTTGTTGTCGCTGAGACCGGTTTACCGGCGGCTGTGGAAGCGTCGACGTTGCGGCGGTGGAGCGTGTCAGCGTAAACAGGTATATATTAGATGAGAAGACTCCCGCAGACTTCTGTACGAGAATCTCGGGCGCCCATTTGGACCACCTGAGGATCAGTTTCTTTCCGTCAAAGGACCAGGTGCCGCTTTCATCGCCGGTGGCGCGTTTGAAGGTGCCGTCGGCATTGATTGTTATCCTGTCGGTCCAGTACCTGTGCTGGGCATCATACACGCCTGCTATCTTTTTTGCTGTCCCTGTGTCCGGTTTTTCGGCGGATGTGGAAGCGCTGGAACGTGTTAGCTTGAAACCGTAGATATTCGACGAGAATACCCCCGCGGACTTCTGTTCGAGAATCTCGGGCGCCCATTTGGACCACTTGAGGATCAGCCTCTTCCCATTGTAAGTCCAGGTGCCGCCATCGCCGCCGTTGGCGCGTTTGAACGTGCCGTCGGCGTTAAGCCGGACATTGTCGGTCCATTGCTTGTGTTCACCCAGGTACTCGCCGGCTATCTGCATGGCGACCGATGCATTGGGCTTTTCATCTGTATTGCCGAAACTGGCCGGTTGAGACGACAATACGGGATATCCGCCGTTTGTTCCGTCAATTACCCATTTGCGGTACATGCGGTCGATTTTGTCTTCAACCATCCCGTTGAGATTAGCGAGGAGCGTATCCTTGAGATTCGCTCTCTTGCCCGGACCATCATCGGATCGTGTCATAACGTTTGCGGTGGGACTATCGAATGAGTAGACCGCTCCGTAACGATCTTCAACCATCTTGTTTTGGTCTTCCTTCTCACTGTCAAAGATTTTAAGAACCTTGCCAAAATTCGTCTCCTTTTTCTTTATATCGCCTGACCTCATGTAAAAATAGGAACCTTTGGCATATTTGACGTCGCTGTTGATACCGCCCGCCTGGGGCTGTTTGAGCCAGAAGCCGTTCAAGGCCGCATACCTGGTACTGTCCGTTTCCCCCCATGCCAGGCTGGCGTCTCCCATAATGCCGCCCACGACGTTGGTCCCGGAACCTTTGCCGCTTACCGTGCCGATGTTGTAGCTGTTCTGGACATATACTTCTTTGCCGCCGAGGCCGCCGAGGTTCAGGGTGGTTCCCGGTCCCGAGGCGCCGCTGATGCGGCCGGCATTGTAGCTGTTGACCACCATGGAGCCGTAACCGGCGATACCGCCCACATCGAGGGAATCAACCTTTCCCGTTGATGAAACAGAAACGGAACCGGTGTTGTACGTATTAACGCATCCCGAGATTCCTTCCCAGCGGTAGGATTCGCCGAAGCCTCTTCCCAGAATATTGCCGCCGATGATGCCGCCGACGTGGATGGCCTTTCCTGTCCTTACGGTTACGTCGATCGTTCCTTTGTTATAGATATACCCGGTTTCGGCGTTTTTAGGTTTTCCGACAAATTTCGGAAATGTCACGCCATATCCCAGCACGCCGCCGATATAGGCGTTTTTGATATCGCCGGTGGCGGTAAGGGTCACTTTGCCGTCATTATAAAGGTCCGCCGATTCGCTGACACTATGCTCGTCGGCTTGCATGCCGGCGATGCCGCCGATGCTCAGGTTTTCGCCGGAGGCTTTGACGGTGATGGTGCCGGTGTTATAACTGCCGGAGATTTTTTTGTGTGGTTTCGCGCATACACCGCCGACCGTAAGCGCTCCCGGTCTGGTAATACGCTGACGGTTTTTTGCACGCGCATCAAGAACATTTCCCACAAATACAATGGGGCCGCGGTTATAGGAATTGGATATCCAGTTGCCCCCGGCCGCCAGACCGCCCACATCGGCATCTCCCTCTCCTTTCACCGTAATGGTCGCCTCGCTGAAACAGTTATCCATCACATCTACTTCAATGGCAATTGCCGCCGCGTACACTCTATAGAGGTAATCTTTTCTGATGCTGTTATAGGCGATGACGGATCTTTTGCCGATGCCGAGATTCTTTATGACCGAGGCGCCGCCAAAAAGGGCCAGATGCATTTCCACCGTGCCGTCGGCATCATCGAAGGCCGGCTCGGTTGTCTTGTCGGTGATGCGCAAATTGTCGATCACATGCCCGCCCCCGTCAAAACTGACCCATGTAGCCGTTATGGTAGGAAACTCAAACTTTGAACCATTCATGTCCAGGTCCGCCATGAGTTTCACAAAATTGCCCTTAAACGACCATGTAAGTCCGTTGAGCCCGTTTTGCTTGCCCAATGCGTCCAGATCCTCTTTGCCTTTTGCGAGCCAGGCAAAATAAGCCAGCTTCCCGGCCGTATCAATGATAAACGGATTGCTCTCGCTGTTGTTTTTCGTTGGATCAAGAAGTTTGAACTGATATTTCTTCCCATCCCATTTTTTTCCATCCGCAGCGACAACAGGGGAAACACTGATCAGAAGTAGTGCAAATATAATGCTAAGGAATACTGCGCAGTGTCGTAATATAGAATGTTTCATTAATGATCTCCGATTCTTAACAATTTAATGGGGCTGAGAAATTTTTGATAAGATATTGCTTCTGTATGGTCGGACTATAGGAATATCGGCCTTGTATGTCAAGGGAATAGGCCGCATATGGAGGGGTGAGATAATTTAAGGGACGTAAAGCGTTGAACCGCTCATTGTGGACGATGAAACTTCCTTATTTTTCTTTTTCCAAGCGGTAGATCCACTTGAGAATCAGTGGTCTTGAACTTAAAGCATGCGAAAGAGGCAGGATCATTTCACGGTCAACAGCCAGCCAACTGAAATCAGGTTTGATGATCCTGAGTTTACCGTCCATGGGTGGCTGACCCCATTCGGTATGTTTATAGCTGACAAAGAGCATGACATCATAGAAGCCCTCGGATTCACCCAGCACATAGCCGAGCCGGAAGGCCTCCGGGGTGATCCGGTTAATCTCCATAATCTGACTGGCATAATCCTTATCGAGCTGAATAATGGCATAGCGCGCCACACCTTTTTCCGAATAGCGGGTTAGGGTTCTGGTTTCGGAGCTGGAGACATAGACCGTGGTCAGGCCGGGTATCTGCTTAAGGTATTGGGCCGCGATCAGGGCCGCGGTACGCCTGCCTCCAGTGGCCTGATGGTGCCAGCCGTAGTATTCAAAGAGCTTTTCCTGGAGTAAGCCGGCCGTGCGTTCGCCCTTTTCGTACAGGGTTTTGGAAATATAGCGCATCTCCTTGCCCAGGTTTTCGGCTGCTTCGGCAATGGGCCAGTCAATCTTGACATGGAAGTGCGAGAGCGCATAGCGGTTCTGCTTACGATAGCGATCATCGCGCTGGATCAGCAGGCCGTAATCCACATCCAGGAACGTCTCCAGGAGATCGAAAAACGTGTTGCGTTCAAAAAATTTCATCCCGGAATAGAACGGCTTGTTGAGTTGAATGCCGGGGATGAGCGCCAGGGTATCCTTACGGATGCGGTTATCGGCGCTGAAGCGGATATATTTCCGATGCGCCTCGCTGATAGATTCCTCGCAGAAGATAATAATATACGGCAGCGCCAGGGATGATTCCTTGGCGAATTCGCGTTTTTTCGGCCGCATCTCGCGCGGGTCTACATAGGGATAGGCAACGCCTTTATCACGGCATTGTTTGTAGATTTTATCAAAAGTGATGACCTTCAGGCGGCGTTCCAGCTCATCGCGCAGGAAGGCGTAAAAAGAACGGCGGACTATTTCTAGATAACTCAGCTCGAATCTGGATTTTTTCATCGCTCGCGATCCACCCTTCTCAAAAAAATTCGGATGAAGCCGGTCATAAACCGGCTCTGTTTCCAGCGGGCGGTTACCCTCCCGCCGGTGGCGATCATTCATCTTTGATAAGGCCTTGCTTTTGACGTAAGGAGTATAAGCAGCAATAGACTTGTAAGTCAATACAACTGGACATAAAAATGCGGGGGTTTGGCGCCGATGATCAAGAAGGTGTATTTTGAAGTATTACCTTTTGTGCTCTTCAATGCAATTTTCCTTTTCCCTTGACAGAACCCCTCCACCCTTCTATCGTCACAACCATGTAATTTCTCATCCAGAGCAAAAGGATGGACAGCCGTGCCCCGGTGCGGCGGGAAGAGCAGCGAGCATGATAATATGCCATAAAAGAGATGAAAACATCTCCGGAAACACCCCCGGAGATAAACAACGTAGCCGTAGAGCGGCGTTCGGCAGCAAGGGCGGGTTCTGTTTCCGGAGGCTGCTTCTGACTCTGCTTTTGATCCTGCTTTTGCCAGTTTCCTCAATGGCCGCAAACCTTACCTGCAGCCTCCTGCCTGTGCTAATGGAAAGGTTCCTGGCCAATCACTACGCGATGAAGAGCATGACCGGAGAGATCAAGAATCACACCGTCGACCAGATGGCCAAGAGTCTTGACCCCTCCAAAACACTGCTATACGAGTCTGATTTGGAAAGGCTTAAGCCGCTTCTGCAAGGCGTGTTTGTAAGCATGCAAGCGGGCGACTGTGCCGCGCTTCAGCAGGTTTACGATGTGCTCGTCGCGCGAGCGCGGGAGAACGAGGCCATTGTAAAAAAGATTCTGGGGCCGGACTACCGGCTCGACAAGACGGTGGAGCTTAACATCAACGTGAACAAACGCCCCTATGTGAAGACGGCGGGGGAAAAGTATGAACTCCTGAAAAAGGTTGTACAATTCCAGATCGAAAACGCCCTGCTGGCAGGCATCGACTTGGCGGAGGCTAAGAAGCAGCAGATTCACCGCTACGAGCTGCAGACAATGCGGGTGGTCGAGCGCAATCCTGAAAAGCTCGTTACGAGCATCGCCAAGGCCTTTGCCCAGGCTCTGGATCCGCACACGAGCTACCTGTCCCCTGAAAACTTTGAGGACCTCCTGATTCAGACGCAGCTTTCCCTGGAAGGGATTGGGGCTGCCCTCAGCAGCGACAACGGCTTTACCGTCATTGAGGAGTTGATTCCCGGGGGAGGCGCCGAGCGCTCGGGCCTGCTGAAACCGAAGGACAAGATCATCGCCGTGGCCCAGGAAGAGGGAAAGCCCGTTGACGTCATCGACATGGACCTGCGCGACATTATAAAGATGATCCGCGGCAAAAAAGGCACGCAGGTAACCCTGACAATCCTGCGGCAGGCGGAACGCACTGACCGCTTCGACGTCACTATCATGCGCGATAAGATCGACATCAAGGAGCAGGAGGCCAAGATCACCTACGAGACGCGAACAGTGAACGGCAGGCAGTACCAGTTCGGCGTGATCGATCTTCCTTCCTTCTACGGCGACGAGGAGGGAAATAAGTCCTGCTATGAAGACGTGAAAAGCCTCCTCGCGGAAGCCAGACAGCGGCATGTCGATGGGATCGTGCTGGACCTGTCACGCAACGGAGGAGGCCTGCTTGTGGAGGCGGTGCGCCTTGCCGGCCTGTTTCTTGACAAGGGCGGAATCGTGGCGACTAAAAACAGCCGCGATCAGGTGACTATTCTCGCCAATGGTTCGGCCGCAGCGGGAAGGGAAGGCAACAAGCGCAAAGTGATTACGTTCCCCGCGGAAAATCTTAGCGCGCTCTATACGGGTCCCCTCGTTGTGCTTACGAGCCGCATGAGTGCATCTGCGAGCGAGATTGTGGCGGGCGCGCTCAAAGACTACCATCGCGCTGTGATCGTGGGGTCGGATCATACCTTCGGCAAGGGATCCGTGCAGGAACTAACACCCCTGCCCTGGGGTCTGGGCGGCATGAAAGTCACCACGGAGCTGTACTTTCTTCCCGGTGGCAAGTCCACGCAGAAGATGGGCGTAGAAGCGAATGTGCGGCTGCCTATCTGGTTCATTCTCGAAGATATAGCTGAAATGGAGTTGGATTACCCGCTTCCGGTTCAAGCGATCACACCCTTCCGTAGCGCGGGAAACACTAAGCCGCTCTGGAAACCTTTGGAGCAGCCCATGCTCGCGGAGCTGGCAGCAAGGTCCAAGGTCCGGGTCGATAAAGACGCGAAGTTCGCCGAGATCATCAAGAACAACAAACAGGCAGCCGGCAAGAAGGGCGTAATACGGCTTACCGACTTACGCAAGGATATGGAGAAGGAAAGCGGCGACAAGAAAAAGGAGACGCCTGCCGAGCTAAAGAAGAAAGCGCAGGACCAGTATGCTCCTTTCGTGAACGAGAGCGTAAACGTACTACTTGACATGGTGACGCTGAAGTCATCCCTGCGCATTCCAAACCGCATTCAATGATCTGGGCAATCAACCGAAATTACCGCTTTATATTTGCACTAAATAGGTGCGGTGGGATAAATTATCAGGCATCTATTTCCGGAATAAAATAGTTTGTCATTAAAGACCTAATGCTGTATTATTAACGCACTTTCGACCAGATGTCTCCGGATGGCATTAAAGATCTTTATTTCACTTTTTGAATGAGGGAAAAATATGTCTGTTTTCTTCAATAAGCTTTTGAAAAAGATATCCCGAAAAAAGATCGTCAGGGAAGATGGCTTGGAAAAAAGACTGCCCATGAGCGGCCAGGGATCAATGACTTATCCGGGGGGCATGAAATACACAGGGGAATGGAAGGAGGGCCGCTGGGAAGGTCAAGGCGTCCTCACCTATCCAGGGGGCATAACCTATACGGGCGAGTGGAAAGACAACAAAATGGATGGTCAGGGAAGCGTGACCTATCCCGATGGCGCCATGTACGTCGGCCAGTTTCAAAGCGGGGAATATAGCGGTCATGGAACCATGACCTTTTCCAATGGTAAAACTTATGTCGGGGCCTGGAAGGACGGTGAACAGCACGGTCAGGGAAGCATGACCTTCCCGGACGGAGCAAAATATATCGGCCAATTCAGTCACAACCGTTTTCACGGCCAGGGAACCATCTCGTTTCCTGATGGGCGAACATACGTCGGACAGTTCAAGAACAGCCTTTTCCATGGCCAGGGAACCATGACCGACCGTGACGGACTGCATTACATCGGGGAATGGAAGGAAAATAACATGGACGGCAGCGGGGTTATGACCTACCCGGATGGCCGGACCTACACCGGCCAATTCAAAGATAACCAGTTCAATGGTCAGGGGACGCTGATCGACAAGGATGGGGGGAAATTCGTCGGGCAGTTTCGGGACGGCAAGAAAACGGGCCGGGGGACGCTGGCCAATCCCGACGGGACGCAATATGTGGGAGAGTGGAAAAACAATGTCATGAGCGGTCAGGGAACGGTCCATTTTAGCGACGGACGCGTTTATGCGGGACAATTCCAGGATGACGGCATCAACGGCCAGGGAACCATGACCTACCCGGACGGCCGGAAATATACCGGTCAATTCCGGGACGGATTAATGGAAGGACAGGGGTCGGCGACCTTCGCCAACGGCAAGGAATACAGCGGTCAGTGGAAAAATAACACGTTCCACGGTCAGGGAACCATGATTTACCCGGACGGTGGAAAGTATGTAGGCCAGTTTGAAAACGGCATGCTCCATGGACAGGGAACAATGACAAGACCAGACGGGCAGTATACCGGTCAGTTCAAACTCGGGAAGAAACACGGACACGGTACGGTCAGCTTTACCAACGGATCAAAGTATGTCGGTCAATTCCGGGATAACGAGTATCATGGTCAAGGGACCATGACCAGCCATAGCGGAGAAAAGTTTGTCGGAGAATGGCAGGACGGCAAATTCATGGAGATAACTCCCGATGGCTACTACCCCGATCTGAAGAATGGTTCAAACTCCGGTTCAACAATCCCGGCTGATGAACTCAAAGTTGTGGGGGGACGCCGTTAAATCTTGAAGGGCCGGTCATTCGCGGGCCTTGTGATAGCCGGCGGCGATGGCTTCCTTCTCGGAACGAAAAACTACCCGGTGATATGCCTTGATCTGATCGTAATATTTCATTCCCGGCAAATGATACCGCTTCGAATCACGATTCCCGACAACCTTGACGTTCTTTGCCTGGGATAGCAGTTTCCTTTCCATAACGAAGTGGCCGGGATGGCTGTTGGCAGCAGGGGCATTTTTCTGTGCTCGATCTGTCCTGCCCACGTCGGGCTCCGGCGGGAGGGCTTTTCTCTCAGGCGGAACAGTCTTATGCTCCGCCTCGGCCGGCGGCAAAGGTTCCGGCGGCGTAATGTCCTGCTTCGAATCGGGCAGATAAACAAAAAGGACAAAGCCAACAATAATAACCATGACAACAAGGGGCAACCGGATACTGATTTTCGGGATAACTACGGAGGGTATCCCTTTGCCCTTAAGTCGGATCGATTTTTTTGGGGAAGGTTCGGCATCTGCAAAATGCGATAATGTCGGAACTCGTTTCACCCCGCCATAGAGCTTCCACTGCAATCCAAAGCGCCGCAAAACATCTTTCTGGTTCAGATCCAGATAAGCGGCGTAGTGTTTGACCAGCCATTCGGCCTGGGAACTATTGCTGAAGGCGTCGAAATCGTCATTTTCCAGGGCATTAAAGAGGGATTCCGCCATATCTGCCGCCAGGGCCATTTCCTGGATAGACACAAGGTGCAATTCTCTCACACGCTTAAGAAATTGTCCCAGTGTTTCTCGGTCCTGATTCATCTTCTATTCTCTATATTCTTCATTATGACCTTCCGCAGGAATTGTCCTGTCAGCGATGATTCTGTAAGGGCCACCGCCTCCGGGGTGCCGGAAGCGACAATCATGCCCCCGCCGGGACCGCCTTCGGGCCCCAGATCAATTATATAGTCGGCAGACTTGATGACATCGAGATTGTGCTCGATGACAATAACGGTGTTTCCCATGTCCACAAGGCGCATGAGCACGGTCAGGAGCTTCTGGATGTCTTCAAAGTGCAGGCCGATGGTCGGTTCGTCAAGGATATACAGGGTGTTGCTGTTCGCCCTTTTCCCCAGCTCCCGGGACAGCTTGATCCGCTGGGCCTCGCCTCCGGAAAGGGTGGTCGCGGATTGACCGAGGCGAATGTAACCAAGGCCGACATCCGCCAGGAGTTTGAGCTTCTGACGAATCGCCGGGATGTTCTCAAAGAATAACAGTCCCTGTTGGACTGTCATGTCCAGGACATCGGAGACATTCTTTTCCTTATAAAATATATCGAGGGTATCCTGGTTGAAACGGCGGCCCCGACAGACATCGCAGGTTACATAGACGTCGGGCAGAAAATGCATCTCGATTTTGATTAGACCGTTGCCCTCGCAGGCCTCGCACCGCCCGCCCTTAACATTGAAGCTAAAGCGGCCGGGCCGGTAGCCACGGATGCGGGAATCGGCAAGACCTGCAAAAAGTTCGCGGATATGGACGAAAATGCCCGTATAAGTGACGGGATTGGAGCGGGGCGTCCGGCCGATCGGCTGCTGATTCATGAGAATAACCCGCTCAATGCCGCCAAGATCCACTATTTTTCTGATCTTTCCAATGCTGCCCCTTTGCCGGTTGATACGGTGGGCAATGGCTTTGTAGAGGGTCTCGATAATCATCGTGCTCTTTCCCGAGCCTGACACACCCGTTACGGCGGTGAAAATGCCGACCGGCACACGGATATCGATGTCTTTCAGGTTGTGCGCGTGGGCCCCTTCGATGAGGATGTACCGGCTGTTCGGCGCCCTTCTCCCTTCCGGGACGGGGATCGATTTCCGGCCGGAGAGATACTGGCCCGTAAGGGAATGGCTGTCCCGGCAAATCTCCTGCGGGCTGCCCTGAAACACCACCTCTCCCCCATCGAAACCCGCCCCCGGTCCCATATCAATGATTTGATTAGAGGCCATCATCATATCCGCGTCATGTTCGACAACGAGGACCGTGTTGCCTAAATCCCGCAGTTTTTGCAGGGTGGCGATCAGTCGTACATTGTCCCGCTGGTGAAGGCCCACGGTCGGTTCATCGAGGACGTAAAGGACACCGACCAGTCCGGAGCCGATCTGGGTAGCCAGGCGAATCCGTTGTCCCTCGCCCCCGGAAAGAGTCCCTGATGAACGGTCCAGGCTCAGGTAATCCATGCCCACATCGAGAAGAAAGTGCAGCCGCTCCCGAATCTCCTTGAGAATCCGCTCGGCTATTTGTGCCTCCTTGTCGCTGAGGGGAAGATCATAAAAGAAGTTAAAGGCCTCCCGAATAGAAAACCGGCAGACATCATCAATATTCTTACCCGCGACGGTAACGGCCAGCGTTTCTTTTTTCAGTCTGGCTCCATGACAGACGGGACATTCCCGCATGTTGATGTACCGGGATAGATCCATCCGGACGGCATTGGACTGCGTTTCCAGATAGCGCCGGTTCAGTTCATTAAGGACGCCCTCGAAAGTCCGGGCATAGAAATACCGACGACCGCCCCGGTCGGTGTAAAACCGGATCTTCTCTTTCCCCGATCCGTACAGCAGTACCTTCTGAACCGGTGGAGACAGTTCGACAAAGGGGGTATTGAGATCGAAGCCGTAATGCTCGGCAAGAACATCAAGCATCTGATGATAATTCAGTGAGTTGCGACCGGCCCAAGGGACGATGGCCCCTTCCCGAATCGACAGACCGGGATCGGGAACGACGAGGCTGTCGTCAAAAAACATTTTACTTCCCAACCCATCGCACTCCGAACAGGCCCCGTAAGGACTATTAAAGGAGAACATTCGCGGGGCAAGATCGGGAACGCTGATTCCGCAATCCGGGCAGGCATATTTTTCGCTGAAGAGCAGCTCGTCTCTCCCCGCCGCCTGAACACAGACCAGGCCTTCGGAGAGGCGAGACGCCGTCTCCAGAGAATCCCTAAGGCGTTTTCTGATCCCCTCCCTGACGAGCAGGCGATCTACCAGCACCTCTATGTCATGCCGTTTCTGCTTGTCCAAAACAATGTCATCGGTTAATTCCCTGATCTCCCCATCTACCCGGATACGGACGAACCCGTCCTTCAGAAGTTTCTTTAATTCCTTATGAAATTCCCCCTTCTTTCCCCTCACGATCGGGGCCAGGATGTTAAACTTTGTTTTCTCCGGAAAAGCGAGGATGGCATCGACCATCATATCGATGGTCTGGGAACGGATTTCCCTTCCGCACTGATAGCAATGGGGAATCCCGATCCGGGCATACAGCAGGCGCAGATAGTCATAAATTTCCGTGACCGTGCCAACGGTGGAACGGGGGTTATGGCTCGCCGTCCGCTGCTCGATGGCAATCGCCGGGGAGAGTCCTTCGATGGATTCTACGTCCGGCTTGTCCATCTGACCGATAAATTGACGGGCGTAGGCGGAAAGAGACTCCACATAGCGCCGCTGGCCCTCGGCGTAAATGGTGTCAAAGGCCAAGGAGGATTTCCCGGACCCGCTCACACCGGTAATCACCACCAGTTGGTCCCGGGGAATATCGATATTTATATGTTTGAGATTATGCTGGGAAGCGCCCTTAATCCGGATAAAATCCATATATCTCAGAGCTTGATATCGACGAGCGACTTGCCGCGAAGATCGGCAACCCACTGGTCAAATTTCTTGGCCGCCTTTTCATCTTCCAGTTTCCTCTGGATTTCCTGACGGACCTCAGTGATGGGTTTCAAGCCGGCCCCGCGTTTGTCGACAACCTGAATAATATAGAATCCCTGGGAAGATTCAATGACCGGGCTGACTTCACCGATGTCCATGTTCAGGGCAACCTTTTCCACTTCAGGCAGCATGTGTCCCTTTTCCACATATCCGATGTCGCCGCCGGCGGCAACTGCGGGCCCCTGGGAGAATTTGGCCGCAAGAGCCTCAAAAGGCTCGCCGTTTTTGATCCTCTTAAGGATACTTTCGGCAAGTTCCCGTGCCCGTGCCCGGATAGCCGGGTCCGTCCCTAGGGGGACCGGGAGGAGGATCTGCTTGATCCGTATCGCCTCTTTGCCCTCATATTCATCGCGGTGCTGCCGGTAATAATCGCCGATTTCGTCATCGGTGACGACAATCTTGGCGCGAATCTCCCGGCGAACGAGCTGCTGCCTCTGCAGTTGCTCCTTGAGTTCCTGTTTATAACCATCAAAGGTCACGCCGTCTTTACTCAGTGCTTGCAGGAGGTCCGACATCTCCATTTTTCTGCTCTTCAGCATATCCCTGATGACGCCCATGACTTCATCGTCCTTGACGGTAATGCCTGATTTTTTTGCTTCCTGCTCGATGAGCTTGTTATCAATCATTCTGTTCAGGATCGTTGTTCTCCCCTCGGCAACAACCTTGTCTCTGTCTTTACCCGTGAGGTTCGCTTCAATCCTCTTCATATAGGGTTCGAAGGCGTTGTTCAGTTCCGAGAGGGTGATAACGTCATCATTCACAATAGCAACAATCCGATCTACAACTTCTCCGGAAGCCGGGATAACCGCCCCTATCATCAGCATCCCCATGGCCATAGCCAGGCAAATCTTTTTCATAACATCCCCCGTCTAGAAATGGTCTCGTTTTTCAGTTTGAGACGTTTACCATGATCAAGTTTTTTTTACCATACCTAAGGATCTGTCACGGAATTAGTTTGAGACACCATAAGAATCAAACATATTTTTGTCAACGAAGCATCCGGACTTTTTTACGAAGCCGTCAAGATTGGCGTCGGGAATTACCGTCTTGCAAGGACCGCAGTAGATCCCTTATGGCCGCCGTTATCTTCATCCCCGTCAAACCAGGCAGGGGGACAATGAGCTTGAAGTCCGGGGTAAGTTTCACCCCTTTGCCCACCGTCCGGGACAGGACGAGAATCCTGGCGGGATCGATGGGGCTGTCCGGCTGAAAAACAACGACCAGTTGCTTCCCATCGTAACCCATTTTCTTGCCTTTTAGTTCTTTGAGGAGATTTCGGATCCGGATAACTTCCATAAGATTGTCGATTTCTTCCGGAACGTAACCGTAACAATCCAGGAGTTCCGCCCGGATCTCGGCAAGGTCCTCTTCACCGGCGGCAAGGGATACCCGTTTATAGGTCACCAGCCGCCGCTGTTCATCGGGCATGTAACCGGAGGGGATCATGGCCGGTATCCCCAGATTGATCTCCGGTTTGACTTCTTCGTTCATGACCGGCTCGCCCTTGAGCTCCCGGACCGTTTTCTCCATAAGTTCCGTATAAAGCTCATAACCCACCGCCGAGACATGACCGGACTGGGAAACGCCCAGGAGGCTGCCGCCCCCGCGAATTTCTAGATCATTGGAGGCGATCCGGAATCCCGATCCGGGGTCAGAAAATTCCATAATCACCTGCAGGCGTTTCTGGGCATCCCGGGAAAGCATGGCCCCTTTGGGAACGAGGAGATAGGCCCGGGCTTCCTCCTTCGCCCGGCCCACCCGGCCCCGGATCTGGTAGAGCTGGGCGAGGCCGAAGCGGTCGGCCCGATTGACGATCATCGTATTGGCGGAAGGAATATCCACCCCCGAACCGATGATGGTCGTGCAGACCAGGACATTGACCTCCTTCTGGATAAAGCGCACCATCGTCGCCTCGATCTCCGCGGACTTCATCTGCCCGTGGAGAACCCCCACCCGGGCCCGGGGGACCAGCTTTTCGATGAATCTGGCCATCGAGTAAATGGAGCGGACCCGGTCATGGAGAAAGAAGACCTGGCCCTGCCGGTCCAGTTCCCCGTGGATCGCCTCTTTGATAATATCCTCGTTGAACTCGATGACATAAGTTTTTATCGGCTGGCGGTCTTCCGGAGGGGTGTTGATAATAGACAAATCGCGAATGCCGACGAGGGAGAGATGGAGGGTCCGGGGAATCGGCGTCGCCGTCAGGGTCAGGACGTCGACAAGGGTCCGGAGCTTCTTGAGTTTTTCCTTGTGAGTCACGCCGAAGCGCTGTTCCTCATCGATAACGACCAGCCCCAGGTCCTTGAACTTAATATCTTTCTGGAGAAGCCGGTGGGTCCCGACGACGATATCCACGGTTCCCCTGTTGATTCCTTCCACGATCTTTGCCTGCTCGGCCTTGGTTCGGAAACGGTTGAGGACCTCCACCCGGACGGGATAATCACGGAAACGCCGGGAAAAGGTCTGGTAGTGCTGTTCCGCCAGGATCGTCGTCGGCACGAGGATCACGACCTGCTTTGACTCCATGACGGCCCGGAACGAGGCCCGGAGCGCCACTTCCGTTTTCCCGAAGCCGGCGTCGCCGCAAATCAGGCGATCCATGGGCTTGGTCCGGCTCATGTCGAGATGGATGTCTTCAATCGCCCGGGCCTGGTCCGGGGTTTCCTCGTATTCGAAGACGGCGCAGAATTCATTATAAAGCCGATCCGGCGGTGAAAAGGACTGGCGGTCCATGACCTCCCGGGCGGCATAGACGGCCATCAGCTCCTCCGCCACATCGCGAATGGACTTTTTCACCCGCTCCTTGACCGTCTCCCAGGAAGTTCCGCCCAGCTTGTCTATCCTCGGCGCCCCCCCTTCGGGGCCTAAATAGCGCTGGATCTGATCCAGACGATCCACGGGAATATAAAGCTTGTCCTGATCGAGGTATTCAATGAGGAGGAAGTCATTCTCGATACTTTCCACGGCAATCTTCTGAAGACCGCGGTACAGGCCGATGCCGTGTTCCTTGTGGACGACGTAGTCCCCTTCCTTGAGTTCCCCGAAGGATTTAAGGAAGTAGCCCTCCCTCGCAGGCCGCGCCCGCCGGATGGCGATCTTCTGCCCGTAGATCTCCTCGTCGGAAATCAGGACGAGGCGCAGGGCCTCGTAGACAAACCCGCCGGAGACCCTGCCTTCACAGATGCCGAGCAAGCCCTGACCCGCTGACGGAGAAAAAACCTCCAAAAAAGGCTGATCTCCGGGGAGGACATTACAGGGCAGCCGATATGATTCGCAGAGTTGTACCATGCGTTGCCGGCCTTCGGGCCCGCTGCAGAGGAAAAATACCTGATAAGCGTCCCGTATCCATTCTCTGATCCGCTCGGCAAGGGGGAAAAGAATCTCTCCTGCTTCATCCTGCACCTGAAGTCCCGATTTGACTCCCGTATCGCTCGATATATGAAAGGCCACGCCATCGGGGTGAATGCCGAGGGCCAGGTTATCAAAATGAAGGCTCTGGTAGCCTGCCGGAGAATCGGGGAGAACGTCGCCCGTCCAATAGTGGGCCTCCCTTTCCAGATAAAACCTTTCCTCCTGATGGGCTTTCATGAGGAGCCGGTCGATCTCGTTCTCGAGACCCTCCCGGGAATGTCCAATCGCCATGGTATCGTCAAAGATCAGCAATCCCTCGGGTGAGAAGTAATCCAGGAGAAAGCCGGGGTGCTCCCCGTCATCGTAGAAGAGAGGGAGGAGCAAGGGGTTGATGGACATGGTCAGGCCGTTGGCCATCCGCTCCACCAGCCGGTCCTTCATCAGGCGCGGCAGCCCCAGGTCGTTGGCCCGGGCCTTGATGTGCTGGATCCCGAGGTTTTGACGTTCCGCGGTCATGATGATTTCCCTTGCCGGCGTCAACAGAAATTCGACCACCTCCATTTTTGAGCGCTGGGATACGGGGTCGAATTGCCGGATGGATTCGATTTCGTCGCCGATAAACTCCAAACGCAACGGGTGCGCGGCCGTCGGGGGGAAGAGATCGACAACATGGCCGCGAACGGCGAATTCCCCCTTCCCTTCCACAAGGGAAACGCGGTGGTAGCCGCCTTGGAGAAGGTGGAGAAGCCATTCGTCCCGGTCGATGAAATCTCCCATCGCGACCGAACGGATATAAGCGGTGACCGTCTTTTTAGGAGGTATTTTCTGGAGGAGGGCCTTCACGGGGGCAACGGCCATAACGGGTTCCTCGGCCAGGAGGCGGCAGAGAACCTCGCTTCGTGACAATTCCACCTCCCGCTGCCAGGCGAAGAGGTCCGTCGAGACGACCTCCCAGGGAGAATAGAGAAAAACCTTCCCGGCCCCGGCAAAAAAGGACAGATCGCGGCAGCATTGCTTCGCTTCCTTCTCCGTCGGAGTGATGATCAACAGGGGTCGGGGAGTTTGCCGGTGCAGGAGGGCCATCAAAAGAGGCTTCGCCGCCCCTTCCACGCCATGGACGGAAATGGATTTATCCCCGCGGCCGATCCGTCCCTGCAGGTCTGCCAAGGCCGGATCGGGACTTTTTATCGCCTGCCGTATAATCTTTTTCATTTCAGGAAATCAAGACAGCTCCAGCATTCTGTCGAGGGACCGTTTTGCGGGAATCCTCACTGCTTCCGGAACCTTGACGACATACTTCATCTCAGTCAGAGCGGCCAGGATATCTGCGAGGGTGGTACGTTTCATGTCTTCACAGCGCATACTTTCCGAGGCCGGGATAAAGACCTTTTCCGGGTAGCGGCTTTGGAGTTGGCAGAAGATGCCCCTCTCCGTGCCGACGATCAATTTGCGGACCTGAGGTTCCCCGGCGTAACCGAGAATGGCGGTGGTGCTGCCGACAAAGTCGGCAAGGGCCAGGACCGCGAGGGTGCATTCGGGATGGGCGGCAAAGACGGCGTCGGGATGGGCGGCCTTGACACGGCTGACTTGCGCTGCCGTCAGGTGATGATGGATGGGGCAAAATCCTTCCCAGGGAATGATCGTCTTTTTTGTCCCCTTTGCGACATAGCGGGCCAGATTGCCGTCGGGAATCATCAGGACCGGTCCCTCCCCCGGAAGCGATTGAACCACTTTCAGGGCGTTGGCGGAGGTACAGCAGATATCGCTGTGGGCCTTGATCTCCGCTGAGGAATTGATGTATGTGACTACCGTGGCGTCGGGATATTGCCCCTTTGCCGCCAGAAGCTGCTCCACCGTTATCATGTCGGCAAGGGGACAGCCGGCATCGGCCCGGGGCAGGAGCACCGTTTTCTCCGGAGCAAGGATGGAAGCGCTCTCCGCCATAAAATGGACCCCGGCAAAGACAATCACTGCGGCCTTCGTTTTGGCCGCCTCCATGCTCAAACCCAGGGAATCTCCCAGATAATCGGCAATTTCCTGCACTTCATCCCGCTGATAGTAATGGGCAAGGAGGATTGCCTTTTTTTCTGCGAGGAGTTTGCGGATCTTACCCTGGATCTCTTTTTTGTCCATATGCACGGCCCCGATTATTGTTTTGTATGCCAAGGTGGTCTACCTATAATATAAACGGCTTTTCTTCAAGGGCAAACATGGGTAATGGTTGACAAGACCTCCCTTTTCATATAGTTTCTCCGTCATGATCCGTGTTGATGAAGCCCTGAAGACCATTCTCGCTGCCGTCACCCCGCTGCCCGTGGAGAAAGTGAACATCCTGGAGGCCCTGGGACGGGTTATAGGCGAGGATATCGTCGCTCCCCGTCACCTGCCGCCGACAAACAATTCCTCCATGGACGGTTACGCTGTCCGCGCTCGCGATACGGAAGGGGCAAAAAGTACGAGTCCCGTAATTCTGAACGTCATTGAGGATATACCGGCAGGGTCGGTCCCCCAAAAGGCCCTGGCCGCGGGTCAGGCCTCCCGGATCATGACCGGCGCCCCCCTTCCGGAAGGGGCCGACGCCGTTGTCCGCATGGAGGACACCCAACCGGACGGCCGTCAGGTCCATATCCATGTCGAAGCCAGGCCGGGATTGGACATTCGCCTTGCCGGCGAGGATGTCCGGGAGGGCGAAACGGTTATCTTCAGCGGGTCTGTCATCCGTCCGGCGGAAGTGGGAATGCTGGCCGCCGTGGGACGCTCCTTCGTCTCCGTCTATCAGCGACCGGTGGTGGCAATCCTGGCCACGGGCGACGAGCTCGTCGATATCGACGAACCGCCCTCTTCCTGGAAGATTATCAGCAGCAACAGCTACGCCACCGCCGCTCAGGTCATGGAAAGCGGCGCCACGGTCCTGCAATTGGGAATCGTAAGAGACCGGCGGGAAAACCTGATCGAGAAGTTCCGGGCGGCTACCCGTGCAGATCTGATCATCTCCTCGGGCGGTGTCTCCGTCGGAGACTACGACCTCGTCAAGGACATTATGAAAGAAGTGGGGAATGCCATGCAATTCTGGCAGGTGGCGATGCGTCCCGGCAAACCTCTGGCCTTCGGGTCCATTCAGGGCGTTCCGGTCTTCGGACTGCCGGGAAATCCTGTTTCTTCCATGATTTCCTTTGAGCAGTTCGTCCGTCCTTCCATCCTGAAGATGATGGGTCATAAGAATCTTTACCGGAAAATGATCCGGGCCACCCTGGAAGAGAATCTTGCCAAAAGAGAGGGGTTGCGCTATTTTATGCGCGGGCAGGTCCGTTGGGAAGGCGGGCGCTATTACGTTAGTTCAACGGGGGAACAGGGATCGGGGATACTGAAATCCATGGTCCGGGCCAATGGGCTTATCGTCCTTCCGGAACAGGGGACATCGTTTCTGAAAGGCGGGGAAGTACTGGTGCAGTTGCTGGACAGATCGATGGAGCAGAACGATCTTCCCGATTATGTTTAGTAAATCAAGGCTCTTAATGCATCTTAAAATTGAGCCGGAAGTATAATCAGACATTGTTCTTCAGCGCGGAAGTGCCAAGGTCACTGGTGGGCCTCCCAGACTTCAAATCTGGTGTGGGGCGCTAAAACCGTCCCAGGTGGGTTCGATTCCCATGCACTTCCGCCATTTTATTCGTAAATTTCGATTTTTATCGAGACAATTCCTTTAACCTATCTTTAACCTTCTTTAACTTGCCGATTTTAGCGCCCAACGCCAGATATGAAGCATGTGGTGGGCAAAAAGTACGTGTAGCTTCCTGAAAGCGAGCATCCAATAATATTGACTTAGATGCAACCTTTCGAACGGTATTCAATATCTGATGAACTTTCCTTTTGACAGCTAATAGAATATCCAGTAAATTTTAGAGAGATCAATCAACTAAACAAATACTGTCCATTATTGTTTCCACCATGCGCTGTTGATAATAACATTGGAGCATTTCGATGCAAGATCCATCCAGAAAGAATCAAGAACTGCTTGATGAGAATCACGCCTTAAAACAGAGAATTAAGGAACTGGAGCATTCGGAAGCAGAGCGCAAGCGGGCTGAGGAGGCACTGCAAGCGAGTGAGAATCGATTGCGTGAGATAACAACTCAGATTCCCGGCGTGGTCTACCAATATTATGTCATGCCAAATGGAGCTACGGGATTTTATTATATTAGCGATAAGTCGGAACAGGTCATTGGACTGAAACCTGACTTAGAGGGGTACTTCGAACGTTTCTCAGCGATAGTTATTCCAGAACATAGGGATAGTTTTATAAAATCAATTGAGAAGTCAGTTAAGGAATTAAGTGAATGGAAATACGAAGGGATGCTCCAAAAGCCTTCAGGTGAGATAATCTGGTTTTCTGGTAATTCCACTCCATCACTACGGGAAGATGAAATTGTTTTTAATGGGATAGTGATAGACATTTCCGCCCGTAAGCGTGCTGAGGAGACGCTGCAATTGTCTGAGGAGAGGTTTCGACTCCTAGTAAAGAACTCCTCCGACATCACGGGAATCGTTGATCCAGACGGCAAACAGCGTTATGTCAGCGATACGGCGGAGAGAATAACGGGATTCACCGCCAGTGAGTTGGCATCCAAGAACATTTCCGAAGTCATTCACCCGGATGACCTTCTCGGGGCTTTAGAAGCATTCCAAGGCTGCCTGGCCCATCCCGACAAGCTCCTGAGAGCAGAATACCGTCATATTCACAAGACAAAAGGTTGGGTTTATGTTGAAGCTATCGGCCAGAACTTCATCGACGACCCGAATATACGCGGAGTTATTACGAATGTCCGCGACATCACAAACCGAAAGAAGGCTGAGGACGCTTTAAAACTCTCGGAGATCACCTACCGCGAGATATTCAACACGATCAACGACTGCATATGGGTCCACGATATTGAAACCGGGAAGTTTCTCGACATTAACAATAAGGTAACAGAGATGTTCGGCTACTCGTTCAAGGAAGCGATGAATCTGAACTTAGAGGACATTTCCTCGGGCGTTCCTCCGTACACACAGGAGACAGCCATGGAACTGTTTAGAAAGGCTTCAGACGGAGATCCCCAGCTTTTCGAGTGGCACTGCAAGCACAAGGATGGTCATCTCTTCTGGACGGAAGTCAACCTGAAACGGGGATCCATAGCCGGCAAAGAACGCATCTTGGCTATCAAGCGAGACATCACCGAACGCAAACGGGCGGAAGAACGGCTGCGACAGGCGCACGATAAACTGGAGCAGCGTGTGGCTGAGCGGACAGAGGAGTTGAGGCAGACCAATGAGAAGCTACTGATGGACATCACTGAGCGCAAGCGGATAGAAGAGGCGCTGCAGGAAAGTGAAGAGCGTTACAAATCAATTGTGGGAAGCGTGAAACTTGGAATTACCCTGATCGATAAGAATCATAAGATCATAATGACGAATAAATATTTTGCCGAGCTCTTCAACAAGCCTGAAGCTTATTTTATCGGTAAATATTGTTTTATGGAGTCTGAGAAACGCGACGCAATTTGTCCGCATTGCCCCGGGATGTTGTCTATGGCTTCCAGGGAACCTGCGGAAGTTGAAACCGAAGGCATATTGGATGATGGCAGCCGTTTTAATGCTTTAATTCGGACTGTTCCAACTTTTGCATCTGACGGCACGGTCAGCGGATTCATTGAAGTTGTTGAAGACATCACCGAACGCAAGCGAGTGGCTAACGTTCTAGATGAAGAACGCAGGCGACTCCAACAGACCCTTGACGAGATCAGAACATTGCGTGGGATTGTGCCTATCTGTGCAAACTGCAAGAATATCCGCGATGACAAGGGTTACTGGAACCAGGTGGAGAAGTATGTCAGTGAACACTCTGAAGCCGAGTTCAGTCATGGTATTTGTCCTGATTGTGCGAAAAAACTTTATCCGGATATTTACCAAGAGAAAAAGATGAATGATTTGCAAAGATCAGTAATTCTCCTTGTTGATGACGAAGAAGACTTCCGCATGATTTTCATCCGGCAAATTAAGCAAATCCTTAAAGATCACGAGTTTGAATTTATTGAAGCAAGTGATGGAGAAGAGGCTTTGGAGTTGCTCAAGGGGGGGGCGAAGCCTTCCATTATTATCCTTGATTATGCGATGCCCAAGATTAACGGGATGGAATTGCTAAGGAGAATAGACAGTGATCATCGCGACTTGTACGATGTTCATCGTATAATGATAAGTGGTTATGCCCAGAAGGAAATAATAAGTGAAGCTCAAAGATTAAGATGCGTCTTCCTTGAAAAGAGCATGGATAATATCTTTTATCACCGGATTTGCCAGCATATGACAAATACACTTGATGATCTTGCACATAATAAATAGGGGGATAAATGAGTAACCCAAAAACAGAATTACAGGTATGATGTCATTTTGACCTTTTCTAAAACTGATCCATATAAAGTAGCATCATTCCTGCAAGAGGGCATCCGGTAGTTTGACATAACAACTAATCCGATAGATGACTTCATCCCGACCACCTCTCTTGAACTTCTCTTTACCTTTCATCATGTAATCTATATCTTCCGGTTATTGCTTGTAGACAACAATCGTCACATTTTATATAATGAAAAAGAAAAGCAGGGGTGTTATAGGACATAATAAAGGGAGGTGACACCGATGAAAAGCTATTCTACGGTTGTTTCCGGCAGGGAGATGAGTAAGTTCGTTAAAATTCCTGATGAATTTCGGGAAACGGAGCTAAAGGTTGTAGTTCGACCCGTACAAAAAAAGAAGGACCGTTTTTCCGGGTTATTCATGAACCCCGTCCGAGTGACGAAGATATCAATTCCCTCCAGAGATGAAATCAATGAACGATAATCGGGTCTTTGTTGACACCAACATCTTCCTTTACGCCGCCCTGGAAGATGATTTTCAACAGGGAAAAAGGACCGGAGCCGTCAATCTGCTTAAGGGCTTTTCCGACAAGATTGTCTATATCAACACCCAGGTCCTCCATGAATTTTATAGCATCATGCTTCGCCACGGCGTAAGCGACGAAGCAATCCACGAACTTCTCAACACAATTATCGGGGAAACGAAGGTCTCCGTAATTAAAGTAAATACGGTCAAGCGATGCTGGGACATGCGACTGAAATACCGATACAACTATTGGGATTGCCTCATTATGGCGTCTGCACTCGAAAATGATTGCGGCATCCTATATACCGAGGATCTTCAGCATGGTCAAATTATCGAGAAATCCCTGATGATCGTCAATCCGTTCGTATCATAAGCCTTCTTTCCCCCTCTCGACCAAACCGACACTAACGGGGTCGGACTAAATCAACTAATATAACATTTAGGCAAGAATGAATTATGCAACGTGATATTATAAGCCTTTATGATCAAGAGTTAGATAGGGTTACTGCATTCATAAAGGCGGTCCATTAACGGGGCACTAACGGGGTCGGATGAGGTAGTGTCAATTTTTTTACGTCTTATGTCTCCAACGCAGACAGGTAGTCTGGGAGTGTTGTCGCGGAGAGGACGTCGCTCAGGGGAGTAAATTGATCCACGAGGGATACGATCATCCCCGGCTTGATGTTCCAGCCGGCAAAGAGTTTTCGAAATCGTCCTATTGCCGCTCCCATCGATGGATGCGGCGTTTTCGTCATCTTGAATTCCACCGGGATTAGTGTCTGGAAGGACTCTTCAATCAACAGTTCGACTTCGAGCTGATTCTGAGTCCGCAAGAAATACAGATTTGGCCGCCGTCCCTGGTGGAAAAACATCTTGACTGTTTCCTGGACACAGAAATTTTCAAAAAGGGCGCCGCTTAGAGGACCCTTTAACAGATGGTCCTCGTCCTTGATACCCGTCAGGTAGCAGACCAGACCGATATCGAGGAAATAAAGCTTTGGTGCTTTGGTGATCCGCTTACCGAGATTGCTGTGATATGGCGGAAGCAAATAAATGATCCGGCCTGCTTCCAGGACGGACAGCCAGCTTTTCACGGTCGGGACACTGACCCCCAGGTCGCGGGAAAAAGTGGAAAGATTCAACACCTGGGCGCACCGCGCTGCCAGGAGCTGGATAAAACGCTGAAAATCCCTAAGATTGCCTATATTATAAAGACTGCGGACATCCCGCTCGAGATAGGTCTGGATATACGAGCCGTACCAGGCCGAAGGGTCGAGCGCCGACGAGACGACAAGCTCCGGGTAGGAGCCCCGGAGCGCGGCGTGAATGAAATCTTGGAGCGCCGTGCGCGAACCGAGAGCCTTGTTCCTCTCCGGGACAGAAAAGGGCAAAAGGTCAAGCAGGGCTATCCGACCGGCCAGGGAATCGCTCAAATCACGGATCATGTTAAACTGCTGGGATCCGGTGAAAACATAAGTCCCCCGCAGGTCCCGGCGGAGGTCGATATTCATTTTTACGTAGGAGAGTAATTGCGGCGCCCGCTGAATTTCGTCGATGATGACCTTTTCCCCTGCCGTATCGAGGAAAAAGCGGGGGTCGGACAGGGCTCGTTCCCTTGTGATGGGATCGTCGAGGGTCAGGTAGGCATAATCGGGAAGTGTGTGCGTGAGGAGTGTCGATTTCCCCGACTGGCGGGGACCGGACACGACGACGCTTGGAAAGGAGGCCAGCCGATCCCGAAGAATCGGTTCAATATTGCGGGAGATGTATCTCATGCCAAGTCCATTAGCAGCTCATCTACGGCCTGTCAAGGCAAATACAAAGTCACGCTTTAAATATGCTTGCATATTTTTTAAATTTCTACTCCCCTAACCGTTTGGAATGATTCATTGGTCTGCATCCGAAGCATTGTATGATATTGGTTATAGGATTTTTTCTGATTTTAGCTTGACTTGCTATGTTTCCGACCATATAGCAAGTGTTAAGACGCTGGTGGTCTGTGGGGCCATGAGTCACATGTGCATCGATGCGACGGTAAGAGCGGCTGCGGACGCCGGATTTAATTGCCTTGTGGCTTATGACGCCTGCGCAACAAGGGATCTGTCCTTTCTTTCCCACATCGTAGTCACGTTAGAAGTTCATGCCGCATTTATGGTGGCTCTGTCAGGGCTCGATGCCCAGGTCCTTTCTTCATCAGCAATTATGGTCAAGATAAAATGACTCGCCGTCCGGATTTGCAGATCTGATTATTCTGATTTCAGAGAATCGCAATCTCTCAGGGGGTTTTACGGATTATTTTCAGTTCCGACGGGGTCAGGTAGAATTCACTGTAGCCGCATTCCGGGCAGGCATAAACATCGAAGCCCGTGGATTTATTTTCCATCTTTACACGTTTTCCGTATTCCCAGGTAGCCAGGCGGATGGCATGAAAAGTGTCCGTGTTTTTTTCATTTAAAACAACCATTTCCAAATCCGGGTGATTGAGGCAGCATGTTTTTTCATTGTTTCGGGGCATAATATCATTCCTCACAAAAGGTTATTGGTACATGCTTATTATCACAAGGCGGGGGCAAAGCAAGAATATTTGTAGAATTACGGGCAAATTCTTGGTAAAATGTCACTTATGAACGGAAGTTGCCCATCGGAACAGGGACACATACCCACGGATCATACCTTATGCAATTGGCACATATCTGAGAAAGACTGACACAGATAGCTTACCGGGAGGTAGCCATGATCGACAGCTTGAAGAACCAGTGTTTTACATTTTACTATCAGGCGATGAGCTGGTATGAGGGTCTGACATATGTGGAACAATTCTTTACCCTCTTTGGCGTTTTTGGGGTGCTTGCCGTTATTATAGCTCTGTACATAGTGAAGAAGGCTGCCAGTTAATCCAATTAATCCAAGGAGGTCATTTCCATGTCAAATCCTGTCATCATCTGCGCCGCCCTCACGGGTGCGGCGACCTTTAAACAAAACAACCCTTCCGTTCCCTATACGATCGGGGAATTCGCCGCTGAAGCCGAAAAATGCTCCCGGGCCGGGGCAGCCATGGTTCATGTCCATGCCCGGACCGACGAAGGCGACTCCACACATGAGATCGACCGGGTCCAGGCCGTTTATGATGCCATCAAAGAACGCTGTCCGGACCTCATCATTTGCCTGTCTTCGGCGGTGGGGGCCTTCAAGACCGCCGAGCAACGTCTGGCCCAGATCGTCGCCGTTAAACCGGAGATGGCATCCCTGAATACCAACACCATGAACTTCAGCATCATCGACCGTAATTCCGGGCAGATATTTTTTGATTATGTCTTTGAGAACACCTTCACCATGCTTCAGGACTTCGGCAAGGCCATGGAAGAAAACCTGATCAAACCGGAACTCGAATGCTACGATATCGGCGGTCTGGACAATACCCTCCTCATCAGCCGGCAAGGGTTTTTTTCCGAACCTATGAATTTCAATTTCGTGTGGGGGGTGGCAGGGGGTCAGAAATTCAGGCCCGATGTCATGATGGCCATGAAAAACGCCCTGCCTCCAAACGCCAACTTCACGACCTGCGCCGTCGGCCCGGAGCAGTTTCCCGCCAATGTCCTGTCCTGTCTTTTGGGGGGGCATATGCGGGTGGGAATGGAGGATAATACCCGCATGCCAAATGGAGACCTGGCCAGGGGAAGTTATGAGCAGGTAGAGTGGGCCGTCCGGGCAGCCTCATCCCTAAACCGCCCACCGGCAACTCCCGGGGAAGCCCGGACCATCCTGGGAATCAGGAAGGGTTGAGAGGTTTCACTACGATCCGGTTCCGACCTCCTGCTTTAGCCTCATAGAGGGCCTGGTCGGCAGCGTAAATTAACATCGCCGCCGTCATACCCCTCCGGGGAACCAGCGTGGCTATCCCGATACTGATAGTTACCCGGGAGGCGGCAGATGAATGGTCGTGGGGAATGGCCAGATCCAGAACACTTGTTCTCATTGCCGCCGCGATAGCATCGGCGCCGTCGCTTGCCGTCATGGGAAGAATCGCGGCAAATTCTTCGCCGCCGTACCTGGCCAAAATATCTGTGGGTCTTTTGAGGATGCCGCTCATGGCCAAGGCAGCCTTTTTCAGACAGTCATCCCCCGCCTGATGCCCGTAATGATCGTTGAAGGCCTTGAAATGGTCAATATCTATCATGACCAGGGAAAGGGGCCGCTTACTGCGCATCGCCCGTTTCCACTCATTGGCGAGGACCTCGTCGAAGCGTCTGCGATTGGGAATGCCCGTAAGTCCATCCAGCAGGCTCAACCTTTGCAAGATCTGGTTTGCCGCCGCGAGTTTCCGGGACATGACGAGCAATTCCTTTTCCCTTTCCCGGCGTTTTTCCATTTCATCCTTGAGGCGCAAGGATGACCGTACCCTGGCAATAAGTTCCAGTTTATCCACCGGTTTGGTGATATAATCCATAGCCCCGGCATCGAAAGCCGACTGGAGGATTCCCTTGTCCGCCAGGGCCGTGATCATGATAATAGGGACATCCTCGAAACGATCATCCTTCTTGATGCGACGACACGCCTCAATTCCATCGATCTCCGGCATAACGATATCCATGACGATAAGATCAATGCCGGCAACCGTTCCATTGGCCCTATCCCTGTCCAGACCGAGGACGGAAAAGGCCTCGGATGCCGATGCCGCCTCTATAACCTTGGCATAACCGGCTTTTCGCAACTGACGGGTAATCAGCACGCGCATCTCTTCCGCATCGTCGACCAGAAGAATGTTACGGTTTCTGTCTTTTTCTACCTTGTCACTCACACCGCAATGCCTCGATAGGGTTGAGTAAAGACGCCTTATAGGCCGGATAAAATCCGAAGAAGATCCCGACCACACCGGAAAACCCGAAGGCCAGGACAACGGACAGAGGGGAAATGATCGTTGTCCAACCGGCAAGCCGGGAAAGGATCTGCGAGGTGACTACGCCCAGAATAATCCCGATTACGCCTCCACTTAGCGAAAGGGTCAGGGCCTCGACGAGGAATTGCATGCGGATGGCCCAGGTCTTCGCCCCCACGGCCATACGGATACCGATTTCTCTGGTTCTTTCTGTAACGGACACGAGCATGATGTTCATGATCCCGATACCTCCGACAAGGAGCGACACTGAGGCAATAGCCCCCAAAAGCAGGGTCATGACCCGCGTGGACTGTTCGGCGACCTGGAGCATCTGGGTCAGGTTCCGGATGGAGAAATCCATTTCTCCTTTAGGATTGATCCGGTGCCGCTGTTTGAGGAGATCAGTGATCTGCCGTTCCGCCCGTTCCATCTCCACGGCGCTTCTTGCCTTGATGAGAATTGTCCGCACCATCCCGGCAAAGGTCGTGCCAATGATCCTTTTTTGCGCCGTAGTCACGGGAACATAGACCAGATCGTCCTGATCCTGGCCGACGATGGATTGCCCTTTTTTTTCGAGGACCCCGATGACGGTGAAAGGAACCTTCTTGATCCGGATGATCTGACCCACGGGATCCATGGAACCGAAGAGATTTTCCACCACTGTCTGTCCTAACAGGGCCACCTTGGCAGCGGCGCGGATATCCTGGTCTGTAAAGGGCCGCCCGGAGACAAGGGCTGCATCCCGGACTTCGAGAATACCGGGCGTGGTTCCCTGAACCCCGGTTGACCAGTTCTGATTTCCATACACGACCTGGGCAACACCGTTGAGCATGGGTGCTACCGCCACCACGGCGGAACATTCCCGTTCAATGGCATAGGCGTCTTCCAGGGTCAGGGTCATCTGGGTGCCGCTGCCCATGCGCAGGCCCCCGGAGGTAACGCTACCCGACATGACAATGAGGAGATTGCTCCCCATTGATGCTACCTGTTCGGAAATTTTCTCGCTGGCCCCTTGCCCCACCGCCAGCATGGCAATAACCGATCCGACTCCAATGATAATCCCCAACATGGTCAGGGAGGACCGCATCTTGTTGACCCAGAGGGCCCGGAAAGCGATTTTTGTCGTGGACCAGACACTTACGACCATGCCCTATGCCCCCTGCTTTATGTCGCTCACTACGACACCGTCGACAAAGCGGATCACCCGCCGGCTGAAGGCGGCGATATCCATCTCGTGGGTCACCAGGATAAGGGTGATATGGGATTCCTGGTTGAGCCTGACAAAGAGATCCATAATTTCCATGCTAGTTTTCGTATCCAGATTACCCGTCGGCTCATCGGCAAAAAGAAGGGGAGCTTCGTTGACCATGGCCCGGGCAATGGCCACCCGTTGCTGCTGTCCCCCGGACAGTTGATTGGGCAGGTGATGTTCCCGCCCCTCCAGCCCCAGCTTCACTAAGGCCTCCCGGGCCCGCTGCCGGCGTTCCCCGGCCGGGGTCCCGCTGTAGAGCATGGGCAGTTCAACATTTTCCTGGGCCGAGGCCCGGGAAAGGAGATTGAATCCCTGAAAGACGAACCCCATCTTCCGGTTCCGGATCTCCGCCAGTTCATCCTTGGAAAAATGACTGACATCGACACCGTCCAGGAGATACCGGCCGGCTGTAACCAGGTCCAGGCAGCCGAGAATGTTCATGAAGGTTGACTTGCCGGAACCGGAAGGACCCATGATGGCGACGAAGTCCCCCCGGCCAATGGTCAGAGTCACTCCATTCAAGGCCGGAACGGTCATCTCTCCCACCTGATAAATCTTGGTGACATCGAGTGTTCTAATCATCCTCGTCTTATCGATTTCGCAATGGTTATAGCCGGATTTAGAGGTAATTGTCCTTTTTTCAAGTCCGACATCTTATCTGATGAAACGGGGCGTTGCCGCGCTGGGATTATCCCGCTTCCTGCTTGGGTCCATCGCCTCGATAATCACCTCCTGACCGGGGCGGAGGGTTCCGTTTACGACCTCGGTATAGCTGCCGTCGCTGATCCCCGCCTGGATAGGTATTTTTTTCGGTTTCTCCTGATCGAGAATCCAAACCTGTTGCCCTTTACCGACGGGGGAATCTTTCTTGCCCGCTGTTTCCGGCATCCGGAACCGCAGGGCGGCGCTCGGGATTCTCAGCACTCCCTTTTTGCTGTCGATTATTATCGACACATTCGCCGTCATTCCCGGCCGCAGCTTCATCTCCGGATTGTGAACACGGACGATGACCTCATAGGTCACCACATTCTGGATAGTCGTCGGTGAATTTCTCACCTCCGACACCTTGCCGTGAAATACCAGTTCAGGAAAAGCATCGACGGTAAATTCTACGGGCTGTCCTACCTGTGCCCGGCCGATATCCGCCTCGTCGACACTAGTTTCCACCTGCATCTTCGTGAGATCTTGGGCGATGTTAAAGAGCGTCGGGGTCTGAAAACTTGCCGCCACGGTCTGACCGATATCGACAGTTCGGGAAATGACCATTCCGTCCACGGGAGAGCGAATGGTCGTATAGGCCAGATCCGTTTGCGCCAACCTCAGGGACGCCCTGGCCTGATCCACCTGGGCTTTGGAAGCGCTCACCTGGGCCTGAGACGTTTCCATATTCGTTCTTGCCGTATCCAGATCGCTCCGGGCGATAAGATTCCGGGCAAAGAGGGTTTCGTTTCTTACCAGGGTCCTTTTGGCATCCTGGAGGGTCGCCTCCGCCTTTTGCAGATTGGCCTGGGAAAGGTAAAGATTGGCTTTTGCCTGCTCAACCTTGGCGGCAAACGTGGCCGGGTCGATCTGCGCAAGGATCTGGCCCTTCTTTACCGGGGAATTGAAGTCAACGTATAATGCCTTGATCATCCCGGATGTCTGGGCGCCGACAATCACCGTAGTGACGGCGTTGACCTTCCCCGTAGCCGTCACGGTCGCCCGGATATTCCCCGTTGAGACCTTATCCGTTCGATATTTGATCCCTTTGTTGCCGCCCCGCATGAGCGCAAAGGCAACCGAGGCAATGATGATCAGAATCAAAATACCGGCGATGGCCAGCTTTTTTTTCATCTTTATTTTTTTCATTGAACCCCTATCGCCTTTTCAATACTGGCCTGCGCGATTTTGTGGTCATAAATGGCCGCCGCCTGGGCAGTCTGGGCATTGCTATATGCCACCAGGGCGTCGGTAATCTCGATCGGACTGCCCACCCCGGAGGCGTAACGACCATTGGCCAGTTCCATGTTTTCCGCGGCCTGCCTGACCGCCAGCTCGGTAGTCGTTATCCGGTCCGTGGCCTCCCGGAGATTGGAATAGGCCTGCTGCAGTTCAAGATAAATGTCTTGGCGGAGGGTCTTTTCGTTGGCCTTGATGACCTCGAGGCTCGCCCGGGCTTCATCAACCTGGTATTTTGTGGACAGACCGCTGAAGATGGGGATATTCAGCGTTGCGCCAATGTTCCAGCCCTCGTCCCAGGGGAAATTCTGCCCCCCCCAGCCGTAGCCGGCCGTACCGGTCACATTGGGATAGTAATTCTTCTTGGCCAATTCTATCGTCTTCTCCTGGGCTTGTCGCTTCGTCGCCAGGGATTTAAGCTCCGGTCGGTCCTGATAAGCCTTCTGCAGAGCCTCTTCAAAAATTATCCCATAGGGCTGGGGTACAAAATCCGCACGGCTGGTCTCGAATTCGGGAGCATCGGGGTATCCCATGGCATTGTTTAAGGTCGAGCGGGCAATCCGCAGCGCATTTTCCGCCTTAAGGAGATCCAGGCGGGCATTGCTCAAGTCCACCTCCGCCTTGGTCACATCGAACTTGGGTTTCACTCCGACCTCAAAAAAACCTTTTGCCTGGTCAAGATGCTTATTAAACTGCTGCACCTTTTCCAGCGCTACTTCCAGATTTTTCTGAGATTTGAGAAGATTCAAATAGGCCTGCTTGACGTTAAAAATAATCTGTTTCTGGACGGCATCCAGATCCAGGCGCGCCGATCCCGTGTTGAGCTTCTGAACATCTACCTGGGCCGCCGTCTTGCCGAAATCGTAGATATTCTGGTTCAAGGTAATTGTCGAACCATATTGATTGTAAACATTACCCGCCTGTTGGGCAACCGTACCGGCGGGAGTCGTATAGGGATCGGTCCGGGAATAGCTCGACGACACCCCCACCTGGGGTAAATAACCGGAGCGGGCTTGGCCGATACGGCTTTCATTGACACTGACGGTACTGGCGGCGGAAAGAGCGGCAGGATGCCTGGCCAGGGCGATGCGGATACATCTTTGCAGATCCAGGGCCTCGCCCTTTTTTATAACCTCTCCCTGCCCCTGCACCGGCAGGTGAAAAAAGAGGGAAAACAAGAGGACCACTACGGTGACAAATTCTTTCCTCATCATATTTCCTTCACTGTTATCGGCAAATAAGTTTCTTGAACTACGGCCATCAGTTTTTTCAGCATAAAGAATGATCGAATTGCTTTCCGTCCTTTATTTTGTTTATTATGTGTGCCTGTTGGCAAGCAATAGTTGCGCCACGACCCATACTTAATCTATACACCCTTGTTTTAACTTATTCTTTATCAATATCGATCCTTCCCGCCCAGGTGTTTTTCCCATATGGACCAGGGGAAAGCGGATAATAAGTATCCAGGTCAGGTATCCATTTGCATAAAAAACATCCATCCATTACTCGCGCCACTGGGTTCGACAGGGCGCAGGCAAAGAGATTAAACAATCTGCAGCAGCTTGAATTGACGGATTGGGAAAGCCCCCTGGGGCCGCCATTTGGGATCGGGGCGATGAACCTCTCGGGCAGTTACTCGATTTTCCATACAGTCCGGTCGGATGTGTCTTTGAGACTGACCTTTTTTTCCACAAGGACCTGCCGGATTCCATCAGCCTTCTTCCAGTCTTTCTGAGCCCTGGCCAGACGGCGTGCTTCTATGAGACCTTCGATTTCCTCGACATTCAGGCCTCTTTTACGGACTTCTCGGTTCCTGTCCGCGTCGAAATAATGGTCCGGGTCATCAAGAAACAATCCCAGGACGGCGCCGATGGAGAGCAGGATTTCCCGTGATTGGACAAGGACATAGGCCATCTCGGGGACCGGTTCGTTTTGCCTTTCCGCCATGTAACTGTTGAGGATGCGGACCGCGTCATATAGATGTCCGATCGCCCTGGCCGTGTTAAAATCATCGTCCATAGCCTCGGTAAAGCGTTCGGGAAGGGTCATGATTTTTTCTAAAACCTGGCGGTTTTCTTCTGCCAGGGAACCCTTTCCCTCATCAGCAGTCCCACCGAACCTTGCCAGAGCATCTTTCAGGGCCTTGAGGGTGGCATAGAAACGGTCCATTCCCGTCCGGGCATCTCGCAACGACTCATCGGAGAAATCCACGGGGCTGCGGTAGTGGCTCTGGAGGACAAAAAGCCTGAGCACCTCGGGATGGTAACCAAGGAGCATATCCTGGATGGTGGAGAAATTACCCAGGGACTTGGACATCTTTTCACTATTAACCCGGACAAAACCGTTATGCAGCCAGTAGCGGGCCAGTGGTTTGCCCGTAGCCCCCTCGGACTGGGCAATCTCGTTTTCATGATGGGGGAAAATAAGATCTTCGCCCCCGCCATGTATATCAAAAGTCTCACCCAGATAGCGCTGGCTCATGACCGAGCATTCGATATGCCATCCCGGCCTGCCCTTTCCCCAAGGGCTGTCCCACCAGGGTTCCCCCTCCTTGCTGGCCTTCCAGAGGGCAAAATCCATGGGATTGCGTTTCTTTTCATTAACGTCGATGCGGGCGCCGGCTAGCATGTCTTCCAGGTTTCTTCCCGATAATTTCCCGTAACCCTTGAATTTATCGACGGCATAGTACACATCGCCATCAACATCATAGGCGAGTCCCTTTTGGAAAAGAGTTGTAATCAGCCGGATCATGCCTTCAATATTATCCGTTGCCCGGGGCGCGATGGTGGGCCTGGCCACACCCAGGGCGTCCATATCCCGATCGTGGGCCTCGATATATTTTTCGGTAATGCCCCTGATGTCACATCCCTCCGCATGGGCGCGGTCGATAATCTTATCGTCGACATCGGTGAAATTTTTGATGAAGGTTACGTCAAAATCGAGGTATTGAAGATATTTATTGATGACGTCAAAGACGATCGCCGAACGGGCGTGGCCGATATGGCAGAGATCATAAACCGTTATCCCGCAGGCATAAATGCCGATCTTCCCCGGTTCGATAGACTGGAAAACCTCTTTTTGCCTTGTGAGTGTATTGTAAACTCGCAGCGCCATATATGTGCCCCTTAAAAAAACGATTGAACCGTCAGGGGTAAAGGGAAATCATCTCCAGGCCGAGATTTTCCTTCATTCCCCATAGGAGATTCATGTTCTGTATCGCCTGACCAGCAGCCCCTTTGATGAGATTATCGATGGCAGAGATCACGATGACCCTTCCTGTCCGATCATCGACGGCGATGCCGATATCACAGTAATTGGCGCCCCGGACCGACGAAATATTGGGATAAGCGCCTTTTTTATATACCCGGACGAATGATTCGTTCCGGTAGAAGTCCATATAAAGTTGATGGACATCCTTAAGTAAAGCCTTTTCTGACAAAGAGGCGTAAATGGTACTGAGAATCCCCCGGGAAATCGGCAGCAGATGAGGGGTAAAGGAAATCCGCAGTTCCCGGCCGGCAAGGACGCCCAATTCTTGTTCAATCTCCGGCGTATGACGGTGCTGAGCTACCTTGTAGGCCTTAAAGGCTTCCGTGACTTCACAGAAGAGAGAAGCAACCTGGGGGTCCCGTCCGGCGCCACTGACCCCGGACTTGGAATCGGCGATAATGGAGGATGGATCTATCCAGCCTTCCTTAAGCAGCGGCGCCAGGCCGAGAATAATGCTGGTGGGATAACAGCCGGGATTGGCCACGAGGCGCGCCGCCCTGATCTGTTCCCGGTATAGCTCGGGAATGCCATAAACGGCCTCCCTGAGCAGCTCAGGGGCGGTGTGACGGCCATACCAGGTTGCATAGGTATCGGCACTGCGGAGGCGGAAATCGGCGCTCAAATCGACCACCTTTTTGCCGGCCCGAAGGAAAAGGGGGGCGACGCTCATGGATATTGCATGGGGGAGGGCCAGGAAGACATGTTCACATTTTGCGGCCACCTCCTCCGGGGAAGCGTCCATGAACATCAAGTCCGTCAATCCGGTGAAGGCGGGATAGACATCCACCACTAATTGACCTGCATAGCGGCGCGAAGTGACGGCAACCACCTCCACACCGGGGTGACGGAGCAGCAACCGCAATAACTCCTGGCCCGTATAACCGCTGGCGCCATAGACTCCGATCCTGACCATCCTGCACCTCCAAAAAAAAGGGAGGCCTAAGCCCCCCTCGGTCATTATCGTTTAGAAAACTGGAATCGTTTCCTTGCCCCGGGCTGACCGTATTTCTTTCTCTCCTTGATCCGTGCATCTCTGGTTAGAAATCCGGCCCGTTTGAGGGCAGGCCGCAGGTCCAGGTCGTATTCGACCAGGGCTTTCGATATGCCATGCTTGATGGCACCCGCCTGACCGGCAATGCCGCCGCCCTTGACATTAACATACAAATCGAACTGATCTTTCCTCCCCACCAATTCCAGGGGCTGCTGGATGATCATTTTCAGGCTATCCCGAGTAAAATAGTCGTCAAAATTTCTTTTATTGATGACCAGTACGCCCGACCCCGGCTTCATGTAAACCCTGGCTACGGCAGTTTTTCTTTTTCCCGTTGCATAAAAACGTTTTTCTGTGGCACCCATTTCTTTTCCTGCTCCTTCAGCTCTGTCTTACAATTCAAGCACTCTCGGACACTGAGCATCATGGGGATGTTCCGGTCCCTTGTAAATTTTAAGTTTTTTTAGCATCGCCCGGCCCAGGGTGTTCTTCGGCAGCATCCCCCGCACGGCTATTTTCAGAACATCTTCCGGCTTTTCCTGCAGAAGCTTGCCAGCCGTAGTCTCCGTCAGTCCACCTGGATAACCGGAGTGCCGGTAATAGATTTTGTCGGCGAGCTTTTTCCCCGTCAGTTGAATCTTTTCGGCATTGACCACAATTACGAAATCCCCCGTGTCGAGGTGGGGAGTGTAAATTGGTTTGTGTTTTCCCCGGAGGCGGCTGGCGATCTCGCTAGCCAGTCTTCCGAGAATTTTTCCCTGGGCGTCTACAACACACCAGTCTTTGATAATCTCTTCCTTTTTAACATTGAAGGTCTTCATGTCCAACTCACCAGATTCTGAAAATTAGAACGGGAACGCTACGCAATTTCCCCCCGTTTGTCAAGGAAAATCGTACTCAATATTTCACATGCCATAAATGGCAAACTTGAATTCATAGGTCTTGTCATCGGTCCGATCCACGCCGTTCGTACCCAATACGTTCTGTTCCCTGTAGTTGAAGATGACGTTCCAGCATTGTCGCGTATAGGTAAAACCATAAGTGCGTTCAATGTTGCGCTGATTTAGCAGATCTTTTTTGAAGCCAATATTGAGACCCAAAGCCTTCGTTACTGGCGCCGCCAATAGCAGATTGATCTCTTGGAGGGAATCCTGGGTGTACCGATAAGTCACGGTGGCGGAATCGCCCCGCAAATCGCTCACGCCCATATCATAGTTGGCCTGGTACCAGTTCGTTATATAAGTGTTGTATTGATTCCGAGCAGAAAAAGAAAAATATGCCACCGGCTTAATGTCGAGCTCCAAGGCAATATTGCTGAAGGGCCGCCGCTCCGTTCCTATCGGGAACGTATCTGCCGCAGCCGCCTTGATATCATAGGCCTGGGATAGCTTGAACCGTAAAAACTCTAGATACGTCGGATTGCCGCCCTTATCGAGAATCCTCGCAATCAACGTGTTGGTCAGGCCGTAGGTCACGGTATTCTGCTCAGCAGCCGCAGCGGCATAATTGGGCAGGCCACTCTGCAAGGTCTGCAGGGTATAAGGAGCGTATGTAAGCGCGCCAACATAATTCGGCAGGCTATCCTGGCGGGAATGAGGAACATACATATATGTAACCTCGGGCTGAATGCCATGGCGGATCCTGCTCACGGTCTTGCCGCCGATATTGAAGATCCGGTGAATTTCCGAGGTCAGATTGGCGCCGGCCCGGTATATCTCCCGGTCCCCCATCTTCGCCTGGCCGTCTTCAACATTATCATCCCGCCACCAGAAGGTCCCCTGGACGCCGCCAAAAGGGGTCAACTGAAAATAATCGCCCAGGTTATAGGGCACAGAAAGAGTAGGATTGATGTCCAGATATTGTCCCTTCTGTCCTATACCCCGGTAGAAATAATCATAGGTCGAGGCAATTTCATAATTGACCGGAGAACCGAAGAGAGGCGCCTTGGCACCGGTGAGGGTCACCTCCGGGTATCTCTGGAGGGTTCCGTCGTTAGAGGCAACGGTTAGATCTTTCGTATCTTGCACCAGGGCCGTCAGATTGAAGAGCTGCCAACTCTTGACGAGGCGGAGGGTAGAAACGAGGGAAGGCAGCGATTCGTCACCGACGAAGGAAACCCTTTTAAAAGGCTGCACCTGATCGAGGGAGTAATTTGCAAGGAAGTAGTTATAGGAGGAAAAATCCTTGAAATACCAGCTATCAGACACCTTGGCCACATCGGCCCGGAAATTGAGGGTCGGATTAAAGCTCGTCTCTTGGTTCCAGTAAAAGGACCATCGCTGTTGGTTAGTCTGCCAGTTCCGGCTTAAATTGCCCGATGTTTCCGTAATCTTCTTGCTGTCATTGAGGAAGTCCCCATAGAAGGCTCCCTTTGTCGACTCGGTGGCAAAGCGAAACTCCACCCCTTCCTGAAACCCCCGCTCGCTCATGTAACGCTGGTAGAAGGTCGCATCGGTGTCCTTCGAAATCGCCCAATAAAAAGGTATTCCCATATCCCATCCGAGCTTTTCCGACGAAAAACTCATGCGGTGGGGAAAGAGAAAGCCGGACTGGCGGTTTGTCTTGGCGGGAAAAAGGAGAAAGGGGGTATAGATCACCGGCGCCTTCCCCGCATAAAACTTGCCGTGCGTGATTGTTCCATACCCATCGACGGTAACGTGCATGGTCTTACCCTTCAGGCACCAGTCGGGCGACTCCCCGTCGCAGGTCGTGGCTTGACCGTTGTTGACAAAATAGGTGGCCTCTCCTCTTTTTTCAATACGATCACCGCGGATGTAAAAATGGGTCTCGGCGATAAAAACCTGCCCTTCCTCAAGGACACCCGTTTGTGATGGCATATGCATCTTCAGGCGTGATCCCTCCATGACGTCTTGCTTGCTTTTCAAGACGACATTGCCCTGGGCGAAGGCCTCGTCGGTATTGCTGTTGAGCGCGGCGGAATCGGAGGTAAGAACGCTGCCGGCATAGCGGATTACAACGTCTCCTTCGGCATGATAGGTGTCCGTATCCTGCTCATAGCTTAGAGAATCGGCCTCGATGTGTATAGGTTGCGGCTGTCCTGCTCCAACGGCAACCGGCTCCGTCTGGAGAGGCTCTGGGGGCAGGACGGACAGTATAATCTCTTTGACGTTTTTTTCTCCCCCGGGAGGGGTAAATGTCTCAAAAACGGGGAAGTAACCTTCCTTATGAACAGATATTGAAATGGGTTTCTCGCCGGGGAGATCTGCAAGGAGAAATGATCCATCGGATCCGGTTACGATGAGCGTGTAGGGCTCATCCTTTTGTTCGACGAAAACCCCGGCCAGAGGATTCCCCTGCCAGTCGCGCACAACCCCTTTAAAGAAGGTTATTTCAGTTCCGTAGACAATAGCCGCGGGAAAAGAAAACACCAAAACCATGCCGAGACAAGCAATGATTATCATAAGCTTGCTAAGCCTTGCCGCCATGAAAGCCCATATTGTCTTTCTATTCTGCGTCATCATTTCTCTTCCGCCGCTATCATGGTTCGCCTGGAAGGGAAAGTTTTTTTTATTTCACCGACGAGATACAGAGAACCGGTGACGCAGATCAGATCATCCTCGCCGGCAAGGGAGAGGGCGTATTTGATGGCGTCGACAGGCGACTGAATAATTTCTGCCCTTTGCAGAAAGGCCCGGGCAATTGGCAAAAGCTCCGACGGAGGCATGGAACGTTCGCTTGGCGGCTGCGTCAGAATCATCAGGGGCTGGAAAACCGACAGCTTTTTGATCATATCCGGATAATGTTTGTCCCGGAGAACCCCGAATAAGACGATAAGGCGGCGAAAAGAAAATTTATCTCTGAGGGCATGGCACAATGATCCGATTCCCGCAGGGTTGTGAGCGCCGTCAACGAGGAGGACCGGATTTTTTTGCAGTACTTCCAGGCGGCCCTCCCATTTCACATTGCCTAATCCCTCCCGGACAGCCTCCTCATCAATAGCGAAGCCTTTAACAGACATTGCCTCCACCGAGGCTACGGCCAAAGCTGCATTATTCTGCTGATGGGCCCCGACAAGGCCACAGTGGAGGCGGTTATAGGCCTGGGTCGTACCTCGATAAGAAAAGGCGCCGTCCCGATGCCGTAATATCCGTATTTGCCCGCCAAGCAGCAGGAGGGTCGCCTCCCTTTCCCGGCAAGTGTCCGCTATTACCTGCCGGGCAGACATTTGTCTGACCCCGGAAATACAAATGCCTCGTTGCGGGACGATTGCCGACTTTTCGCGGGCGATATCCTTTAAACGATTCCCTAAATACTCTTGATGGTCCAAAGCAATATTAGAGATAACAGCCACGGAAGGGGCAATAACATGCGTCGCATCGAGTCTTCCGCCCATGCCAACTTCTACCACCGCAACGTCTATCTTTTTTTGCCGAAAATAGTGGAAAGCCAGCACCGTCATGAACTCAAAATATGTAAGCGCCTCTGTCAGACGCTGAGCGACATCCCTTACGGTTTCCCCGAAGTCCCGTTCCGGAATCATCATGTTGCCGATCCGGATTCGTTCTCTTGGCTCGACAAGATGAGGAGAGGTGTAAAGGCCGGCAGAAAAGCCTCCCGCACTTAGGATGGAAGCCGTCATCGCCGCAACGGAACCCTTACCGTTGGTGCCGGCAATGAGGATGGATGGATAGTCTCTTTCCGGGTTTCCCAACCTGCTCAGGATCTTCCTGACCGCAGCGAGGTCCATACGGATTCCCATCTTCTCAAGCCCGCACAAGTATGTATAAGGATTCCACTTAATCATCATGAATACAAAAAAAGCCATGGATCAGCAAAATGATATGAAAATCCATGGCTTAGATAATTTAGCAATGTGAGTGTTTCAGGTCAATCAGGAAGCACTCTGAAAACCTCATCGCCGGGACGGACACGATCTGATACCTTAACACCGATATAATCCCCCGGTACTGCTTTCGCCACCTTCTGGTTGTTGACCTCCATTGAGTCTATGAAATTGGTAACATCCGTCGTATGTCCGGTAATCTTGATTGTGTCTCCAACGTTGAGCTCACCGTTGACAATCTTTACCGCTGCCACAGAAGGTTTTGCAAAAAACTTTACAACCTCGCCGATCTTCTCTTCCGCCATAATCAGACCTCCTTTCATAAAATGACTGTCAGATGAAGTAATGTGGTGCTTTTATACTTTTTTATCGAAAAAGACAAGAACAAATGAAAAAGGCAAGTCAGAGACTTGCCTTTTTCATGGCATAAAAGTTATTTTGGGGCAACTCTTCTATGTAGCCCTTATTTTGGCGACGCCGCCTTTTTCTTAGTTTTTTCCTTTTCGGCATCTTTGACAAATTCCACGACGGACTCAGGGGCATTGTCCCCATTGCGAAAACCGAGTTTCACAATCCTCGTATAACCTCCGGCTCGGTCGCGATACCTTGCCGACAATTCATCAAACAGCTTCTTAACCATGGAAGTGCTGCGTACGTAGGCCAGCGCCTGCCTGCGGGCATGGAGATCACCCCTTTTCCCCAAGGTAACCATCTTTTCGGCGACCCTCTTTAGTTCTTTTGCCTTACTGTCCGTAGTCCTGATTGATTCATGCTCTATAAAGGACGTGACCATGTTTCTCAACATAGCCGTTCTATGGCTTGATGTCCTTCCCAGTTTGCAACCGGCATTACCGTGACGCATAGTTCTCTGCCCTCTCTATCTGATGTCCAGCGTTACCTTTGCGGACTTGTTGTCTTATTCCTAGCTGTCTTCCCGCAAAGTCCAGGGCGGAAATTCCAGTTTCATACCAAAACCCAATCCTTGCTCGGCAAGAATCTCTTTTATCTCATTGAGTGATTTTCTTCCGAAGTTCTTTGTCTTCAGCATTTCCGCTTCCGATTTCTGGACCAGCTCTCCAATCAGGTTGATGCCCGCATTCTTGAGACAATTGGCAGACCGTACCGACAATTCCAGATCATCCACATGCCTGAGGAGTTGTTCGTTGAGATTATCCTTCTCCTCGATCTCAGGTTGTTCTAATTCCTCTTCCACTTCACTGAAGTTGATGAAGATGTCCAGTTGTTCCTTTAATATCTTCGAGGCATAAGCCACGGCATCCTCGGGAAGGACACTGCCATCAGTCCATACTTCGAGGACGAGGCGGTCATAATCGGCAATTTGCCCCACCCGCGCATGGGTTACTGTATAATTGACTTTCTTGATTGGCGAGTAGATCGCATCAATGTTAATTGTCCCTTCGGGCTGATCAAAATCCTTTTCCTTTTTCGCTTGCACATATCCACGCCCCATTTTGACTACCATTTCCGCCTTCAAGGAAGCGTTTCCGGAAAGGGTGGCAAGATAGTGGTCGGGATTGAGGATCTCCACCGTACTGTCATGAATAATGTCTCCGGCTGTGACAGTCCCTTCTTTAGAGGTGTCGAGGCGAATGAACCGCGGCCCATCCTGGTGGAGCATCACCCGCACACCTTTAAGATTCAGAATGATGTCCGTCACATCTTCCTTGACCCCTGGGACGGTGGAAAATTCATGAAGCACGCCCTCGATGCGCACGGAAACAATGGAGGCTCCTTGAATCGAAGACAAGAGAGTCCTCCGCAAGGCATTCCCCAAAGTAATGCCCATACCCCTTTCCAAGGGTTGGCAGCTAAATTCCCCATAATACTGTGTATGGGTACTCTCGTCGATCTCTATCCTTTTTGGTCGTATTAAGCCACGCCAGTTTCGCTGCATTGTCTTCATCCTTACCGTTCCGGTTATTTAGAAATCCTACCGGAGTTTAACATTATTTTGAATAAAGCTCCACGACCAGCTGTTCCTGAACCGGCATGGTCAATTCTTCGCGGGTGGGGAACATCCTGACGGCGCCCTTGAAATTCTCTTTATCCAGGGTCAGCCACTGAGGTATGCCGCGACGGGCAACCGATTCCAAGGCCTCCATAATCGTGGAAACCTTCCTGCTCCCCTCGCGAACCTCGATCTCATCTCCCACCTTGACCAAATAAGAAGGAATATTGACCTTTCTGCCATTGACTGAAAAATGATAATGCCTGACCAACAGTCTCGCTTCCGTCCGGGAGCTTGCAAACCCCATCCGGAAGACCATGTTGTCCAACCTTCTCTCCAAGAGGATCAGCAGGTTTGTCCCGGTAATCCCTTTTTGCCGGTCGGCTTTTTCGAAATAACTGTGGAATTGCTTTTCCAAGAGGCCATACATCCTCTTGATTTTCTGTTTGGCCCGCAGCTGCACACCATAGTCGGAAGGCTTTTTTCTCATCTGACCATGGTCTCCCGGTGCATATTCCCGACGTTCAAAGGCGCATTTTTCACTGTAACACCTATCGCCTTTAAGAAACAATTTCAGGCCTTCCCTGCGGCACAATCTGCATACGGATTCTCGATATCTTGCCAAAGTTCCTCCCCGTTAAACCAATCTCTACAATAAAATGAAAATTTCTAAACCCTTCTCCGCTTCGGTGGCCGACACCCGTTATGTGGAATAGGAGTAACATCACGAATCAGGGTTATATTAAGACCCGTGAGCTGAAGAGCCCGCAGGGCCGATTCACGTCCCGATCCCGGCCCCTTGACATAAACCTGAACGCTTCTTAAACCGTGTTCCTTTGCTTTCTTTACAGCGTCCTCTGCGGCCATCTGGGCAGCAAAGGGAGTGCTTTTTCGGGAGCCCTTGAATCCCTGGATACCAGATGACGACCACGAAATAACGTTACCGCTGAGATCAGTAATGGTTACAATGGTATTGTTGAAAGTTGACTGGATATGGGCAACCCCTTCCGGGATATTCTTCTTCTCTTTTTTCTTTCCTGTTTTTCTCGCCGGTCTCGCCATGTTTCCTCCCCGTTACTTCTTCTTTCCTGCAATCGCTCTTCTTGGTCCTTTTCGCGTCCGGGCATTGGTGTGGCTTCTCTGCCCTCTAACCGGCAGACCTTTTCGATGCCTCAACCCACGATAAGTCCCAAGATCCATAAGTCGCTTCAGATCCATGGAAACTTCCCGTCGCAGATCTCCTTCTACCTTATGCTCTTTATCGATAATGCTTCTTATAGCCGATATTTCTCCGTCAGCAAGGTGATCTGTCTTCGTGTTGACATCAACACCTGCCTTCTCGAGGATCTCTTGAGCCTTTGTTTTGCCGATCCCGTAGATATAAGTCAAGGCTATTTCCATTCTCTTGTTCTTTGGTAAATCCACCCCTGCAATTCTTGCCACCGTCTAACCTCCTGACCTTACCACCGGCCTTTTTATCCCTGTCGCTGCTTGTGCTTGGGGTTTTCGCAGATTATCCTGAGAATACCCTTCCTTTTCACGATCTTACACTTATCGCAGATCTTTTTTACCGAAGCTCTTACTTTCACTATCTTCACTCCTTGTGTCTTTTATCGGGACACGATCTTCGTGGATACAGTACACTATTTCGTCCGGTAAATGATGCGTCCCCGGGTCAGATCATAAGGGGAAAGCTCCACGGTTACTCTGTCTCCGGGAAGTATCTTGATAAAATGCATCCGCATTTTCCCGGATATATGGGCTAAAACCCGATGACCGTTTTCTAATTCTACCCGGAACATGGCATTGGGTAAGGGTTCTATCACCTTTCCCTCAACTTCTATTGCCTCTTCTTTTACCATAAGTTTATCCCTGATCGACGACTCTCTCCACCGCCGTTCACTGCATCCGGCTTAATACTTCCGGACCGTGATCAGTAATAGCAATGGTATGCTCAAAGTGGGCGGAAAGTCTTCCATCCGCCGTTACGGCCGTCCAGCCGTCATTCAACATCCTTACCTTATAGCTTCCGGCATTGACCATAGGTTCTATAGCCAAGACCATCCCCGCTTTCAACGCCACCCCTCTACCCTTGACACCGTAGTTGGGAATCTGCGGATCCTCATGAAGATTCCGACCAATTCCATGGCCGACAAAATCCTTCACTACCGAAAATCCTTCCGCCTCTACGTGCGTCTGCACCGCCGCAGAGATATCTCCAAGTCGGTTCCCGACCGTTGCCTCATGAATTGCCCGCACCAGGGATTCCTCGGTCGCTTTGAGAAGCAGCGCCGCCTCTTTGGTAATCTTTCCTACGGGGACCGTCACGGCAGCGTCGCCATAATATCCCTGATAATAAACCCCAAAATCAAGGCCGACAATATCCCCCTCCCTAAGCACTCGCTGGGAAGGGAGACCATGGATCACTTGTTCATTTATCGAAGCGCAGAGTGAAAAGGGGTACCCTCGATAACCCTTAAAGGCAGGTTTAGCCCCTTTTTTTAAAACCAGTTCCTCGGAAATACGATCCAGTTCTAAAGTGGTAATGCCCTCCTCCACCCTTTTCTTCAACTCCGTCAATATTTCCGCGACGATAGCGTTACTCGTCCTGATCTTTTCTATTTCGCTCCGCTGCTTCAGAATGACCATTAAAACGGCTCCCCTATCCTATTCATGGTCTTCCTCAACGCCGCCTGGCTATCTTTCCTTTCTTCATGAAGCCTTCATATTGTCTGGTCAATAAGTGGGTCTCTATCTGACCAGCCGTGTCGAGGGCCACCCCGACAACAATGAGCAACGCGGTTCCACCGAAGTAAAAAGGCACGTTAAAATAACCGATCAAGATGCTCGGCAGAACGCAGACGGCAGACACGTAAATGGCGCCGCTGAAGGTTAAGCGAGTCAAAACTTCATCTATATAGTCCGCCGTTTTTTTACCGGGTCGGATTCCGGGGACATAACCGCCGTATTTCTTCATGTTATCCGCCACATCGACGGGATTAAAGGTGACAGCCGTGTAAAAATAGCAAAAAAACACTATAAATGCAACATACATCAATTCATAGATAGCCTTGCCGGGAACCAAAGAATCTGCCACTACTTTCATCCACGGATGGGGGATAAAATTCGCTATGGTTGCCGGAAACATGATGATGGAGGAAGCAAATATCGGCGGAATAACCCCGGCCGTATTTACTTTTAAGGGTAAGTGGGTGGATTGCCCGCCATATACTTTTCTTCCCACTACCCGCTTGGCATACTGAACCGGAATCCTTCGCTGGGCGCTTTCAACATAGACAATCGTACCGACAACGGCAAGCATCATGACGATGAGAATGACGATTGAGAATATTCCCATTTCCCCCGCTGACAGGAGTTGGAAGGTATTAATAATCGCCTCCGGGGCTCTACAGACGATACCGGCAAATATAATCAGCGAGATGCCGTTACCGATCCCCTTTTCCGTAATCTGCTCGCCCAGCCACATGATAAAAGACGTGCCTGCGGTCAGGGTGATCATGGTCATAAGCCGAAAAGCCCACCCGGGATCCAAAACAATCGACACTCCCGTCGGGCCCGCCATATTTTCCAGTCCGATCGCGATGCCGAAACCTTGAATAATGCTCAGTACGACCGTTCCATAACGGGTATACTGGGTAATTTTTCTTCTTCCCGCCTCTCCTTCCTTGGAAAGTTTTTCCAGATGGGGAATGGCAATGGTCAGGAGCTGCAGGATAATAGAGGCGCTGATATAGGGCATGATCCCCAGCGCAAACACGGAAAGATTGCTCAGGGCACCGCCGGCAAACATGTCAAAGAGCCCGAGTAAAGATCCCTTGGCCTGCTCGAAGTAGGCCGCTAAAGCCGCCGTATCGATACCCGGTGTCGGCACATGGGCGCCGATACGGTAAACGATTAAAAGAAGAAAGGTATAGAGTATACGCTTCTGAAGCTCGGGGATCTTTGATATATTGCTAAGTCCGCCAATCAAATCAGGAAACCTCTACGATAGATCCGCCGGCAGCTTCGATTTTAGCCTTCGCTCCCTTACTCAGGGCATCCAGTTTAATGGACAGGGCGTGTTGAATGTCCCCTTGTCCCAGCAACTTGATACCATCTCCTCTTTTTTTGATAAGTCCTTTTTGAATCAACGCCTCGGCGTCGATAATACTATTTTCGGGGAAGTCATTCAGTTGCACCAGATTCACGGTGATCATTTCTTTTCTAAACGGGTTACGGAAGCCCCGCTTCGGGAGTCTCCGCGCCATGGGCATCTGGCCCCCTTCGAATCCGGGCCGCGTACCTCCTCCCGAACGTGCGTTCTGCCCCTTGGATCCTTTGCATGCCGTCCCGCCATGCCCGGAACCGTCACCTCGTCCGACTCTTTTACGCTTTTTCCGTGATCCGACCGGCGCCTTTAACGTTTGCAAATCCATATATATACCTACGCCTCCAACTCTTCCATGGAAACCAAGTGGCAAACCTTACTGACCATACCTCGAATCTCAGGGGTATCGGCAAGCAGGACCGTCCTATTCATTTTCAGGAGCCCCATTCCACGGAGTACCTTTCGCTGTTTTTCAGGCCTTCCTATGTAGCTCCGAATCAATGTTATTTTTAATTTACGTCCCACGAAATATACCTCTTAAAATAAATTACCGGCTTTCCAAAAAAGCCTGCCCACGAAGTTTGGCAATCTGAGCTGGTTCTTTCAGCCGGGTAAGACCTTCAATGGTGGCTTTGACCAGGTTATGGGGATTGTGTGACCCTAGACACTTAGTCAAAATATTATGGACCCCGGCGACCTCCAGGACCGCGCGCACAGCTCCCCCGGCAATAAGTCCCGTCCCTTCCGATGCCGGTTTAAGAAGAACTCGGCCAGCTCCATAGATTCCGGTGACTTCATAGGGTATCGTCCTGTTCGTAATGGCAACCTTTTTCATACTTTTCTTGGCCTGCTCCATTCCCTTGCGGATCGCCTCGGGCACTTCATGGGCTTTACCAAGCCCTGCGCCCACTGAGCCCTGTCCATCTCCAACCACGACAATGGCGCTGAAACGGAATCGCCGACCGCCTTTTACGACTTTGGCTGTCCTGTTGATAGTAATAACCCTGTCTATCAGTTCGACTTCTTCCATCATGATCTTATCCAATCGCCCCTCTTGTTATTGATTCTCAGAATTCTAATCCTATCTCACGAGCGGCGTCGGCAAGGGCCTTAACCCTTCCATGATACAGAAAGCGCCCCCGATCAAAAACGGCCTTTTCAATCCCGATCGCCTTGAGCCGCACCGCCACTAATTTGCCCACTTCCTTGGCCGCTTCCGACTTTTTAATTTTCCCAAGCCCTCCCCGCAACTCCGGACTCAGAGTCGAAGCTTCAACTAATGTCTTCCCAAGATCATCTGCGATTGCCTGCACGTAAATATGCTTCGCACTCCTGAAAACAGCAAGCCGGGGCCTTTCCTGAGTCCCTGAGACCTTGCCCCGGACACGGGCTTTTCTCTTCTCTCTGACCTTTTCAATCTTCGATGCCAATTCGCCTACCTCAAAAAAAGGATATATGATAATTATTTATCTATCACGAACCTACAGATTTGCCGACTTTCCTGCGAACCTGTTCGCCAACGTATTTAATACCTTTCCCTTTATAAGGTTCCGGTTTTCTCATCTCGCGGATTTCTGAGGCCACCTTGCCTACAAGATACTTGTCAATACCGGAAACTACGATGTTGACAAGCTTATCTATCTTGACGACAATCCCCTCCGGAACCTTGTACTCAAGGGGAGTGGAAAACCCGATGACCATTTTTAAAATATTGTTGTTCAACTCGGCGCGATAACCAACACCGGATATCTCCAAGCCCTTCTCAAACCCCTTGCTTACTCCTGTGACCATATTGTTCACGAGGGTCCTTGCCAAGCCATGAGCTGATCTTCCCATGCGATTATCAGCAAGGCGCTTTATGACAACAGTGTTGCTTTCTACGGAAAAGTCGACTCCCGGGGGCAATACTGCTGACAACTTTCCGTTCGGACCCGATACCTTGACCACCCCAGCCTCCTGCGCAATCTGGACGCCGGCAGGCAATTCTATGGGTTTTTTTCCAATTCTCGACATTTTTATCTCCCGACCGTATTCATAATATCCTTAGATACGGTTACCATACTTTACAGAGGACTTCTCCACCTACCTTCGAATCCCTTGCTTCTTGATCCGTCATGATCCCCCGGGACGTAGACAGGATCGCGATGCCATATCCGTTCAATACCTTGGGGATGTCCTGGCTGTGTACATAAACCCTTCTGCCCGGCTTGCTGACTCTCTGAATGTCCGTCAGCACGAAATTTCTTGAATCGGGATAAACAAGCTCTATTCTCAGGTTCTCCCGATCATATTTATCTTTCTTGAGTTCATATCCCGTTATGAACCCCGCCTTTTTCAAAACGTCGGCAATATTTGCGTTCATTCTTGACGAGAGGACATCAACGGTTTTAAAATGCATCCGATTGGCATTTCGGATCCTGGTCAGCATATCTGCAATTGGATCGGTCATTCCCATGAGTATGGCTCCTTTATTGATCTACCAGCTCGCTTTGATTACCCCGGGGAGCTCCCCCTTCGTCGCAAGATTTCTCAGACATATCCTGCACATATCAAATTTGCGATAGTACGCCCGTGGCCTGCCGCACAAAGGACAGCGGTTGTACTGCCGGACCGAGAATTTCAGTTTCCTTTTTGCTTTTGCGATAAGAGATTTCTTCGCCACGCTTCTATTCCTCCAGCCGCTATTTCGGCTTAATTTCTGAAAGGCATGCCCATCAGCCTTAACAGCTCCCGGGCTTCTTCATCTGTCTTCGCCGTCGTCACAATCACCACGTTCATACCCCGGATTTTGTCTATTTTGTCATACTCGATTTCCGGGAAAATGATCTGCTCCTTGAGCCCCAGAGCAAAATTTCCTCTGCCGTCAAATGACTTGGGGGCAATTCCACGGAAGTCTCTGACTCGGGGCAAATTAATATTGACCAGCCGGTCAAAAAATTCAAACATTCTTTCCCGCCTGAGGGTTACCCGGCAACCAATGGACATACCCTGGCGAAGCTTGAAAGTAGCGATTGATTTCCTCGCCTTCGTGATAACAGGTTTTTGCCCGGTGATGGTGGAAAGTTCCTGAACGGCGCTATCCAGAATTTTGGCATTCTGAATGGCTTCACCAAGGCCCATGTTAAGAACTATCTTTTGCAGCCTCGGCACCTCCATAATGTTCTTGTAATGGAATTTAGCAATTAATGCCGAAACTACTTCTTTTTGATAATGCTCTTTGAGTCTTGCCATATTGATCGACCTATGCGTCTAATATCTCTTTACATTTCTTACAGATACGGACCTTTTGCCCATCATCCAGGATTTTTTGACCGAGGCGCACACCAGTGTCGCATTTGCTGCAGAGATAGGAAACATTGGTAATGTGAAGGGATCCTTCCTTTTCCACTATACCACCTTTACCCTTAGCATCCGGCCGTTGGTGTCGCTTGACAAAGTTGAGTTTCTCAACAATTATTCTATCTTTATCCTTGATGATTTTGATTATCTTACCGGTTTTCCCTTTTTCCTTGCCGGCGACGACCTTTACCATATCTCCCTTTTTCAACTGCTTCCCATGCATTTTCTCGTTCCTTGTTTCCATATCACGTCCGTCTACCCCTTAGAGTACCTCGGGTGCCAAAGAGATTATCTTCATGAACTGCTTTGCTCTCAGCTCCCGAGCCACGGGGCCAAAAATCCTGGTTCCGATCGGCTCCATCTGATTAGAAATCAGGACGGCTGAATTATCATCGAATTTCAGATAAGATCCATCCTGCCTTCGCACCTCTTTGACCGTGCGGACGATGACGGCCTTCATGACATCCCCTTTCTTAACCTTAGAATTGGGAATGGCTTCCTTTACCGATACCACAATCACATCGCCAACACTGGCATAGCGCCGCTTCGACCCCCCCAGAACTTTGATGCAGGCAACTTTCTTTGCACCCGAGTTGTCTGCCACATTTAGAATGGTCTGCATCTGAATCATAATACTGCTCCGCCTTCACAAAAGTCCCAATGCTACTTGGCTCGCTCCAGAATGGTCCGCATCCGCCACCGCTTGTCCCTGCTCAGTGGACGAGATTCAACAATGAGAACCCTATCTCCGACACGACATTGATTGCCTTCATCGTGGGCCTTGTATTTCGTATATTGTCTTATATATTTATGGAAAACAGCGTGTTTTACCAAGCGTTCCGTACGAACAACTATGGTTTTTTCCATTTTGCTGCTGACCACTACACCTTTGATCGTTCTTTGGTTCCCCCGGCCTTCCATGACTACCGACCCTCCTTCTGTCTCAAGACAGTCTTGATACGGGCAATGTTTTTCCTTATTTGGCCCAACGTAGCGGGAGAATCCAATTGCCCAGAAGTATGACGTAGCTTCAACCGAAAAAGCTCTTCATCAAGTTCCTGGTTTTTCTGCAGTAATTCGTCTTTGCCTAGATCCCTCAGCTCATTAACTTTCATCAGCCCTCTCCGTTGTTAAAAAACTTGACGCCAATGGGGAGTTTATGGGCTGCCAGGCGGAAGGCCTCCTTGGCAATTTCCGGGGAAACCCCGCGCATTTCGTAAAGGATCATTCCCGGCTTGACAACGGCGACCCATTCTTCCGGAGCGCCCTTTCCTTTTCCCATACGGGTTTCTGCAGGCTTCTTTGTCACGGCCTTGTGAGGAAAAACCCGAATCCATATCTTCCCGCCTCGTTTTACGTGCCTAGTCATCGCCACACGAGCCGACTCAATTTGCCTTGCTGTTACCCAACCGCATTCCGTCGCCTGCAGTCCGAACTCACCGAAGGCAACTGTATTGCCTCTCGTTGCCTGACCGGTCATGCGACCCCGCTGCGGCTTTCTATACTTGACCCTCTTCGGCATTAACATGGTTCAAAAACCCCTGTCTGAAATCCTTGCTCTATCTGATGTCTATCGTTCGCGTTCGCTTTTGGTTTTGAGTATTTCACCGTGAAATATAAATACTTTCACGCCAATTTTACCATATGCGGTCTTTGCCTCTGCAAAACCCCAGTCAATATCGGCCCGCAAGGTATGGAGGGGAACGCGTCCTTCACGATACCACTCGGCCCTGGCCATTTCCGCACCTCCGAGTCTCCCTGAACAGTTGACACGTATTCCTTTTGCTCCAAATTTCATTGATGAGTTCACGCCCTTCCTCATCGCCCGCCGGAAAGCAATTCTTCTCTCCAGTTGCATGGCGACGTTTTCCGCAACAAGTTGGGCGTCTATCTCCGGCTTTCGGACTTCCAGAATATTAATTATAATGTCGCTGCTGCTCACCGTTTCGAGATCTTTTTTCAATTTCTCGATTTCAGATCCCTTTTTACCAATAATGATTCCGGGGCGGGCAGCATAGATATTGACTTTCGCTTTATTAGCAGCCCTTTCAATCTCAATCCTTGAAATACCGGCGTGATAGAGTTTTTGTTTGAGATACCGGCGGATGCGGATATCTTCATGAAGGAGCTCGCTGTAGTTCTTTTCAGAAAACCAAAGCGATTTCCATGTTTTAACACCACCCAGCCTCAAACCGATCGGATTAACCTTCTGACCCAATCTCCCACCTCCTAAAGATGTCTCTATGCCTCGTCAAGAACAACGGTAATATGACTCATTCTCTTCTTAATCGCTGCCGCCCGGCCCTGAGCCCTTGCCCGCCAGCGCTTCAGCGAAGGGCCCTGATCGACGAAAACAGCCTTAACAAAGAGAATTTTTTCGTCAATGTTCGGGTTTTGCTTTGCGTTTGCCAAAGCAGACTTCAGTACTTTCCCCACCAGCATGGCCCCATACTTTCTTGTAAAGGAAAGTATTTTTTCGGCCTCCGCAACCTTCTTGCCCCGGACAAGATCGACGACGAGTCGCGCTTTCTGAGGTGATATCCGTATATATTTAGCAACAGCCTTCGCTTCCATAACCTCACTCCAAACCTTGCCGCTTACGAACACGACAGGATTATCTTCTCAACTTCGATTTCCTGTCTCCGGCATGACTAAAAAAGGTCCTTGTCGGAGCAAACTCACCCAGTTTATGTCCAACCATGTTTTCCGTTACAAAAACAGGAATGAACTTCTTACCGTTATGGACGGCGAATGTATGACTGATGAGATCAGGGGTAATCGTCGACCGTCGTGACCAAGTTTTTATGACTGCCTTACTCCCCGCCGCTTCTGCCTTCCTGACTTTTTCAAGCAGTTTAGCCTCGATGAATGGACCCTTTCTTACCGACCTTGCCACTTCTAACCTCTTCTCTTTACAATGTATTTATCAGTGCTTTTGTTCGTTCTGGTCTTGTGCCCCTTTGTCGGAACTCCCCAAGGTGTGCAGGGATGTCTTCCCCCCGACGACTTTCCTTCTCCTCCACCCATGGGATGATCGATGGGATTCATGGCCACCCCCCTTACCTTGGGACGTTTCCCAAGCCAGCGGTTCCTTCCCGCCTTACCGATACTGATATTTTCATGCTCGATATTGCCAAGCTGACCAATAGTGGCCTTGCAGGCAAGGAAGATTTTCCTAACTTCTCCCGAAGGAAGGCGCACTTGGGCATACCCTCCCTCTTTGGCCATCAGTTGACCATAAGATCCGGCGCTACGGATAATCTGTCCACCCCGGCCGATCTTAAGTTCCACGTTATGAATAAGCGTACCCAAGGGGATATTCTTGAGCGGAATGGCGTTACCCGGTTTTATATCGGCCCGCTCACCGCTGATGACGACATCGCCGACAACTATCTTGTCGGGGGCAAGAATATAACGTTTCTCGCCGTCTGCGTAGTTCAACAGGGCTATCCTTGCGGACCGGTTGGGATCATACTCAATGGACGCCACTCGCGCCGGTATATCTATCTTATCTCTCCTGAAATCGACAAGACGGTATCTTCGTTTATGGCCTCCGCCGATATGCCGGCTCGTCATCCGGCCATTAACGTTACGTCCTCCGCTTTTCTTCAGCGGACGAAGAAGGCTTTTTTCGGGCTTCGAGGCAGTAATCTCCTCAAAGTCAGAACAGGTCTGAAATCGTCTTCCTGGTGATGTTGGTTTGTACGTTTTGATTGCCATGATCCGTTCCCTTAAAACTTATTACACACCTTCAAAAACCTCGATACGGCTGCCAGGCGCCAAGGTAACCACTGCTTTCTTCCATGCCGGTTTCTCCCCCAGGATCTTGCCAATTCGCTTCTTCTTTCCCGGCACATTCATAACCGCCACGTTCACAACCTTGACTTTGAACAGTTTTTCGACAGCATTACTAATTTCGATCTTGTTTGCCCGGCGATCCACCTCGAAGAAGTATTTGTTCGCTTCGTCTTTAGCAACGGTGCTTTTTTCCGTAATCAGCGCCTTTTTAATTATCTTATATAATTCCATTATGATCGTAACGCCCCCTCAATGTTCTTCACGGACGGTTCCAGTAAAACTACATGATCATGATTCAAAAGGTCATAAACATTGATCCCTTCCGAACGAACCATTTTGATATTTTTGAGGTTCCTTGAAGACTTCTCCAGGATAGGATTTGATTTGTCTATTACAACAAGGGCTTTTTTCATCCCGAAACGATCAACGACTTCCTTGAATTTCTTTGTCTTGATTTCTTCCATGGGAAAATCACTAAGAATGATCATCCGCTCTTCTTTAAATTTCTGGCTCAGTGCTGATATCAATGCTAGCTTTCTGACCTTCTTGGTAACTTTGAAGGAGTAGTCTCTGGGCAGAGGTCCGAAAACAGTCCCTCCCCCTCGCCATATGGGGGAACGGCTCGTTCCTGCTCTCGCCCGCCCTGTTCCCTTCTGACGCCAAGGCTTCTTCCCGCCCCCTCTGATATCCCGCCTCGTCTTTGTGCATGCTGTGCCGCTGCGACGTGAGATAAGTTGCATCCTGACCACTTCATAAATTACCGCTTCATTGACGGGGGCGCCAAAGACCTGATCACTAAGGTCAATTTCGTACACCTTCTTGTTTTCTATATCATACACTGCCGCTACTGGCATGTTCACCACCCTGGATTTCTATCCAAATACTATTTTTTTATCGCCTGCCTGATCAGTACGACACCCTGCTTTCCTCCAGGAATCGAACCTTTCACCAATATTGCATTATCCTCAGGTCTTACAACCAGGATTTGCATATTTTGCACGGTATTTCTCTCGCATCCCATCTGCCCGGGCAGTTTTCTGCCCTTGAAAACACGGGACGGTTCCGCGCTGGCGCCTATTGAGCCGGGAGCCCGGTGAAACATGGACCCATGGGTAGCCCTGCCACCACTGAAACCATGCCTCTTTATAACGCCGGCAAACCCTTTTCCCTTTGATGTTCCGGTTATATCCACGTAATCCCCTGGCTTAAATACGTCCACCCGCACTTCCTGCCCGAGTTCAAACCCGCTTACATCCCCTCGCAATTCACGTAGGACGCGGAAGAAACCCTTGTCTGCCTTCTGGAAATGCCCCTGTAGGGGTTTTGTTACATGTTTTTGCTTGACACGACTGGATCCAATTTGAACAGCGTCATATCCCTCTCGCTGCACGGTCTTTTTCTGAATGACAACAGAAGGCTCAACTTCGATAACCGTTGCCGGCATGGCGGCGCCGTCTTCAGTAAAGACCTGGGTCATGCCCAATTTCCTGCCGATAAGTCCCTTTCTCATCTCGCTTCTCTAATCGCCTAAAAAAATCAGGAGATGGACACAATAACATCCTTCCATCTCCTGTCATGTGTAACCTATAGTTTGATCTCCACGTCCACACCAGCAGATAGATCGAGCTTCATTAGGGCATCGACTGTCGACTGCGTAGGTTCGATGATATCAATCAATCGCTTGTGTGTCCTGATTTCAAACTGCTCCCGGGATTTTTTGTCCACATGGGGAGAACGGTTCACACAATAACGATTGATTTCCGTAGGCAGTGGAATGGGACCGGCAACCCGGGCCCCCGTACGCTTAGCTGTCTCGACAATATCCTCTACCGATCTGTCCAGTAGTTTGTGATCGTATGCCTTAAGACGAATTCGTATTCTCTGGTCTTTCATGGTCGCGCCGGACCCCTTTTCATTATTCGATTACCTTGCTGACAACACCGGAACCAACAGTTCGGCCACCCTCGCGAATCGCAAATCTCAGCTGGTCCTCCATGGCGATAGGTGTAATCAGAGCAATTTCCATCTCGATATTGTCCCCGGGCATAACCATTTCGACGCCCTCGGGCAGGACGGCCACACCGGTAACATCCGTCGTCCGGAAATAAAACTGGGGTCGGTAACCCGAGAAGAACGGCGTATGACGGCCCCCCTCTTCCTTCGTCAGAATATAGACCTGGGCCTTGAATTTTGTGTGGGGAGTGATGGAACCCGGTTTCGCGACAACCTGACCCCGCTCCACTTCTTCCCGTTTCGTTCCTCTGAGCAGCACCCCGATATCGTCACCGGCCCGGCCTTCGTCCAATGTCTTCCTGAACATTTCCACGCCGGTGCAGACGGTCTTGAAGGTCGGGCGAATCCCGACGATTTCCACTTCTTCTCCCGTCTTGACAATACCTCTGTCTACTCTGCCCGTTACCACTGTCCCCCGACCGGAGATACTGAACACATCACCAATGGGCATAAGAAAGGGTTTGTCCAGAACGCGCGCGGGTTCGGGTATATAGTTATCAACGGCATCCATCAGTTCCCAGATGGATTTTGCGTCTTCAGAAGCAGAATCATCCGTTTCCAGAGCCTTCAGCGCCGAGCCGCGGATGATGGGAATTTCATCTCCCGGGAACTGGTAGTCTTTCAGAAGTTCCCTGAGTTCCAGTTCGACCAGATCGAGAAGCTCCGGATCATCAACGAGATCCACTTTATTCATATATACGATCACATATGGAACCTGTACCTGCCTGGCAAGGAGGATGTGTTCTCTGGTCTGGGGCATGGGACCGTCGGATGCGGCTACGACAAGAATGGCCCCATCCATATGGGCGGCGCCGGTAATCATATTCTTGATATAATCGGCGTGGCCAGGGCAGTCAACATGGGCATAATGCCTTTTGTCTGTCTGATACTCCACATGGCAGATATTGATGGTAACACCTCTTTCCTTTTCCTCCGGTGCATTATCGATGGAGTCAAAGGGCCTGAACTCGGCGAAGCCTTTCTTGGACAAGTGCTTGGTAATTGCTGCCGTCAATGTCGTTTTACCATGATCCACGTGACCAATGGTACCGATGTTCATATGCGGCTTTGTCCTTTCATATTTCTTCTTAGCCATCTCTACTTACCTCCTTCGTCTTTTGAAAAAATCTCTTATATGTTTATGACCCTTTGCTCGTGGACTGACCTATATTAATTCCTGCATCAAAACCGGTAATGGGCAAATGCCTTGTTAGCCTCCGCCATTTTATGGACGGCTTCCCGCTTCTTAATCGCCGCCCCTCTATTGTTGGCCGCATCGATTAGTTCCGCGGCAAGCTTTTCCCTCATGGTTTTATCCGTTCGCTCCTTGGCATGAGTTATCAGCCAGCGGATCGCCAAGGCAACCCGTCGCGACGGCTGAACCTCTGTGGGAACCTGGTAGGTCGAACCGCCGACTCTTCTCGATTTGACCTCAATCACCGGTTTCACATTGTTCAATGCCTTCTCAAAAACTTCCACAGGGGATTCTTTAACCCTTTTTTCAATAAGATCAAGCGCACCATAGAGAATCGACTCAGCGGTACTTTTCTTTCCCTGCTTCAAAAGATTGTTGACGAACTGGGCCACCATCTTGTTATGAAACTTGGGATCAGGAATGATCTCTCTTTTCGTTACTTCTCGTCTTCTCGGCATGATGATCTAACCCCGTTTAGCTCGGCTTTTTGGCGCCGTATTTGGATCTTCCCTGTTTTCTCCCCTGAACGCCTACCGCATCTAGGGTTCCACGGACAATGTGATAGCGCACCCCGGGAAGGTCCTTCACTCTGCCCCCGCGGACAAGAACCACCGAGTGCTCCTGTAGGTTATGCCCTACGCCCGGGATATAGGAAGTTACCTCGTATCCACTCGTCAGGCGAACCCTGGCCACTTTTCTCAAAGCCGAGTTCGGCTTTTTAGGCGTCGATGTATAGACGCGCACACAAACCCCCCGGCGTTGCGGGGAGCCGGCAAGGGCCGGTGTTTTCGTCTTTCCCTCTATCTTGGTCCTTCCCTTCCGGACCAACTGGTTTATCGTCGGCATTGCTCCTCCAAAAAAGCTTTAACCGTCTCTATGGACAAGTACGGCAAAGTTTGGCTTATTACCAATAAGATGATCAGATGTCAAGCACTTTCTCATCTAAAATTCCTTCCGACTCCCGGTTTTCAAGGACTCCCGTATCTTCCGCAAGTGTTTTTATACCGAGTTTCCGGTACATGGGCAATCCCGTACCGGCAGGAATCAAACGTCCCATAATAACGTTTTCCTTCAGACCGCGGAGATAATCTGTTTTGCCCGCCAGACTTGCCTCCGTAAGCACGCGCGTGGTCTCCTGGAAGGAAGCGGCGGAAATGAAGCTCTGGGTTGACAGGGAGGCCTTGGTAATGCCCAGCAGAATGGGTTTACCGATTGCCGGTCTTCCCCCCTCCGCAACGACACGCCCATTTTCTTCCTGAAATCGAAAACGTTCCACTTGTTCATCGGCAATAAACGTGGTGTCCCCGGGATCGACGATCTTTATTCGCCTGAGCATCTGGCGGACAATGACTTCCATATGCTTATCGTTAATCTTGACACCCTGGAGGCGGTACACTTCCTGGACTTCATCGACAAGATAACGGGCCAGTTCCTTTTCACCTTTAATCGACAAAAGGTCGTGAGGGTTATTGACACCATCCATCAAGGGCTCTCCTTCTATTACCCGGTCGCCCTCCTGAACACTGACATGCTTACCCTTGGGGATAAGGTATTCCTTTTCCTCACCGCTGTCCGGGGTGATGATAACTTTTCTTTTGCCCTTGGCGTCCTTGCCGTAAGACACAACCCCCTTGATCTCACTGATCACGGCGTATTCTTTTGGCTTTCTCGCTTCAAAAAGCTCTGCTACCCGGGGAAGACCACCGGTAATATCCTTGGTCTTGGTTGTCTCTCGGGGAATCTTGGCAATAATATCTCCAGCGCTGGCCTGATATCCTTCGGAAACGACGATATTGGCCCCCACCGGCAACAGATGACGGGCAACCACCGCCGTACCGGGAACCTTGGCCGTCCTGCCTTTTTTGTCTTTAATCGACACCCGGGGCCGCATATCCGTTCCCTTGGATTCGACGACCACCTTACGGGAAAGGCCGGTTACTTCATCAACCTGTTCCTGCATGGTTTTACCCTCGATAATGTCGCCGTACTTTATAATACCGTCGACTTCAGCAAGGATCGGAATAGAGAAGGGATCCCACTCGGCAATCAGTGTCGCCAATCTTTCCTGGCCTGTCTTCTGATCTTTCCCGGGGCCGTAAACAACATCTCCTTCATTGACCTTCAAATGCGCCCCATAGGGAACGGGATATTTCCCGCGGTTTCGGCCCTGATCATCAAGAATGTGGATTTCGCCATTGCGGTTCATGACGACAAGATCACCCATCTGGATCTTTACCGTAGTGAGGTTAACGAACTTGACCGTACCATCGTGCCTTGATTGAAGGGTCGAATGCTCATCAAACTTCGCCGTCCCGCCGATATGGAAGGTTCTCATGGTCAACTGCGTACCCGGTTCACCGATTGACTGGGCGGCAATAATGCCGACGGCTTCACCGATATTGACAATATGACCATGGGCAAGGTCTCGACCATAGCACATAGCACAGGTGCCATGCTTGGACTTGCAGGTAAGAACGGAGCGGATGCTGACCCTCTCGATACCGGCGCGATCAATTCTTTCCGACAAAGCCTCGTCGATCGCTTCGTTTGCCTTGACAAGTATTTCTCCCGTAAAGGGGTCGGGTATCTCTTCCAGAGCAACCCTTCCCAGGACACGCTCTCCGGCTGTCTCAATGATTTCTCCACCTTCCATGAGGGCGGAGACGTAAATACCGTCGATGGTCCCGCAATCTTCTTCGGTAATTATGCAATCCTGGGCAACATCCACCAGCCTTCTGGTCAAGTAGCCTGAATTGGCTGTCTTCAGCGCTGTATCGGCAAGACCTTTCCTGGCGCCGTGGGTGGAAATGAAGTATTGGAGAACCGTCAGTCCCTCACGGAAATTGGCGGTAATCGGCGTTTCGATGATTTCACCCGAGGGTTTGGCCATCAGTCCGCGCATACCGGCCAACTGACGGATTTGAACGGCAGATCCACGCGCCCCGGAATCGGCCATCATGAAAATGGGATTGAAGCTGTCCGCCCTTTTCTTCTCCCCTGAAATGGCTGTTGTCTCGGTTGTAGCGATACCGCTCATCATTTCCGCGGCGATCTTTTCAGTCGCCTGCGCCCAAATATCGATAACCTTATTGTATCTTTCTCCATCCGTAATCAAACCATCCATGTATTGCTTCTGAATCTTCAAAACATCCCGGTCGGCTCTCCCTACAATTTCTTTCTTATTGACGGGAACAACCATATTGTGAATGGCAATGGATGCTCCTGAGGTAGTGGCGTATTTAAATCCCAGGTCCTTGAGACGGTCTGCCAGCAGGACCGTAGTTTTCGCACCGCAGGTCCGGTAACTGTAATCGATGAGGTTGGCAAGTTCCTTCTTGTTCATTACCTTGTTGACAAGATCAAAAGAGATGTCCTCTGGAATAACCTCATAAAGCATCATCCGCCCTACGGTAGTTTCCTTCCTCTCTCCTTTTATCCGGACCACAATCTGCGCATGTAAATCCACGCTGCCTGCATCCAGGGCTCTCCGCACTTCCTCGGGATCGGAAAATACCATTCCCGTCCCGCGCACGTCGGCTTTTGACCTGGTAAGATAGTAGATCCCGAGAACGATATCCTGGCTCGGGATAATGATCGGTTTTCCATGTGCGGGAGACAGGATGTTGTTCGTAGACATCATCAATACCCGGGCTTCCGTCTGCGCTTCGATAGACAAGGGGACATGGACCGCCATTTGATCGCCGTCAAAATCGGCATTAAATGCGGTACAGACCAAGGGATGGAGCTGGATGGCCTTACCCTCGATCAGGATCGGTTCAAAGGCCTGGACTCCCAAACGGTGCAGGGTGGGAGCACGGTTCAGCATTACCGGATATTCCCGGACGACCTCATCCAGGGCATCCCATACTTCCGACGGTTCGCGCTCCACCATCTTCTTGGCGCTTTTAACGGTCGTCACATAACCCTTTTCCATAAGACGGTTGTATACAAAGGGTTTGAACAGCTCCAGGGCCATCTGCTTGGGAAGACCGCATTGGTGCAGCCGTAAATCCGGCCCCACGGTGATGACGGATCGACCTGAATAGTCCACCCGCTTGCCCAAAAGATTTTGGCGGAAACGCCCCTGTTTCCCCTTGAGCATATCGGACAGGGAGCGGAGAGGACGCTTGTTGGTGCCCGTTATCGCCCGCCCCCGGCGTCCGTTATCGAACAGGACGTCTACAGCTTCCTGGAGCATTCGCTTTTCATTACGGATAATGATCTCCGGGGCATTGAGTTCCATAAGGCGTTTCAGCCTGTTATTACGATTGATTACTCGCCGGTAGAGATCATTGAGATCTGATGTCGCGAAGCGGCCGCCATCAAGAGGAACGAGGGGACGGAGATCGGGAGGAATAACGGGGAGAACGGTAAGAACCATCCATTCCGGTTTGTTTCCCGATTTTTTCAACGCCTCTACAACCTTAAGTCTCTTGACAAGCTTCTTCTTTTTCGTGTCCGATACGGCCGTCCTCAATTCCTCACGCAGTTCCGCATCCAGATTGACCAGATCCAATTCTTCCAGCAGTTTTCGGACCGCCTCGGCGCCGATGCCCACCTCAAACGCGTCTTCACCATATTGCTCCTTGAGCTCATGAACTTCCTCTTCCGACAGCAGTTCCTTCTTTTTCAGAGAAGTGCCCTTGGGATCCATGACAATCCATGCTTCAAAGTAAAGAACTTTCTCCAGTTCTTTGAGGGTTAGATCGAGGACATTGCCGATCCTGCTGGGCAGGCTCTTCAGGAACCAGATATGCGCTACGGGGGTGGCAAGCTTGATATGCCCCAACCTTTCCCGGCGCACCTTGGACTGAATGACTTCCACGCCGCACTTCTCACAGATGACACCCCGGTGTTTCATCCGTTTGTAACGCCCGCAAAGACATTCATAGTCCTTGACGGGCCCGAAGATCTTGGCGCAGAACAACCCATCCCGCTCCGGTTTGAATGTCCGGTAATTGATGGTCTCCGGTTTTTTGACCTCGCCGTTAGTATTCGGCCGCGCCGACCAGGAGAGGATCTTTTCCGGTGAAGCAATAGAAATCCGGATCGCATTGAAACGGATGGGATCTTTTGGTTTTTCAAAGTAGGTGAATACGTCTTCCACGCATGCTCTCCTTAACTTTATTCCTCGATTAATTCGACGTCCAGGCAGAGGCTCTGGAGTTCCTTGACGAGTACGTTGAAGGACTCCGGCAGGCCCGGTTCCAGGGTATGTTCCCCTTTGACGATGGCCTCGTACATTCTCGTTCTACCCGCCACGTCGTCCGATTTCACCGTTAGAAATTCCTGGAGGGCATAGGCGGATCCGTACGCCTCCATGGCCCATACTTCCATTTCTCCGAGGCGCTGTCCGCCGAACTGCGCCTTGCCTCCTAAGGGCTGCTGGGTAACGAGAGAGTATGGCCCGATGGAACGGGCATGAATCTTGTTGTCTACCAGGTGATGGAGTTTCAGCATGTAGATCATTCCTACGGTAATCTCCTGATCAAAGGGTTCTCCCGTCCTGCCATCGAACAGGACCGTCTGGCCCTTCTCAGGAAGATTTGCCGTCTTGAGCATATGACGTATTTCGCTTTCGTCGGCGCCGTCAAACACAGGTGTTGAAAACGCCACCCCATTTTTCAACCGGTAAATAAGCCTTTGTATTTCATCGTCGGTGGCATTGTTTACAAAACGTTCACACTCCGGTGACGCGTAGATCGCCTTGATTTCTTTCTTGACGAGGTCCAGGTTTTCCTGCGTTTTCAACAGTTGGTTTATTTTATCACCCAGGCCCTTGGCTGCCCATCCCAGGTGGGTTTCCAGAATCTGGCCCACATTCATACGGGAGGGAACGCCTAAGGGATTAAGAACGATATCCACATGGGTCCCGTCCGTAAAGAAGGGCATATCCTCTTCCGGCAGTATGCGGGAAAGGACCCCCTTGTTTCCGTGACGACCCGCCATTTTATCTCCCACGGAGAGTTTCCTTTTGATAGCCACATAGACCTTGACCATTTTGATCACACCGGGGGGCAACTCGTCGCCGGCTTTCAGTTTCTCAACCTTTTCCTTAAAATATTCATCAATGAGTTCGATCTTACGGTCCAGATTTTCATGGAGCATGCGGATCTTTTCTTCCGTCTCTTCCGCCTCGACAAGGGCGACATCCTTCCACAAATCAAAGGGGATTTTACCTAGAAGCTCACTTGTAATCACATCTCCTTTTTTGAGATAGACTTTTTTCTTTGCATCAGCAAGCTTGGCAGCCACTGTCTTGCCGGTAAGCATCTCCGAGATTCTGAGTCGCACGGAATCGTGAATAATCCGGATTTCATCAGTTCGGTCTTTTTCAATTGAGCTCAGCGCTTCCTCTTCGATTTCCTGGGAACGATGATCTTTTTCGACTCCCTTACGAGTGAAGATCTTGGCGTCAATTACCGTCCCCTCCACACCGGGAGGCACCCGGAGGGATGTATCTCTGACATCGCTGGCCTTTTCTCCAAAGATCGCGCGAAGTAATTTTTCTTCTGACGATAACTGCGTTTCTCCCTTAGGCGTAATCTTTCCAACCAGGATATCGCCGGGCTTCACGGAAACGCCCATCCGAACGATACCGCTGTCATCAAGGTTCTTCAGGGCCTCTTCGCCCACGTTCGGTATATCCCTGGTAATCTCCTCTTTACCCAGCTTTGTATCCCTGGCCATGGTCTCGAATTCTTCGATATGAATCGAGGTATAGATATCTTCCTTGACCACCCGTTCGCTGACTAATATGGAATCCTCATAGTTATAACCTCCCCAGGACATGAAGGCCACCATGACATTCCGCCCCAAGGCCAGTTCGCCATTATCGGTGGCGGGACCGTCGGCAATAATATCACCCCGGTGCACCCGATCACCCTTGACGGCAATAGGTTTCTGGTTGAAGCAGGTATCCTGATTGGATCGTTGATATTTGATCAGATTATAGATATCAACACCGATGTCCAGGTTATCGTCCTCCGCCCCGTCACATTTTATAACGATGCGCGAGGCATCGACTGTTTCCACTACCCCATCCCTTTTTGCCGCCACAACGGCGCCGGAATCTCTAGCTACAATCGCTTCCATCCCCGTACCAACCAACGGAACGGCGGGTCGCATGAGCGGTACCGCCTGCCGCTGCATGTTTGATCCCATGAGCGCCCGGTTGGCGTCATCGTGTTCAAGAAACGGGATAAGCGTTGCCGCAACGCTGACCAGTTGATTGGGAGAAACATCCATATAGTTGATATCGGAGGGTTCGACAGTGATAAAATCTCCACCCTTACGGGCGGAGATCATCTCGCCAATAAACCTTCCATCCTTATCGAGAGGACGATCCGCCTGGGCAACAATAAAATTTTCCTCTTCAATGGCCGTCATATAGCGGACCTCGTCCAGAACCCGTCCTTCCTTGACAAGGCGATAAGGAGTTTCAATAAAACCGAATTCATTCACACTGGCATAGGTACTCAGGGAGACAATAAGACCGATGTTAGGCCCTTCCGGCGTCTCTACGGGACAAATCCGCCCGTAGTGGGTAGGATGGACATCCCGGACTTCAAATCCCGCCCTCTCTCTCGTGAGACCGCCCGGACCGAGGGCGGAAAGCCTTCGTTTATGGGTAATTTCGGATAAGGGGTTAGTCTGATCCATGAACTGAGACAACTGAGAGCTGCCAAAAAACTCGTTTACTACGGCCGATACCGGCTTGGCGTTGACAAGATCATGGGGCATCATGGTCTCAATATCTTGCAAGCTCATCTTTTCCTTGATGGCCCGTTCCATCCGGACCAAACCGATTCGATACTGATTCTCAATCAGTTCCCCTACGGATCTCACCCGCCGGTTGCCAAGATGATCGATATCGTCTACACTGTAATCACCACTGCCGTTCTTCAGATCGATGAGATATTTCACCGCCGCCATGATATCTTCTTTTCTCAGCACCGTAACATCCGTAGGGACATCGAGACGGAGTTTATAATTCATCTTGGCGCGGCCAACATCAGACAGGTCATAGGTTTCCGGTTCAAAAAAGAGACTCCGGAAAAAGGCATTGGCCGTCTCAGGCGTAGGCGGATTACTGGGCCGGAGCCGCCGGTATATTTCGATAACCGCATCTTCTACGGCTTCGATCCGATCAGCCAGGAGGGTATCGCGAATCGACGCATTAGCCCGCTCTTCATCAAGGTGGATAAAACGTACTTCATTAATATTGTTAGCGTGCAATTGCTTCAGACCATCCATGGTAAGTTCTTCATTACACCGCAGCAGAACCTCTCCGGTCTGAGGATCCAGGACGTCCGACGAAAGAATCTTGCCGATGACATCTGCTTCATCAATGGCAATACGGTTGATACCCGATTCAGACATCTTCTTCAACAACGCCTTGTTGATTTTTCTGCCCTTTTTAACAATAACTTCCCCCGATTGGAGATCCTTTATGTCATCAGGGGCCTTCTCGCCCATGAGCGACCCATCAACAGCCATGAAAAACAGGTCCTTATCCAGAAATACCGTTTCAATGCTGTAGAAATAATTCAGTATGAATTCCGTTGAATTACCCATGGCCTTCAGCAGGATCGTAACCGGCATCTTACGTCTGCGATCGATACGCACGTAAAGAATATCCTTCGAATCGAATTCCAGATCCAGCCAGGAACCCCGAATGGGGATGACGCGGGCCGAATAGATCAGTTTCCCGCTGGCCAGGGTTTTCCCTTTGTCGTGATCGAAAAAGATCCCCGGAGAGCGATGGAGCTGGCTGACGATTACCCGTTCCGTTCCGTTGACAATGAACGTCCCGTTTTCGGTCATCAATGGAACTTCACCGAAGTAAATTTCCTGCTCCTTGATATTACTTATCTGTTTCTGACCCGTACCCGGATCGACATCAAAGATCAGCAGCCGTACCACTATCTTCAGCGGGGCCGCATAGCTCATTCCCTTCTGAATGCATTCCTTGACATCGTAGCGAACACCACCGATCTTGTAACTTACAAATTCAAGTGAGCATTTCTTACTGTAGTCAGAAATGGGGAAGACACTTTTAAAGGCCCCCTGAAGACCGAAATTCCCCCGTTGCTCAGGAGGCGTCTCCCTCTGGAGGAATTTTTCATATGATTTGACCTGGATATCGATCAAATTGGGAATATCTACGATCTTCTTTATCCGTCCGAAAATTTTTCGAAACTCGCCCATATTATCCTTTCGGTTTCGCGATCTCAGTAAGCCGTCCGGGAGGTTACTACTTAACCTCTACGGTACCGCCTACTTCTTCAATCTTCTTCTTTATATCAGCCGCCTCATCCTTCGAGACCGCTTCTTTAATGGGTTTTGGCGCACCGTCGACAAGATCCTTAGCTTCCTTCAGTCCCAGGCCCGTAATCGCCCTGACCACTTTGATGACCTGAATTTTCTGTTCCCCAAACCCGGTCAGGATGGCATCGAATTCAGTTTTTTCTTCCACTTGCGCTGCTACGTCGCCACCCGCCGGAGCCGCTGCGGCAACCATCATCGGGGCTGCTGCAGAAACACCAAGCCGCTGCTCCAATTCTTTGACCAACTCGGAAAGATCAAGAACTGTCATTTCTTCAATAAATTTCACCACGTCTTCTTTGGTTATCTGACTTGCCATCTTCGCTTCTTCCTTCCTTGTATTATAATTTATTGTGCTGATTCTTTTTTCATACGGTAGGCGTCGAGAACCTGTACCATGCCTCGGGGCACAGCACTCAAGACACTCACCAAACCTGTCGGAACACCGATGAGTACGGATAGCAGCCTTGACAGGAGCACCTCACGGCTGGGCAGAGTTGCAACAGCATTAATCTGCTCTCTGCTCAACACCTTCCCCGCCAGCATGGCCGCTTTGATCTCCAGTTCAGCGTTCTTCTTTGCAAACTCCACAAGCACCTTAATCGGTTCCACAACATCCTTGTCTGTCATAATCAGAGCCAATGGCCCTTTGACATGATCATTCATGGCGCTGAAATCTGTTCCCTGCGAGGCTATCCGCAGCAGGGTATTTTTGATCACATGAATGTCGGAACCAGACTTACGCAGGGCCACACGCAAGGATGTAATACGAGCCACATCCATTCCCGAGTAACCGGCAAGAACCGCAAGTTTAAAATCTTTCAGCTTTTCGTGAAGATCTGCAATAACCTGCTCTTTTTCCTTTCGATCCAATCTTCAACCTCCTTTCGTGTATCTATTGTCGCCTGAGTGGCATCCTATCATCCAACAGGCCTTATGCAACCGAAAGTTCCAAAACTGCAGGTAACAGGAAAAAAAAGACGATGATGACCGATGTTAATCATGGTTTTTCTCTCGTCTCGGCAGGCCCGTTACTTCCGTTTAAACTCCTGTACCTGCTGTCTCAGACTTAGTTAGCTAGCAAACAATTGATCTATCTACTGCGGACTTTATATATTTTTCACATCAAGAGGATCGACCTTAACCCCCGGACCCATGGTAGAGGAAAGGGAAATGCCCTTAAGGTAGGTTCCCTTGCTCGCGGCCGGCTTCAACTTGATGATGGTTTCAACAACAGCGGCAATATTCTCCAGAAGTTTATCGGCGCCAAATGAGACCTTCCCCACCGGGGTATGAACAATGCCTGCTTTCTCAACACGAAACTCCACTTTGCCTGCCTTTAGTTCCGCCACGGCCTTGGCAACTTCAAACGTTACCGTTCCCACCTTCGGGTTGGGCATAAGCCCTCTCGGTCCCAGAATTTTTCCCAGTTTTCCGACGCTCCCCATCATATCCGGAGTCGCAACAACCCGGTCAAAGTCCAGCCAGCCTCCCTTGATTTTTTCAATCAAATCGTCTGCTCCGGCAAAATCAGCTCCCGCATCAAGGGCTTCTCTCTCTTTATCACCCTTCACAAAAGCCAGCACCCGGACCGTTTTGCCCAAGCCGTTAGGAAGAACTACGCTGCCCCGGACCATCTGATCAGCATGCTGGGGATTGACGCCCAACCGTAGGGCAATCTCCACCGTTTCATCGAACTTGGCCCGCGTGGCGCCGATCACAAGTTCGATTGCCTCCCTCAGCAAATAGCGCTTCCCCGCTTCCACCTTCTCTTTTGCCTCAATAAATGCTTTGCCTCTATTTGTCATGATCAAACCTCAAACAACGTGAGTTTATCCCTCGATTGTAATCCCCATGGAGCGCGCCGTGCCCTCGATGACCCTGATGGCGCCTTTTATATCCACAGCATTGAGATCATTGAATTTCTGTTCTGCGATATCCATGATCTGCCTGGACGTCACCGTCCCCACCTTTTCTTTATTCGGATTTCCGGACCCTTTGGCGATTTTTGCCGCTTGCTTGATAAGCACCGATGCCGGGGGCGTCTTTGTCACAAACGTGAAGGATCGATCTGCATACACCGTAATCACGACCGGGATAACAGTCCCTTCCTGACTCTGGGTCATGGCATTGTACGCCTTGCAGAATTCCATGATGTTTACACCATGCTGGCCAAGGGCCGGTCCGATCGGCGGTGAAGGGGTGGCCTTACCTGCCTTGATCTGCAGCTTTATGTTTGCAATTACCTTTTTCGCCATAGTTCTCCACCTTATTTTTGAATATTTTAATTCTGGACAACCTGGATAAAATCCAGTTCCACCGGTGTGGATCTTCCAAAAATACTGACGATGACTCGCAGCTTTCCCTTCTCCGGTTTGACTTCATCTATAACGCCGTCAAAATTGGTAAAGGGCCCATCGATGATGCGGACATGGTCGCTTACTTCGAACTTGAACTTTGGTTTTGGCTTTAGCGTGCCTTCATCAATCCGGGTGCGAAGAACTTCAACATCCCGGTCGGGGATGGGAGAAGGCTTTTCTTTCCCACCAATAAAACCTGTTACCTTGGGCGTGTCTTTGACAATGTGCCATGTCTCGTCATTCAATTCCATCTGCACGAGGATATATCCCGGGAAGAACTTCCTTTTGGACGTCTTTTTTTCCCCGGAAACAAGTTCAACAATGTCTTCCTCAGGGATCAGGACATCCGAAAAAAAATCCTGTTTACCGGCCGCATCGATGCGCTCCTGCAGAGAAAGCTTGACCTTGTTCTCATAACCAGAATAGGTGTGCACAACATACCATTTATGAGCCATGGTCTTATCCCAATAATAATTTGATCAATTTGGTCAGACCAAAATCCACGATACCGAGAAACACCGAAACGATGGCGACCACAACAATTACGATCGAAGTCGAGGCGAAAGTCTGCTTCGGCGTCGGCCAAGTCACCTTTTTCAGCTCCACTTTTGCCTCGGAAAGAAACACTTTGATTTTGTCAATCCAAATCTTGATTTTATCCATCAAGTTTACCACTCAATAAAAATGGCAGGCCAGGAGGGACTTGAACCCCCAGCATCCGGATTTGGAGTCCGGCGCTCTATCCATTAGAGCTACTGGCCTGTCTAATATTCAACATAATTGACGAAGTGGAAAAGCTACTTCGTCTCCCTATGGGCCTTATGGGACCGGCAGAATTTGCAGAACTTTTTCAGTTCGAGTCGACTCTGCATGGTTCGCTTATTCTTTGTGGTCGTGTAATTCTTCTGCTTACACTCTGTGCAAGCTAAGGTAATAATATTTCTCATAATCAAAAACCACCTTCATCTTTAAAGTGGAGCCCACGACCAGGATTGAACTGGTGACCTCATCCTTACCAAGGATGTGCTCTACCGACTGAGCTACGTGGGCGAATCTTTCCTGATGGAGCGGGAAACGGGATTCGAACCCGCGACCCTCAGCTTGGAAGGCTGACGCTCTAGCCACTGAGCTACTCCCGCATATACTTTTTCAGGCTCGCCATCGTTAACGACACTCGCTGCGTTAAAAAAATGGTGGAGGGGGGAGGATTTGAACCTCCGTAGGCTGAGCCGGCAGATTTACAGTCTGCTCCCTTTGGCCACTCGGGAACCCCTCCATCGAAATTCATTATCATCATATGAAGCTGGCGATGGGACTCGAACCCGCAACCTGCTGATTACAAATCAGCTGCTCTACCTGTTGAGCTACGCCAGCAAAACGCAGTTCGCTAATTATTCAAAGAGCTTACACAAATAAGGCACCTTCGGCTAAACCACGCCGAAAATGCGAATTGGGGACTTTAGATTTATTGATTAATTTTGTCAAGCACTTTTTAGCATCCCGTATGCATACATAAAGGTCATGATCAGAGATAGCATGTCATAAATATTTGATTTACGAATTAATTTGTTTACCATAACCTTATCCGTGCCTCCAGAAACTTCCCTGCGGGGTGTCATAAACATCGATGCCCAGGGCGGCGAGTTTCTCCCGAATGACGTCTGCATCCTGCCAGCGCCTTTCTTTCCGCATGGCGGCTCGCTCTTCCAACAATTGCAAGATTTCGATATCAATCGTTTCTTCTTCAAAATGCATGATTCCCAGCACCCTGTCCAGCCCCGTCATCACCTCCAGAACACTGTCCCTTTCCCTGGGATTGAACTGACCCCGGGCCAAGGGGACACTCACCTTATTGATAAAATCGAAGAGGGAAGCAAGGGCGCCGGAGATGTTAAGGTCGTCGTCCAAGGCGTTGGTGAAGCCCTGCTTGACATCGTATATCAACTGATCCGTGTCGGAGAATCCCTCGCCGGAAGTGAAACGGAGCAGGCGCTGAATAAAATGATTCAGCTTGCGGACCGTATTTTTTGCCGTTTCCATCGCTCCCCAGGAAAAATTCAGGGGTTTACGGTAGTGGGAACCGAGGAGGAAAAAACGGACCTCCCGGCCCTGGTAGCCTCTATTTTCAAGGTCTTCCATCGTCAGGACGTTACCCAGGGAACGGGACATTTTCTTACCGTCGATCATTACCAGTTCCGTGCTGAGCCAATAGCTGGCCATCCCCCTTCCCGTCGCTGCTTTGCCGATGGCCAGGACATTTTCACAGTGCGGAAAGGTAATATCGGCGCCGCTTATATGAATATCAAAGGCCTCTCCCAGGTATTTCAGAGAGATGGCGGCGCACTCAAGGTGCCAGCTTGGCCGGACGCTCCCCCAGCGGGTCTTGAAATACACGCCCTTCTTCAACTCGCTGAGGGTGGAGCGTTTCAGCAGGGCAAAATCCACGGGACTGTCCTTTTCGTAATCATCCAGATCAATAGTGCGGCCATGCTGGACCTTGCTTAAGTCGACATTTGACAGCTTCCCGTAATCATTGAACTTTGAAATGTCAAAATAGACGGAACGCAGCTTCTCATAGGCATATCCCTTGTCTACGAGTTTTTCGGCCATCCGGATCATATCTTCGACATGCTCGCTTGCCTTGGGATAGACCTCATCGCGTTTGATGCACAACTTGTCAATATCCCTCAGGAACGCCTCCGTGCACCGGCTCGTGTACGTGGACAGATCCATGTTGGTCCGCTCCGCCCCCCGGATAGACCGATCCGCCAGATCGACGATGTTGGTCACATGCTTGACCGCATAGCCCCGGTATTCGAGATACCTCCTGAGGAGGTCGGACACGACAAATCTCCGGTAGCTGCCGATATGGGGCACGTCATGGACGGTGGGCCCACAGGAATAAACCCGGACCTCTTCGGGGCGCAAGGGTCTAAAGAAGTCCTTCTGCCGGCTCAGGGTATTGTAGAGGCGAAGGGTCGTCTCCCGCCGGTCCGCGAACAGGTCCGTGCTGAGATATCGTTCGCCGCTGTCCGGAAAGATGACCACGATGATTCCTTCGTCCAGGCCCTTGGCCTTCTGGAGGGCAACATGCATGGCGGCGCCGGAACTCATTCCCACGAGTAAGCCCTCTTCCCGGGCGAGGCGGCGGGCCATTTCAAAGGCATCCTCGTCAAGGATGTTAACCTTTTCATCGAGGCAATTCTTGTCAAAGATCCCGGGCCGGTAAGATTCCTTCATATTTTTGAGACCTTGGATCTTGTGCTGGAGGTAGGGCTCGACACCGATGATCTTGACGGCCGGGTTGTATTCCTTGAGACGCCGGGATATGCCCATAGCTGTTCCCGTCGTCCCCAGGGCAGCCACCACCATAGCCACTTTACCGGCTGTCTGCTGCCATATTTCCTCCGCCGTACCCTCGTAATGGGCCAGGATGTTGTCGGGGTTGTTGAATTGATCCGTTCCGAAGTATTTGTCCGGATGCTCCCGCATCATGTGATAGGCCATCTCGATGGCCCCATCGGTGCCAAGATTAGCCGGGGTGAAAAACAATTCGGCGCCCATGGCCTTCAGGATCTTCTTTCTTTCTTCACTTGCCGCCTCCGACATGGTCAGACAAAGTTGGTACCCTTTGGCGGCAGCAACCAGGGCCAGACCGATGCCGGTATTGCCGCTGGTCGCTTCCAGAATCACTTTGTCCCTGGTAAGTTCCCCCCGCTTTTCGGCGCCCCTGATCATAGCAAGGGCCGCACGGTCTTTTATAGACCCCCCGGGATTGAAACACTCCATCTTGGCGAAGATCCTGACCCCCGGATGGGTGTGGAGACGGCAGAGCTCCACGAGAGGCGTATTACCGATTGTTTCAAGAATGCTTGCGCTGGCGGGCTTCATATATATAATTCACCTTGGTTAACTGTCAAATTTTGGAACAGGAATTTTGACAAAGGGCACCCCTTCCTCGCGGAGGGTCTCCTCATCCCTTTCTGTCGTAACGCCGCGGATGTTGCGTCTATCTTCCTCACCGCGGTGGATCCGGACGGCAACTTCAGCAAACTGTTCACCAACATCGTCAAAATATTTATTGATCTGCTGATGCAAATGTTCCAGATATTTCAGGGGGGAGATTTCCACATCGTTACGTTTTTTTGCCGGCCCCTTATCCTTTCCCAGCAGCGTCACGGACGCAGGAACAATCTCCGTCTCCATGCTTCCGCATACGGGGCAGGTAATCAATTTACCGGCCCGCTGCGTTTCTAAGGCCTGCCGATCCTGAAACCATCCCTCATATTTGTGTCCATGTTCACAGCGCAGATCATAAATAATCACGCATCGTCTCCACAAAAAAGAAAAAAATGGGTTTTGGCAAATCCATTAAAAATAATATTGGACTTTTCCCAAGTAATTATATATTTGACCACGGTGTCGGGATGTGGCCCAGCCTGGTAGGGCACTGCGTTCGGGACGCAGGAGTCGCGCGTTCAAATCGCGCCATCCCGACCATTTATTATGATCAGCCTCCCACCACCGAAGCCATTTTGAAAATGGGCAGATACATGGCAATGATCATACCGCCGACCACACCACCCAGAAAGACCATCATGAAAGGTTCGAGGAGCGCCGTCATGGCATCCACGGCCGTATCCACTTCATCGTCATAGAAATCTGCGATCTTGGCAAGCATGGTATCCAGAGCCCCCGTCGCCTCGCCGACGGCGATCATCTGCACCACCATCGCCGGGAAAATATCCGTTTCCGCCAGGGGTTCGGCGATAGTCTTTCCTTCAGCGATACTTCTCCTGGTTTCCATGAGAGCCCTCTCGATGATGACGTTTCCCGCCGTCTTACTGACAATGGCCAAGCCCTCCAGGATGGGCACACCGCTGGACATCATGGTGGACATGGTGCGCGTGAATTTGGCGACGGCAACCTTTTTCAGCAAGTCGCCAAAGACAGGCGATTTCAGCACCGCCTTGTCAAACAGATAGCGGCCGCGCTCGGTGGCCACAAAGCGATTGAAGACGAAAAATGCCAATCCGACGGCGCCGAACATGACGAGGAAATACTTCTGGGTAAAGGCGCTGGCGTTGACGAGAAACTGGGTGGGGCCGGGTAGCTCTCCCCCCATCCCTTCAAACATCTTCTGGAAAACGGGTATGACCTTGAGGAGCAGGAGGGCGACAACACCGATGGAAATGACCAGCACGCTGGCCGGATAAGTCATGGCCCCCTTTACCTTGGATTTCAGCTTCATCGCCTTTTCCATATAACTTGAAAGGCGTTGCAGAATAACATCGAGGATGCCGCCGCTTTCTCCCGCCGCCACCAGATTTACAAACAGGTTATCGAAGATCTTGGGATATTTTTTCAGGGCATCCGACAGGGTGGACCCTCCTTCGATGTCCTCCTTGATCGTGGCAATGACCTTGGCAAAGGTCTTGTTCTGTTCCTGTTGCGCTAAAAGCTCCAGACATTGAATCAGGGGGAGACCGGCATTGATCATGGTTGCAAAGATGCGGGCAAAGACCACGACATTCTTTTCGCTGATCTTCTGCTTCAGAAAGGGAAGGTATTCATCGATACTCTTGGGCTTGGCCTTGATATTTATGGACCGATAACCCTGCCGGCGCAACATGCCCCGGGCATTCGCCTCATCGGCGGCGTCCAATTCGCCCTTTTTTATCTCACCCCTTCTGGTCGTCGCTTCCCATACGAATACCGGCATATGATCTCCTATCTGGCATTCATGAAATTCGCCATTACCAACAGATCATTCTTCAGTTTCCCGGGGATTCATCAGCCCACGAAACATTTCATGCATGACAATCCCCGTCGCTACCGAAACATTGAGAGACCCTATCTTTCCTATCATGGGAATCGATAAAAGGAAATCACATTTTTTCCGGATCAGGTCCCTGAGCCCCTGGCCCTCACTGCCCATGACCAGGGCAATCTTTCCGGAAAAGGACACCGAACGCGGATCCAGCCCTGCTCCGGCGTCCGTCCCATAAATCCAGAACCCCTTTTCTTTCAAAGTATCGAGGGTCCGGGAGAGATTGGCAACCATCGCCACCCGCACATGATGCACCGCGCCGGACGACGCCTTGACAACCGTCGGTGTCACGGATGCGGAGCGGTCCTGGGGGATGATCACCCCGGCAGCTCCGAAACAGTGGGCGGTGCGGATAATGGCCCCGAGATTCTGGGGATCGGTGATGCTATCAAGGACGACGAGTATCCGACCATTGAGAGTTTCTCGATCATCCTGAAGTATCTCTTCCAGATCGAAGTAGGCATAAGGCCGGAATGTGCCCACTATCCCCTGATGCGCCCCTGAACCTGCCAATCTATCCAGACTTGCTCGCTCAACCTCCAAAACGGGCACAGAAAAACGGGAGGCTTCTTCCATGATCTTAACGATCTGTTCGCCCTTTCTACCGGTGGTGACAGTAATTTTCAATATTTCCAGAGGGTTGTTTTGAATGGCTTCCCAGAGGGGATTAATACCATAAATCATCTGGGATGATTTTTTCTTGCTATCCGGAGCGCTCTTCATCATCTTTGTCACGGGCGTGTCACCTTCACGGCTCTTATTCCGTTTCCAAATCAAAGATGCAATCAAGACGGCAAGGAAGAGGCGACGCAGGGGTATATGGAAATACGTCGAGGAGCCGATAATGAAGCCAACGAAGATAGCGCTTTGATTTAGAAACGGAATAAGATGGCAGGTTGTTCAAAGCACGCCTCTTGCCTGCAATCCCCTGGCAATGGCTTCCACAATCCGGTCCGCCTCGGAGACCGGATTTTCCGCCATGCGTATGGGCCTGCCAACCACAAGATAGTCTGCCCCCGCTAAGATGGCCTCTTCAGGGGAGAGAGTCCTTTTCTGATCATCCCCGGCAACGGCGCCGCTCCCTCTGATACCGGGGGTGACAATCACAAAATCCTCCCCGCAGATCTTCCGGATTACCTCGATCTCCCGGGGGGAAGCCACTACGCCTGCCAGGCCGGCGTCCTGGGCCATGCGGGCGAAATTTTGCACCGCTTCCACCGCTGTCATATGAAACCCTATCTCCCGCAAGTCCTCGTCACTCAGGCTTGTCAGAACCGTCACGGCAATAAGGAGGGGCGCCGGCACACACAGACTCTCCGCCGCTTGATTTGCCGCGGCGGCCGCGGCGGCCATCATGCTGCGTCCCCCCGCGGCATGGATGTTGAACATGGCCACACCCAGCCCGACAGCCCCTTCCGCCGCTCTCGCTACCGTATTGGGTATATCGTGATATTTCAAATCGAGAAAGACACGGGCCCCTCGTGCATGGATCTCCTTGATGAGGGCCGGACCATAAATCGTAAAGGCTTCCTTCCCGACTTTAAAGAGACCGACATGTCCTTGCAGACCCTCAACCCACGACAGGACTTCTTCCATCCCGCCGCTACCGATATCCAGCGCAAAAATCAGACGGTCTTGAGGGCGATCATTCCGTGTATTCGTCATCATCAATAAACTCGGTGTGATCGAGAATGGGAAGGAAATTGTCCTTCGTATAGATAAGATTCTCCGGATGGGCATAAAGAACTTTGCCCGCGGCTATCTCTCTGAGCGCTGTGACAACTTCCCGATTGTTCCGTACTTCACCCAGGGCCATGGGCTTCGCTCCCTTGATTAGCTGTATTGCCCGCTGGGATGTCAGTTGTACCAGGGCAAAACGGTTTTTTGCTTCTCGAAGCGAGTCTTCAACAGTAATTCTAGCCATACAAATATTCAACCTCCATTTACAAACTACAGATAGTGATTATGCTTCCTTCATAAAACCATCAATAACAGGGCGTTGCCGCTCTCTTCGACACTTTTCCGCCAGATAGATAGCCCGCAGTTTTTCAATCGCGCTCTCCAAACGGTCATTGACGATAATATAATCATACCAGAAAACTTCCCTGATTTCATCTTTTGCTTTTTGAAAACGCCTTTTTCGGATCTCATCATTTTCAGCCCCGCGTTTCTGCAAGCGCTTTTTCAGTTCTTCGAGATTAGGGGGCAGCACAAAAACAAACACCCCGTCAGGATATAATTCCTTGAGCGCCCTGGCCCCCCGGGGTTCGACATCCAGGATCAAGTCCTCTCCACGGGACCGCGTGTCCTCAACCACCCGCCGTGATGTCCCATAGAGATGGCCATAATTCTCAGCCCATTCAGCAAATTCTCCATTCTGAACTTTTTCTCTGAATATATCTTCAGTGACAAAATGATAATCCCGGCCATCAACCTCTCCCGAACGCGGTAGCCTGGTCGTATAGGAGACGGAAAACCTGATATCCGGGAACTGCCGGAATATAGACCTGCAGATGGATGTCTTGCCGGTCCCGGAAGGCGCCGAAATGATTATGACAACAGCATTATTCGACATTCTGGATCTGTTCCCTCACCTTTGCCAGTTCACTCTTGATCTCAATGACCTGACGGGCGGTTTCCGCGTCTCCGCTTTTGGACCCGATAGTGTTGATTTCCCGATTCATCTCCTGAATGAGGAAATCTACCTTGCGGCCGATGGCTTCTTCCCCGGTGAGGAGTTCCATGAACTGACCGATATGGCTTTCCAGTCGAACAACCTCTTCGGTAATGTCACTTTTCTCGGCCAGGATCGCCACTTCCTGATGAATACGGGCCTCGTCAATGATCATGCCCTGGGTCAACTCTCTGACCCGGTCGCTGAGACGCTGGCGATATTCGACAACGACTTCCGGCGCCCGCAGGGCAATGATCCCAAGAAGCTGTTGAATTTTATTCATGCGGCATGCGAGGTCCCGTCCGAGAGTTTCTCCCTCCGTTATCCTCATATCCGTCAACTTGTCCATCGCCTCGGCAAGGGCCCCCTCCAAACCTGCCCATAGGCAGGCCAAGTCCTCCTCAATCTCCTTCGGGACATACAGGTCCCTGAATCCGGACATCATATCCAGGGTCACCTCGTCGGGAAGCTTAAGCTCCTCCTTGATCTGGTTGAGGAGCGAGTAATACTGGCGGACCAGGGGAAGATTCAACATCAGCGCTTGCGTACCATCCTGAGTCGCTTCATTGTCCATGCGGATGGATACTTCTATTTTCCCCCGGGAGAACCGCTCGCCAATCTTCTTCTTGATTTCCGTCTCCAGGGTGGAGAGCGTTGCCGGCATGCGCAGGAAAATTTCCAGATAACGATGATTAAGGGATTTCATCTCCACCTGCATCCTTTTGCCGGCGGTCACCGATTCTCCCCGGCCGAAACCGGTCATACTTTTGATCATGATGCTTCCTTCCTGAATTTTTTCAGCTGCCAGAGATATTTCTTTCTGATGGTATTGAGCATATCGACGGTCTCCGGGGCAGCGTAGTCGGGATATGTCCAGGGAAGAGATTGAAAAGACCCTTCGCAGTATACCATCGTTAAATCAGCATAAATTCCGTCCCGAAGATAAGGCCGGTGGGTATACCCTTTCCCTGTAGCCAGGATCAGATGGGGCGAGGCAATATAGCCAGGATCGATATTGACTTGCCTTGATTCCCCTCCGGAAAATCGCTTCTCCAGATCGTTGGTCCAGTTTTTGATGTCCGGCAGCGTCTCCGGGGGAACATGCCGGCAAAAGGAAACAAACCTGCGTACCAGAGCCTGGCCCATCTCTTTTTCATAATAATTTGTATAGTTGAAAAGCAAGTAGGGACTTATATAATCCGCCTCCCCGAAGCGCTCCCTCAGGATTGCGAGAACGTGACAGATCTTCTCGCGATCTGTCGCGATAAGGCTCATGACCAGATTTACCGGCGCCGCTTCACGGGGACAGCTCATAGGGTCCTTTTCAGTTCCTTCCTTGTCACTGTGGCCGTCCCCACCTTGCCGACGGCAATGCCCGCCGCCCGGTTGGCAATGAATGCCGCTTCCCGGAAGGTCGCTCCCGAGGCCATGGACAGAGCGAAAACACCGATGGCCGTATCACCGGCACCGGTAACGTCAAAAACTTCGCGGGCCTCGGAAGAAAACTCCGTATGGCGGATCGACCCATCCCGTTCGAAAAGGCTCATCCCCTCTTCCCCCCGGGTGATGAGGAGGGCCTTGAAATCGTAATTTCTTATCAATTCCCGTCCCGCCTTGATAAGCGTGCCCCTGTCTACAATTTCGAATCCCACGGCTTTCCCAGCCTCATGGTGGTTGGGCGTAACAATGTCAAAACCCTGGTAGCTGGAAAAGTCCGTTTTCTTGGGGTCGACGCAAACCACGACCCCCGATCCGGCAAAGATCCGACGGATTCCATGCAGCAGGGACTCCATGACCACCCCTTTGCTGTAATCGGAAATGACCACCGCTCCCAGCTCATCACGGATGGTCGCCATGTAGCTTATCATTTTATCAATTGTTGCTGCCGTTATCGGCGAGCGGCTCTCCCGGTCGAAACGGACGACCTGCTGACCATGAGCCACGATACGCGTTTTCAGGGTCGTCGGACGGTGGTCTTCCCGGATAATACCTGCCGTCGCGATTTGCCGCTTCTGTAGTTCCGTCAATAACCGCTCCCCGGCTTCATCGGCGCCGACAACTCCAACCCCGTAGACCCTGCCTTCCATACCATGAATGTTGTTCATGACATTTGCCGAACCGCCCAATAACATGTGGTCGGAATGAACATCCACAACGGGAACGGGGGCCTCCGGGGAAATCCTGGCAACCCGCCCCCGGATGAAGTGATCCAGCATGATATCCCCGACGACCATGACCTTGGCATGAGCAAATTGATCCATGATTTCGAGGATTCGCTTGCGTGTATACAGGCGGCTCATAAAAGGGCGACGCTCCTTGATCGGAATTATTTCCGGAAAACAATCGGTCTATCTATTGTAAGAATGGCCATTTTGTCAATAATTAAATTGTCACCGCCGGCGACACATGCCTGCAAGGGTTCATAGAGAATCTCCACCGGAAGCGACCGCACTCCCTGGATGCGTCGCAGGAGCAGGCGGCTATGATGAGGTCTCAAAAAAAGTCCCGCCTTGCTTCCGGAGATAAACACCGATACGGCGCCCCGTATTTTATGGTCAAGCTCCTCTTGACACACAAGATCTTTCTTCATATACTCCGGTCGCTAAAGGAAGCTCTTACCAACCCGGCATACTCATAACATTAAAGGAGTAAAAATACTATACAGGAGGAAATACCATGGCGAGAATGAAAACAGTCTCTATTGAGGCAAAGCTCGGCGGAAAATTTAAGGTTGAAGTAAAGGCTGGAAACCACACTCTTTGCATCGACCAACCCCAGGCAGGAGGCGGGGCTGACGAAGGCCCAAACCCCATTGAGTATCTCTTCGCATCCCTGGCAGGCTGTATCGGCACTGTGGGCAGAATCATCGCCACGCAGAAGCGCATCAAACTGAACGGCATGGACATGAAAATTGAAGGGGTCTTCGACACGGAGATCATTCTCGGCAAAAGCAAGGAAAATAGACCTGGACTTACAGGTATAAACGTAACTTTAAACATCGACGCAGATATGACGAAGGAAGAGAAGAAAGCATTTGTAGAGGAGATAGAAACTCGGTGTCCTGTATCAGATAATATCGAAAATGTTACACCGGTAAAAATTGAAGTCGCGTGATGCAGAGGCGCCTCATTCCCTACGTACGCGTACATTGCAAATGAAATCAAAAACGACCTATGTGGAAAAGTAAACCATGAGGTATACGGTAGCGTTCGTTTTGGCAATGGTCGGACTCATTGTCGCATGTGCTGTGAAAGCACCGGCGCCGGTTGCTTTCCAGATTCCGTCGAGACATATCGATTACCTGGAAGAGGTAAAACCGCTCCTCGACCGCCGCTGTGTCGTATGTCATTCCTGTTACAATTCCCCCTGCCAGCTCAAGCTCGACTCTTTCGAGGGTGCGGACCGCGGCGCCACAAAAAGGGCGGTGTACAATGCCACCCGACTGAAATCGATGGATCCGACCCGTCTTTTTACGGACGCCCAATCGACCAAGGAGTGGCGTCAGAAAGAATTTTTCAGCGTCACCGACAGTAAAACATCAGGCGGGTTGAACGACTCCATTATGATCGAACTGCTTGCCCACAAGATGAAAAACCCGAAAAGCGTCGGAGAATACAGGCCTGAAGCCGACGATCTGACCTGCGCCGGAGACGGGGAAGAGCTGGGAGGATACCTGGAAAAACACCCAAACCGCGGCATGCCCTTCGGGTTTCCTCCCCTCAAGGAGGAAGAATTTGATGTCGTTGCGGGCTGGCTGGTTCAGGGCGCGCAGGGACCTGATGCCGTAGAACAGGAGATGCTGACCACACCGAAAGCAAGCGATGCCCTGGCAATAAAGCAGTGGGAAGCGTTTTTTAACCGGGACGACGCCAAGCACGCCATGACCGCACGCTATCTCTATGAGCATCTCTTCCTGGCCCATCTGAAATTTGATACCCCTACCCTTGAATACTATGAACTTGTCCGCTCGAGGACCGCCTCCGGAGAGCCCATTGATCTGATCGCCACCGTGCGCCCCTATGACGACCCCGGTGTTGGGCGGGTCTACTATCGTTTCAGGAAGATCCACTCCACGATCGTCCACAAGACCCATATGGTGTTTGAACTTGACACCGCCAAACTGGATCGCTTCCAGGAGCTATTTATCCGGCCCGAATGGTTGCAGCCCCCACATACGGTAGGATATGATACAAAACTTAGCGCCAATCCTTTTGTCGCCTTTGAACAGATCCCCCCGCGTTCGCGCTACCAGTTCCTGTTGGACAACGCCCTATATATCATCATGACCTTCATCCACGGTCCGGTCTGTAAAGGTCAAATCGCCCTCAATGTAATCGATGATCATTTCTGGGTCATGTTCATGGATCCCGATCACGATCTGAGCGTGGCGTATCCGGCCTTCCTGAAGCTGCACCGCGACAAACTGCGCATGCCGATCGAAATCGGCAGTGACATGCGCATCTTTAAGGCGCTGACTGACGAATATAAAAAGGCCGCCGTTGAGTTTTATAAAGCCCGGCAAGACTATTACACGTCGCATAACTATGCCGGTCTCGGCTATGAGTCCGTATGGAAGGGAAACAGGGCCGCCGATGCGCCGTTGCTTACCGTCTATCGCCATTTTGACAACGCATCCGTGCATAAGGGGGTCCTGGGAAATCTGCCGAAAACGATGTGGGTTATCGACTATCCGCTCCTTGAACGCATCTATTATGCCCTTGTTGCCGGATTTGATGTGTACGGCACGGCCGGCCACCAGTTGGCGCTGAGACTCTACATGGATGCCCTCCGCGTTGAAGGCGAAAGCTACTTCCTGGATTTTCTGCCCGAATCAAAGCGACAGGAGGTCATGCAGTCGTGGTATAAGGGGATTGATCTCAAGAAGATTCCTTACTATCCTTCGGCCCTGCCGGCAAAGATTTCTTTTATAACGGATGAGCCAAAGCGTGAGTTCGTCGAACATATTGTGAACAAACACATTTTCCCTGCAACAAATGTCGTTTTTGATGCCGTGAACTATGAGCGGGCAGGAGTTTCCTATCAAAGATGGCCGGGGAAATACGAAACGAAGGATGACTATCTCAGGGCTTTTCGTGCCGTTTCCAAACCCGGTACGCCATTTTTTTCAGTGATCAATGATTCCAATGCAAATGTCGCCTACATGAGGATCCGCCTGAAAAATGGGAAAGATCTTGCGATCTCCATCGTGATCAATCGTTGGCATAACAATGTCACCTATTTGTTCGGTGAAGGGGGCGAACTCGATGCTTCCAAGGACAGCGCCGATTTTATTCACGGCCTCATTGGATCCTATCCAAACTACTTTGTTGATGTCCGCGAAGAGGACCTGCCCGACTTTTTTGATCTCCTTGCCCATTTCAAGAAAAGTCCGGAAGATTATGAGCGACTGGCCAAGTTTGGCGTCAACAGAGCGGAGGACCGGCTCTGGGACACATATGACTGGTTTCAAAAGCGATTCTATGAGGATGAACCCGTACACGCCGGACTATTCGATTTGAACCGGTACTACTACTATGCAAAGTAGCGTGCGGTTAAATAGCTGCAACAACGGTTGATATTCACTGACACACAAAGATCGTTTCCCCGATACACCCCATACAAAAAAAGGAAATACTTAACAAAAAATGCTTGACTTATTAGAATGCATATTCTAATATAAGGCCACGTATGGGACGAACTGCTCACTTCAACAATGAACAATTTGTGGATGCGGCACTAAGAATTGCCGCCCAGCAGGGGCCCGCAGCCATGACCATCGCAGCGGTAGCTCGGGAGGTCGGGGCGCCAATAGGCTCGGTCTATCACCGTTTTCTATCGCGGGACATACTGCTGGCCGAGGTTTGGCTAAAGGTGGTTTCTTCTTTCCAGGCAACCTTTCTTGAGGCCTTGAAGAAAGGAAGGGGGCTTGATGCGGCCCTCCATACACCACGTTGGGTTCGTAAATATCCAGCCGAAGCCCGCATTCTCCTTCTTTACCGGCGGGAGGAGTTGACAGAGGGAGTTTGGCAGGACGAACTCAAGGAGAGAGTGCTTAGGATCAAATGTGCACTTGACGATGGTGTGAACGATTATGTCAAGCGGGCATTCGGCAAGGCGGGGCGGAAGGAAATTGATCGGACGGTTTATGCGCTCATCGATGTTCCTTATGCAGCGGTCATTCGTTATATCCGGCAGGGTGTGAAACCGCCCAGAAATGTTGACGACTATATCCGTCAAACATATTCAGCCATCATGGGGAGGGATAAATGAAAATCGATAACAGGCATGAAAGAAGTTTCCGGGCAGAGGCCGATTCCGTGGGAAATATCCTCGATACGTTGAGCAAGCCGGACGACCGGCTCTGGCCCCGGGACACCTGGCCGCCGATGCTTTTCGACACATGCCTCAAACCGGGGGCAAGGGGCGGCCACGGGGTTGTAAGGTATGAGGTTGAAGACTATGCGCCCGGTCGAAGGGCGATCTTCCGCTTTGACGGCACGGGGATGACGGCGGATCTTGACGGACGGCACTACTTCGAGGTCATTCGCAGGAACAGACACGTCATTCTTCGCCATGTGATCGATGCCGAATGCGGTTTCAAGGCATGGCTAAAGTGGAAAATCGTGATTGAGCCACTTCATGACGCCCTATTGGAAGATGCCCTGGATCGTGCTGAACAAGCCCTGCATGGAAGGGTAAGCCGTCCCACCCGCTGGAGCGCACGCGTGAAAATTCTCCGTAATATCCTGGCCAGAAAACGCATTCGCTCCGAGCAGGCCGCCAAACGCATGGAAATCAAATGATCCCGTTGAATCGGATGAACCGCGTTATTCTGATGGAGTAGCAATATTTCCATTGACTTCACAATATATATCCTTTAAATACAAGCTGTTTCGTAGGATCATTGTTGTTGATTTCAAGGAAAGTGCCTATGCTGCGTTCGATCTTTTTGGTAATCGCAAGTATCATAATTACGGCCTTTATTTCCGCTTGTTGCGTGATTTATTCATTGCTCGGGGCGTCGGAAAATTCCATCCACAAGGTCGCCCGGATTTGGGCGACAGTCCTCCTAAAAATTTCCAATGTCCAGGTCAGCGTGACCGGCACGGAACATATCTCCACGAAACAACCTCAGATCTTCATGTCCAATCATCAAAGCGATTTCGACATTTTAATCGTCTTAGCCTACTTGCCAGGCCAATTCCGCTGGCTTGCCAAGAAGGAACTTTTTCGGATACCGATGTTCGGCGAGGCCATGAAAAAAGCCGGTTATATTGAAATCGACCGGCAGAATCACGAGCGGGCCTTGCAAAATCTCGCCGAAGCAGCCCGCAAGATCCGGGAAGGAAAATCGGTTATGAGCTTTCCTGAAGGCACCCGGAGTATGGACGGAACAATCAAGGCTTTCAAGAAGGGAATGTTTCACTTGGCCCTTCAGGCGGGGGTGCCCATTGTTCCCATCACCATCATCGGGGCTTCCGAGATCATGCCCAAGCGTTCCCTGAAGATCAATCCCGGCAGAATCACGATGATCATCGATCGACCGATCGATGTCACCGCCTACTCGGAAGATTCCCGACCGGAACTGGCCGACCGGGTCCGAAGCGTTATCATGAATAACTTTCTCGCATGGCGGTAAGCATAGATCCGATGACCGAAAAGCCGACGACCGGCAAAAGAAGAGCTGAAATTATTGGGGTTATCTGTTTTGCTGCCGGGCTGTTTCTCGTCCTTTGTCTCGGGTCATACAATCCCCAGGATCCTTCCTTTACCCGCTTTCTCCCCGGGGAAGTCAAAGTTCATAACCTCATCGGGACCTTCGGCGCTTACACATCGGACAGCATGTTCCGGCTTATCGGACTCAGCGCCTTCTTTATGCCTGTAGTATTATTTATCTGCTCTTTTAAATTCTTTCTTAATGGCGCCTTCCGTATCACCCTGCCCCACCTGGGCGGGGCGCTGCTCTTTCTCCTGTCCTTTTCCGGCTTGTCCGCCCTTGTCATTCAGCAGGTTTACATCTATCAAATCCCCCTCCGAGCCGGAGGCCTCCTCGGTGAGGGGGTGCATTTTTATCTGACCTACTATTTCAATCTTGCCGGAACGTCCATTCTGCTTTTGCTCATGCTGATTCTGGCCTTCATGCTGATGATCCATCTGTCCCTTGTTTCCCTCGTCCGCTGGTTTCTCGATCGCCTCAAAAGGGCTTGGCAAAGGTTGCAGCAACTTTTTTCCGGCCTCATACAGCGACTTAAACCAACCAAGGCTTCCCTAAAGCCCCCCCGGGAACCGGCTTTGGAAAAGGTACGGGAGCCGGCGCCGGAAACTCCCCGCATCGACGAACCGCCCTCGCTTCCGGACAAAGGACGCCTTCCGAAGGCGAAACAGACCCATTTCGAGTTCTTTCCCCTTCCCGGAACCTTTACCCTGCCGCCGCTGGAGCTTCTCGATGAAATCGAACGACGGGACACCAGGATGAAGAAGGAAAGCCTGATCATGAACGCCCGGATACTGGAAAAGAAGCTTGCCGATTTCGGTGTCGAGGGAAAGGTTGTGGAAGTCCACCCCGGGCCGATCATCACCCTCTACGAACTGGAACCGGCGCCGGGGGTAAAGATCAACAGGATTACGAACTTGTCCGATGATCTTGCCTTGGCCTTAAAGGCGGCCAGCATCCGGATCATCGCCCCGATCCCCGGCAAGGCCGTGATCGGCATTGAGATTCCCAACCTTGAGCGGGAAGCGGTCCATCTTCGGGACGTCCTCGATTCGGACAAATTCAGCGAATCCCGGATCAAACTCCCCATCGCCCTGGGCGTCGACATCATGGGTTCCCCGGTCATCAATGACCTCACCCGTATGCCCCATCTCCTCATCGCCGGCACGACGGGTTCGGGAAAGAGCGTCTCTCTTAACGCCATGATCTGCAGCATTCTCTTCAAGGCTTCTCCCGACGAGGTCAAATTTCTGATGATCGATCCCAAAAGAATTGAACTTTCCGCATATGAAGGCATTCCCCATCTTCTCCACCCCGTCGTCGTCGATCCGAAAAAGGCCGCCCATGTCCTTAAATGGGCGGTAGAAGAAATGGAAAGGCGTTACGCTATCATCAGTGATATGGGCGGGAAGAGCATCGAGGCATACAACAAGCAGGCGGAAAAGGAAAAAATCTCGCGCCTGCCTTATATCGTTATTGTCATCGATGAACTTGCCGACCTCATGCTGGTGGCGCCGAGAAATGTAGAGGAATCACTGGCCCGTATCGCCCAGATGGCGAGGGCGGCGGGCATCCATATGATAATCGCCACCCAGCGTCCTTCCGTTGATGTCATCACCGGTGTCATCAAGGCCAATTTCCCTACCCGCATCTCTTTTCAGGTATCGTCAAAGGTCGATTCCCGGACCATCCTTGATCAACTCGGCGCCGAGGCCCTGCTGGGAGCGGGAGACATGCTGTTCATCCCCCCCGGAACATCAAAGTTGACGCGTATTCATGGCGCTTTCGTGGCGGATCGGGAGATAAAGAGAGTAGTGGAGTTTCTGGAACAACAGGCCAAGCCGGATTATGACGACTCGATCACGGAATATGAAACCTCCCTGGAGAGTCCCGAACGGGAAGGAGAAGCATACGATGAAAAATACGATGAGGCCGTGGAACTGGTCACGGACCTGAAACAGGCATCCATATCTCTTGTACAGCGCTACATGAAAATCGGTTACAACCGGGCGGCGAGGATCATCGAACGGATGGAGGCGGAAGGAATCGTAGGTCCATCCGACGGCGTCAAACCCCGCAAGGTCCTGGCAAGGAAACTTCCGCCAGGGTAAAAAGTTCAGATAACCCTTACGAAACACCATCCATGAAAAAGAAAAAATTCCATATCCTCAGCCTGGGCTGCCCCAAGAATCTTGTGGATTCCGAAGTCATGGCGGCACTACTGACATCCCGGGGCTACCGGATCACCAAGTCCCCCCAAGAGGCCCATATCCTGATCATCAACACCTGCGCTTTTATTCTCCCGGCCAAGGAGGAGGCAATCGAGGCCATTCTCCTCATGGCCCAATACAAGCACACGGGGGCCTGTGCGTATCTCGTCGCTACGGGTTGTCTTCCCCAGCGTTACGGTCTTGATCTGGCGCCGGCCCTCCCGGAAGTGGATCTTTTCCTCGGCACAGCGGAAGTTCCTAATATCGCCGATCATCTTGCCCAATTAGAATCCGGGGCAAGTAACAACCTCAGGCTAAAAGTCGGCAAACCGACCTTCCTGATGCAGGCCGGACATCCCCGCCTGCTCATGACCCCCGCCTACAGCGCCTATCTCAAGATCGCCGAAGGATGCGGCAATCACTGCGCCTACTGCATCATTCCCGACATCCGGGGCCGGGCCAGGAGCAGACCGCCCGCGGACATTCTTGCCGAAGCCCGGACTCTTGCCGGACAGGGAGTCAAAGAACTTATCGTTATCGCTCAGGATACGACGGCCTACGGTCTTGATCTGCGGGGCCGTCCGCGGCTGACCGCCCTCCTGAAGGAACTTGCCGCTGTGGATGGCATCGCCTGGGTCCGCCTGCTCTATGCCTATCCCACCAAGATAACACCGGAGCTGATTCGGTGCCTCAACGGGGAAAAGAGAATCTGCTCCTACCTGGACATGCCCATCCAGCACAGTGACGATGACATCCTTAAGGCAATGCATCGCCATGGCGGCAGTCGGGACCTCCGGGAAGTCATCCGGATGGTCCGTGATGCAGGACCGGGGATAGCTATCCGGACTTCCCTCATCGTCGGCTTTCCCGGCGAGACCGGGAAAAAGTTTGACCGCCTCATGGATTTTGTCAGGGAGATGCGCTTTGATCATCTGGGGGTATTTACCTACTCCCGGGAAGAGGGAACGGCGGCGGCAACCTTGCCTTCCCGCATTTCCGAGGCGGAGAAAAATCGTCGCCGGAACGCCCTCATGGAGGAACAGGCTGCCATTTCCTTCGATATCCTGCAACGGCAGGTCGGTTCCCTTGACGAGGTCCTCATCGAAGGGAAGAGCGACCGGCCCGATTATCCCTTCCTTGGCCGAAACCTCCGCCAGGCCCCGGAAATCGACGGCGTGACCTACGTCCGGGGGAAAAGGCTCAAACCAGGCCAGATCATTCCCGTCCGCATCCGGGCAGCCAATGAATACGATCTCTTTGCCGAAAGGATTGACATGGGCATATGAATATTCAAGACGTTTTTAACAGGTATCAGGCAGACCTCCTAAAGGTGGAAGGCTATATGGCCGCTGCCCTTCGTTCCGACGTCAGCCTGATCCCCCAGGTCAGCCAGCATCTCATCGGCAGCGGCGGCAAGCGATTCCGTCCGCTCCTCCTCATGGCCTCCGCTTCCCTCTGCGGATATGAAGGAGAGCGGCGTCATCCCCTGGCTGCGGTGATCGAATTCATTCACACCGCAACCCTGCTCCACGATGATGTAATCGACGACGCCGACATGCGCCGGGGTAGACCGGCAGCCAATCTCGTCTGGGGGAACGCCGCCAGTGTTCTGGTCGGCGATTTCCTCTATTCCGAAGCATTCCAGCTCATGGCTGAACACGGGAACCTGGAGATCATCAGGGTCCTTGCCAGGGCAACCAACCTCATGGCCGAAGGAGAGGTGTTTCAGCTCGTCAAGCGAGGCGATCCGGAGATATCGGAGACGGAATACCTGGCAATAATTGAAAAGAAGACCTCCCATCTGATATCCGCAGCCTGTGCCGTAGGGGCTTTGCTGGCCGACGCCCCGAAAGAAAAAGTCGCCGCCCTGGGCCGGTTCGGCCTCAATCTTGGTTTTGCCTTTCAGATTGTCGATGACGCCCTGGATTACACGGCCAAAGAGGAGGATTTCGGCAAGACCATCGGGAAGGACCTCGATGAAGGCAAAATGACCCTCCCTCTGATCCGGACCCTCAGCCGCTGCTCGGAGGAAGAAAGAAGGAGCATTCAGGCTGTTGTTACCGACCCGGCCCGGGACGAAACCTCCCTTCTTACTGTTTTTGAGCTCATTCGCCGGGATGACGGCATCGATTATGCCATGAACATGGCCCGCACCTATATTGACGACGGGAAAAGGGAACTGACGATCTTTTCGGACCAGGCGCCCCTCAATGATCTCCTGACCCTGGCGGATTACGTCACGGGCAGAAGGATATAAGGTTCATCCGGTTGATGCGTACTTTAAATATGGATGTGATTAGTTGTTGACCAATCTCACTTACACAACTGTTCAGTGGTTGACGGTTGCCAGAATTAAGGATTATGTATGGAAAGAGAGTAACGAGCTAATCAGCCGCGCGGCTTTTTTTGCGTCGGCTGGATTAGCAAGGTTATATTTTACTCCAATTGAGCCAAAATTGCTCCATATCTTGGTGTTTCCGAATCACTAAATATCTGTACGTCACCGATAAGCAAGCCTTTTTCAGTATCTCGATATATCAGTACTCGATGAATATTGTATTTGGGCGATATTATTGAATCTGTAATAGTGCCGACCCATTGCCCAATATCCGCTGTTTCGCCAAGTATGGCGGGTAATATGAAAGACTTAGAGTAGTCAGCTCCTTCAAAAGCTCCTGTTGCGACCGCTATTGAAAATGCTATTTTTGCAACCATTCTTGCAAAATCAACTGGTGTATCACCTGCTGGCTCAATTATGATGCGTAACCCATTGTATTTTTTAACGTTTCCTCTGGTTTACGACCAAATGAAATGGTTACATGACCTGCTAAGTTTATACCTATTGTTTCCTTATTCCCTAACAGGCAACCAGGTATTGTAAAAATCGGGAATGTTACCAATATTGGATAATCTTCAATCGGAACATCTATGCGCTTAATGGTATTTCCTGACTGTATTTAATCGGATATTTTCTTGGAGCATTTTCATGATTCTTTCTTGATTGAATTTCCCTAATAATCCGAGCTGGAAGCATAGAGCCTCTTAATACCGCCAACTCAAATTTACTCGTTATCTTTGCGCACTTATTGCATGAAGATTTAGGAAGTACTAAGTTGCCGCCAAGACCATAAGGAACGATGTGTTCATCAGATAGGTTGTCTGACGAACCGCAATATATGCACCTACCTACTTCTGGGTAAACGTGATGATCTAATTCCGGTACCTTAGCGAACAGCATGGCTCAGCTCTTTGATAAATATAACGAAAAAATCATCCGGAGCGTTAGCGATCGGGTGCATTGATCTTGTTAAGTATTTCTTTTTATAACCGAGGCTTCTAATTTCTTTATTAATTGCTCTGCGTATTGTTTCCCAGTGATTGTCAATTCCCAATTCCCTCGCCCAGCTTCTTCTGCGGATTTCATATAGCTGTGATGTTGTCGCGCTCTCTCTTTTGCCCATGCTATATCATGCCGCCAGCGTTCGACATTATGTGAAACAGTTTGATGATAAACATCATTGGAAAATTCAGAAGATAGTATTTCCTACATTTTTTCATCAACGTCACTTTTAGCTGCGAATCCTCCGAATGAATGAATAACTAGAACCAAAAATAGAATAAGTTCATCTTGAGAATATTTTTTCCCTTTCAATAATCTACGTGCGTAATCCATTTTATAAACTCTGAAAAGAAATAATTTTTAACTTAAAGTTGAGCTAACCGGGCGCCATGCCGTTGGTGCTCAGGTTGAGCGACATTTTAGGCCTTGGCCTGGGCGTGATATCAACCGACTCGACTTGAAAGCTCCATCGTTAGCCGGGCGGCTACTTAGTTCGCCCTGAAAAATGCGTCTTGAAACCCGCATGAATATTGATACTGCTCTTTGAAAACTGAAGATCTTTGTGGAATTATGGTTGTTTTTATCTGGAAAATGTGCTATAAGTATTTAATATGA
>Ga0265297_10000179_pt1 | contig 212317 bp, 198 predicted proteins | sample Munlanlwell13791_FD_192502 | JGI IMG/M metagenome (GOLD analysis project Ga0265297, IMG submission 192502) | Leachate microbial communities from a municipal landfill in Southern Ontario, Canada - Leachate well 137-91 | ecosystem: Engineered > Solid waste > Landfill > Unclassified | place... | reverse complement strand
CCAACATCCGCGACCCTAAAGTGAAAACCCTCCAGACTCTCCTTAAGAAATACAGTTATTTCACTTTCCCTTATACGACTACTTACTATGGGACCTATACGCAGAGAGCGGTGAAGAGGTTTTTGGGGAGATAGATTCCCAGTTATCATTTATATAAGCATAAAAAAGCTATCCGACTGGGATAGCTTTTTTAAATAAGGGTTGTGATTTTAACAATAAATTTTTATTTCTTAATTCCCGGGATGAACCGTTTAATATTTTCCAGGGCGGATTTTTTGCCGAATTGTCTGATACGATCCTGAGCGTGTTTGGTCTTAACGAATTTGAGCCAGTCGTTGTTAGGGTAGGGGCGTTTTTTTTCAGTAATAATTTCTACCAAATCGCCATTTTTCAGTTCTTGATCAAGCCGGCCGAATTTATCGTTTACAATCGCCCCGGAAGCGTGATTGCCGATATTGGTATGAACGGCATAAGCGAAATCAATCGGTGTCGCGCTTTCCGGCAATTCAAAAACGTCTCCTTGGGGCGAAAAGACAAAGATACGATTACGGAAAATATCAAGCTTTATTTTTTTGATAAATTCGTCGGTGTTGGTTATTTCTTTTTGGATTTCGGTTATTTCTTTAACCCAGTTCGGAGTTTTATAAGAAGAGGGTTCGCGTTTGGTCTTGTAATACCAATGAGCCGCCAGACCGTAGATGCTTTCTTCGTGCATTTCCCGCGTTCGAATCTGGAACTCGGTGGCCTTGCCTTCGGGACCGAAGATTGTGGTATGGAGCGAACGATAGCCGTTCGGCTTGGGGACGGCGATATAGTCTTTAAAACGGTTCGGTTTGGGTTTCCATAAAGTGTGGATGATTCCTAGCGTTTTATAGCAATCGTCTATTGTCGGCACAATTATTCTTAAAGCGAAAACATCGTAAATTTCATCGAATTTTCGGTCTTTTTCTTGCATTTTTTGGTAAATGCTGTAGAGGTGTTTGAAACGGACTTCAACTTCATAGTTAATTCCCGCTTCTGTCAATTTCGGGGTTAAGATGCTCTTGATTTTTTGAAAAAAACGGTTACGTTCGACTTTTTTTTCTACTTCGTACTTGTATTCCAGCTCATGGAATTTTTCGGGGTAGAGGAATTTAAAACAGATATCTTCCATCTGCCATTTCAGGCGGCTGATACCCAGTAGGCCGGCTATTGGCACGTAAATTTCCAGAGTCTCTTGGGCGATTCTTTTTTGTTTTTCCGTCGGCAGGGATTCCAGAGTGCGCAAGTTATTCAAGCGGTCGCAAAATTTTATGAAGATTACCCGCAGATCGCTAGCCATGGCCAAAAACATTTTTTTCAGATTTTCCCGGTAACGCTCGATGCCGCGATATTTTATTTTTCCTAGTTTTGTAACGCCTTCTACTAGCGTGGCGATTTCGGCACCGAATACTTCCTTGATTTCTTCTAGACTATGTTCGGTATCTTCGGGAACATCGTGGAGCAGACCGCCGGCGACCGTCGCCAGATCAGCCTTGATTTCCGCCAGCATATAGGCGGTATGAAGCGGATGCTGGATGTATGGCTCGTTATTTTTTCGCAGTTGTCCGGTATGGGCGGCGGCGGCAAATTCAAAAGCCCGGACGAGGACGGAAACATCGTCGGTCGGATGGTTTTCTTGGAATTTTTTGATTATTCGTTCAATCGTCATATCGGCGTTGGGCGGTGCTCGTGACCCCTTTTTATTTTTTGATTTTCTATGTTATAATAAAGTCATAATATTATATCATAAGGGATATAATTTAAAAACTTTTTCGGCTTAATTTAATGACTAGAAAAGTTAAATTAATTATCCTGCTTTTTGGTTTTTTAACGGCGTTTGCGGCGGCTAACTTTGTGTTGGCGGCCGATTTTGGCGTTAATGAAGTCAGCAACGGTCTAGGCGGATCTTTGACCGCGACTGATCCGCGGGTGCTTATTGGCCGGATTATTCAAATTGCTTTAAGCTTTTTGGGGGCGATAGCGGTAATAATAATCATGTATGCTGGTTTTCTCTGGACGACTTCGGCCGGCGAGGAAGAAAAAATTACCAAAGCGAAAAATATTTTAAAGAGCGCGCTGATTGGTCTGGTCATTATCTTGTCCTCCTGGGGAATCGCCACCTTCTTGTTGACCCGCTTATCAGGCGCTATCAACGGCAATGGCGGAGAATCGTTCGGCGGCGATCAAAGCGGTCTAATCAGTTCCGGCGCGGGAGCGTTCGGTGCCTGTACGATAGAGAATGCTTACCCGGCGAGCGGCCAAACCGATGTTCCGCGCAATACCTCGATCATGATTACTTTCAAGGAAGAATTGAAATTGGATTCGGTTTGTGTTAACGATGCCGGCACCGCCTGCACCTGCAACAAAACGGATTGCAATAAAATCAATCCGGCCGCTATCCGACTTTATAAGACTGATTTGGGCGACGCCTGTTCCGCTTCTTCTTGTCCGGATCAAAATAGTAATGTGACAGATATTTTAGTGACCGTACCCAGTGGCAATAAAACTTTGGTTCTTTTACCGCTTACTCCTCTAGGTTCGGCGAGCGGTAATACCTCTTACTCCTTTAAACTTACCGGCGCGGTCAAAAAACTGGACGATTCCTCGATGTTTCAAACTTGTAATGTTGATTACGCGGAATGGAGTTTTACGGTTAATAATAGTCTGGATTTAGTTCCACCCGTGATTATTCCGGCCGGAATGTTCCCGATTCCTGATAATGAAAAAGATGTTTATCGGGAGATTACGCCGGCGAAAGCGGCCGTCGGCCTGATTACGGTTAATGCCGTACCGCAGGTTTATTCGTCCGCCGCAGTCAAAACGATTACCAGCAGTCCGGAAGGTTTGGGCGCGACGGCGATTTTAAATTACCACGGCTTGATTTCTAAATTCAAAATAGTGGTAGTAGAAACCCCGGCCAATACTCCGAATAAAGCTCAACTTTTTAGCGGGGAAGATAACCAGACATTACTGGGAGTAGCGGATTTTTCGGCCGCCAATGAGGTGACTTTTAAAGATTATTTTACTTTTAAGACCGAGACTAAACCAGTCGTTGGTAATTCCTGGGAGATTACCATTAGTCCGGAAAAATTGGCCGACACTTTGACCGTTAATGATACGATTTATACTTTTGCCACTTCGGCGGAAAATAACAATATCAAGGTGCCGGAAGTATTTAACGCTAATACTCAGGCGATAAATATCGCCGCGAAGATAAATGGTTTGGAAGTAGAAGCGTCAACTGCCGGAAAAATTATCAATTTAACGGCGAAAGTGGCCGGTACGCGCGGCAATAGTTTGACAGTGGCGACGACTAACACTAATGCTTTAGAGATTAAGCCGTTAACCGGCGGCGCGGATCGACGGGAACTTAATAGTTCGCAAGGCGAAAAAGACCGGCCGATGAATTCGGTAGTTCAGGTTAATTTTAACGAACCAATCAATCCATTGACGATTTCCGGTTCCGCCACCGAAGTGGCTAACTATGTCCGGATGGTCAACGCTAACGCTTCCAGCAGTCCGTCCGGTACATCCTGCGCGGCTAATTCGGATTGCCGTTCTTATAAATGTGAAAACAGCGTTTGCGTCGGCGATTATCTGGGCGGTAAATTCATGGTCAGCAACAATTATAAAACTTTGGAATTTATTTCTGACAAAGAATGCGGCGTTAACGGCTGTGGCGAAAAGATTTATTGTCTGCCGGCGAATAGCCATTTGGCCATGGAAATGACCGCGGCTAATTTAAGAACCTGTTCCACCGATGTCGACTGCGCGGCTTTCAATCCTTTTAAAACTTGTTCTTCCAGTCCGCTCGGTTATAAAACCTGTCAGAACTCCGTTGGCAAAAACTATCCGTCCGGCAATATCGCCGGTTTGGACGGTATCGTCGACGCCGCCGTCAATTCTCTCGACGGCGACCGCAGTACTTACGCGGATGGTCCGTTGGATTTTTATGATGATAATTATCTGGCCGCCGCCAATGCTAATAAAAAGGATAAATATAAATGGTCTTTCTATATTAACGATCAGATTATGCTCACGCCGCCCAGGATTACGGCTGTCAAACCTTCTCAGGGACAAAACGGCGAACAGGTCGGCCTGGCCGATCCGATTGAAATTTATTTTAACGCCTTGATGATGAATAGTACTTTGAGAACGGGCAGTGTGCTTATTAATAATGGCACCTCGACTTTCGAACATAAATTAATCAATCTGCGCAGTTCAGTTTCTGGTCCTTTGGGATATTGGGTCTCCGCCGACAACCGCGACACGGAACCGCTGGACGGGGAACCAGATTTGACGGTCGTCAGTCTTTCCCATTCTCCTTTTGCTGAATCTCTGACTTTTAACGCGCAGGTCGGCTCGGGGGTCAAAGATATTTACCAGAATTGTTATAAGCCGAGTATCGGGCCGAGTTGCGAAGCGACCGCGGAGCAACCGTCTTGTTGTTTCGGCTCACCGGCCGGTATTTTGGGCGCGGACGGTAATTGTCAATAAATATTTAAAAATTGTGATGAAAAAAATCGGGAAAAATTTATTAGCTTTTGTTGTTTTAGCCGGCGGCTTATTATTAGCGCGTTTTGTTTTCGCTCAGGACTTCGGAACGGAAGCGGTTAATAACGGTTTGGCCGGTTCTTTAAGCGCGGCCGATCCGCGGACGATTGCTGGCCGGATTATTAATATCGCTTTGGGCTTTTTAGGAATAGTCGCGGTCGGCTTTATAGTTTACGGCGGTTTTATCTGGATGACTTCTGCCGGCGAAGAAGAAAAAGTGGAACAGGCCAAAAAAATCTTGAAAAACGGGGTTATCGGTTTAGTGATTATCTTAGCTTCCTGGGGTATCGCGACCTTTATTTTATCCCGTCTTTCCGGCGCGATAAATGGCGATAATGGCGGTTATTCCGACGGTTCGACGGCGTCCTGCGGTTGCGGCGGTTCGATGGTTTACAGTGGCGGTTCCTGGAGTGGCTGTATCGGTTCGGATTGCGCCGGCGGCGGGCTCAGTCCGACCAGCTGTGATTCTGGTTCCGAGCCAGGCTGTCAGGCAGTCAATCAGATTTGTTCTTCGGAAGATTATTGCGATAATAACGACTGCGGTTGCAAACCGAAAGGGAATTCGGGCGATTCCTGCGACGTGGATTTGAATAACGCGACCTGCGACGCTGATAATAATCGTTGCGGCGAATATCTGACCTGCCAGCCGACGACTTGTGTTTGTTTCGGCCCCCCGGTCATCACGGAAGTTAGCCCAGCCGGCGGTCTCTGCGACGAAAATAAAAATAAATCCTGTGTTAAAGACAGCGATTGCGCCACTACCTGCAAACTGGGGATTCCTAACGGTGCGGTCAATAATTTTATTACGATCCTCGGTAAAAATTTCGGAGAATATTCCGCGACTTCGAGCCGAGTGGTATTTAATGCCGCCAGCAATCCTGTCGCCGGCCGTCAGCCGGTCGAAATAAATCCAGACTGTATTAATACCTGGCGCGATAATCAGATTGTAATCGCGGTTCCGGCCGGTGCCGATACTGGTCCGCTTCAGGTTGTTAATAAAGATAATTTGGCCGATACTACCAATAACGACTACGGCCCGAAGATTCCGGATTTTCAAATAAACAGCATTGTCCGCCCCGGTTTATGTTACCTTAATCCTAATAGCGGCGTTTTAAGTTCCGAGGTTTCTTATAAAGGAGTTAATCTTTATTCCGGCGCGGCTTATTTCGGAAATTATCAGAGTAATGTCCGCGGTTTGGAATCGAAATTTGTTGAACCGGCCGGCCTAGGCGGCACGGCCATGACGCCGAATATCCGTTCCGGCGCTTCCGGCAGTTTTGTCGAGAACAAAGTCAGTGGCCAGGCGGAAAAAAGTAATTTTTTGCAATTTACGAAAGAACAGGAACCTGGTGAAGGTCCATATATTTCTTCTTTCGCTCCGACCGCCGGTAACGCCGGACAATATGTCACACTTCGGGGAAGCGGATTCGGCGGCGCGCGCGGTTTGAATAAGGTTTATTTCGGAGAAACCGAAGCGTCTTATGATTTTCCGGACATGTGTTTGAATTCGGTTTGGAAAGACGACCAGATTATTGTTAAAGTTCCGGCCGGTTTAGCCGACGGTTACCAGATTATTAAGGTTCAGTTGGCCTCGGAGGTAATCGACACGCAAAAATTGAACCCTAACACTTTTCAGTCCGACAAGAATCTAGATTTGAAATCAAGTTTGTGCAAAATCGAGCCGACCGGCGGTCCGGCGGCGACACCGGTGACTTTATGGGGAGAATATTTCGGCCGGATTGACGACGAAGGACTGGTAAAATTCAATTATGATAAGAGCGCGACCGGAACGATTAAGAACGAAAATGAGGCGAATATAATAAAAACCGCGGTACCGACCGGAGCGATTACCGGCCCGGTGCGTGTCATAAATAATAATAATTGGGGTAATGAACTGAATTTTGCTATTGGCGAATGCGCAGTCGATGCGGATTGCGGCACGCAGGTTTGCTGTCCGCAAAATACTTATCGCCAAGGACGTTGCGTCGGCGCTTTGGCGGATTGCTTTATCAATATTCCGACTTCTGTTTTTGAATGGAGTTTTAGCACCGGTTTCGGCACCTCCACCCCTAATCCTTACGCTTATAGTTGCTCCGGTTTGTCGAAATATTACGGCACCTGCCAAACGGGAGCGACCTGTCCGAATGTTCCGGGAACTTGTTCGCCTTACGCCGGCGGCGGTCAAAAAGTGGTGGGAGCCTGCGATTTTAGCTGCCTGAGTGTTGCCGGTTGTAATGGCCTAGGCGCTAATAATTGTTCCTATGATTCTAGTATTGATAAATGCGTCAAGAATGGCGAAGGCGCCAGTTGCGCTTTGCCGCAGACTATGGATTATGTGGCCGGTACCGCGACTTCGACCATTACGAAAATTTGTAATAAAGATAAACACTGGGAGATAAATGTCACGACTTCCTGCCCGACGGGCTGGGTCAGAGCGACCGGCAATAAGTGCGTGGATAACGCTTCTAATTGTTCTATTTGCGCCGCGGAATTTTCTTGCGAGAAAATCGGCGAGGAAGGCCGCTGTGTTTCCAAGGAACTTTGTCCGGGAGCGGGAACCTGTGTCGATAATCCGACATTAAACGAAGAAGACCGTTGTGTTGTTCCGGATAAAGCTTCCTGCGACTGTTGTTGTACTATCGGTCAGGACGCGCGCGATTGCTGTTCACCTCTGAAATGTGAAGGGACTTGCGGAACGGATAAAGGGAAAACCAGCGGCGTAACCCTAGGCCGGTGCGGCGGTTGTAAACTAGCCGGTAATACGCCGGAGGAACGTGACGCCGCCTGTAATTGTTCCGGTCATGGCGGTCAGTTCTGCGATATCAGCGACCCGGAATTTCCTAACGGTTATTGTACGGATTGTTCTAATTTATCGCCAACGGATTGCTCCAGTCATTCCAGCGCCTGCTGTCTTGATTCCCGAAAAACGGCGGCCGCGACCGATGATACTTGCCGCGGCGGCGACGGACGCTTGATAACAAATAGCCCTGGGGATTCAGGCTACGGCTATTGTGCTTATTATAATTGTTCAATTACCGAACCGGATAAATGCGCGACGAGTACGCCGTCGATGGGAGATTCTTCCAGCTATGCCAGCCAGGAAACTTGTGTCAATGATTGTGCGGCCTCCAATCCCTGCACGGAAGCGACTACTTTAGGCGAATGCCAGGAGCATCCGCGCTGTTGTTTTGATCCGAAAATAATTGGCACGGCCAAATGCCGTTTGGGCAATAAGATTGTCGGCGGAGCGCAAGACGGCGAATGTTCTTCCGGCGCCGACAGTTGCGCCGGTCTGGCTAAATATTATGGCACTTGCCAAACAGGAGCGACTTGTCCGAATGTTCCGGGGACCTGCTCGCCTTATCCCGGTGGCGCCAAGCCAGCTACTTGCGATTGTTGTTGTACTATCGGTCAGGACGCGCGCGATTGTTGTTCGCCTTTGAAATGCGAAGGAACTTGTGGCGCGGATGCCAGCACCACCGACGGAGAAAATGGAATCAATAGCGGATTAGGTCGTTGCGGCGGTTGTAAACTAGCCGGTAATACGCCGGAGGAACGTGACGCCGCCTGTAATTGTTCCGGCCATAGCGGTCAGTTTTGCGATATCAGCTCGCCACAATTTCCTAATGGCTACTGTACAGATTGTTCAGGTCTGGATCAATCGGCTTGCGCCGAACATAGTGGCGTTTGTTGTCTTAATTCGCAAGGAACGGCGACGACCGCCGATGATACCTGTCGCGGCGGTGCCGGAGACGGTTCCGGCTATTGTGCCGATTCCCCGGGCGGTCCCGGTTTGTCCTGTTTGAAAGAGGCTAGCCCAGTTTGCGACAGCAGTATTTGTAATTTTCCGGGATTCGGCTGTTTGTTGGATTCCGGTTCTTTGGGAACATTGCCGCCGGATTGCGGAATTTGTTGCTGTCAACCGGGAGCGGCTACCGACGCTTGCGCCGCCATTAACGCCAAATTAAAATGTATCGCCGATAAAGGAAGTTGCTCGGGTGCGAGCCGGGGGTTGTGTTGCGGCTGTTCAAAAGACGAAGAATGCGGCTCGGCGCAGACTGTCGGTTGCGGCGCGGACTCTTGCTGTCAGGCGCGTCCGGAAATAGTAAGCACTTCGCCGGCGCATCTGGCGACTAACGTTTGTCGCAACGCGGTAATCAAGGTGACTTTTAATTCGGACATGGATACTACTAGTCTCGCCGCCAATACTTTATTGATAGAAGAGCGTGATTACGGCAATGGTGTTTGTCCGGCCGGAACTTTTATCGCGGCGGAAGATTCTCTCCAGGAATTATTAGCATCAAAAAATAAAAATTGGCTGGCGCGCTTAGCCGGAAATTTTAAAAATATTTTTGCCGGATTAACCCGATCTTTCAGCGGTTTGGCTTTGGCGGACATCCCTAGCCCGAGCAAATTATATTGCGCGGTTCCGGGGATGGTTACCGCTGAAAATAACGGCGACAATACTTCCTTGTTTTTTTCGCCTCAAAAATTATTGGCTGGCGCGACCAGTTATTATTTGGCGGTCTTAGGTGATAGTGACCTTAACAGTCAAGCCGGCGTTCTCAGTTTCGAAGAAATCGGTTTTAATGGGTTGGGCTACTTTGATCCGACTGCGGCCGGGGGCACGGGCGCTTATGTCGAGGGTGAACTCATTAAATTTAACGAACGCAGTTATAAGAATTCGCAGATTATTAAATTCACGACTTTATCCGATCAGGGATCAATGGCTGGAATCTGCGCCATCGACCGCGTCGAAATTGATCCGTCTTCTTATTTATTCCCGACAGCCGTCAATAGTTTGGCGGAAAACGACGGCAATCCGGTCGATCGGACTTTCGATACGGTCGCGGACAAAGATAAAGTTTTTACGGCCTGGGTTTATAGCGCTGATGACCAGATTCTCCAGCCGGTAACCGGTTATGCTTGGAACTGGAATTGGCAGATTGGTGATTCTAATATCGCCGAGAGAAATTCCGTTTCCGGTCTACCTTTTAATAAAACAATAGTGTCCGCTAAAGATAAGATTAGCGACGGCGAAACCAAGCTGACCGCGACGGTTGATATGAGCGCCTTCTCTGATACGAATGCTTACTCCGGTGGCGACGGTTTTAATCACTCCGCCAATATCTATGTGTTTATCTGCAATAATCCTTGGCCGCCGGTTTCGTCCAGCGGCGAATGGTCGCCCTGGGCTGATACTTGCCAGGGATCGATTGGCGGCAATTGCGCCGACTATAATTATAAATTTTATTATTGCCGTGACGCCGGTTCGTCCAATACGCTTGATGATTTACCGGCTATTGTCAATCAGGCCGTTATCCGCGGCACCAGCAGTAACTTGATTTGCGCCGCCGACCGGACGCCTTGCGCTAGTATTGGTGCCGCTTGCGGTCCGGATAAGAATGGTGACGGAACTAAAGACGGCCTGTGCGTCTGGAACATCTTAAAGGAGTCTTATTTTTTCCGTGAAGCGCTTCTTTCCGGCGGAGAAATAACCGCCGCGGCTGATCAGGGAACCGACGGCAATGTCGGGATTGATTGGCGATCCAGCGCCAGCCAGGTTTATTCGTATAAGATTTATTATTTAAAATCCGGCCAGGGAACGATGCTGGTTAAAGAAGTCAAACCGAATGATACGGTAAGCGGCGCCAAAATTTGCACTCTTACCGGCACGATTTATAATTGTCATACGGTAATTGGCGGACTGACCAACGACGTTCCTTACATTTTTAAAGTGAGCGTTATTTCCGTTAATAAGACTGAGAGCCAATTGTCCGAAGAAAAGACCGCGACCCCGACCGATAAAACACCGCCACCCGCTCCGGCCGGTTTAAGTTTTTCCGTCGCCGACTCTTTAATTAAATTTGCCTGGACTCCCGCGCCGGAAGCCTCTTTTTATAGGCTTTACCACGGCATAACCACTGGTTCTTACGGTGAGTCTTTCGACTCCGAAATTTCCGCTTCCGGCTTGAGTTTCCCGCCGAACCAATATTCAGTCGGGAAGCATTATTTCGCTCTGACCGCCGTGGATAAAAATAATAATGAAAGCTCAAAATCAGTTGAGTTAACTTGTAATATAGCCACAAAGGAAGGTTGTACGAATTTAGAATCGGCGGACTGTATAAATTCCAGCTGTTGCCTACCGGATTGTATCGGAAAATGCGGCGGGGTTAATTCCAATAATAACTGCGGTCGGTGCGACGGCCTGGTTGGCTGTACCGCCGATCAAGATACTTGTTCGAACGGAAATTGTTGCAAATATAATTGCGTTGGGAAGTGCGCTGGTGAAACTGATGGTTGCGGCGGAACTTGCCCAAATCCTTGTAATAATGACCAAATTTGTTCCGCCGGAGTTTGTTCGAATAAAGCCAACTTAAGAGTTTCCGCTGATGATGTCCATCACTCTTATTTTAATGGGGGTTATCTCGGCACCAGTGATAATTGGCGGGTGCCTTTTCAGGCCGCTGTTCCTGTGCAATCGGGCAAAAATGTCTTAGCAATTGAAGGAGGTAATTTAGGCGGTTATTACGGTATTTCCGCCGAGCTTATTGGAACGGGAATCAATATGAATACTAATAGTGCCGCTAGTTGGAAATGTGTCGGGGTTTTTAATGAAGGTTGGACTAATATTAACTTTGATGATTCCTCTTGGCCTAGAGCAATAAGTTGCGGTCGCATAGGGACATCATTACCTTATAATCAAATCTGGACTTCATCTGGCCAGCCGATAAAATCTAGCGATGACAAAACGGTTTATTGCCGTTATACCTTTTCTCTTCCTTAATTTTGTTAAGTGGAAAATAAATAGTGGATTAATTATATGATTAAAAAACATAAACTGCGGTTCACCCTGGTTGCGATTTTTATAGCTGTTTTCTTGGCGGCGGCCGGATATTCTTTTGCTCAATCCGCTGATAATATTCCCGCTGACGCCGCCGATGCGATTGCCGTCCGGGTAATGCCCAATCCCAACCATTACAGCGTTTCCCGTTGGTATGAAAGCCAGGGTTTTAAAGGTTCGCCGCAGGCGCTGATTGTTGACGGTTATGAAGCAATCAGGGACGGCCGGACGGTTTATGTCAACGCCGCCAATATTGACCCGACGGCTAAAACTATTTATACCAATATCTATTTGATTTCTTATAATCAGAATCCGGCGCCGAAAACCGTCGATATTTTAGGCCAAATTGTTTCTCATTGGAAATTCAACGATAATTTGCCGGAGAGCGTTAGCCCGACCCCGACCTGTTCGATTTCTTCCTTAAGTTGCGCCACTTCCGCTAATTGCGCCGCTGATCAAATCTGCGTGGTTTCCGGTTCGGCCGCGGGTTCCTGTGCTTTAAAAACTCCGAAGAATTGTTTGGTGGACACTGACTGCCCGGCTGACTTTTTTTGCGACAGCGTTAAATCCAGAATCACCCGCGATATTAAACGCGCCGGGAAACTGGAAGATTTAAAAGAAGCGCTGGCTAATTTTAAAAACATCAATAAGCATTATCCGTTTCTGGCCGCCGGCACTTATTTATCCGGCCATAGCGTTTCTCTTTGGCCGAGCTGGTCGCAGTCTTTATTGTCGGAGTTGGCGGCCGCTCAGGATTCTTTGGATCCGATTAATCGTCTGGGTTATTGTCAGGATTATGACGCTAAGACTTGCTGGAATGAAAATACCAAACGATTTTTTAACAATCAAACGGCGGCCTCTTCTTCTTTAATTCTGCCGGCCGGCAGTTACGCTTTGGTTTATTCCACCGATACCGCCGGCTCCCTTTATAATTTATGCGCGGTTATGGAAAGCCGCAATCCGGCCGACGCTAATTTAGGTTATCATTTTTTACCTGAAGATCTAGCCGGTTCGGCCTGCGTGAGCGCGACCGGCGTCTTGACTGGCGGTTTAGCAACCAATACCGCTCCTCGTTTGGTTGACAAATTTTTAACCGGAGACATTAATAAAGAATTTAACGGGTTTATTAAAGTAAGCGACGCCGAAAATAATCCTTTAACCTGGACGCTTAATACAGTCGGTACCGATTGGACCGGTTGGCAGGGCGGCCCGGTTTTAAAAGACACTTCTAATCCCAATCAGAAGAAGGTTTACGCGCAAACCGCCGGCAATCCCGGAACCTATAATATGTCTTTGACCGTGACCGACGGTCAGGGTGGCATTCTGGCTACTTCCACGCCCATAAAAATTGTTTCCGCTTCTTCGTTGATTGAAGCGGAGGACGCGGAATACGCCGTCGATCCGGTTGTTCCCCTGTCTTACAATTTCTCTTTTTCCAACCCTAATCCCCCGGTGACTTATTCCGTCACTCGTCTTTCCGGACCATTTGATTTATTGAATTTGCCGGCAATAGCTAAAACTCTTACGGCTACCGGCACTAACAGATCATTGGTCAATTTCAAAGGCTTAATCCCCTTGGTTTATAAATTTTCTAATGACGCGGATTTTAAGTATCGTATTACCGTCACGGATAAATTCGGAGCCCCCTCTTCTCAGGATTTTAATTTTAAGGTTTTAGTAACCAGACCACAGTTGAATTTTAACTGTCCGACGGAAATCCGCTGGAATAGTTATTATTCTTGCCCCCTAGGCGCGGATAAACAAGGAAATCATAATATCACTTACACTTCTAGCGCCGCGCCTTTAGCCGGGATGGAAGAAATATCTTCTTCAATCTTTGAAGGAACTCCTCTGGCGACGACTACCGGCTGGACGACGACTATCAGCGCGACGAATGAGTATGGAACCGCCAGTTCCAAATCTTTGACTCTGAAAGTAAACAGCTATTGCGGCGACGGTTATAAGCAAGCGCCTAATATGGAAGGCCGCGGCGGAATCTATAACGACGGTTATGAAGATTGCGACGGGTTGGAAGGCGTAGTTTCTAGCGTCTCAGCTAGTAGCATAAACTCACAATATGGTTGTATGACCGGCGTCAACGCTTCCGTCCCCACGCCGATTATTACCAACAGCTATTGCGTCTTTAAATCTCCGACCGACGGCGGCGGCTATTGCGGCGACGGTTATTGCCAGGCCAAGATTGGCAATAATAATATGGAAAATTGCTGGAACTGTCAGAAAGATTGCGGCAATTGCATCGCGACCGTGGAGTCGTACGCCACCGACGAACAGATTGTTTATTTAAACGGTAAAAAGCGCTACAAAACTCAGAGTCCGTCGACACTGGGAATAGCCACCACCACCTTGGCTACCGGTAATAATATTTTCGCTTTTTGGCTTCATAATATAGCGGATTTTAACGATTATGGTTTGGCTTTCCGTATTTTAGTCGGTCCGACCAGCACCCCTTATTATGTTATGGATTCCGCTAATTCGGCCTTAAGTTGCGCCGCGCCTGAAGCCGCCAACCCGGCGCTGTCGACGCCCGAGTATAACCCGGCCGGCGAACTGAAAGACAATGACAGCTATAATTGGACGGAAATTAATTTTAATAAAGGAGACGGATTCGCTTCTTCCTCGGTCATTAATTTAGGAACAGCTAACGCCTTTACGCAAAAAAATAGTCCGCTTAAGCAGATAACTGTCTTAACCGGCGCCGTCGGTTCGCCGCTCCCCTATATCTGGGGCGAGGACAGGAACGACCAGGCGCTTTATTGCCGTCTGGATTATTTCTATCGTACCGATACACTCGGAACCTGTTTACCGTCTTGTGAAAATAAATCTTGCGGCAGTGACGGTTGCGGCGGAACCTGCCCGAGCAAATGCGCGCCGCAGTATTATCCGGACGGAACTCTCCAGCCGATGCAGTGTGCTAACGATAACTCCTGTTGCTATTTGGAAAGTTGTTTCGGGCGGTGCGGTAATTATGATCGGGGTTGTAGCAGTACAGGGAGATTTAAATGCGGGACCGCCGATTATACTTGTCCGAATACCTATGGCCAGGGAACCGAATGCAACTCGGCTTATGAGTGTCTAGCCCTTAAAGAAAATTGTACGGGGAAATGCGGCAGTTACCTAATCCCCGGAGAATATCGGCATTATTCGGGAAATGCGGCGGGGAACATTATAGTCACAGGAACAAAATCTTCCTCTCTGGCCTGCGGTACGGCCGGTACGAATAATAATTGTTCCGCCCCGACGCCGTTCTGCAATAATAACAGTACGAAGGTAGTTAATTATCAGCGCTGTGTGGCTCCTAATTGTACCGGAAAATGCGGCGGCGCTCTGGATGATCTCTATGGAATAGCTTGTTCTCTGACCAATGGGACCGATACCTGCACCTATGATTCGTATAATAATTGTTACGCTAACGCTTGCTGTCATGTTTCGGCTGGTTATTGTGACGGGAAATGCGGTGGTGTCAATGGCGGTTGTGGCCGTATTTGCGGCCAGGCGGGAACGAATAATAATTGCCCTGCCGATAAACCAGTTTGTAACCAAACGACAGGACTATGTTATAAACCTTGTACTCCGGATTGTACTAATAAGTGCGGCGGAGCCTCAGATGGTTGCACCGGATCATGTAATGGTACGGTTAATTGTTCTGCGGATAAACCGGATTGTAATGAAAATCCTGGAACTCTAGGCGTAGGAACTTGTTGTAAATTAGATTGTGTTGGAAAATGCGGCGGCGTTCCGGACGGTTGCGGCGGAACCTGTGGCTCACCTTCCGGCATAGGTTCTCAGGATGTTTGCGCTGACGGGCAGAGGTGCGTCAGCGGAGTTACTGCTACTTGTTGTACTCCGAAATGTAGTTACATGTCTTCACCGCTTTATACTTATAAAATTTGTCCTGAAGCCGGTGAAGGTTTAGGAAAATGTCGCTATATTGATACTTATGGCTATGTGCATTACAGCGGTTCGTATGTAACTAATTATCAGTGCACTGGCTATTCAAATTGTCTGCCGGCCGCGGTAACCAACAATTATTCCAGTGGCGCCAGTATGATGGAATGCGGTCCGGATGGGTGTGGCGGAACCTGTGGAACTTGCGCCTCTGGGAAAGTTTGCGGCGGGCATAGCGGTAGTGACTGGGAAGAATATAATTGTTGCACCCCGAGCAATAGTACTTGTCATCCTTATAAAAATTCAAATGGAGCTTACATCTGGCCGGGAGTTTAGTATTATAAACACGTCTAAATTTAAAATATGACTAAACTTAAAAAAATAATTAGCATTTCTCTCGCCGCCGCGATTATTCTTATTGTCATTTTAGTGATTCTGATTATTAAAAAAACTTCCGGACCGCTACCCGGCGGACAATTTTCTGAGCCGACGGTCGTCGCTCCGAAATTTTTGGACGACGCCGCCAAAGAAAAGCTGGGGATAGCGCCGGAAACAAAAATTCAATCCTTAAAAGAGAATGAAAAGGGGGAAGTGATGGTCTATAAGGTAATAAATAATGACAGTGATATTGTTTTGAGTCCGGCGCAAATCGGTTCGATTAGCCCGCGTCAGACTCCGGCCAAGTAATCGAGGTGGGGATGATTAATATAATAATTGGCCAAAAGTGATATTATCGGTTATAATTTTAAGTATCTAGAAAATGTAACTAAAAAGAAAAAATATGTTCAACAATTTAAACAATGTCGGCGGTCAAAATCGTCCGGCCGTGGATGACATTTTTGCCGAAACCGATAAATCTCAGGAAGGCGGCGCTCTTAATACCGCCGGTTCGCCGAGTTCTGTTTCTTCCTCTTCCGCGTCCGGCGGCGAAATTGAAACGCAGAGAATCGGTCTGACCGCGGAGGGCCAAGCCGCCGAAGAAGCGCCGGAATCCGCCGCCGCCGGCAAATGGTTTAAGATTGTTTTAATTTTGATTATCGCCGCGATTTTGGTTTTAGGCGGCTATTTGGCTTACACTAAATTTTTTAACGCCGCTCCGGTCGATCTGGCTCCCGCTCCGGTCGTTAAAGATACGACGACCTCAACGCCGGCTCCGGCGGAAACCGGATCGTTCGTTAAGCCGACCGGCGAAAATTTAAGCACTGTTAATCCTGAATCGCCAACCGATTCTTCTTCGGTGATACCGGAAATTCCCGGAGTGAACGTCCCGGCGCTTTCCGTTCCCACGACGACCGCGGAAACTTCAGTGACGCCGGTCGTTTCCTTGATTGATTCTGATTCCGACGGTTTAACTGATAGCGAAGAAAAAACCGCTGGCACTAATATTAATGTGATTGATACCGATGTTGACGGCCTGAGCGATTATGAGGAGGTAAAAATCTATAAGACCAATCCGCTGGTGGCCGATACGGACGGCGATGGTTATCTGGACGGTGTGGAAGTAAAGGGCGGTTATAACCCCAATGGCAAAGGAATGTTAGCTGGCGCGTCCTCGACTCCGGCCGTCGGCTTCTAAATTATTTTTCTTATGTTGACCAATCAACCCCTTAAAGCGCGGCCCCGGTCGAATATTTTTGCCGGCCAGAAAGCCCGGCCGCGCTTATCTTTGAATTTACATACTATGCCACAGACTTCCGACCGCCATTTTAAAAAATGGCTGTTTTTGGCAATACTGGTTTTTGGGTTGATGGTTTTGGTTGCTTTCTCGATCTTTTGGCAATAATTTTACTTCCGTTTCTTTATGTTTAATAAAAATAAAAAAATAATTCCCGAACCGGCCACGAGTCAGGAAGTCTCCAGTCCCGATTTGATAATCCATAATATGCCCAGCCCGGCGAAATTAAGCGGCACCGGGTTTAGCCGGAAAGCCCCAGTTTCTTCTTCCGCTAGTTTAATTCCGTCCGCCGCCGGAAATAATTTTAAAACCGTCGGTTTGTTGATAATCGTCCTCGGTCTGGTTGTTATCGGTGCTATTGTTTATTTGAGTTATCGGTTTATTATTAAGCCGACCGCCGGACAACCTAATGCCCCGGTCACGATAACGGCGACTTCGTCCGAAGCTGAAACTAAAATTAACGCGCCGGTGGCCGCGCCGATTTTAACGCCGCCCGCTGATTTATCGACAGCCACGCCCGCGATTTTGGACTTGGCGGTTACCACCTCTTCTTCAACGGAAATCGTGATGAATGAGGAATCATCTGGCCGGGACGGTAGTAATCTGCCGCCGCTTTTAGACAGTGATAATGACGGCTTGGGCGACGAGGAAGAGACGGTTTTGGGGACCTCTCCAGTTTCGGCCGATTCCAACGGCAACGGTTATCCGGATTTGGTCGAAGTCAATAATAATTATAACCCGGCCGGTACCGGCCGTCTGGACGCCAATGGGAATCTTACCGGGTATGATGATAAAGTTTTTGGTTATCATTTATTGTCTCCCAAGATTTGGCCGGTCTCGTCTTTGAATAATGACGCCACGACCGTCTTTACCGCTCCCGACGATTCTCTGATCCAGATCTCGGTTCAGGATAATCCGGATAAAGCCAGTATCCTGAGCTGGTACGAAGAATCTTTCCCGGAAGAAACCGTCGGCTATGATCGATTAAAAACCGCGGATACCTGGGACGGAATCATGGGGCGGGATAACCTTAATTTTTATCTGGCGGATAAAGACCATAAGAATATTTTAGTGATTTCTTACATTCCCGCGGTTTCCGGCCGTCTTACCTATCCTAATATTTTTCGGCTGATGATAAATTCTTTGGCTTTCCGGTAAAATAAATTTTAGCGGTCGTTAATTGTTTTCAAAAACAGATTTTGAAACTAAAAAACTCTTCCTGACGGAAGAGTTTTTGTTATGATTGTGGTTCCGGGGTTAGATTTTAATTTAAATTGGATTTTCCGATAATCTTATCAATAATTCCGTATTTTTGCGCTTCGGCCGCGGACATATAATTATCGCGGTCGCTGTCATGCTCTACGGTCGCCACTTTCTGCCCGGTATGCGCCGCCAGAATTTTATTCATTTTATCTTTGATTTTTAAAATATGTTCCGCTCGTATTTTAATGTCCGAGGCTTGGCCTTCCGCCCCGCCCATGATTTGGTGGATCATAATTTCACTGTTCGGCAGAGCAAATCTTTTGCCCGGCTTGCCGGCGGCCAGAAGAACGGAAGCCATAGAGGCAGCCAAACCGACACAAATCGTGGAAACGTCGGATTTGATATATTGCATGGTATCGTAAATCGCCAGACCAGCACTGACCGAACCGCCTGGAGAGTTGATATAGAATTTAATATCCGCGTCTTTATTCTCGGCATCCAGAAACAGAAACTGCGCGATAATAATGTTGGCGACATGATCGTCTATAGGTTCGCCCAAGAAAATTATCCGGTCTTTCAGAAGACGGGAATAGATATCGTAAGCTCGTTCTATTTGTCCTTCTTTTTCAATGACAGTAGGAATTAGGGGCATAATAGTTTATATGATTAATTGTTTATTATAGATTTTAAGTATAGCCGAAAAAGCGGATTTTGTAAAGGCCAGATTAATAATCCAGTCTTGATTTTTATTTTTATTTATTCTAAAATATACTAAAGTTTAATAAGTATAAATTAGTTTTTTATTGGCCGGTTTTCGGTCTTATTTTCATCTAAATAATCTTATGACCCTTATTCAAAGATTTTCCAAGCTGTCAGTCCGGGCTAAAGCCTGGTGGATTTTAGCGCTCATTATAGTTTTCGCCGTAGTTGTCGGGATAACGACGGGTGGCAACGGTTACAATAATCTGGTTAAAAATTTGGCCGCGAAAACCAACAATATTATAGTTTTGCCTCAGATTAAAGAAATTCCTTTCAGTCTGGGCTTAGATTTGCAGGGTGGCGCTCATTTGGTTTATCAGGCCGATGTTAAAAATATTCCCGAGGCCGACCGCGCCGGCGCTATGGAGTCCGCCCGCGATGTCATCGAACGCCGGGTTAACGCTTTCGGCGTTAGCGAGCCGGTAGTGCAGGTAAATAAAAGCGCTAATGGCGAGTATCGGATTATTGCCGAACTGGCAGGCATCAAAGATGTGAGCGAAGCGATTAAGACTATCGGCGAAACACCTATTTTGGAATTTAAGGAACAAGTATCCGGCGCCGCTCAAACTATCGAGGCCACCTCTTCCGAGATTAATCTGGATTTAAGCACCAGTTGGAAAAATACTGAATTGACCGGAAAATATTTAAAACGTTCGTCTGTGCAGTTTAATCCTAATGACGGTTCGGCGGAAGTTTCTTTAGAATTCGATGCCGAAGGGGCAAAATTATTTGAAGATATAACTGCCCGCAATATCGGCAAACCGGTCGCTATTTTTCTGGACGGTTATGTAATCAGCGCGCCGACCGTTAACGACAAAATTACCGGCGGTCAGGCCGTGATTTCCGGTCGTTTTGATGTGGAGGAAGCAAAATTATTAGTAAAAAGACTTAATTCCGGTGCTCTACCCGTGCCGATTAGCTTGATTTCTCAGAAAACAGTGGAGGCCAGTTTGGGTTCAAAATCGATTGATAATAGCTTAAAAGCCGGTTTAATCGGTCTCTTGCTCGTTTCTCTGTTTATGATTTTATATTACCGTCTGCCAGGCTTACTGTCGGTTTTGTCCTTATTGGTTTACGGTCTGACGGTTTTGGCGATTTTTAAAGCCTTGCCGGTTTGGCTGGCCTTGGCTTTAGTCATTATTATGGTCGGGTTGATTTTCTATACTTTTAACGAGCTAAAGATATTCAATGGTACCCTAGCCCTACTGTTTGCCGTTATCGGTCTGCTTTTATTCTTTTACGCGTTAAAACCGGTGACTTTGTCCCTTTCCGGAATCGCCGGCTTTATCCTTTCCATCGGTATGGCCGTCGATGCGAACATTCTGATTTTTTCCCGTACCCGGGAAGAATTGAAAGCGGGTAAATCGGTTAGCCAAGCCGTTAATGACGGTTTCAAACGCGCCTGGCCGTCCATCCGCGACGGCAATGTTTCGACAATTATCACTTGTTTGATCTTAATGTTCTTCGGCACTTCGACCATCCAGGGCTTTGGCACAACTTTATTCATTGGTATCGCCGTTTCGCTTTTTAGCGCGATTGTTATCACTCATACCTTATTTGTAGTCATTCTGGGCGACTGGCTAGAGAAGCGGACTTGGCTTTTGGGAATACGCCGGCCAAAAACTGAGAACCAAAAATAACGCCATTCTTTCATTTTTAATTTTTAATTCATCATATGATTTATAAGATAATCCAAAAAAGAAAAATCTTCCTCTCGTTTTCCACTTTAGCCGTAGTCGCTTCCATTCTCGCCCTTTGTTTCTGGGGTTTGAATTTCGGCATCGATTTTACCGGCGGGAGCTTGTTGGAGGTAGAATTTAAGAACTATCAGCCCAGTATTACGGAAATTCAAGATAGTCTCAAAGATTCTGATTTACATAACTTAATCGTTCAGCCGACAGAGAATTCTACTATTTTGCGTTTTAAAGAAAATTCCGAAGAGGCGCATCAGGCGACGGTTAAGAAGCTGCAGTCTTTGGTTAAAGATAAACCAGGGGCCTCTTTTAAGGAACTGCAATTCGATTCAGTCGGTCCGACCATCGGCCAAGAATTAAAAAGCAAATCTTTTAACGCCACAGCTATCGCCTTTGTAATGATTATCATTTATATTTCCTTCGCTTTCCGAAAAGTATCTAAACCGGTCGCTTCCTGGAAATACGGCGTCGCCGCCATTATCGCTTTGGTCCATGATATTCTATTCATTCTCGGCGTTTTTTCGGTTCTAGGGCATTTCTATGGTATTGAAGTTAACACGCCGTTCATTGCCGCCGTTTTAACGGTTTTGGGTTATAGTGTCAGCGATACGATTATCGTTTTTGATCGTATCCGCGAAAATTTGCCCAAGAGCCAAGAAGATTTTGAAAATACGGTTAATCGCAGTGTCAACCAGACTTTAACCCGATCAATTAATACTTCTTTTTCCGCGATTTTAGCCCTTTTAGCCATTCTTTTCTTCGGTGGCGACACTATCAAAGATTTCGCCCTAGCGCTTATTGTTGGTATTTTCATCGGCACTTACAGTTCCATTTTCATCGCCAGCCCGGCTTTGGTTGTTTGGGACAAGATAGCCAGACGGCAGAAATAAAAAGTTTTAGCTTATCATAGCGTCAATATTTTTATTGTTGTTCTTAAAATATTTGTAAATGGCCAGAAAAAGTAGAGTATTTCCGATAATCAGAGGGATTATCGCGATGGCAAACGGTTTGGATGAAGAAGAGGTCTTACTGGAATCCAAACTGAGAGATGATTTGGGGCTCGATTCCATAGACATCGCCGAGTTAGCGGTGAAAGTGGAAAAAGAGTTCGCCATCAGTATTAAGGACGAAACGATCAACGATTTCGCAACGGTTGAAAACGTAGTAGATTACGTCGTTAAAGTCGTTTGGTAGAAATTACCGTAGTTCGTCAAAAAAATAAACCTCCGTATTTGCGGGGGTTTTTATTAAGGCGGCTGTAAAAAATAGCCTTAATTTGTTATAATTATCGTATGAAATTAAATTGGCGCTTGTCTGGCCAATCTGTCCGGGAAACCCTGGATCTCTTGATCGAATTCGCTTATCTGGCGACGATTTTTTTAATTCCACTGTGGTTCGCGCATCTCCTGCCTACTTATAATATTTTTGAACTCAATAAGATAATCTTATTCAAGATTCTGGTCTGTCTTCTTTTGTTCTTTACGGCCGTTAAAGTTATTTTTTTTATTCCCGTCCGGCCACGTTCGGCCGGAAAATTCTTTAAAAAACATTGGCTGATTCCGACAATTTTTATCGTCGGCCTGAGCCTGACGCTTCTCGGTTCATTAAATCCGATGCTCAGTTTCTACGGAATAATAGAGCGCCAACAAGGGTTGAGCAGTTATTTGTTTTATTTTCTCTGGTTTGTTTTGGTCAGTTTTAACATTTTAACCGTTAATAACAAGCGCCGGCGAGGAGAAGATGACAAATTAGCGGAAAAAACAAAACGAGTCGCGCTGGTCGCCGTTTTGTCCGCTTCGCTGGTATCTCTTTATGGTCTTCTTCAGATTTTTGGCTTGGATTTCACAACCTGGCCGGAACCGCCCCTTTTGACGCATCGGGTTCTTTCTTCTTTCGGCCAGCCTAATTTTTTAGCTTCTTTTTTGCTGTTGGTCATTCCTTTGAGTTTTTATCTGTTTTACGAGAGTCGCCGGCCGCTTATTAAGTTCGCTTATTTTTTGGCGGCAGCCAGTCAGCTGGTTTGTCTGGTTTTAACCGGCAGTCGCGGCGGACTGATCGCTTTGCTTATAGCGGCCGCTTTATTTTTGGTCTATCTTTTATTTTCTTCTTCCTGGCGGCGTTGGAAAAAATATTTGGTTATATCGTTATTTTTGTTGGGAGCGATCGGAGCGCTGGGCGCGCTGAATTATCTTTTGCCGAATCACCTCAGCTCTTTATTCGATCTTAACTCCGGCAGTGTTGGCGCCCGCGTTAATTTTTATTTAGCCGCGGCCGAAGCGATAAAAGAGCGGCCGCTTTTAGGTTATGGTTTGGAAAACGCCGGTGATGTCTTTATCCGTTATTATCAGCCGGACTGGGGCGTTTACGGCGAAGTCGGCCAATCCGCCGACCGCGCTCATAATCTGTTTTTGGATATCTTGCTTAACGCCGGCGCCGTCGGTCTGTTGCTGTTTACGGTTTTATATTATTATTTTTTTCGTCTGGCGCGGGATAATATTAGGCAAAAGAAACAGTCCGCCTTGTCGCTGGCTCTGGCTTTTGGCGCGGCCGCTTATTTATCGTCTTTATTGTTTAGTTTCGCTTTCACGACCGGAGAAATTTATTTTTGGCTTTTTTTAGCCTTGCTGGTGGCGCTTAATCGGACAGACAGCGGCCGGGAAACGGGAGAAGAAACTTCCGCCGCCGGGCAAGGCTATAAAAAATTATTAGGACTCAAGATTATCGGGCTTTTACTTATAAGTTTTTTAATTTTTCGCCAGATTAACCGCGAATTTAAAACCCTGATGGCCGATTATTATTTCAACGCCGTTTATTTTACTTTAACCACACCGGATTATTTTACCGCTCTGACTTTGGACAGTTACGTGCGAGAGCAGAAAACAAATCCGGTTAATCAGGAAGCTTATGATTATTTCCTGGGAGAAAGACTGAGCGAATTTTATCCGTCGATTGTGGACTTGGCTCCGCAACAAGCAGTCGCCCGCAGATTAAAGGAGATTGACGCCTCTTTATCAGCGAGCGGCTATAAAAATTTATTATTGAAAGCGAAAATCAATAATGCTTTGGGAAATTTTTCCGTCGCTCAAGATTATTTGTCTTCCGTCATCGCTCTGACTCCGAATTGGCCGCTGGTTTACCTGGAGCAGGGAAAAATATGGGCGGCGCAGGGCGATTCCCAGGAAGCGATTGTCGCTTATCAACTGGCCACGCTCAATTTACCCGCGATTAGCGATTCGCGCCTGAACGACCTCCATCGTCAAAATGTCCTTCATTACTTGTACTTTATCGACTATAGGATTGCCGCTCTCTATGAGACGGCCAAAAATTATCCAGCCGCCGAAAAATACTATCGGCTCGCTTACGGCAGTAATCCGGACGATTTTACCTTGCTGAAGAAAATCGCCGACACTTATTATCGGCGCGGCGATTTAAAGACCGCTCGGGAATATGTCGCCCACGGATTGACGCGTAATCCGGCCGATTATAATTGGTCGCTCGCTTTAGCCGCTTTATATCGGGAAACGGGCGATCACGCTAAGGCTCTTAAATATCTGGAAAAAGCTCGGGAATTGGCGCCGGATAATCAAGAAATTTTGAATTGGAAAGAAGATTATGGGGAATAAGGAAATAAAAATTTCCGCCTGTCTGGTGGTTTATAATGAGGCGAAGAATATTCGCCGTTGCCTGGAAAGTTTGCGGGAGGCGGTTGATGAAATTATTGTCGTCCATGACGGCGAATGCCAGGACGAGACTTTGGAAATTTGTCGCGAGTATGACGCGAAAATATTCCTCCGGCCGCATGTCGGGATAATGGAGGCTCATTTGGTTTTGGCTATCGAACAGGCATCAGGTGATTGGCTTTTGCGGATAGACGCCGATGAATTTTTGTCTGATGAATTAAAGAATAGCTTAAGACGTTTGGTTAAAGAGGCTGAGGAAGAAGGTTTAAGTGCCTATTCGTTCCGGTGGTTGAGTCACTATAACGGCCGGTTCTTGCCGGGAAAGAACCGCAAATCGATTTTGTTTAAGAAAATTGATTTATATTGGTTTTCCATGCCGCATTTAGCCTGGCAGACTCGAGGACGGATGAAAATTTCCACTTATATTTTAGGACACCAGGTTAAGGATTATTCGACAGCCCAGGCGGATAAACAGAAAAGATGGGCGATGATCCAAGCGGAATATATTTTGAAAGATTTTAAAGAGTTGGACAATTTTCAGGCCGAGAGAACTGATTGGCTTAAAACTTATAGTTTTTCCCGCCAGCAGGCGAGATCTCGTCTATTGCCGCTTTTAAAATTTCTTAAATCTTTTTGGGAAAACATCGTTCACGGTGCCGGGCTGAAAGAGACTTGGCGTCAAGGGAAATATAATTACTATCTGGGAAAATATATTTTTAAGCTTAGTCGGAAAGGTTAAACTTGATTTCCAAAAATTTGGCTTTCAGTCCCTATGAATAATCCTAAAATTACAATCATTACCTGTACTTATAATAGCGCTCGCCATTTACGGGCCACTTTAAATTCGGTTAAAGAGCAGACTTATAGAAATTTTGAACATTTATTTATCGACGGCGGTTCGACGGACGACACCCTCAATATTATCAGGGAGTATTATAAGGAGCCAACCTTAGTCAGCGGCCGAGATAAAGGGCTTTATGAGGCGTTCAATAAAGGATTAAATAATGCCAAGGGACAAATAATCGGTTTTTTACATTCTGATGATGTTTTTTTTGATAAAAAGTCCTTAGAAAGAGTGGCGACTGCTTTTCTAAATCCGGACATTGATTATTATTGTTCAAGAATGATAATTTGTGATGAAGAATTGGAAAAACCTTTTGCTTTATTAGGCGCTGCTCCTCATCGTCAAACCGGGCGAGATCAATTATATAGCTCGACTTATTTTGCCCATCCGACTTATTATTGTAAAAGAGAAATTATCGAACGGGTAGGGAAATTTGATTTACGCTATACGGTAGCGGCGGACATTGATTGGCTTTATCGTTTGGAACAAACGACCAATCGTTTTTATTTTGATCCCCTTCCTCTCGTCAAATTCCGAGGGAAAGGTGGAACCAGCGCTAGACGGTATTTCGTCGGTTTATCAGAAGAAATGGCTATCAGATTAAAGAATGAAAAGCCGTCGCTCATTTTTTTTCTCATCTACGGTTATCATTATTGGCGGCGGGGAACAAGATTTATTTTAGAGAAATTGAAACTATTCCGACTAGTGGACGCTATTAGAGAAATAATAATTAAAACAAGAAAATAAAATAATCTATGCCTTTTATCTTTTCAACTCAAGTTATTTTTTCCGTCTTCGTTTTTATCTTCGGCCTGATTATCGGCAGTTTCCTGAATTGCCTGATTTGGCGTTTGTATAAAAATGAAACTTTAGGCGGTCGATCATATTGTCCTAAATGCCGACAGACCATTGCCTGGTATGACAATATCCCTCTCCTTAGTTTCTGCCTGCTCGGCGGCCGCTGTCGTCATTGTCAGGCTTTGATTTCCTGGCAGTATCCGCTGGTGGAATTAGCAACCGCCGTTCTCTTTTTGTTGACTTTTTGGGCGGACGCCGCTAGTGGGCAGTTTTCTCTACTTCTGCTTCGCGACTGGTTATTAATCATAACATTCGTGATTATTTTCGTTTATGATTTTCGCTGGCAGCTGGTACCTATGGCCGCGGTTTGGCCGCTGGGCGCGGCGATTTGTGGCGCTAATCTGTTGTTGAGGCTTTCCTGGAAGGCCTTATTATTCTTTGCTATTATCGGCGCCGTCTTTTTCCTAATACAATATTTACTAACGAGAAAGAAGGGAATAGGGGAGGGCGATATCTGGCTGGGAGCGCTTTTGGGTCTGTCTTTTCCTAGCGCCGCCGAAATGCTTTTAATTCTGGTTTTATCTTATAGTTTTGGCGCCTTCATCGGTTTAATTCTGCTGTCTTTACAAAAAAAGGGCTGGAAGTCGCAAATCGCTTTCGGTCCGTTTTTAGCCCTGGGAGCCGTTATCACTTTGATTTGGGGAAATAGGATACTAGCCTGGTATTTACAGTTTTGTTGTTAAATCTTTATAAATTCGGTATAATATCAGTAGCAATAATTCGTGTTAAATATTGCCATATTTTTAATTTAAACCATTATGAAAGATAATGTTATCGCCGGTTTGGATATTGGTTCGACTTCTATCCGACTGGTAATCGGTCAAAAGATTCCCGGACCGGCCGGCGAAGAACTGCAGATTATTGGCGCCGTTTCCGAAGCGACTGCCGGCGTCAGCCGCGGGATAGTTAATAGTATCGAAGAAGCGACTTCCTCTATCTCTGCCGTTTTAGAAAAAGCAGAACGTCTGGTTGGCGTGCCGATTACTCGCGTTTGGGTCAGTATTAATGATCCTCATATAAAATGTGAACGCTCCAAGGGCGTGGTGGCAGTCGGTCGGAGCGATGGTGAAATAAATGAAAATGATGTCAATCGCGCAATTGAAGCGGCGCGCGCTTTGGCGGTTCCGGTAAATTATGAAATTTTGCATGTCATTCCCATTAAATTCAGCGTCGATAACCAGGGCGACGTGAAAGATCCGATTGGCATGACTGGAATCCGGCTGGAGGTTGAAACTCTGATTATCCAAGGACTAAGCACGCAGATAAAAAATTTAACCAAGGCTATTTACCGGACAGGTTTGGAAATTGAAGATTTGGTAATCGCTCCGCTCGCGGCGGCGGAAGCGGTTTTAAGCTCGAAACAAAAAGAATTGGGCGTCGCTTTGATTAATTTAGGCTCGGCGACGACTTCTTTGGCGGTTTATGAAGAGCGCAATCTGATTCATACCGCGATTTTACCTTTAGGTGCCGAACATATTACTGCCGATATCGCTATCGGTTTGCGTTGTCCGATAAATCTGGCCGAAAGAATAAAGAAAGAATATGGCAGTGCGGCGGCTGATGAAATCGACAAGAAAGACGAAGTCGATGTCAGTGAGCTGGTGAAAGAAGAAGAGGTTAATGATGATATCAGCTTTATTTCCCGGAAATATTTGGCGGAAATAATAAACGCGCGTGTTGAAGAAATTTTTGATAAAGTCGACAATGAGTTTAAAAAAATCGATCGTTCCGGTATGCTTCCGGCTGGCGTGATTTTTGTCGGTGGCGGGGCGGAATTAGACGATTTGGTGGAGGCGGCGAAAAAGAAATTGCGTCTGCCGGCGGCTGTCGGTCTGGCCAAGAATATCAATGTCGTAATCGATAAAGTGAAAAACCCGGAATTTTTAACGGCTTTGGGTTTGGTCATCTGGGGCAGTCATACGGAACTTGAAGGCGCCAGCCAGAATAATTTTAAGAAGAATTTAGGCGGGATTCTGGAAAAAACCAAGGGTTTGTGGAATAAAATAATGCCCAAATAATTAATTTCTAATTTTTTTCCAATCAATTCAATTTAATCTCCAATAATTTTATGGCTGAAGTAAAACCGGAAATTGAAACTTTTGCTAAAATAAAAGTGGTCGGCGTCGGCGGCGGCGGCGGTAGTGCGATTAATCGTATGGTCGCAAACGGCATTAAAGGCGTCGGTTTCGTCGCGATTAATACCGATGTTCAGGCACTCCATTATAATAAAGCTAACGAGAAAATCCATATCGGTAAAACCGTAACCAAGGGTTTGGGCGCGGGTATGAATCCGGATTTGGGGAAGGGCGCGGCTGAAGAGTCGCAAAATGAAATCCGTGAAGTCTTAAAGGGTTGCGATATGGTTTTTGTCACTTGCGGCTTAGGCGGTGGTACCGGTTCCGGTGCTTCCCCGATTATCGCGCAAATTGCTAAAGATTTAGGGGCTTTAACCGTAGCGGTCGTTACCAAACCTTTTATGTTCGAGGGCGGACAGCGGAAAAATATCGCTGATCGGGCTTATTCGGAATTAGCCGATAAAGTCGACACCATCATTACTATCTCCAATGATAAATTATTGCAGGTTATTGACAAGAGAACCTCGCTTTTGGAAGCCTTTAAAACGGCCGACGATGTCTTGCGCCAGGGCGTGCAGGGTATTGCTGAGATAATTACCGTTCCCGGTATCATTAACGCTGATTTTGCCGATGTCAAAGCCGTTATGGCCAACGCCGGTTCGGCTCTGATGGGTATCGGGCAGGCCACAGGCGAGAATAAGGCCATAGAAGCCGCCAAGGATGCCATTAACTCTAATTTATTAGATATGTCCATCGATGGCGCCCGGGGCATCGTCTTTACGATTACCGGCGGTCCGGATTTGAGTATGACGGAAGTAAGCGAGGCGGCGAAGGTTATAACTTCGGCGGCCGATGAGGACGCTAAGATTATCTTCGGCGCCGTAATCGATGAAAAGATGAAAGATTCCATTAAGATTACGGTAGTGGCGACCGGTTTTGACGGTCGCGGCAAAAGCCAGAAGAGCGAAACGATTAAATCTTCTTATACTCCCAATGCTTTTATAATCGAAAAAGAGAACGAGAAAGAAGCGGCACCCAGTGCCAATATCGATAAAAACAAAGGAAAATTTTCGGTGTTTAGGAATATCCCTGTTAAACCGGCTCTGGAAAAGAAAGCGGAGCGGCCGAGCAATAGTGAAGACGATGATTTAAGCGTTCCGGCATTTATTCGGAAAAAAATGGGGTAATTACAATATTTGATAGAATATAGAATATAATAAAATCTGACCGCCTATAAGGTCAGATTTTATTATATAAATTTCTGTGGATAACTTCATAATTTTTTTATATTTTTTTAAAGATTAGCTAAATTGACCCGCACATCAAAATTTGCTAAAATAAATATAGATACAACATTTAGTGGTCAATTTTTTAAAAAGGCCACAAAATATGGGTTTTTAAGCCTAAGATATGAAATGCCCGATTTGCTACTTTTTAGACACAAAAGTCGTTGATTCCCGGGTTGCTCCGGACGGCTTGTCTATTCGCCGCCGCCGGGAATGTTTAAAATGCGGCTTTAGATTCTCCACTTATGAAGAAATAGAGCTATTAGATTTGGTTATTGTCAAGCGCGATGGCCGAAGAGAATCTTATAGCCGGGATAAATTGGTCAGCGGTTTGAAGAAATCTTGCGAAAAAAGGCAAATTACCGAAGATCGTTTTAAAAAATTGATTCATTCCATTGAGCGCGACCTCCAGCGTCTGAAAAAGACGGAAATTACATCTCGACAAATCGGTCAAGTAGTGATGAAAAACCTTAAAAGAGTCGATCCGGTCGCCTATATTCGTTATGCCTCAGTTTATGAATCCTTCAAAGATGCCCATGAGTTCAGAAAAGAGTTAAATAAATTAATAAACGAAAAGAAATAATACAGGTATGTCAGAAACTATCAGCAAATTAATTAAAAGATCCGGTGAAATCGTTGATTTTAACCAGGATAAGATTACTAAAGCGATTTACAAAGCGGCCTTAGCGACAGGAGTTGATGACCGTCATTTAGCTAAAAAAATTAATGACCAGGTCGTTATCAAATTAAACCAAAAATTCCATAAGAACAGCATTCCGGCCGTGGAAGAAGTTCAGGATATTGTGGAAGAGGTTTTAATAGAAAGTAAACTCATTAAAATCGCCAAGGCTTATATCCTGTACCGCGAACAGCATCGTCAATTACGTGATATCAATAACGCGACTTCCGATGATAGGCTAATGGAAGATTATTTGGGTCGCGCCGATTGGCGTCTGAAGGAAAACAGTAATATGAGTTTTTCCGTTCAGGGACTAAACAACTACATCGCTTCCGCGATTTCCGCGCGCTACTGGCTTAATAAAATGTATCCGGAAAATATCCGGGCGGCTCATGTCCAAGGAGATTTTCATATTCATGATCTTGGACTATTGGCGCCTTATTGTTGCGGTTGGGATTTGAAAGATTTGTTAATCCGCGGATTTCGCGGTGTTAGCGAAAAAGTTCAGAGCAACGCCCCGAAGCATTTTCGAAGTGCCCTTGGTCAGATTATTAATTTTTTCTATACCCTACAGGGTGAATCCGCCGGCGCGCAGGCCTTCGCCAATTTTGATACCTATCTGGCGCCTTTTATCCGTTATGATAATTTAAGCTATAAGGAAGTAAAACAGGGTTTGCAGGAGTTTATGTTTAATATTAACGTTCCGACGCGCGTCGGTTTCCAAACCCCGTTTACCAACATCACCCTTGACGTGACTCCGTCACCGATGATTGGCGAAGAGAATATTATTATCGGCGGCGAAGTCAAATCGGAAAAATATAAAGATTTTCAGCCGGAAATGGATATATTCAATCAAGCTTTCGCCGAAGTAATGCTCGCCGGCGATTCGACCGGCCGGGTCTTCGGTTTTCCAATCCCGACTTATAATGTCGATAAGGACTTTGATTGGAACCGCGAATGTTTGAAACCAGTTTGGGAAATGACCGCCAAGTACGGAATCCCTTATTTTTCCAATTTCGTTAATTCCGATATGAATCGCGATGACGCCCGCTCGATGTGTTGTCGTTTGAGACTGGATAATCGTGAATTGCGCAAGCGTGGCGGCGGTCTGTTCGGCGCCAATCCTTTAACCGGTTCTTTGGGCGTCGTGACGCTTAACTTGGCGCGCATCGGCTATCTGTCGAAGACTAAAGAAGAGTTCAAGGAACGGCTGTTGAAGTTGATGGAACTGGCCAAAGAGAGCCTGGAGATCAAGCGTAAAATAATCGAAAAATTCACTGATGATTATCTTTATCCTTACTCAATGTTCTATTTGGAGAATATGAAGCAACGTTTCGGTTGTTATTGGAAAAACCATTTTTCCACTATCGGCATTAATGGCATGAACGAAGCGGTTTTGAACTTGATGGGTAAAGATATTTCGACGCCCGAAGGACATGCCTGCGCCGCCGAAATGTTGGATTTTATGCGGGAAAAATTAATGGATTTCCAGAATGAAACTAATAATCTTTATAATTTGGAAGCGACTCCGGGCGAAGGCTGTACTTATCGTTTCGCCAAGAAAGACCAACAGCTTTATCCGGGAATAATTTGCGCCAACAACGAAGCGGTCAAAGCCGGCGCCAATCCTTACTATACCAATTCCACTCATTTGCATGTTAATTTTACCGATGATATTTTTTCCGCCTTGGATTTGCAGGATGATTTGCAGGTTAAATATACCGGCGGTACGGTTCTACACGGTTATCTGGGCGAACGTCTTCCTAACGGCGATGCCGCCAAAAAGTTGGTGAAAAAAATCGTGGAGAATTACCGCCTGCCTTATTTTACGATTACGCCGACGTTCTCGATTTGCCCTAAGCACGGTTATTTGTCCGGCGAACACAAGTATTGTCCGAAATGCGATGAAGAAATCGGCTATAAAGAAAATTAATTTATTAATAATGAATATATGAGCCCGATTCAAACCCAAAGACAGGAGTGCATTGTTTACAGCCGTGTCGTCGGTTGGCTGACTCCGATTAAGAACTATAATCCCGGCAAAGCGGCCGAGTACAAAGATCGCAAGACTTTTAAAGTCAGCGAATAATTTGTTCTAAACCTATGATTATCGGCGGACTGGAGAAACTGACTCTTCTTGATTACCCCGATCATCTAGCGGCTATAATCTTTACCGGCGGGTGTAATTTCCGTTGTCACTTTTGTTACAACCCCCTGCTTGTCCTGCCCCGCGAGGGAAGGGATAAAAAAAATAAAGAAAAAGGTTTTTCTCCGATTTCTACCGAAAACCTTTTTCTTTTTTTAAAAGAAAGATTCGGCCGTCTGGAGGGCGTAGTCATTACCGGTGGTGAGCCGACCTTGCATCCCGACTCGCCGTCTTTTATTAAGGAAATTAAGGATATTGGGTATCTTATCAAGCTGGACACCAATGGGACTAACCCCGAAATGTTGCAGAAGTTAATTGCCGCCGGTTTGCTTGATTACCTGGCCATGGATTTAAAAGCTCCGTTTTCCAAATATGAAGACGCGGTCGGAGTCAAGGTTGACTGTAATAATCTGCGAAAAAGTGTTAAAATTATAATGGCTAGCGGCCTACCTTATGAATTTCGAACGACGGTTGTTCCCGGTCTCTTGGAAAAGAAAGATTTTTCGGAAATGGGGGAAATCATTAAGGGAGCCTCAAAATGGTATTTACAGAAATTTAAATCAGATACGGATTTAGTCGATAAAAATTATCAGGCGCAACAGGCCTACTCGGATAAAGAAATGTTGGAGTTCGCGGAGATTGGTAGAAATTATGTCTCTCTCTGCGAGGTTCGCGGTTAATTTATGCAGAATATTGCGGTTTTCGCGGAAACAACTTATCGTAACGAACCGAAGAGGTTCGGCATTAAAACTGACGATCGCCGCCGGCATATGTATTTGATTGGGAAAACCGGTATGGGTAAATCGACGATTTTGGAAAATATGATTGTCGATGATATTCTTGCCGGACACGGCGTGGCCGTCGTCGACCCGCATGGCGATTTGGCGGAAAAGATTATCGATTATATCCCGGCCGAACGGATTCAGGATGTCGTTTATTTTAATCCTTCCGATATCAATTTCCCGATTGCTTTCAACGTCGTCGAACAGGTCGAGCCGCATTTGCGCCATCTGGTAGCTTCGGGCTTAATCGGCGTTTTTCAAAAATTATGGGCGGATTCCTGGGGGCCGCGTCTGGAATATATTTTGCGCAACGCGATTTTGGCGATTTTGGATTTTCCCGGCTCAACTTTGCTCGGTGTCGTTCGAATGCTGTCCGATAAGAACTACCGCAAGAAAGTCGTGGCTAACATTACCGACCCGGTGGTCAAAGCTTTTTGGGAAAGAGAATTTTCCGGTTATGCCGATAAATTCGCGTCCGAAGCGGTTTCTCCTATCCAGAACAAAGTCGGTCAGTTCTTATCCAGTTCTTTGATGAGAAATATTATCGGCCAGGTAAAATCGGCGATTGACATTCGCGATATTATGGATAACGGGAAGATTCTAATCATGAATTTATCCAAAGGCCGAATTGGAGAAGATAATTCCGCTCTTTTGGGCGCGATGATGATTACCAAGATTCAACTGGCGGCGATGAGCCGCGTCGATGTACCGGAGAAAGAACGCCGGGATTTTTATTTATACATCGACGAATTTCAAAATTTTTCGACCGACAGTTTCGCCAATATTTTATCGGAAGCGCGGAAGTACCGCCTAAATTTGATTTTGGCGCATCAATATATCGAACAACTAAGTGAAAAGGTTAAGCCGGCGGTTTTTGGTAACGTCGGCACAATGGTCGTTTTCCGCGTCGGAGCGGCCGATGCCGAAGAATTGGTCAAAGAATTCACCCCGACTTTTACGGAGGAAGATCTGGTCAATCTGCCGAAATATGAAATGTATCTGAAATTAATGATTGACGGTATCGCTTCTTCGCCTTTCTCGGCGCGGGGTTTGCCGCCCTTGACCGCCGCGGAAAAAACCGGAAATACCGACGAAGTAATCGCTTATTCGCGGGAGAAATACGCTTCCAATCGGGAAGCGGTGGAGGAAAAGATTATGCGCTGGCACGAAACTTACGGCGAAGAAGTGGAGAATCGGTCGGTTAAAACCGGTTCGCGTAGCCAGGCCGCGGAAACATTCCGTCCGCTTACGCCAACTGCGACCGCGAAAGGGATACCCTTGGTCCCTAAAACCCCGCTTGTCCATCCGGTTCCGCTGTCATCCCGACCGGAAAGCGTTAATAAAGGTTACGCGGCTATTTGCACCAGCTGTGGCCAGGAAACCACTACTGTTTTTGAACCCGACGGCGTTCGTCCGGTTTATTGCCGCGATTGTTTGAGTAAAAAAAAAGAAGAAAAGCGGCTGGATTTGGAAAAACGGCAAAAGGCTAAAGGGATAGAACGGGAGAGATTGGAGCAAGAACAGCTGGCGTCCTCCGCTTCGGCTAAAATTACTCCTTCTTTATCTTTAGGCGACCTGAAGAATATCGCTCCGGTTGATTTTCGCGGCCGGGAAATTAAAACTAAAACGGTCTTGCCGGAAAGTTATTCGGCTTTTAAAAAAGATTACGAAGAGAAAGATTTAAATGAAGGCGAGGACGTTATTTTTACCGAGTAATAACTGGAACGGAGACAAAGATTAAAAAATATCAAAGGAAATTATTTTATGTATTTATTTTTCGACACGGAGACCACCGGGTTGCCCAGGAATTATCAAGCGCCGCTTGATGATTTTTTAAATTGGCCCCGAATAGTGCAAATCGCCTGGAGCCTTTATGATGCCGCGGGCAATCATTGGGAAAGTCAGAATTATATTATTCGTCCGGACGGTTTTGTTATTCCGCCGGAAGTCACCAAAATTCATCGCATTTCGCAGGAGCGCGCTCTGAAAGAAGGCGTGGCTCTGCGGTCGGCTCTGGAACATTTTCTACGCGATGTCAGCGCCGCTTCTTTTCTGGTTGCCCATAATATCGATTTCGACGAAAAAATCGTCGGCGCGGAATTGTGCCGGGAAAAATTAGCCAATCCGGTCGCCGCCGCCAATAAAATTTGTACCATGAAAACCAGTGTGGCGTTTTGTAAAATTCCCAGTAGCCGCGGTGGGTATAAATGGCCGAATCTGACGGAACTTTATACTTGTTTGTTTAAGACTGATTTTCCGGAAGCGCATGATGCTTCTTTTGATGTTAAAGCTTGCGCCGAATGTTTTTTTGAGCTAAAAAGAAGGGGAGCGATTTGAACTTAAATTTGAATTTAAGGAGTAATTTGAATATATGGAACAGCCAACTAATTATCTTAAGATCGGCCGGGCAACCGATTTGACTGGTCGGGATAGAAAGATTTATCGAATATTAGAAATATTTCCTGGTTTTTTTTCAATCGGGACTTTATTGATTTTAACGGTTTTTTCTTATTTTAAGCCGGTTTGGGTGGCTTACTTCATTATCGCTTTTGACGTTTATTGGTTGTTATTAGTCATTTACATGGCTATTTTTTTGATCACTTCTTATTATAAATTAAAGCGGGGATTGCTGACTGATTGGTCAAAAAAATGCGAAGAATTGAAACAAGTTTCGGTCAGCGAAGCGGAAGCGGCGCCTGGTTCTTTAGCCAGGAAAGGTTTGGTTTGGAATGATTTTAAACATTTGATCATCCTGCCGACTTATAAGGAAAGCGCGGAAATAATCGGCGAGTGTTTGACGGGTTTGCTTAACGACGGTTTCCCGACCGCGCAGATGGTTGTCGCTTTGACGATTGAAGAACGCGGTGGACGGGAAGAAGCCGAGGCGCGGGCGGCGGTTATCAAAGAAAAATTTGGCGCTAAATTCGGCCGCATGATTATAACGCTTCATCCGGACGGATTGCCCGGCGAGATGAGCGTTAAGGGGGCTAACCAAGCCTGGGCGGCGCGGATCGTCAAACAGGAAATAATCGACCGAGAAAATTGGGATTACGATCGGATTATCGTGAGCGTTTTCGATATTGATACGGTCGTTAAACCCGGTTATTTTTTCGCCGTCACCTATAAATTTTTAACGGTCGACGATCCCTACCATACCAGCTATCAGCCCGTGCCGGTTTATCATAATAATATTTGGAACGCGCCGTTCTTTTCGCGCGTCGTCGCTTCGTCCAACACTTTTTGGCAGATGATCATGCAAATTCGCCAAGAGAGCTTGGTCACCTATTCTTCCCATTCCATGAGCTTCCGCGCGCTCGCGGAGATTGATTTTTGGTCGACGAAAAATGTTTCGGAAGATTCTCGTATTTTCTGGCATTGTTTGATGTTCTACAACGGCCATTATCGCGTCGAACCGGTTTATTACATCGTTTCGATGGATGTCACCGCCGATCAGAGTTTGTTTAAGACCGCCAAGAATTTATATAAGCAACAGCGCCGTTGGGCCTGGGGCGGCGAGAATATCCCGTATTTGATTTTCAATTCCGCTAAGCGCTGGAAAAATAAAGATTTTGATAAGGGTCGGATTATCGGTTATCTCTTGATCCAAATTTACGGTTTTCACGCCTGGGCGACTAACGCCTTGATTGTCGCCGTTATTGGCTGGCTACCGATGCTTTTGGGTGGCGATCGCTTCAACTCCACGGTTCTGTCCGGTAATCTCCCTACCATCACTCAGAACTTGATGAATATCGCTATGATCGGGTTGATTTTGTCGGCCGTCGTTTCCGCCTTGCTTCTGCCCAAGCGGCCGCCGGAATATAAATTTTGGAAAAAGATTGTTATGACTTTAGAATGGGTTTTCGTGCCGGTGACTATCGTGATTTTTGGCGCTATTCCTTGTCTGGAAGCGCAGATTAGGTTGTTATCCGGGAAATATATGGGTTTTTGGGTAACGCCTAAAGTTAGAAAATAATAATTAATATCCGGTAATATTAGTTGATTTAATATCAGCTTATCGTTTCGATTTTTAAAATCACGCCTATTCGCGGCGTGATTTTTTATGCTATAATAAAATTATGTTGAAACATAAAGTCAACCCGCGGATTATCAAGGACGGAGTCGGAACCCGGCCTGATAATTTTTTTTATCGCCTGGTTTCCAGCCAGCGTTTTCTGGCTATTATCGGTTTGGCTTTTTTAGTGGTGATTGTTTTTCCTCTGGCGCGGACTTACAGCCAGAGACGCCTGGTAGAGAAAGAAATCGAAGAGGTGAAAGAACAGATAAAAGATTACGAAAATCAGAATCAGAGCCTGAAAGAGTTGATTTCTTATTTACAGTCCGACCAATCGCTGGAAGCGCAGGCCAGAATGAATTTAAATCTGAAAAAGCCCGGCGAAGCGGTAATTGTTGTTGAAGATAAGGAGTTAAGCCCCGCGCCAGTTGGCTCTGTGCCAACCGACGCTTCCAGTACTAATCTGGCTAAATGGTGGCGTTATTTTTTTAATTAAGTTTTTTTGAGTTCTTTTTAGTGAGCCGAGAAGGGGAATCGGACCCCTGACCTACGCGTTACGAGTGCGTCGCTCTACCGACTGAGCTATCTCGGCAACCTTTATTTTTGGGAGCGGGTGAGCGGAATCGGACCGCCTTCTTCAGCTTGGGAAGCTGACGTAATAACCATTATACGACACCCGCGCGTCCGTTTGCTTCCTGATTTTTGCCGTTCTTTGCCGCTGACTTTAATCATTATAGGCTTAAAAAGTTATTTTAGTCAATTAGATATTTATGACATCCATCTATGACATTTAAATCCAAAAAATTTTTTATTTTCTCCGGCCTTTTTTTATTTATTTTTGTCGTTTCGGCCGTTCAAGCGGCGCCGGCGGATGAATTTAAAATAAATTACGAGCCAGCCGCTTTTACGGCGCCGGTTTCTTTGAATATTTCTTCGGGAAACGATGAGGCCACCTTACCTTGGGAATGGCAAGCCCTGACTCCGGTTTACAGCTATTCTTTTGCGACGGCCGGACTTTATGATCCCAGTCGGCCGCTGAAAATAAAGATTAATTATGGCAAGAAGAATAATAATTTAAAGCAGATTTTTTCCTATGATCAAATCGCCGGCGTTTGGCGACCGATTTTAACCGTTGATAATCCGCTCGAAGAATATGTCACCGCGACGACCGATGCCCTTAATGGCCGCCTGGTTGTTTTAGCCAATCCCGATATTTTGGCAGTCGGAACGGCCAGTTGGTATAAATTTAAAAACGGCCTTTTCGCCGCTTCGCCGGATTTTGTCAAAGGTACGGTTTTGCGGGTTCATAATCTTGATAACGGAAAATTTGTCGATGTCACGGTCAATGATTTTGGTCCGGAGCGCGGTAAGTATCCGGAACGGGTGGTTGATTTGGATTATGTCGCTTTTAAAAAAATAGCTTCGGCCGGCGCCGGTCTGGTTTCCGTCAAGATTGAACCCCTAAAGGTAGTTATACCAGAACTGAAAAAGGCGACGCCGCAGGTAAATAGCGAATTGAATTTGACGGCCTCTTCCGCGGTCATCATGCTGGAAAAGACCGGACAGGTTATCTGGGGCAAGAATGAAGAAACGGTTTCGCCTTTGGCCAGTTTGACAAAATTGGTAGCGGCTAAAGTTTTTTTGGATACTAAACCGACTTTGAATAAAGTGGTTAGTTATAAATATCAGGATGAGAAATATAATTATGAATACTGCAAGTCCTGGGAATCCGCCCGTCTGAAAGTAACGGAAGGTGAAACACTCACAATCGAAAATCTGATTTACAGCGCTCTGGTCGGTTCGGCTAATAATGCCGTCGAGACCTTAGTGCGCGTCAGCGGTCTGGAACGGGGTAAGTTTATCGCTAAAATGAACGAAGCCGTCAAATCCTGGGGAGCCGTCGATACAAAATTCGTCGAACCGACCGGTTTGTCACCGAACAATGTGAGTTCTCCGCTTGATTATGCTATAATAATCAAAGAAGTTTTTAATAACCCTCTTTTACAGAAAATCACCTCCACCGTCAAATATACTTTCAAGACCGTTAATACCAAGAAGACCCATACTTTAACCAATACCAATCAACTCTTAAAGTCCGGCAAATACCAGATTGTCGGTTCCAAGACCGGCTATCTGAATGAAGCCGGTTATTGTCTGATGACGCGGGTCAAAACCCCGCAGGGTAATCTGATTGCCATTAATTTCGGTTCCCAGAATAAAGAATCCAGTTTTTTGGACAATGAGCAGTTGATTCGCTTCGGTCTTAAAAAGTTAAAATAATAAAATTTGGCGGAGTAACGAACACCCATTGTTTATGATCAATTTGCATAATATTTCTAAAACTTACGGAAATAAAACCAAAGTCTTGAAAGACGTCAGCTTGGCGATTAAACCGGGTGAATTCGTTTCGATCGTCGGCCAATCCGGCGCCGGCAAAACGACTTTAGTACGCATTTTAATCGGCGAAGAACAGGTTAACGAAGGTCGAGTAGTTATCGGTGATTGGGATATAACCAAAATTAACCGCCGGGAAGTCCCTTATCTGCGACGGCAAATCGGCGTGATCTTTCAGGATTTTAAATTGTTACCCAAGAAAACTTTAGAAGAAAATGTCGCTTTCGCTTTGCAGGTTTCCGGCGGCCGGCCGGATAAAATAAAGAAAATCGTCCCTAGCGTCTTAAAGATAGTCGGCCTGGAAGATAAGAAAAAACGTTATCCGGGCGAAGTTTCCGGTGGCGAAGAACAGCGGGTGGCAATCGCCCGCGCCCTGGTGCATCAGCCAAAGATATTATTGGCCGATGAGCCAACCGGTAATCTGGATGCGATTAACGCCAATGAAATCATTGATTTGCTCCTGCGAATAAATAAGTTCGGGACGACCGTTATTCTGGTCACGCATAACAAAGAAATCGTTAATCGCTTAAATAAGCGGGTGATTACCATGGAGCAAGGTCAGATTATTGGCGACCGGGAACACGGAAAATATTTATTATAGATAAGCCTATTATTATGTTGTCTCTATATCGCATCATCAAATTCAGCTTTCAGGACATCGTCCGCAATATTTGGTTGACGATAGTCACCATTACCATTTTATTATTGGCTCTATTTTCTATTAATACTTTGATTACGATTCGCCTGATAAGCGATAATGCGATTGCCGCTATCCGGGAAAAAATCGATATCAGTTTATATTTGAAGACGGAAGCCCCGGAGAGTGAGATTATCGCTTTACGCGCCAAAATCGCCAATTTTGAAGAAGTCAAAAATATTGTTTATGTTCCCAAACAAGCGGCGCTCGAATCTTTCCGGGAAAAATATCGGAACAACCAGGAAATTCTCCTGGCGCTGAAAGAATTAGGGCGCAATCCTTTATCGCCGAGCCTGACGATTCTACCGAAGAATTTCGACGAGTCCAATCTGCTGATCAATAAATTGAAGATGATTGATAATCCGATTATCGAATCGCGCGATTTTTCCGATAATACGGCGATTCTGACGAAAATTAACAGTATTACTAAACGGCTCAGCGAAGTCGGTCTGTTCATAATTTCCATCTTTATCATAACTAGTTTATTGGTCGTCTATAACGCGATTCGAGTGGCGATTTATACTCATCGCCAGGAAATAGAGATTATGCGGCTCGTCGGCGCTTCTAATTTTTTCATTTACATGCCGTATCTCTTTTCCGCCATGGTTTATTCTCTGCTTAGCATTCTGATAGTCATTTCCGTTTTTTATCCTTTATTAACTCTAATCCAGCCATATTTAGAAGTATTTTTTATGGGTTATAACGTAAATATCTTAGCTTATTTCGTCGATAATTTCTTCTGGATTTTCGGCGCGGAATTTTTGGCCGTTTTAGCTATCAATATAATCGCCAGTTTATTCGCGGTTCGCAAGTACGCGCGGATTTAAGCGGGAAGCGGGCTCGCTTTGATTGACATCCGGGTTATTTTTTAATAATATCCTCATATCTTTGCGGGATCGTCTAACGGTAGGACAGCGGCCTTTGAAGCCGTTTATCCTGGTTCGAATCCAGGTCCCGCAGCTATAAAAATAAAACCATAACTTTGTTATGGTTTTATTTTTATCGTCTTCAGGGTCTATGGATTCGAACAGGTCAGGAGCGAGCTTAGCTTGTGTCCAGCGGGGCACAGGCGTAGCGAGCGTCGGACGAAGCTCCGGGGGAGCTTCGGGCGCTGACCGCGACAACGAACGAGCCGGCTGGCCGGCAAGTGAGGCGGAAATCCAGGTCCCGCAGTGTTTATTTAAAAAAGGATGTCTGATAAACATCCTTTTGTTTTCTTTAATTATTTTTTTTCCCTTTTTCCGCAGATTCAAAATCGACGCTCAACAATTCATGGTATTCTTGCCGCTTATTCGCATCGACTATTAAAGATAGAGCCTCCTCAGCTTCCTTTATTTTCCCTTTTTCCAAACAGGAAAGAATTATTTTTTCCGATTTCCAAGCGATTTCCTCTTTTAATATGCCATAGGTCTTCCATATTAATTCCAAAGCTTCGTAGTCCCCGCGTTTAATAAAGACGGGAATTAATTTTTTCATTTTTTTGACGCATTCACCGATAGTCAGCAGTTTAGCGACCCTAACTATTTCTCTCCCATCAAGATGAGAAATTTTCAGATAATCCTTGATTACTCGTTTTAGAAAGTAATTTGGATCTTGGCAAGATTCAAACCCAGATCCTTTAATTATCCTGTAGCGCAACATAATATACAAAAATTCAGCCAATTCCTTTATCGGGCCGTCTGGAATTTTGAGACATTCTAAGCCTTTCCTGAAGATTTTTTTTCTGATGGACGTTCTTAGCCTGAGTGATTCAATTTTACCGGTGGTTTCGTAGGCTAAATTAAGATGTTTAAAAATCAAAAATCGCTCGGAATCCGACAATTTTTTTCGTTTTCGCCAGATAAAACGTTTAGGCAAGACTATTCGTTCCAGATGATAGTTCGCTATCCGCATCAAGAATTTATCAAATTTTTTATCTCGCTTTAATTTTAAGGCGGCTTCTAAAGCCTTTTCCGGTTGTTCGTTTTTAACGAAAGACCAGACGATTTTTTTGATTACTTTTTGTTCCATGATCAATATCTCCTATATTAAGTTTGTTCTGTTGTTAAGGTAATAAAAAAATATAGCATAAAGCCCTATTTTTGTAAATGACCAGATGATTTTGAATTTAAAAAAGGACGGGATTAAATTACCGTCCTTTGTTTTTGTTTTATTGAACTGATTCTAATTCATTATTGCCGTAAGCGAATTGACCCGACCGATTCCTCCGGGAAATTCTTTTTCGGAGTTCGCACTCCAAGAAGCTTTTTGAAGAACCGCTTTTTCCAGCTCCGCGACAAATAACGTCGCCTCCTCTTCTTTGATGCCGGTTTTTTTAAGGGCTTCTTTTATGTTGGCGGCTAATCCGTCAAACTCCTTTTTTAGGAAATTTCCTTCTTTCGATATACAGCAGGACCTCATTTCCCATTTTATGCTCTTCCAGGCAATTTCGGAACAGCGCGATTCCCAAATAATTTCTCCGTATTCCGACAGATAAGCTTTATTAATTGTCCTGGCTGGAACTTTTCCGCTAAGTTTTGTTTTTCCAAGGAAAATGGTATCAAATGAGAATAAGGTAATCAGCCTAACCAGCAACAAAAATTTTTTTGTATCCCTAAAATGTTTCATATTTATTGATTTTTTAATGAGCACTATACAATTTCTATTCCGTCAATCATATAACATCCGGATGAAATTGTCAAGAAGAGTTCTATCGGCACACTAGGTATACTGTTAGGATATTTTTATCCTGGCATAGAAGACTTGTTTGACTAGTTCGACTATCAGCAGATAAATCAGAACCATTAGAAAGATGATTAGCAAAGCCAGCCCCGGCAAAGGATCAAAACCGAATAATTTTCCGATTCCGTCTTGGATTAAAATTAAGCCGAAGATTACTGCGCCCAAAGTGGTCGCAAGTAAAGCCTTGCTCGGACGAGATTGGATGAAAGGGATTTTTTGCGTTCGGATGATATAGATTACTAAGGTTTGTGTCGCCAAAGATTCGATAAACCAGCCGGTTTGAAAGCCCGCGCCGGAAAGTTTGAAAGCGCCGTATAGAACGTAAAAAGTTAAAAAATCAAAAAGCGAACTTATCAATCCGAAAACAACCATATATTTTTTGAGGAAGCCGATATTCCAATGTTTGGGTTTTTTGACATATTCCGAATCGACGTTATCGGAGGGCAAAGACAATTGCGAACTGTCGTAGATGAGGTTGTTCAATAAGATTTGTCCGGCGGTCATCGGGAAGAAGGGTAAGAATAGACTGGCGCCGATCATAGAAAACATATTGCCGAAATTAGAACTCAGGCACATCAACAGGTATTTCATGGTATTGCCGAAAGTCTTGCGTCCCTCGATTACTCCCAGCATTAATTCTTTCAGTCCTTTCCGCATCAAAATGATATCGGCGGTCTCTTTGGCGACATCGACGGCGTTCTCCACGGAAATTCCGACGTCGGCGGTTTTAAGTGCCGGCGTATCGTTGATGCCATCGCCCAGATAGCCGACAACCGCGCCGTTTTTCTTCAGTTCCAGAATGATTTTTTCTTTTTGGCTGGGAGACAGACGCGCGGCGATAGTGGCGTTCTTGATTCTTTTATAGATTTCTTCGTCAGTCAGGCGGTTTAAGTCCAAATCTTCGCCGGTAATGATTCCTTTGATTTCTAAACCCAAGTCATTGCAGATTTTTTTAGTGACGAGCGGACTGTCGCCGGTCAGAATCTTAATGTCGACACCGTGTTGTTTCATAAAGACCAAAGTTTCTTTAACATCATTTTTCGGAGGATCGTAAAAAGCCATAAAACCCAGAAGCATCAATTCGTTTTCTTCGCTTGGGGGGTACCGGTCTTTTTTAACCGTAATTTGTTTCTCCGTAATCGCCAGAACCCGCAAGCCTTCAGTACTTAGCCGATCGTATAAATCTTTGGCCGTTTTTAAGATTTCCGGGTTGAGTAATTTCTTTTCGCCGCCTTGCAAATAATGCGTGCTGATTTTGAAAATTTCTTCCGGCGCGCCTTTAGTAATCATTGTCATCAGGCCGCCACTACCGTAAATAATTGAAGACCGTTTGCGATTGAAATCATAAGGTAGTTCTTCGATTTTTGTATAACTTTCTGTTTCCAGCTTCTGGTGGGCTAAAACCGCTTCGTCCAGAACGCTTTTGATCCCTGTTTCAAAGTAGCTGTTAATATAGGCGTCTTTAAAGACCCGATCGGACTCTTGGCCGAAAATATCGATATGTTCGATAACCGCGATGTGGTCTTCGGTTAAGGTACCGGTTTTATCGGTACAGAGAATATCCATTGAACCGAAGGTGGGGATGGAATTAAGCCGTTTAACCAGGACACCTTTTTTCGCCATTCGCGCCGCGCCTTTGGCCATATTAATGCTCATAATCATCGGCAGGAGTTCGGGCGTAACGCCGACAGCGACAGCTAGGGCAAAAATAAAAGAATTAAAAACGCCTTTGTGCATTAGGGCGTTAATTAAAAAAATGATCATTACTATAAAGGCGATAATGCGGATAATCAGAAAACCGAAACTTTTTATCCCTTTTTCAAAAGCGTTCTCTAGCTCCGGCCGGCTAATCTTTTGAACGATTTGGCCGAATTCCGTGTTAGAACCGATCGCCGTCACCAGGAATTGGCCAAAGCCGGAAATCACGTTGGTGCCTGAAAAAATCGCGTTATTTTCCGTTATCCGCTTTTCTATCGGCAGGCTTTCGCCGGTCAGGCTTGATTCGTTTAAGAAGAAATCGTCGGCCATAATTATTTTTCCGTCAGCCGGGACGATATCGCCGGCGGCCAGATAAATAATATCGCCGGGTACGATATATTTGATATCCAACTCTTGCTTTCGGCCGTCGCGCTGAATATAAGCTTTAATTGCCAAGCGGCTGTTAATTTTCTCCGCCGCCTTGCTGGATTTGTGCTCCTGATAGAAATTGAGGATGATACTTAAGAAAATCATTGATAGGATGATGGCCATACTGCGAATCTGCCCGGTTAATCCGGAAAGCAAAGCCGCGGCGATTAGAATTAGGATAAGCGGATTTTTAAAATAGCTTAGAAATTTAAGTACCGGATTCAGTTTTTTGACTTTAATGCTTTGGTTGTAACCAAAAATCTGAGAACGTTCAATCGCTTCTTCGGTCGTTAAGCCTTGAGGACGGGAATTGATCAGAGGATAGAGTTCCACCAAAGATCGGGCTTTGAGGTCGGCGGTGGAAATTTTCGCGCCGCCGTTTGTTTTTATGGCCATATTTTTAGTTTGTTTAGAGAGGATATTCACTTATTTATTATAGCACTTTAAGACCGAGCTTAACTAATTGTCTAAAAGAGGAAAACAAACAGCGAAGATTGTCCCTTGATTTAGCCGGCTGGCTACGAAAATTTTTCCTTGGAAATCTTTTTCCGTGATGTTTTTAATCGAAGCCAGGCCGATTCCCAAACCGCCGCCGTCGGTTGACGGAACTATTTTTGTGCTGAAAAACGGTTCAAAAATTTTGGTCAAATTTTCCGCCGGAATGCCGTCGCCGTTGTCGCTAACGGTCATGACGGCGATATCGTCTTGGCGTTTCAAGCCGATTTTTATTTCTTTATCGTTTGATTTTTCGTGATCTTTGCTGGCTTCAATCGCGTTTGCTAACAGGTTAGAAACAATTTGTCCGAATTTTATCGCTTCACCGTAGAGTTTGATGCCGTCATCGCCGGAAAATTTTATTTTAATATTGGCGCGGCGTGTTTTATAAGCCAGGATTTGAATAATTTGTCGGATTTCTTCTCCGGCCGCGAAAATCGTCGGACCGCTTTCCTGACGGATTTGTTTTTTGATACAGGCGATTAAGCCTTCCATTTTTCGCGTCGCCAGAAGAGCTTGGCCGAGGTACGACTTAGCGTCCGTAATTTTATTTTTTTCTCCGCCCCGGAATTGCTCCAGATTTAAGGAAACCGCCGTCAACGGGTTAATCAAATCATGAAAAATTCCCGAAGACAGGCGGCCGAACTCCGCCAGTCGATAAAGCTGGGTGATTTTTTCCGTCTCCGCCTGTCGTAGTTGTTTCGTCCTTTGGGCTACTTTAATTTCCAGAGAATCCCGTTCCTGCCGTAAATCCGCTTCACTCCGCCGGGCTCTGGCCAAAGTTTTTTTGATTTCCTGACAAAAAATCCAGGTGATAACCATAATTATCGAAAACAAAACGGCGTTAACAACCGCGTCGCGCAACTCCGGCAATTCTTTCCGCCAATAGTCGTCGACCGAAATTATTCCGGCGCTCTGAAAATAGGTCAGAATGATGAGAAAAATGTTGATCACCATCGTGCTGATTAAAGCCAGGTTGCCGCCGATTAAGACACCGGTCAGGACGATGATCAGAACTGCGAGAATCAGCGCCGCCGGTAAATCGGCGCCCCAGGTGATAAAAGAATAGAAAGTCGGCAGGGAATAAACGGCGATTAGCAACCAGGAAGCGGTTTTCACTTTCCCCTTTTTTGACAGCCAAAGCAGAAAGATGAAGAAAACCAGAATCAGGAAAATATAAATCAACGGCAGGCTGCGGTTTCGCGCGCCCCGGAAAAAATCGATTAAGTGAATAATGTTTAAAGTAACAAAGCCCAGAGTAGAAAGCCAGAGCAGGATATTAAGGATTAATTCCTGTCGCCTTGGTTCTTCGTCGCGGCTACGAGGTTTAACCAGATTTTTGATTTGGTCTTTTAGCGTCATAATTTGTCGGCGCTTTTTCGTTTTCCACTCTTTTCGTCATTTTTGTTCGTCAAGCTTGTAGCCGCGGTTAGAAAACGTAAAAATTAGCCGTTTATTTTTCGTTTCCAGTTTTTTCCGGAGATTCCAGATATGGACTTCGATCGTGTTGGAAAAGGGATCGGCGTTTTCATCCCAGACATGTTCCATTATTTCCTGACGCGTTAAAATGCGTCCTTTGTTTTTCAGCAAATACTCCAACAGGGCGAATTCTTTGGAAGGCAGGTCGATCCGCTGACCGTTTTTGGTAACCAGAAATTTATCAGGATTAAGTTCTAATTCTCCGCATCTTAAAGTTTGTCCTTCCCAATTTTTTGGCCGCCGTAAAACCGCTTTGATTCGGGCCAATAATTCGGATAAAGCGAAAGGTTTAGTTAGATAATCGTCGGCGCCGAGCGTCAGTAGATCGATTTTATCGTCCAATTCGCCGTGGATTGTTGTTATGATTATCGGAACAGGTGATCCGTCGCCGCGAATTTTTTTAATAATTTCCCGGCCGCTCATTTTTGGCAGGTTATAATCTAAGATAAGCAGGCTGTAATTGTTGAGGCGCGCCAAAAAATAACCGCGTTCGCCGTCGGAAGCGACATCAGTGGCGTATCCCGCCGTCTTCAGAGCGGCCATCAGCGGCCGGATAATATTATTATCGTCTTCGACAATTAAAATCCGCATATCTTCTTTTATTTTAGCGCAGATTAGGCAAGTAAACAATTAGGATTTTATTATACGACCAGGGGGATTAATAAAATTTAAATTTTTTTTAAAGAAAAAATAAAGTCCTGAAAAATGGCGGTGGGCTAGTTTGCCTTTCCCGTAAATCCGCGTTAAGATAAAATTATGGGTCATAATATTTTCAAAAATGCCGGAAAAAATCGCCTGATTGAGTCTTTGCGCGCCAAAAACGATGACCTTTTTCTGGTTAAGGAGGGGAAATTCCGCTTTGGCCAATTAAAGGACTCATTTTATTATACCGACTGGACCGAACAGTCGTTTTTAGCTGACAGTAGCCACAAAGAGATAGTCAGCCGTTCTTTTGATTTTTCCAAGCTTCAATATCTCGCTTTAGCGGCGGTAATCGCTCTGATGGTCTTACTTCTTCGCGCTTCTTGGTTGCAAATTATAAAGAACGATTATTACAGTCTGCTGGCCGAAGACAACCGTTTGCGCGCCGAAGTTCTTGATCCGAAACGGGGAATCATCTATACCTCAGATTTAAAACCGTTGGTGCGTAATACCGCTAATTTTGTTCTGTATTTCCGGCCGATTGATTTGCCGAAAAATGAGTTGGTGCGCGATAATCTTTTGCGGCAGATCAGTCAGATTTTGGACGGCAGTCAAACCGCCACTGACGATATTTTCGCCGCGACCGGCACCGCGCCGATAAATATCGTGGCGGACAGTAGCCAGTTTTATAAACTCAAAGAATCTTTGTCTAAAGTTGATATTGGGTCGCTAGAGTCGTATCAGTCGCTTTTTGTAGTTGATAATATTGACTACGACAAGGCGATGCTGATCGCTTTGAAATTACCGGATTGGCCCGGGGTATTTTTATCCAGTAAGATTCGCCGCGAATATTTGTTGCCGGCGGCTGACGGAGGATCTACAGTTTTAGGAGAAAGCAGTTTCGCTCATATTTTAGGTTATACCGGCAAAATTAACGATTCGGAATTAAAAACTCTGGGAGCCGGTTATTCGCCGATTGATTATGTAGGCAAGATGGGAATCGAATATTCCTGGGAAAAAGAATTGAAAGGAACCCCGGGTCGCAAGAATATCGAAGTAGACGCCCTTGGCCGTCAGAAAAAAGTCGTTAATGAAGTACCGGCCGTAAACGGCGTCAATTTGCAGTTGGCGCTTGATGCCAGCTTGCAACTAAAAGCGGAAGAAGTGACTAATGCTTATTTAAAAAAGGCTAATCTGCACCGGGCCGCGGTTATTGTCATGAACCCCGATAACGGCGAAATTTTAGCGCTGGTCAGTTTGCCTGGTTATAATAATAATTTATTCGCCCGCGGTATAAGCCAGAAAGAATATGATAAATTTTTGGAAGATATCAATCAGCCCCTGTTTAATCGAGCCGTGAGCGGAGAATTTCCTTCCGGTTCGACAATTAAACCGATTTTCGCGGCCGGCGCTTTACAGGAGAAGGTCATTACGGAAGTTACCAGTTTTTTAAGTACCGGCGGTTTGCGTATCGGCGAGTGGTTTTTTCCCGATTGGAAAGCGGGCGGCCATGGCGTGATTGATGTTAAAAAAGCGATTGCCAACTCAGTCAATACCTTTTTCTATTATATTGGTGGTGGCTACGGCGATTTTAAAGGATTGGGAGTAAGCGGTTTGGTAAAATACGCGCGGCTGTTCGGTTTAGGTGAGTCGACTGGCATCGATCTGCCGGGCGAACGGGCGGGCTTCGTGCCAACGGCCGATTGGAAAGAACAGATTAAAAAAGAGCCATGGTATATCGGCGACACCTATCACTTCGCCATCGGTCAGGGTGACGTTCTGGTGACACCGCTTCAGGTCGCCAATTATACCGCCGCCATCGCCAATGGTGGAATCTTATACGAACCGCATTTAGTCAGTAAAATTTTAGGGGAGGATAATAAAATTATTGAAGAAATCAAGCCGGTGGTAATTCGGCGCGATTTTATTGATACTGCCAATTTAAAAATTGTTCGCGCCGGGATGCGCGAAACCGTTACGCTGGGCAGTGCTCGTTCTTTAAACGCTTTGCCAGTTTCCGTCGCGGGTAAGACTGGGACGGCTCAATGGTCGACCAAAAAAAGTCCGCATGCCTGGTTTATCGGTTTTGCTCCTTATGATAATCCCCAGGTGGCGATCATGGTATTGGTAGAAGAAGGCGTGGAAGGAAGCACTATCGCCGTACCGATTGCCAAAGATATTCTAAACTGGTATTTTAGTAATAAATCTAATTAGAATTAAGTATTTTTATGGAATTACCTTTGCCTTTGCATCTTTTTATCCATTTCGTGCTGGCGGTTCTCGCCGGCTACCTTGTCGGACGCCATTTCAAGCGGCCGCTGATTGGGATTATCGGCGGCGTTTGTGGCGGTTTTTTAATTGACTTGGATCATGTCCTGGAATATTTTTTGGTTTTCGGTCTGCATTTTAATTTTTATATGTTTTTTAACGGCCGGCAATTCCTGACGAGCGATTTGGTTCGTCTCTGGTTCCATGCCTGGGAATATTTGCCGCTTTTGCTTATTGCCGCCTGGTGCCTGCGCCGCCGAACCATAGTCTTTGTCTTTATCCTGGCTTTGTCCCTGGGCGGTATGGTACATCTGATTTCCGATTGTCTGATCAACCATTATCCAGCCAAGAATTATTCCCTGGTCTATCGGGCCGCGCATAATTTTTCCAATCGCGAGCTTTTCAGCCCGGAGCAGTATCAGAAGTTCCTGGATGACCGGCAAGCAATCGGGTTCTAAAGGAGGGAACTCAGTTATTTTTGGCCAATAAAAAACGGAAGTCTTTGGCTTTCGTATTTTTTTAAAAAAGGCAAGTAATTATAGCTATTAGCACTCTCTTGACGGGAGTGCTAATATTTTATATAATGGTTTTATATGATTTCCGACCGTAAAAAATTTTTGTTGGAAACAATAATCAAGGAGTACGTGAAGACCGCGACGCCGGTCTCTTCGGGCGGCCTCGTGGAGAAGTATAAGCTGGAAATTTCGCCGGCAACGGTGCGCAATGAGATGATGGAGCTTGAAGAAGAGGGCTATATTTATCAGCCGCATACTTCCGCCGGCCGCGTGCCGACGGGCGCCGCCTACGAGCTTATCGTTGCCGATTGGCAAGTCGCGGATAAGAAAAAGAGTCTGCGTGAAACGGAAGAGAAGCTTCTCGGTCAGCTTTTTCAGAAAGAGGAGAGCGCCTATAAACAGACGGCGAAAGCGATTGCCGAGCTGGCGAACGGCGCGGTTTTCTGGGCTTTTCATAAAAACGATCTGTATTATACCGGCTTAGCCAATCTTTTTTCCCAGCCGGAATTCAAGCAGGTGAACGCCGTCTGTGATATGTCCGGTATTATTGATCGTCTGGAAGAAATTATTGATGATGTTTTCGAAGATTTAGGAATGGGCGAACAGGTGATGATTGGGGCGAAAAATCCCTTTGGAAATTTCTTAAGCACAGTGCTCGTGAAGTATAAGCATAACGGCCAGAGTGGTCTCTTCGGCATTATCGGCCCGATGCGCATGGACTATAATCGGAACCTGGCGCTCGTGGAATTTATTAAACAAAAGTTTGAATAATATGGAAGAATTGAAGAAAGGAATTTACCGCCATTATAAAGGCGGCGAATATCAGGTTTTAGAAGAAGTCCGGGACTCCGAGACCAAAGAAGGAATGGTCGTTTACCGGGATATTAAGGATGAAAAAAAGCTCTGGGTGCGGCCGCGGGCGATGTTTTCCGGCGAAGTGGAAGTCGAGGGCGTTAAAAAGCCGCGTTTCGAGTTCCTCCGCGAGGAAGAAGCGGAAAGCGCCGAGCATAAATACCTGCGCGCTTTAGCCGATTATCAGAATCTCCTGAAACAGACGGCGAAGGATCGGGAAGAATTCGTAAAATACGCGGTTAGTGATTTCTTGCAGGATATAATCCCGGTTTATGATCATTTGAAATTATCTTTGTCCGGGCTGAGCGAGGAAGAAGCAAAAAGTCCTTGGGCCGTCGGTGTCCGCCATGTCTTAAAGCAGTTTAAGGATATCTTGGCCAGCCGCGGCGTTGAGGAAATAAAAACCGTAGGCGAAAAATTCGACCATGATTTAATGGAAGCAATCGACGGCAAGGGTGAGACAGTCATGCAGGAAATAATGCCGGGCTATAAATTAAACGGTAAGGTTATCAGGCACGCGAAGGTAATCGTGGAATAAATATTTAATTTTTCTTTCCGTATTCACTTGGCGTGATAATCAAGTTTTATGGAAAGATATATAAATTTATGTCATTAATCAAATGGGCCCCGTTCTTTCCGGAGTTCGATGACATGGAAAAAGCGATGGGTGAAATGTTGCCGACAGTCCGCGGCAATCAATTCGGGTTTACGCCCGCGATCGATATGTATGAAGACAAGGACAATGTGATCGTCGAGACACAGCTCGGCGGCATTGATCCGGAGAAAGTTGATATTTCTATTGAAAATAATGTTTTAACCATCAAAGGTGAAAGCGAGAAGAAGAGCGAAGTCGAGGATAAGAATTATTACCGCAAGGAAATCCGTCGTGGCTCTTTCTACCGCTCAATTCCGCTCCCGACGAAAGTCGATGGCGATAAGGCTAGCGCGGAAAGCGGCGAGGGGATCTTAAAGATTACCGTGCCGAAAGCGGCTGAAGTCAAACCGAAGACCATTAAAATTCAAGCGAAGAAAAAATAATCGTTAGTTGATACCGGCCCTGATTGGCGGGGTCGGGAATGAGTTAATGATTAAAAATAATAAATAAAAAAACCATATGTCAAAAATTTTAGGAATCGATCTGGGAACGACGAACTCCGCCATGGCGATCATGGAGGGCGGTCTTCCGAAGATCATTGAGAACATCGAAGGTAACCGCACGACCCCGTCTATTGTCGCGCTGTCCAAGAACAATGAACGCATCGTCGGCCAATCGGCCAAGCGCCAGGCGGTCATTAATCCGGAAAATACGGTTTACGCCGTCAAGCGCTTAATCGGCCGCCATTTCGGCGAAGATGAAGTCCAACGCGATTTAAAAACCGTGCCCTATAAGATTTTACAGGCTGGCGAAGGCGTCAAAGTGAAATTGGGCGATAAGGAATATACGCCGCAGGAACTTTCAGCGATGATTCTGTCTAAATTAAAAGCCGATGCGGAAGCGAAATTAGGCGAAAAGATCACGGAAGCGATCATTACCGTTCCGGCTTATTTTAACGATTCTCAGCGCCAAGCGACCAAAGACGCCGGCCAGATTGCCGGTTTGGATGTGAAACGCATTATTAATGAGCCGACCGCGGCCGCGCTTGCTTATGGCTTTGATAAAAAAGCTGGCCAGCAGATTGTCGTCTATGACTTGGGCGGCGGAACTTTTGATGTTTCCGTACTTGATATTTCCGCCGATACTGTTGAAGTAAAGGCTACTAACGGCGACACTCATTTGGGAGGCGAGGATTTTGATCAGAGGATTATTAATTGGATAATCGAAGAATTTAAGAAAGACCAGGGCATCGATTTGTCTAAGGATACCTTAGCTCTACAGAGAATAAAAGAGTCGGCGGAAAAAGCGAAGATCGAATTATCGACGGCGCAGGAGACCGAGATTAACCAGCCGTTCATTACGACTGACGCGAACGGTCCGAAGCATCTAGTTATGAAGTTGTCCCGCGCGAAACTCGAAGCTTTGGTTATGGATCTGGTCGAAAAAACAATCGAGCCGTGCAAGAAAGCCCTCGCTGACGCTAAATTTTCCATTAATGATATTGAAGAAGTTCTAATGGTCGGCGGTATGACCCGCATGCCTTTGGTATTACAGAAAGTGAAAGAATTCTTTGGCAAGGAACCGAACCTGACCGTTAATCCGGACGAAGTCGTGGCTATGGGCGCGGCGGTACAAGCCGGCGTGCTCCAGGGCGATGTTAAGGACGTTTTGTTATTAGATGTTACCCCGCTCACTTTAGGTATCGAAACCCTGGGTGGCGTCGCCACGCCTTTAATCGAAAGGAATACGACTATTCCGACCTCTAAATCGCAAGTATTCTCCACGGCCGCTGATGGCCAGACCGCGGTCGAGATCCATATCGTCCAGGGCGAACGCCCGATGGCGAGCGATAACAAGACTCTGGGTCATTTTACTTTGGACGGCATCCCGTCCGCGCCGCGCGGTATTCCGCAGGTTGAAGTCAAGTTTGATTTGGACGCCAACGGCATTTTGAACGTTTCCGCGACCGATAAAGCGACGAATAAACAGCAGAAGATTACGATTACCGCATCTTCCGGCTTGTCAAAAGATGAAATCGAGAAGATGAAGAAAGAAGCGGAACTACACGCCGAGGATGATAAGAAAAAGAAAGAAGAAGTAGAAATAAAAAATCAGGCCGATGCCGTCAGCTTCACGATGGAAAAGATGATCAAGGAATCGGGCGATAAGATGAAGCCCGAGGATAAGAAAGAACTTGAAGACAAGAATGCCGAACTTAAAAAGGCGAAGGAGTCTGGTAATCTCGACGAGATGAAGAAAAAGATGGAAGAGATAAATACCATCGCGCAAAAGATTGGCGCGGCGATGTACCAGCAACCGGGCGCGAATGCGGCCGGAGCAGGAGCGGCGGGAGCGGGTGCCGCGGGCGCTGAGGCTGGTGCTAGCGCCGGAGCTGATAAAAAAGATGATAATGTCGTGGAGGGGGAAGTGGAGGAGAAGAAGTAATTAGTTTTTTATAGGTTGCCTCTCTGTTTTTCAGAGGGGCAACTTGTTAAATTAATAATTATGCCCAAAGATTATTACGATATATTAGGCGTCGGTAAATCCGCGAGAGCCGATGAAATCAAGACCGCTTTTCGCAAGAAAGCGCACGAGCATCATCCGGACAAAGGTGGCGATACCGAGAAATTCAAGGAGCTGAACGAAGCTTATCAGGTCTTAGGCAACGCGGAAAAACGCCAGCGCTATGATCAGTTCGGTTCGGCCGCTTTCCATCAGGGCGGATTTAATAATGCCGGCGGTCAAGGCGCAGGCGGCTTCGGCGGTCAGGGTTTCGGCGGTTTCCAGGGCGGGCAAGGCTTCGATTTCGAAGACTTGGGCGATATGTTTGGCGGCTTCGGCGACATCTTCGGCTTCGGCAGCGGCTCTTCCCGCGGCGGCGCTTCGCGAAAACAATCTCGCGGCCGCGATTTGGAGATGAAAGTAAATCTGGATTTTCTCGAAGCGGCTTTCGGTCTGGAAAAAGAAATTAGCTTTTCCAAGGACATAATTTGCGACCGCTGTCATGGTAATGGCGCCGAACCGGGAGCGAAAATTGAAACCTGTTCGACCTGTCATGGCACCGGCCATGTCAGTCGTATCCAGCGTACGATTTTAGGCAATATTCAGACGCAAGCGACCTGCTCGCATTGCGGCGGCGACGGAAAAATTTATTCGCAAAAATGTACGAAGTGCGGCGGCGCCGGTGTTTATCATGATCAGGTTAAATTTAAAGTTCGTATTCCGGCCGGCATCAATGACGGCGAATCAATAAAATTAAGCGGCCAAGGAGAAGCCGGTCAGAAAGGCGTGCCAGCCGGCGATTTATATCTGCGCGTGAAAGTTTCCGCCCATAAGAAATTCATTCGCGCCGGCTATGATATCCGAACGGAAGAAACTATTAGTGTTAAGCAAGCAATTTTGGGCGATAAGATTGAGGTGGACACTATTCACGGCTCGGTAAAATTGAAGATTCCCGAAGGCACGCAGTCGGGCACGGTTTTTAAATTAAAGGAAAAAGGAATAACCAAATTATATAATCGCGGTACCGGCGATCAGTTTGTGAAAATAACCGTAAGAATTCCGGCTGGATTGAATAAAAAACAGAAGCAACTATTGGAAGATTTAGAACTGTAATCACTAACGTAAAAAAATAAATTAAAAAAAAGGACTGTTTTTTACAGTCCTTTTGGTTAATTTAATGGGCGTTCAGTATGGAAAAAAATCTGATCAGACTTTGATAGAAGTCTTCTTCTAAATTTTCCGTACCCGTGACGATTTTTAAAAGTTTATGGTCTCTGATGCCTAGCATATCTTCCAGCTTCCTTATCGATAAAGAGCTATCTTCCATCAGTCTGATTATTTCTTTTAGTCGATCGTCTTTGATTGAAAAAGTTTTTTGTTCTTTCTCCGTGATGGCTATGATTATTTCTTCCGCAATCAAGGTAGCATTTTCTGCAGTTCTTTCCATTTTTTATTTATTTAAGTTAATGAACTATTAATGATTTTATATTATATAACTTATATCATTTTCTGTCAATACCTAAATTTTATCAACCCTCACTTTTGTTGACTTTCTTTGTCCAGATGTTAAAATATAAAGATCTTTATTATTAGTTTATAATAATATGTGTAATTGGTTCCAAAAACTGTTCGGTTGCAAATGCCAGTGCGATAGTCACGACGGATGTTGCAAAAAAGACGGCGCGACGCCGGTTGGCGGTGAAGCTAAACCGACAACCGCCGGTTCGGAAAATGTCGAAAAGAAGTAGTAATCTAAGCGGTTATTAGAATTTGAAAAGCGCGATTTTCGCGTTTTTTAAATTTCGTTTGCCAATCAATCTATTATGTTTATTGATACTCACGCTCATGTCAACTTTTCCGCTTTTAAAGACGACGCCGATGAGGTCATCCGCCGGTCTTTGGATAATAATACCTGGATGATCTTGGTTGGTTCGGAATTAAAAACCTCCGGCCGGGCTTTGAATTATGCCAATAAATATGAGAAAGGTGTTTACGCCGCTATCGGTTTACATCCGATTCATCTGGAAGATGGTCCGATTGATAGTGCCGAAGAAGGCAATTCTTATAGTATTGCCGCTCGCGCCGAAGAATTTGATTACGGCAGTTATGAGAAAATGGCTAAATTCGAAAAAGTCGTAGCTATCGGCGAAATCGGACTGGATTATTACCATTTGGATCCAAAGAAAGACATCTCCGCTGTCAAGAAAAAACAACATGAAGTTCTGGCCCAACAATTGTTACTGGCGCGTAGTCTGGATTTACCGGTAATTATCCATTGCCGTCAGGCGCATGATGATTTGCTGATGATTTTACAGGAATTCAAGAAAGAATACGGGCATCTAATACCGAAAGATAAGCCCTGGGGAGTAGTTCATTGTTTTTCCGGCGACGAGGATTTAGCCTGGAAATATTTTCGTCTCGGTCTCCTGATTTCTTTTACCGGCCTGATTACTTTCAGTCAGCAATGGGACGATTTGATCAGAAAAACGCCGCTCGGTAAGATAATGATTGAAACTGATACGCCCTATATGACCCCCGAACCTTACCGTGGCCAGAGGAACGAGCCGCTGTTGGTCCAATATGTCGCCAATCGAATCGCCGATATCAAGAGTATCAAATTGGAAAAAGTGGCGGAAGCGACTACGGCGACGGCGCGCGCTTTTTTTCGAATTTAACCGTAAAATAGGATAAATCGTAAAAAAAGAGAGAGTTGACACGTTCGGTTTTTTGCGCTATAAAAGAGATGGTTAAAATTAAAAATTATGGATAATAAGATGTCCGTTTCCGGCAACCCGCTTCCGCTTAAACCCGCCCCGGCCGGAAAAAATTATTCTTGGCCGACGGTGGCGCGCCTAGTGGCTGTTTTATCCGCCTGGATCGTCTTTCCGGTTTTAATCGGTTTGTTTTTAGGACAGTGGCTGGATCAGAAATATAATACGTCCCCTTGGCTTTTTCTGATTACGACCGGTGTCGCTTTCCTGATCTCGATGTTCGGCCTGATAATCAACGCGCTGAAAGAATTGAAAAGGATCGAAGGCGACAGTTTAAAAAAAGACGAAGCGTTAGAATAGAGGATTCAGAACAAAAAATTAAAGTTAGAAAATTAAAATAATGTCCGAAAAATTGATTCAAGAAAATACTTTGTTCGCTGAGCCGGTTGCCCATATCGGTAATTTTCCGATTACCAATTCCATGTTGAATTCCTGGTTGGCGCTTATTTTGGTAATCATTTTGGCGGTCGCTATCCGGAAAAAAATAAGTTTAGTGCCGCGCGGCATTCAGAATTTTTTTGAAACGATAGTTGAGCTGTTTCTGGATGTCTTCGATAATGTGACCGGTAGCCGCCAAAAAACTTTGAAGTTTGCGCCGTTTGTCCTGGCTTTTTTCTTTTTTATTCTTATCAATAACTGGTTGGGAATTTTGCCGGGTATCGGTTCGATCGGTCAGGTGGTAAAATCCGGTGAAGAATTGTTATTCGTCCCTTATTTCCGGAGCGGCATGGCCGATTTGAATGCGACTTTGGCTTTGGCGATAATCGGCGTGGTCGCCAGTCATATTTTGGGCGTAATGGCCCTTGGCGCCTGGAATCACTTTAATAAATTCATAAACATCAAGACCCTTTTGGAAATACCGAAAAAAGTGAAAGCCGATCCGACTGTTTTGTTTATCAACCCGATTAAGCTTTTCGTCGGCATCATAGAGATTATCGGCGAGTTGGCTAAAATCGCCAGTTTGTCTTTCCGGTTGTTCGGCAATGTTTTCGCCGGAGAAGTTCTGCTCGCTTCGATGGCGGCAATCATGGCCTTCGGTCTGCCGATTCCTTTTCTGTTCCTGGAGGTTTTAGTCGGTTTGATTCAGGCTTTAATTTTTACCATGTTGATCCTGACATATCTGTCCATGAATACGACCGCCGAGGAACATTAAGAAGTCTGCGGGAAAACGGGAAAAGAGAATTAAAACTAATTTAAATATATTTAAATAAAAAAATTATGGAAAATGTCATGTTAGCGAAAGCGCTGGCCATCGGCATCGGCGCGATTGGTCCGGGTCTGGGTATCGGTTTGATTGGTGCGAAAGCCGTCGAAGCTATCGGTCGCAACCCGGAAGCCAACGGTAAGATTTTGGTCGCGATGTTGCTCATCACCGCCTTCGCCGAAGCCATCGCCATTTACGCGTTGGTTATCGCCTTCAGTATCAAATAATCGTTTGACGAATTTCTCCTGATCCGCCAGTTGACGAATTCGGGAGAAAACGTGAGGTTATTATTTGTCAGTCCGCTTTATTAAATTCAACTTATTCGTATGGAATCATTAATTTCTACTTTCCACGTCGATGTTAAACTTTTGATCGCTCAGACGATTAATTTTGCCGTTGTTTTCGGAGTCTTATATTGGTTCGCTTTTAAACCGTTATTTAAGACTATGGGCGAACGATCGGCTAAGATTGAAAAAAGCCTGAAGAACGCCGACGAAATCGAAGAGCGACTGGCATTGACTGAAAAAGAACGGGCGGAGATAATCACCGCCGCCAAGAAGCAGGCGAACTTGATAGTGGAAGAGGCGAGCGCGCGCGGGGAAGACCGGAAGAACGAACTGGTCGCCAAAGCCAAGGAAGAAATCGGCCAGGTTATCAATAACGAGAAAGCGAAAATCGCCCGCGATAAAGCGGAAACCCTGAAAGAAATGAAAAAAGAAGTCGCGGCCTTGGTGATTCTGACCGTAGAGAAATTATTGAATGAGAAAATGACCGGCGATAAGGATCGGGAATTGATTAAAAAATTGATTAAGTAACCATGAAAATATCCGCGCAACAATACGCCCGAGGCCTCTATGATTCCCTTAGCGGTAAAACCGAAAAGGAGATTAAGGCTGTCTTGAAAAATTTTGCGGCCGTCTTGGGACGGAAGCGGGAGTTAAACAGGGCGACGGAAATTATCACGGCCTTTTTAGAATTGTGGAATCGCGAACACGGAGAATTGGCGGCCAAACTGATAAGCGCCCGCGAATTAGGTCCGACCGCGCGGGAATTAGTGGTTGATTATTTGAAATCCCGGACCGGCGCCAAAAAAATAAATCTGGAGGAAGAACTAGATAAGAATTTAATCGGTGGATTCATTTTAAGATATGATAATAAGGTTGTTGACGGCAGTTTAAGGAACGGTCTGGCGGAATTGGGAGATAAAATAAGTAGTTAGTAGTTTTAAATAAAAAAAACCGTCAGTTTGACTGACGGCGGGATGAGAAAATTATGTTTCGTTTAATGATCGTGGCGCGGGGAGTTGTGAATAGCCCCGGTTGATCATTTCTCGATGTTGAGATTCGGGATTGTTCGGAAATATACAGTTTTTTTAATTTCTGTATAATCCCCGTTTTCCCGAATATCTACCTTTTGTCTTTTAATCGGGTTACCCTTAAAGATTCCCTTAAGGAATAGCCGCGCATTCTTTGAGATGAAATTTTTTATCTCGGAATCCAGATGGCGGTTAATGCTTTCCTGATGTCTCAGGGCAGAATCTAAATCGGTAAAGGCCGAAGTTTTATATCGACCTATAAAAATTTTAGAAATGATTCTCTGCTGGCCCCTTAGTTTACGGGCGATTATTCTCTTGAGTGTCATGGTTCCTGGAGTTTAGATTATTAAATTACTTTTAGTTCTTATTTACTATATCACAAATAAAATAATATGTCAACTACAAAAGATTTTATCATCGAACAGCTGAAAGAGGAGATATCCGGTTTTAAGGCTGAAATCAGCGAAAAGTCGGTTGGACGCGTTTTAAAGGTTTCCGACGGCATTGCTCTTGTTTCCGGTTTGGCGGAAGCGATGATGAGCGAAATTTTAATGTTTAAAACCGAAAACGGCGAAGTGACCGGCGTGGCTTTGAATTTGGAAGAAAATCAGGTCGGAGCCATTATCTTAGGCGACTATACAGCCATTAAAGAAGGTGACGAAGTCCGCGCCTCCAAAAGAATTTTGGAAGTTCCGGTCGGCGAAGCGCTGATTGGTCGCGTGGTCAATCCGTTGGGCGAGGCTTTGGACGGCAAAGGTAAGATTGAAACTTCCCAATTTTATCCGGTTGAAAAAATTGCTCCGGGCGTTATTACCCGCGAATCCGTCAAACAACCGGTGCAGACCGGTATCAAAGCGATTGACGCTATGATTCCGATTGGCCGCGGCCAACGCGAACTTATTATCGGCGATCGTCAGTTGGGTAAAACCGCTTTGGCGATTGATGCGATTATCAATCAGAAAGGCCAGAATATGAAATGTATTTATGTGGCTATCGGTCAGAAAGAATCCAAGATTGCGGGTATCGTCGCGAAATTGGAAGAGGCGGGTGCTATGGCTTACACGACGGTAGTTCTGGCGGGAGCTTCTAATCCGGCTTCTATGCTTTATATCGCGCCTTATGCCGGTTGCGCGATAGCCGAATATTTTTGCGATAAAGGCGAAGACGTCTTGATTATTTATGATGATTTATCCAAGCACGCCGTTTCTTATCGTGAAATATCATTATTATTAAGACGACCTCCGGGACGCGAAGCTTATCCGGGCGATGTTTTCTATCTGCACTCCCGCTTGTTGGAACGCGCCTGTAAATTAAATAAAGAAAATGGCGGCGGTTCCATTACCGCCTTGCCAATTATCGAAACCCAGGCCGGCGACATTTCCGCCTATATCCCGACTAACGTTATTTCTATTACCGATGGTCAGATTTTCTTGGAACCAGATTTGTTCTATAAAGGTAATCGTCCGGCCGTTAACGCCGGTTTGTCCGTTTCCCGCGTCGGTTCTTCGGCGCAGATTAAGGCGATGAAAAAAGTGGCTGGCAAGATGCGTTTGGAGGCGGCGCAATATCGCGAACTGGCGTCCTTTGCCCAATTCGGTTCGGATTTGGACGCGGATACGAAGAAAAAGATTGAACGAGGCCAACGCTTATATGAAATCTTCAAACAAGATCAATATCAGCCTTTAGCGGTCGCGAAACAGGTTTTGATTTACTACACGCTGATTAACGGCTTGATGGATAATGTGCCGGTGGAGCGTGTTCGCGAATTTGAAGCCGGTTTATACAAGCACGCCGACCTGAATGACGAAGCTTTAAGATTGATTGAAGAGAAGAAGGAGTTGACCGACGAAATTGAAACGAAGATGAAAAAATTGATTAATGATTATAAGGATACAGTGGATTATTTAATGAAATAAGATGGCTAAGACCAAAGAAATATCGCGCCGCATTAAATCCGTTTCCAGCACCAAGAAAATCACGAAAGCCATGGAAATGGTGGCGGCGTCCAAAATGAAAAAAGCGATCGACGCGGTCTTAAAGACTCGGCGTTATGCCGGTTTGAGTTGGGAAATGGTTTGGCATTTGGCTAAGCTAAATAAGAACAGCAGTGAATCCCTTCATCCCTTGTTGACCCCGCGATTGGAAATTAAAAAAGTTGGTGTTATTTTAATTACGGCCAACCGCGGTTTGTGTGGCGGTTATAATACGGCAGTGATTAATAAGTCAAAAGAAATTTTTAAAAATCGTAATTTTCAAGTTGATTTTATTCTGGCTGGCAAGAAAGGTGCGTCAATCCATAACCAGGGACACAATATCGCCGCCGAGTTCGAGAAAGGCGAATTGATTACCGAAACAGCGGAGATTTATCCGATAGTAAAGATGGTCCTGACTGATTATCAGGACGGTAAATACGATCAGATATTCGTCGCTTATACCGATTTTATCAATCCCGTGAAACAGATACCGCGGGTTAAACAATTATTGCCGGTCGAAGCGGGCGCGGCGGATGAAAATTTAGGAAATGCCAGCAATCAGGCGGCGGATGATAAGACAGATAGTCGGAAGTCTCCGAATAATCAAGAAATCCCTGACGCTAAGAAAAATAGCGGCGAAGTTATCAATGAATATATTTTTGAACCCAGCCCGACGGAAGTTCTTGATTTGCTGATTCCGCGTCTATTGGAAGTGCAGTTGTATCAGGCGTTTCTGGAAGCGAACGCGTCGGAGCACAGCGCGCGGATGACCGCGATGCACCAGGCGACGGAAGCGGCGGATGATATGGTGAGTGAGTTGACCTTATTTTATAATAAAGCCCGCCAGGCGGCGATTACCGGGGAAATCGCGGAAATCAGCGCCGGCGCGAATGCGCTGGCGGAGTAAAAAAAATTTATACAAAATAAAAATATTAATATGTCCGAACACAAACAAAACAGCGGGATTATCAAACAAGTCATTGGCGTCGTCGCCGATGTCTATTTTGAAGACAAATTGCCCGAAATTTACAATGCCTTGGAGGTTGATCTGAATGGCAAAAAATTAACCCTGGAAACCGAACAGCATATCGGTTCTAATCTCGTCCGTTGCGTGGCGATGGGTTCTACTGACGGCTTAAGACGCGGCGATAAAGTGATTGATACCGGCGCGGCGATTTCGGTTCCGGTCGGTCAGGAAACTTTAGGGCGCATCTTTAATGTCTTGGGCGAAGTCGTTGACGGCGGTAAACCGGTGAAGACGGAAAAGAAATATCCGATTCATCGTCCGGCGCCGAAATTCGTGGATCAATCCAACAGCACGGAAATCTTGGAAACCGGTATTAAGGTTATTGATTTGATTTGCCCGATAGTCAAAGGCGGTAAAGTCGGCATGTTCGGCGGCGCCGGTGTCGGTAAGACGGTTGTCATCCAGGAATTAATTCATAATATCGCCTCCGAACACGGCGGCTATTCGGTTTTTGCCGGTGTCGGAGAAAGAACGCGCGAAGGTAATGATTTATATCATGAATTTAAAGATAGTGGTGTTATCGATAAGGTGTCTATGGTTTTCGGCCAGATGAACGAACCGCCGGGTTCGCGCGCTCGTGTCGCTTTATCCGGCCTGGCTATCGCGGAATATTTCCGCGATGAAAAAAATCAGGACGTTCTCTTGTTTATCGATAATATTTTCCGCTTTACGCAGGCCGGTTCGGAAGTATCCGCCTTGTTGGGTCGTATGCCTTCCGCCGTCGGTTATCAGCCGACTTTAGCCTCAGAAATGGGCGAACTGCAGGAAAGAATTACCTCTACCAAGAACGGTTCCATCACTTCCATCCAGGCCGTTTACGTTCCGGCTGACGATTTGACCGATCCGGCGCCAGCCACGACTTTCGGCCACCTGGATTCCACCGTAGTTTTATCCCGTTCTTTGTCGGAATTAGGACTTTATCCGGCCGTCGATCCTTTAGATTCTTCATCTATCATCTTAGATCCGAAAATTGTCGGCCAGGAACATTACGAAGCGGCTCGCGGTGTCCAAAAGATATTACAGCGCTATAAAGATTTACAGGACATCATCGCAATTTTAGGTATGGAAGAATTATCGACGGAAGATAAGATTATCGTTTCTCGCGCCCGAAAGATTCAGAAGTTTTTATCGCAACCGAATTTTGTTGCCGAAGCGTTTACCGGTCGTCCGGGTAGGTACGTCAAGCTCGTGGATACGATTCGCGGTTTCAAGGAAATTCTGGAAGGGAAATATGATGATAAAAATGAGGATGATTTTTATATGAAGGGTGGAATTGAAGAGGTGGGCGCTTAAATCTTAGATTGCTATTAGTTATGTCCAAGATTATAAAGTTTGAAATCGTTACGCCAGAACGCGTCGTCTTGCAACAGGAAATCCTGCAGATTACCGTGCCGACGACCAGCGGAGAAATTACTATTTTACCGGATCATATTCCGTTGGTTTCGGTTTTACAGCCCGGAGTTATTGAACTTAAACTCCCTGACGGTTCACCGGAAATCATGTCGGTGTCCGGCGGTTTTATTGAAGTCAGAAAAGATAAGATAGTCGTTCTGGCCGATACGGCCGAACGAGCCGAGGAACTGGATGAAACGCGTATTCAAGAAGCCAAGGCGCGGGCGGAGGAGCTGAAGAAGAACGCCAAAGCCGAAGACGATGTCCAATTCACCGCCATCGCCGCGAAGATTGAGAAAGAACTGGCACGTTTACGGGCGGTCAGTCGCTGGCGGAGGCTTAAAGGAACGGATAATAAATAATTAATATAATAATTGTACATTATAAATATATGTTTCACGAATCAAATAAAATGAATAGTATGGAAAAAGAACGACAGACGGAGTTAAAAGAATTAGCGACTAAGAATTTTAGCGCCTGGAATCAATCTTTGCTCAGTCGGGATGCGCATGAAGTGGCGTCGTTGTATACTCAAGATGCTAGTTTTTTGCCGACGCTTAATCCGGAATTCAAACACGGACAAGACGGAGCGGAAAAGTACTTCAAACATTTTTTAGAGAAAAATCCTGAGGGCCAGGTTATTGAGGAAGCGGTACAAGAAACCGCTGTTGATAAAGACGGCAATATTTCCGGTTTTTTACATTCCGGCCTGTATGATTTTGAGATCGGAGAAGAAAATAATCGCCAGACGGTGGAAGCTCGCTTTACTTTCCTTTGGCAGAAAGACGAAGCAGGCGATTGGAAAATTAAGCATCATCATTCTTCCTTGAAGCCGTTGGATAAATAAATTGGTGCGATTAATGTTCAAAAAATAGAGTCTTAGGCTCTATTTTTTTTATGTTTTTGTAGTTGCTATTCCTTATCTCATTAACAGCCACCCGAAAACCGTCAGGCCCAAAATTATCCGATACCAACCGAAGGGAACGAAATTGTTTTTTTGGATGTATCTGATAAAGAATTTGACGCCGATGATGGCCGTGATAAAGGAAACTCCGAAGCCGACCAACCAAATTATCAATTCTTGGCTGGCCAGAGTTTTTAGAATCTCCTGATTTTTGTACAAATCTAGACCGGTGGCGGCAAGCATTGTCGGGACGGCCAAAAGAAAAGAAAATTCCACTATATTTTTACGATTTATCCCTAAACTTAACCCCCCGATAATCGTCGCGGCAGAACGGGAAATTCCGGGAATGATTGCCAGCGATTGGAAAAGGCCGATAATCGCCGCTTGTTTATAAGAAAGATTAATCTCTTCGGTCGCCAGACCGGCCGCCGCCTCTTTTTCTTTTTCGGTTTTGGCGGAATTCTTTCGCGAATAATATTTTTCAAACAGAATCAAAATAATACCGCCGATAAGCAAAGCTCCGGCGATAAGATAGTTATTGTCCATTAGATAATTTTTGACGATTTTATAAAAAATTAAGCCGATTAGGGCTGTCGGAATGAAAGCGGTGATAATTTTGCCGACGAGATCCCAGGAATTCCAAATTTTTTTCCAATATAAGACGACAACGGCCAGAATGGCGCCGAGCTGGATGGAAATTTCAAAAGTTTTCAGGAATTCGGTAGTGGGAATCCTCAGCCACTCGCCTGCTAAAATTAAATGAGCGGTTGAAGAAATCGGGAGAAATTCAGTCAGGCCTTCGATAAAGCCTAAAATTAAACTGTGGAAAATAGTCATAAATTTTATGTTGGTATCTTCATTTTACTATCATTTCGGGATATTGACAACCGCTTCACTAAGCTCTAAAATATTAATATAGTTAGCACTTAGGCATCCGGAGTGCTAATAAAAATTATTTAATCTAAGCTAAAAATATGAAACTAAAGCCATTATTTAACAATGTTATTGTTAAACCTTCGAAGAATGAAGAAATGACAAAGTCCGGGATTGTTTTACCGGATACCGCCAGCCAGGAAAAACCGGAAAAGGGCGAAGTCTTGGCTATCGGTAGCGGCCGGATTTTAGATAACGGCCAGACTGCGGCTATGACGGTAAAAGTCGGTGATAAGATAATATTCAAGAAATATTCGCCGGATGAAATAAAAATCGACGGTGAAGATTATCTGGTTTTAAGCGAGAATGATATTATCGCTATTGTGGAATAAATATATTTTTAAAATAAGCTGGGTGCTGACATATTTTAGAGCGCATATTTTTTCGTAGAGCAAAAATGAACTTAGTTCATTTTTGCCACAGAAAAAATCTAAGCGGAAAAATATGTCAGCGACCGGTGTAAATCATATGTCCAAACAAATAATTTTCGATGAAAAGGCTCGTTTAGCTTTAAAACGCGGTGTGGATCAACTAGCCAACGCCGTAAAAGTGACTCTTGGTCCGAAAGGCCGTAATGTGGTTATCGCCAAGGGTTATGGCGGTCCGATTATTACTAAAGACGGCGTAACGGTCGCGAAAGAAATTGAATTGGAAGATAAGTTCGAAAATGTCGGCGCCGAAATAATTAAGGAAGTCGCTTCCAAGACTAATGACACGGCCGGAGACGGTACGACGACGGCAACAGTTTTAGCGCAGGCGATTATCAATTTCGGCTTGAAATTGGTAGCGGCCGGCGTTAATCCGATTGAAATCCGGCGCGGCATTGAAAAGCGGGTCGGCGAAATCGTAGTCGAATTGAAAAAGATGTCGAAATCTATTTCCACTAAAGAAGAAATCGCCCAGGTAGCTTCTATTTCCGCTAACGATCCGGAAATCGGTAATATTATCGCCGAAGCCATGGCCAGTGTCGGGAAGGAAGGTGTGATTACCGTGGAAGAAGGGCAGTCTTTCGGTATTGAAAAGGAAGTCGTAGAGGGCATGCAATTCGACAAGGGTTATGTTTCGCCTTATATGATCACCAATCAGGAAACAATGAAGGCGGAAATGAATGAACCGTATATTTTGATTACCGATAAGAAGATTTCTTCAATTCAGGATATTTTGCCGCTTTTGGAAAAAGTCGTCCAGTCCGGCAAGAAAGACCTGGTGATTATCGCCGAAGATATTGACGGTGAAGCTTTGGCGACTTTTGTAGTTAATAAATTACGCGGAACTTTTAATGTTTTAGGAATCAAAGCGCCGGGTTTTGGCGATCGCCGTAAAGCGATGCTGGAAGATATTGCGGTTTTAACCGGCGCGCGGGTTATTACGGAAGAAATTGGTTTGAAATTGGATAAGGCGGAGATCGGCGATTTGGGTCAGGCGCGGAAAGTCGTGGCCTCCAAGGATAATACAACCATCGTTGACGGCAAGGGTGACGAGAAGACGATCAAAGCCCGGATAGAGGCGATTAAAAAAGAAAAAGAATTATCCGATTCGGATTTTGATAAAGAAAAAATACAGGAACGCCTGGCGAAATTGGGCGGCGGCGTGGCGGTCATAAAAGTAGGCGCGGCCACGGAAACGGAAATGAAAGAAAAAAAATATCGAATTGAAGATGCTTTAAACGCGACGAAAGCGGCCGTGGAAGAAGGCGTGGTTCCGGGCGGCGGACTGTCTTTGGCGGTTGCCTGTTACGGCGCTAATTTTGCCGGTTTTGAGAAGGAACTAAAAGACGGGTATCAGCAGACGGTCGGCGAAAAAATAATCAACCAGGCTATTCTGGAACCGATTAAGATTATCGCGACCAATGCCGGCGTAGACGGCTCCCTGATTTTACAGAGAATAATTGAAGAAAATAAAAACAGCCAGACGGTTAAAGGTTATAACGCCGCGACCGGAGAATTTGTGGATATGATTAAAGCCGGTATTGTTGATCCGACCAAAGTTGTTCGTTCCGCCCTAGAAAATGCCGCCTCAGCGGCGATGATGTTTTTAACGACAGAAGCGGTCATTACCGACAAGCCGGAAAATAAGGGCTGTTCTTGTGAGAACGGCCATAACCATGGGGGAATGGACGGAATGGGGATGATGTAATTTTTAATTGTTGCTGAAAGATAGAGAACCGGTGTCAACGCCGGTTTTTTATTTTAATTTTCCCCCGGATTTGCTATAATATATTTATCTGATTTTATTATTTTTTATGTCTAAAAAATTTGTTGTTGTCGCCGTTTCCGGCTATTTTAACCCGCTTCACGTCGGTCATCTGGAACTAATTTCCCGGGCGAAAAAAATGGGCGATAAGTTAGTGGTTATCGTTAATAATGATCGTCAGGTGACTGCGAAGGGTAGCGTTTCTTTTATGTCGCAGGCCGATCGTCTAAAAATAATCAAAGCCTTGCGCGATGTGGATGAGGTTTTCTTGTCAATCGACAATGATCAAACTGTCTGCCGCTCTCTGGCTAAAATTCATCCTGATATTTTTGCCAATGGCGGTGACCGGAAAAGTTTGGGTGACGTGCCGGAATATCCGGTTTGTCAGAAATTAAAAATAAAAATGGTCGACGGTTTGGGCAAAAAAATCCGCGCCAGTTCAAAATTGATTGCCCGCGCGGCGGGCTTAAAGATTTTAACTTCCCGGTTGGCGTCCAAACCAACCAAATAACTATGAAACGACTGATAAAATATTTTTTAATCACCGCCGTGATTTTGTTGGCCACGGCGCTTATTATCGGGCTTTTTTATATCCGTTGCCTTTATCAAAATTTGATTGTTGACCACGAAAAAAATTTTCCGGCTTTTGTCACCAAGATTATCGATAAGTTTACCCGTCAGCCCGCGCCGCCGGTAGCCGTCGTCAAAACGGAAGATACTATTCAGATTTTGGAAGGTTGGACCGATAATGATATCGAACAGTATTTCGTCCGTCAGAACCGATGGCCGAATGAGGAATTCTTCAGGGTTGTCGGTCAGCCGCAAGTCGATTATCGTTATGATAAAAATAAAGATTGGCCGCCCGATTTTTCCGCCCGATTTTCTTTTTTAGTCGATAAGCCGAAATATTACGGCCTGGAAGGATACTTGTTTCCGGACACTTACCGCATTTACGCCGACTCGACCGCGGAAGAAGTGGTCGAAAAAATGCTGGATAATTTCGATAAGAAATTGACGCCGGCGATGAGAGCGGATATCAAAAAACAAGGCAAGACTATTTACCAGATAATCACGATGGCCTCGATTATCGAAAAAGAAGCGCCGATTGATTATCAAAAGACGGATAATCGCGACGCTCGGATTATCAGCGGTATTTTTTGGAATCGTTTGAAAATCGGTCAGGCTTTGCAATCAGACGCGACTTTGTCTTATATTTTGAACGACAATCAGCCGCAACACAGCGGGAAAGATTTGGTGATTGATTCGCCTTATAATACTTATAAATATCGTGGTTTGCCGCCTGGTCCGATTTGCAATCCCGGAATCTTAGCGATTAAAGCGGCGATATATCCGCTCGCCACCGATTATTATTATTTTTTGACGCCGAAAGGAAAGGATGAAGTTATTTACGCCCATACTAATGAAGAGCACAATAAAAATAAGAATCAATATTTAAGATAATATGTTCAACGAACAGCCGATGATTTTATCGTCCGAACTTGAGCCAACCGACGATTCCGGTGGCGTTCCGGAACCACCCCGTTTTTCGCTGAAAAAAATTTTGCTGATTGCCGCTTTGGCCGGAGCGGTCATTCTTTTGGCTCTCGGCCTTTTTTTCGCGGTTAAAAAATATTGGCCAGTTAAAAATCAGCCGTCTTCAACCGGCGCTGATTTGATTCCGGCCGCCACTAATACGCCGGCAACGGAAACTCCGGCAATCCTACCCGGATCAGAGCAAACGGAAACAGCGACAACCACGGGGACGGATTTATCCGGCCTGGCCATTGAATATTTATCGTTCGCCGATTTTTATAAGGCGCCGAATAATCAGTTCACGCCCCAAATAAATGATTATAAATTGCCTTTGAATGTTAAGATAGACGTCATGAATTATTACGACGTTTCCCGCAAGTTAAATCTTGATCCCGGTCTGGAGAGCCTGAGTAATTACGGTTTCGCGTTAGTTGACAATCCTTGGCCGAAAGAAGCGCCGGATTTTTATTCGCTCTACGGCCAGTTGGATAATAAACAGGTTCCAATCTTAATCACTTCCGATTTTTTGGTTTATTATTATCAAAATATTTTAAAAAAAATTTTCAAAGACACGGAAGAAAATGTCTTTTATGATAACCTCTGGGAAATAAACAAAGAGCTTTATACGGCCGCGAAAAATCGTTATGAGGCCCGTTTGGCGTCTATCGGCAATGTTAATGATTCCATTCTGGAAGGTGAAAGGCTGGAAACCGCTTTTTTTGCGGTCGCGCTCAATCTTTTAAAACCGGCCATCAACCAAATTTCCGCTTCGGGAACGACTGAAAAAGACCGGTTCTCCGCGTCCGAGGGGGAACGTTTTTACTTTACGGTTCCGCCTTATCTGCGGGATGATGTTCTGGCGGAAGAGAAGCTTATTCGGGAAGGAGCGAAAGATCAGGCAAAATCTCCGGTTTTATTGTATAACCGGAACTATAAAGATTTTACCGTGCCGGCCGATTACCGCTCCAACGCCAAATTGAACAATTTTTATTTGACGACTAAATGGTTGAATTCGGTCTGGCCGCTCAATTATCGCGATAAGAATTGTCCTGATTGTTTGCTGGACGCCGCCGACTGGCGGATAAATTTAACGGCTGTCAGTCTGATTGCCCAGGATTTTTCTTCTTTGTCGGAGTTGAAGAATAAATGGGCGCGGATTTATAAAGTCATGTCTTTTTTTAAGGGCTTGCGGGATGATTTGAATTATGTCCATTATCGTGATTCTTTAAACGAACTTTTCGGTCCGGATTACAAGATTGAGGAATTATTCGGTGATCAAAATAAAGCGGCGGCTGGAAATTTGGAAAAATTGCGCGTTAAATTATTGGCTTATGAATTCCCCGAGATTTCCGGCGGCCTGGCGAAAAACGATTTGGCGCTAAGAGCTAGATTAGGTTTTAAGATGTTGGCCGAGCCGTATTGGCCTAATGATTACCTTTTTAGCCGTTTGACGGTTCCGGCCGTAGATACCTACCTAGGAACCAGCACTAAAGCCAATAACGTTACGGCTTGTTCCGTGAAAAAGACCGTCAGCCGTTGCAACGGCTTCGCTTTGGATGTAATCGGTTTGATTTACCCGCTGAGCGACAATGCTTATTTTGAAGAGAATACCAACTACTCTAATTATGAACGGGAAGCGGCTCGTCTGCGGGACGAATTGAATAAAAACCAGGTTTGGCACCTATCGAATTATTGGTCGAATTTGAACTTACTTAAGATTTCTTTGGAGGCGAACAAAAGCGCGTGGCCGGTTTTCGCGCACTCGTCCGCCTGGCAAGACAAATCTTTGGCGACCGCGGTCGGCGCCTGGATCAATCTTCAACTGCCATTGGAAAAATATGAGGTTAGTCAGCCTTTTAGTGGACAAAATTTTAATAATTTCTCCCGTTGGAACGAAAATTCTTACGTCGAACCGAATCTTAGCCTGATTAATGAATTAATGGCCGACAGTGATATGATTATAGGAATGTTTTCCGCTTTGCGGCTGGAAACGGAAGTGCGTCCGGCGTGGCAGGAGATAAAAAATTTTTCCGTCAGCCTGGGAGCGTTGAAGCAGATAATAATAAAAGAATTGACCGGAGAGACTCTGGCCGCCGCCGATAATGAACTGGTCGCCGATTTTATCAAACAGTTGAAAACCGATCCGGCCACGCCGGCCGTCAAACAATTGGATCTGCGCTCGGCGGTTCAAAAAACCGGTCTCAGAGAAGATTTGAGCCGGTTGAAATTGTTGGTGCTGACTCATCAGGAAGGAAATAATAAGATTTTTTCCATCGGTCCGGTTTGGGATTATCAGGAAAGCCGGTAAATTGAGGATACCCGCTGTTAACGCTCGTATTGAAAAATATAAATTTCATTGTTTATCGTTTGCCAATCGTCGGCCGTTAGTTTCGCTTCGTTTATTACTCGGCCGCTCTGATACCAATATTTGTTGACAATCAGGTAGCCTTCATCGACCCCGACTAAGTCCAAAGCTTTCAACATGGTTTGGCGGTCGGGGTTTTTGTAAACCATCTCAAGATAATACTGGTATAACGCTCCGCCGGTCGGAATCGGATAAAAATATATTTGTCCGTTTGATCCTTGATAGTAATGATCAAAACCGAATGATTGAAGGGCGGCGGCGCTCACCGGTTGGTTAGCCAACGCGATATAAGGACCGCCGGCGGCGCGGTCGACTGCCAGAACGGCGGCGATATCGTTCTGACTGGTGCTATAACCGCGCGAATTAAAATATTTATCGAAGCGGGGATAAGAAACGTAAAGACTGGCGGTCAAAAGGCTGATGCCAAAAATCAGCCAGCTTGTCCGTATCGCCGGATCAGCGCGGCGTATTTTTAGGATTAATCCCCGGAGTGCTACCAGAATAAAAGGCAGGAAAAAAATAACCATGATTATCAGTATTCGGCTGGCATAGCCGGCTTGTTCGTAGCTGATTAAATCATTAAAAAGAATTCGACCGCTCAGTAAATAGGCGATCAGCAGAGAAAGATTAATAAAAATTAGGCCGTTAAAAAGGCCACGATCTTCGTCGGTTATTTTATCTCTCCAGCGGCGTCCGTAAAAATACCATAAGCCGCCGCCGATGGCGATTATCAGCAATAGATTATAGTTAGTGGCAAAAAAATAAACGAAATTCAGGAGCCAATCTTCCCGTCCAGCCAGGCTAAGACCGGCGAAAAGGCTTTTTATCGGTTCCAATAATGAACCGCCGTCAATTTTTTTCAGACCGCCCCCCCCGGTAAAAAACAGAGCGAACGGCAGAGCCAGAGCCGTGAACAGAAAAATCGCGAACTTGATGATTTTTTGCCAAACTGGCGCCAGCGCTGTTTGGTATTTTTTAAAGACCAGCCAGACGGTCCAGCCCAGAGCTGGCAAGCCGGTTAAAGGATGAATTGCCGCGGTCGCGACCGCCAGTATGAGTATTTCCGGCAGACTGGCACGGCTAAAACCGGCCAGCACAGTTAAAATTAGGAATAAATAGCTGAGATTTTGCGGCGTAGTGACAATAAAAGGAGAGAAAGTCAGAATTAATAGAAATAAGATTGCCAAGAAGGAAGCTGAAGAAACGGCCGGGTTGTCCGCTTCTTTCGCGTGAACATTTTTGAAGAATCGGAAAAGAGCTGTCGGTAGGAATAAGGCGGCCAAACCGGGAACCAGGAGTTTATTCAAACAGTAAATAGATAATCCGCTGATTTTATGTATTATGACAATTAAACTGTATTCACCCAAATAATAGGGCGGTTTGGGCAGAACTAACCCTTTGGCCGCGATTAGCTCCATCGTTGCTTGATGGACGAAAGGATCGTAACCGTAGCCGATTTTATAAATGATTATCGCGACAGCGAAGGACAGGAAAAAATGCAGGGAAAGAAAGATTTTTTTGAGACCGCCGCCAATCTCTTTATTTATCAGAATGAAGATCAAAATCAGAGAACTTAGGCCATAGAACCAAAAAAAAGAATAATTTACTACCTCCCAAGGGGAAATCAAGGCGCGTTCGCTCTGGCTGGACCAAAGCCGGAAAAACAGGAGTGAATAAAATACGGTATAGCCTAAGATTAGGAGGATATTTTTTTTATTGACCGCCCCCGGTTTTTTTTCGTTTTCCGTGTCGGTCGCGATTTTTTTCGCAGGAGTATTTTTAACGGTTTGACCGAATATTCCCGGTCGGTTTTTAAAAAAATAAAAACCGGCGACAATTAAAATCAAAGACAAGATAATTCCACGCTGGTTTAAAGAGTAGAAATAGTAGATTCCCGCCCCGAATACGGCCGTTAGAGATATAAGCAGTAACATCCGATTATTGATATTTTCGGCGATTTTAGGCCAACTTGTTTTTGATCTGTTCATAATACCTTAATGATAACAAATTCTTGCTAAAATTGGCAATTTCGGATAACATTAGAGTAATGGAAATAATTAAAGAAAAAAAGATAAATTTATTGTTAATCGGCCTGCTGGCGGTGGTTTTTTTTATCGCGACCGCCAGTTTTAATTACCAATCACAGGATAAGGACTATGTTAAGTGGTCGTCGCCGGATGAAACTGCTAATTATTTTTTTGCCAAAAAATTTAGCACGACCGGCCAGCTGGCTTTTTTTGACCCGGCTAACGTCATCGGTGATAATATGGTTATGCCCCGGAGCGTCCGCACGGATTCCGGTTGGATTAAACCGGTTAGCTTCCTGGGAATCATTCTGATTTACGGCAGTCTGGCCGCCGTTTTCGGCTTGGCGATTATCCCTTTCTTGACGCCCTTTTTCGCCGCCGTCGGTTTAATTCTTTTTTATTTGATCGTCCGGCGGATATTCGGTAACCGCGTCGGCTTGTGGTCAGCTTTTATTTTGGCTTTATTTCCGGTTTATATTTATTATACGACCCGGTCGATGTTCCATAACATACTATTTATCTTTTTGCTTCTGGCCGCTGTCTATCTTTTCATCCTGGCGCTCGGACCGAAGCGGGATAAAGCTGACCGGCCTTTTGTCGCCTGGACTTTAAAGAGACATTTATGGCTGGAATTTTTAGCTACGTTCGGTAGTGGCTTATTCGCCGGCTTGGCTTTGATAACGCGCACTTCGGAACTATTATGGCTTGCGCCGGCCTGGTTTTTAATTTGGTTATTTTACGCTCGCCGTTTGGGCGCGACGAAATTAATTATTTTCTTTTCCGGTTTGTTCCTCGCTTTAGTTCCGGTCGCTTATTATAACCAAATTTTATACGGTTCTTTTTGGCATGGCGGTTATAACGAAATGAACCGGTCGATTGACGATATTGTCAATACCGGCGGCAACTTGTTAAGATTCACTTGGACCGGCCAGTTTGGCTACTACTATCATTACCTTAGTCAGATTTTTCACAATATTTTTTATTTTGGCTTTAATTACAGCCAATCGTTGGAAATGTCCCGGCGTTATATCTGGGAGATGTTTTCGGTTCTTTCCGTCGCCGGTTTAAGCGGTTGGTTGTTATTAGCGGTCAAATATTGCCGCCAGCGGAAAAAAAAGTATCTGGTTTATCTTCTGTCCGGCTTGATTGTTAGCGCTTTTCTGATTTTTTATTATGGCAGTTGGAAATTTAACGATAATCCTGATTTGACGCGGTTTACCATCGGGAATTCCTATACCCGTTATTGGTTGCCGATTTATTTATGGCTTATTCCGCTCTCATCTTTAGCCTTAGTGCGCGTCAGCCGGGCGATTTTGCTTATCGGTCCGGAAACGGTATCGCGAATCAGGAAAATAATCGCTACTGGTTTGCAGTTTTCCGCTGTTTTGGTTTTCGCTTATTTGTCTTTGAATTTCGTCCTTTTTGGTTCGGAGGAAGGTTTGGTTTACCTGTATTATAATAACCAGTCGGAAAGAGCCAATACCGAAATGGTGTGGGCGATGACCGAACCGGCGGCGGTTATCATCACCCGTTATCACGATAAGTTTTTTTGGCCCGAACGCCGCGTTATTATGGGTGTTGTTTCCAACGACGAAATTTTAACGGCGGCCGCCAAATTAAGCAAACATTACCCGGTCTATTATTATAATTTTTATCTGAATGACGCCGATGTCGTTTATCTTAACGAACGGAAATTATCTTCTTATAAGCTGAAACTGAGATTAGTCAGAAAAACCAGCGCCAAGTTCGGTTTGTATAAAATCGAAAGATTATCGGAATAGAACAGGGACAATTTTGATATTGGCCAGACCGGTGTCCGATTTGGTAATCGGCCGTTACGCGTTTTATGAAAACTGTAAAAACGTACAATATAATTACTATCGGTTGTCAGATGAATCAAGTGGACAGCGAACGGCTGGCCGCTTTTTTGGAGAGCCACGGTTTTAAAGCGGTAGCGAATTTCAAGAAAGCGGGCGCGGTTATTATCAATACCTGCGGCATCCGGCAACCGGCTGAAGACCGGGCTTATGGTCTGGCCAATCAGATCCGCAAGCATAACCCGGCGGCGAAAATTGTTATCGCCGGCTGTTTGAGCCGGCGCGAAGACGTTCAGAGGCGTCTGAAGGGACGAGCGGATATCTTTTTGCCAATCAGCGAGATGCTGAAACTTCCGGAGCTTCTGGCCGGGGAAGAATTTAATCCGTATTTCAGTCTGGAGGCGATTCGTCTGTCTCAGGGCGAAAAATATCTGGGTATTTTGCCAAAACATGAAAGCCGGTTTACCGCTTATATTCCTATCGGCAATGGCTGTAATAATTTTTGTTCCTACTGCGTTGTGCCTTACGCCCGCGGTCGCGAAGTTTACCGGCCGGCGCAAGATATCGTTAAAGAAGCGCGCGCTCTGGTTAAAGCCGGCTATAAAGAAATTATTTTGGTGGCGCAAAACGTTAACAGTTATCGGGACGCCGCCGGCGCGGGCGGCGCGCTGGTTGATTTTTCGAGGTTATTAGAACGGATAGCGAATATTCCGGGAAAGTTTTGGATCCGGTTTTCTTCCAGCCACCCCAAAGATATGAGCGACAGCCTGATTAAAGTTATTGGCTCTTCGGAAAAAATCTGTAATCATCTGCATCTGGCGGTTCAGTCCGGCGATAATCTGATTTTGAAAGCGATGAATCGCCGTTATAGCGCCGCGCATTATAAAAATTTGATCAGGAAAGTTCGCGCTGTCCGGCCCGATATCGCGATTACGACTGATGTGATTGTCGGTTTCCCGGGCGAAACCCGTCGCCAATTCGGGAATACGGTAAAGTTATTTAAAGATATCGGATTTTCTATGGCCTATATTTCCCAGTACAGTCCGCGGCCCGGAACCGCCGCTTATCGATTGGCGGATGATGTCGCTCCGGCCGAGAAAAAACGCCGTGCCTATTTTATCAATGAGATTTTAAAAAAAACCGCGACTGATTATAATGAACGGTGTTTGGGCCGGACGGTTATCGTCTTGGCGGAAGGGAAGAATAAGCGCGGCCAGTATTACGGCAAAACCGGCGCTTATCAGACGGTCTTAATCAATAATCCGGCTTCCGGTCGAAAAACAAATAGTTTGAAAAAAATCGACGGAATGTTCGTTTCCGTCAAAATTACTAAAGCCAGGCCGTTCGGTTTGGAAGGGGAATTGATCAAATAAAAAAGCCGGTTTTATTTTTCCGGCTTTCCACTTTTACTTTTTTTTAGCCATTCCTTGTTACTTGCGACTTTCTTGTAAACCACATTGTGTCGCTCGAAATGATAATTGCCTTTGCCAGATTACTTGTTTTTTCATTTTTTCCAGTTTTTAATTAAACATATAAAGAACTGCCTGTAATAATATTATACCATAGATAATCAATATGCCAAATAAAGTTATCCACAATAAAAAGCCGTTAGTCTTGATGATTCTGGGCACTACCGCCAGCGGCAAGACCGCTCTGGGCGTTAAATTGGCGGCGGCATTGAATGGTGAAATTATCAGCGCCGACAGTCGCCAGGTATATCGGGGCATGGATGTCGGCACGGGTAAGGATTTGGCCGAATATCATTTTGGCCGCCAGAGAATTCCTTATCATCTGATCGATGTGGCCAGCCCGAAAACCCGGTTTGATTTGGCTAAATATCAAAAGCTGGCTTTCCGAGCGATTAACGATATTTTACGGCGCGGGAAATTGCCACTAGTGGTGGGCGGTAGTGGCCTATATTTACAGGCGCTGGCGGATAATTACTCGCTCACCGCGGCGAAGCCGAAACTAGCGGAACGCGCCGTCTGGGAAAAGTTATCGGCCGCCGCGCTCTTCGCGGAAATAAAAAAACTCAAGCCGGATTTTGCGACCCGGATTAACAATAGCGACCGTCATAATATCCGCCGCCTGGTTCGTTATCTGGAAATTATAAAAAGCGGCGGTCTAACCGCGCCGCGCCGCAACGAATCGCCCTATGATTTTTTACTATTGGGTCTTGTCTGGCCGGATGATATCTTGCGCGCGCGGGTAATGCAACGATTGTTGGATCGTTTGGAAAAAGAAGGCCTGATCGCGGAAGTAAAAAGACTGAATCGGGAAGGCGTTTCCTGGAAACGCTTAAAATCGTTCGGTCTGGAATATAAATTTGCCAGCGCGCATCTGCTTGGAGAGTTATCTTATCCGGAGATGGTTGAGAAATTAAGCACGGCGATTTATCGTTTCGCCAAACGGCAAAAAACCTGGTTCCGGCGCTGGGAGAAGCAGGGAACGAAGATAAACTGGATTAAAAATTTGGCGGAAGCGCAAGAAATTATTCGGAAATCGCGACGGAGAGCGTAAATACCGGGAGTTTTTTGTTAATTATTTTTTATCAGCGAGAATGTTTTCCAACAATTCCTTGACTATTTTCGGGTTAGCCTTACCCTTGGTGTCGGCCATGACTTTTCCTAATAAGAATTGCAGGACATTGGTTTTGCCTTGTTTGTATTGAGCCACCTGATCGGGACTGTTCGCCAAAATATTCTTAACGACCGTTTCCAATTCCGCCGTATTATCCAGCTGTTCCAGTCCAAGGTCGGCCATAATATGTTCCGGATCGCCGCCGTGTTCATACATTACTTCCAGAATTTTTTGTCCGGCCGAAGAATTGACTTTATTTTGATAGACCAGGCAAATCAACTTGGCGAAATTTTCCGCGGTAATTTTCAGGTCGCTTATTTTTTGATTATGGGCGTTCAGGTGCTTTAACAGTTCGCCGGTAATCCAGTTTCCAGCGGTTTTCGCCAGGTGTTTCTCCTGTCGCGTCTCGCTGTCGCCGTTAGCTTCGATCCAGGCATCCAGTTCGGAAATAACTTCTTCGGTCCAGCTGGCCAGTTTTTTATCGCTCGTCAGGATAGCGGTGATTTCCGGACTGAACCGATATTCGTCTATAAAGCGTTGTTTTTTGGCCGCCGGTAATTCCGGCAATTCTCCTTGCAGGCGCGCCAGCCAGTCCTCGCTTATTGTCAACGGCGGAATATCAGGTTCGGGAAAATAACGGTAGTCGGCCGACGTTTCTTTGGCGCGCTGGCCGATTGTCCGCCCTTTGTTTTCATCCCAGCCGCGAGTTTCCGCGGTTACTTTTTCGCCTTTTTCTAATAAGACCGTCTGCCGTTCGATTTCAAAATTAATCGCTTTTTCCACGGCGCGGAAAGAATTGATATTTTTCACTTCCACTTTCGGGCTGAGTTTATATTTACCGCCAAACAGCCAACCTCCTCTTTTAGGCAGAATTAGGCCGTTTTCATATTTCCAACTGCCGGCTCTCTGGACGCTGACATTCGCTTCACAGCGCATTTCACCTTTTTCCATATCGGCGTTGGAGATTTCTAAATAGCGCAGAATCTGCTGATAGGCCTGGCAGAATTTTTTCGCCGTTGCCGCGTCTTTTATGACCGGTTCGGTAACTAGTTCCATCAGCGGCGTGCCGGCGCGATTGAAATCTATCAGCGTGTGGCCCTGATCTTTGAAATGAGCGGATTTACCGGTGTCTTCTTCCAGATGAATCCGAGTTATAGCGATTTTGTCGCTGTCTATTTCCAGATAACCGTTATAAGCGAACGGCTGGTCGTATTGGGAAATCTGGTAACCTTTGGGCAAATCGGGATAAAAATAATTTTTGCGATCGAACTTGGAAAGGCGATTGATTTGACAATGTAAAGCCAGACCAGTCAGGATTGTCCAGTCGATAGCCGTCTTATTAGGCACCGGCAGAGTTCCCGGATGACCCAAGCAAATCGGGCAAACCGTCGTGTTCGGCGTCTGACCTTCAGCGTTATTGTCGCAGGCGCAGAACATCTTGCTTTTGGTTTTCAACTCGGCATGGATTTCCAGGCCGATGATGACATCATATTTCATGTTTTTATTTTTAGCCGATTATTTTTTTTGCCGTTTGCCAAACCAGAGAGCTGATTTCCTCGCGGCTCAAGATTTGTCCGTTCTTCGTACAGCTTATCAGCGTGAAACCGGGAAGATCGGTGGCAATTTCTCGGTAAACGGCAGCCGCTTTTTTTAAGTGTTCCAAATTATCTTCATGGATATCTTTGGTTTTGCCGCTCCAGTCTTCGCGCGCCCTTTGTTTAGCCAGCTGTTGAGAAATCTCCGGTTCGACATGCAGGATAAGGGAAAGATCTGGTTTGGGAATGGCAAAGATATTATATTCCAGATCGTAGAGCCAATTGAAAAAGTTTTTTCTTTCCGCCGGATCGGATATTTTTCCGCCCTGATGACCCATATTAGCGCTGGTATAGCGGTTGGCTAGGACGATTTGGCCGTCTTTCAGCCAGGCGCGGATTTTGAAACTGGCGTCGTAACGGTCGACAGCGTAAAAAATAGACGCTTTGTAAGGTCCGACTTCGTCCGCCTGTCCATATTTTCCCGACAGGTACTCTTCGACCGCTCCGGCCGATTTGGTATTATATTGCGGAAAATCAGCCACGGCTACCCGGTAGCCGGATTTTTCCAGATTGACTTTTAGCAGTTCCAATTGAGTGGTTTTTCCGGAACCGTCGGTACCGTCGATGACTATGAATTTTCCTTCTTTGTTCGTGGTCATAAGTTTAAGAGGATTAGCCGCCGTAATTCCGCCGGCACCGTCGGCGACTTAACGGTTGTCGCCGTTGCCGCCAATCTTATTTCTTTCCAGACGCGATAGTAGTTTTTCCAAATTATGAGCGGCGATATCTTCCAGATCTATTTTCAGTTCGGTAGCGATTTGCGCCAGGTACCATAAAACATCGCCCAATTCTTTCTCTATTTCTTGCCGGTCAGTGTCTTCGACCAGCCCGCCCTTATCTCTAATGATTTTTTTTATTTTTTCCGCCACTTCGCCGGTTTCGCCTGCCAGCCCCAGGGTCGGATAAACGAAATTGGCGTCCCTTTCAGGATAAAGAGCAGTGCGTCGCGAATTTTTTTGGTATTCGGTAAAAGTCATAGATTGGCGTGATTATTTTAATTGCAATTATTTTTTAATTTTGGAAATAATTTGATCGATCTGCGCGTATAATTCTTCCAACGTGCCGTTATTGCTAATTTTATGCTCGGCCGCCGCCATAACCGTCGGAATTTCCAATTCCGCCTCTTTTTGATCGTCGGCCAGGAATTGTTCGAAAGTCTTGGCCGCGTCGCCGATATTTTCGTCGCGTTTGACCAGGCGTTCATAACGGGTTTTAGCGTCGACTTCAATGCCGATTATATGAAGATCGGGAAATTTTTTGGTCAGGCTGGTGACATCGTCCAGGCGCCGGATACCATCGATGACTATTATTTCCCGTTCGTCCCGGATTATATCTTCGATTATGACGCGAGCTAGAGTATCGCCGCCGAAGCGCGTCCGCAGATCCAGAGACAGATTTTGCAGATTGTTACGGTCGGTCGGCAGGTATAGGCGATTCAAGATATCGCGTAAGACCGTTGAATAACGGTGGCTACCGGCGCCGTATTTTTCCATCAGGTATTTTTTGCAGACATCTTTGCCACTGGCGATGTGGCCGGCGAAACCGAGAATAATTTTGGACATAATTTGGGTCTTCAAGACATTAATACCGCACCTGATAGCGCAACATTAAAGTGTTATCATTTAATTTTTTAACTTCCAATAATTTCAGATCGACATCCAGATCTTTATTGAATAAAGAAAGACCGGCGCCGAAAATTTTAGGTTCCACGGTTAAAATTATTTCCGTAATCAGTTTTTTTTCTAAAAACAGGGAATTGAGATAGGAACCGCCGCCCAGCAAAGCGGATTTATAACCAATTTTTTCCAGTTCATTCAAGATGTCGGCCGGTTCGCCACTGGCCCATTTAACTCTTTCTTGAGCCGGCGGATTTTTTTGTTCGGTAAAGACAACATTTAAGCGTTCTTTCAAAGGCGCCGGAAAAGTTTTAAAAGTATTTTCGCCCATCATAACCACCCCGTGAGATTTAGAAATCTCCACGAACAGTTTTTTATCTTCGCGGCTGGTCCAGTCGGCGAATTGAGTTTTATCTTTGGCGATTTTACCGTCAACGGTTATCGCCATCATCATGGTTACGGGAATCATATTCGGCTGGGCGCCTAAGGAGGCGGGTTATTAATTAAATCGCTATCGGTGCTTTAATGCCTGGATCAGGATCGTAGCCCTCCAGCTTAAAGTCCTCGTATTGGAAACTGAAAATATCTTTGACCTCGGGATTGATAATCATTTTCGGCAAAGCCTTCGGTGTTCGGCTCAGTTGTGTCTGCACTTGTTCGAAATGATTATTATAAATATGGAGATCGCCGAAAGTATGGACGAAATCCCCTAATTTTAAACCGCAGACCTGAGCCATCATCATTGTCAGCAAAGCGTACGAGGCAATATTAAAAGGGACGCCGAGAAAGAGATCCGCACTGCGCTGATATAATTGGCAGGACAGCCGGTTGTCATGAGAAACATAGAATTGGAAGATCGTATGACAAGGAGGCGGAGCGGTTTTTTTGCCGCCGATGAGGGTCTGCAAGTCGCCGACATTCCAGCCGCTGACGATGATGCGGCGCGAAGTCGGGTTATTCTTCAAGGTTTCGACTGCGTTGGCGATCTGATTTATTTTTGTTCCGTCATTCGCTTCCCAGGCGGTCCATTGTTTACCGTAAATCGGGCCGAGATCGCCATTTTCGTCGGCCCACTCGTCCCAGATGGTGACGCCGTTATCATTTAAGTATTTAATATTGGTGTCGCCTTTCAAAAACCAGAGCAGTTCATAAATAATCGCCTTCAGATAAAGCTTTTTAGTGGTCAGAAGAGGAAAACCGGCGTTTAAATCGTAGCGAACCTGACGGCCGAAGACGCTACGCGTGCCGGTGCCGGTACGATCATCCTTGCTTTTGCCGTTTTCCCAGACATCGCGCAAGAGGTCAAGATATTGTTTCATATATTTTATGATTATCAATAAGATGAAGATTTATTGATCTTCGTATTTGGTCACCTCGTCATTCACCAGAGAGTATTCCACGCCAGTTTCTTTAAATATCTCTTTGGTTCTTTGTCCGGCGTGATAGTCCTTGGCGCAGACTACGCGCTTGATGCCGGAATTGATAAGCATCTTAGCGCAGGTATAGCAGGGAGTCATCTGACAATATAAAGTACCGCCATCTAAGCTTATACCCATTCGAGCCGCTTCGCAGATAGCGTTCTGTTCGGCGTGAGTCGTCCGGATGCAATGACGGCTCTGGGTGCCGTCTTCATTAACGACAGTATGCATTTCATGGCCGACTTCGTCGCAGGTCGGGGCTCCGACCGGAGCGCCGTTATAACCGGTTACGACTATGCGCCGATTGCGAGTAACGACGCAACCGCCGCGAAAACGGTCACAGTTGCCGCGCGTCCCGACCATCTCCACTATTTTCATAAAATATTCATCCCAGGAAGGACGCTTATAAGGTTCTTTTTTTTCGTCATTCTGTTCGCCCATAAGATTAATTTTAATTTCTTATTAACGCTTGCTAAATGATTGGTAAGTACCTATATTCTAACTCATTATTTTAATAAAATAAATCTTGACAGAAGGGGTTTTATATTCTGTTTAGGCTTTTAAAAAGCCTAAAAAAGAGGTAAACTAGGGGTAAGAATAAGTTAGCTGTAGTCAGTTTAAAAATTAAAAACAATGTTAACCAAATTTATTGAAAATTTAGCTAATAATAAAGAAATTTATTTAAGAATTAAGGTTTTGCCCGGGGCCGGTAAGACTGGCTTTTTAGGAACCATGTCGGATGGAACCATCAAAGTGGCTATTGGTGCCGCGCCGGAAAAAGGGAAGGCTAACCAGGAGTTGATTAAATTTTTGGCTACCGAACTAGGCGTTCGTAAATATCAAGTAAAAATTCTTAGTGGCATCGGTGAAAGATTGAAATTAATCAAAATCGGCCGGTAGCCGGTTTCGTAATATGGACATATCAATCATCATCGTCTCTTGGAATGTCAAAGACAAATTACGGACTAATTTAAAATCCTTATTTGAATCGTCTGGCGATTTTAAATTCGAAGTGTTCGTCGTCGATAATGACTCTACTGACAGCAGTGTTGACATGGTGTGCGCTGAATTTCCTGCCGCCCGCCTGATAGCTAACTCGGAAAATTTAGGATTCGCCCAGGCGAATAATCAGGCGATTAAACTGGCGACGGGAGAATTTATTTTGCTTCTTAATCCGGATATGCGGGTTCAGCCGGACACTCTGGAAAAAGTTTTAGCCTGGGCGAATAATAATCCGTCGGCTACGGTCAGCGGTTGTAAATTAATTGATGAAAACGGAGAAGTCATCAGACAAGTCCGTCGTTTTCCGGGATTTTTTGACCAATTATTGATTACTTTAAAAGTGCCGCACCTTATTCCCGCCGCGGTCAATAAATATCTATGTGCGGATTTCAACTATGCGGCGGCCGCCAAAGTCGATTCGATACGCGGCGCGTTTTTTCTTATCAATCGTGAGAATTATCGAAAAATCAGCGGGTCGGACCGGCCGTTTTTGGATGAGCGTTATTTCATCTGGTTTGAAGAAGTGGATTTCTGCCGTCAGGTTTATAAGCTGGGAGGGGAGGTTTGGTATACTCCGGCGGCGCAATGCGTGGATTACGTGGGAGCGAGTTTCCGACAGATTAAGCGCGGGCAGGGGCAAAAATATTTTAGCGAATCAATGTTAAAATATTTTCAGAAATGGGGAAAGAAATGGGAATATTGGATTTTGAAAATTGTTTGGGGGGTAATTAGAGTTTTTATAAAATGAAACACCCCTTATTTTTATGCCTAAAAAAGTCGGAATAATTTTGGTAAATTATAAAGATTATGCGCGGCGCTTCCTGACAGCCTGTCGGGATTCTTTGCGCGCGCAGGACTATCCGGCAGGAAATACGCTTATTTATATAGTAGATAACGCCTCCACGCCGGAATCGCTCGCATATCTTAAAGAAAGTTATCCGGAGGCGCTGATTTTGTCGCGTCTTGACGGTAATTATTGCGCCGCTAGTAATCTAGGATTCAAGCGGGCGCTGACGGACGGCTGTGAATATTTGGTGACGGTTAATATGGATACGGAAATGAAGCCTGATTGGCTGACGAAATTAGTGGTAGCTCTTGAGGAAAATCCGTCCGCCGGAATCGCGCAGTCGAAAATTTTACTCTATCCGAGAAACGAAGCGGAAAAAAAACAGCCGAAAATAAACAGTCTGGGCAATATAATCCATTTTTTAGGTTTCGGTTTTACTTCCGCTTACGGCGAATCAGATCGGGAGATTAGCGGTTATCCGGAAATAAAAGGTTATGCTAGCGGCTGTTCGTTCATAATCCGCCCCGCCGTATTTGAGAAAATCGGCGGTTACAACGAAGAACTGTTCATGTATCATGACGATCTAACGTTAAGCCTGAAAACGAAATTAGCCGGCTATAAGATTATTCTGGCGCCGCAATCAATTATTTTTCACAAGTACGAATTTACTCGTAGTACGAAAATGCTTTATTATATGGAACGGAACCGTTATTTAACCATGTTGTCGTATTATCCGGCCTACTTTTTCTTTCTGATCGGCCTGCCATGCTTGGTAATGGATATCGGCCTGTTATTTTTTTCCTTATTTAACAGTTGGTTTGGCACCGAAATAAAGATTTACGGCTATTTTTTAAATTATAAAAATTATGTCCGGATTGCCGAGGAAAGACGGAAAATAAAAGAAATCAGTCTCGTACCATTTTCCCAAATCGCCGCTGATTTCGCCGGGCGGATTGAATTTCAGGAAATCGCGAATCCGGTGCTGAAGTATCTGGTTAATCCGGTCTTCGATTTATATTGGCGGTTGGTGAAATTGTTTCTTCAATTTAAATAAGCGAGGCGGTTAAATTTTTCTATGGATTTATCAATCATTATCGTCAACTATAAAAGTCGGCAAAAGCTCCTTTTTTCTTTGGCGGCAATAATTCCGGCCGAGATGCCGGAAATTGATTATGAAATTGTTGTCGTCGATAACGATTCTGGCGATGATTTGCAGGATTTGCCGGCTCTTTATTCGCGTCTGCGTCTGCTTAAGGCTTCGAAAAATATGGGGATGGGCGGCGGCAATAATTTGGGAATTAAAAATGCTGTCGGGGAGTTTATTTTGGTTCTTAATCCGGATACGATTATTAGAGGTAAAGCGATTAAAATTTTGTTGGATTATTTAAAAAATAATCCGACGACGGGGATGGTTGGACCGAAACTCTTATATCCCGACGGTTCTCTGCAATCTTCCTGCGCCCGTTGGCCTAATTTTTTTATGCCGATTTTACGCCGGACTTTTTTAGGTGATTATTTCAAAGAAGTCCGTGACCGTTTTACCATGGATGATTTTGATCATGATTCTATCCGGGAAGTCGATTGGCTGATGGGTTCGTGTCTGATGTTCCGTCGCCGCCAGCCTTTGCCAGACGGCCGAATTTTCGAACCGTTGTTCGACTGCCGATATTTTATGTATTTTGAGGATACTGATTTAAGCCGCCAGTTTTGGGTGCGGGGGTTAAAGGTGGTTTATAATTCCGAAGCGACGGTCATTCACGATCATGCCCGGGAAAGCGCCAAACATCCTTGGTATTTCGCGATTTTTTTGGATCGCCTGACCTGGCACCATATTTTTTCCTGGTTGAAATATTTTTTAAAGTGGGGAGTAAAGACTGAAATTAAGTCGTTAGACCAGAGAACAGCTAATTTAAAATAAGCTATTTATTTTTATGTTAAAAATTAAAAAAGCAATTTTTCCGGTAGCCGGTTTCGGCACGCGATTTCTGCCGGCGACAAAAGCTCAACCGAAAGAAATGCTGATGATCGTGGACAAACCGGTCATTCAGTATTTAGTGGAAGAAGCGGTTCGCGCCGGAATAGAAGAAATAATTTTTGTTACCGGTCGGGGGAAAAGAGCGATTGAAGATCATTTTGACTATTCTTTCGAATTGGAGAAAACCTTGGTGGAAAAGAATAAGCTCGATTTGTTGAAAAAAGTGAAAGAAATAGAAAACTTGGCGAAATTTTCTTATGTTCGCCAGCCGATTCCGCTCGGCGACGGGCACGCTGTCTTATGCGCGGCGCATTTAGTGCGTGATGATGAACCGGTTATGGTGATGTTCGGCGATACTTTATATGACGCGCCAATCTCCCCAATCAAGCAAGTTATGGAAACTTTTGAAAAATACGGCGACTCGGTCGTTGGTTTGTCGGAAGTGGACAGGAAGGACGTTAGTAAGTTCGGCGTCATCGACGGATTGGATTTGGGCGACGGTAATTATGAAATCAAAAAATTCGTCGAAAAACCGTCAGTCGCTTCCGCTCCTTCCAATCTGGCGGCCGTCGGGATTTACGCTATTACGCCGGAAGTTTTACGGACACTGGGAGGTATGAAGTCCGGCCGCTCCGGAGAAATTCGTCTGGCCGACGCTTTTGACACGATGCTGGAAGCGTCGCGGCCGATTTATGGCAAGAAGATAGAGGGCGAGTGGCTGGACACCGGTAATAAACTTAATTTTATTGAAGCGACTTTAAAATTCGGTTTGAAAGACAAAGAGATTGGAGCTGATTTGAAGAAACTGATCAAGGAATTGAGCAAAGGGTAAGGCTTTTGTCGGGTTTTATTGCAGGAAAATGCGGTAGACCCCCTCTTGCTGGCCGATTTGCGCCCAGAAATATAAAATTCCGTCTTTATCGTCTAAAACCGGCGAAGCGATTTTTTCTGTTTTAAAGATGGCCGTTATTATTCCGGTTTTCAAATCGAAGGCATTTAAACTTTGCGTGGTGGAAAAAATCAGATATTCATCGTTTTTATTCCAGATAATCTTGACGATTTCTTCGCTGACGCGGGTTAAAAGAGAAGAAGTGCCGGTTTTTAGGCTGAAGAAATAAATTTCCCAGTTATTACTGTAAAGCAAACTTTCTTCGTCCAGCCACTGCCAGCTAGTGACGTTCTTTATTATTTTTTCGCTACTGGCGATATTCGCCGGATTCAGTAAGTATAAAGTTTTATTCTGGTCGTCGTAGACTGTCAGGAATTTGCTGTCGCCGCGCTGGAAAAGATAATGGCCGACATTAGGTAAAACGATTTCCTGTTCGTTTTTTTTGGTTTTTAAGGAGTATTTTTTTAAGACGGTTGAAGTCCCGCCAGTCACTAAGAACAATTCTTCGCCGCGCGGTTCGTAGGTCTGATAATCTTCGCCGGCGGCGACCAGGACACTGTTATTTTGGTTGAGATCCAAATAGGCGAGCGAATTTTTATTTCGATAATAAAGCCGGTTGGAGTTCTCGTCGTAATACCAGTCGCTGGCGTCAGTGCCGATTAACTGTCGGTAATCCGTTTCAGTCTTTTTTTCCGCGTTGAATAAACGCCCGCCGCTTAATAGCTCATCGCTGTTTTTCCGCCAAACACCCGTTTCATCGGTCGGAAACGGTAAAGTTTTTTCCTGTTCGGTTTTAAGAGTGATTATTTTTTGAGAACCAGACGCGTAGAGATACTTTCGGCTGGGGCTGAGTTCTATTTCGCCGACCGGAACCGGGATGATTAACAAGGGAAGATCATTGCGAAAAAGGTTGATATTTTCTAAAAAAGTCGTTTGGCCGGAATAGATGCTAACTTTCTTGTTTAAGGGCCAATAACCATCGCGTTCCAATTTTAATTCATATTCGCCCGGCAGGAGATTTTTTATCTTCGCGGCGGTCGTTAGATATTCTTTTTCCCAGGGCATCAGGGACGAGTTAGTTTGCGCTTTACCGTCCAGATAGATTTTGGCGCCGCGAGGAGAACTGTCCAGAGCCAGCATCCCGGTTTTAATCAGCAGACGATTGAATTTCGGCGGCCAGCTGAGATTTATTTTATAGCCGGAAGCATAAAGAGAAACCAGAACCGTTCCCACGACAAAAAGGAAGATAAAGGCGTAAAAAAGATAGTCGCGAATTTTTTTGGACATAAATTAACGGTCAAGAATGGTTATTTCCGCCCCGACCTTATTCAGCCGTTCGTATAAGTTTTCGTAACCACGGTCAATGGAATAAGAATTCCGCAGAATCGATTGTCCTTTGGCGGCGAGCATACAGATTAAAATATTGATTGACGGCCGGAGCGCCGGCGGACAGACAATTTCGTTGGGTTTCAGTTCGGTTGGGCCGGTGACGGTAACGCGATGCGGATCATGGAGCATGATATTCGCGCCCAGCCGGCTTAATTCAATATAATAAATCGCCCGATTTTCGTAGATCCAATCATGAACCAGGGTCGCTCCCTCGGCTTGAGTCAGAATCGGGACGAAAAGAGGGAGATTGTCGATATTTAAACCGGGATAAGGCTGGGGGTGGATTTTATCGGGCAAAGCTCTCAAGCGGCCGGGAATCACTTCAATATCCGCCAAGTCGAAATAACCGTTTTTTGATTTGTAAAGCCGGCCGATTTTGAATTTTTGACCCATCACTTTCAGTTTTTCTATTTCGAGCAATAAGAAATCAATCGGGCAATTAGTAATTTTTAGGTTGGATTTGGTGGTAATGGCCAAAGAAATAAAAGCCATCGATTCAATCGGATCAGGCATAATCGGGTAATTTTTGACCGGCCGCAATTCTTTGACGCCGCTGATTTTTAAATTAGTTCCGTTCCAATCTATTTTTGCGCCGGCTTTTTTTAAAAAGATGACCAGATCCTGGACCATGTAATTGGCAGACGCGAAATTAATAATCGTTTCGCCCGGAGCGAGAATCGCGGCCATGATCGTATTTTCCGTCCCGGTGTCGCTAGTTTCGTATAGCGTAAACCGTGCCGCTTTTTTCCGTTCATAGCTAATGTTATAAGCGTTAGCCGTTTCTTTTACCTTGATTCCCAGATATTTTAAAGCGATGATATAAGGGTTGACGGTTCGTTTGCCTAATTTACAGCCGCCGGCTTTGGGCAGGGAAAAATTTTTAAAATGAGCGGTTAAAGAACCCATCAGCAGAAGAGCGGAACGGGTTTTGATAAAAGATTCTCGATCAATCCGCTCGGGGTACAGGCGGCCGTCGTTAATTATTTCCAAAGCATGTTCTCCGGACCAGTTTATTTTCAGACCTAAAGAAGACAGGATTTCGATGATCCGATAGACCTCCTCGATACGCGGGATGTCGTCTAAAGTGGTTTTTCCTTTAAGCATCACCGTCGCGCATAAAATTGCCACCGCCGAATTTTTCGCCGAGCCGGTTTTAAGCGTGCCGTGCAGTTTTTTACCCCCTTCTATCAATAAATTAGCCATATTTAGCTTATATTAGGTTATTTTGTTTTATCTTGAAACCTCAAATTAATCATAGCCCATTTGTTGACATTTTTCAAATATTTGCTATTATTAACTTAGTTCAGATTTAGTTCTGATTTTTTATTTCTAACACACGTCTTATATGTCAAAAATCGCAATCATCAAGACCGGCGGCAAACAGTATAAAGTCCAGGAGGGGGAAACCGTCAAAGTAGAAAAACTGGAAGCGGAGAACGGCCAGAAAGTTAAATTAGATACTCTTTTAATCGCCACCGGCTCCAGTTTGGAATTGGGCCAGCCGTCTTTGGGCGAAAAGGTGGAAGCGGAAGTTTTAGAAACCGCTAAAGGTCAGAAAGTGACGGTTGTCAAATATAAGAATAAGACCCGCTATAAGAAAACCGTCGGTCATCGCCAGAAATTTACCGCTCTGAAGATTCTCAAAATCGCTTAGATTTTTTAAACTAGCCGATAAAATAAAAGCCCGTTCTTAATTATTAGGAACGGGTTTTTTAATTTTTCAGCTGTCTTCTTTTCAGCCGCCTGGTGACGCGATGCAAAAATATCTTGATTATGGTTCGTTTTTTTCGAAATAAGATTTTTTCTATTTTCTTTTTTCGAAACAGGATATATCTTCTTCGGAATATCCATTTAACCATCGACTTAATATCGTCTAATAATATTTGGACGTTAGACCAGCTAAGTTCAAATTTTATTTGACGATCGACTTTTTTATTGAAACGGCCGATAATGTAAGTTGCTCCCAGAACTATAATCATCGAAATTACTACCGTTAGAAAAAGCAGAATTAAAGAACCGGTTATCATTTCACCTCCTTGTTTGTTCAGATTATATTACGGTTTTTTAGAGCATTTGTCAAGGTGATTTCGTCGGCATATTCCAAATCGGAGCCGGCCGGTAGCCCCTTGGCTAAGCGGGTGATTTTTAAATGATCTTTTAAGATTTTAGTTAGATACAAGGCGGTTGTTTCACCTTCCAAAGTAAAATTTAGAGCCAGGATTATTTCTTTGATATTATCGCTTTTTATTTTTTTGACTAGTTTATCAATATTCAAATCTTCCGGTCGGACTTCATCGATAGTGTTGATCAGCCCGCCGAGCACAAAATAGCGGCCGTCGTATTGTCTGGTCGATTCAATCGCCGCCAAATCCCGAGTATTCTCCACTAAGCATAGAATTTCTGTCCGGCGGTTTTTATCAGCGCAAATCAGACAAGGATTTTTCTCGGCGATAGCCAAGCAACTATGGCAAAGTGTCGTTTTTTCTTTTAATTCGCCAATCGCCGTCGCCAAATTTTTTAGTTTTTCGTCCGTTTGCTTCAATAAATAAAAAACATAACGCTCAGCCGTTTTCGGACCGACGCTCGGTAATTCAGAAAACTTTTCTATTAAGTTTTGGATGGCGGCCGGATATTTCATTTAATTCATTCCTGGGATGCCGCCCATTTCCTGTAATTTTTTCGCCATCAGTCTTTGGGCGCGTTTTAGGGCATCGTTAAAACAAGTTTTTAAAATATCTTCTTGGGAGTCTTTAGACAGGTTATCGCCGAGCTTTAAGTCAATCACTTCCATGTTGCCGTTTAAAACGACTTTAACGCCTTTTTTTTCTTCGGTGATAGTTTCGCCCGCCAGCGCGCTCTGCATGGTTTTCGCCTGACTGCGTAAATCTTTAAACTGTTTTAATTTACTGAACATAGATTATTATGGCCGGCGTTTAGAAACCGGTTTTAAAATTATTATAATTAAATGATTAAAATTCCACCGGTGCCGGCTCGCTTGATTTCTTAGTCAGACTTCTGAAACTGACCGTATTTTCATCGAAAAACAAGTCAACTTTTCCGGTCGGGCCGTTGCGATGTTTGGCGATATGAATTTCCGTCCGGTAACGTTCATCTAGCGGCAGATCATTGGGATTATAGCCGCGGTCAGCCGCTTTGCGATAAATAAACATAACGACATCGGCGTCCTGCTCGATAGAGCCGGAATCACGCAGGTGCGATAGTCTCGGGATGGCCGGATGAGTCATTTCCACGGCTCGCGAAAGTTGGGCGAGCGCCAGAATCGGGATATTCAGTTCCCGGGCGATTGATTTCAAACCACGACTGATTTCCGCAATTTCCTGAACCCGGTTATCGCCGTATTTTCCCCGGCCTTCCATTAACTGCAGATAGTCGATGACGATAAGACCTAGGCCTTTTTCCATTTGCAGACGACGCGCTTTGGCGCGGATTTCCATAATCGAAAGCGTACCAGAATCGTCGATATAAATCGGCGCCTCCGCCAATTTGCCCATCGCTTCGCCGATGCGGGCAAAATCATTGTCCTCTTCTTTGTCGGATAAGTTTCCCGTCCGCATCTTCCATAAGCTGACATTAGCTTGGGAACAGAGCATGCGATCCACTAATTGTTCCTTACTCATTTCCAGAGAAAAGATACCCACCCCTTCCTTGCTTTTAATCGCCGCCTGGCGGGCGATATCCAAGGCCAGGGCGGTTTTACCGACGGAAGGACGCGCGGCCAAGATAATCAGGTCGGATTTCTGCAGGCCGGCCAGCAGATTATCCAGGTCGGGGAAGCCGGTGGACAGGCCACGCAGTTTGCCGCTATGTTTATGAAGTTCGTCAATGCGATCAAAAGCCGCCGTGAGTAAATTATCTAAAGGCAAAAAAGCATTTTTTAAATATTTGCGGGAAACGCCAAAAACTTTTTTTTCGGTTTCATCCAGGATTTCGTCGATTTCTCTTTCTTCATTGAAGCTCAGAGAAGAAATTTCCGCGGCCGCTTGTTGCAGGCGGCGCAGGGTCGCTTTGCGTTGGATAATGCCGGAATAGTTAGTCGCATTGCCGGAAGTAGCAACCGTATTGGACAGTTGAGCCAGATAAGTCCGACCGCCGACAGTTTGCAGTTGCTTTTTTTCTTCCAACCGGTTGGAAAGAGTTATAATATCGATCGGTTCCTGATTGCCGTATATTTCTTTTATGGTCTCGTAGATTATCTTATGGCCGTCTTTATAAAAATCCTGCGGCATAAGGCTGTCGGCTACTTTAATGATGGCATCCTTATCAATCAGAAGACAACCGAGAAGAGATTCTTCAGCTTCCAAACTATGCGGCGGAACCTTGGCGATTAGATTTTGATCGTTTGTGGTCATATCCTTGGAATTTAACGGTATTTTAGGACCAGCTTAAATTTACTTTATCATTTTATTATCTTAGCTTATGCCGGCTTATTTTTCAAGCACAGTTTTTGCGCAGATTGTCCACATTAAGGATTTAAAAAACCGCCAGAAAGGCGGTTTTTATGGTGAAATCAGGAGTTTTTATGAGCCGACTGTCGGGTTTGGACCGACGACCTGCTGTTTACAAGACAGCTGCTCTACCAGCTGAGCTAAGTCGGCCTTAGGGCTATTGATTAATATAGAAGACTTTCGAAGTTTTGGCAATAATAAAACCGGATTGGTATATTCCGGTTTGGTCTTTAATTAACGTTTTAAGGAAAATCCCTTTTCGTTCAGATGTTTGCGACGCGTTTCCTTATAGAACTCCGTATATTTTTTTTCCAGATTTTCCAAGATTGGTTTTGTTTGTCTGTAAAAAATATTCAGATTATTCATCGCTGTCTGCGTTTTTAGTGTGTGTTTTTTTCTAGAGCGCCAAAATGGTTTTTTTGCTCGAATCGTTTTTTCGAATTCATAAACCAAATCGCATTCTTGTTCCACGATTTTAAGACAAAGCTCGTAATCGGGATGGTTAACAGTTTTGAAAACAAGGAGAGAATCAAAAGGGGTCGGATTAGACATCTTTTCCAACAAAGCAATATCTTCTTGGAGATAGGTTCTTTGTTTGGACATAATAATCGATTGCGCCCGGCTGACGCTATTGATTATCATGATCAATGAGAAAATCAGTAAAATATTTTTCATGATTTATTTATTTAGTTTTTTTAAAGAACTTTTAGTATTCGGTGCGCCCAGTAGGATTCGAACCTACGACCATCTCCTTAAAAGGGAGCTGCTCTACCAACTGAGCTATAGGCGCAATATAAATAAAAAGGCTGTTAATAAGCCAGTTTCATTACAAATTCGATAATAACAAAAGATTTTGTTTTTGGCAAGAGCCGAAGAAGGATAAGATATCAGAATCGGAAAAGTTCGTCGACGGTGACGCCTAAAGCGGCGGCGGTATCATGCGCCAATTTAAGCGAAGGATTATACTTCCCAGCTTCCAAGAATAATATTGTTTCGCGTCTGACGCCGACTTTCTGTGCCAACTCTTCCTGAGTGAGATTATGACGCAGGCGTAATTCTTTTATATTGTTAGTCATACTATTGAAGTTGTCGCTTAGCGGCATTTTTCGGTCGGCCTGGTTGCGCTCGGATTGCCATGCTTAGTCCAATTTCCATCGGCGCAAATCCATTCGTCTTCGGGAGTAAACATTCTTAAACTGGCGATGGCAAGAATAATGGCGACGATTAAGGCGAGCAGAAAAAAAGGAAGGTAATGCTTGAATTTTTTGGCGAAGCCGACCTTAGAACCGGATTCGCGCGTTTTGAGGAAATGAAAGACGACGGAGTTAAGCAACATTAGGCCGCAAGTCAGATAAGCGAGAAGCATGGCGATGTTGGCGAATTCCGGATTCTTATCCTGAAGAGCCATTAGGATAAACATGCCGATTACTAAAATAACGGAAAAGATGGAAATGCTGTAGCGCGCCGCGGTTCCTGCCATATAATAGTCGCGTTCGTCCGCTAACACTTCTTTGACTTTCTGTCGGCCGAGCCTGATCAGAATTAGGCCGACTGCTATCGCGATAACCGGAGCAATATAGTTTTCCAGACTGATGGCGACAGAAATAGAAGCTGAAAGCATGATGACGATGGCGATTCTATAGCCTTGATACTGTTTGCTAGTCATACATTTTTGTTTCGGATTTTTGAGGTCCGAATTTGATGTTAGAATTATATAACTCTATGTTATATTATTCTAACATAGATGTCAAGGGGATTAGAAGGGGGCTTTTTAATTGGTGGTCTTAAGGTCTGAAATTTCGCAAAATTTTAATGAGATTATTGGGGAAATTGAGAAATGGGCGGAAATTTTTAAATAAAAAAGTTCCGAGTAGCATGACTACAAGGAACTTTGAATTGCTTTTTTTGAACGCCTTTTTACTAAAGGTTGGATAAATAAAATATACATCATTGTGCTTTCTACCACAAAGAACGTGATTGGCTGTGTTGCGTCAGCTAAAGTCCAATGAGGTATTGCGATAACTGCACATACGCAGGACGCAAAGAAAATCGTCCAGGCAAATTTATTTTCGCGACTTGGGTCTTTCCATGCAGATAGAAATGTCGGTATAGAGCCAAGGAATGTTGCGCCCTGGCTTGTTAATATTCCTAAAACTGGATCATCAAAGGTTTGCCAAAGGACAATTCCAAGAATAGCTCCGCCAAGACAAAATTTGTCCAATTTTGACCAACCAGAAATTCCATATTTTAAAGCGAGAATAACTGTTAACCAGCCACCTATAACAGCACCGATAATTTGTCCGTTGGCCGTTTCTTTAACGAGCATGCCGGCAAATGTAATAGTATCAAGAGCGACCCAAATAATCCAAGATGCTTTTGCAGGTTTTGTTTCTTTATGTAAAATAGAAATTATATAAGGGACAAATCCTGCAATAAACAATATTCCAGACAGAACAAATAGGGTTTTCAACTTTGCCTCCTTTTTTTATTGTTAAATTACATTTTTAATTTAAATAATTATAACAAATTATTTAAATTATGTCAAATAGAGTAAAAACCCCCAATAAATCTGCCTCTTGATTTGGCCTCCATTTATCAAGAAAAACTAAAATTACAGAGTTTGATTTTTCCCGAAAAACCCATTTTTGATTTTACAGGAAATCGAACACCTAAACTTTCGCTAATTCTACAAACAAAAAGAGAACTGGCACCAGTCAGTTCCCCGATAGTAGTCCCTAGGGGAATCGAACCCCTGTTGCCAGGATGAGAACCTGGCGTCCTAACCGTTAGACGAAGGGACCATGATAGGAATAAAAAATTATCCCAGAATTTGGCCAACTAGTTTGGAATTTCCCGCCAAAAATTCTCTGGCTGTCAGAATTTTCTTTCCTTCCAGCTGTAATTTTAATATAATTAAGGCGTCCTGACCGCATTGCACCGCCAAATTTTGCTCTTGTCGGAATAATTCGCCTGGTTGATATTTATTGACCGTCAAAACTTCCGTCGCCGCGGTAATAATTTTGAGGTTTTTCCCTTGCCACCGGGAATAAGTTCCTGGCCAGGGATTGTAAGCGCGAATCATCCTCTCTATTTCCGCGGCCGGTTTTTGCCAGTCGATTTGCCCGTCTTTCTTATTTAATGTTTTAACATAAGTGGCTTGCGAATCATCCTGTGCTCGCGGTTTTATTTTTCCGGCGACGAAATCAAGGATAGTCGGAATCAATATCTCCGCCCCTAATTTTGCCAGCCGGTCATGGACATCTTCCAATATTTCTCGGCCGTTCAATTGTATTTTAGCTTGCCGTAAAATGGGGCCGGTGTCAAGGCCGGCGTCGATTTTCATGATCGTCACCCCAGTTTCTTTATCGCCGTTGAGAATCGGCGCGTTTAAGACGGCCGCGCCGCGGTATCGGGGAAGCAGGGAAGCATGAATATTCAGACAGCCGTAGCGCGGAATATCTAATATTTCTTGGGGAATGATTTGGCCGTAGGCGATAATTATGATTAAATCCGGTTTCAGATTTTTTATTGTTTCCGCCGCGGTTTTTATTTTAGGCGGCTGGAAAACCGTCAGGTTATTTTCCAAGGCCACCCGTTTTATCGGCGCCGGAGTTAAAATTTGCTTGCGGCCGATCAGTTTATCCGGCGGCGTAAAAACGCCGACAATTTCCAAATCGGCCGCGGCGATAAGAGCCTGCAGTCCGGGAACGGCGAATTCCGGCGTACCCATGAAAATAACGCGGATTCTTTTGTTTTTATTTCTTGTGGACATATTGGCAACGCGGATGATATTATGGGGTATATAATCAACGTAGTTATTTTAAGCCTTAAACTATATGGGAACGGCCATAATCAATTGGGTTTTGATGGTGACACAGGGACTCGGCTACACCGGCGTGGCGATTTTAATGGCGATCGAAAGTTCTTTTCTGCCTCTGCCTTCCGAGATAGTCATTCCCCCGGCTGCGTATCTGGCCAGCCAGGGAAAAATGAGTTTAGCGCTTATCATATTAGCGGGAACTTTGGGGAGCGTTATCGGCGCAACCGTCAATTATATTTTGTCCCGTTCTTTGGGTCGGCTAGTCATTTATAAATTGGCCGCTTCGCGCTGGGCAAAATTGTTTCTTATCACGCCGGAAAAAATCGCCGCCGCGGAAAAATATTTTTTAAGCAATTCCCGTTCCGCCACTTTTTTCGGGCGTTTAATTCCGGTCGTCCGCCATTTGATTTCCATCCCGGCTGGTTTCTGCCGGATGCCTTACGGCCAGTTTGTATTTTATACCGCGTTGGGCGCCGCTCTCTGGGTCAGTGTTTTGTCCGCTCTCGGTTATTTTTTGGGCGCCAATCAAGCCTTGATTGAAAGATATTATCGGGAAATTTCTTGGGGGCTGATAATTTTAGTTATTTTGTGGATCGGCTGGAAGATTGTCAAATGGATCAAAAGTAAGAAACAGCGTCAAAATTTTTAATTTTTTGTTTTGACGATTTTATCAATAAACAAAATTCCGTCCAGATGATCGATTTCGTGCTGGATAACGCGCGCCAGAATTTTTTCGGCGCTTATTTTTTTGTTCCGTCCTTTTTCGTCTAGGTAAACGCAATTTATTTTTTTGAATCTTTCCACCGGCGCGTAGATGATTTCACCTTGGTCGTTTAAGACCGAGAGGCAACCCTCCTCTTCGATTTCCCGCGCCCAGGATCTTTTGGTTATCTGAGGATTGATTAAGAATAAAGTTTTGTTGTTGTGATGGACAACGATGGCGCGGATGTTCCGGCCGATTTGCGGCGCGGCCAAACCAGCACCGTCTTTTTTTAGCATCGTTTCCGCCATATCAAGAAGCATCTCCTTTAGTTCGGGGACGTTTATCTTTTCTGGATCGATCGCCACGGATTTTTTTCGTAGAATCGGATTAGGATTAGTGATTATTTTTAGTTCCTGAGGCATATTCTTTTAGTTGTCCGCGGTCGCGGATTTGGCCGTTTCCGGCTGGTTTTGATCTATTATTTTGAAAAAATATTTCCATTTGGCGCCGCTTTTACATAATTCCTTAGTATCGTTTAAAGCCGTCTCAATCTGGTAGCCCGGTTTTTCTTTGCAGGCTTTGAAGACGGAGTTGCGCTTAAAACCGGGGACGCCTAATTCCGCGATGACGCGCAAAGCTAAATCTTGCCAGGGATAAGCGGGCGGCTTGATAGTTTTTTTATTTTTTATGATATCGGAGAATGAGGTGAAACTGTCAGCGGTCATAATCTGTGTTTATTTACTCAATTTTTAATTTTAAACTCCATGCTTAGATAACCGACGCCGAAATCGGTTTGGTAGGCGAGAACCTGCGATTGCCAAAGTTGATCGGATAGAACGCCTAAGAGAATTAAGATCGGCTTTAAACCGCATTCGCCCGCGTCCTTAATCATCTTTTCTTCTATTTTTAAAATAGCAGTTGTCGCAATCGACGGTTCATTCAGATATTCAATCAGTTTATTGTCGAATTTGGCGCCCTTGGGAGAATAGCCGCCCGGCGATTTTTTTTTAAGCCGATGCGATAGATCGCCGGAAGCGATAACCGCGATGTTTTTATCGCTGGCGGCAATCACGCTTTGTAATTTTTGGCCGAAACGCAGTTGCTCTTCCAGATTTAAATTCTCTGCTGGTGAAATGATTACTATCTTGAAATCTGCCGCCAAAGTTTTTAAAAGATACAAAGGGACGGAACTGCCATGGTCGAGAAATGGTTCGGAAATCAAGCGGAGCGGGAAGCCGGGGCGCAAAGCAGTTTTTATCTGATCGGCCAGAAGCGCGTCGCCATTAAAGACGGTTCTCGGCGGGATAAAGCCGAATTCTTTAAGATTTACTTCCATTTCCGGCGCGACATTCAGCGTAAAAGAATCGGCCTGGGAAGAGCCGTGAGGACTTATCAGGATAACGGTATTGACGGCGGCGGCTTTTAAACTGTTCTCAATCTGTTCATAGGCGGCCGCGGTTTTTTCTAAGAATTTATAATTAGCCCGGCCAATTTCCGGTATTAGTAGCGGCGAATGAGGAAGCAAAGCGATATTGGTTAAAGCCATAATTTTTGAGGTATATAGATAATCTATCGCTTATTTGACCGCTTCGCCGGCATCGTAGTTGTATAAGAATTGCGAAGAAACTGTAATGACATTTTTAGGATTATAGCCAAGTTTAAGGAAAGTAGCGTCGTCTATGGGTCGTTTTTTGCCGTCGGAAATCAGGTAAACCAGCGGGAAATTTTCCGTTTTGACCAATGTGCCTTCATTCAGCAAAATCGGTGTGCTGGTGGCGTAAACTTTTAATTCTTTAGTGGTTTTTTTGATTATTTTTTGTTCGGCGAATTTTGTTTTCAGCAGGATTTTATCAACCGGCGCCTTGATGCCGTTTTCGACATAGAAGACATCGCCGGTTTTGCTATCCTGCAATAAAGCGCCGGTAACATAAGTCGAGGTGGCGGTTATGGTTTTCCCCAGAGAATAGCCGACCAAATCTTCCGACGTCGCTTTTTCCACTTCTTCGGGGTTGAAACCGATTTTTTTGAATACCGCGTCGCTGGCAAAGGGGCGTTTTTCTTTATCGACCAGCAGATAAGTTTTTTTATCCGGTGTCCGGACTAAGGAATAATTGGCGAATTTGATTTCTTCGCCGTTAGGATAATTATCCAGATCGGCGCTGTTAACTTCGACTATTTGTTCCGGATGGAAACGGGAAATGAACGCCGACCAATTGGCGAAATGTCTTTTTTTGCCGTTCTCTATCAACCAGATTTGCGGGTCGCCCATGGCTTTGATAATTGAACTGTCGGGATAGAGCCGAGAAACTTTAGGAAAATATCTATTCCAGAGCTTATAAACATTGTAATTTCCGTTAAAAACATGGGGTGTATAATTGTATAGACCGGCGGTAGCCAGATTTTGTGGAGTAACCGACATTATCTGGTTGGAATCGACGCAGTAGGGCTGAATGGTGTTGCTGATGGTGTAAGTTTGGCCGGCTTTGTAATTATAGCGGTTCGGTTCGGTCATGTAAGCGTAAAACTGAAGGGCGGCGCTATTAACCTGTTTGCCGAAACCTTTATAGTAAGGGTTGCAGACCCAGTTATCCGGACAGCCGTAGCCGGTCGCCCAATCCAAATTACTTTGGCTCGGACTGCTGTCTTCGATCAGGCTTGATTCCTTTTGCAGGAGAACCAGAATAAATTTTGGGTTGACTGTCGTGATATGTCGACATTTTAAGGATTTTTCCGTTTCCGTCGGTTCATCGCTCAGATCCGCGTTATCGCAGTCGTAATTATTGTGGGTCGCGTTGTAAATTATTTCCGCCGCCGTTTTTTGATTGCCGTAAGTGTCTATGGTCGTGTAGCTGGCTAAAAAACTACCCTTAGCTTGCAAAAAATTTTGAATGTCCGCTAGACTCATGGCGTTATAATTCAGCAGTTCGCTATCCTCCAATATCCGGTGCGGATTAAAATCAGGATCGATTTCAACTTGCGCCCGGGAAATAGCCGGTAGCGCCAGAACCGCCAGAGCCAGGCAAACTGCCCAGAGAGAAATTGTAATTTTGTGATTTTTCATATGCCAACATTATAATATAATTTTCAATTTGTGACAAAGGAAAATTAAAAAAGCCCGTTTTTAGGGTTTTTTTAATTTTATCGTTATTTTTAGCCGTTTATTTTCAGTACAACCGTTTCTTTATCGTTCAAATCGATGCGAATTTTATCTCCGTCATTGATTTTTCCCGCGATAATTTCCGAAGCCAGTTCGTCCAGAATCATGGTTTGAATGATGCGCTTTAAAGGACGGGCGCCGTAAGCGATATCATAGCCTTTTTCCGCCAGAAGTTTCTTGACTTTCGGACTGACCTTGACGGCAATATTTTTATTACCTAATCTTTTTTCTACTTTTTTAAGTTCCAGATCGACGATTTTTTCCAGTGCTTCCGGCGTCAGACTCTGGAACAGGACTATCTCATCGATGCGGTTTAAAAATTCCAGCTTGAAATGATTTTTTAAAATCTTATCGATTTTTTCTTTCATTTCGGCGGTACGCATTTTGGTCGCCTGCGCTTTATCACCCGCGTCGGCGAAGCCGATAGAATATTGTTTGATGATTTCATTGCCCAGATTGGAGGTCATAATGACGATGGTGTTTTTGAAGTTAACGACGCGTCCTTTGGAATCGGTCAGGCGGCCGTCGTCCAGAATCTGCAGTAGCATATTGAACATGTCGGGATGAGCTTTCTCGATTTCGTCGAAAAGAACGACGGAATAAGGATGGCGGCGGATTTTATCGGTCAGTTGCCCGCCTTCGTCGTAGCCGATATAGCCGGGAGGCGAGCCGATTAATTTAGCGACGCTGTGTTTCTCCATGAATTCGCTCATATCCAGACGAATAAGTGCTTTTTCGTCATCGAACATAAAGCGCGCCAAGGTTTTCGCCAGTTCGGTTTTTCCGACGCCGGTCGGGCCGACGAACAAAAAGGAGCCGATTGGTTTTTTTTCTTCATTGATGCCGGCGCGACTGCGGCGTAAAGCGCTGGCGACCGCTTTAATCGCTTCTTCTTGACCGATGACTTCCTCGGCCAGTTCGGCCTCGGCTTCGCTCAGTCTTTTGATTTCATCCTGAAGCATCTTATTAACCGGAATGCCGGTCCAACGCGCCACGACTTTAGCGATATCTTCTTCATCCACCTCTTCTTTGAGAATCCGCTGGCCTTTTTTTTGTATTTTCAAGAGTTCCGTCTGCAGGTTTTGGATTTTTTTCTCCAGTTCGGGAAGCAAACTATATCTGATTTTAGCCACCTCGGTCAGATCGGCGCCTTGACGCTGGGAAATTTCCGCTTTTATTTTTAAATCCTCCATTTCTTTCTTGGACGCGCGGATTTGTGAAATGATATTTTTTTCATTATTCCAATGTAGCTCCAGTTGGTCGGACTTTTCTCTTGATTTGGCCAATTCAGCGTTCAGTACTCGCAGTTTCGGTGATTTTTTGTCGGTCGTCGTCAGTCCGGCTTTGTTCAGTTCTAACTGATTGATTCGGCGCTTTAGCTGGTCTAACTCATCAGGCATGGAATCGATTTCCATACGTAGGGAAGAAGTCGCTTCGTCAATCAGATCTACGGCTTTGTCCGGCAGAAAACGGTCGCTGATATAGCGGTGAGATAACTTCGCGGCGGCGATGAGCGCGTTATCGGTTATGCGAACGCCATGATGGACTTCATATTTTTCCTTCAGACCACGTAACATACTGACCGTATCATCGACGCTCGGTTCGTTTACTATGATTGGCTGGAAGCGGCGTTCCAGAGCCGAATCTTTTTCGATATATTTTTGATATTCTTTAGTCGTGGTGGCGCCGATGGTCCGCAGCTCGCCGCGCGCCAGAGCGGGCTTTAACATATTAGAAGCGTCCATGGAGCCTTCGGAAGCGCCGGCGCCGATTAGGGTATGAAGCTCGTCAATGAATAGGATTATGCGACCGTTTTGCGATTTAACTTCTTTCAGAACCGCTTTCAGGCGATCTTCGAATTCACCGCGGAATTTCGCGCCGGCGACCAGCGCGCTGAGATCCAATGTGACGATTTCTTTATTCTTTAGATTTTCCGGGACATCGCCGCTGATAATGCGTTGAGCCAAGCCCTCGACAATGGCCGTCTTACCGGTACCGGCTTCGCCGATTAAAACCGGATTATTTTTTGTGCGGCGCAATAAGACCTGCATGATGCGGCGGATTTCCTGATCGCGTCCTACGACCGGGTCAAGTTTCTCCTGTCGAGCGAGTTCGGTCAAGTTCGTCGTATATTTTTCCAGCACTTTATATTTATTCTCTGGGAAGGGATCGTTGATCGTCTGATTGCCGCGCAATTCTTTGAGAATATTTCTGACGTTTTGGTATTCCACTTTGAAAGACAGAAGCACGCTTTGCGCGGGCGAAGGCACGCCGATGAGCGCCAGAAGGATATGTTCGGTGGAAATAAATTCATCGTTCATGCCGTCCGCTTCCTTTTGCGCCCGCTCTAAAACCAGAGCGGTTTCCGCCGTGCCGGAAACGGCCTGAACCGGTCCACTGTTCGGATTGGTTTTGACGCGCGGCAGTTTTTGAATTGCTTTGATTGTTTGGTCCTCAATCCGATCCGGATCAATTTTCATCTTTTCCAGAACCGGCTTAATTAAGCTTTCGTTTTGTTGCAGGAGCGCGAGCAGGATATGCAAAGCTTCGATATTCGCCTGGCCGTAAGCGGAGGCGATTATTTGGGCGTTAATGATGACTTCTTGTGATTTATCCGTGAATTTATTGAACATAGGAGTATTTTAATTTTAAGAAATATTTATAAATATTTAACTTTTAGCACTCTTATTAAGAGAGTGCTAATCTAATCATAATATAATATATAGACCATGTAAATATTGACAATATATTTATTATATGGCAGTATAAGTTGACGTCAAGTTTGGCGTTTTCAGATAGTTTTTTAACAATTTAAATTAACGGTTATGAGTAAAAAAGTAATTGTTTCCGACCGGTCGTCAATTACGGCTGGCCAATGGCAAGAATTCTGGAAAAAAGTTGAATTAAGACAGGTTACTTCGGAAAATTTTCAGGATTATTTAGATGATCCCGGTCAGTTTTCCGATGGCGTCTTTGGGTTGAGCAGTCTCTCTCAAGCCAAGAAGATCCTGGGTTATCGCCGGGTATTAACAGTTGCCAATTTTAATTTGGCTTGGAATGTGCAACAACAAAAATCGCCGATTAAATATTCGGTGACAGATTTAAAACTTGTCGCTCGCCGTAACGAGATAGCTGGCGAGGATTGGCGGCTGGTTTACTATAGCGGCCGATCAGCATCCGATTTGTACTATCATTATGTAAGTATAATAAATAGGAAGAATCAGCCTTACTTTAAGGAAATGTCTAATAATTTACATTCGCGCGGTTGTCTATGGCCTGAGCATCTTCCTCTGGCTGGTTATTATCTGATAAATTTTAAAGGATTATTTTCTAATTTTGATTATCAGCAACAAACGGAAGCGATTAAAACTAAGTTCGGTCAAGATTTCGAGAGAACTAACGCTCATGTTTTGACTGAAGTGGCGATGACTATTTTTATTTTGACCGGAGAAAGAATCGTCGAAAAATGGTTTCATCGCGCCGTCTGTATTATGGAAGGGGTCTATCATCATTTCGGTTTCTTTGGTTCTTCAGGTTGGACTCATAATCAGGAATCAGAAGATGGTTGTTTTAAAGATGTCTGCGTTTCTATTTCCCAAAATCAGAGGGAATTAAGATAGAAATCTGGCCGACCATAAATTATCAATTGAAAATATTAAATTCCCGACAGCCCGCTAAGTGGGCTGTTTTTTATTTGGACTTTTATGTTATAATAGCTTTAATGCTTAATCATAATTTTTTAACCTATTCCGGTAAGATTATTATCCAGATTTTAGGAGAAATTTTGTATTTCCCAATCTGGTGGTACAGTGTCGGTTTCGGGCGTCTGCTGAAGGGTGTCTGGCGATTCTGGCGCGACCGGGAAAAATCTCTGGGTTTCGGTATCTGGTTGAAGAATATTTTCGTGCCAATGTACGGCCAGCGCGATATTGCCAGCCGGATTATCAGTTTCCTGATGCGTCTGGTGCAAATAATTTTTCGCGGCGTGATTTTGGTCTTTTGGCTGATGATTCTTTTATTCCTTCTGGCCGCTTGGTTGGCTTTTCCTCTAGGATTGTTGCTGGCTTTGTCTTTCCAATTTTTAAAATAAATTTTAACGGCCAGACCGTATCAATATGGCTGAAGCGTTATCAGAAAAAATAATTTTTACCGAAGAGCAGGATCAGGGCGGCCGCGGCGCCTGGTTTTCCGGCCGGTTTTTATTTTGGGGGAAGAAACTGAAGCGCTCGCTGGTCAATCTGGAAAGAATCAAAGAAAAAATCGACCGGCTTTTGATTTTTCTTACCTGGTTTATAATTTTCGCCGGTTGGGCGGCTTTTGGCTTTTGGCTTTTTCGGCATCAGGTGATGTTGGCGGCTAATCCGTTTCAGCTTCTATTTTTTTGGAAAAAATTCGATCCGTTAATTTTAGTTTTTTTACTGTCCTTATGGTTTGATTTATTCTTGATTTATAAAAACAGTGAAATCCGGGCTTCGGCTAGGAAGATTAATTTTCGTCTTTTTGGCGCTGAGAAAAAAAATAACCGTCGTGGCCGGAAAAAATACAATGTCGCCGCCGCTTATTCGCGTGATGCCAGTCGCGCCGTGGAGGACGCTTACCTCTTAGCCAATAAATTGCGTCAGGAACGGGTGGAAGCTATTCATCTTTTTCGGGTTCTGTTGAAAACCAAAGAAGTTCAAAACATATTCATCCGTTTGAATGTGGATGCCAAGCGGCTAGTCGAACTAATCGACCGCCATCTGGTCGGTCCGCAGGACGTCGAAAGTCAGAAGTCGCCGGAATTGTCTCCAGCTTTGCAGGAGGTTTTGGTTTCGGCTTTTGTCGACGCTTATCAAAGACATCAGAACAGCGTTGATCTTTTAAATATTGTTTCATTTTGTTATGATCATGATCCGCATCTGGCGGAAATCCTTTACGAATTAGAAATTGATCGGGATAAGATTATTAACACGGTCGCTTGGTTCCGGATCAATCGTCTTTTGTTAGAAAATTATCGTGATTATCGTCGTTTGGCGATCCTCAAGCCGGGGAACAACATGAACCGCGCTTATACCGCGATTGCTACTCCGACCTTGGATCATTTTTCTCATGATTTAACTATCCGAGCGAAGAGCGGCGCGCTGGATATCTGCGTCGGTCGGCAAAAAGAAATAGCCAGTATTTTCGAGGCTTTTTCCGGCGGGCATAATGGTGTTCTTCTGGTTGGACCGGTTGGCGTTGGCAAAAGCGCGATTATCGACGGTTTGGCACAGCTGATGGTGGAAGAAAACGTGCCGCCTTTTTTAAAAGACAAACGTTTAGTGGAATTGGACATTTCCCGTCTGGTTGCTGGCGCCGACGCGAGCGAAGCGCAGGAACGCCTGCTGACTAGCTTAAACGAAATCAGTCGTTCAGAAAACATTATTTTATATTTGGACAATATTGAGAATATAATCGGAATCAGCGCCGGCAGTCGGGAGAGTTTGGATCTTTCGGAAATCTTGTCCGAAGCTATCGGGCGGAAGAATCTATATTGTCTGGCTTCGGCGACCACGGAAAATTATACTCATTATATTGAGAATAAAGCGATTGGTAACGTTTTGACGACTATCGGCGTTAAAGAACCGGAGGTCAACGAGGCGATTCAGATTCTGGAAAGCAAAGTCGGGCTTTTGGAGTCGAAGTATGGGATTTATTTGGTTTACGGCGCTTTGGAACAGGCAGTCATCATGTCGTCGCGCTATTTGCACGATAAATTTTTGCCCTTGAAAGCGATTGATTTACTGGAGAAAGCGGCTCTGGTCGCTTCCAATAATTTTAAGAATGATCCGGCTAAATTTTTTTGCGGCCGAGAGGAGGTCGCCGCGGCCGTCAGCCAACTGACCGGCATTCCGGTCAGCAAAGTGACAGTTTCGGAAAGCCAGAAATTATTAAATCTGGAAACGGAAATCCATAAACGCCTGGTCGACCAGAAAGAGGCGGTCAGCGCTGTGGCGGCCAGCTTGCGCCGCGCGCGCGCCGAATTGAAGGACAGTAAAAGGCCGATCGCCAGCTTTTTATTTTTAGGACCGACCGGTGTCGGTAAAACGGAGTTGGCGAAATCGGTCAGTGAAGTTTATTTCGGCGACGAGGATTATCTGGTGCGTCTGGATATGAGTGAATATCAATCGCCGGACAGCGTGCGGAAAATGATCGGCGATTCGGACGGGACGCTCGGCTATCTGACGGAAGCGGTGCGAAAAAAACCCTTCGCTTTAGTTTTGCTCGATGAAATCGAAAAAGCCAATCCGGATATTTTAAATTTATTTTTACAGCTTTTGGACGACGGCCGCCTGACCGACGGCCAAGGTCGGACCATCAGCTTTTCCGAATCGATAATCATCGCCACTTCCAATATTGGCGCTGTTTATATTCAGGAACAAATTCGCGCCCAAACCGCCGTCAATATTATTAAGCAGGAGTTAATAGACAATCAGCTTAATAAATACATGCGGCCGGAACTTATCAACCGTTTCGACGGTATTATTGTCTTTAAGCCGCTGAGCGAAGAAGATCTTTTCGCGATTACCACCCTGATGCTGAAAAAAATCAAGAAAAGTTTGGCGGACAAGGGAATTAGTCTGAAAGCCGATAAGGAAGGCGTGACGCTTCTGGCGCACGAAGGTTATGATCCGAAATTCGGCGCCCGACCACTCAGGCGCTTACTTCAGGATAAGATTGAAGACAAGATTGCCAATAAAATTTTAGCCGGCGATTTGAAACGCCGCGATACGGTTATCATCAACGGTCACGCGGAAGTGGAGGTTGAAAAAGCGCCGGAGTTATAATTTTAGAAATGTTTTATTTTATTATTTTTTTATCAGTTTTAGCGGTGACGGCGCTTTTGACCTTCCTCGTCAGGAAAATTGCCCTTCGTTTTCATATAGTTGATTTACCTGATACCGCTAATTCTGCCAGCCGAAAAATTCATACGAGCGCGATGCCGCTACTGGGCGGGGTGGCGATTTTTAGCGCTTATTTTTCCTTTTTATTTTTATTTTCCGATCACTTTTTGTCCGGCAATCTTCGCTGGTCCCATCTGGTTGGATTTGCCGGCGGCGCCTTGGTTATTATTATCGGCGGCGTTCTGGACGATAAATATAATTTGCGTCCTTGGCAACAAATTATTTTTCCCTTGTTCGCCATCGCTATTTTAATCTCCGGCGGCGTGGAAATTGCCAAAATCACTAATCCTTTCGGCGGTTATTTCGACCTGAATTCTTTGTTTTTTATTTCGCCGCTGATTATCGCGCTCTGGCTTCTGGGCATGATGTATACGACGAAACTTTTGGATGGCGTGGACGGTCTGGTCTCCGGCATCGGCGCCATTGGCGGGTTCATTATTTTTTTGTTTACGCTGACGACGCGGTATTACCAGCCGGATATCGCTTTCGCCGCCTGTCTTTTAGCCGGCGCCTGTCTCGGTTTCTTGATTTTTAATTGGCATCCGGCCAGGATTTTTTTAGGTGAAGGCGGTTCGTTACTGCTCGGTTATATTCTGGGAGTTCTGGCGATTATTTCCGGCGGAAAAATCGCCATTGCCCTTTTAATCATGGGTATTCCGATTCTGGATGTCGCCTGGACGATTATTCGCCGTTTGGGGCGCGGTCAGAATCCTTTTAAATTTGCCGATCGCCGTCATTTACATCATCGTCTGCTCGCGCTCGGCCTCAGTCAGCGTAAAACGGTTTTAATTTTTTATAGTCTGTCTTTGGTTTTTGGTCTTAGCGGCTTGTTCCTGCAGAGCCGAGGAAAATTTTTGGCGTTGCTATTCTTAGTGGGTATTATGTCCTTATTGATTATCGGTTTTTGGTGGCTAGATCATCGTTCAAAAAATAATCAGAAACAAAAATTCTTATGAAAAAATTACTTTTGCATGTTTGTTGCGCGCCTTGCGGCGCCTATATCAGCCGCGACCGGTTGGCGCCGAATTATGATTTGACCTGGTATTTTTATAATCCGAATTTAAATTCGGCCGCGGAGTATGAAAAAAGATTGGCGCCGGTGAAATTGCTGGCGGAAAAATTCGCTTGGCCTTTGCTTGTCGAGCCTTATAACCATGAAAGCTGGCGGGAAAAAATACACGGGCGTGAAGCGGATCGGGAACGCGGCGATCGCTGTCGGATTTGCTATCGCGATCGTTTGGTCAAAACCGCCGAGTTAGCCCGGAGTAAAGGATTCGATTTATTCGGTACAACTCTTCTGGTTAGTCCTTATAAGGATACGGAGATGATTAAAGCCATCGGCCACGGCTTGGCGACAACGAACAGTTTGGTTTTTTTAGATGATGATTTTCAAGCCGATGACGGTTATCGTCGTTCGCAGGAATTAGCTAAGGAGCTGGGGATTTACCGTCAAAAGTTTTGCGGTTGTGAGTATTCAATCCAACAGGATGGAGGACGCGATAATAAGAGGACATGATAATAAACTGAATAAATAAGATGAAGCAATATCAGCCTTTATTTAAATTTGCACTTTCGTCTGGCGGTTTTCTGTTGGCTCTCATATTCTTTTACGGATTTTTCGCTCCGGCGGTTTTGGCGGCCGAACTCACTATCGATTCCGATGATGACGGTTATAGCGACGCGGCGGAATTAGCCAGTGGTTATTCGCCTTTCAATCCAGAGAAAGTAAAGATAGAAAAGAGCGATATGGATAAGGATGGCTTAAGTGATTATTGGGAGTTGAAATTCGGAACCGACGCCTTGAATCCCGATACCGACGGCGATGGTTATAAAGACGGGGAAGAAATTGACCGGGCTTTCGATCCGGCCACTGGCGCTGCCAGTAAATTACCGCTGAAAATAGAAGTGAATTTAAAAGATCAGAAGCTGATTTATCTCGTGGACGGCCAACCTTGGAAGCAGTTTACGGTTTCCACCGGCAAAGCCAGCATGCCGACACCCAAAGGAAATTTTAAGATCGTCAATAAAAGTAAAAAGGCCTGGTCCAATAAGTATGAATTATGGATGCCGTATTGGCTCGGAATTAAGGACGGTTCTTTTGGTATCCATGAACTGCCGCTCTGGCCGAACGGCTATCGCGAAGGAACCAATCACCTGGGAAAACCCGTATCCCACGGCTGTATCCGTCTGGGCATCGGTTCGGCGCAGTATCTTTATGACCGCGTCGCGGTCGGAACGGAAGTGACTATCAAATGACTTTATTTATGCTATAATTACCTTAGTTAAAAATAAACTAATTTTTGGGATATGTTTAAAAGAATTTTAAAATTATCGTTGGTTTTATCGGTTTTGGCTATTTTCGCGGGTGGCTGTACTTTCCCGTGGAAGCAGACGGCGCCAGCGCCGTTAATCCAGGAACCGGTCGTTTCGGAAGCGACCACGACCGCACCGACGGTAAGTAATACCAATCAATTAAAAAAGTTTAATAATTATGAGGAGTTATCCCAATTTTTAATTGAAAATAATAACCCCGAAAGTAGTCTTAATCGCGGTACTTTGCAGACCGCGGTCGACGTAGCGGCCGTCAAAAATACTCTATCGGCCACCGCTCCCCAAGCCGCGAATACGAGCGGCTTGGTCGTATCGGAAAGCGCCACGGCGAGCGGAGACAGTTCAACACCCAATAATTCTTTAGATTATTCTAAAACCAATAATCAAGTTGCGGGCGTAGACGAAGCGGATATTATTAAAACGGACGGTATTTATATTTACGCTCTGGTCAGGAACGAATTGTCGATTATCAAAGCGACGCCGGCGGCGGAAGCGGCCGCGGTCAGCAAAATAACTTTTCAATCCCGGCCGCAGGATATTTTTATCAACGGTAATTTTTTGGCGGTCTTCGGTTCCGATAGTCAGATTTATGCCCAGCCGTTATATAAAACTTTTCGGCGTCAGAATGTTTATTCTTTTTTCAAAGTCTTTGATTTGTCCGATCCGGCCAATCCGAAACAGGTACGCGACCTGGATTTCGAAGGTTCCTATTATGATGCCCGTCTGATAGGAGATTATGTCTATTTCTTGACCAATACTTACGGCAGTTACCTCGCTAACGAGCCCCTCGTGCCGCGAGTTTTAGAAAATGGCCAGGTCCTCTCCGTCAAATGCGACTCGGCCGTGAAATGTTTTGCGCCGGAGGTTTATTACTTCGATATTCCTTACGACTCCTATAATTTTACCAACATCACGGCTATCAATATTAAAAATAACGCCGAAGCGATTAACGGCCAGGTTTATCTCTTGAATAATAGCCAGAATCTCTATGTTTCTCAAAATAACATTTATATCACTTATACTCAGTATTTAAACGAATATGATTTGGAACAACTGGTGAAAAAGGAGTTGGTTTACCCTAAACTCGACGTCGCTGATCAGGATAAAGTAAATAAAATAGAGGCCGCGCCGCTTTTTATTCTTAATAGTAATGAGAAGAAATATAAAATAGCGCAAATCATCGATCGTTATCTCGCTTCTTTAAGCGACGTTGAACAGACGGCGTTTGGCACGGAAATAGACGAAAAACTTAAACAGAAATTAGTTGAAAAAGAAAAAGAGCTGGAGAAGACCGTTATCCATAAGATTGCGATTAATGGCAATAAAATCGAATATCGGGCGATGGGTGAAGTTAACGGTCAAATTTTAAACCAATTTTCTCTCGACGAAAACGGCGGAAACCTGCGTTTGGCGACGACTAAAAACCAGACTTGGTCGCGTTTAGACGACCAGGCGAAAGACTCTTACAGTAATATTTATGTTTTAGACGCTAATCTGAAACCGCTCGGTAGTCTGGAAAATCTGGCGACGACGGAAAAAATTTACGCCGCCCGCTTCATCGGCGATCGCGCGTATCTGGTGACTTTTAAGCAGACCGATCCTTTATTCGTCATCAGTTTGAAAGATCCGGCTAAACCGGCGGTTTTGGGAGCGATAAAAATTCCCGGTTTTTCCAATTATCTCCATCCAATCGACAAGGATGGCAATAAATTAATCGGCCTCGGACGCGACGTCGAAGAAACGGCGGACGGCGGCGTAAAGGTCAAAGGCTTGAAATTATCTTTATTTGATTTTACCGATTTAAGCAAGCCAAAAGAAGCGGATAGTTATCTGCTTGGCGTTGACAGCGATTCCATCGCTCTTTCCGACCATAAAGCTTTTTTATACTCGGCCGAGAAAAATTTACTTTCCATTCCCGCCGTTTTGCGCGATAACGGCCGTTTGGCTTTCGCCGGCGCCTTAGTTTTTACCATTAATAACGATAGTTTTTCTCTGAAAGGAAAAATTGATCATTCCGCCGCTGGTCATTTTAGTCAATCCGATTCTTGGGGTGGTTTCAACTATTATGATAATACGGTTAAGCGCAGTCTTTATATTAATGACAGTTTGATAACTTTTTCTAATAAATTTTTGAAAATTAATGATCTGGCAACTTTAGGCGAAGTAAAAAGTCTGGAGTTGACGGCCGGAGGAGATGATTATATTATTACGCCCATGCCGTCAGCATCCGGTTCAGCCGAGCCGTCCGCCGGAGATATCGTTTCTCCGGAGCCGCCGTTACCGGAGACCGGCCTAATCGAAGGCGCGGCTACCACCAGCGAAACGGGTTCGACTACGTCGGTTTTTGACGGCGGTGCGCCGGCGGTTGTCGCCGTTCCGGCGGCAACCTCTACTTTGCCCCAATAATAAATTATGAAAAAATATCGTCGATTTATTCCTTTGGTCATACCGCTCATCGTTTGGTTTCTGAGCCAGGCCTTTTTGCTTGAACCGCCGTTTTTTTATTCCGCTTTGGCTCTGGGCGTTCTCTTGATAACCTTAAGCGTGCGTTCCATCGTTCGTCAGAATGCGGCCGGAGATTGGCCGCCATTTATAATTTCTCCGGTTTTGTTTTTTTTAAGTTTTTCCACTTACGCCACGATGATTGTCGGTCGTTTTTGGATCCAGTTGATTTTTTTGCTGGTCGCTTGGTTCCTTTTTTCTTACTTTAAGAACTTATACTATTATTCCACTTACAGCGTGCCGGAACGGGCGGATAAACTGGACAGTTTGCTCTCGGGCGGCGGTTTTTTGACGATTTTCGCGGCCGCCGGCGTTCTGTTCGGTCTGCCGACTTTTTTAAATTGGCCGCTGATAGCGACACTTTCAATCTTTGTCCCGATTGCCTGGTTGCTTCTGATTCAATTTTTTCCTCTTAAGGTCGGTTGGCATCCGTCCGGCAATTTGCTCTTCATCATGGTCATGATTCTGACGGAATTAGCCTGGGTCTTTTCTCTCCTGCCGTTAAGCTTCAACTTATTAGCGTTTTTTCTGGCTATCGCTTATTATTTATCAATCCTGATTGTTCGCTTGGATTCGCGCGGCGGCTTGGTTTTTTCCGCTTTAAAGCTCCCCTTAATTTTAAGCGCAATCGCCGTTTTAGTTTTACTTTTGACGGCGCGCTGGCTTTAGTCGGCGTTTTTATGTTTAATTTGATAATTTATGTCTAATTCTTTACAGTCCGGCAAGCGTTTCTGGATCGTGATTACTCTCGCGGTCGTCTGCGGTCTTTTCGCGGGAATTTTGGGAGAAATCGTCACCCGCGTTTATATTTTAAAAGATTTTTCTTTCCCTTATCTCTCTGGCGAAGTCAACCTGTCCAATCTGGACGCGAACAGTGCCGGTTTGGTGATTCGCGACGCCAAAAAAGTAGTAGTTAATCAAGACGTTAAGATAGCGGAAACGATTAATAATATCCGACCGGTTTTAGTCGGCATCTTCAAAGAGACCGGCTCCGCGGCGGTTAGCGTCGAAAAAGCAGCTTATTATAAATTAGATGAGCCTTTATTCATCGGTTTGATAATTACCTCTGACGGTTGGGTAGTGGCGACCGCTCCGGCTGATTTGAGAGCGGCTTTTAACCCGAAAAATTACGTAGCTATCGGTAACGACCGGCAACTTTATGAAATCGATCAGCTGGCCAATTTCAAGGGCCTGCCCGGCAATCTCCTGGTTTTTCATTTAGCCGGCGCGGCTAATTTACCGGTTAAAAAAATTGTTTCCCGTTCGGAACTTTCTTTAGGGGAGACCCTGTTGGTGATTAATAACCTTAACTCTGTCCGGCCGACAACTTTAACCTCCTTAACTAAGACCCCGGCGGTCTTAAGCAGTGATTATTTGAACGCTCGTCTGGATTTGGCCGGCGCGGCGGAAAATAATTTTAAAAGTTCTTTCGTCTTTAACTTGGCCGGAGATTTGACGGCCATCATCGCCGCCGATAAAGAAATTATTCCGGCTTTTTCTTATAATTATTTTTGGCAATCGCTCTTAAAAAAAGATCAGCCCGCTCGTCCGTTTCTTGGACTCAATTATTTGGATTTAAGCGTGGTGAAGACCGCGGCGTTAAATCTGAACAAGGGTGCTTGGCTTTATCCGACCGATACTCAACCGGCCGTCGTTAAAAATAGTCCGGCGCAAATCGCCGGGCTTAAAGCCGGTGACGTCATCACCTGGGTTAATAATCAGGAAATCGGTGTCGGTAACGATTTAGCCGATGTCCTGTCCGCTTATAACGCCGGTGATAAAATTACTCTTACTTATTTGCGCGCCGGGGTGGAGAAAGATCTGGAGTTAAAGTTGGGAGAACTGAAATAAAAGAGATAGACTGAAATATGAAAATAAGTTCGATTAGAAAATTTAAAAAATTAGATCAGCAAACGGTTTTTTTGCGAGTTGATTTTAACGTCCCGCTCGCCGCCGGAAAGATCAAGGAAGATTACAAGATTCGGGCCGGGCTCGCCAGTTTAGAATTTTTATTGGCCCGGGGCGCGCGTTTGCTGGTAGCTACTCATCTGGGCGAACCCTCCGGTCGCCAACCGGCTCTTTCGACCAAGCCGCTGGCGGCGCGTCTTAAAACTTTATTGAAGCGGCCGGTGAAGTTTTCTCCGGAAGCAATCGGTCCGAAGGTGTTGGCGGCCGCTAAAAAAATTAAGCCGGGCGAAGTATTGATGCTGGAAAATTTACGATTTTATCCGGGCGAATATGCTAACGACGCCGTTTTTGCCAAAGCCTTAGCCGCTCCGGCCGATATCTATGTTAATGACGCTTTTGCCGTCTGCCACCGCGCGCAAGCTTCGGTTTCAGCCATTAAAAAATATTTACCGTCTTACGCCGGTTTATTATTGGAACAGGAAATCGGCGCGCTCAATAAAGTTTTAAAACCGCGCAAACCGTTGGTGGTTATAATGGGCGGAGCGAAAGTCGCGACGAAGGCGCCTTTAATCTCTAAATTATATCCGGCCGCCAGCCAGATTCTGATCGGCGGCGCTTTGGCCAATAATTTTTTTAGTTTTCAGAAATGGGAAACAGGAAAGTCTTTGGTCGACAAGGGGAGCGCGGCCAGTATCGCTAAATTTTATAAAGGAAAAAAATTGGTTCCGAAAATAATTTTACCGCCAGATGTCGTAGTTAAGACCGCCGGCGGCGAAGCGCGCGTTAAGGCGCCAGCGGCCGTCAAATCGACCGAGAAAATTTTGGATATCGGTCCGAAGACGATTTCTTTATACGCGGATTATATCAAAAAAGCGCAGACCCTCGTTTGGAACGGCCCGTTCGGAAAATTTGAAGAGAACAGTTTTAAACACGGTACCTTGGCAATCGCCCGTCTGATCGCTTCTCGTTCTTCCGGTCGCGCTTATGGCGTCGTCGGCGGCGGCGAAACCGTCGAAGCTTTAAAATTAACCAAAATGGCCGAATACGTCGATTGGATTTCCACGGCCGGCGGAGCGATGCTTTCTTATCTCGGTGGCGATAAGCTTCCGGGGCTGAAAGGAATAATTAAAAATTAAAAGATTATTTTTATGTCTAAAATAAAAAATATCGTCGCCCGAGAAATTCTGGATTCGCGCGGCAATCCGACCGTGGAAGCGCTGGTTTTCCTGGACAATGGCCAGAGCGCTAAAGCGAGCGTTCCCAGCGGCGCTTCCACTGGTCGCCATGAAGCGGTGGAATTGCGCGACAGCGACGCGAAACGCTATGGCGGGCAGGGGGTTCTGAAAGCGGTCAAAAAAATAAAAGAAATAATCGCGCCGAAATTGATTGGTCAAAAAATAACCGATCAGGCGACCATCGATAAAATATTAATTAATCTGGATGGCAGTGAGAACAAGAAAAATTTAGGAGCCAACGCGACTCTGGCTGTTTCTTTGGCTTGCGCGCGTCTCGCGGCCGCTAGCCAGAAGCAGGAATTATTTGTCTATTTGGGAGAGAGTTTTTCTTTTTTGGCGCCGAAGATTCCGGTTCCTCTTTTCAATATTTTCAACGGCGGCAAACACGCCGACACCAATTTGGATTTTCAAGAATTTTTAATCATTCCGAAAAAGAATAGCGCCGCGGAAATGGTTAGAATGGGCGCGGAAATTTTTCATGAACTGGCTAAAGTTTTGAAAGAATCCGGATATGATACTGACACCGGCGCGGAAGGCGGTTATGCCCCGGATTTGGATTCGAGCATCGAAGCGATTGAATTCATCCTGGCCGCGGCCATTCGAGCCGGCTATAAGCCGGGCGAGGATTTACGCCTAGGAGTTGATGTCGGTTCGTCGGTTCTCTACGAAGAAGCGACGAAGAAATATCTCTTTTCTCTGGATAATATGTATTTCAACCCGGCCAACCTGATTAGTTTATATAATGAATGGTTGAAAAAATATCCGTTTTTTTATCTGGAAGACGGCTTAGCTGAAGATGAGTGGGCGGATTGGCGGGAGTTAACCGCGGAATTGGGAAGTAAGATGCTAATCGTCGGCGACGATTTGTTCGTTACCAATTCCGATCGTCTGCGTATCGGTTTAAAAGAGAAAGCGGCCAACGCCATTATTATTAAACCAAACCAAGTCGGCACCTTGACGGAAACCGTGGATTGTATAAAATTAGCGCAGAAACATAATTATAAGGTTATCGTTTCGCATCGCAGTGGCGAAACTACTGATGATTTCATTGTTGATTTGGCGGTCGCTAGCGGTGCGGATTATCTAAAAGCCGGTTCCTTGTCGCGCGGTGAAAGGCTGGCGAAATATAATCGACTGATGGAGATAGAAACTCTTTTATGATTGTAAATTCCTTAAATGAAAATCAAAACTCGGAGCCCCCACTTAACCGGCCTAAGCCGGTAGTTTTGCTTTTGTTGGACGGTTTGGGTGTTGCCTCCCCTAGCGAAGCGAATGCTATTGCCGCCGCCAAAACTCCGACTTGGCTGAATTTAATCAAAGAATACCCGACGGCACTACTGGCCGCTGGAGATAATAAAACTCTTAACGCCCGCTATCTGACTTTGGGCGCTGGGCAAGAAATCGCCGCTGAAAATACCGTTCCTGCCGTGACTTTAACGGCTATTTTATCTCAGGCTGGTTTAAAACAAACGAAAATTGCTGAGACTGAAAGATTTGCCGCTTTAACTCACTTTTTTAACGGACATCGGGAAGATAAAGCCGCCCGCGAAGCCTGGGAAATAATTTCTTCTGAGGCGGGCGACCATACGAATAAGCCGTCTCTGGCTTTGAAGCGGACGATTGCGGCGATAATCAAGGAAATAAATCGCGACGACCCGGCTGATTTTCTTATTGCGGCGATTCCTTATCTGGATTTAGTGGCGGCGGGTGGTGATTGGACATTAGTGAAAAAAGCGATGGAAACTATCGATCAGGATTTAAAAAAGATTTTGACAGCTATGACCGCCAAAAAAGGCGTCTTGATTATTTCCGCCGCTTGCGGCAATGCCGAGAAAATGGGTGTTCCCGGAACAGAAATAATTGATAAAGATATGACCGATAATCCCGTGCCGATCTTGATTATCGGCGAAGAATTTAAAGGGAAGACTATCGGTCTGACTGATCCGCTTGATAACGATTTAAGCTTATTGGCTCCGGCCGGAACGTTAGCCGATTTAGCGCCGACGATTTTACGGATCATGGGTCTTAAGCAACCGCCGGAGATGACGGGAAACAGCCTGATTGAAAAATAAAATACCGGAAGAATATCCGGTATTTTTTTAATTATTTTTTATTGTTTCGTTTTAAAATAATAGATAACCGATAAGACTGGTCAGAGCGCCGACCAGAGCGCCGACCAGAACCTGGAGAGGCGTATGGCCGATGCGCTCAAGCAGTTGCGGATAACTGCGATCCAGGAATTCATCCTCCTTCAAATCTTTAACCAAAATATTCAGAGTTTTTCCGTGCTGACCCAGATAATTTCTTAAACCGATGGCATCGACGATGACAATCGCCGCGAAGACCAGAGCGGCCGCGAAGACCGGCGCGCCTAACCCCAGTTTTAGTCCTAGAATGATTACCAGAGAAACTACAATTGAAGTGTGGCCGGAGGGCATATCCGAATAAGCGATAAAATCGTGCCAGGTAATCTTATGATGGAATGATCTGATAATCACTTTCGTCCCCTGGGCGATAATAAAAGCCGCAATCGGGCAGAGAAGATAAATATACATATTAGATATCTAAATTTTTAACTTTTTTAGCGTGTGTTTGGATGAAATTTTTTCGCGGCGCGACATTATCGCCCATTAGCATATCGAATATCTGGTCGGCTTTTGCTACATCCTCAATCGTTACTTGTTTGACGATGCGGCGTTCCGGATCCATGGTAGTTTCCCATAATTGTTCCGGATTCATTTCACCTAAACCTTTGTAGCGCTGGATGGTGATTTTGGACGATTTCTTTTTATCTTCCGCTTCGGCGTCTTTTTTGCTTTTCTTATTATCTTCTTCGGTTATTTCCAAAGATTCGCCTTCGTCGTTTTCTTCTCCCGTCTCTACAACCTCTTCCACGCCGCCACCGAGTTCGACGATAATTTTTTCTTTTTCCTCATCGGTATAAGCGTAGCGGACAGTCGAACCTTTTTTTAATTGGTACAAAGGCGGCTGAGCGATATAAACGTAGCCGTTATCAATGAGCGGTTGGAAATGACGGAAGAAAAGCGTGAGAAGCAGAGTACAGATATGAGCGCCGTCGACGTCGGCATCGGTCATGATAATAATTCGATGATAACGTAATTTTTCCAAATCGATTTGCTCGTCGATATTCGCCCCGAGGGCGATGACCAGGTTTTTTATTTCGGTGTTAGCGAGCATTTTATCCAAGCGCGCCCGTTCCACGTTAAGAATTTTACCGCGGAGAGGAAGAATCGCCTGAAAACGACGGTTACGTCCCTGTTTGGCTGAACCGCCGGCGGAATCGCCCTCGACGACATATAATTCGCATTCTTCCGGATGGCGGCTGGAACAATCGGCCAGTTTTCCTGGTAAAGTCATACCTTCCAGAGCACCTTTGCGCAAGATTGTCGCCCGGGCACTTCGCGCCGCCAGACGCGCTTGCGCTGACAATAAACATTTACTGACAATCGCTTCCGCTTCTTTCGGATGTTCTTCCAGGAAGGTATTAAAAGTTTCGCCGAAAATAGTTTCCACATAACCCTTCATTTCGGCATTGCCGAGTTTGCCTTTAGTTTGGCCTTCGAACTGCGGGTCAGGGAGTTTAACGCTGATGATTACGGTCAGACCTTCGCGCACATCGTCGCCGGTCAAATTTTCCATCTTTTCCTTAATAATATTTTTGGCGCGGGCGTAATTATTCAGAGTTCTGGTTAAAGCCGTCCGGAATCCGACGACATGGGTTCCGCCTTCCGGATTATGGATATTATTGGCGAAAGCTAAAAGCGTTTCGTTATATTCGTCGTTGTATTGTAAAGCCAACTCTACTTTACAGTCGCTGACATCCTTATCGATGTAAAAAATAGTGTCGTTCTTAACGGTTTTGTTGCGGTGCAAAGATTTGATATAGGATTTGATGCCGCCCTCAAAATGGAATTTATATTTTTTTTCGCGGTGGCCGGCGCGCTTATCGAAAACATTGATAGTGATTCCTTTGGTCAGATAAGCCTGTTGTCGTAAGCGGTCGAGAATTTTTCCCCAGCTGAATTCCAATTCGGTAAAAATAGTCTTGTCCGGTCGAAAAGTAATCGTCGTTCCTGTTTCTTTCGAAGTTCCGACCGGTTTCGCCGCTTTAAGCGGTTTGCCGATCTTATATTCCTGCTCCCAAACCTTGCCGTCGCGACGCACCTCCGCTTTCAGATATTCGCTTAAAGCGTTTACTACAGAAACGCCGACGCCATGCAAACCACCGGAAACTTTATAGCCGCCGCCACCGAATTTACCGCCGGCATGTAGTTTGGTTAAAACCGTTTCCAGAGCGGAAACGCCGGTGGTTTTATGTTTTTCCACCGGGATACCGCGGCCATTATCAATCACCGAAACCAGGCCATCGGGCAACAGGGAAACGGAAATTTTCGTGGCAAAACCGGCCATCGCTTCGTCAATCGAATTATCGACAACTTCCCAAATCAAATGATGTAATCCGGCCGCCGAAGTCGAACCGATATACATACCCGGCCGTTTTCGGACCGGATCCAAACCTTCCAGAACAGTAATCTGATCGGCACCATAATCACTGGTTTTTTTAGAGTCTTTCGCCATATCTTTATTTAAACATTAAAACAAAAAATTCCCGATTTTTAAGGGTATTTTTAGCTGGATTTTTAATTAATTATCTACCATTATTTTAACAAAAAAAGAAGGGTTTGGCAATGGGCAAAAACCGTGTTATTATGAAAGATATATGCCCAAAATTCTCATTACCGGCGGTGCCGGTTTCATTGGATCGACCCTGGCCGACAAACTTATTGCCGTGGGGGAAGAGGTGGTTGTGCTCGACGACTTGTCTTCGGGTAAAAAAGAATATTTGAATCCGGCCGCTAAGTTTTATCAAGTTGATATCTGCTCGCCGCAAGTCGCCGCGATTTTTCAAGCGGAAAAATTTGACTTCGTTTATCACCTGGCGGCGCAGATGGAAGTCGGCAAATCAATGATCGATCCGATTTTTGATAATAAAATTAATGTTCAGGGGGGATTCAATATCCTGGATAATTGCCGCCTGAACGGAGTCAAAAAAATTATTTTTTCTTCCACTGGCGGCGCGATTTACGGCGACGCCGAAGAAATTCCCACCCCGGAAAACTATCCGGCCTATCCGGTTTCTTTCTATGGCATCCATAAACTGACTTTTGAAAAATATTTGAATTGCTATTATCAGGTTTACGGTTTGGATTACACGATTTTACGTTTCGCCAATGTCTACGGACCGCGTCAATTTAGAGGCGGCGAGGCCGGAGTAGTTTCTATTTTTGTCGATAATGCCGTCAGTAATCAGGAAAGCACCCAATACGGCGACGGCCGGCAGACGCGTGATTTCGTCTATATCGATGACATCGTCCGCGGCTTATGCCTGGCGAAAGATATCGCTTGCCGCAGTGAAATAAACCTCGGTTCGGGGATAGAAACCGATTTATTGGAAATTAGAAAATATATCGCGCAGGCGCTGGGATCGCCGATTAAGATTAAGGAAGCGCCGGCCAAACCGGGCGAACAGAAACGGAGCTGTCTGAGCTATCGGCGCGCCCAGGAAGTTTTGAACTGGCGGCCGACCGTCAATCTGGAAGAAGGAATTAAAAGAACGATTGATTGGGCGAAGACTAAAATTAAAAAATAAAATTATGAAAAAGCTGGTTATCGCCAATTGGAAAATGCAACTCAGCCTTAAGGAGAGTCTGGAGCTCGCCCGGAAGATGGTAAAAAAAATAAACGGCTCAAGTATTGAGGCCGTTATTTGTCCTGATTATTCCGCCTTGCCTTTTATCGGTCCGATTTTGAAATCGTCAAAATTGTCTTGGGGCGCGCAGGATAGCGCTCCGGCCGAATATGGCGCTTTGACCGGTGAAGTTTCTCCCCTTAATTTACGGGCGCTCGGCGTTAAATATGTTATCTTGGGCCATAGTGAACGGCGGGAACATCTGCATGAGAATTCCGCCCTTATAGGATTAAAAATCAAAGCGGCCTTGAATTCCAAATTGGTTCCGGTTCTCTGCGTCGGTGAAAAATTAACGGAAAAAAATAACGGCGAAACGAAAGAATATCTAAGCGGGGAATTACGGCGCGCCCTGAAAGGCGTTAAGATAAAAAGCGCCGCCGATCTGGTCGTCGCTTATGAACCGATTTGGGCGATCAGTACTAATAAGAACGCCAAACCGATTATTCCGGAAGAAGCGGCGGAAATTTTAGCTTTCATTAAGAAGCAGGTCGCGAAAATTTTGAAGAAAGAAGTTCGGATTCTATACGGCGGCAGCGTTAACGCTATAAATGCCGGCCAGTTTTTACAATTAAAAGACAACGACGGTTTGTTAGTCGGCGGTGCCAGCTTGCAAGCCGAAGAATTCAGCAAAATATGCCAGTTATAATTTCCGTCTGCTTAATTGTTTTTGCCCTAATTGTCGCTCTGTCGATAATCATCAAAAAGTTTCCGGCTTTGGCGATTTTGGATGTAACCAATATTCCGGGGGAAAAAGAGGCAAAATTTAAAGAGCAGATTATCAAACAGCGGGTGGAGCGCGATATGGCACGCTGGAGCGGCTGGTTCGGCCGCTTAGCCTTATTTTTAAAGCGCCAGCTGTCCGGTTTTTTAAAGTCCCGGCAAGATCAGCTTAAAAAAATAAAAACCGGCTATAAAACGAGTCTGAAAATTCCCTGGCTGGAAAAACAGAAACGCATTAAAGGATTATTTTTCGAAGCCGATGATTTGTTAAAAAAAGATTTGTTTGACGAAGCGGAAGAGAAATTATTGGAAATTGTCAGTCTGGATCAAAAGAATCCGGAAGTTTTTTTTCGGCTCGGCGACTTATACGAACGGCAAAAAAAGTGGTCGGAAGCACGCCAGAGCTATGAGCATGTTTTGAAATTGGCGCGGACGAATAACGGCGATAAAATATCGGGCGATCTGACCCGGCAGGAGATTTATTTCTCTTTGGCCGGAGTGGAAAAAGAGGCGGAAAATTTGGACGCATCCCTGGAAAACGCTCGGTCGGCGTTGGATCTGGAACCGAACAATCCCCGTTATCTTGATTTAATTTTAGATTTAAGTATAATAAGAAAAGATAAATCGCTGGCGCAGGAATGTTGGGAGAAATTGGCGGCGGTTAATCCGGAAAATAATAAGTTGATCGAATGGCGAGAGAAGATCGAAGGATTAGAAGATTAGATAGGCCGTTGTAGCTCAGCTGGTAGAGCATCTCCATGGTAAGGAGAAGGTCACCGGTTCAATCCCGGTCAACGGCTCAGAGGAAAAACGTTTGTAATGGCGTTTTAAAAAGACCAGAATTTTATAAGACATAAATTACCTAATATTAGGTAATTTTTTGTTTTAAAAAAAGCTTGATTAGTATGAAAAATGGGTTAAAAATAAAGAATCTTGATAATGTTGACAAATATATAAAAAAGTGATATAATGTTTTTAACGTAATGAGCTTTGGATGCTTAGGCAAAAGTCGCTCTTTTACAACAATAAAGAAAATAAAACAACTAAAAATAGGAGACTCAAGTCATGAAAAAAAACACTAAAATTTGGATTTGGTTTTTCGCGATTTTATTGATAATTTCATCAATAATTTCTCTGGCCATATCTATTCCTCTGAAGCTAGGTCCTGTTTGGACCGTTATTATTAGTTTGGTTATTGGTTTGCTCTTCGCGATTCCCGCTTTGATAAAAGCTTGGACGATTGTTCCTCAGCAGTGGGATTATATTGTTGAGATTTTTGGTCAGTATGTTGGGGAGCCGCTTAAACCGAAACTATATCTGCTTTTCCCTTGGTTCGGTTTCGTTAAAATTCGTAACTCCGCATTTAAAGGACAGCAATTAATGGAACTCTATCTTGATGAAGGAGTAAAGACTGGGTTCGGCGGCGGTGATGTCGAATTCAAGGATTGTTCGACCTCCATTGCCGCGTTCTTTTACTTTCAAATAGTTGATTCTGAAAAATCAACTTACGCCACGAATGATTTATTCAGGGCGGTTGAGGAGAAAGCGGACAGTCTTTTACGGTCGTTCCTCGGCATTTATAAGTTGGAGGAGGTGATTGAAATGAAGAATAATTTTTATTTGGAAGCCATCGCCACGTTTATTGATTTTCGTCCTTCCAGTTTGTCCGCCGATCAGCCTGGTCCCAAACCTGCAGAAGAGATTAAAAAGGAATGGGTAAATAGCGAATTTTACATGACGCTGATGAGCTGGGGTATTAAGCCGGTCAGTATGGTAATTTCCGACATAGAATTAACTAAAGAGCTTTCCAGTATAAGAGAAACAGTTTTAACGGCCGAAAAAGATAGAGAAACGGCGGAGATTAAAAAGAAAACCATGATTATTGAAGCGGAAGCTGGTAAAGCGGCGCGAATTATTTCAGCCGAAGGCGAAAAAAAAGCGCGAATTCTTTTAGCCGAAGGCGAAAAAGAGGCTTTAGTTTTAAATGGCGAAGGATCCGCTCTCAGAATTAAAAAAATCATTGATAGCGGAATCAATCGGAATCAAGTCTCTAATTTTTTAATCAAACACCGGCAGTGGGAAGCGGTTGAAAAATCGGGAAGTACCGATAAGGTGATTATTTTGGAAGGCGGCAATAATTCCGCCGCCCAAGGCGCCAAATTAGGAGCCGGAATCAACTCAACTTATAAGCATTAAACGGGAAAAGAAAAAATGAAACCAGAACAATCCCAGTTTATTCCTAAGAGGAGTAAGCAGGAAACAGCGCAGACGATGGAAGCGTCAGACACCGCGACAAAGTCGGGAAGTTATTCTTGGGAAAAAATTCCCCCGATGGTAAGAGTCGTTTTACAGGTCATGTTAGCTTTCTCTCTGGCTTTAGTCGTTTACGTAGCCAGCTTTAAACTGTTGCCGAGTAGTATGAATTGTTTCGTCAGAAATTTAATTGGTCTCGTAATTTCCCTCCTAATCTTAGGAGGAGCCAGTTCTATTCAGAAAACGGAATCTAAAATCGGTGCAGCCGTCCTGATTTTCTTATCTTTGTTTTTTGTTTATAACATTTCACGGCATTATTTTGTGCCTGGGAAACAAGATAATTCTTCCGGACAAAATAGCGTGAGTTTGGCTAATGCCCCTTGCAGGATTCTGCTACCAGGGAAATACGCTTACCAATTAAAACCGGGGCAGGAAACCGCTTGGCTTTCCGTTCCTGATAACGGACATTTTAACTATCATATTTCTTCGCCGACGTATAATTATAAAATTATTTTTTCCGACGGTACGGAATATGATGGAGGACAGAATGTCGTAATTCCTGAAAAAAGCCATGTTTATTTTAAGATCAGAGCTAATATCGATGACCTGATAACCGTGGCGGTAACTAATTAAGACGACAAGTCAAAATTATAGAGGAGGCAATCTAACGATTGACCCCCTCTTTTTTATTTTCGGGCGAAATGTTATAATGATACTGGTTAGAAGCAATTAATTTTTAAAAAAATGAAAAATTTCTTAACGGTAATATCCCTAATTTCGATTTTATTCATAGGGGCGGCCTCGGTTTCGGCACAAAGCGGAGCTATTGATACGACCGGCGGAAGTAGCGGGGCTATTGATTCTACCCTTACCCTCACCAACCCCCTTAGCGTTGATTCTCCGCAAGCCCTTATCGGTCGGATAATCAATACCGCTCTCGGCGTAGTTGGCTCTTTGGCGCTTTTAATGTTTGTTTTCGGCGGTTTAACCTGGATGACTTCTTCCGGCAATCAGGAAAAGGTAAAGAAGGGCCGGGATATTATCGTCTGGTCGGCGATTGGTTTGGCGGTTATCTTCACTTCCTACGCTTTGACCCGATTCGTCCTAAGTACCGTATCGCAATAAGATCGGGTCCGGCGCGAGTTTGCCTTAATAAGCCAACCGGACGTTTGACAACCTTCCATATTTTTTTTATTATAGAGGGGCTTGTTTTATAACAGGCTTCTTTTAAAGGGTCGATACCAAAGCGGTCAACTGGGGCAGACTGTAAATCTGCTGGCCTTGCGCCTTCGAAGGTTCGAATCCTTCTCGGCCCACTTATAGGGAGACGGTTCTTAGAGAGAACGATCCCGTAAATTTATGCCTTTGCTTAATCCCGACAAAATAGGTTTAGGATTGCTCAAAATTTTTATCGTTGAATTTGTCGCTTTGGCGATAATAATCACGATCTTAGTCTCTCTTAAATAGATATGCCCGAATTACCGGAAGTAGAAACTATCCGTCGCGATTTGGTTGCCGGCTTATTACACCGGAAAATCACGTCGGTCGATATTCTTTCCGCTAAAACCGCTTCTCCCGCCGCGGTTTTTTTTACGCGTAATTTAAACGGCCGGAAAATTGTCGGAGTCGGCCGCCGCGGCAAACTTTTGATTTTTAATCTGTCGCCGCTAGACACTAAATCGGCCGGACGCGGTAAGCCCTCAGCCGACTATTTATTGATCCATTTAAAAATGACCGGCCAGTTAATCTATATCGGTTCAAAATCAAAGATCGCTGGCGGGCATGGTTCGGAAATCACCGGCGAATTGCCGAATAAACATACGCGGGCGATTATCAGTTTTGTTTCTGGCGGCCGCCTGTTCTTCAACGATCTGCGTCGTTTCGGCTATCTGAAACTCGCGACGGCGGCTGAATTATCGCGGCTGTTAAAAAATAATTACGGTCCGGAACCTTTGACCGTGGCTTTTTCTTTGCCTTTTTTAAAAACGGTTTTAAAGAACAAGAAGACGAAAATCAAAGCTCTGTTGCTTAACCAGAAATTAATTGCCGGACTGGGCAATATTTACGTCGACGAATCTTTATGGGCGGCGCGAATTAATCCTGAACGGCCGGCCGGTTCGCTGACCGGTTCGGAAACGAAAAAACTTCGCCTGGCGATAAACCGGATTATCCGTCGCGCCATCAAATATCGCGGCACCACCTTTAATAATTACGTCGATTCCCGGGGTCAAAAGGGAAATTTTTCCCGTTTTTTGAAAGTTTACGGACGGAAAGGGGAAAAATGCCCGAATTGCGGCCGGCCGATAAAAAAGAAAAAAGTGGCCGGGCGCGGCACGCATTATTGCCCCGCTTGCCAAAAATAAGCGAAATTCAGCCCGAAACCGTCGATTGCCGGTTGACTTTTATCCGGATTTTCTATATTGTTAGGATAGGTCAATCAATTAAAAATTAAAAAAAATTGAAGATTGCCATTTCAATTATTAAATTCATATCTATGTCCCAGGACAACATGATCAAGATGGAATGTACGGTTTGTAAGACGACCAATTACCATTCCCATAAAAACAAGAAAATCTTAAAGGAACGCTTGGAGTTGAAGAAGTACTGCAATAAATGCAAAGCGCATACTATTCACAAAGAGACTAAATAATTCCGTCCGGTTTCCGGCGGCTCAATATATGTCTAAGAATTTAACCAAGCCGTTCCTTTTAATCTTAGTGGCTCTGGTTCTTGCCAGCTGTTATTTTGTATTTAGGCCTTTCTTGACGGAAATCATGGTGGCCGCTATCATGGCCTCGGTTTTCTATACGCCTTTCGTCCGTTTTTCGGAATTTTTGAAAGGGCGGAGGAATTTAGCGGCCATTTTAATGTGCCTTTTGCTTTTGGTTATCATCATCTTGCCGGCCATTAAGCTGATAACCTACGCTGGCGACAAATCAATCGTCGCCTATAATGCGACGGTGGAATTCTTCAATGACAATACGATTAACGATCTGTTTAAGACCGATTTTTTCCAGCGTGGCGCTTTGCGTTATCTGAATTTGGACAGGATTGATTTTCATAATGAAACCCTCAAGAATACGCTTTTAAGCGCGCTTAAGGAATCCAGCAACTGGATTTTATCCGGCGCGACTTTCGCCTTGAAGGAAACGACTAATTTTGTCGTGTCCCTGATCCTGATAGTCATCGCGATGTTCTTTTTCTTCGTGGACGGGAAAAAGATGCTGGATAAACTGATGTTGCTGTCGCCGCTCCAGAACAAATATGATAAGGAATTATTCCGGAAATTCCGGACGGTCAGCCGGACGACTTTCATTTCGACTTTCGTGGTTGCTATCGCCCAAGGCGTCGTCGGCGCCATCGGTTTCGCGATTGTTGGCTTTCCGGCTTTTCTGGCCGGAGTGATGGTCGCGCTCTTGTCTCTTTTGCCTTATATCGGTTCGGCGATCTTTTATGTGCCGATAGGACTTTATTATCTTTTGACCGGATACATTTGGCAGGGAATATTTATTCTCTTATGGGGCGCGTTGATTATCGGGACAATCGATAATGTCATTCGTACTTATATGGTTAAAGACGAGGCGGAAATAAATCCCTTGTTCGTCCTATTTTCTATTCTTGGCGGCGTCGTTCTCTTCGGTTTTTGGGGCGTGATTTTAGGTCCGCTGTTAGTGGCTCTGGCCGTAACGGTTTTTCATATTTATGAACTGGAGTTCTGCGATTCTCTGGAAGGAGAAAGTTGCGACCGGTTGCAGAGCGAAATGGAAACGGCTCTCCGAGCGGAAGCGGCGAAGGTTATCGATAAAAAAGCGTCTGTTAAAAAAAGTAGCTAATAAAAAAATATATGCTCGGACCAAAAACCAAAAAGAATTTGGAGGAAGCCTTTGCCGGCGAATCCATGGCGCGCAATAAATACGATTACTTTGCTTCCGCTTTCCGTAAAGCCGGTTATATTCAAATCGCCAATATTTTCGAAGAAACCGCGCTAAACGAAAAAGCGCACGCCAAAATCTGGGCGAAACAACTCGGGCTTATTCCGGCGGAACTGGTCGAAGATTTAAAAGCGGCCGCCGCGGGCGAGCATTATGAAAATTCGGAGATGTATCCGCGGATGGAGAAAGAAGCCTTGGAAGAAGGGCAGGCCGATATCGCTAAACTTTTTAAAGAAGTAGGCGAGGTGGAAGAAAAGCACGAGGCGCGCTACCGGAAACTTTTGGCTAATTTGGAAAAAGGGGAAGTTTTCAAGAAACCGACGGTGAAGCGCTGGAAATGTAATAATTGCGGTTATATTCATGAGGGAACCGAAGCTCCGGACGTCTGCCCGGCTTGTAGCCACCCGCAAGCTTACTTCGAGGTTTTTGAGGAAACTTACTAAGGCGCGGAAGCGCTTGTTGGCGGGATTAGTATAACAGTAGTACACCGGTCTCCAAAACCGGTAGCGAAGGCGCGACACCTTCATCCCGTGCGGAGAAATAAAGAGACCGGTTTTTCCGGTCTTTTATTAACAGTCGAAGAATTTTTTCGCTCCGGACGTATTAATTTATTAGTGGAACAAGAGCGAAGAAAATTGAGACGGACATCATAGTGAAAACATGATTGATTCTAAGAGCGCTACAAACGCGAGCGACGAAGAACTGGTTAAACTGGCCCTCCAAAACCGGGATGATTTTTTGTATCTAGTGGATCGCTATAAGAATAGATTATTGAGCTATATCCGGCGTTTGACCAGCGTTAATAACGAAGACGCCGAAGATATCCTGCAGGAAGTTTTTATTAAAGTTTATCTGAACCTGAATGATTTTAATGGCGATTTGAAGTTTTCTTCCTGGATTTATCGAATTACTCATAATCAGGTAATCAGCAGCCACCGGCGGTTGAAAGCTCGGCCCGAAGGTTACGCGGTCAATATCGACGACGCGGCGGCCAGGAATTTAGCGGCAGATATCAATATTGAGATTGGCGCCGATTTGCAGATTCTTAAGAATAATATTTTTAAGATTTTAAACGGATTGGATAAAAAATACCGGGAGGTCTTAATTTTAAAATTTTTGGAAGAAAAAAATTACCGGGAAATATCCGATATTATAAAAAAACCGATGGGGACAGTGGCTTCGATGATTAGCAAGGCTAAAAGTGAATTCAAAAAAGAATTGGCGCGGCAGAAAATCGGCCGGATTATAAACGATATTTAAATATATGGACATTAACGACTTTGACCAGAAATTGGTCGCTAAAATAAAAGAAGCGGGAATCGCGCCCAAGCCCCGTTGGCATTTTTTATTAAAAAAATACGTCGTTTGGATTTCCGGTGCGCTGGCCCTGGCTTTTGGCGCGGCTTCGGTTTCGGTGATGATTTATCTCTTGAAATTCAGCGGCTGGGAAATAAGAGAGCAAACTCATAAAAGCCTGGGGGAATTCTTTTTGTTGACTCTGCCTTATTTTTGGTTGATTTTCCTCGGTCTCTTTATTTTCATCCTTTACTATAATTTAAAGCATGTGAAAAATAGTTACCGTTATCCGGTTTGGTTTATCGCCGTTGGCGCCGTTTTAGCCAGCGTGATTCTGGGAAGTTTTTTATTCCTGGCCGGCTGGGGAGAAAAAATCGATAATGTCCTGGGAGAACGGGCGCCTTTATATGATAAGGTGATAAACCGTCAGATGGATTTTTGGTTCAATCCGGCTGAGGGCCGTCTGGTGGGACTGGTTATCGCTCAAGAGAATAATGGTATTTTCTATATTTTGGATTCGCACGGCGATGATTGGCGGGTTCTGACTAAAATGAAAAATTTTCCTTTGGATAGGCCGGAGGTCGGTCAGCCGGTTAATCTAATCGGGCGCGTTCTGGAAGGAAAGGAGTTTGAAGCGGAAATTGTCAGACCGGTTCGTCCAGGAAGAGAATTTTTCGGGCGTCCGGGGGTGAGAAGGAATGAATTCAATTGCCCGGCGCCGGATTGTCGGCCACCGCTGTTCCTAGCGCCCGGAGATTCGAGAATGTTTAATAATGAATAAATATTAACTATATAATATAAATAAACGCCTCAAAAAGTTGAGGCGTTTTTTGATAAGAAGAAAATATTTATTTTTAGCGTATTATTAAGCGTGTTATTAAACGGGATGAAAAAATAGGGAGCGCTCTCCCCCGTGAAGTCTAATAATTAACATTACTAATATGAAAATTAGGAAATTAACAAAAGGAGTGATCGCCTTATCTATTTTATCAATGCTAGTTAGTGGCGTTTTAGTGGCTAGTGCCTCTTCCGATGAGACCAGTACGACGGGTATCGCCAGCACGGCTATTAAAAATCATGGTCGCGGTTTTAATGGGGTTAAACCAGAAAATATGACAGCCGAACAGAAAGCGGCGATGGAAGCGAAAAAGACGGAAGGGGATGTAAAAATGAATGCCATCAAAGTGGCTTTGACCGCGGGCGATTATAACGCTTGGGTAACAGCGGAAAAGGCTTTAAATGCCAATTCTCCGATTTTAAGTAAGATTAGCGCCGATAATTTTGACAAATATGTCGAAGCGAATAATCTTCGGATTAAAGCTGAAACGATTATGAAAGAACTCGGTGTCGGCGGTCCGGGAATGGGTAACGGTTCAGGATTGGGTATGGATCATGGTCGAGGCGGTTTTGGCCAAAAAATGGGCACCGGCTTCGGGAATAGCGATGGCGAATCTCAGAAATAATGGTATAATATAATGGTATAATATAATTGAAGCTAACTAATATAAAATAAGCTATGAAGAAGATGAAGAAAGTTATCATGGTTTCAGCCATTCTTCTGCTCCCCTTGGTCTTTCTGACTGGGTGTAGCCAAGTGTCTTTAACCGGAACTAATTCTGCTGACGCGCCTCGAAACGGAGAAATGGGAACTCCGCCGGAAGGCGGTACACCTCCGGAAGGCGCTCCGGAAGGCGCTCCGGAAGGCGCTCCGGATGGTGGATTTCCAGCTGGCGCTCCGAGCAATTAATATTTTTAAAAGCAAAAAAGGTTCACCTGGCGGTGGACCATTTTTGCTTAGATTGAAGAAATTAATAGGAATAGGCGTATTTATTATAATAGGTATGGCTATTTTAATATGAAAATTAAGTATTAAAAAACTATGACTAGAAAAAAAATTTTAACAATTTTCACCTCATTTTTAGTCTTTCCCGCCCTGTTATTGATTTTAACTGGCTGTGGCAATAATTCTCAGGTTGGTAATCGATTTCCAGAAAATGGACAGCCACAAAATGCGGAGCGACCCGGCAAGATGAGAATGCCTGATTTTGGTCAACCGAATAGGACGCCTGATATTCGGGGCATGGTAAAAAGCATCGTTGGCAATGAGGTAACTATTCTTAAGTTAGATATGCCCGCTGGCGGACAGAACGCCAGCTCGACGCCGAAAGAGGGAGAGAGTTCTAATACTAATGGCACAAATTCTAAAAATATTATCAGTTTAACCAGTGGCGCCGGTGCTTCTGGCGGTAGAACGAGGGGAACGATGATGGGCGGCCCCGATGAACAAAATACGGAAAGCCGCGCTCAGATGCTTGCGAAACTGAAAGAATTAAGTACCGGCGAAGAGAAAGTAATTATTCCGGTGGGGATTCAGATGTTAAAACCATCTGTTGATTCGGAAACTAAGAAGAGGACTATGGTGGAGGCGACCTTAAGCGATGTGACATCTGATAAAACGATTACTATCTGGCTTAATACCGCCGTGACTGATAAGAAAGTCGCCGATTTCGTCCTTATTAATTAATAAATTTATGGCTCAATCAATTTTGGAGGAAAGCAAAAAAGCTAAACGGGGAATTTTTGGTTTTTTGTTTAAGAAAAAGTTTCTGATTATCATTGTTATCGTTCTGGTTGTCGCCGGTGCCGTTTATTATTTTTTCGGTCGGAATACTAAACAGACCACTGTCGTCGCTCAGCAGAAACAAACGACGGTCAAAAGAGAAGATTTGAAAATTTCCGTTAGTTCCAGCGGCAAAGTCGTCGCGAAGGATGGCGTGGAATTATCTTTTCCGGTCAGCGGCAACTTGGAAGTAAACAATGTCTATGTCAAAGAGGGAGATAAAGTTAAAAAAGGCGATAAGATTGCTAGCGTTAAGACGGAAACTCTGGAATTTGAATTGCGCGGCGCTTATGCGAGCTATCAATCCGCTCTGTCTAATTTTAATACCAAGAACGCTTCGCCGACCGCTAGTGAAATAAGCAAAGCAAAAGCGGCGATTGATCAGGCCCAAGTATCTTTGGACCAGGCGAAAGTAAGCTTGGAACAAACTAAATCCAGTACAGCCCAGAGCATTGCCAATGGAGAATTGAATGTCCAGACCGCCACCAATAATTTGAAAATGAACTCCGATATCAATGATAGTGAAATAATCCGTAGTGCTTATAGCAGTCTGGTCAGCAATATAAAATCCGTTAATATTTCCTTGCAGAAGATTTTGCGTGATTCCGATAGTATTCTCGGCGTCGATGACACGATGATTAATTCTGACTTCGAAGAAGTATTAGGTGCCAAGGACTCCGGTTCTTACGGTACAGCTAAAAGCAGCTATGCCGTGGCCAAACGAGCGCGTAATGAATTGGACGCCATCGTCAGTTCTTTGGTTGTTTCCGATCAGACGACGGTCGATGCCGCGGCTGTCAAGACTAACGCGGCTTTGATTATTTTTCAGAATCATTTATCTGATATGCAGACTTTAATGGAAGCTACCATTACTTTCGCTAATTTATCGCAGACTAAATTAGATGGATTCAAGTCGACGATTAGTTCTAATCGCACCAGCATCAACTCCTCCATTTCTAGCTTGGATAGTTCTGTCCAATCGGTCAGTAATGCCAAAAGCAACTTGAACCAATATCAGCTCGCTTATAATAAGGCGGTTAACGATTTGGCGACCACGAAAAGTCAGGCGGAGCAAAGCCTTAATAACTCTAATATTTCCATTAAGTCTCGGGAAATTGCGTTGGATCAGGCGAAGAATGATTATAATGATTTGATCGCTCCCGCTTCCGAATCGGATTTGGCTTCGGCTCGATCGCAACTTACTTCGGCAGCCATTTCTGTCGATAGAGCGAAATATAATATGGAACAGGCAACTTTGACTTCGCCGATTGATGGCGTCGTCGCGATGCTCAATTATAAGACCGGCGATATCATCTTAAGCGACAGCGCTAAGACTATGGCCTCGATTATCAATAACGATACTTTATTTATCGAGGCGAACATTGAAGAAGCGGATATTAGTAAGTTAAAAGTCGGCGATAAGGCGCAAGTTACTTTTGAAGCCGTAGAAGGCGCCAATCTGACCGGGGAAATAAGCTTTATATCTTTGACTTCAACGACCAGCTCCAATGGTATTGTCACTTATCTCGTTCGCGTCATCTTGACTAATACCGGCACTTCGCAGATTAGAGAGGGAATGACCGCGGCGATAGAATTTATCACCGCCGAAACTCCCGGCGTTTTGACGGTGCCGGTCGCCGCCGTTCATAATATCGGCGGCAAGCCGTCCGTGGAGAAGAAAGACGGAACGATCGCCAATGTGACGACCGGATTCACTGACGGCAAGAAAGTGGAAGTAATCAGCGGCTTGAATGAAGGCGATATTATTATTTATTAAAGAAGAAAATTACTCAAGTAATTTATGGCCGGAAATATTGCTATCAAATTAGAAGATGCTAGGAAGTCATATTATTTGGCGAATGGCGAAGAAATCCCTGTTTTAAAAGGAATTGACTTGGAAATTAAAAAAGGGGAATTTGTCGCGATTATGGGAGAATCCGGTGGCGGCAAGACGACTTTGCTTAATATTATCGGCTGTCTTCACCCCCTTACTAAAGGTAAGTATTTTTTGGAGGGAGAAAATATTGGCGTCGTTAAAGATGATTTTACCTTAGCTTTTATTCGTAATAAAAAGATGGGTTTTGTCTTTCAACAATTTAATCTTTTTTCTCGTTTTTCCGCGATAAAGAATGTTGCTTTACCGGCTTTATATGCCGGAATGTCGGCGTCAGAACGTGAGACAAAAGCGCAAGCGCTTCTTAAATCCGTCGGCCTGGCCGATCGTATCCATCATAAGCCGACCGAACTTTCCGGCGGACAGCAACAGCGGGTAGCGATTTGCCGGGCGCTCATTAATGATCCGGAAATAATCTTGGCGGACGAACCGACCGGTGCCTTGGATTCTAAATCCGGTCTGGAGGTAATGGATATTTTCAGAAAGTTTAAGGAGCAAGGGCGGACGGTCGTGATGGTAACGCATACGGCCGAAGTCGCGAAATACGCTGATCGGATAATTTATTTACGCGACGGACAAGTATTGGATAATAATTATAAATTAAAGAATAGCTATTAAAGTTTTAGTTAGGAGATTAAAATTGATTATATTATGTTTCTGGAAATCATAAAAATGGCCTTTGAATCCTTGCTCGCCAAAAAAACGCGGACATTTTTATCGATGTTAGGGATTATTATTGGCGTGGCGACGGTCATCGCTGTTTTTGCTGTCGGCAAAGGCGCGCAGGAATCGGTAAATTCCCAATTTCAAAATCTGAGCGCCAATTCCATTCTGATTATGCCTAATCGCGGTCGCGGATTTACCAGCAGTTCGAAATTAAAAACCGCCGATGCCGCAATCTTACTGGGTGCCGATCATGTTGCTTCGGCCACGGGCGCTATCCAAGGCAACGCGAGCGTTTCTTACGGCTCAGTCGACAAGAGCTATAGTGTCGTCGGCGTTGATCAAAATTTTATTACGATTTCCAATTTACAGATTGCCCAGGGGCGGGGAATAGAAATTGATGATATCGATCAAAAAACAACCGTCGCGGTTGTCGGCGCGACCGTCGTATCCGATCTCTTTACCGACGGCCAGAATCCGATTGGCAGTGAGATTACCGTCGGCGGCAAGAAATTGGAGATTATCGGTGTCTTAAACAAATTAGGTTCGCGCATCGGCATGATTTCCGTCGATTCCGCCGTTATTATTCCCAGCACGACGGCCGAAAAAAGCATTCTCGGCTCCCGGGGGCAGGTGATGATTACTACAGCCGTCGATAATGTCGATAATACCTCCTTGGCGACCAGCAGTATCACGACATTATTGAGAGAAGAGCATAAGTTGAAAGCCAGCCAGGAAAATGATTTCCAGATTATGGATGCCGGCAGTATGGTTGCGGCGGCGCAAGAATCGGCCAAAACCATGACCACTCTTTTAACCGCGATCGCGGCGATTACTTTGCTGGTTTCCGGCATCGGCATCATGAATGTTATGTTCGTTACCGTGGCGGAAAGAACCAAAGAAATTGGCATCGCTAAGGCGATCGGCGGCAAACAATCTGACATTTTAAGCCAATTTTTATTAGAATCAGTTATTCTGTCTATGGTTGGCGGCGCAATCGGCATGATTATCGGCCAAGGGGCGATTCCGATTATTTCTCATTTTAATATCATTAGTATGGCTTCTTCAACGACCGGCCCAATCATCGGTTTTTCTTTTTCGGTCTTAGTCGGAATTTTCTTCGGTTTTTATCCGGCTTTGAAGGCCAGTCGTTTGGATCCGGTCGATGCCTTGCGAAGCGAATAGCTATTAAGATATTATCTTGCTTTTTCCGCGTTAATTTGTCATACTGAGGAGGAAATAGCGAATATTATGTCTTTGTATCTATATATTTTCGGTGGTGTTTTTTTGGTTTCCGCCCTGTCTTTACTAGGCGTTTTTTTTCTGTCTTTTTCTCCTAAATTCATCGAAAAATTAACTTTATTCTTAGTCAGCCTGTCGGCCGGAACTCTTCTGGGCGACAGTTTTTTGCATTTACTGCCGGAGGCGGCGGCCAAAGACGGCGGTCTGAGAATTTGGCTGTGGCTGATTATCGGCTTGGTTTCTTTTTTTGTCTTGGAAAAGATTGTCCATTGGCGGCATTGCCATATCCAGACCGGGCCGACGCATCCGCATCATCTAGGGACGATGAATCTGGTGGGAGACTGCTTACATAATTTTTTTGACGGCGTGGTCATCGCCGGCTCTTTTTTAATCAGCGTTCCTTTGGGCATAGCTACTTTGATTGCGGTCATTGCCCATGAGATTCCTCAGGAAATCGGCGACTTCGGCGTCCTGCTTTACGCCGGCTATTCCCGCCGCCGCGCTTTGTTCCTGAATTTTTTAACGGCTCTGACAGCGATTTTGGGGGCTCTGGCCGCGGTCTTGTTCAGTTCTAAAATGGCCGGTTTTTCAGAATTTATCATTCCGTTTACGGCTGGCGGCTTTATCTATATCGCCACCGCCGATTTGATTCCGGAACTGAAGAAAGAAACGGCCGTTTATAAATCTTTATTTCAGCTGTTAAGCATCGTCGTCGGAGTCTTGATTATGCTCGGTTTGAAACTGTATTGGGAATAGATTTTCGACCGTTTCGTGCTATAATATAATAAATCTAAAATAAACGCTTAAAATCAGATATATGGTAAAGAAAAAGAAAAAAAAGTGGCTGATCGCCGCAATAATCATTGTTGTTTTAGCCGTGATTTTCGCTTTGACCGCCAAAAAGAAACCGCAGGTGGAGTATACGACGGTCGAACTAAAAAAAGGAACCATGATCCAAACCGTATCCGAAGTTGGAACGATTAAGGCTAATAAAGAAATGGAATTAAATTTCGCCGCCGCCGGCGCGGTTAATCGGATTGCCGTTAAGGTCGGCGAATTGGTTAAAAAGGGCCAGATATTGGCGGAGTTGGATTTAAGTTCGCTGGCAATCAAGGAAAAGGAGGCCTCCTCCAGTTTAGAGGTGGCCGCGGCCAATCTAAATAAATTGCTGAAAGGAGCGACGACTCAGGATATTGCTATTGCCGAAGCTCAGGCTAACCAGGCCAGAACTTCTTATAAGGCCGCTTTGACCGATCTGGATAAAACGAAAGCACTGGTAACGGAAAATTTAAAGCAGGCCGCCAAAAAATTGGCCGATCTTGAATCCGCCGACAGTTCTAATGTCACACCGCTGGAACAAGCGGTTTCAACTGCCCAGACTAATCTGGATAATGTTAAAAGCAATTCTCAGCAGACCGTCAATAATAGTCGCGACAGTTTATTGACGACCGCGGCGGCTAAAATTTCCAGCGCCAATTCCGCCCTGGATTATGTCAACCGCCTGCTTGACGACGACGATTTGGAAAAGGTTTTCAGCGTTAAGAATTATGCTTCTTTGAACGACACTAAAAAATATTACGACGCCGCGGCTCCTTTGAAGATCGAGGCGAATAACGCTTTACTGGCGGCGCAAGCCGAAGCCAGCGAAAACAACCTGAAAAGTTTGACGGCCGCGGTTTTGGCTTATTTAAATGATGTTTATAAGACTTTAAACAGTTGTTTTAGTTCCCTGGAAAATAGTGTCGTTTCTTCCGTTGTTTCCCAGACTATTTTGGATTCCTATAAAACCAATATCAGCACTAATCTAACGGTCGTTAATACCGGCGTGAGCGCTATTCAGACGGCCGATTATACTTATCGCGACGCAGTTTTAGCCTATAAAAATAATGTTGCCGTCGCGACCGATACTTTATCCGCGGCGCAAGTGAATTTAACCGACGCTTTACAGTCTGCCCGCAACGCTTATAATTCCGCCAAATTGAATGGCGAATCACAGCAAACGACGGCGGAGGCGAAAGCGGAAGCGGCGCGAGAAGCCTGGAGCGTCGCCGATAAGCAACTGGCCAAGATTAAAAGTCCGGCCCGGACCGAAGATATCGCTTTAACCAGAGCCCAGCTCGATCAGGCGCAGTCCAATCTTGATTTGATCCGCAAGCAGGAAACCGACAGCCAGATTATCGCTCCGATTGACGGCCAGGTATCGAAAATCAACTATGAAATCGGCGAGCAGGTCGGCACGAAAGCGGCGCTGGCAATGTTGACGGAAAATAATTTTGAAGTGGAAGTGGATATTTCCGAAGCGGACATTTCTAAAGTAAAGATGAGCGATCAGGCGATAATTACCTTTGATGCTTTCGGTGAAGCGCGTAAATTCAGCGGTTCGGTTTATTCGATTGAACCGGCCTCAACCATTATTCAAGACGTTATATATTATAAGGTAAAAATAAATCTGACCGACGCGCCGGAAAATTTAAAAGACCTCAAGGCCGGTATGACCGCTAACGCGATAATCACGACTAACCGGAAAGACGACATTTTTATGATTCCGGCACGGGCGATCGTCGATAAGAATGGCGCCGGAAAATTCGTGCGCGTTCTGGAGACCGGAGATGTCTTACGGGAAATAAAAGTGGAAACCGGATTGAGCGGCAACGAAGGGATGTTGGAAATAAACGGCGACGGCCTGGCGGAGGGGCAGAAAATCGTCACCTTCGTGAAAACTCTCAAATAAATTATAAGGATTCCTAAATAAATTATGTTAATTAGCATTAAGGATTTGCATAAAGATTATCTGAGCGACGAGGTCGTAACTTCCGTCCTGCACGGCTTGAATTTTGACATTGAACGCGGCGAATTCGTTTCCATCATGGGGCCGTCCGGTTCGGGAAAATCGACCCTGATGCATATTCTCGGCTTATTGGATCGTCCGACTACCGGACGATATTTATTGGAGGGGAAAGATGTCACGCATCTGGACGAAGAACAACTGGCCAAACTGCGCAATAAAAAAATCGGTTTTGTTTTCCAGGCCTTTAATCTTTTGCCGCGGACGACGGTGCTAGAAAACGTCAAACTTCCTCTGGTTTACTCGGAAAATAAAAAAGACCCGAATAAACGGGCCAAGGAGGTGTTGGAAAGCGTCGGCTTAGGGCATCGTTTGGATTACTATACCAACCAGATTTCGGGCGGTGAAAAACAGCGCGTGGCTATCGCCCGCGCTTTGGTTAACCAACCCTCGGTAATTTTTGCCGACGAGCCGACCGGGAATCTGGATTCCAAATCCGGCATCCAGATTATGGAAATTTTACAAAAACTGAATGATGAGGGTAATACGATTATCTTAGTCACTCATGAAACTTATACGGCCGAACACGCCAAGCGGGTCATTAAGCTCAAAGATGGCCTGATTGTCAGCGATAGAAGAATCGAACATCGCCGTTTTGCCCGCGACGGGGAGCTATTAAAATAATTTTTTCATGCGCCTGCCCATCAGCCAAGCCATCCGGATTTCTTTTACCGCACTTCTATCTAAAAAAGCTAGAAGTTTTTTAACGATGTTGGGAATCATCATCGGCGTCGGCGCGGTCGTTTTGATTATCTCCTTGGGCGCGGGCGCGCAGAGTCTGATTTTGGATCAGGTCAAAGGGTTGGGCAGTAACTTAGTCGGTGTTTTGCCGGGGAAGTCGGAAAGCGACGGACCGCCGGCTTCGGTCATGGGCGTGCAGATAACTACTTTAATCAATGATGATTTGGAAGCGATTCGCAAGCAGGCGGTTAATATTGATGGCGCCGTCGGTTATTCCCGCGGTATGGCGACAGCCAGTTGGGGCGAGAACAGTTATGAAACCAATATTAACGGCTGTTCGACGGATTATCTGAAAGTGGAAGGAGGCGAAGTCGCTTCCGGACGGTTTTTTACCGCGGAAGAAGATCAGGATATGGCGAAAGTGGCGGTTTTGGGCGATACGGTCAAGAAAGAACTCTTCGGCGATTCCGACGCTATCGGTCGCCAGATAAGAATCAAGAAACAGTCTTTCGAGGTAATCGGCGTTATGGCACCGCGAGGTAAAGTAACTTTTGTCGATTATGACGACCAGATCCATTTGCCGCTCAAGACCACCCAGAAATTAATCAACGGCGTAAACCATTTAAGTTTTATCCGGGTGAAAGCCGATAGTGAAAAGAACATCGACCAGGTGATGGCCGATGTCACCGCTATTCTGCGCGTCCGCCACGATATCACTGACCCGAGTGGACAAGACGATGATTTTTCGGTTCGCAGTATGGCTCAGGCGCTTGATATGATAATGACTATTACCAACGCTTTGAAATATTTTTTGGCGGCGATGGCCGCGATTTCCCTGATTGTCGGCGGCATCGGCATCATGAACATCATGCTTATCAGCGTCAATGAAAGAACCAGAGAAATTGGTTTGCGCAAAGCGGTCGGTGCCAATAATTTAAATATAATTTTTCAATTTTTAATCGAAGCTGTCACCCTGACTTTAACCGGCGGGGCTATCGGCGTTATTTTCGGGGTCCTGTTGTCCTGGCTGATTTTTATCATCGTCAATAGTCTGGGGTATCATTATAGTTTTGTCGTCACTTTTTCTTCAATCGCCTTGGCTCTGTCAGTTTCGACTTTAATCGGTTTGATTTTTGGCTTATATCCAGCCCGCAAGGCCAGCAAGTTGGAGCCGGTCGAAGCTTTAAGTTATGAATAATATTATTCTCGCCGTGGAAATCGCCCTGCGCTCAATGAACGCCAACAAGTTGCGGACGCTTTTAACCGTACTCGGCGTGATGATCGGCATCGCCAGCGTCATTATTGTTTATTCCGCGGGCGAGGGAATAAGAGGGCTAATGGTCGATCAACTCGAATCTTTCGGCACCAATATAATCCAGACGGAAATTAAAGTCCTGAATTCTAAGAAGGGAACGGCGAATGACAGTCAGAGTTCGATGGCGATGGTTGAAGGCGTGCAGGTGACGACCCTGACTCTGGAGGACATGGAAGATGTTAAGAAAATTCCTAACATTACAGACGGTTACGGCGCGGTCATGGCGCAGGAAAAAGTGAGTTTCGGAAATGATTCCCGTAAAGCTTATCTTATGGGTTTGAGCGCCAGTTATCCGGATATCGACAAAAGTGAGGTCGCTGAAGGGGTTTTTTTCAGCGACGACGACGATCGGTCTTTGGCCCAAGTCGCGGTTTTAGGAAGTAAGATGAAAGAAAAATTATTCGGCGACTCCGACGCTTTGGGCAAAGATGTCAGTATCCGACGGGCTAAATTCAAAGTAATCGGAGTGATGAAATCCCGTGGCGCGACAATGGGCATGGATTTCGATGATTATGTTTACGTGCCGATTAGAACTCTGCAGAAGAGAATCATGGGGATCGATTATCTGATGTATATGATTCATCAATTCTCCGATCCGAAATTGGCGGCCGATACGGCGGAGGAAATTCGACGCGTCGTCCGGGAAAATCATGACATCACCGACCCGGATCGCGACGATTTTCGGGTTTCGACGATGGAAGATATGATGGATATGCTTGATGTGGTCACTAATGCTTTAACCTGGCTCTTGTTGGCCATAGTGGCGATTTCTCTTTTGGTCGGCGGCGTGGGAATTTTGAATATCATGTATGTCATCGTTAGCGAACGGACAGCGGAAATCGGTTTGCGCAAAGCGGTCGGCGCCAACTATCACCATATCATGACGCAGTTTTTAGTCGAAGCGATCTTGATAACTTTTCTCGGCGCGTTGATCGGAATTTTTTTCGGCGTTTTGTTTTCCTGGTTGATTTCCGTTGCCGCTGGCGCTCTCGGTTTTGCCTGGGCATTTAAGGTTCCGCTGAAAGCGTTCATTGTCTCTTTGATTTTTGCTTTCGGTTTCGGTTTGTTCTTCGGCGTCTATCCGGCGCGACGGGCGGCGAAGATGGATCCGATCGAAGCTTTGCGGAAAGAATAAAACCCTCGTTGTGGCGAGGGTTTTTTGATTGTTTTTTGGTTTTTTAATCGATTGTTCGGTGGCGGCTATTAAATTTTTCCATTTCATTCTCATATATTATGATAACGTTTATGCCGGCTAAGGCTAGCAGTATGAAGGAGGAAATCAAAGCCGGCCAGTCGAAGATTATCTGAGCCGTCTCTCCGAAAATTTTTTGGAAGAAGCTAAACAAATGGAGAGCCCAGCCGAAGAAAGAAAAAATTATCATGATGATAGTGAAGGCCAGAAAGAGCGCGATAATCAGCGGATGTCCTTTCAGAATCAGCGCGTTAATTGTCAAATAAGCCAGAAGACCCAGGATATAATAGATTAATACGGCTTCTTTTAGGCTAAAATATCGACTGACCCAGTAGAACGCGCCGTAATAAATTGCGACAATCAAAAGCGATTGCCAGAGCCGGGGACAGCAGAGAGTCGCGATGACGGCGTTAAGGGCATCAAGGAAATACTTTGCGCCACGCGTCAAAATTTTTTCTGATTTTTTTAATTTTTCCATGTCTGATTTATTTTAATTTATACTTTTCGGTTATCAAAGTTCTGACCATATTTAATCATTATTAGTCTATTTTGTCAATAGTTTTATTAACTCTAAAAAAGGATTAGAATGTTGATATGCTGAAAGATATGCCTCTGGCGACTTATTTTCGACCTAAGAGTTTGGCGGAATTTGTCGGTCAGGAAAAAATAATCGGTTCTAAGGGATGGCTTTATGCGGCGATTAAGAATGATAAAGTTCCGTCTTTGATATTTTGGGGTCCGCCCGGAAGCGGTAAGACGACCCTGGCTTTTATAATCGCCAAAGAAACCAAGTCGGAATTCGTGGAATTCTCGGCGACCGAGAGCGGCGTGAAAGATTTAAAAAAAGTGGTGGAACGGGCGAAAGAGAGCCGGCGACTGAAAATAAAAACGATATTATTCATTGATGAAATTCACCGTTGGAACAAGGCGCAACAGGATGCGCTTCTGCCGCAGGTGGAAAACGGAACGATTATTCTTATCGGCGCGACGACCGAAAATCCCAGTTTCGCCGTTAACGGCGCCTTGCTTTCGCGCGCCAAGGTCGTGGTTTTGGACGCGCTGGCGGCACCGGAACTGGAGAATATTATCGACCGAGCGGCCGGGGAATTAAAAGTAAAATTAACGGAAGAAACGCGCGGTTTGATCGCCAAACTGGCTAACGGCGACGCGCGCAAAGCTTTGAATATCTTGGAGAGCGCCATTGAAGCCGCTGGCGGAACGGAGAGTCGGCGCGGAAAAATCACTTCGGAATTGATTAAAAATATTATTAATAAGCCCAATCTATTATATGATAAAACCGGTGAAGAACATTATAATCTGATTTCCGCTTTGCATAAATCGATGCGCGGCGGCCAAGCGGACGCGGCGATTTATTATCTGGCACGAATGATTGAGGCTGGGGAAGATCCGCTCTATATCGCCCGCCGGTTGATTCGTTTCGCTTCCGAAGACATCGGTTTGGCGAATAATAGCGCGCTGATGCTCGCCAATGCCGTTTATGAAGCTTGCCATAAGACCGGTCTGCCGGAATGCGGCGTCAATCTGGCTCAGGGCGTTATTTACCTGGCTAAATCGCCGAAGAGCATCGCCGCTTATACCGCTTATGAAGCGGCCAAAAGAGAAGCGGAAACTTCCGGCAATCTGCCGGTGCCTCTTCATCTGCGGAATGCGCCGACGAAATTAATGAAAGATCTGGGTTACGCCAAAGATTATAAATATACGCCGCTCCAAGATGACAGGAATCAAGAATACCTACCGGAGAAATTGAAAGGCCGAAAATTTTTTAAATAAAAAATCATCTTTTTCGAAAAAGATGATTTTAATTAACCGTTGGTTTGAGAGACTAATTGATTGAAGCGGACAGCAGTTATTCACTCCGCCCCCATTGAAGCTGAGTTGGCCGGACTTTCCGGCTCTATTTTTTTAGAGCGCGGCGACAGGAAGATCATCAGCAACAGAACTACGCCGACGATTATATCCAGAACTAAAGCACTCCCAGGATCTCCGCCATTGGCGCCGATTATTAGACCTACTGAAACAGCGACGACTATCGGTATCAACGCCCAAGCTTTATAGCCCCGTTTCCAGGCGACCACCGTTAAGATAATTTGTAGAATAAGTAACATAGCTGGATCCCTCCTTGGATCTGAACTGTTAAAGAAGTACTGTGGTTATCCTAAAATATATCAATAATTTTGTCAATCTAGTTTATTCAGCGCCAACTTATAGCCGCGGCCGGTAAAAGTATGAATCAGGTTGCGGTTTTTATTAAGGTTCAATTTACGGCGCAGACCGGCCAGATGCGTTTCTACGGAATTGGAAAAAGGATCGGCGTTATAGTCCCAGACGTGTTCCAGAATCTGGTTGCGGGAAATTATTTTCCCCCGATTGATCATCAGATATTCCAAAAAAACGAACTCCCGCCGCGTCAGATAAATCTCCCGTCCGCCGCGTCGAACGATTTTACTGCGCGTGTTCAGGGTCAAATTATCGACTTTGAAAAATTCACCTTCGGTTTTTGCCGGCCGCTTTAGAAGCGCCCGGACATGTAAAAGTAATTCGTCGAACAGGAACGGTTTGGTCAGATAATCGTCGGCACCCAGCGCGAAGGCTTCGTTTTTTTCTTTCAACTCTGATTTGACTGTCAACATCAGGACCGGAATATGCCTTTTTTCCCGCCGGATTTCCGCCAAGACCTGAGCGCCGTCCAGTTTCGGCAGCATATAATCCAGGATGACCAGGTCATAGTTGCCGGTCCGGCCCAAAAAGGCGCCGCGTTCGCCGTCGGCCGCGGTTTCAACGACATACATATTCGCTTGCAGGCCGTCTTTTAAGAACTGGACGATGGCCGGTTCATCGTCGATGATTAGGATTTTCATAGAGATTATTTTATTATTAATGTCCCCATTATAGAAAATCGAAGATTAAGAAAAATTAAATTTTTTCTAAAGAAAAAATAAAGTCCGGAATCCGTCGGGAATAGAGGTAAAAAAGTTTGCGAAAAATAGATAAAAATAGTAGAATTAAAAATAATCAGGCGGTTTGTTAGACGGAAATTTTAATTATGCTAATATGAGCAAAATTTTATCAAATCAAGAGCCGAAAGGAACTCAGGACTGGTTGCCGGAGGAATTTTTGATTAGAAAATATATTTTTAACACTTGGCGTCGTGTTTGTTTGCGTTATGGCTTTGAGGAATATCTGACGCCGCTAGTCGAATCGGCCGAAGTTTATCGCGCCAAGAGCGGCGAAGACGTCGGCGGTAAGGAACTAGTGACCTTTTCCGACTGGGGCGGCCGGGAATTATGTATTCGGCCGGAAATGACGCCGTCGGTCGTCCGGATGATTACAAAAATTTATAGCGCCAGCCCGAAACCGTTGAAATATTTTTCCATTGCCAATTTTATGCGCAATGAAAAGCCCCAACGTGGCCGGAATCGGGAATTTTGGCAGTTGAATTGCGATATTTTCGGCAGTGAGGCGCTGAGCGCCGATATCGAAGCGATGCGCCTGGCTTTGGATCTGATGCTGGAATTCGATCCGCCGCAAAATTCTTTTACGCTGGCGATTAATAACCGAAAATTGATTGAAGCGGTTCTGGTATTAAGCGGTGCCGGCGAGTTGAAGACAGATGAAAAGATTGCCGTTATCCGGACACTGGATAAATGGGATAAACTCGGCGCGCCGGAAATTAAGAAACGTCTGGCGGCCAGCGGTTTAAGCCGGGAAACAATTTTAATTTTGGAAAAATTTATGGCCAGCCGGAGTCTGGAAGAAGCGGCCGCGCTCTGGCCGGATTTGAAAAATAATCAGGGATTTAAGGAAACGGTTGAAGTCATAAAGAGTTTGACGGCCTCCGGCTACGGCGACTGGATTGAATTCCGGCCGGCCATCATTCGCGGTTTCGATTATTATGACGGCCTGGTTTTTGAAGTTTTTGATAATAATCCCGAGAATAATCGCGCCCTGTTCGGCGGCGGACGCTATAACGGCCTGGCGGAAATTTTCGGCCAGAAGAATTTTCCGGCGGTCGGTTTCGCGCCGGGAGACGAGACGACGCGTTTGTTTCTGGAAAGCTGGAATTTATTGGCCCAAGCCGTAAAAGACCAACCGGTTAGATATTATCTGCCTTTGCTTACGGACAAACTGAAGGATGAAACCGAAAAATTAGCGCGCGAACTGCGCGGCCGGGGCCTTAACGTCCTAACCGGTCTGGAAGAACAAAAAATCGGCAAGGCATTGGAATTGGCCAATAAGAAAAAAATCGACGCGGTAATTATTTTCGGAGAAGACGAGGCGAGCCGGGGAATTTACAAGGTTAAAAACATGAAAAGCGGCGAAGAATGTGAAGAAAAGCTGTGAGTCGTCTTTTGTCTCTCAGCCCGGCTGATTAAATATAATTATATGTCTCAAGAAGTTTATCTTTCCTTAATCGTTCCGGTTCATAACGAAGAAAAAAATCTCCCGTCTTTTTTTGCGGCCTTAAAAGGAGAGTTGGCTAAAATCGGTCGGCCGTGCGAGGCTATTTTTATCAACGACGGCAGTAGCGATAATTCCCAGGCAGAACTGGAAAAAATCGCCGCGAATGTTTCAGACTCGATCGGCGAAAATACGAAAACGCTCGTCAGGATTTTGGAATTCTCCCGTAATTTCGGCAAAGAAATAGCGCTGACCGCCGGACTCAATAATTGCGTCGGCGAGGCGGCGATTATGATTGACGCCGATTTACAGCACCCGGTGGAACTTATTCCGGAATTCGTCGCCAAGTGGGAGCGGGGTGCGGACGTGGTGGTCGGCATTAGGCAGAAAAATAAAAAATGCGGTTTCATCAAACATTATGGTTCGTTCTTATTTTATAAGATTATCGGTTGGATTTCCTCTACCGCCTTAATCCCGAACGCGACCGATTTTCGTCTGCTGGATCGGCAAGTGATAGACCAATTCAACAAATTCCCGGAGCATCAGAGAATGACCAGGGCGCTTATCGCCTGGCTCGGTTTTAACTGCGACTATATTTATTTCGAAGCGCGGGAAAGAAAAAACGGCCGGCCGTCTTACAGTTTTGGCAAATTGGTTAGTTTGGCGATGAATAGTTTTATTTCCTTAAGCCTGATTCCGCTCAAATGGGCTGGTTATCTCGGTTTGCTGATCATATTTATCGCCGGTCCTTTCGGCTTATACGTTTTAATCGGCAAGTATCTGGCGCATTGGCACTTCGCTTCCAGTTTTTCCGGTCCGGCGCAACTGGCGCTTTTGATAACTTTCTTAGTCGGCATCGTTTTATGTTCGCTCGGCTTGGTCGCTTTATATATCGCCCATATCCATAATGAGGTTTTAGGTCGGCCGTTGTATGTTTTAAAAAAGAAAAGAAAGTTGGATTTATGATCAGATTTAGTTTCATCATCCCGGTCAAAACGATTAACGATTATATCCGCGAAGCCGTGCCGAAAATTTTGGGCGTTAGCCGCGAGGATTATGAAATCATAATTTATCCGGATGAAACGAACGCGGAAACCTGGCCGCAGACAAAACAGATTGCGACCGGCCATGTCGGTCCGGCCGTGAAGCGGACGCGGGCGATTAACGAAGCCGCGGGAGAAATTTTAGTGTTTATCGATGATGACGCTTATCCGGCCAATAATTTTTTGGAGATATTGGAACAGGACTTCGCGAACGAAAAAGTGAAAGCCGTCGGTGGGCCGGCAATTACGCCGCCGGATGATAATTTCTGGCAAAAAGTATCGGGCGCGGTTTTTTTAAGTCCGTTGTCCGGCGGTAATCCGGAAAGGTACGCGCCGAGCGGCGCTAAACGGATTGTCGACGACTGGCCGAGCGTCAATTTCTCGATTCGGAAAGCGGTTTTCGCGGAGCTGAACGGCTTTGACAGCGAGTATTGGCCGGGCGAGGATACGAAGTTATGTTTAGATTTAATTAAGAAATATCCGGACGGCATCGTTTATGATCCGGCGCTCATCGCCTATCATCACCGCCGATCGGGTTTGGGGAAGCATCTGAAACAGGTTGCCGGCTATGGCGTCCACCGCGGTTTTTTTGCCAAGAAATATCCGGAAACATCCTGCAAACTAAAATATTTTATTCCGAGCGTCTTTCTGTCATTCGTGGTTCTGGGTTTTATTCTCGATCTGATGGTCGCCGGCGGAATTTTTGGACAGGATAAAGTTTCAGGCGGAATCGTCTGGAAATTGTATGGAATTGGCTGGCTGGTTTATCTGCTGGCGCTGGTAAAGGCGCTGTTCGATATCCGTCACTACGAAAAAAATCCGCTGGTCGCCCTGAACGCCGTTTATTATATTTTTTTGACGCACCTGATTTACGGATTTAATTTTTTAAAAGGTTTAACGCTAAAAAATTTAAAAAGCAAGTTGCGTTAGTCTAAGTGAGATCACATTTTAGAAATTATGAAAATTTTTATTTCCTATCCCCCTCTTACCTCAGAAAAAGGCATTCCGCTCCTGGGGCAGAATCGCCAGTTCCAATGGTTCAATAGCCCGACCTATATCTATCCGGTCATTCCCGCCTACGCGGCGACGCTTTTGAAGCGAAACGGCGAGGAAGTCTTTTGGGACGACGGGATTGCCGAGGGTTTGAACTATGAAGACTGGCGCGCGCGTCTTATTGCCGCCCGCCCGGATTTAGTGATGATAGAAACCAAGACTCCGGTCGTCAAACGCCATTGGCGGATAATAAATGAATTAAAAGCCAAGGCCGACTGGCCGCTGAAAATCGTCTTAGTCGGCGATCACGCGACGGCGCAACCGGAAGAAAGCCTGCGCTATTGCCAGGTCGATTATGTTTTGGCGGGCGGCGATTATGACTTCGGCTTGGCGAACCTCGTTAAATTTTTACAAGGGAAAGCGGAGTTAGAGCCGGGCTGGCATTCTCGGGTCGCGGGCGTCTGGGACGCAGTCGGTAAAAATGAAGAAATAAATTGGACGGACGGCGAATTTAAAAACGCTGAATTTAAAAATAGCGGCCTCCGACAGGATTATCATTTGCATGATCTGAATACGCTTCCGGAAATCGACCGTGAATTAACCAAGTGGTATCTATACGCCTATCAGAACGGCAATTTCAAATACACCCCCGGGACCTATATGATGAGTGGTCGGGATTGTTGGTGGGGGAGATGCAGTTTCTGTAGTTGGACGACCCTTTTCCCGGGTAATAATTTTCGCACGCGTTCGGCGCGTTTAGCGCTCGACGAGGTCGGGCATCTGATTGATCTAGGCGTTAAGGAAATAATGGAAGATTCCGGCTCTTTGCCGATTGGCCCGTGGCTTCAGGAATTCTGTACGGGAATGATTGAACGGGGGTATAATAAACAGGTGACGATGAGTTGCAATATGCGCATTACCGGCATCCGCGAGTCGGAAACCTGGCGCCTGATGAAAGGGGCTGGATTCCGCTTCATCCTTTTCGGTTTAGAATCAGCCAATCAGAAGACTCTGGACGCGATCAACAAGAATTTGAAGGTCGAGGAGATTGAACCTGGTTTGAAGATGTGTAAGGAGGCAGGGCTTGAGCCGCATATTACGGCGATGATTGGTTACCCTTGGGAGAGCCGGGAAGACGCGCGGCGGACAGTAGAGCTGGCCGGTAATTTATTCAAGAAAGGATATGTTGATACTCTCCAAGGCACGGTTTTAATCCCTTATCCGGGTACGCCGCTCTACGCCTATTGCCGGGAGAATAACCTATTGAATTTTCAGGATTACGACCGCTTTGACCAGCGGGAACAGGTGATGAAATGTGACTTGACAACGGCGGAAGTTAAAGAAATGACGCAGGGATTATATAAGTCGTTTATGACGCCACAATTCATTCTACGCAAAGTCGCCGCGGTTCGTTCCTGGGCGGATATTAAATTTCTTTGGCGTTCCGGTTTGAAGGTTTTGGGACATTTAGTGGATTTTGGAAAGTAAATGTTTTGATAAGATGAAATTGTAATATAAATTTATAATGATAAAAAAAGATTATTCCATCACAGTCGCAATGATTTCCTATAATGATGAATTGATTTTGGAGGATTGTTTAAGTTCTATCAGAAATCAAGATTATGATCAAAATTTAATTGATATTTTGCTTGTCGATGGCGGGTCTAGCGACGGAACTTTAAAAATTGCTCACAAATATGAAGCAACTGTAATTTCTCGACCGGAATTAAGAGATTGGCCTAATATTAGAGGGGGGATAGCGTTACAAACAGCGCAATCTGATTTTATTCTTTTCTTTTCTGCTGATAATCGTTTTCAGGAAAAAGATGCTTTATCCGAGATGGTAAAGACATTCGAGAATCAAGAAATCGTGGCTTGTGAGACTTTAAGATATGGCTACAGAAAAACCGATCCGATTTTATCTCGTTATTTTGCTCTAATTGGCGGATGTGATCCGATAGCTGTGGGTTTAGGGAAAGCCGATCGTGGGCCGTATGATAATAATTTGATTTGGCATTCTTTTGGCGACGCCCAAGATTGGGGGGAATATTATAAAGTTAAATTTGTAGCGGATATCGCAAAAATTCCGACTATCGGCGCCAATGGATTCTTAATAAGAAAAGAGATGCTGGACAAAATGGATTATAAAGAAAATGTCGCCCATATTGATATGTGTGTCAGTTTAATACGAAAAGGCTATGATACTTTTGCTTTTGTCAAGAATAGGCATATAATCCATTATATAAATATTGGTTTTCTCTCTTTTTTAAAAAGGAGGTTATTATGGGCCAAGGTCTATTCCGCTGATAAAATAAAAAGAGAATATGGTGTGTTTCAAAAAAAAGACACAATCCGTCTGATTTTGATGATATTTGCCAATCTAACGTTTATTCCGCCGTTTTTACGGGCAGTCAAGGGCTATCTTTTTGTACGCGATATCGCCTGGTTCCTACACCCTTTGATGTGTTTTATTTTCACATTAAGCTACGGTTGGTTTTTTATAAAAAAATATTTAAGTAATATTTTATGAAAACAATAATTCTTTGCGGCGGACAAGGAACTAGAATGAAAGAGGAAACAGAATTCAAACCAAAGCCACTAGTTAGTGTTGGTGGCAAGCCGGTTTTATGGCATATCATGAAAATCTATTCCTATTATGGATATAATGAATTTATCCTTGCCTTAGGTTATCGCGGCGATATGATAAAGGAATATTTTCTTCATTGGCGAACTCTTTTGAATAACTTTACCCTAAGTACTAAAGATAATGAAGTGACTTTCCATAATAATGATTGCGATGACTTTAAGATAACATTCGTTGAAACCGGTTTAGAGACATTGACTGGAGAAAGAGTGAGAAAACTAAAAAAATATATCGGTGATGAGGATTTTATGGTGACTTATGGCGACGGCGTCGCCGATATCGATATAAATAAATTAGTGGCTTTTCATAAAAGCCAGAATACGATTGCCACGATAACTGGCGCGCGTCGGGAAGGTCGTTTTGGCCTGCTGGACTATGATAAGGAATCTAAGAAAATTAGAGATTTTTACCAAACCGGTATTACTGACACTATCAAGGCGCAATCGCAGGATTTAATTAATGGCGGTTTCATGGTTTTTAAAAATGAATTTTTAGATTTAATTAAACCTAATACAATGATTGAACAGGCCTTTGACCCCTTGGCGCTAAAGGGAGAATTGTCCATGTTTGAACACGAGGGCAAATGGAAATGCATGGATACCTATAAAGAAGTTGAGGAATTAAATAAATATTGGATTAATGACCCATTTTGGAAAGTTTGGGATTAAGTTTTTAAAGATAGATTTTTTATGTTTAATATTGGGTAAAAATACTTATTATTAAGGACTAGACTAGCAGCAGTATAAATGGTTTTTGTTGACATAATTTATTAGATATGGTATTATGCTAAGTTAGAAATGAAAAAATAAATTCTTTAAAAAGGAAAGGAAAAGAAAAATGAACATTTACGATAATGATAATAAAAATGCGGCTAAAGCTTTAAAAAGAGTTAGCCCTAAGTTACCATATGGGACAGAATTATTTAATGAATTAGCGCGCATTACGATTGGAATAGCTATAGAAGCGGTTATATTAAGAAACACGCCTAAAGGTAAGGAAATATTCCTCTCAAAAAGAAAAGAAGAAGAATCTTATGGAGGGCTTTGGCATTGTCCCGGCACCTTTTTAAGGACGGGGGAAACGACAGAAAGTGCATTCACACGGCTGGAAGAAAAGGAAGATATCGGAAAAATTTTAAATAAAAAATTCGCCGGTTTTGACAATAATCTTCACGAAAAAAGAGGGCATGTTGTTCATTTGATATTTGCGTGTGAGGTAGAAACATTGCCCAATAGCAATGGTGCATGGTTTTTAATTGATGCTTTGCCGGTAGAGACTGTAGATCATCATAAAATGGTGGTTATACCGATGGCCCTATCTAAATTTTAGTTAGGGTCTTTTTTATTGATTTTAAAACGAAAATGATTTATCATTTAAATAAGCAATTTATTAAAGAATACATAAAAATAGCAATAACTCCGAGTAGAAATTAGCTTAATCATATAGAAATTCGCCTAAATAATAAAACGTATGAGTAATTACTTTAAAGGTAGGAATATCCTTATTACCGGCGCGACCGGTTTAGTTGGTGGACATATTGCCGAAAAGCTGGTCGAGCAGGAAGCCGCGGTATTTATTACCAGACGGTCAAAAGATTTTCGTTCTTACTTTATGGAGAAGAATTTAGATCAAAAGACTATCTCCGCTATTTGTGATATTAAGGATTATAATCGAGTGTTTGATGTTGTCTCTAAATATGAAATTGAATATATTTTTCACATCGCCGCTCAGCCGATAGTTCCGACCGCGTTTATTAATCCTAGGGAAGCATTGGAAACTAATATTATGGGAACGGTTAATATTTTAGAGGCGGCGCGCCATTGTCCGAGTATAAAAGGAATAGTTGTTGCTTCTAGTGATAAAGCGTATGGAAAAAAATGCGATAACGCCACGGAAGTCGCGGCCATGGCCGGAGATCATCCTTATGACGTCTCTAAATCTTGCGCGGATCTGATAACCAGAACCTACGCTAAGACCTATGGTTTGCCGGTGGCGGTAAGCCGTTTCGGGAATATTTACGGTCCGGGAGATCTGAACATTAATCGTATTATACCGGGAATAATGAAGGCTCTTATTTTCGATGAAACTCTGGAAATAAGAAGCGACGGAACTTTTGTTCGTGATTATGTCTATGTTAAGGATGTCGCTGACGGCTATATTCTGCTGATGGAAAATATTGATAAAGCCAGAGGTGAGGCTTTTAATTTCAGTACCGGTTATAATTTTTCTGTTTTACAGTTAATAGAAAAAGTTTCCGAAGTGGTTGATAAAAAATGTAAATATAAAATAAGTAATAATCAGAAGAATGAGATTCCTTTCCAGAGCCTTAATTACGAGAAAGCGGCTGAGGTTTTGGGTTGGAAATCAAATTATACTTTTGAAGAGGGAGTAAAAGAAACCTTTGAATGGTATAAGAAGTATTGGCATAGATAATTTATTTATCAAGTCGAGCTTTTAAAATAGCGTTTTATGAAATGTTCGGACTTTATCGCTGAATTTTTAAAAAACCAAGGCATTGGAATAGTTTTTGATTTTACTGGAGGCATGATTGCAAATTTAGAGGATTCAATCAGTCGGTTATCTGGGATCGATTGTCTGCCGGCACGACATGAACAAGCGGCCGGATTCGCGGCCGAAGGTTATGCTCGTTCTGGAAAAAATTTTGGCGTCGCCATTTCTACTAGTGGTCCTGGCGCAACTAATATGGTCACGGCTATTGGAAGTTGTTATTTTGATTCAACTCCAGCTTTATTCATTACCGGACAAGTTAACTCCAAGGATTTACGTAACAGTAAGAATGTCAGACAAAATGGTTTTCAAGAACTGGATGTCGTGGAAATGGTCAAAGGCATCACTAAATACGCCAAGTTAATTTTAGAACCAAACGAGATTTTGTATGAATTGGAAAAATCTTTGTTTTTAATGAAGACTGATCGTCCGGGTCCTGTTTTGTTGGATATACCTTTTAATGTCCAAACAGCTGAGATAGAACCGGCAACACTCAAAAGATTCATTGATTCAGAAGAATATAAAGAAAAGGACAAAGAGAGAGGCAGGCTTTATTCCGATTTTAAAAAATTGTCGCAGTTGTTGGAAGAATCTAAGGCGCCGGTTGTTTTATTTGGTAATGGTATAAAAATTTCTAAGACAAAAGATAAGTTGAAAAATTTCTTGAATAATAATAGCTTACCGTCAGTAAGTTCACTTTTGGGTTTAGGAGAAATTGCTATCGAACAGAATAATTATTCGGGTTTTATCGGTACCTATGGTAATCGGAGCGCTAATATCGTCTTGGCTAATGCCGATTTAATAATTGTTTTGGGCTCAAGGTTGGATTTGAGACAGACCGGTAATCCGAATTTATTTGCCACTCAAGCTAAGATTTTTCATGTGGATATTGATGGGTTTTCAAAGAAAGACGATTTTAAGGATTATTTTTTCATTAATACTGATTTGAATATTTTTTTTGACAGCCTGGACAATTTAGAAATTAAGATTAAGACAAAATGGCTGGATTTTATTAAATCGGTCGAGGAGAATTTTAACGATAAATATTCAGAGGAGGATGGATATTGTAATCCTAACCTATTTTTTAGTAATTTTTCAAAAGCGGTGTCGGAAAATTCTATAATCGTAGCTGATGTCGGGCAAAATCAGATGTGGTTGGCGCAATCATGGAAAATCAAAGAAGGACAGAACTTGATGTTTAGCGGCGGCATGGGGGCGATGGGCTTTTCTTTACCGGCGTCAATCGGCGCTTACTGCGGTGGTAAGACTCGGCCAGTTTATGCCTTTATGGGGGACGGCGGTTTCCAAGTCAATATCCAAGAACTGGAGACCGTAAAATTAAATAATCTGGCAATCAAAATATTCGTTTTAAATAATAACTCCCTGGGAATGGTTAGAGAATTCCAAGATCAGTATTTTGATAAGAATTATCAGTCAACGGTTATTGGTTATTCTTGCCCCAATATAAAAAAGATTGCTGGCGCCTACGATATTAAATATTTTAAAATAAAAAAATCCACTGGCTTTAATTTATATAATAAAATAATTAACTTTCAGGGTCCGGCGATTATTGAAGTAGAATTAAGCCCGCAATCCACACTTCGGCCCAAGGTTGTCTATGGAGAATCAATTGAAAATCAAGCCCCATTCTTAGATGATGAGAAGAAGAAAATGTTAAGGATCTTAAAAGAAAAATTTTTACGATAAAATTCGTATGAAAATTTTATTAACTGGCGGCAATGGTTTTATCGGTAAGAATATCCTGGAAATTTTGAAGGATAAATATGAAATATTGGCACCGCGGCGGTCGGAACTGAATCTTTTGGATTCTCGGTCTGTTTTTGAATATATAAAAATTAATCGCCCGGAATTGATTTTGCATACGGCGGCAACCGGCGGCAACCGGAAAAGTAATATTCAGCTGGACATTTTAAAGAGTAACTTGATTATTTTTTATAATCTGTTGGCCGCTAAGGAATATTTTAATAGGATGATTGTTTTCGGCTCTGGAGCGGAATATGATAAATCTCAAAGTTTGCGCCTGGTTAATGAAAAAGACTTCGGTCGTAATATTCCTGAAGATGAATATGGCTTGGCGAAATTCACGATGGCTAAATTGGCGGTCGGCACAGATTTTATTACTCATCTTCGTTTTTTCGGGGTATTCGGAAAATATGAAGATTTTAAAACCAGATTTATTTCTAATTCAATTTGTAAGGCCCTGCTGAACCTCCCATTAACGATTAATCAGAACGTTTATTTTGATTATCTTTATATTAATGACGCCGCCAAGGTTATAGATAGAATTATAGAGAACAAGCCGAAGGATGTTTTTTATAATGTCGGCAGCGGCCAGCGGGTTGATCTTTTGACTATTGCCAGGATGATTTTGGAAGTTACTAATAAGGATTTGCCGATTAAAATATTTAAAGATGGGCTTAATAATGAGTACACCTGTGATATAAGCAAGTTAAAAAAAGAATTTCCTGAATTGGAGTTTATTGATTTAAAAGAGGCCATTGCTAAATTAGTGGAATACTATAAGACAATTTTACCGAATTTTGATAAAAAATTATTTTTAGAACATTTGTAGAATATTATTATGGACGCTTTACATTCAGAAATCAAAAAAATATTTAAGTCCCGGTTTTCCCATAAGCTTTTTATCCCCGGAGAATCACTAGTCCCTGTTTCGGGAAAAGTTTTTGATGAAAAAGAATTGATTAATATGGTTAACGCAGTTATGGAGGGCTGGTGGACAGAAGGGAAATACGCCGCTGAATTTGAAAGAAGTCTGGCAGATTTTTTGGGTTTAAAGTTTTGTGTCGCCGTTAATTCCGGTTCTTCCGCTAATTTATTGGCACTTAGCGCTCTTACTTCTTTTCGATTGCCGGACGAGAAACGTCTTAAAAAGGGGGACGAAGTGATTACTGTTGCCGCTGGTTTTCCGACTACCGTTAATCCGATTATTCAGAACGGGTTTATCCCAGTTTTTGTGGATGTTATGCTGGGAACTTATAATGCATCTCTGGAATCTATTAAAAAAGCCATCACTCCTAAGACTAAAGCAGTTTTTATTGCCCACACTCTCGGTAACCCTTTTGAGGTAGCTGAATTAAGGAAAATTTGTGACGAATATAATCTCTGGTTCATTGAAGATAACTGTGATGCCTTAGGTTCAAAATATAATGGACAATTTACCGGAACTTTTGGTCATATATCAACCTGCAGTTTTTATCCCGCGCATCATATTACTATGGCGGAAGGAGGGGCGATTTTGACTAATGACCCCATCTTAAGTAAGATAGTGAGATCATTGCGAGATTGGGGTCGTGATTGCGTCTGTTCGACCGGGGTTGATAATTTTTGCAAGAATCGTTTTAACTGGAAACTTGGTGATTTACCCCAAGGCTATGACCATAAATACATTTATAGTGAAATCGGTTATAACCTGAAGATTACTGACATTCAGGCCGCTTTGGGGTTGGTTCAGCTTGATAAACTTCCTAAATTTATTCAAAAAAGAAAAGATAATTTCGCTTATCTTTATGCCGCTTTTAAAAAATTAGAAAAGTATTTTATTTTGCCCAGTTGGAATAGCGAAGCGGATCCGAGTTGGTTTGGATTTTTATTAACAATCAAACCAGAGGCAGGATTTTCTAGAGAAGGATTATTAAAATATTTAAATGATAAAAAAATCGGTACGCGTTTGTTGTTTGCTGGTAACGTAACAAAACAGCCTTATTTTAAAAATTATAATATTAATTACAGAATTTCCGGGGATTTGAAAAATACCGATGAAGTCATGAATAATACTTTCTGGATTGGTGTTTATCCGGGGCTGACAAAAGAAATGCTTAATTATGTGATTAAATCTTTTGGAGAATTTTTAAAATAATTAGAAATAAAACTAGATATAATTAATATACTGTTGTATTAAATTTTAAAAAGTATATAATAGTTATGAAAATAGCCTTTATTGTAAATGGTTTTGGGGGTAAATCTAATAGTAGAGTTTTCATTGATTCCGGCGGAACTCGTATTTGGACCGAGCTTCTAAAAAATTGGAAAAATAAATCAGAGATAATTTTAGTCGGACCAGAAACAATAACCAACTATATTCATGAAATATTTAACGATGAAATAGAGTTTATCCAGACAGATGTAGTAGTATCTTTTAATAACTCATTAGTAGATTTTATAAAATGTACTTTTCGGAGAGCTTATAAGGGCATAGTAGCCTTAAAAAATAATTGGGAGAAAATTAAAAATATTGATTACATCTATTCCACCTCTGATTTCTATTCAGATTTTGTTCCTGCGCTATATACTAAGCTTAAGAATCCGAAAATTAAATGGATTGCGGGTTATTATTTATTCGCGCCGAATCCTCTAGATGGGAACTCTCCTTATAAAGGAAAAAATTGGTTAAGAGGATTTTTCTATTGGTTGACGCAAAGATTATCATATTTTTTTGTAAAAAAATATGCTGACTATGTTTTTGTCACCTCAGATCCGGACGTAAAAAAATTTATAACTAAAAAAAGAAATAGGTCAAAAATTATTGTTGTCCAGGGAGGGGTGGATATCACAGAATCAGAAAAATATTTTAAAGAAAATAATATTATTCCAGTTAACAAAAGAATGTATGATGCTTGTTTTGTTGGCAGATTCCATTATCAAAAAGGAGTTTTAGAACTTATTGATATTTGGAAAAGAGTTTGCGAACTGGAAAAGGGGGCTAAATTAGCTATGATAGGGATTGGTCCTTTGGAAGATAAAGTTAGGGAAAAAATAAAAAATTTAAAACTAGAAGATAATATTAATTTATTGGGTTTTATGGATGGACCGGAAAAATATAATGTTTTTAAAGAGTCAAAACTCATACTTCATCCGGCAATCTATGATAGTGGAGGCATGGCTTCAGCTGAAGGTATGGCTTGGGGTTTGCCGGGTGTGAGTTTTGATCTGGAAGCCCTGAGGACGTATTATCCTAAGGGATTTATTAAGACTGCCCAGGGTAATAAAAAACAATTTGCAGAAAATATTTTTAAACTACTGAAAGATAATGATTTATATGATAAAATTTCAAAAGAGGCGCGCGATTTAGTAGTTGAAGTATGGGACTGGAATATTCGTGCAAAGAAGATATATTCTGCCGTTTTTGAAAAAACTTTATTATGAATAAAAAATATTTTAGTAAACTATTCGCTCAATTTGTCGAAATTCTTAATCAGAGTGGGTTTGTTAAAGAGAATTTTCTTTTTCATTCCTATCCATATGTTAATGGTTTTTACCCTATTTTTTCAAAATTTGCTTCACTCGCAGGTGAAGATAAGAATATACGAATTTTAGATTTCGGCTGCGGCTCAGGATTCACAAGTTTTGTTTTATCTAAGATGGGATATCTAGTGGAAGCCATTGATATTTATGATGTAGGCGAGGAAATACAAGATGTCTTTAAGACCGCTGGTAAATCATCACAGATGACTCTTTGGAAAAATATTACTGACTGTTCAATTAATTTAAATTTTAACTATTTTGATGGTACCCATATCCCTTTCACGGATGCACAATTTGATCATATTTTTGTCCATGCTGTCATTGAGCATGTCCCCTCACAGATATTAGATAAGGTTATTACTGAGATGACCCGAGTGCTTAAACCATCCGGTCTAATCGTTATATCCAGAACACCAAATAGATATGCACTTACTGAGTTTCTTGTGCGGAGTCATGAAATTTTGTTCTCGCGGAAAGAATTGCTCAAAAAGTTTTCATCGTCTTTTGAGCCGGTGTTTTGTGCGATGACGGATTTTTTTCCTGAACATTTCCCCGGCGTATTGCAAAAAATTGCTAATATTATAACACGCCCGCTCGCTCTTCTTGATGCTACCATATCCCGAACTCCGCTCTCGCTATTTTCGCACCATCATTTTATTATAATGCGTAAGGTGGCAAGGAATGTCTCTAAATCTAATATTTTTTAAATCAGCGATATGATGAGAAATATTCTTAGTAAAATTTATTTAGAATTGATCAATACTGGCGAAAGACCGATTCTGTATACAAGGTTTGAGGAAATAGAGGCTGTTTTGCAATTTGCGTATAAGTTTGCTGAAAGTAAGATTAAAGATACGGACTTCGTTCTTGACTATGGTTGCGGCGGCGGGTATGGCACCGAGTATCTTTCAAGATTTACAAAAAGAGCTGTTGTCGGGTTTGATATAGATAAGAACACTATCAAGAAAAATATTTTTTTTTATAATAAGAATAAGAATTTAGAGTTCACTTTTAATAAAAACATTCTCACAAAATATGACGTCATTACTTCTTTTCAAGTGATAGAGCATATAGATCGGGAAAATTGTGAGTATTATTTAACAGATATTAAGAATTTATTAAAAAATGAAGGAACCTTTTTTTTAGCGACAGTAAATAAAAATATTACTTCCAGCGGATTAAAACATCCTATTATGCCTTTTCATATTTATGAATACCGCCCCATGGAATTAGCGGAAATTTTAGAGAAATATTTTTTAAGTGTTGTGTGCTATGGGCAAATAGATAACGAGTCTTTAAGAAAAATGAAAGAAAACGGGTGGTCGTATGAGGAAAAAAGTAGAAAGATGAAGGATAAAATATTATCGCTTATTTCCCAATTTGAAATTATTAGATTTATCGCACGGCATTTACCGGTTTTTTTAAAGAAGTTGTTTTTTTGTAGAGAATCCAAAAATAATGCTTTAGCGGTAAATTATAAATTGACGTCTGAAAAAGAAGAAATTGAAAATTCTTACATAACTATCTATGAATGTAAAAATGCCAAATAAATGTAGATTCTGCAGTAGCGAAGATACGAAGTATTCCTTTTCATCTTTCAATACCCATGGGAAAAATATAGTAGAAAAAAAGGAAAGATTTCCCGTATATAAATGTTTGGACTGTGGATGCTTGTTTATTCCCAACATTGAAGTAGGTGATAACTATTATGAAAAGTATTACGAGGTTAGTTATTATTTAGAGAATGGAGAAAACAAGTCTACCAATCGTTGCTGGGCGTCTTTATATAAGTTTTTATTTTCTAAAATTAAAGAAAAATATATTCGTAGGTATTTTAAGGGCAGAGAAAAACTTTCTATTTTGGATATTGGTTGTGGCCGGGGAGGGTTTTTGTTGAGTTTAGATTCGGATATTTTTGAAAAAAACGGTATAGAAATAAATCCTGAAGGAGTAGAAATATGTAGAAGAAAAAAAATTGATGTTTATAATAAGCCTGTAGAGCTAATAAATTTCGGTGAAAAAAAATTTGATGTTATAACATTATGGCATGTCATGGAACACTTAGAAAAGCCCATGAGTTTATTTAAAAAAGCACGGGAAATAATAAAAGACAACGGTATTTTAGTTTTTCAAGTTCCTAATAACAAAAGTTTGGGATTTAGATTTGGAAAAGAAAACTGGTTTCATCTTGATTCCCCTAGGCATTTAAATATCCCCAATAGGAGTACTATCTATAAAGCTTGCGCAAGAAATAAATTAAAAGTTGTTAGTATAAAAAATGAATTTTATGATTATCCACTTGATTTATTTTGGTCAATTAGAAAATCACCAATAAAATTTTTGATTTATCCTTTATATCCACTTTTTAAATTTTTTAGCAATGAGGATTTAACATTTATTTGTAAGAAATATTAATAATCTAAAGAGTCTTATGCAAAAAATTATTTACTTTCTTATTAAGACGAGTTATTATACCCGAGGTTTTTTTTACTCGTTTTTTCTAAAAAGAACCGGCAAGTCGTTCGCGGTTTCCAGTAGTTGTTTCATAAGCGGACTGCGGGGTATTTCCGTCGGCGATAATATTACTATTCAATTTGGTACGGTGATTAATGGAAATGGCGGATTGGTGATAGAGAGTGATGTCTTATTGGCTCATGGTGTTAAAATATATACCGAAAATCATATATATGAAAATAGGAACCTAGATATCGTGTCTCAAGGATCCGAATCTAAGCCTGTTTTCATTGGCAAAGGATCATGGATTTGTGCAAACGTGATAATATTGCCAGGTGTTTCAATTGGAAAACATTCGGTTGTGGCCGCAGGAAGCGTGGTTACAAAAGATGTGCCGGATTATTCAGTTGTGGCCGGAGTTCCGGCTAAAATTATTAAGATGATAAATTAAAATTTACAAATGAATAGATTAATAAACAAGAAAAATATTTTTATTGGGGCTGTTATTATATTCTTTTTAACTATAATAACAATTTTTTCAAATAATTTTTTAATATTAGGAGGAGAAGGGAATTACTTTTTAGATGTAAGTTTGGTAAAAAATCTATATGGGCACACTTGGCTACCTTTAACTGGCGGACTTGGCGCGCCCAATTCATTAGTGAATTTCCCTGTTGGGATATTTGATTTTTTCGATTTTTTATATAACATCGGAATGTCTGTTAAAACAGTTAATACAATTAGCGTCTTTTTGATTTATTTTCTACCGTTTATAGCGATGTTTTTTTTATTGGATAAATGTTTAAAAATTGAGTTAAAGACATCGATTTTAATTAGTCTTTTTTACATTTTTAACCCTTTCTCGGCTATTCATCTTTATGGACAGACATTCTGGAACTTGGCGCTGTTATTTGTCTTGCCGATTACGTTTAGTATTCTCTATAAATATTTTCTAAATTACAAGAAGTTATTTATTTATTTCGGAATTTTTACTGCCTTAGTTTCTTTTTCCTTTGCAGGCATCCCTTATTTTGCGATTTTCCATATTTTTTTGTTAATGTCGCTCATCATAATTTCTTATCTGCAAGAGAATAAATTAAAAGCGAAAAGAATTTTGATGAATTTTGTTATTTTAGAACTAAGTTTTGTATTATTTAATTTTTGGTGGTTATTGCCTTTTTTTAAATTTGCATTTTTTGATGCTCATATTTTTTATACAAGAGATATCGCTATCAATTGGATTAATAGTAGTAGCGGTTTCGGATCAATGATGAGCCAATTGTTATCACTTCGTTTTTTAGGATCATTTATTTTTCCCAGTTATTATTATAACTCTTCTATCGTACAATTTTACGATAATAATTTTGTTAAAATAATATTATATATTCCTTTGTTGATTATTGCCGGATCTTTATTTATAAAAAATCAAAAATGGCAAAAAGCTAAAATTGTCGTTTTAGTTACGTTTTTAATTGTTCTATTTTTAACAAAAGGCGCTAACAATCCGTTCGCAAACATCTACATGTTTTTAATGAACTATGCGCCGCTTTTCTATATTTTTAAAAGTCCTTGGGAAAAATTTGGTGTTTTGCTAGCCTTTATATTTACATTGACATTGGTATTCGCCATGATCCAAAAGAAAGGGCGGTTTAATTTTTATCTTCTGGGTGGGTATTTAGTTGTTTGTAGTATACCATTTTTGACATTAAACTTTATTCCTGATTTTAGTTTAAATAAAGTCGATTTCGTTACTAGAAAATTTATTGATAAAACTGAGTATCAGCAAGTCAGACAAGTTATAAATAATGATAAGCTTGATTATCGATTATTATCTTTACCCGGTTCACTTAACTATCAGATTACTATGTTGAATCATGGTAGTAATAAGTACTATCGAGGTATGGATCCAATAATGCTGGCTCTAAATAAATCCTTTGTTGCTACTTATTGGGGTAGCAAATTTGACATAATTTATAATAATTTTTCCAATGAGAATGTAGAAAATAGTCTAAGCATTTTTAACATTAGAAAGATTTTAATTAACGCCGATATCGTGCCCTCCTTTGGTTTTAAAGAAAAAGAAAATATAACAGAATTAAATGAACTTTTTTCACTGAAAATGAGTAAGTGGGAATCTGGTTCTATTAAATTATTCAAGAACGACTATTTTTTGCCTACTTTTTACACCACTAAATCTATAATAATATCCTCTGGTTCAATTAATAGACTTTCGGATATTGTTTTTAATCCTTGTTATCAAATCCGTTCCGCTGTTTATTTCCAAGAACAAAATCAGAATAATCAAATGGGTCTTGATAAACTCGGTGCTTTAATATCTAGCAATAATATTAATATAGGGGAGGAGAATGATGTTTGTCGGAAGATTAAAATTGAGATTGGTGATCTGGAAACACGAATAACTTCCTCTGATTTGGAAAAAGATAATTTGTTGGCTAAGAAACAAAAAAAAGAATTAGTTGATAATAATATTAGATTAAACGAATTAAAATTTGATTTGAATAAAAAGATAAATTATTATGATAAGATATCGCGCGAACAGGAGTCTGAGTCACCAGTACTTGAATTCAGAAAGATTAATCCGATTAAATATCGCGTTGTCGTTCATCATGCTCGGAAAAGTTTTCCCTTGATTTTTGGTGAATCTTTTCATGACGGCTGGAAAGTATATTTAGGTAATAGAAATGTTGGAAATAAAGTTGATGAAATAAAGTTAGTTGATTATAAAGTTTTGGACGGGAATAGCGATGATCAGGCCAGTCGCGATGAAGTTGACTATTTTATAACTCAGGGGTTAATCACTGATTTGGGAAATGGGGTGGAGCGGGTTATAAAACATAAAAAATTTGAGGACAACAAAGAGAATTTGGATTATCTTGAAAAATATAAAATTGATTTTATCTCTAAAAATATTCAAGGCACTATCCAAAATAATAACTTATCCACCGGTCATTTCTATGAGACTTGGTTCAAACAGCCGGTAGCTGATAACACTGATCATTTGTTGGCTAATAGTTACGCTAATAGCTGGCTGATTGATACTGATAAGATTTGCACCCCAACGAATAATTGCCACAAAAATGCTGATGGTAGTTATGATATGGAATTGATTATTGAATTTTGGCCGCAGAGATTATTTTATATCGGATTATTTATTACCAGCCTAACTTTATTTAATTGTCTGGGTTATTTAATTTATAGTTGGAGGAGGAAAAATAAAAAATATTAATATTTACTTTGTTAAATCTTATGCGAGGTAAAAAATATTTAAATATATTATCAGGCATTTTTAAAGGGTTGGTATTTATTATCATATTAATCACTCCAACCATACCGCTAAAAGCCGAATCGCTGAGTAACCACTTAAGAGGTAGAATATTGCTTCAGGTGGAAAATAATGGTGAAGCCTGGTATGTCCACCCAACGACGACGGAGAGATATTATATGAGGAATGGGGGTGATGCTTATAATATAATGCGGAGTTTCGGCGTGGGCATAACAAATGCCGATTTAGAAAAAATTAACAATAATAAAAATTTGGCAATAAAACAAAAAGGGAGGATTTTTCTCCAAGTGGAGTCCAGGGGCGAGGCCTATTATGTGGGATTTGATGGAAGTTTGCACTATTTAAAGGATGGCCCCGAGGCTTATAATACAATGAAAAAATTAGGGCTTGGCATCAGTAATAAAGATTTGAGTTATATCAAAGTTAATTCGTCTACATTTGCAAATCAAGTTCATCAAATATATTCTATCGGAGATAGTTTGACTGCTTTCAATACCACCAATCATGCTTATTTAAATAGTTTATTATCACTTTTAGGGAAGAAATGGAATGGCAATAATTTTGGAATCGGAGGAAATTATACTGCGCAAATGCTAGCTAGATTTAACGATGACATATTAAGTAATCTTGATGCTGAATACGTGATTATTTGGGGCGGAATTGTTGATGTGATATATGATGTTGACAATACCGCCATTGAATCAAATCTCCAGGCAATGTATACCGCAGCGCATAATACCGGGTTGAAGGTAGTTGCCTTAACCCTTAGCCCATTCAAGGGGAGCTCGGGTTACACTTCTGGCAGATTAGCTAATTTGCAAACTATAAATACTTGGATTAAAAATACTGCTACGGGGATAGATTACGTAGTTGATACTTACCCTGTCTTGATGGATCCTGCTATCGCTGATACTCTTCTATCCGCCTATGATTATGGCGACAATTTACATTTAAGTGTCGCCGGTTTAGACGCCATTGGTTTAGCTATATATAACGAAGTTACTTGGACGAAATTTAATAATAGAATATTAGACAAAAATACTTTGAAATGAATTTATTTAAAAAGCTAAAAATTAATCGGTTATTGATCTCCTTCTGTGGCTATGTTTTAGTTATTTTAGCGATTGTAGCTCCTTGGCTACTGCATTCGGGTTATCTTTTTTTGACCGATATGGCGTGGGGGATGAATATTAATCTTGATTGGACTAATGTCTGGTTCTTATTTAATTTGATAATTAAGGGATTGTCTTTTATTTTTTCGATTGCTTTCTTGGAGAAGATTTTTATTACCGGCGTTTTGTTTCTTATTTTATTGGGCGGGCGATTTTTCGTTAAAACAGTTTTGGCGCGCGATTGGTTGGAGAGCGCGACGGGCGGGCCGGTTTCTTCTCGCGGTCTGGTTTTTGTTCTTAGCCTATTCGCCCTATTTAATCCCTTCGTTTATGACCGAGCGCTCTATGGCCAATTTAGTGTCTTAATCGCTTACGGCTGTTTGCTTTTTGCCGGCGCTTATCTTTTTAAAGCTTGGCAGACTTTGGATTTTAAAAATTTACGGTTGGCCGCTGTTTTTAGCGCTCTAGTCCTGTTATCCGCTCTTCATTTTATTTTTTTCCTAGCTCTTTTTTATTTATTGTTTTTTATCTTATTGTTTCTGAAACGTCGGGAAATGATAATATTAAAGTCGATTAAGAAGTTTTGGCTGGCTTTATTATTTTCTTTAGTCATCGTTTTGCTTATTAACGCCAATTGGCTAGTAGCTTTGATTTTTAAAGCCTCTCCTTTAACCTCTTTCGTCCAGCAGGGAATAACCACTCAGGATTTATCCGCTTTCCAGACCGCCGGTAAAGATGGAACAGAAACTTTTACCAATGTTTTGCTGATGTCCGGTTTCTGGGGCAAGGAACAGTTTCGATATTTTGACTTAACGGACGCTCCCGGCTGGCAGAGAAGCTTCATTTTATTAACGCCGCTGATTTTTTATGGCGTCTACTTAAGTTTTCGGAAACGCAGTCGCGACGAAAAGATTTTTAGCGCCGGTCTGATTTTTATTTTCAGTCTGGCCGTCTCCTTAGCGGTCGGCATCAAGTCGCCGCTCACTGGCGGACTGACGATGTTTCTTTATGATCATCTGCCTCTGTATAAGGGTTTGCGCGAGCCACAGAAATTGGTGGCGGTCATAATTCCGATTTATTTGTTTTATTTGACGCTTGGCGTCAATCGTTTAAAAGATTTTAAATTGGTTAAGAGCCATCGCCGCTTAAGTGCCGTTGTTCTCGCTGTTATAATTGTTACGCAGACGCCGTCCTTACTTTGGGGTTTTAACAATCAGGTTAAATCGACGCCGTATCCGGCCGATTGGTATGAAGTTAACAGTTTTTTAGTTAATCGGGCGACCCAGTCTTATAGCTGTTCCGATAAAATTTTATTCTTGCCCTGGCACATGTATCTGAGTTTTAACTGGGCAGGAAAAGTGATCGCTAATCCGGCGCCGGTGTTTTTTACCTGCCCAGTTATCAGTGGGACGAATATGGAATACGGTGGAATTTATGATAATAGCCAGAATTACGACAGCGCGGCCGTGGCCGCTTGGCTGAGGGTGCAGGGGAAAGACGGCTCGCCGGTTCCGGCTGGTTCGCCTATCCGTTATATTATTTTAGCGAAAGAAGTCGACTGGAAAAAATACGGCTGGTTAAATGACTTGTCATATTTGCGTTTAATAAAAGAAACGGCTACTCTATTGGTTTATGAAATTAAATCTTAAAACACTACTGACCGATAAATTCGTGCGCGGGACTTTTGTTTTGACGGTGGTCACTTTTTTGTCGTCCGCTTTGAATTATCTGGTTCATCCGCTTTTGACGCGCCGCCTGACGATTCCGGAATACGGCGACTATCAGGCGCTTCTGTCTTTCCTGACGGTTCTGGGAATTATCGGTGTGGTAATAAATACAGCGTTCACTAAAGAATTTTCGGTTTTGTCGGTCGCCGCGCCGGAAGAGATAAAATCCCTGCGCCGCCGCGCCACCAGCCGCCTTTTTTATCTGGGGATTATTTTATTCGCGCTGGTCGCGGTGTTCTCCGGATTTTTTAATGAGCTGTTTAAAATCAGCCGGCCGGTGACTATCGTCATCGCCGCTTTGAGCCTGGTTTATACTTTCCCCTTGATAGTCAATCGTGCGCTTTTAACCGGCCGCCAATATTTTTCCGCTCTGTCTTTCAGTAGTTTTTTGGATGCTCTAAGTCGCTTGTTGTTAATAGTCGCTTTAGTGATATTTTGGCCGTTCGGATTTATCGGCGCTTCTTTCGCCCTAGGGTTAAGTAGCCTACCGTCTTTTATTTTCAGTTTTTGGCAGATTAAGCGAGTCGGCCTGCCGGCTGTAGCCAAAGATTTTTCCGGTTCTTTCAATAAGATTTGGCGCTACGCTTCTTTGGTCTTATGGTTCACCGTGCTGTCGCAGTTTTTTTATAATTTCGATATGCTGTTCGTCAAATATTTTTTTTCACCGGAAGAGGCCGGTCTTTACGGTGCGCTTCTTACTATCGGCCGAATAGTTTTTTTCATCGGCAGTTCCGTGCCTTTGGTAATGTTCCCGGTGATTGCCGGCCTGAAAGACGACTTCAGTTCCCGCAAGTATTTCGTCCTAGCTAAATCTTTGGGGCTGATGGCGCTTTTAGCGGTTCCGGCCGCGCTGTTTATTTCTATTTTTCCGGAGTTCGTTATTAAGCTTGTGGTCGGGGTTAAATATCTGGCACTCGCTCCGTACCTGCCGGTTTTCGCTTGGGCGATGTTGGCTCTGACTTTGCTGACGGTTCTGGCTCAATATTTTTTGGCTCTCTCCCGCCGTTCCGGTCTGGTCATTTTAACTTTAGGCGCGGCGGCTGAAATTATCCTAATCAGCCTTTTCCACACCGATCTTTGGCAGATAGTTTGGTCTTTGGTTCTGATTTTCGGCGGCCTTAGTTTATTTTTACTGGGTTTATGCTGGTCTGATTATTTAACCGATCGAAAAAAATATGTCCACTAAAATTGAAGAAAAAAATCAAGAGAAGATTGACCGGAAGATTTTGGGCGCGGAATTGGCCGACAAAGTCAGGAAATTCTATCCTTATTTTTTGGGATTTTATTTTTTGGCTTTGTTTATTTCCTTATGGTCGAAAACTTGGCGCTCGTTTTTTTTCTGGCCGGCTTTTCATTCGGCCGTAGTTTTATTTACACTTTTATTTATTCTTGTCTCCCACCTCCGGATTTTTAATTATTTTTCCGCTCATTCCTGGAAAGGAGCTTTAAAATTTTTTTTAATCCTGACTCGGAATAAAACACAAAATTTTTTTTCCTGGGCTTGGCGGAGACTAGCGTTAGTCAAAAAATGCGACTGGTTGAAAGTCGCAGTTGTAGTTTTAGTTTTGGTTTTCTCGCTGTTTAAATATATTAATCCGCTGGAATTTTTAATTTTGCTTTACGGCCTAATTTCTTTTCTCTTCATTCTTGATAGCCGCTATGCCGCCGGTGCGGCTCTTGTTTTTTTAGTTTCTTGTCCCTTCTTTTTGATTTTTAAAAAAGATGTTTTAGCTGAAATTTTTGCCATTTACGCTTACTACTTTTTAGTCATTACCGCCTTGACGCAAATCAGGGAACTATACCGTGATAATAAACGGGAAAGGGCCGCTAATATTGAATGAAATAGTAGTTTAGTTTATTCGGTCTCCTGTGGATAACTTTTGACAAAAATCGGTTGTTATGAAAACTAAAAAGGAGTATAATTTCTGTATAAAGGTCGAATTAAAATAAATCCGTTTAAAAATGATTACGAAAATTACGTAATTTTATAATTATTTTTAAACAATATCTAAATTAAAAAAATGAAAAAAATAAAAAGTTTTATTTTTTCGGAAAGTAAGCTAGCGAAGGCGATTTTCGGCTTTTTGGTCGTCGGCGTTTTCGCTCTGGTTTTCGGTCCGAATTTGTACGCGCAATTCACCCGTGAAACAGGTGATCCTGTCGGTTGGGGTTATGGCTATGGCTACGGCTATGGCGAAGATTATGATGATAACTCCAATGGCTATCGTATCGGCGGTAGCGCTACAAACACCGATTATGAGTATGATTATGGTTATGGTCAGCGCGCGTTGACTCAATTGACGATTACGACTCCGACGTTAACGACATCAAAAGTATATGACGGTAATACGACTGCGGCCGTAACCGCCGGCACTTTGGTTGGAGTAGCTAGCGGCGAGACCGTAACGGTTACTGCGGCGGCGACTTATAACTCGGCGACCGTGGGAGCGAGCAAAACCATTACGGTTGTTTATACCCTCGGCGGCGCGGATGCGGCTAATTATACCAAGCCGATAGATTACACCGCGACCGGTGCGATTACGGCTAGTTCGGGCGGTGGTGGAGGCGGTGGCGGCAGTTCGACCTCGATCTGCTCCAGTGTTACCTATGGCGATTATGCCGTAGCTTGCTTTGCGGGCTACCAGTATCGCGGTATCATTTCTCGCACGCCGAACAACTGCACTTTGACCGCGGCTCAACAGGAAGCGGCGAAGAAAGTTTGCGGCGTCATCGACGAGGCGACGACCGTGACGGTAACCGGCGAAGGAGTAATTTCCGGCGGTTCCGGTAATACTGCCAGTTTCATCGCGACGGAAAAGAATCTGGTTAAGAAGATTAATAAGGCTTTAGCTAAGCGTTTGGCTGGCCGCATTTTATTGCAGGTCCAGAGCAAAGGCGAAGCTTGGTATGTTAATCCGGTTAATCAGGCCAAATATTTCTTAGGCCGTCCGGCTGATGCTTTCAACATAATGCGTAAATTAGGTTTAGGCATCAACAACAAGAATTTCGACTCTTATAAGGGCAAGGCCCCGGTTAGATTAGCCGGCCGCATCCTCTTGAAAGTCGAAGATCATGGCAAGGCTTACTACGTAAATCCGGTTGATTTGAAGATGCATTATCTCGGCCGTCCGGCTGACGCTTTCAGCGTTATGCGGACTCTGGGCTTAGGCATTACCAACGACAACTTACGCCAGATTTCCGTGGAAGAAGTTAAGTAATTCTAAGCGATTGGAAATACTAAAAAGACCCTTCGGTATCGAAGGGTCTTTTGTTTTGGGAACTTATTATTTTATCAGGTTTTTTATCGGCGCGAAACTTCGGCGGTGGATAGAACAGGGGCCGTAAGTTTCAATCATCTCCAGATGCAGTTTCGTGCCGTAGCCTTTGTGTTTCGCGAACAGATACTCGGGATACTTTTTATCCAGTTCGCGCATCAGCCAGTCGCGACTGACTTTGGCAATTATGGAGGCGGCGGCGATAGTCCAGACTTTCGCGTCTCCCGAGATAATCGCCGTTTGCGGTTTATTCAGTTTGGGAATCTGGAATTTCCCGTCGGTCAGAACATAATCCGGTTCGACCGTTAATTTGAAAATCGCCCGCCGCATGGCTAGAAAGCTGGCTTGCAGGATATTTATTCTATCAATAGTTTCATTGTCCGCCAGGCCGATTTCCACCGCCAGTGCTTTGGTCTTAATGATGCCGAAAAGTTTTTCTCGCCGTGCCGGCGTCAGTTTTTTGGAATCGGCGACGAGTTCTAGATCGGCGTCATCGATTTTAAAATCCGGCCCGATAACCACGGCGGCGGCCACGACCGGCCCGGCCAACGGCCCGCGTCCGGCTTCGTCCACGCCGGCAATGAGTTTATAGCCTTGGTTAAAATATAGTTGTTCGGTATCAAGATTGAGCATAATTACATTATATCACGGAATCGACGTCCAGAAACGAATTATCCGGAAAAGAAAAAAGCCAACCGAATATGGTCCGGTTGGCTCTGATGTGTTTAAACAAAATTTAAGTTAATTGCATTTGCTTACCGAATTGGGGAAAATAATGGGCAGGCGCGATTTTAATCGGTTTGATTGGTTTTTTTTCGATTAAACCGTTTTTTCGAGCGGTGTTCAAGACGGTTTTTATTATCAGGCTTCTTAGATTTTCATCCATCGAAAGCTCATTAATATCCACCGATTTGACGTTCTTTATCCGACCGCCGACTTTTTCACCGATTGAAATCAGAACTTCGCCGTCTTTGTAGCGGGCGGAATTTTTTACCACTATTACCGGCCCTTGGTAGTAAGCGTTAAAACTTTTCTTATTCATCTTCTTATTTTTTCGTTAAACACTGATGTTAATTCTACTGAATAGATATTAGTATATATTAAAGACCTTTGTCAACTTTCGGACGACTTTTAGTCATTTACAACCCCAAATTTTTATGGCAAACTATATTCAGACGCCCGGATGGTGAAATTGGTAGACACACAGTGTTCAGAACGCTGCGGGAGCAATCCCTTGGGGGTTCAAATCCCCCTCCGGGCACCAAAATAAGGCCTAATAATATAAAAATATATGGAACAAGTAAAAACCCGCGCCGAATTATTACTTAAACTGGAAGCCGAAGAGGAGACGGAAAGCAGTTTAATTTGGCTGTACGATACACTGCTCGGTTTGGGCGTGGAAAATTGTTTTCCGGCGGAACAAGGTCCGGAAATCCGCGCTAAGATGAAAATTTTGGCTGACGAATCGCGCAAGCATCGCCTGATGATCGACAAGATTAAAGCTAATTACAAATAATATGGACAAGCAATGCAACATGACCAAATCCGGCATTTTAGGCAATCTGGAAAAGGGTCTGGAAAGCGAAAAACGCGCTTTGGCTCTTTGTTCCGAACTTTTGGAATTAGTGGATAATGAAGAAGATAAAGAGGATTTGCGAGAAATTATCGCGGATGAGAAACGGCATATCAAGATTACCGACGAGCTGATTACGATTGTGGGCGTCGACTATAGCGGTCCGGAAGAATAGACGAACGGACGGGGTTGCCGACGAATCGGTCGTTTGGCTCAGTTGGTTAGAGCGCCGCGTTCACATCGCGGAGGTCAGTGGTTCGAGTCCACTAACGACCACCAAATTATATGGCTGAAGATCTCAACATAAAAGAATTTCGCCAGCCGGAGAGAGAAATCAATCCGCTTCTTTTGTGGCGTTGGTCGCCGCGGGCCTTAAGCGGCGAACCGGTGAGCGAAGAGGAATTAATGGCCTTGTTCGAGGCCGCCAAATGGGCGCCATCCGCTTATAATGCTCAGCCTTGGCGTTTTATTTATGTTAAGAATAACACGCCGGATTGGGAAAAATTATTTTCCGTTTTAGCCGCGCCGAATCAGATTTGGGTTAAAAAAGCGGCGGTTTTGATTTTGATTTTGGCGCAGAAGAATTTTGCTTATAACGATCAGCCCAACCGAACCGCTCTTTTCGACGCCGGCGCCGCCTGGGAAAATTTGGCCCTGGAAGCGGTCAGCCGCGGTTTAATCGCTCATGCGATGAGCGGGTTTGATTATGAAGCCGCGCGTTTTAATTTGAATATTCCTGCCGCTTATGAAATAGCGGCAATGATTGCCGTCGGTCGCCCAGGCGATAAGGAGGATTTGCCGGAAAAACTGCGGGCGGCAGAGTTCCCGTCCGACCGGAAAAAGCGGCGGGAAATAAGCAGTGAAGGGAAATTTATATTTTAGTCGGAGAGATTGAAATATGAGCAAAGAAATAATAAAGATTAAAGAGACGGATCTTAAGAAAGCGGCGGTTCGCGCGTTCGGCCGTTCGGCTTGGGAAGCAGGGAAAGCCGGTTCGCTTAAAGGGCGGATTCACTCGGATAAGAAACGGAAAGAGCCGAAATATAAGAATCGTTTTCAAGAGTTGGAACAATAATTTAAGGACAAGATAGTTATGGTGATAAGTTGGAAAAATTCGTTAATGAATTAAAGCGCTAAATATGCCGGTAATATCTTTGTACAATACGCTTTCGCGCCATAAGGAAGAATTCCGGCCGCTCCGGGCCGGCGTCGTCGGCTTGTATACCTGCGGCCCGACCGTTTATAATTTCGCCCATATCGGCAATCTGCGGACTTACCTGTTTGAAGATTTTTTGCGGCGCGTTCTGGAATATAACGGCTATGAGGTTAAACATGTCATGAACATCACCGATGTCGGCCATCTGACCGGCGACCGGGATATGGGGGAAGATAAATTGGAACTTGGCGCGGCGCGGGAAGGAAAGAACGCCTGGGAAATCGCCGAATTTTTCACCGCCGCTTTCCGGAAGGATTTGGCGACTCTGCATATCGAGGAGCCGAAAATTTGGTGCCGGGCGACGGATAATATTCCGGAACAAATAGCGTTGATTAAGACCCTAGAGGAAAAAGGTTATACCTATAGGACGACCGACGGCCTCTATTTTGATACTGCTAAAATCGAAAATTATAACAAGCTCAGCCATTTGCCTTTGGCGGAACTAAGGGAAGGGGCGCGCGTGGAAAAAAATCCAGAAAAGAAGAATCCGACTGATTTCGCTTTATGGAAACTTTCGCCCGTCGCGGTAAAACGTCAGATGGAATGGGAATCTCCTTGGGGTAAAGGTTTTCCGGGTTGGCATATTGAATGTTCGGCGATGAGTTTAAAATATCTGAGCGGCGAACTGGATATTCATTGTGGTGGCATTGATCATATTAATATTCATCATACCAACGAAATTGCGCAGAGCGAAGCCGCAACCGGTAAGAAGTTTTTTAATTATTGGCTACATGGCGCGTTTTTGAATATTGCCGGCGGCAAGAAAATGGCTAAAAGCGCCGCTAATTTTTTGACACTGGATAACGCTTTTATAAAGCCAGGAATCAATCCGCTCGCTTATCGTTTCGCCGCTTTGCAGATTCATTATCGCAAACCGATGGAGTACAGTGAAGAAAATTTGCGGCAGGCGGCGGAGGGTCTGGCTAGTCTCTTGGTTCAGATTTCTGCTTTGCGCGCCGCTCGGGTCGCTGATCCGGCTCTCAAGAACGCTGAAGGCGTGATTGACAAGAAGTTCTCCGAAAAGTTCTTGGCGGCGATTAATGATGATCTGAATTTACCGAAAGCCTTGGCCGTCGTTTTTTCGGTTCTGAAATCAAAGCTGAGCCCGGCTGATAAATTGGCGACGATTTTGGATTTTGACCAAGTTTTCGGTTTGGGTTTGGAAAAAGCCGACGCCGAAGCGGAGGAATTACGGTTAACTGATTTGCCGGAAGATATCCAATCTCTGGTGCGACGCCGCCAATCTGCTCGCGCTGAAAAAAATTGGGCAGAAGCGGATAAACTCCGGTTGGAAATAGAGAAGAGCGGATATTTAATTGAAGATGGAAAAGAAGCTTATAAATTAAGCCGGCTGAGCCAAGATAAAAAATAAAAAAAAGAAGAGTTTAAAATAAGAAAGAAGATGCCTAAAAATTTTTGGAAAAAACTGACTAAGCGGAAAAAACCGATTTTAGCACTCGCGCCTATGGCCGGGTTCACCGCTTCCGCCTTCCGTCAAATTTGTAAAAAATACGGGGCGGATGTTTTATATAGCGAGATGGCTTCGGCCACAGCGCTTTTTTACGCCGCCGACCGAGACGGAAAAAAGAGCGCTCGCGGTAAAAAAGCTACTCGCCGGAACGCGACTTTGGAGCTTTTGCGTTTTGACCGGCGGCAGGAAAAATATTATGTCGTCCAGCTTTTCGGTTCAAATCCCGAACATTTCGCGGCGGCGGCGCGGATTATAACAAAATTAGTAAAACCCGATGGCCTGGATATTAATTTCGGCTGTCCGGCCAATAAGATCGTTAAACAGGATGCCGGCGCCGGTCTCATGAAGAATTTGGAAAATTCTCGCGCCGTTCTTCAGGCGGTCTTGGCCAATACGGATTTGCCGGTATCCGTGAAGATTAGAGCGCGGGCCGGTGAAGTTGACGCGCTTAAGTTTTTGAAAAATATTTCCGATTTGCCGCTGGCGGCCGTGATGATTCACGGGCGAACTTTAAGCCAAGGTTTAGCCGGGACGCCAGATTTAAAAATAATAAAAACGGCGCGGAAATTTTTTAAAGGAGTGATTTTAGCTAACGGCGGAGTCTCTGATTTAGCGGGCGCTAAAAAGGCTTTAAAAGAAAGCGGCGCCGCGGGCTTGGGCTTGGCGCGCGGCGTTTTGGGTCGGCCGTGGCTGTTTAAAGAAATTAAAACCGACCGGATTATCGATTTAAAACCGCGGCAGATTTTCAGAATCGCGCTGGATCAGGCCGGTTTGGTGCAGAAGTTAAAAGGGAAAACAGGCATCGTTGAATTCCGAAAGCATCTGGTTTGGTACGCGCAGGGACTGCCCGGCGCGGCTAAGCTGAGGGAAAGGCTCGTGCGGGTCAACGATTTAAAAGATATTAAAAAAATATTTTTGACGGAAAAATAATTTATGACTCTCCATATCAATACCGCCGACCGAGCGGAAATAATTATTATCTTGTCGCGCGCCAGTCGCTCCGGAACAAAAATCGTTGCGCGGAAAAAATTTAAAGCCGCGCGACAGCAGGCGGAAAAGTTATTGCCGGCAATCGATCGGCTTCTGCGGGCGCAAAAAATAAAATTAAGCGCGCTCAAAAAAATTGTTGTCGCCGATCGCGGCGACAGTTTTACGGCGCTACGCATCGGCGTCATTACCGCCAACGCGCTGGCTTACGCTTTAAAAATCCCGGTGGTCGGGGAATCGCGAGTGCTGGCGAAAGATTTAAAAAAAATCAAGAAATTCGCGCGCTATTCTGTTGTCGAGCCGCTTTATAATCATGAACCGAATATCGGGAAAGCGAAGAAAATTCCGGGAAGTTCGGAATAAACAATGGCGGCGTTTTGTTTTTAGCTTGTGCATTAGTTGTTGAAAACTTTTAGGGTATTTTAACCAATTATTTTAGATTAAGAAGACCGCTTGTTGATAAGTGGTTTTTTGTTATTTTTTTTGGCTTATTTTAACATAAAGATTAGTGTTGACCATAGGGTATCGGTGGTGTATAATCATACTTGTAAGGTGAATTATGGGGAAGAGTGGTGAATTTGTTTGTCTTCATTTCTCTGTCTCCGTCTCCGCCTCTTTAATTATTCTATGTTCATCGGCGAATACAATCATAATCTCGATGACAAAGGACGTCTGGCCATTCCGGCTAAGTTCCGTGCCATCTTAAAAAAAGGAGCAGTCGTCACCAAGGGTTTGGACAACTGCTTATTTTTGTATTCTAAAGAACAGTTTGAAAAGATTGCGCAAAAGTTTGCTTCTTTGCCGATTAGTCAGGCGCCAGCCCGCGCCTTTATGCGTCATATGCTGGCCGGCGCGATGGACGTGGAATTTGACAATCAGGGCCGAGTCACTCTGCCGGAGTATTTGCGGGAATTTTCCAACGTGAAAAAAAGTGTCATCATCGCCGGTCTTTATAATCATTTGGAAATCTGGAATGAAACCGCCTGGAATAAATATAAGAGCGAAGCGGAAAAGAATAGTAACGCGATTGCCGCGGAGCTGGGAAATCTGGGAATTTAAAATTTTATGGCTTACTTTCATGTGCCGGTGATGTTAACGGAGGTTCTGAAATATCTTAACCCTCGAAACGGCGGCCGGTTCATTGATTGTACTTTGGGTGGCGCCGGTTACACGATGGCGCTCGCGGAGAAAGTCGGCGAGTCGGGAAAAATCCTGGGTATTGATTTGGATGAATTGGCGCTTAAAAACGCCGCTTGGGAAATTAAGACCAGACAGTTAAATAATATAGTTTTGGTTCAAGATAATTTTAAAAATTTAAAAGAGATTGTCGCCGCTAATTTTTCAGCGGCCGCTAAATTTGATGGGGTGGTGTTTGATCTTGGCCTATCCTCGGCGCAACTGGATGATGAGACGCGCGGTTTTTCTTTTAAAGGAGAACGTCCGCTCGATATGGCTTTCGGTCCGGCCGTCGGACATTCGACTGAAGAGATAGTCAATCGGTACCCTCTATTGGAATTAACCAGGATTTTCCGGGAATATGGCGAGGAGCGCCGGGCTTATCAGATTGCTAAAGCGATTGTCGAAGCGCGGCGGACGAAAAGAATTTCTACCACCGCTGATTTAACGGGAATCGTGGAGAAAATCGTTCCTTTCCGCTTCCATTCTAAGATTCATCCGGCCACCAGAATTTTTCAGGCGCTCCGGATGGAAACGAATGGAGAGTTGGAAGTCCTGGCCGAAGTTTTGCCGGTCGCGGTCGATCTTCTTAAGCCTCAGGGGCGCTTGGTAGTAGTTTCTTTTCATAGTGGCGAAGATCGGATTGTTAAAAGATTTTTTAAGGCTCAGGAGAATTTACAAATTCTGACTAAACGGCCGTTGATTCCCGCCGCCGCCGAAACGGCCAATAATTTCCGCGCCCGGAGCGCCAAGTTGCGCGCCGCGGCCAAAATAGGATAATTTTCAAATTAAGATAATTTATTAACGCCAATCTACTTCCCGCATCAGCGGGCTTGCTCCAACAGTATGACCAAAATCGTGAATTGTTACGCCACTCGGTTGAACTGCCCGGTTAAAAGCCGCGGTTTTAATCTAAAATATTTCAATTTAGGTTTATTCGCCGTCATCGCTTTTTTTGGCGCTTTTTATTTAATTAATATCAATAATCTGACGGTTCAGGGATTCGTTCTGCGTGATTTGAAATCTCAGGTAGCGGTTCTGGCCGGCGAGAAAATGGCGAACGAAGAAGCGGTCAATTCGACGCAATCCTATTATTCTTTGAATTCCCGGACAAAGGGGTTAAATATGGTCGCCGTCGGCGAGGTCGAATATTTGTCCGTCAACCGTTCCGCCGTCGCCAAGAAGTAATTATATGTGGCGCGATTCTCAAAATAATTCCCGTCCGACAAAGGTCAAAATCAATACGGGTCGCTGGCGTTTAGTCGTCGCGATCGTTTTTTTATTAGCCGGTTCGTTATTGTATAAGTTGTTTAGCGTGCAAATCAGGCAATGCGATCTCTATACGGCTCTGGCCGCCAATCAGCATCAGGTTTCCAGCCAACTGGAACCGGAACGCGGCAAAATTTTTTTTACGGAAAATACGAACGGCCAAGAAAAATTGTATCCGGCGGCGACCAATAAAGATTTGGCGGTTTTATACGCCGTGCCCAAAGAGGTCACTAAGCCGCGGGAATTGGCGGAAAAGTTTTATGAGTTTTTTGATCGGCCGCGTTTAGAGGCGGAGATGAAAGGTCAAGCCAGCGGCACGCCGGCGATTATAGCGACAACGACGAAAGAAGAATTACTGGCCGCTTACCTGAAGCGTCTGGACAAACCAGGTGATGTTTACGAACCGCTGGAGAATAAAAAAGTGGATAACGCCGATTTGCTGAAATTATTTGCCTTTCTGGCCACTACCACTTCCACGCCGCTCGCGGCCGCTGATTTGGAGTTGAAAAATGATAAAGTGGTTTTTAAGAATAGCGCGCCCGCGGCAGAAAATTCGGGCGGAGTGACGAAAGAATTAAAAATTCCGGGAATCGGTTTTGATTTGAAAAAATTTCGTTATTATCCGGAAAATGAAATCGGCGCGCATCTTCTGGGTTTTGTCAGTTACGGAGACGGAGAAAGTAAAGGCCGTTACGGACTGGAAGAATTTTTTAATGATGAATTATTCGGCAAATACGGTTCGCTCAAATCGGAAAAGGGCGGCCAGGGGAATGTTATTATCGTTAATGATCGGGAATACATCAAACCGGAAAACGGCGCCGATCTGATTCTGACGGTTGATCGCAATGTTGAATTCGTCGCTTGTGAAAAATTGAAAGAAGCGGTCAAGAAACACGGCGCGGACGGCGGTTCGGTAGTCGTTATGAATCCGAAAACCGGCGCGATTATCGCCATGTGCTCGGTGCCGGATTTTAATCCCAACGATTACAAAGATGTCAGTGATATCAGCGTTTATAATAATCCTGCCTTGCTTTATCAATATGAACCGGGCTCGGTGTTCAAAACCGTGACGATGTCCATCGCGCTGGATCAGGGGAAAGTTTTGCCTTCGACGACTTATAAAGACGAGGGGCAAATAATGATTAATGGCTGGTCGAAACCGATTAAAAATTCCGATTTTTCAACGCACGGTCCGCACGGCGTGGTCGATATGAATGTGGTTTTAGAAAATTCTTTGAATACGGGCGCGATTTTTGCCATGCGTCAGGTCGGGTCGAAAGTATTCGCCGATTATGTTAAGAAATACGGTTTCGGGGAAAAGACGGGGATTGAATTGGGCGCGGAAAGCGCCGGCAATATCGGCAATCTTTTAAGCGGCAAAATTAAAGAAATCGACGCCGCTACCGCTTCCTTCGGTCAGGGAATCGCCGCTACGCCGCTTCAGATGATTATGCCTTACCAGGCAATCGCTAACCGCGGGATTTTAATGAAGCCTTATATAGTCAAGGCGATTGTCCGCGGCGGCCAGCGGGAAGATCTTTTACCGAAACAGCTGAGCCGGATTATTAGCGACAAGACCGCTTCGACCATTTCGGCTATGTTGGTCAATGTCGTGGAATTGGGACATTCCAAGCGCGCTTATATCGACGGCTATTATATCGGCGGCAAGACCGGAACGGCGCAAGTCGCGGTCGGCGGCGGCTATAGTAAAGACAAATATATCCATACTTTCGTCGGCATCGCGCCGATTGATGATCCGGCTTTCGTGATGTTGACGAAGATAGATGATCCCAAGGATGTACAATACGCCGAAGGTTCGGCTTTGCCTCTGTGGACGGAAGTTGCCGACTTCATGCTGAAATATTATCAGGTTCCGAAGACGCGCCAATAAAAAATTTTATGAAGAAGATATTGCAGTTAAAACTTAGAATGCTGGCGCGGCTGATTTTGAAAAAATATCAGCCGGTAGTCGTCGGGATTACGGGCTCCATCGGCAAAACCAGCGCCAAAGAGGCGGTGGGCGCGGTTTTGAAGGATAAACTGACAGCCCGGCTCAGTCCGAAAAACTATAATAATGAAATCGGTTTTCCTTTGACGGTTATCGGCGCCGAATCGGCCGGCCGAAATATCGGCGGCTGGCTGTTAGTCTTTTTCCGGGCGCTGAGATTGATTTTGATTACGGATCGGGATTATCCTCGAGTCTTGGTTTTGGAGATGGGTGTCGACCGACCGGGTGATATGGCCTATCTGACGGGAATCGTGAAACCGCAAGTCGGTCTGGTCACCGCGGTCAGCTATTCACATCTGGAATATTTTGGCAGTCTCATAAATATCAAGAAAGAGAAACAGGGCTTGATAGAAAGTTTGGATAACAAGGGTCTGGCGATTTTAAATTACGATAACGATTTGACGCGAGAGATGGCCGGAGCCAGTCAAGCGCGGGTTTTGACTTACGGTTTGCAAGCGGGAGCGGATTTGTTGGCTCAGGATATTGTTTATAATTTTACCAAAGGGAACTATGAATTTTCCGGACTTAACTTCAAGATGAATTATAAGGGTTCAATTGTGCCGGTTTTTATGAGCGCGGTTATGACTGAAACGGCGATTTACGCCGCTTTAGCCGCGGCCGCAGTCGGTCTTTATTTTGATCTTAACCTAGTGGAAATCGCTCGCGCTTTGAGCGATTTCTCTTTGCCGCCCGGACGGATGAATGTTCTGCCGGGAATTAAGAAGACTTTTATCATTGATGATACTTATAATTCTTCGCCGGAAGCGGCGATTAGCGCTTTAGATGTTTTGCGCCGCCTGAAGACGGACGACGCGGCGTCCAAGTATGCTGTTTTGGGTGACATGCTAGAAATCGGGCATTATACGGAAGAGGGGCATCGCTTAGTCGGCGCGAAGGCGGCCGAAAGCGGCCTTGGTTGCTTGATCGCCGTCGGCGAAAAGGCGCGCGACATCGCGCGCGGTGCCGTAGAAGCGGGTCTGGCCGACAATTATGTTTTTTGTTTCGACCGGGCGGAAGAGGCCGGCCGGTTCCTGCAGAATCGGCTTAAAGCCGGCGATGTTATTTTGGTTAAGGGCTCGCAGGGAATGCGGTTGGAAAAAATAATCAAAGAAATAATGGCGGAGCCGGAACGGGCGGAAGAACTATTGGTTCGGCAGGGAAAGGACTGGGAAATTTAATTTTGTTGATAAATATTTTATATAATATTGTTCTTTTTAAAAAGATAGATCATGAAAACGCTAAGAAAATTTTTTCGGATAATTGCTCAAGGAGCAACCCGGGTCGTTTCCGATTGGCTGGAAGCGGAAAAGGAAAATATTCGGCTGAAAAAGCTGACGGCCACGATCACTTTCGGTTAAAAACCGAACCGTAAAAATTAAAAAGCCCTCTTATTATATAGAGGGCTTTTATTTTTAAGCCGTTTTCCGGATAGGTTCCGGTCCGGTCAGATTTATTTTTTTTCTGACTAATCGGCGCAGATAAACTTTTTCCAGATAATCGTTGAGCTGATTTTTTTCCGGTAATTGTCCCCAAAGTTTAATCAGTTCTTTTTCGTCCAGATCATTTTTAGCTAATAATGATTCCTGCCATTGCTGTAAAGCCAAAGCGGCCCAAAAACTGTCTCGGCCGTGATAGCGGGCGAGTAGCTGATACGCTTTCCAGCCGACTTGGTAATTTATTTTATTTTGCTCTTGATTTTTGGCGGTGATTTCATTTTTTTCCAGAAGCCTTAAAATCTCTGTTTTCGGCTGGCGCGGTCTCGCCAACCAGATCAAATGCTCGCAGATTTCCGGCACTAAAACGAAACCGGTTCGCGCCTGGCAGATTTTTTCTTCCGCCTCCTCCAGTGTCTCTGCTTCCAGCACTTTTTCCAGGATTACCTCGTCCCAAATTTTTTGAACCTGATTTTGACGCTCACCGGAACGAAATAATGGGGCGGGTAAGGATAATTTACAGACTAGCATAAAGCCATCAGAGGAGTTTTTGATGATTCGAAAAAGATTTCTTTGCGCTTTCTCCGATAAATCAACCGGACCGTCCATTTTTTCCAGAAGCGCCAGAGCGCGTTTGTCATCTTTAATTCGCGTCATTTCGCCGGAGATCAGAAAGGTAATCTCCTGCTGGTAATCTTCCGTCAGATATTTGGCTCCGTTGGCCAGGATAACCAGATCATTGTTGTTTTTCAGGAAATCCCAGCTGGCTCTTTCCCATTTTTTAAAAAGAGAAAGTTTACTGATTGCGTTCTGGGGGGAATGCTCGCAAAAAAGTTTTAGTTTTTTCGGATCGTTAATCGATTTCAGAGCCTCGTCGGCTACTATCGACCAGCGGGTCGGCGGCGCAAAATATCGAAATGAAACCAAGTCATCATCGTTTCTGAGTTTTTTCCATTGCCTGTCGAATTCTTCTTCCAGCTGTTTTAAATTTTTAGCTGAAGGATTGTCGAAGTGGTCACAAAATATTTTTCCCAGGCGCAGGAAATCCGGTCCAGTCGTTTCTTCCTTCGGTCCGGCTATTTTTTTTACTTCTCCGATCGCTCCGACCTTTGGCGGCGCGATATTTTTAGAAAAGTAACCTAAAAATTTAAACGGATTTTTCATGATCTTCTTTTTTTGATTCGTTTTTTAAAATTTCAGGAGTAAAACGGCCTTCAAGATCGAACTTTCCGTAACCGAAGGGCAGGAAAGAGGCGATCGTAAAAGCGATTAGAGAAAATGGCATAAATTGCCAGTGTCCCATTGAAGACCAAAGAATCAGGCCGATTAAGACTGCGCCGCCGCCATTAAAGGCCAAACCGAAATATCTTCTTTTTTGGTTGGTCCAGTCTTTAAGTTCGCGGTGGCCATGATCGAAAGCGCGAAATAGAAGTATGGTCATAATCAGGATTATTGATACTAGCCAAGTGCTGACCGCCCATCTTTGAAACAGCAGATAGATAACCGGTATCATAAAATAAAGGATGGCTACCAATAAAATATTAACGACACCATAGTTATTGAACAAATTTCGGATGAAGATACCGACTGCGATGAGGATGAGGAACAAAAAGATATTTCCGAAGAAAATAACCGATTCTTCCGACAGTTTTAACTCCCTGACGATAGATCGGTTCCGATATTCCAAGATTTTTTGGCTTTTAGAGGTTTCCCCCCAAAAAGGTAACCATTTAAAATCCGCTTTTTGCGTTTCCTCAACCAAAGGTTTTCTGGTTCGCCAGACGTCATAAGCGCGTCTGCTCGTTTCCGAATTCGTGATACCGCTGGCCGAAATCAGCGTGTCGCGGACGACGTAAACATTTCCGCCGTTGAACGGGCCGTAGATTCTGTACCAGACATCGGGAACGTTCCGTCCGGATTTGATCGCCAGGTTCACGAATAGTTGGCCGCGCGGATTAAGCAATTGATTTTTTTCCAAAATCAGCCATTGGCCGTCATAGTTGATTATCGCTCCGGCCGGGCCAGTAGAGCCGCAATAGCCGGCATAGCTGATAATCGTCATCAAAAGCATAAGCATCTTTTTCATCTTTTTTCTATTTTTTGGTGAATATTTACAAATTGTTAAATGACTAAATTCTTTTAATTTTATAGTTTTTCTTGATTTTTGTCAATATATAAATTATACTGGAGCCATGACTATTCTTATTATTGGCGGCCGGGGAAACCTGGGAACGCAACTGACAAGATCATTCGCGGCGGATTACGAGGTCGTTTCCTGGGACAGGGAAGAACTGGATGTTTTGAATTTTACCTTGCTGACGGAAAAAATCCGCGAACTCAAACCGACGGTAATCATCAACGCTGTCGCCTATAATGCCGTAGATAAATGCGAAGATAAAGAGGAATATAAAATTGCCTGGAAACTGAATGTTGAATTGCCGGCGAAACTGGCTGATTTAGCACTGGCGACGGAAGCGGTTTTATTCCACTATTCTTCGGATTATGTTTTTAACGGGACAGAATCAAAATCGGATTTCCGGGAAGACGATGTGCCGAATCCGGTTAATAAATATGGCGAGAGCAAATTCCAGGGTGAACAGGAGATTTTGCGGCGCGCCGGAAGCGGTTTAAAATATTACCTGATTAGGACTTCCAAGCTTTTCGGACCGCTGGGCTTAAGTCCGCAAGCCAAGCCCAGTTTTTTTGACATCATTTTCGGTTTGGCGCAAAATAAGGAAGAACTGACGGTCGTTAACGAAGAACGGAGTTGCTTTACCTATACGCCGGATTTGGCGGAAGCGTCGAAACGTCTTTGGGAACTGGAAGTGCCGTTCGGAGTTTATCATCTGGTTAACGAAGGGCCGGTCACCTGGTATGAAGCCGCGTCGGAATTCTTCCGGCTGAAAAAAATAAAAATCGCTCTGCGGCCGATACGCGGCGAAAATTTGGTGCGCGCCGCTAGGCGGCCTAAATTTTCCGTTTTGAAGAATACTAAGGTTCGGAAAATGCGAAATTGGAAACTGGCGCTAGCGGATTATCTGGAAATCGACCGGTCAAAATCAAAAGAAGAGGAGAAGACTCAAAAGAGTTAAGGGATTTTATTTAATCATTAAAGTTTATTTTAACCGTAAAAATATGCGTGGAATCATTTTATCCGGCGGCTCGGGTACGCGCCTCCGCCCGTTGACTAAAATCACCAGTAAGCAATTATTGCCGATTTATAATCGCCCGATGATTTATTATCCCTTGAATACCTTGATTAAAGCCGGCATTAAGGAGATTCTGATTATCGTCGCGCCGGAAAGAGCCGGCGACTACCTCAATCTCCTTGGCTCGGGCAAGGAATTCGGCGTAAAATTCACTTATGAAATTCAGGATCATCCAGAAGGTTTGGCTCAGGCTTTTATCATCGGCGAGAATTTTATTGATAACGAAGACGTAGTGATGATCCTAGGGGACAATATTTTCGAAGATGATTTTACGGCGGCTATTAAAAGCTTCAAAGGCGGTGCCAGAGTGTTCGCCAAGAAAGTATCCGATCCGGAAAAATTCGGGGTGGTTAAATTTAATTCTGAAAATAGGGCGGAAAAAATCGTGGAAAAGCCGAGTGAGTTTTTAAGTGATTACGCGGTCACCGGCTTATATATTTATGATAAGCGCGTCGTGGAAATATCCAAGAATATGAAACCGAGCGCGCGCGGTGAATTGGAAATTACGGAAGTTAATAATTGGTATCTGGAAAAAGGAGAGCTGGAAGTGGCGATGGTTGAAGGGGAATGGTTCGACGCCGGCAGTTTCGATAGTTTGCTTAAAGCTCAGAATTTCGCCAAAGAAAAATTAGCCGCTAAGATGATTATATGAAATTAGCCGTCGGATTCGTCGTCTATAACGAAGCCAGCGCCAAATATTTGGCTTATTTTTTGCCGAGCCTAGAAGCGGCTCTTTCTTTTTTAGCGCCGGACGATTACCGGGTTTATGTTTTTGATAATAGTTCGCCGGACAATAAAGTAAATCGTCTGGCTCTGGAAGCCTATAATTCCGGTTTTGATCAACCGTCCAAACCGCGGCAGTCAGCCGAATATCTAACCGTCGGACGGAATCTGGGATTCGGCGCCGCTTATAATATTTTAATAGATTCGGCGCTGGCCGCCGGTGCTGAATATTTTTTAGTCATTAATCCGGACACGATCTTGGAGCCAACGGCGATCAAAGAATTGATAACCGCCTTGGATCAAGAGGGAAACTTAGCTTCGGCCGCCCCGAAAATCCGGCGCTGGGATTTTGTCGGCCGGACTAAGACTAATGATATTGATTCTTGCGGTCTGGTCCTGCGTCCCGGTTTAAAATTTTTGGATTTAGGCCAAGGTTTGGCCGACTCCGGCCAATACGATCAAGCGGCGATACTCGGACCTTCAGGCGCGGCCGGCTTATTTCGTCTGAACACTCTGGCGAAAATCGCCGAACGCCGCGGTCCGGCGGAAAATAAAAAAATACAGTATTTCGACGAACGGTTCTTTATGTATAAGGAAGATTGCGATCTGGCTTATCGTTTATTCTTGGCCGGCTACGAATCGCGTTTGGTTCCCACCGCCGTAATTTATCATGACCGCACGGCCGTTTCGTCGGGCAAGGGAATTTGGAACGCGCTTTCAGATCGTCGCCAAAAAAGCCGGCTGGTTCGTTCCTGGTCTTTTTTGGGTCAACATTTAATTTTTGTCAAACATTGGAAAAAACAAAATATCACCGGCCGGCTGAAGATTATGGTTAATTTAGTTTTAATGTTTATATTTTCGCTTATATTAGAGAGATTTCTCTTGAAACAATATTTTCGACTTTGGCGGCTTTCAGGTCTTGACTAATGTAAAATAATGTGATAAATTAAGTAGGAATTAAATAAAACGGTGCGATTTTTTTATTAATATGGAAAATTTATTAGAAAAAATGATTAAGGAAGAGAAGTCTGAAGAATTGACTCGTCTGGATGGAATCAGTATCGTCAACTCTTTGTTCTCTGATTTGCTGGATCGCGAAAAGGATATTTTATCCCGTCGTTTTGGTTTGAAAGGCGACAAAGGAGAAACCCTGGAAAAAATCGGCGGTCTGCATAAATTAACCAGAGAACGGGTGCGTCAGATAGAGGCGGCCAGCATTAAAAAAATCAAGAAGCTGGAAAACCTGGAATCTTCCATTTCGACTTTAAGAGAAACCGTCCAACATTTATTGGGCGAACACGGCGGGCTGATTAGACGCGATTATCTTTTGGATATCTTAACGGTTATCTGCCTGGAAATTAACAATGAAATTAAAACCGACGATCCCAGCTATGAAAATACCCGCCAGATTTATCGCAATCATTTTAATTTTTTGATTTCTAAATTGATGAACGATGATTGGGATTCGGTGGAAGAGTCTGACAAATTCAATCATTCTTTTAAGACTAAGGACGCCGATGTCAGTCATTTGGAAGAATTGGCCGATGATTTGCTTAACAAAGTCGAAGGTTTGAAAAAGACTTTTACGACCGAAGAATTGCTTGACCTGCTTAAGAAATTGGAAACTTACAATAAGAATCAGTCTAAATTGAACCCCGCCGCCAGTTCCGATATCACCCCGATTTTTAAGAGCCAAACTTTTCCCGATAAGGCGGAAATCATCAACAGTAATAAAATCTTATACTCCCTGATGCAGTCCATAAAAAATTTGGAACGGAACAAATATGGCGAATGGGGCGTTGCCAATTGGGGCGAAGTGAAACCGAAAACGGTTAACGATAAGATTTATTTAATCTTAAAGCATGTCGGTCACCCTTTGCATTTTACGGAAATCGCCAAACAGATCAACGAAATGAAATTTGACAAGAAAACGGCTAATGCCGCTACCGTTCATAATGAATTGATTTTGGACGGCCGTTATGTCTTGGTCAGCCGCGGCACTTACGGCCTGAAAGACTGGCAGAAATAACCCTAAAAAACAAAACCAGACTTATAAATAAATAGAACCCGATTCTCACTGAATCGGGTTTTATTTTTTTAGGGTTATATGGTAAAATATGACTATAAATTTTTTCCCGGCTGGCTGGTAATAGCCAGGTGATTTTTATGGATATTGTCATTAATACTTCCGGCATTGAACAGTTTTTTAATCTGCCCTCCGAACAGATGTTTTGGGTTTTCATGGGTAATTTCGGCTGGCTGGCCATCGCTGTTGTTTTTTTAATCGGGGTCAGAGAAGTTTATTTATTATGGATTCGGATACAGTGGGGAAAAAGTCACCGGAATGTTCTTTTAGCTATTGATGTTCCTCGAGGCAACGAGCAATCGCCGAAGGCAGTGGAAAATATGTTCACCTATCTCGCCGGGGCCCACGGTTCTATCAACTTTTTTGAAAAATGGTTCGAAGGGCAATTTCAAAAATCATTCAGTTTTGAGATAGTCAGTCTGGAAGGATACACGCAGTTTTTGATTTGGACGCCGGTGGAATTCCGCAATCTGGTCGAATCCGCGGTTTATTCGCAATATCCGGATGCGGAAATTTCCGAGGTGGACGATTATACCGAGACGGTACCGCAGAATGTTCCGGACGAAGAATATGATATTTGGGGGACGGAATTCATCCAAAAAGATTCCAGTGCTTATCCGATTAAATGTTATCAGGAATTCGAACATCAGATGGGACCGAGCGAAACGCAATTTAAAGACCCGATGGCGAGTCTGATGGATCTTTGCGGTTCCCTGCGTCAGGGGGAACAGCTCTGGTTCCAGATAATCGTTATCCCGACCGGTTTCGATTGGGTTAAAGATTCAGAAAAAGAAATCAATAAAATTTTTGGCCGTAAGGACAAGAGTAAGACAGGCTTAGCGCTCAAGGGCGTGGAAGCGCTCGGTAACGCCAGCGAAATCCTTTATCCTATTTGGGGCGATGTCGAATCCGGCGATAAGAAAGAAGAGCGGCCGAAAACGATGATGGATCTTACTCCCGGAGAGAAACGCAAAGTGGAAGGCATTCAGATTAAAGCCTCCAAATTAGGTTTTGAAGCTAAAATCAGGGCGGTTTATGTCGCTAAAAGAGAAGTGATGAATAAGGCGAAGGTGGCCAATGGCCTGGTCGGTTTTATGAAACAATTCGCGTCTTTAGATCTTAATAATTTAAAGCCGGATATGGATATGACTATGACGAAGGCCCAGTATTTTTTAAGAGCACCGCGCCTGATCGAGAAAAAACGAAAAATTTTTAAGGCTTATATCAGTCGATCTGATTCGCGCGGCCGGAGACCGGGATTGTTTAATATTGAAGAATTGGCGACTATTTGGCATTTTCCAGTCGAAGCTAACGTTAAAGCGGCGATGATGCAGAAAGCGCCGGGTCGCAAGGCCGACGCGCCAGCTTCTTTGCCGTTGGCGGAAGAAAAGGCTTCGTCTTTGCCGGATATTTTTAATGAAAATTTAACCAGCACCGGAGCGAAATCAACCGGCACAGTCCAAGCGGCCTATCAAACAAATTCGACGCTTAAAGACGATTTGGCGCTTAAAGACGCGCCGCCGCCCCCTAATTTACCGACGATTTAATTTTACCGCGCATGAGAATCGGCATCGATGCCCGCTTCTACGGTCCGATCGGCAAAGGCTTGGGTCGGTATACGCAGGAAGTGGTCGACAATATCATGAAGATAGCGAGCGCCGATCCGTCGCCTGATGGCGGCGCCGGTTTTAATTATGTCATTTTTTTAAGTCCGGATAATTTCGACGAATTTATAAACGACGATAAACGGGTGAAGAAAGTAAAAATCTCCTGCCGTTGGTATTCTTGGCGGGAGCAAGTAATCCTGCCTTTTTATTTGTGGCGGGAAAAATTAGATCTGGTTCATTTTCCGCATTTCAACGTGCCGATTTTAACGCCGGCCAAATTCGTGGTCACTATCCATGATTTGATCTTGACGCATTTCCCGACGATCCGCGCCACGACGCGCCACCGGTTCGTTTATTATTTAAAGAATTTCGCCTACCGGCTGGTGATTTTTTGCGCTTTGAAACGGGCGAAAAAAGTTATTACGGTTTCCGAATTTACCAAAAACGACATCGTTAAAAAATTTCATATTTCACCGACGAAAATCGCCGTTACTTATGAAGGCGTGGCCAATTTATCCAAAGGCCGAGATTCCTTATTTGTCTCAAAATTAGACAGTCGGGAAACTTTAAATCAATATCACATCCCCCAGAATTTTTTGCTCTATGTCGGTAACGCTTATCCGCATAAGAATCTGGAGGCATTACTTAGGGTCTTTAGTCGCCTGTACGCCGTCCAGCCGGAATTGCGTCTGGTTTTGGTCGGCCGCGCGGATTATTTTTATGAACGGATTCAGGCTTTTGCCCGCGCTCTGAATTTATGGCAGAAAGAAAATTTTAATAGTCCGATAATTTTTCCGGGATACGTGCCGGACGCCCAATTGGAGATTTTTTACGCCGCCGCGCGGGTTTATATTTTTCCTTCTTTATATGAGGGTTTTGGCTTGCCACCGCTGGAAGCGATGGCTAATGGCTGTCCGGTTATCAGTTCGAATCGGACCAGTCTGCCGGAGGTGCTCGGTGACGCGGCTTTGTATTTTAATCCGGAAGATGAAGCGGAAATGCTGGAGAAAATCCGGCGGGTTTTAAATGACGATAATTTACGGGTTGATTTAACGCGCCGGGGGGCTGTTCAGGCGAAAAAATATAATTGGTGGGAATGCGCCCATCGGACTTTGGAAATTTATCGCGAAGTTTTGAATTCCTAAGGCGTAACATATAAAAATGGTTGACAATAAAAAAAATAAATTTAACAAGGATAACCCGGACAGAGAACGTTTCTCTAATTTTGTCGTGGATCTGCGTCCGACCGGCCGACTTGTTTTGGAAAAACGGATAAAAAGAAGAAACGATCGGGGAGTGAATTTGAACTTTAAATTAAGCATCGCTCGGGAGAGATTGGGGAGTGTTTTTAGCTCTTTCCGAAGTCCGTTTCCGAATTTTTTTAGAAACCTGTTTCGCCGCGCGCCGAAAAATCGTTGGCGGGAATTTTTCAGAGAACAAGAACGGATTTTTCGCGCCGCGCCGCGGTTTAAAGGTCGGCCCTTTTTTAAAACGCCGGCGGCGAAAATCGTTCCCTGGTATCATTCTTCCTTTTCTTTCATTTTAGTTTTGTTTTTGCTGATTGCGTCGCTTAAATTTTTGTCTTATTTTGAACTATTGGATTGGCGCGCCTGGGAAGGGAAAATCGTCGGTAAGTCGCAGTCGGCTTTGGATAGTCTGATGTCCGCCGCCGCTTCGGCCGCCAAGCTGGATTTTCAGGGTGCCGATCTCAACTTTCGTTCTGCTGGCGAAAGCTTTTTATCGGCACAGTCGGATTTGAATAAGATAAATGATTCGCTCCTGTCTTTAGCGGCCTTATCGGATAATCCGCAGATTAAACTAGCGGCGGAAAGCAAGAAATTTTTAGCGGCGGGCGCCAGCGCTTCGTCCTTGGGCGGCAATTTGGTGCTGGCGACCGATAGTTTATTTAACGGCGACAAGAATGATTTCCGCGGGACATTGGATAACTTTCTGACTTACGGTCACGCCGCGGTTAAAGATATCAGAGAACTGGAGCAAATAGTGAAAAAAATCAATTCGGCTAATTTACCCGATAATTATCGCGATAAATTTGAGTTTTTAAATAAGCAGGTGGTACTGTTGGCGGAAAATTTAGATAATTTCGTGACAACCGGCGATAAGCTGAAAGAGATATTGGGTTTAAGCCGCGATAAAAGATATTTGCTGGTTTTTCAAAACAACGCCGAACTGCGGGCCAGCGGCGGTTTTCTGGGCAGTTACGCTCTAGTCGATTTGCGCGATGGAAAAATCCGTAATTTAGAAGTTCCGGGCGGCGGTTCTTACGATACCGAAGCGGGCTTGAGCGTCCTCGTCGCCGCGCCGCGACCACTCTGGCTGGTTAATCCTCTTTGGCATTTTTGGGACGCTAATTGGTGGCCGGATTGGCCGACTACGGCTCGTAATTTAATGTGGTTCTATGAAAAAAGCGACGGTCCCAGCGTGGACGGAGTCATCAGTGTGACACCGACGGTCATTGAACGTTTATTGGAAATTACCGGGCCAATCGATTTAAGCGCGGAATACGGGTTAATTATAAACGCTGATAATTTTTGGGAAACAGTTCAGAAAGTGACGGAGCGGGAAAATTTGGCGAAGACTAATCCGGAAGCGGTCGCTGTTTTGCCGGCGACTTCGACGCCGGTAGCGGCAACGGTTCCTCTGAAGCAAGGGCTGGAGGTCAACGCCGCCAATAAGCCGAAAAAAATCATCGGTGATTTATTGGCGAAAATTTTAGAAGTTTTGCCGCAGAAGCTGACCAAAGAAAATCTGTTAAAAATTATTACGCTCTTTGAAGAAAATATGACCGAAAAGCAGATTTTGCTTTATTTTACCGATCCGACTTTACAGGCGGAAGTCGCCAAGCTTAATTGGGCGGGAGAAATAAAAGATACCGCTAAAGATTATTTGTCGGTTGTTAACACTAACATCGCTGGACAGAAATCCGATCGGGAAATAAGCGAGAAGATCGAAATTACGAGCGAAGTCGGATCCGACGGAGTGATTGTAAATACGCTCACGATTGCCCTGACGCATAACGGCATAAAGAATACACCGCTGACCGGGGTTAGAAATGTCGATTGGCTGAGAGTTTATGTACCCTTAGGCAGTGAACTTCTAAGCGCCACCGGTTTTCAGTCGCCAGACGAAAAATATCTGCAGGCTAGGCCGGAAGAGTCTTGGGAAGATAACCCCTTATTGGCCGCGGAAAATTCCGCCGTTACTGATCCGACCTCCGGAACGAAAATTTATCCGGAAAATAATAAGACGGTTTTCGCTAATTGGACGCTGGTCGATCCGGGCGAAACGACGGTAATCGTCTTAAGATATCGTCTGCCTTTTAATTTTTGGAGTAAGCCGGCGGACGAAAGCGGGTGGAAACGGCTGAACAACTGGTTCAATCCCGACGCGACCGAATTGTGGCCTCATTCCTTGTTGGTTCAGAAACAGCCGGGCGCGAAAGCGAGTGAATTTTCCGGCCATTTGATTTTACCCGATGATTGGCGTATTTTTTGGCGTTATCCGGAAAATTTAAACGGTACCGGCGGCTGGGATATTACCGCTCAAATCAATTCCGACAAATATTATTCTATCTTGACGGGAAAGAATGAACCGATAAAATAAAATTAATAATTTGCGATATAACTGTATGCCTGAAAAAAAAATAAAGAGAGTCTTGCGTGTCGGCCGGGAAGAGGAATCGAGTCTATCTTCTTTCGTGGAACGGCCGATGCCGACGGAGAAAGAAGTGTCGACTTTCGAGCGCGTCATGAAACAGGAAGTGCGCGAACAGGAAATCGATTCCAATCTTTTGGAAATCTACAGCGATAAAAAAGGGCGCCGGGCGGATGTGCAGACGATGAAGGCCAGAAAGCGGCCGATTTTTCTGGTCCGCTTATTTCGCCGGTTATTGCTCCTGGCCTTGATAGCTTTAGCCGCTTATCTCGTTTATTTTTATTTTTTCAATCGGGGCGGCGATATTAATTCTTTGGAATTGAAAATTACCGCTCCGGAAAAGATTCTGGCCGGCGAAGAATTTTCTTACAAAATCGACTATCATAATCCGACGAAATATCCTTTGTCGCAGGTGCATCTGGAATTGCAATATCCGGAAAATTTTATTTTTACCGCGGCCAATATCCCGCCGACCAGCGGTAATTACGGCTGGGCTTTGCCGGATTTGGCTCCGGGCGGCAACGCGACTTTGACGATTATCGGAAAATTAATCAGTCCGGCCGATTCGGTCAATGTTATTTCCGGCCGTTTAAGCTATCTGCCGGGCAGTTTCACTAGCCAGTTCAAGAAAGAGGCTTCGGCCGCGACTTTAAGCGGCGGTCCGGGTTGGCGTGTTGATTTGGATTATTCTAATACTGCTTTTTTGAATCAGGATAATGAGATGACATTGATCTTTTCCGAAGGGCAGAATAACTACCTAGGTGATTTTAACATCGCCTTTTCTTTGCCAGCCGAAACGGACGCGGCGGTTGTTACCGGCGATCAAAAAGCGACCAGTAGTCCCGTCGGCACCGGACCGACGGCGGAAAAAATTGCGGTAGTCAAAACCGGCGGCGCCAGCTGGCAGGTGAGCGGTTTGAATCCGGCTTTAGGCCGCCAAGAAGTGCCTCTGACTTATAAAATTAAGAAAAAATCGGATAATTTAGAAATCAAGGTGCGTCTGGAAAAGAAAACCGAAGACGGCCAGGCTTATGTTTTCTGGGAAAAAATAATTAAACCGGAACTGGTCAACAGCGATTTGAATCTGACTTTATTCTTGAACGGTTCCAAAAACGACGGTGCAATCACTTTCGGTCAGCCCCTGAATTATTCGTTGACCTATTCTAACCGTGGCGACAGTTCCTATAAAGACGTGGTGGTCATGGCGGCTCTGAGCGGCGATTTCCTGGATTGGAATTCTTTGCAGAACGAAAAAGGCGGCCAAATTCAGAACAACTCAATTATCTGGACAAAGCAGGAGATTCCGGAGTTGGCGGAAATAAAACCGGGGCAGGAAGGCGCGGTTGATTTTTCTCTCGGTCTTTTGCTTTTTAAGGACGGCGATCTGGGTAAAAATTTGGTGATTACCGCTTATGGGCAATATGGCATGAATAACAAGCCGGTTAAAGGGCAAGATAATAAAAGTAATACGATTACCAGCCGGATCAATAGCGACTTGAGTTTAAACGAAGAAATCCGTTATTTTAACGTCGATAATATTCCGGTCGGTTCGGGATCATTGCCGCCGCAAGTTAACCGTCAGACCAGTTTTAAGGTCTATTGGGTAGTGAAGAATAATTTACATGAACTAACCGATACGCGCGTCGTTTTTAATTTGCCGAATTACGTTTCTTGGGGAGGAAAAAACGCGACTAATGTCGGTAATCTATATTATGATGAAACGAGCCGGCAGATAATTTGGGAAATCGGTCGTTTGCCGGTTTCAGTTTATCGCGTGGACGCTGAATTCGATATTAGCATCACCCCCGGCGAATCCGACCGCAATAAAATTTTAGTTTTATCGCCCGGTTCGACCGTGAGCGCCATGGATACGGAAACCAAAGACACGATTATCAGAAAAACCGATCCGAAGACGACCAAACTAGAGGATGATGATGTCGCCGGCTTGAATAATTCGGGAGTGGTGCAATAAATATGTTCAGATTGATTAAAACGAAAAAATCCGGTGGTCGTTGGGGCGAAATTAAAACCGCTCACGGTGTTTTGAAAACGCCGTTCTTCATGCCGGACGCGACGCGGGGTTTTGTAAAATTGACCGATAATGGAGAGGTGAGACGAACAAAAACCGAAGCGCTGGTTGTTAATACTTTTCATCTGTATTTACAGCCCGGTTTGCGCGTTCTGGAAAAGGCCGGCGGAATACATAAATTTATGAATTGGTCCGGGCCGCTTTTATCCGATTCCGGCGGCTATCAAGTTTTTTCTTTAATCCATCGTAATCCGGGAGCGGGGAATATCAGCGATGATAAAGTTATCTTCCGTTCGCCTTTAGACGGTTCAAAACATGAACTGACACCGGAAAAATCGATTCAGATCCAATTCGCGCTCGGTGTCGATATGATGGTTTGTCTCGACGACTGCCCGCCAAATGAATTTTCCCGCCGCGATTTAGAGAAAGCGGTGGCGCGAACAGTTGCCTGGGCGAAGCGTTGCAAGTTTGAATATGAGAGACAAATTAAGAAACGGAAACTGCGCGGTTCGAAACGACCTCTGCTGTTTGCCGTTATCCAGGGCGGCGCGGAAATTGATTTGCGGGAAGACTGTACTAAGGAATTAGTAAAAATCGGTTTTGACGGTTACGGTTTTGGCGCGCGTCCGGTCGATAAAGAAGGTAAATTTTTAGGCGAAGTCTTGCGCCGCACCGCTAGTTTTATTCCCGCGGATAAATTACGTTTCGCTTTGGGCATCGGTACGCCGGAAGATATTATCCGCTGTGCGTCCTGGGGCTGGGATATGTTTGATTGTGTTATTCCGACGCGGGAAGGCAGACACGGTAAATTGTTCGCGGCGAAGCAGACAGTCAACATCAATAACGCTAAATTTGCCGCCGACTTTACACCGATTAATAAAAACAGTAAGATAAGTGAGTTAAAAACCCATTCGCGTTCCTACTTGCACCATTTGTTTAAAATGAACGAATCTTTGGGGCATAAATTGGCCAGTTTGAATAATCTGGAGTTTTATCAGAAATTACTTGAAAGTCTGAGAAAACCTAATAAATAAAGTTAATTTCCGCCGGTTTTATGATGCAATTAATATTTTTTGCGGTTTCAATTCTCGCGGTCTTCCTCGGACACGCCGTTTTTTGGCTGGCCGTCACCAAATTACTGCATATCGCCGCTTGGCAACACCATTTTATCCTTATCTCCCTGATTTCTTTTTTATTTGTCAGCACAATTATCGCTTCTTACTTGATCCATAAATGGGATAATCCGTTTACCCGTTGGTATTATATGATTGCCGGTTTCTGGATCGGCTTGCTGGTCAATTTCGGTTTGATGGCTATTTTAATTTTATTCTTCCGGTTATTCGGAGTAGTTTTTGATTTCACCGTACCGGCCGGTATCATGAAATTTATTTTTTTCGGCGGTGCGAGTCTGGTGTCTCTCTACGGTTTATATAACGCCTGGAATCCGCAGGTTATCGAATATGAAGTAGCTATCAAAGACCTGCCGGATTATTGGAATAATAAAGTCGTAGTACAGGTTTCCGACGTCCATCTCGGACCGGTTTATCGAAAAAGATTCTTTTCCCGCTTAATCGCCCGCGTCGACAATCTTAAACCGGAGGCGGTTTTCATTACCGGCGATCTCTTTGATGGCATGGAAGCGGATTTTTCCTGGATGAACCATCCGTTCAGCAAACTACGGACGCCGAGCGGAATCTATTATAGTTTCGGCAATCATGATTTGTATTTGGGGTTCAACCGCGTCATCAACCTTTTAAAAGAAAATCCGGTGCGTATTCTGGATAACAAGATGGAAACGGTTAGCGGCCTGCAGATTATCGGCATTAATTATTCTTTTAACAGCGATTTCGATCTGGAAGCGGCGATTTTAAAGCAGGTGAATTATGATCAGAGGAAACCGAGTATTTTGCTTTTTCACGCTCCCAAAAATGTCCCGCTGGCCAAAAGCGCCGGTATCGATTTACAGCTTTCCGGCCATACGCATGACGGACAGTTATTTCCTTTTAATCTGGTTGCGAAATTGGCGCATCACGGCTATGGTTACGGTTTGTTTCAGGAGGGCGATTTTTCCATTATCATTAACGGCGGCGCCGGCACCTGGGGACCGCCAATCAGAACTTCCAGCCGGAGCGAGATTGTAAAGATTATTCTAAAGAAAAAATAATAATCAAATGAATTTAGACAAATTATCAGAAATCTTAAAAAACGAACCGAAATTCCGTTACGCGCAAATCAATAAAGCGCTGTTTCAGGATTATATTTCCGTTTGGAGCGAAGCGTCCAGTCTGCCCAAAATTTTACGCGAGCAATTGACAGCGGAATGTCCCTTGGAAATTAAAGCGCAAATCTTTAAGACCGCCGGCGGGCGAAAAAGCGAGAAAGCTTTGATTACTTTGACGGACGGAGAAATAATCGAAACGGTTTTGATCCGGCAGAGAGGCGAAAAGACGGAGAAAGCGGAAACAGTGGAGAAATCAACCGGCCGCAATACGATTTGCGTTTCTTCCCAGGCGGGCTGTCCTTTGGGTTGCGCTTTTTGCGCGACCGGAATGAACGGCTTCAGCCGAAATTTAACGGCCGAAGAAATCACGGAACAGGTAATTTTTTGGGCGCGGCGGCTGAAAGCGGAAGGCAAGGGTGAAAAAATAGACAATATCGTTTTTATGGGCATGGGTGAACCATTCCTAAATTACGCGGAGTTCATTAAGGCCGTCAAATTTTTGAATAATCCGGAGACGATGAATATTGGCGCTCGCCGCCTATCAGTTTCTACCGTCGGCTTAACGGAAGGAATCAAGCGTTTGGCCGGAGAAAAGATTCAAATAAACCTGGCAATTTCACTGCACGCCCCGAACGACAGTTTGCGCCGCGAGTTGATTCCGGTGGCTAAAAAATATCCGCTCCGCGAGATATTCCAGGCGGTCGACAACTATATTTCTCGCACCGGACGGCGCGTCATGTTCGAATACCTGATGATCAAAGGCGTTAATGATAGCGACAAGAACGCGCTGGAACTCGCGGAATTGATAAAAAATCCGCTGTATATGGTTAATCTGATTCCTTATAACGCGACCGGAAAATTTAAACCTTCGGAACGCGAACGAATAGACGCTTTTAAAAAGATTTTGGAAAAAGAAAATGTACCGACGACCGTGCGTCTCAGTTTTGGCACGGAGATTGCCGCGGCTTGCGGGCAGTTGAGAGGGAAGAGAAAGGGGTATGTATAACTTGGCATCTAGTTTATTCGCGCGCCGCCGTCGCTTTGATTATCTGGCACGGAGAGAGGAAGCGCGGACGCTGATTGGCGAACGGCTGGAATATTTTAACTGCTTTTACGGTTTTAAATATAATCGAGTTAGCGTCCGCAATCAGAAGACGCGTTGGGGGAGCTGTTCCCGGAGAGGCAATCTCAATTTCAGCTATCGCCTGCTTAATTTGCCGGATCGCGTTCGTGATTATATTGTCGTTCATGAGCTCTGCCATTTGGAAGAATTTAATCATTCGCCGCAATTTTGGAGTTTAGTGGCGCGGATTCTGCCGGATTATAAAGAACTGCGCCGTCAGTTGAAGAGAGGGGTAATTTAAATGGTCGCCGATAAGCGGCCTTTTTTATTTGACATTTTTTTAATTTTTAATTAAAATAACTTAATTATTTTGTTATTTAAAAATCATAAATATAGTATTAACTTAAACTTTGTACTGATGAAAAGAGTGATTATTCTGCCTTTCGACGGCTATGAAAGCGGTTTTAAACTGCTGGAAACCATTAAAAGCTTGATTGACCTTCCGGATTTAGCTAATTTATTGGCTTTTATTAAATTAAATGACGGCGTCCATAATATCGATTTTGGTGGGCCGGACATTATTAAAAGTATCAGGAGCATCCTAATGGCGCATAAGGTTTCCGCTGGTATTTTTTTGGACTTGAAAATTTACGATGTTTCCGCCACAGTGGAAAATGTTTTGAAAAAGTATGCCGCTCCCGGTATCACTCCGGAAATCCTGACGGTCAGTTCGCAAGTCAGCGCGGAAACACTCCTGAAATTAAGAGTTTTATTGCCGCAAACTAAATTAGCTATGGTTAGTATGGTAACCGATATCAGCGTCGACGAATGCCAGGCTCGTTTCGGACAATCCCCGGAAGTTAAGATTTATAACGACCTTGTTAATATTCGAAAAGCTTATCAAAAATTAATTAAAGATAAGAATTTGGATATTACCCTCGAACCGTTCGACCTGGTTGTTTGTTCGCCTCAGGAATTGAATTTTTTGAAGAAAAATCTGCCAGCAGATTATAACTTTATCGTTCCCGGTATTCGTGATGAATGGATGAAAAAAAAGGATGAACATCAGAAAAGAGTGACTGGCGCGAGGAAAGCCTTGGAAGCTGGCGCTACCTATTTGGTTATGGGAGCGCAATTAACCAAGGGTAATCCGGAAAAAGAAATCAGCGCCGCCACAAGCCGTCGGTTAACTCTGGAAGAATTGGCTAAAGTTGATGCCGGTTTAGTAGTTCCCGGAGACCCTTTAGCCACCCTGCGCAACTGCGAAGGTTATTATGAAAGTCCGAAAGATGGAGACGGAAAATATATTGGTCCGGTCGTTTGTTATGCCAAAAAATATGTCGGTGCCTTAAGCGAGCATAAGAATTTGGTCGGTTTTGTTTATCTTAATTTCGCCAAAGCGGAACCATTTCCGACAGTCAGGGAATATTTCGCCGATTTAATCTCTACGGAAGCGAGAATGCCGGGTCTAGGAATTAATAAAGTTCTGGGAGCGCCTATGGGCGGTCTGCTATTGGCGGGTGATATCGGCCGTTCCTTAAAATGTCCGACAATCTTTGCTGAAAAAGTGGTGACTGTCGCCGCGGTTAAAGAAAAAAATGTCAGGGAAGAAAGTACTTTAGTTATTGATCGGCACGAGATTAATCCCGGCGATCTAATCGCTCTGGTGGAAGATGTTACTAATAATTTTTCCACTACCGAACAGATTAAGGACTTAATTGAAAGTCACGGCGGAAAATTAGTCGCTATCTTATGCGCTTTTAATCGTTCCGGTAAGTTGGAGTGGGAAGGTATTCCGGTAATCAGCGCTTGTGATGTTAAATTGGATCAGTATAAACAAGAAGACCCGGAAGTGGCTGATATAGTTGCCGCCGGAAAAATTATCCTCAAACCGAAATTTCAATGGCCGCTTTTAAAGGAGGCAATGGAAAATAAATAAGATTTTTGGAAAATGGTTTTTTAAAGGTCGCCGATAAGCGGCCTTTTTTATTTAGCAAAATGGTCTTTTATGTATTTTTTTGTTATAATAAACATGAATTATTCATTAATTTTTAATAATATGTTTACCTTACCTTTATTGCCTTATGACCAGGCCGCTTTGGAACCATATATCTCCGTCCGGACATTAGATTTCCATTACGGCAAACATCATCAAGCTTATATCGATAATTTGAATAAGCTGGTGGCCGGCACGGAACTGGAAAAAGAGACCCTGGAAAGTATCATAAAAAAAACCGCATCCGATCCGGCGCAAACGGCAATATTTAATAACGCCGCCCAAGCTTGTAATCACGCTTTTTTTTGGAACAGTTTGCGGCCGGCCGAAGCGCCAGCGGAAGATTCTCAGTTAAAGGCGGCACCGGCAATCACGCCGGAATTATCGACCTTGATTGATTCGACTTTCGGATCTCTGGATAATTTTTACGCGGAATTTAAAGCGGCGGCCGTTAGCCAGTTCGGTAGCGGTTGGGTTTGGCTGGTCAAAGACGGAAAGACGCTTAAAATAATCAAGACCGCGAACGCCGACAACCCCTGGGTGCGGGGCTTGAAGCCTTTATTGACAATTGATGTCTGGGAACACGCTTATTATTTGGATTATCAGAATCGTCGCGCCGATTTTGTCGAAGCGATTTTGCGCCATTTATTAAATTGGCCGTTCGCGGAAATAAATTTTCGTTAATTTTTAGCCTTGATTTTTTGGGAAAAATAATTACCTTATTTTATGTATCAGAATCCCTACGTTAAATTAAAACCGAAGACGCGCCGACCGTACACGGAGATTTTTTTAGTCCGTCATTGTCATCCGGATTATCGATTGGAAAAAACACTGGGCGAATATCATATGCCGTTGTCCAAAACCGGACTGAAACAGCGTAAATTCTTAACGGAAAAGCTGTTAACGATGAAATTTGATAAAATTTACGCGAGCGGTTTACAGCGGGCGCAGGAAACCGCGGCCGAATATATTAAAAAATCCGGAAAGAAACTTTTAATCGATTACCGCCTGGATGAAATCGACTGGACCGATTGGTATAAGATAAAATATTTTAACATGTCGGAAAAAACGCGAGAGAAGAAACTGCGCCGCCGCCGGACGCTTGATAAGGATTTGGACAAGATGCAGACCGTCGCTCGCCGGGCGCTGGCGGATCTGTTCCGGCATAATAAAGGCAAAAAAGTTTTGATTTTTTCCCACGGTAATTTTATTAAAGCTTTGATTACCGGCGTTTTGAACGCGGATGTCATTGGCTTTTTGTCTCTGGAAATTTTTCAGTCGTCGATTAATAAATTCGTCATTGACCGCGACGGTTATATTAAGATTAGCTACATCAATGATGCCAGCCATTTGCCGACGCCGCCGACTGAAGATTTATTCGTCACTTTGGTCGATTGATTTTTTAAATCGATCGATCTTTTATTTATGAATTTTAAATTGTCTAAGCCGATTTTGTTTTTAGCCATCCTGTTTATCGGTTTTGGCGTCATTTTTAGTCTGGCACCAGCGTTTTCAAACGTTTCCGAGGCGCAAGCCGCGACTAATTTAAACGGCCGGATTCTCTTGGCCGTCCAGGATAAGGGGCAGGCCTGGTATGTCAATCCGGTAAATAGTAGGCGTTATTATCTGGGTCGGCCGGATGACGCTTTTCAGATCATGCGTTCTCTGGGTCTGGGAATAACCAACGCTGACTTCGCTACTTGGCAAAAGATCGCGCCGCGCCGTTTAGCCGGCCGGATTTTATTAAAAGTCCAAGATAAGGGACAGGCTTATTACGTTGATCCCTTGGATTTAAAATTATATTATCTCGGCCGCCCGACAGACTCTTTTAATCTGATGCGGTCGAAAGGGCTTGGTATTACCAATAATGATTTAGCGCGGATTCCGATTTTTACCTCTTCGTCCGCTTCGGCGACCGGTTCATCCTCGTCTCTTTCGTCCGCCGATCCGGTTCCATCGGCCTCCACTACAACCGTTATCAGCCGCTTTACTTTTAAATATCAGGGAAATAATTACGAGTTTACCCAAAATTTATCGGAAAGTTTATATAAGGCTTATAAAAATTCGCCGAAAGTTTATAGTTATAACAGTGCCGAAGAGCCGCCAAATCTGCGAGAAGCTTTTTACGGGTTATTTCTAAAGGTTAAATCAGGCGATGTTTCGCTGGTCGACCTGGCCGCGAAATTAAAGACGATAGCCGGCGCGAATGATTGGAATAGCGATCAACTGGCGGAATTTGCGCTGGCCTTGATTCAATATATCCCCTACGATCACGCGAAGTTGGCGATTGACGGTAACCGCAACACTAATCCTTACTATCCGTACGAAACTTTATATTTGGATAAGGGCGTCTGTTCGGATAAGACCTTCTTAGCCGTGGCGCTTTTGCGACAACTCGGTTACGGCGCGGCGATTCTCGATTTTCCCGAACGTAACCATACCGCGGTCGGGATTGCTTGCCCGGCGGAATATTCGCTCAACGGTTCCGGTTATTGTTACGCCGAGACCACCAATTATTTTCCTTTAGGCGTCATTCCCGAAAGCATCAGCTCCGGACAGGCGCAAACGCCGGATAACGATCTAGTCGGCCTGTTTGATTCCGCCGGTTTAGGAAAAATGGAAATTTATCAGGAAACGTCCGGTCAGGTTTATCGCGGCGTAACAGCGACGCGCGCCAAAGTCGAAGCTCTGAGAACGTCTAAGGATGAATTGAACGCGCGGCAGACGGACATTGATGAATTGGAGAACGATTCGCGGACGCGGGAAAATAATTTAAGCGCCATGAAGACGCAAATGGATACTTATTATAACAGCGGGCAGATTGTCGAATACAACGATCTTGTTCCGACCTATAATAATTTAGTCAGTCAGTATAATGCCGTTTTGGCGAATTATCGAACGAAAGTTAATGAATATAATCAGCAGGCGGCGGAGTTCAATGCGGCGATGAAGGCCTTTTATCAGCAGTAAAAAATGATTTAATCATTAAAAAAAGCATTCCGTAGAATGCTTTTTATAATTTTACCATTTTTTTAATAGGCCAGACAGCGCCTTTTGATAATCTGCGAATGCATACAGCTGTTGTCGTTTTTTTCTCCTACAATCCAGAGACATAACGTTTGGAAGTTATTGGTCTTCCGCCAGAAAGTCAGTTTAATGTGTTTGTTTCTAATGCCCCGTTTGGTATATTTAACATGGGGAACTAAAATGGTAGTCAGCTGACCGGATTTAAACGTGCCTTTGCTGTTCGATTCCGCTCTAACTATTCCGACATCTTTCAAAGTGCCTTTGCTGTTCGATTCCGCCTTAGCAATGGCCAAGGAAGAAAAAATAACGATTACCGCGAGAAAAATTTTTTTCATGGTTATTATTTTTTGGTTAGACATTAAAGAACTATTTGATTCTATATAATAACATTATTAAATTATTATGTCAATATGTGATTAGTCATAGGTCATATTACAGTTATATTAAAGGAAAATTAGTTAAAATTAAATAAAAAGGTTATTTATTGACAAAAGTCATATATTAATATAGATTATTAGGTAGAGGTTTGGTCTCTAAATTGAGGCCTTATTTTAATTATTAATTATCATGCTCCTATGGCCTTATGGCCATTATTTTTCTTCCCGCGTTAAACGCGGGTGAAGCGAGCAGACGTAAAAAAGAAAAAATATGACAAACGTACCAAAAATCGAAGACATGCTGAAAGCCGGCATGCATTTCGGCCATCGGACTAACCGCTGGCATCCGAAAATGAAGCAATTTATTTTCACTTCTAAGAACGGTGTCTACATCATCGATTTGAAAAAAACACAGGAAAAATTACAGGAAGCTTTGGAATTTATGATTAAACTGGTAGCCGAAGGGAAAAGTATTCTGTTCATCGGTACTAAAAGCCAGGTCGCCGCGCCTTTGAAAAAAATGGCGGAAGAAATCGGCCAGCCGTATGTCGTCGGAAAATGGCTGGGCGGCTATTTGACTAATTTTCCGGTGGTGAAAAAATCCGTTAAGAAATATTTAGATTTGATTGAGAAACGGGAGACCGGCAAACTGGAAAAATATACTAAAAAAGAACGTCTGAATTTTGACCGGGAAATAAAAAAATTGGAAATCCGCGTCGGCGGTTTGTCGTCGTTGAGTAAATTACCGGACGCTTTATTTGTTTGGGATATTAAAGAAGAAGAAACAGCGGTCATGGAAGCCAGACAAAAGAACATCCCGATTATCGCTATCTGTGATACTAACGTCAATCCGGACGAGGTTAATTATCCGATCCCGGCCAACGACGATTCCACCAAAACCATTAAATTGGTTTTGGAGGCGATTAAAAACGCTTTAACGGGAGTGAAGAAGGAAGTTAAATAAAAACATTCCGGCGAGTCCGGACAAAAATACTCTTTATTATTTAAAATTATATGGAACTCATAAAACAATTACGCGAAATGACCGGAGCGGGCATGGTAGACTGCAAAAAGGCTCTGGATGAGGCGGGTAATGATATCAATAAGGCCGTGGAAATTTTGCGCAAGAAAGGAATCTCCAAGGCCGCCAAACGCACCGACCGGGAAACTAACGAGGGCGTGGTGAAAGTGGCGACTAACGACGCGAAAAATGAAGGTTACATTCTGGAACTTAATTCGGAAACGGATTTTGTCTCCCGCAACGAGAAATTCCAGTCTTTGGCGGAAACGCTTTTGAATTTGCTTAAAATCAATAAGCCGGCCACGGTGGAAGATCTTTTGAGCTTGCCGCTGGACGGCGGCAGTGTCCAGGAAAGTTTAGCCAGTTTGAGCGGAACGATTGGCGAGAAAATGGGCGTCAAACGCCTGGAAATCGTCAGCGGCGCGACCGTGGCCGCCTATTCCCATTTAGGCAATAAGATTGGCGTCTTAGTCGCGCTCGACCAGCCGGGTAAAGAAGTTTTAGCGGCTGAAATAGCCATGCAAGTAGCCGCGGCTAATCCGAAATATTTGGCGCCGGCGGAAGTTTCCGCGACGGAAATGGCTAAAGAAAAAGAAATCTATAAAGCGCAACTGTTAAAAGAAGGAAAACCGGAGAATATGGTTGATAAGATTGTCGAGGGTAAAATGGGTAAATATTATTCGGAGGTCTGCTTATTGGAACAGGAATATATCAAGGACGATAAGAAAAAAATCAAAGACATTTTAGGCGGCGCGAATATTTTGAAATTCGTCCGCTACTCTCTATAATCAAGTCGATCTCGCGTCTTCCGGTCCCAGAGTTTTAATATTCTTTCATTCTTTTATGCTGATTGCGCAGATACAATTCGCTCCCTGGGATAAGGTTTATAATTTTTCCGTCGGCAAACTAGATTTGTCGGTCGGTAATTATGTAATCGTCGAAACGGAATTGGGAACGGAAATGGGCAAGGTAGTTTCTATCTTCAAAGAAGAAGGGGCGGCCGCCAGCAACCGGGAAGTGAAACCGATTCTTCGGAAAGCTAACTATGACGATGTCGCCGGCCTACCCGATGCCGCCCAGAAAGAAGAAGCGCTGGAATTCTGCCGCGGGATGATTGAACGGCACGGCCTATTCATGAAGTTAGTCGACGTCCATTTTTCTTTCGAGGGTAATCGGATGAACTTTGCTTTTATTTCCGACGGCCGGGTCGATTTTCGAGAATTGGTCAAAGATTTGGCCGCTCATTTTAACGTCACTATCCGCTTGACGCAGATCGGGACGCGCGACGAAGCGAAAATCACTGGCGATTGCGGTCCCTGCGGCCGTGGTCTTTGTTGTCGCGGATTTTTAACGGAATTTTCTTCCATCACTTCGGAAATGGCGGAAGCCCAGCAAGTCGTCCACCGCGGTTCGGAAAGAATATCGGGTATGTGCGGACGTTTGATGTGCTGTCTGTCTTATGAATATGAAGGCTATAAAGAATTGGCGGGTAAATTGCCGCCAATCGGGACTAAAGTCAACGTCGACGGAGCGTCAGGCGTTGTTACCGGCCATCATATTCTAAAACAGACCGTCGACGTGAAAATTTCGTCGCCGAGAACGGAGGAGCGGGACACGATCATCGAAGTGGATATCAACCGACATAATAAGAATAAAAAGTAGGAAAAAATACAGTTTTCCGTTTAATGACTATTGCCCGAAAGGCAATAGTTTTTGTTTGAGGCGGCATTTTAAATAATTTACCGAATATGCTATAATAATTCAAGAATAATTTATTAAATTTTTATCTAAATATGAAAAAAATCAATGTCGCGATTAACGGTTTCGGGCGTATCGGTCGCGCCGCTTTCAAGGTTATTTGGATGCGTTTTCCTAATTTACAGGTTGTGGCCGTCAATGATTTGACTGATCCGGCGACTTTGGCGCATCTTCTGCAATATGATTCCTGCTACGGCCAGACCAAACAGGAAATAACGGCGACCAAAGACGCTTTAAAGATCAACGGCCGGCGGATTCCGGTTTTGGCGGGCAAAGATCCGGCGCAGTTGCCCTGGAAAGCGCTGAAAGTCGATATTGTTCTTGAATGTACCGGTCGATTTACTAGTAAAGAAGATTTGAAATTGCATCTGAAAGCGGGCGCGAAAAAAGTAATTCTCTCCGCGCCGGTCAAAAAGGGTGGAGTGAAAATAATCGTACCGGGAGTAAATATGAATAAGATCGCCAAGAGCGATAATATTTTATCTTGCGCTTCCTGCACGACGAATTGTTTGGCGCCGGCGACAAAGGTTATTAAAGACAGTTTCGGTATTAAAAAGGCTTTGATGACGACCATCCATTCCTATACCGCCGACCAGAACCTGGTAGACGGACCGCATAAGGATCTACGGCGGGCGCGGGCGGCGGCGATAAATATCATCCCGACGACAACCGGCGCGGCCATCGCGACCGCGGAAACGATTCCGAGCCTAAAAGGGAAGTTCGACGGCCTGGCAGTCCGCGTTCCGACGCCGGTCGGTTCTCTCTGCGATACGGTTTATGTTTTGAACAAAAAAACGACCGCCGAGGCGGTCAATCGGGCGTTTGTTAAGGCGGCGCGCGGCCGGATGCGAGGCATTATCGAAGCCTCGAACGAAGAACTGGTTTCGACCGACATTATTGGCAATCCGCACAGCGCCATTATCGATTTGAAAAACACGCGCGTTATCGGCGGCGATTTATTGAAAGTCATTTCCTGGTACGATAACGAATGGGGCTATTCTAACCGTTTTGTGGAGTTAGCCGACTATCTTAAAAAATTTATAAAATAATTTTATGAAATTAGAAAACAAAGTCGCCATCGTCACCGGCGCCGCCAGCGGCATCGGTTTAGCGATTGCCAATCTTTTCGTGGCCGAAGGCGCGAAAGTAATTTATTCTGATATCAATGAAGGCGATTTGAAGCTGGATCCGGCACGCGCGATTTTCGTAAAATGCGATGTCAGCAATCCGGTCGCGGTCGATGCTTTAGCCAAAACCGCCTTGGAAAAATTCGGTAGCTTAGACATTATGGTTAATAACGCCGGCATCGGTTCGTTGGGCGGAATTTTAGATACGGCTGACGATGTCTGGGAAACAACCCTGCATATTAATTTATCCGGTGTTTTTTATGGCGCCCGCGCGGCTGGCCGGATTATGAAAGAAAAAGGAATAAAAGGTTCAATTATCAATATGAGTTCCATTCTCGGCTCGGTCGGACTAGCCGGTTCCGTAGCTTATAGTGCGACTAAGGGCGGAGTAGTTCAATTAACCCACGCCGGCGCCTTGGATTTGGCGCCTGCGGGAATCAGGATGAACGCCATCGCTCCGGGATTTATCGCCACGAATATGACGAAAGGGGTTCTGGCGGATGAGGGTTTTAGTAACATGATTAAGACGAATACGCCGCTCGGTTATGTCGGCGAACCGCAGGACATCGCGAACGCCGCTTTATATCTGGCGAGCGCTGACGCGAAATATGTAACCGGTACGATTATTTACGTCGATGGCGGCTGGACAGCGAGATAAAAATAACATGGCTTCAAGAATAAACATCCTTAAGAAAATAGAAGAGGCCGGCCTGGTCGGTCGGGGCGGAGCCTGTTATCCGGTGGCTAAGAAATGGGCGGCGGTCAAAGGAGTGCTGGCCGGTAAAAAACAGGGTTATATTATCGTCAACGGCGCGGAAGGGGAGCCGGGCGTCAAAAAAGACGGTTATGTTTTTCGTCATTATCCGGGAGAAGTTATTAACGGCGTTTATTTAGCCGATCAGTTTTTAGGTTCGGCCAAAATCAAACGGATATATATTTTTTTAAATCGGGAATATTTTAAAAATTATGCGGGCGGCTTAAAGGCCGTTTTAGCGTCTAAAAAATATCGTTCCCTGGAAGAAAAAACGGAATTCTTTATTAAACCGGGGCGGCTGACTTATATCAGCGGCGAAGAAACCGCGCTTTTAAATTTAATAGAAGGGAAAAAGGTCGAGCCGCGCTTAAAACCGCCTTATCCGACCGAACAAGGCCTTTACGGCCGTCCGACTTTAATCAATAATCCGGAAACCTTTTATAATGTCAGTTTGGCCACGGAAGATAAATATCAGCAGACGAGGTTTTATACGGTGGCGGGCGCGGCCAAACATCCCGGAGTTTATCTTTTGCCGGCCGATTTGAATATTGAAGAAGTTTTGCGCCGGACCGATAATTATCCTAGATTGCCGTTTTTCGTCCAAGTCGGCGGCGAGGCGAGCGGGGAAGTTTTAAATTCCCGCCAACTGGCCGCGCCGGTCGAAGGCGCCGGTTCCGTTATGGTTTATGATAGAAAGCGCACTGACAGCCATAAACTAATTAGGTATTGGCTAAATTTTTATCGGGAACAAAGTTGCGGCCAATGCACGACTTGTCGCGAGGGTACTTATCGCTTGGCGGAAATGGTCAGCCAGAAAAAATTTGATCATAAGCTATTTTGGGAAATCGTCGGCGCCCTGGAAGAAACCAGTTTTTGCGCTTTAGGGTCGTCCTTGCCGGTACCGCTAAAAAGTTATTACCGGAATGTTTTGGAAGTAAAGGTTTGAGCGGATTATTTCGGATTATTTTATGTTCAGTTTTATAAATAACAACTTTAGAAGAAAATTTTTTCAGATTTTTTTAATATCGCTTTTTATTTTTGGCGCGGTTTCGTTCTGTAATATTGCTTCGGCGAATTATTCCTGGACGGATATATCGACATTATTTCCTCTCAATTCAAATTTAGTTTGGCAGGTAACCGCTTCTAATTTTGATGGCTCACGTCTTATCGCCGGCGCTTACGGCAGTCGTTTATACATTTCTTCTGATTCCGGAGTGACCTGGACGGAGACCCGTCCGGCCGGAGATAGTGACCAAAATTGGTATGGTTTGTCATCAAGTGCCGACGGTTCGCATCTAGTAGCTTCAGTTTATGGGGGTGGTATTTATACCTCATCCGATTATGGCGGAAGCTGGATAACCGTTACACCTTCAACGGTCGGTAATCAGAATTGGTATAGCTTATCGGTTGATTCAAGCGGTTCTTATCTTATCGCTGGGGTAAATAACGGTCGTGTTTATCTTTCAACTGATTCTGGTGCTACTTGGGCTACCAGTACCTTGCCTTCGGCCGCCTGGCATTCAATCGCTTCCAGCGTTAACGGCTCTAAAATCATCGCCGGCGCTTACGGCGGCCGTTTATATATTTCTTCCGATTATGGCGTCACTTGGACGGAAACACAACCGGCCGGAGATTTAAATAAAAATTGGCAGGCCGTTTCTTCCAGCGACGACGGTTCGCATCTTGTAGCCGCAGTGTATGATGGCCGTGTATATACTTCCGCTGATTCCGGTCTTACCTGGGCTACCAGTACGCCACCCGGAGCTCTTACTCAAAAATGGTGGCCAATAGCATCGGATTCGAGTGGAAAATATGTTATTCTTGGCGCATATGGCACTCTCACCGGCCGTTTATATATTTCTTCCGATTATGGCGTCACTTGGACGGAAACACAACCGGCCGGAGATTTAAATAAAAATTGGCAGGCCGTTTCTTCCAGCGACGACGGTTCGCATCTTGTGGCCGCAGTAAAGGGCGGTCGCATCTATACTTCTTCCAATTATGGTGCCACCTGGGTCGAACAGCAAGCAGCTAGTTATTACAATCGCGGCTGGAAATCTTCATTGTCCAATCTCGACGGTTCTAAACTTGTAACCAGTGTTGTCCCCGGTCGTCTCTACACCTCTTCCAACTATGGCTCCACTTGGACCGAAACCCAGCCCGCCGGAGATGTTGATAAAAGTTGGTACGGGCTAGCATCAAATTCGGACGGTTCTAAGATTATCGCCGGCGTTTACGGCGGTCGTTTATATATTTCTTCCGATTCCGGATTGACCTGGACGGAAACGCGGCCGGATGGAAATGTTAATTATAACTGGCGGACCGCTCTCGCCTCTGATTCTACTTTTTCTCACCTTATAGCCGGAGTTTATGGAGGCTATCTTTATACTTCATCTAATTCTGGAGCTACCTGGGCAAGCAGTACGTCACCAATCGCCGGCAACCAGAATTGGAAATGTGCCGCTTCCAGCGAAGATGGTTCACATGTCCTAGTTGGAGTTGATGGTGGTAACCTTTACACCTCCGATAATTACGGCGACACTTGGACTGTCAGTACACCTTCGGGAGCGGCCGATTTGCATTGGTATGCCTGCGCATCCGATGCCACTGGTTCCAGGCTGATCGCCGGAGTTAATGGCGGTCGTTTATATATTTCTTCTGATCATGGTGACACTTGGACTGAAACTCAGCCGGCCGGAGATGTCAATAAAAGCTGGTATCGTTTTGTTTCTAGTTCGGACGGCTCTCATTTAATTGTTACCGGTAGCAACAATCGTCTGTATATTTCTTCCGATTACGGCGCTACTTGGACTGAAACTCAGCCAGCGGGGGATGTTAATAAAACCTGGGAAATAGCTAGCGCTAATTCTGATTTTTCTCGTCTTATAGCTGGAATTAACGGTGGTAGTATTTACCTCGGTACCGAAGACTCCACCCTCCCCCTAATCACTCTTATCGGCTCCAGTACAATAACCGTCTATCTCGGCCAAACCTACACCGACCCCGGCGCTACCGCTAGCGATAATTTAGACGGCGACCTCACTTCCTCCATTACCACCGTTAACCCTGTAAATACCAATATAGCCGACACCTATACTATAACCTACAATGTTTCTGATAACGCCACTAACCCCGCCACCCAGGTAACCAGGACAGTTAATGTCATCCCCGACACCACTCCCCCCACCATTACCCTCTCCGGCCCCAACCCCACTTCCATCTACCAATACCATACCTACACCGACCCCGGCGCTACCGCTAGTGATAATGTCGA